>Ga0209795_10000041_pt1 | contig 132497 bp, 126 predicted proteins | sample AgamicOrMarz_FD_187166 | JGI IMG/M metagenome (GOLD analysis project Ga0209795, IMG submission 187166) | Agave microbial communities from Guanajuato, Mexico - Or.Ma.rz (SPAdes) (version 2) | ecosystem: Host-associated > Plants > Phyllosphere > Phylloplane/Leaf | place: Guanajuato, Mexico... | reverse complement strand
ATCAGTTCTTCGAGACCTAACCGGAGCCCGGTCCCAATCAGCAAATGCCAATCTTTAGTGGTTTTCTTTAGAACGAGAAGCTTCGTCGCTAGCAGCGCCGCCGCCCTCGTCAGTGAGCGGGTTATAGTCCCACACCCAGGAAAACGTCAACAGGCTCAATTCGAAATTTTACAGGAAAATGACAAGTAAATGGATTCATTGCGAAATTTCGATGTTTTTCTGAATTCGGCTGATTTTCACCAACCAGTCCTCTTATATAGGCCGGCCAAATTAGCGGGATGGTGACGCCCCGCCTCAAAACCGCCCCGACAAATTCACAATCCCATGGAAAGAGCGTTACAGGGCATTCGCAATCGTCCTGGGACTTCTCGCCATATGACAGCAGTTCTCGGCGGATTTGACTCATTTCGAGGAAAAGGGCACATGTTTGGCCCAAGGTCCTGCAGGCAGCATCAAGCTGCCTATGGCAATAACGCGTATATAGGGACTGGCTAAGTCGGCATGAACACGGCCCGCAACACGATCCGATCGCTTGGCAACGAACCGCCCATCCTTGCTGATGGTCGCCGCGCGCCGGACAAGCGGGAGATTTCGCTCCGCTGGCTCTCCGGCACGTTCCTGACAGGCATAACCTCTTCTGTATTGATGGGTGTCGCACTTTTTGCAGCACTTGATGGACGCCAGCAGCTGGCCATCCCGGCAGAAGCATCTGCCTCGGTTCCCAGCGACCACGACAACGATTCAGTCCAGCGCGGCAAACGCCTGCTTGGCGGCAAGATCGTCGCGATGCCGACGGATCGCAAGATCATGGAAGTGTCGACGGTGGTCCACGAGGGCAATCGCGAGCTCGTGCGCCGCCGTCCCTTCGCCCATGTGAAGATGAATCTTGCCGCAGACCATGTCGCTCCGGAAGCATATCCGAAATTCGATCCTCTTGCGATCTTCGCCTCGAGCGAAGCACCGCCTCAGCCGGGCAATAGAACCGGCCTGATCTACGGGTCAAACGTCGAATCCGAAGTCAGTCTTCAGACGCTCGCTTTCCCGACATCGGGCAGCACCTACGCTTATGCCGCGCCGATGACGCTTGAGGAAGTAGAGGAAAACGTGCGCTCGAACGGCTCGGTTCTGACCGCCGGCGACGCACAGCTTTCCGCACTCTATTATGTCGATCCGCAACGCTTCTCCACATCCGAAGATGTCGATCTGACATCAGGCCTCAGCGCCCGTGTTGTCGAAGAAAACATGTCGGTGACCGCGCCCGAGCCGATAACACCGCATACGCGAGAATATGCAGACGATATCATTCCCGTGCGCCGGGCCATGTCGATCGCAGAAGCGATGACCCAGGTCGGCTATCCGGAAGGCAAGGCGAAGGAACTCTCCGGATATCTTCAGGCGCGCTTGGGCAGTGACAAGGTTTCCCCTGGCGATGTGATCCGCATTGGCGTGATCCAGGAAGGCCAGATGGTCATGGTGGTCAGGGCCAGCCTCTATCAGCGCGGCCAGCACCGCGTCACCATCGGCCTCGATGACCATAGCCGCTTTGTCGATGCCGAAGAGCCGGCAATGCTCGATGCGGTTGCATCCGCCTTCAGCGACCAGCCGCCCCAGATCATGGCGGGCCGCGACCTGCCAAGCGTCTATGACGGCATTTATCGTGCGGCTCTTTCCTATGGCATGAGCACCGACATGACTGCTCTGCTTGTCAAATTGCTTGCCAGCAATATCGACCTTCAAGCGCAGCTGCGCTCAACCGACAAGATCGAGGCGTTTTTCTCTGTTGCAGACAAAAAGGGACAGGCCTCCAAGGACTCCGAGCTCCTCTATGTCAACGCCCATTTCGGCGATACCGACACGCGCTTCTACCGGTTCCAGAATGCCGACGACGACAATTCGGTCGACTATTTCGACCAGGACGGTCGCAGCATCCGGCAGTTCCTGTTGCGCAGCCCTGTTCCGAACGCCCGCATGACATCCGGTTTCGGCATGCGCAGCCACCCGATCCTCGGGCGCGCGCTCATGCATACCGGCACAGACTGGGCAGCGCCCCGCGGAACACCGATCATCGCCACCGGCAACGGTATCGTCGAAAAGGCAGGCTGGGATAGTGGCGGTTACGGCAACCAGACGCTGATCCGCCACGCAAACGGTTACGTCTCCTCCTATAACCACCAGAGCGCAATTGCCCGCGGTGTGCGCGAAGGCGCCAAGGTCACCCAGGGCCAGGTCATCGGTTATGTCGGCTCCACCGGCCAGTCCACCGGCGCCCACCTTCATTACGAACTGATCGTCAACGGCACCAAGGTGGATGCGATGAAGGTGCGTCTTCCCGGCGGAAAATCGCTCGAAGGCACGGCGCTGGCCCGTTTCGAGGATGAGCGCAAACGCATCGATACTTTGCTGAATACGCAGACACCGAGCGAAGTCGCGAGCAAATAGGTCGCTTGAGTTGATAGCTCTGACGAAAAATGGCGGCCGAGGCCGCCATTTTCATGTCCATGATGAAGCGCCTTACGCCGCTTCGCTCATGCTGCCCTTGATGCGGAACAGCAGCCGGTCGGAACCGGAGGTTACCTTGACGGTTGAGCCGTCCGGGATATGACCGCCGAGGATCTGTTCGGCGAGCGGATCCTGCACGAATTTCTGGATGACCCGCTTCAACGGACGCGCGCCATAGACCGGATCGTAGCCCTTGTCGGCCAGCCATTCGCGGGCGTCGCCATCGAGTTCCAGCTCGATCTTGCGATCGGCCAGAAGCTTCAGGAGGCGCTGCAACTGGATATCGACGATCGCACCCATCTCGTTCCGCTTCAGGCGGTGGAAGAGAATGATCTCGTCGACGCGGTTCAGGAATTCCGGCCGGAACGACGCACGCACGACGCTCATCACCTGCTCGCGCACGCTTTCCGAATCCTCGTCTTCCCGCAGCGCGGTCAGATATTCGGCCCCGAGGTTGGAGGTCATGATGATCATCGTGTTCTTGAAGTCGACCGTGCGCCCCTGCCCGTCAGTCAGTCGCCCGTCGTCGAGCACCTGCAGAAGAACGTTGAACACATCCGGATGCGCCTTCTCGATCTCGTCGAACAGCACGATCTGGTAAGGTTTGCGCCGCACCGCTTCGGTCAATGCACCACCCTCTTCGTAACCGACATAACCCGGAGGCGCACCGATCAGCCGCGCGACCGAATGCTTCTCCATGTATTCCGACATGTCGAGGCGCACCATCGCGGTCTCGTCGTCGAACATGAAGCGTGCGAGCGACTTGGTCAGTTCCGTCTTGCCGACACCGGTCGGGCCTAAGAAGATGAACGAGCCGATCGGTCGGTTTGGATCCTGCAGACCTGCCCGCGAACGGCGAACGGCACGCGATACGGCCTGAACCGCATCGCCCTGGCCGACGACCGATTTCGCCAGCTCGTCTTCCATCCGCAAAAGCTTGTCACGCTCGCCTTCCAGCATCTTGTCGACCGGGATGCCGGTCCAGCGGGAAACCACATGCGCGATCGCATCCGGATTGACGACTTCCTGCACCATTGCATTGGTGGTCGTATCCTGGGCTTCGGCCTCGATCAGCCGCTTTTCGAGATCCGGAATGACGCCATAGGTCAGCTCGCCGGCGCGCTGGAACTCGCCCTTTCGCTGGGCGGTCGCCAATTCGTTGCGGGCCTCGTCAAGCTGCCGCTTCAGATCGGCGGCAAGGCCGAGCTTCTGCTTTTCCGCCTGCCAGCGGGCCGTCAGCGCATCCGCCTCTTCTTCCAGAGATGTCACTTCGGTTTCCAGACGCTGCAACCGGTCGGCGGAAGCCGTATCGGTTTCCTTCTTCAACGCTTCGCGCTCGATCTTCAGCTGCATGATGCGGCGGTCGAGTTCGTCCAGCTCCTCGGGCTTCGAATCCACCTGCATGCGAAGGCGCGAAGCGGCCTCGTCCATCAGGTCGATCGCCTTGTCCGGCAGGAACCGGTCGGTAATGTAGCGGTTGGAGAGCGTAGCGGCGGCGACAAGCGCCGAGTCAGAGATCCGCACCTTGTGATGCTGCTCGTACTTCTCCTTCAGACCGCGCAGGATCGAGATCGTGTCCTCGACCGTCGGCTCTTCCACCATGACGGGCTGGAAACGACGGGCAAGTGCTGGATCCTTTTCCACATGCTTGCGATATTCGTCGAGCGTCGTCGCGCCGACGCAGTGAAGCTCGCCGCGCGCAAGCGCCGGCTTCAACAGGTTCGACGCATCCATGGCGCCATCCGACTTGCCCGCGCCGACCAGCGTATGCATCTCATCGATGAACAGGATGATATTGCCGTTTTCGGCCTGCACTTCGTTGAGCACGCTCTTCAGCCGCTCTTCGAACTCGCCGCGATATTTCGCACCGGCAATCAGCGCGCCCATGTCGAGCGCCATCAACTGCTTGTCCTTCAGGCTTTCCGGCACGTCGCCATTGACGATACGAAGCGCCAGACCTTCGGCGATCGCCGTCTTGCCGACGCCCGGTTCACCGATCAGCACGGGGTTGTTCTTGGTGCGGCGTGACAGAACCTGGATCGTGCGGCGGATTTCGTCGTCACGACCGATCACTGGGTCCAATTTGCCGTCGCGCGCATCTGCGGTCAGATCGCGTGCATATTTCTTCAAGGCGTCGAAACCTTGTTCGGCATTGGCGCTATCGGCGGTCCGGCCCTTGCGCAGATCGTTGATCACCTGATTGAGGCCCTGAGCCGTCAGTCCCGCCTTCTTCAGGCTGGCCGAGGTCGAAGCAGAGCTTTCGATCAGAAGCGCAAGCAACAACCGTTCGACCGTGACAAAGCTGTCACCAGCCTTCTTGGCGGCATCTTCGGCAGTGGAAAACACTTTGGCCAGCGGCTGCGAAAGATAGATCTCGCCATTGCCGCCCGAAACCTTGGGCAGCTTGCCGAGAGCAGCGTCGTTGGCTATCCGCGCTTCCTTGGCGTTGCCGCCTGCGCGTTCGATCAGCGACGAAGCCATGCCCTGGTCGTCGTCGAGCAGCACTTTCAAGACATGTTCGGGCGCGAACTGCTGATGTCCGTCGGATAGAGCCTGGGTCTGGGCCGATTGCAGAAAACCGCGCACCCGCTCGGAATATTTCTCGATATTCATTTCATACCTCCAGAAATCGCCCTGCCCTCCATAAAGGCACAGGCCGATGATTGAGATTGAGCTCCCTTCATGAGGCAAGCCCTGCCGCAGGATGCGCTCTCGCAGCCGTTGGCTTCCGCCAAGATATGGGAGCATTTTTTCCGGTTTTAAAGGAGCATGTTGAAGCTTTTAGCGCTTGTCTAAACAGACGGGATCGCCGCTGGCACTACCCGTCTCTGATCACCCCACCGTGATCTAACGATCAGAAACTCGTGATTGGCCATTTTGTCGCAGGAGGCGCACACCCACATCGTTGTCGAGGCTTTTGGGGGCAGGCTTCGTTGTATCACCAAAGGTAGATCTAATGTCGGAAGACAAAAGCACCCAGCTTATCGGAATATTCAAGACCTTGATCATGGACCACGGCATGCCGCAGGCGATCACGGAGATCACGGACCCAGATTTTCAGGCACTCGCCGCAGCTCATGTCGATGAATTCGATGAGGCACGCGACGAATGCGAAAGCATCCGCACTCTGTTTTGACTTTCACCCGGGCCGGCAGCCAAGTCGGCCTGGGCTTAGGCCCCGAGGTAGAAGCATCGCGATTTTCCATCGCAATCATCCCATCATCGCCTGCAGAACTCGATCATGAGACCAGAGTTCAGATGGATGTCTCTTCTCTGAAGTCCTGCTCTTCTTCTGCAGTCATTGCACGATAGATAGGCTTGCCGCTGACAAAGCGCATCATCAGGCACCCGGCGGCATATTCACCGCTGATCAGGCGCCTTCTGCGCAAGAATACAGCCGGCGCCCAATCTGTTGTTTTGTTGGTTATCGATATTGGCCAAACGATGAGATACTTGATCGCGCAAAACATTTATTCGATCTCGAAGATGATCTTGAGACAATAATCATCAAAGTATCGATTCGTGTAGACGCAATCGAAGAAAAACTGGCGAACAGTCTCTAAAGCATCTCTCCCGAAAGCTGTCGGCTGCTTCTCGATAGAGGTATGTGCAAAAACAAAAATCTACGGCACAGCAGGCGAAATTGGAGGATTGCTCCAGAAGAGGCGGATTTTTCTCCGCCACCCCGCATACCGAAAGTCGCAGAGATCCCGTCGAGCTCGAAATTCAACAAAATCTGATTGTGCAACGAGGTCGGCTTGATCCTGCAGTACAAAAGCAATCAGATCTCAGACGTAGAGAACCCGCTCTCCGAACTCTGTTGTCTCGTCGAAATTTCCGGTCCCGAGCCTGCTGCTCTCGCCCGAAAACTTGTCCGCTGGCCGGCTACTTTCGGCAGAAGGCTTTTCTGATGAACTGCTGGATTGTTGCGCGGCCTGCAACTGTTGTTCAAGCGCATCGATCTCCGCCTGAATTTCAGCCTTCTCCTCCGCGTCCTTCGCTTCTTCGAGTTCAGCTTCCTTCGCGGTTATCTGTTTTTCGATTGCAGCCGTACTGCTGCTCGTCGATGATGAAGACAGGAGCGTAGAGGTTGTCGAACTTGTTACGGAACTGATCATGATGAATCTCCGAGTTGAACCGGAATGATTATCGCAGCCATCCGTTAATTTTGGGTACTAAAAAGTACCGATAATTTGCCGCCTAGAACAAGCCTCATTCGCACTCGCTTTTCTGAATTTTCTTAGCGATATGTGGATCGCTCAATCCCCAGCTTGCAGATAAAAAGCCAGGACATCAGTGGATGTCCTGGCTTTTAAAAGTTGAGACGTTCAAGGCACGGTCATTCTGCCGCAGCGGCTTCCACAATACGTTCCCTGTAGGCGGCGCTGATCTTGTCGACCTCGTTCTTTGATCCGAAAATCACCGGCACACGCTGATGCATTGAAGTGGGTTCGATATCGAGGATCGTGCTTGTTCCGATGATTGCCGCACCGCCGGCGGCTTCGACCAGAAGACCGATCGGGTTGGCTTCATAAAGCAGCCGCAGACGACCGCCAGAGGCCGGCTTGTTACGATCGGCCGGATAGAGAAATACCCCGCCGCGATTGAAGATGCGGTGCGTGTCCGCAACCATGGAACCGACCCAGCGCATGTTGTGGCCAGTATCGATCGCCTCTTCGATATAGGATGCGACAGCGTCATCCCAGGATGACCGGCGTGCCGCATTGATGGCGAATTCCTTTGCTTCCGGCACGATCTTCGCATCGGCGCTGGTCATCAAATAAACGCCTTCGGCGTTCAGCGTGAAGATCTGCACACCCTTGCCCACAGTCAGCACCAGCGTCGTCTGCGGTCCATAGGCGGCGTAACCGGCGATCAGCTGGCCACGGCCGTTTTTCAGAATCTCGCCGGAAGTGGAAGCTCTGATCACTGAGAAGATCGTGCCGACTGTGACGTTCACGTCGAGATTGGAGGAACCGTCAAGCGGATCGAAGATCACCGCATATTTGCCGTCGCCATGAATGGCGATTTCGCTATCCAGTTCTTCCGATACCGCGAAGGAAACTGAAGGGGACTTGCGGCAGGCCTCCAGCATGATCTCGTTGGAAAGGATGTCGAGCGGCTTTTGCGCCTCGCCCTGCACATTGGTGATTTCCGTGGCACCCGTGAGGCCGTCCAGGGACGATGTTCTGAGCTTGTCCGAAATCTCCCGTGTCGCCTCGGCGATGTTGCGAAGAACAACGACGAGATCGTCGTCCAGCACCGTGCCGTTGCGGGTTTCAAGGTAGGTTTCGAATGTCGTCATGAAATCGCTCCCTGCGGATTTTTTGGAAAAATCGCGGCGCTATGCCGTCGAAAAACCTATCTAGAGCGGAATTTTGCGACAACGCAACGAATTTCCGCAGTGCGGTAAGACATTATAATCGTTTAAAAAATCAGGATATGAAGAAAAATCCGGGAACGGTTGCACGCTATCGGCGCAAAACTTGCCATTCAATCGTTTCGATGCGGGCTTTACCCATCAAAGAGCGGATTTTTACCTAAAACGAAAAAATCCGGCCAAAGGCCGGATTTTTCAACTTGTTTCATGTGACCAGGCTTATTCGCCGGCCACATCCGCCATTTCAGGCGCGGTATCATCGCCCTCTGCAGCTTCAGCGCTCTTGCGAGGCTGGCGGCGGGGACGCGTGCTGGCAGCACGGCGACGGCGCGGAGTGGCCTCTGCCTGCGCTTCTTCCTCGACAGCCACTTCAGCGGGGGTACCTTCGATCACCGGCTGCGGACCGGAACCGTCTTCGACAACGGGTGCCGAAATCTCGGCAGCTTCCGCTACCTGAGGTGCGGCCGGAGCTTTCGGCTCGACAGCCCGCGGTTCGGCCGAACGTTCGCCACGCTCCACACGCTCGCCACGTTCCTGGCGATCAGGGCGACGTTCACGACGCTCATTGCGGTCACGGCGGTTTTCGCGCGGCGGCTGGTCTTGATTACCATTGCCCTGGGCATTGGGCTGCGCGTTCTGCTCGCGACGCTGCTGCGGCTGCGGGTCTTCCATCATCGGCTGCGGAGCGTAGCCGAGATCGTCACCATCACCACCATCCATATCGTCCTGATCGATGGAGTTGCCATCGCGATCCTGGAATTCGCCGCGATCCTGATGCTGGAAGCGATCCTGCATCTGGGCCTGCGCAGCTGCGATTATGCGATTGTAATGCTCTGCGTGCTGCAAATAGTTTTCTGCAATAACACGGTCGCCGGAGCTTTGCGCGTCACGGGCAAGAGTCGCATATTTTTCTGCGATATGCTGGGCAGTACCGCGGATTTTTACATCCGGCCCGGAACTGTCATAAGTCCGGCTGAGCGGGTTTCCGCCCTTGCGCTGGAAGTTGTTGTTACCACCTCCGCCACCGCCGCCGTTATTGTTGCTACCACGCCCTCGACCACGCTTGTTCTGCTGTCCTGGCCTCATTTATCGTTCACCAACTCTCTGTCTTCGCTGATAAGGGGCCACGCGGCTCGCCGGTCAAAGCCGGTACAAGACTTCGCGTGTTACGTACAGGTCGACCAACGCGGCCTGCCGCTTTCAAAGTCAAATTACCTGATTCACGCATCGAGAGTGCTCAACCTCGTCGGCTCTTCGAAAAGAGCGCAATTAAGGATTGACCCGTAACCCGAACGAATCGCTGTTCATTCCCAGCTGCCCCGATGCGTAGCCGCAAACTATCCCGCTTCCTTTGGAATTCCAAGCTTTTTCTTTTGCTTCGCAGCATCAACCACAGACTTGGCAAATATCAATACGCGATCATTCTCGCTGTAGTCTTTACGTGCCAGCAACAGATTGAAACCCTCTGCTTCGAATAGCTCGATCACCGCATGTTTCTGATCAAAACCGATCTCTAGAGCGACGCAACCATCAGCCGCGAGAAACTCCCCGGCACGGTCTGCAATCTCGCGATAGGCGGTTAATCCGTCAGCCCCGCCGTCCAATGCTGCCATTGGATCGAAGTCGCGGACTTCAGGATCCAGGTCGGGAATGACATCGCTACATATATAGGGCGGATTTGACACGATTATGTCGAAACACCCGTCAATCTTGTCAAACCAGTGGCTTTCCACCGCCTGGAACCGACGATCCAGACCAAGACGTCGCGCATTCTCCGCCGCCGTGTTCAACGCATCGACGGAAATATCGCTACCGATCCCAGTTGCTGATGGTAGACCATCCAGCAATGCCAGAATGATCGCGCCCGTGCCTGTTCCTATATCGAGAATGCGGATGTCTCTGTCGCCCGTAAACTGCCGGGCCTCATCGAGAACACTATCCACCAGAACTTCCGTATCCGGTCTTGGTTCCAGGGTTTCCTTCGAAATAAGGAAATCCAGCCCGTGAAATTCTCGTTTACCTAATATGCGGTGCACTGGCTCCCGTTTCAAGCGGCGGGCGACGGCATCTTCTATTTTGGCAACCGAAGCGGCATCGATCTCGCGATCGCCACCAACGAAGACCTCAGTCGAGGAAAGCTCCAGTAGTCCGGCGATCAGAATCCGCGCCTCGATCGCCGCATCGGCAAAACCGGCTGCCGAAAACCGGGCTCTCGCATCGGCGACGGCTTCGCCCAGTGTGGTCATCGGCCCGACATCCCCTTGGTCATCCCTGCTGCTCGCCAAGCGACGCCAGCTGCCCCGCCTGATAATCGGCGATCAGTGCATCAACCACTTCGTCGATTTCACCCATCATCATCCGGTCGAGCTTGTAGAGCGTCAGGTTGATGCGGTGGTCAGTGACACGGCCCTGCGGGAAATTATAGGTGCGGATACGCTCCGAACGGTCGCCGGAGCCGACCTGGCTCTTGCGGTCTGCAGAGCGTTCGCTGTCCACTCTCTGCCGTTCCATGTCATAGAGACGCGAGCGCAGGACCTGCATCGCCTTGGCGCGGTTCTGATGCTGCGATTTTTCCGCGCTCACAACGATGATCCCGGTCGGCAGGTGGGTGATACGCACAGCACTATCCGTCGTGTTGACGTGCTGCCCGCCGGCGCCCGATGCACGCATCGTATCGATGCGGATGTCCTCCGGACGGATTTCCACGTCGACCTCTTCTGCCTCGGGAAGGACCGCAACTGTTGCCGCAGACGTGTGAATGCGCCCCTGCGTTTCGGTATCCGGCACACGCTGCACCCGATGCACGCCGCTTTCGAATTTCAACTTGGAAAACACACCGCGTCCGGTCACGGTCGCGATGATTTCGCGATAACCGCCCGCCTCGCCTTCGCTGGCCGATAGCACTTCCACCTTCCAGCCATGCGCACTGGCATAACGCTCGTACATGCGAAACAGGTCGCCGGCAAAAAGTGCCGCCTCGTTGCCCCCGGTACCGGCACGAATTTCAAGAATAGCGCTCTTCTCGTCGGCCGCGTCCTTCGGCAGGAGCAGGATCTGCATATCCTTTTCCAGCGCCTCGATCCGCTCCTCCGCGTCCGGAAGCTCCATCTCGGCCAGTTCCCGCATCTCGCGGTCCGTGCCCTTGTCGGAAAGCATCGCCCTCAGATCGGCGATCTCGGCGATGGTCTTCTCATATTCACGGATCTTGGCGACGACGGGCTGCAGTTCGGAATATTCCGAAGCCAGCTTCACATAGACATCGGCAGCCGGACCTTCCGACATACGCGCCTCGATCTCGCCAAAACGGCGTTCCAGCTCGCGCATCTTTTCGACAGGAAGCTTAGCCAATTAAAGAACTCCAGATATGCCGCTCGTTATCTTCGCCCTCGGGTCTAACCCGAGGGTGTCCCGAGAATCTATCCACGTCGAGAGGTCAGCAGATCCTCGGGACAAGCCCGAGGATGACGGTGAGCACATAGCTCGACCAATAGGCCCCATTCAAGGCCTACAGTGGAATGTTATTCGCTTCCGCGAACTTCAACAGCAGCTCCCGGATTGATTCGTGAGAGCGAATGTCGTCCAGCGCCGCATTCATTTCCGCTTCGAGCTGGCCCGCATCGAGACCGAGCAGCATCGCCTTGACCGGACCGATCGAGGTCGCCGCCATCGAGACCGAGCGGAAACCGACGCCGATCAGCGCCATGGCGGAAAGCGGCTTGCCGGCCATTTCGCCGCAAAGCGTCACCAGCGTCCGGTTACGCTCGCCGGCCCGCGCAATATCGCGCAGCATCCTGAGAAACGGTTTGCCGAGAATGTCGAAGCGTTCAGAAACTCGTGCATTGCCGCGGTCGGCCGCCATCGAGAACTGGAAGAGATCGTTCGACCCGACGGAAACGAAATCAACCTCCGCCATAAGCTCGTCGAGCTGCCACATCAGCGCCGGCACTTCCAGCATCGCACCGAACTGCAGCTTGCGCGGCAGCGTGTGGCCAAACTTGGAGAGATACTGCACTTCCTTTTGCAACAGGTCGCGCACCGCACGGATTTCCGAAACCTCGGTCACCATCGGGATCATCATCCGCAGTTCGGCACCGGCAGAAGCCTTCAGAAGCGCGCGGAGTTGGGTGCGCAATAGACCGGGCCGGTCGAGCGCAAGCCGGATCGCCCGCCATCCCAGCGCCGGGTTTTCCTCTTCCTGGGCGCGGAAATAGGAAACGACCTTGTCGCCGCCGATATCAAGCGTTCGGAAAGTCACCGGACGCCCCGCCGCCTGCTTGATCACACTGCGATAAAAGGCTTCCTGCTCTTCCAGCTTCGGCATGGTCGAGGCGATCATGAACTGGAGCTCGGTGCGGAAAAGCCCGATACCCTGCGCGCCGGATTCGGCCAGCTGCGGCAGATCAACCAGCAGGCCGGCATTCATGTTGAGGCTGATGTGCCGCCCGTCCCGGGTCAGCGACTCGACGGATCTGAGCGCCCGGAACTGCTCCTGCCGCTTGGCGCGCAGGCGAACCTTTTCCTCATAAGCGTTCTGCAGGTCCGGCATCGGCCGCACATGCACCTGCCCGTCGTCTCCATCGATGATGATCGCGTCGCCGTTTTCGGCAAGCGCCACCAGACCCACAGCCTGTCCGACGACAGGAATGCCCATGGCACGCGCGACGATCACCACATGGCTGGTCACCGCACCGTCTTCCAGCACCAGACCGCGAAGATTGGCGCGCGGATAATCCAGCAGCTCAGCCGCACCCATGGCGCGCGCAAGCACGATGGAATCAGACGGCAGCTCGTCCATGCTGCGCCCGGAATAGCCGGTGAGCTGGCGCAACAGCCGGTTCGCCAGATCGTCGAAATCATGCATCCGCTCACGCAGATACGAATCCGTCATGCGCATCATCCGCGCCTTGGTATCGCTCTGCACCTTCTCGACGGCCGCTTCCGCCGTCAGACCGTTATGGATCGCCTCTTCCATGCGGCGAACCCAGCCCTGGTCATGGGCAAACATCCGGTAGGTCTCGAGCACCTCGCGATGCTCGCCTTCCTGCGCCACGTCACGCCGCGACAGCATGTCGTCGATCGAAATCCTGAGCGAGCCGAGCGCTTCGGCAAGCCGGATGATTTCCTTTTCCGAATCCTCGTTGAGAAGATTGGTGACGACGATGCGATGCTCGTGCAGCACCACATGTCCGAGCCCGATACCTTCGTTGTAACCATTGCCCTGGATCGTCACCGCGCGGGTAAGATCGAGTTCCAGCCCAGGAGCGGTGATCTTCTTGAGATCGCCGGTAGCGATCATCTCGGCGATCACCATCGCGGTGGTCTCGAGCGCCTCGACCTCATCCTCGCGGTAGTTGCGACTCGCCTTGTTCTGCACGACCAGAACGCCGAGCGTGCGCCCGGCCCTCAGGATCGGCACGCCGAGGAAGGAATGGTAGATCTCTTCGCCGGTTTCCGGCAGGTAGCGGAATGCCGGATGCGCCTGGGCATCGGAAAGGTTTAACGGCTGGGCGGATGCGGCAATCGTACCGACGAGACCCTGTCCCATCTGCAGCTGAGAAAGGTGGACAGCTTCTTTGTTCAGGCCTTCGGTCGCGTAAAGCTCCAGAACGCCATCGGAGCGCAGTACATAGGCCGAGCAGACTTCGGCCACCATATTGCTGGCAATCTGGCTGACGATCCGATCAAGGCGTTCCTGCGGATCCAGCGGTTCGGCCATCAGTTCGCGCAGGCGCTTCAACAAAACGCGCGGACCGGCCGACAGGTCTCTAATCGGCATAATGCTCCCCTTACAGCCCAACCATCGCCGACCCGGCGACGACGCACCGAAAGGAGCATCATGCCGGATTAGACATCATTCGCTTTTATCGAGACCGTAGGAGGAATGCAAAGTCCGAACCGCAAGTTCCGAATATGCACCGTCGATAAGAATGGAAATCTTGATTTCCGAGGTCGTGATCGCCTTGATGTTGATCGATTTTTCGGCAAGTGCCCGGAAAGCCTGCGCCGCGACGCCGGCGTGGCTGCGCATGCCGATACCAATGACCGATACCTTTGCGAGACCTGATTCGGTCTGCACGACATCGAAGCCGATCTTTTCCTTGTTGGCTTCCAGAACGCTCATCGCCTTCTGCACGTCGCCAGAAGGCACGGTAAAGGTCATGTCAGTCTTGGAACCGTCCTCGGAAATGTTCTGGACGATCATGTCGACATTGATATGGGCCTCCGCGAGCGGCCCGAAGATCGCAGCCGATACGCCCGGACGGTCGGACAGACGACGCAACGAAATCTGCGCTTCATCCTTGGCATAAGCGATGCCGGTGACGACTTCCTGTTCCACGATTTCTTCCTCGTCGCAAATCAAAGTACCGGGCGGGTTCAAGAAGTCTCCCATGCCCGGTGCATCGGGATCTTCAAAGCTGGAGCGCACAAAGGTGCGGACCTTGTGGACCATGGCAAGCTCGACCGAGCGCACCTGCAGCACCTTCGAGCCGAGAGACGCCATTTCGAGCATTTCCTCGAACGAAACCTTCTTCATCCGGCGAGCCTTGGGCACGATGCGCGGATCGGTCGTGTAGACGCCATCGACGTCCGTATAGATGTCGCAGCGATCAGCCTTGACGGCAGCGGCAATCGCCACGGCGGACGTGTCGGAGCCACCACGGCCGAGCGTCGCGATCCGGTTGTCCGGGCCTATCCCCTGGAAACCGGCAACAACAGCCACCTGGCCCTCGCCCATCCGCTTGATGATGTCGGAACCGTCAATCTCCATGATGCGTGCAGCACCGTGTGCGTTGTCGGTGCGGATCGGGATCTGCCAGCCCTGCCAGGAACGTGCATTGACACCCATCGACTGCAGCGCGATCGCCAGGATACCGGATGTCACCTGCTCGCCGGAAGCAACGACCGCATCATATTCGCGCGCGTCGTAGAATGGTGAATTGGCGCCTGCCACTTTCGGCATGTCCTGAACCCAGCCAACCAGTTCGTTGGTCTTGCCGGACATGGCGGAGACGACGACGGCCACTTCGTGCCCTGCATCGACTTCACGTTTCACATGGCGTGCGACATTGTGAATGCGTTCGAGATTGGCGACGGACGTGCCGCCGAACTTCATGACGATGCGAGCCATACGACGAAAACCACCAACTCGCCCTCGGCCAAGCCGGGGCGTCTATTTGCTAACGCTGGATATCCCGGCGGCTGCCTGAATATCGAGTTGGGGTCTCTTAGCGAAAAGGGGGGACGCACGCAATGGCCGGATTATGGGCAAACAGTACGGCTGTCATAAAACTGAAGAAGCGGTCATCATACGCAAATGGCAGTCGATAAGAACAAGGGGCCGCTTGCGCGACCCCCTGCCGATCTGTCGTCGATCTGTTCGAAATCGTCAGTTGCAATTTGGCCCGACGACGCAGTTCTGGTTACGCTGCGGACGCTGCTGTTCCTCGCGCTGCGGGCGTTCACGGTCTCGCTCGCGGGCTCTTTCGCGATCACGATCGCGATCTCTGTCCCGCTCGCGCGCCTGATCCCGATCACGGGCCTGATCCCGTTCTCTTTCACGGGCACGATCCCTATCCCTGTCACGATCACGCTCTCTCTCGCGGTCGCGATCCCAACCGGGAGGCGGGCGCCGATCGTTGCCGTCAAAGCGCGGCCGGTCACGGTCCCTGTCACGGGCCTGATCTCTGTCACGATTTCGGTCACGTTCCCACCGGTCGCGATCACGGGACTGATCCCAGCGATCCCGATCACGGGATTGGTCCCAGCGATCGCGATCACGGTCGCGATCCCAGCCCGGAGGCGGACGGCGACCATCATCCCAGCGCGGCGGGGGCGGAAGTGGACGCTGTGCACGCCAGTTGTAATCCCGCCAGCGATCACGCTCCCGATAGAAATTGCGGTCGCGGTAATAGGTGCCCCAATAATTGTCCACGTCGAACGTGACGGATGGGATGCCGAGACCGCCGTAGTAATCCGGCGCCACATAAACGCGGTTCGAGCGATAGGATGCCTGCACGTAATTGCCCGACACCCAGCCACGTCCACCGGCAAAGGAGACGTCGCACCAATTGACCGAGCTCATGCAGCCGTTGATCGTCACGGGCGCGCCGTAAGGAATAACGGTAACCGCCGGATAACCGGTACTGGGGCCGGACCGCATATTGACGTTTGCGGTGGCGTAACCGCGCACCGCCGCCTCGGCGATTGCGGGCGCCACCAGGAGCGTGCAGAAAGCCGCAGCACTCATCAGGAACTTTTTCACGGGCTTCCTCCTGAGGAATTTATCGAAACGGACATTGTTCCGTATCGAGTTTTTATCGCCATAAAATGTCGACTGGCCCCAATTGTTCCAGCATCCGCCTGAATAGGTCATGAATGACCTATTGGGCATTCATTAAGCGTCATGGACGCTTGCAGCACATAGGAATAGTAGCCTGCCGCAATGGAGTGAAATCAGTGATCTGGATAGAAGTCCACGATATCATGATCGCGGCGTTGGAAGCGAGCCTCGGCTGTCGACTACACCAACTGGCATACGTGGCGAGGTCTGCTTCGCAGAGCATTGGCGGCCAACATCGGGAAAGCCCATCAACCTCTTGACTTCATCGTCTCAACGTCCGACTTCAACACGCAAACGCGAAGGATGATGAGACGATGACGGAAGCAGCCAGAACGACGGTCGACAAGGATCAGGTCGAGATGTTCTCGAAAATGGCTGCCGAATGGTGGAGCCCCACCGGAAAATTCCGCCCTTTGCACAAGTTCAATCCGGTTCGCCTTGCCTATATCCGCGAACGCATCTGCCAGAATTTCGGCCGTGACCCGAAGGCACATCGCCCCCTGGAAGGTCTGCGCATCCTCGATATCGGCTGCGGTGGCGGCCTTCTGTCCGAACCGGTTGCCCGCATGGGCGCAACCGTCATAGGAGCCGACCCGTCGGAGAAGAATATCGGCATCGCCTCGACCCACGCGCAGGAAACCGGCACGCAGATCGATTACCGTGCCGTCACCGCCGAGGATCTTGCCCAGGCGGGAGAAACATTCGACGTCATCCTCAACATGGAAGTCGTCGAACATGTTGCCGATGTGAACCTGTTCCTCACCACCTGCGCCTCCATGGTGCGCCCCGGCGGTCTGATGTTCATGGCGACGATCAACCGCACGCTGAAGGCCCGCGCACTCGCGATCTTCGCCGCCGAAAACGTCCTGCGCTGGCTGCCCCGCGGCACGCATCAATATGAAAAGCTGGTTCGCCCGGAAGAGATCGAGCGGCCGCTCCAGACCTCCGGTCTGCACATCATTCACCGCACAGGCGTCTTCTTCAATCCACTGCAGGATCGCTGGAATCTCTCGCCCGACATGGACGTAAACTACATGCTGCTGGCAAAGCGCAAGGGCTGATCAGGATTTCTGCACAAGCACGTGTGCCATCAGATCCTTGTGTCTTTCCGCATTGAGCGCAGCCAGTTCGCGCACCCGTGCACGGTCGATGGATATCCGCTCACCATCCGGTCCATAGGGATCTTTGAAATTGAAACTGTCCGGTCCAGTCCCATGGTCGTGCAGACGCTCGAAACGCTCCACGCCGTCAGACCAATTTGGCCGGCTATCCGTCCACCACAGGACAAGTGCAGGCCAGCGCCGCTCCACCTGCCATTTTCGGCCATGTTTCAACGCGTCGGCATGGACGCCGGAATAGGAAAACGCCGTCAGCGATTCCAGATCCGCCCACATCGACAGAGAGGAGGGCGCGGTCTCAAAACCGCTCCCCTTTATGAAACGCGGAAAAACCTGCTGCCCCCAGCTCTCCGGACCAATCTCGCCATCATAGCCGGAACGCCCGATAAACCCTTCCGCAGTTTCGGCGGCAAGAAAATTGGCAGGCTCCCGCAAGCGAAAACCCTCAATTTCGGGGCTGTCATAAGGAGCGACGAAAAGGCCGAAATTGTAGATCGCCAGTTTCGCCGCGCTGGTCATCTCAGTTGGCCATATCAGTTCGTATCGTCCGTAAAATCCGGCAAAGGCGCCACCTCGATCCCCTCGTCGATCAGGTCGCGAACCTCGTCCGCACTCGCCTGCCCGATGATCCCGCGAGCATCCGCCTCGCCATAATGAATCTTGCGCGCCTCTTCGGGAAACTTCTCCCCCACATCCTCGGAATTAGCGCGAATATTGGCGACAGCTTCGCGAAGCTTAACCATTGCTTCCTGCCGAGCGAGATCCATCGCCATCTGTTTCTTCGCTTCCTTTTTCCGTGCGGTGGAAACGGAAGGCGCCATCAACGACTTGGAAATCGAACCCGAATTGCAGATCGGACAGGTCAGAAAGCCGCTCTCCACCTGCCGGTCGAAATCGGCACTTTCGGAAAACCAGCCCTCAAAGGTATGTGCGTTGTCGCAGCACAGCGAATATTTGATCACACTGCCACTCCACCGGCACCCCGGTCGGCATCCGGGCCGGTAACATCCTCCAGCACGAACTCGCGTGCATTCTTCAGATTGGGCACCTTTTTGCGAGTAATCACAACGCTGTCCAGGTCGAGATCGGCAACGAGAACCTCCTTACCCGCATCGCCACCTCGTGCGAGAATTTTGCCCCAGGGGTCGATGATGAGAGAATTGCCATAGGTCTCCCGGCCGTCCTCGTGTACCCCGGCCTGCGCTGCCGCAATCAGGAAAGCGCCGTTCTCGATGGCCCGAGCCCGTAGCAGGATCTCCCAATGCGCCTCGCCCGTCTGTCGCGTGAAGGAAGCCGGCACCGTCAGGATCGTCGCTCCGGCTACAGCCTGTGCGCGGAACAGCTGAGGGAACCGCAAGTCGTAACAGATCGACATACCGAGCTTTGCGAAAGGCAGCTCCACCACCTTGGAGACGTCGCCCGGCTCATACGCAGAGCTCTCCCGCCAGCTCTCGCCATTGTCGAGATCCACATCGAACATATGGATCTTGTCATAGGTCGAGATCAGGCGGCCATCCGGCGCAAAGAGAAAACTGCGGTTGGCGATCTTGCCGTCATCGCGAGCAATTGCCGTCGAGCCGACATGCAGGAAGATGCCGAGCTCTGCTGCAAGCCCGCGCGCTGCCGCCACGATGATGTCATCTGCCTCGACACGCAGAACCTCGCGGGCGGCCTTGCGGTCCCGCTGCAGCATACCCGTCATTTCCGGCGTCTGGACGTAAGTCGCCCCGCGCGCCGCCGCGTCCCGAACCAGCCGGGACATGTCGGCGGCATTTTTCGCCGGATCGACACCGGAACACATCTGGACTGCAGCGACCTTTATCATCGTCTAAACGCCTTGTTACGCAAGCATCGAGTCCAGCTTGCCTTGACGATCAAGCGCATGCAGATCATCGCAGCCGCCGACATGTTCGCCATTGATGAAGACCTGCGGAAAGGTCGACCGACCATTCGACTTGGCGATCATTTCGGCGCGAAGCTCCTGGCTATAGGTCGCATCATGCTCGACGAAATCGACGCCCTTGGACTGAAGCAGAGCTTTCGCACGTGAGCAATAACCGCAATATTCGCGGGTGTAGATGGTAACATCCGTCATGATAATCTCCGGGCGCGCTGGGAGGAATACGCACCGACTGTTGTCTCTCATATAGTTTCGGCCAGTGCCATTGCAAAGGTCAAAACGCTGACTTCGGTGGCACCCGCCTTCTTCAACGCCCGTGTCGCAGCGCTAACTGTGGCCCCGGTCGTGTAGACATCGTCGACAAGCACGATGTGTTTGCCGAACACCTCGGCCTCCCGTCCCTCGGCGACGGCGAAAGCTGCCCGGACATTGTCTTCGCGAGCCCGTGCAGTCAGCCCTACCTGTCGCTTCGTCCTCTTCGTCCGCACAAGCGCCGCCGACAGATAGGGCTTCCCCGTCGATATTGCGAGATGCCGCGCAAGCTCGGCTGACTGGTTGAACTTCCGGAGCGCAAAACGCGTCCGGTGCAAAGGCACCGGCAGGATTGCATCGCAGCAACGGAGGCAATCGCCCCCCGCGCGCTCCATCCATCCCGCCATGATTGGCGCAAGATCGCCTCGGTCCCTATATTTGAGCCCATGAACCATGTTGCGCGCGGTACGATCGAAGACAGTGGCTGCGCGCAGGCGATCGAAAACCGGAGGATGTGCGATGGCTTGTGCCGAGAGCATGCCTGACCCTGGATCATAGGAGAACGGCAGGCCGAGTATGTCGCAATAGGGCCTCTCGATGAAGCGGACCTCACGCCAGCAGGAGGCGCAGACTGCCCCATGACGCCCCGTTAGAACGCCGCAACCGAGGCATACCGGAGGGTACACGACGTCGGCGATCCGCTGCAGACAGGCCGAAGCGGATTGCGAAAGCATTTTCACGAGACTATTGGCCGAATTGCCGGGCATGGACTTGACAATAAGCGACGAAATGCGCCTTAGCGAAGCATAATCGGGTGGTCATGATGGAATCTCTCTTCGACGAAGACCTGCTTGCACGCAGACGCGAACGAGCATTGGCAAATCACACCGGCAACGCGGATTTCCTGCTGGATCTGGCGGCAGGCGAATTGGCCGAGCGTCTTTCCGTTGTGGAGCGGCAGTTTCCTCTTGCCATCGAACTGCACGGAGGAACGGGAATCGCCGCGCGAAAGGCAATCGAAACCGGCAAGATCGAAACAATTCAGCGCGCAGAAACCAGCGAACGCTTCGCCAAGGCAGGAGAGCATATCCTGTCCGCCGGTCTTGATGACGTGCCGATCGAGACGGCATCGGTTAACCTCGTCCTGTCCCCGATGGCGCTGCATGCCGTCAATGACCTGCCAGGCACGCTGGTGCGCATTCGCCGCGGTCTGAAGCCTGATGGCCTGTTCCTCGCAGCCATTCCCGGTGCGGGGACGCTGTCGGAGTTGCGCGATGTCCTGCTTGCGGCCGAGGCCGAGCTGACAGGCGGCGCAAGCCCACGCGTTATCCCATTCGCCGATGTGCGCGATATAGGCGGCCTTCTCCAGCGGGCGGGTTTCGCCCTTCCGGTGGTGGACGCAGAAAACTATACGGTTCGATATGACAGCCTGTTTCCGCTGATGCGCGACTTGCGCGCCATGGGCATGGCCAATCCCTTGAGGGGTCGCAGCAGAAAACCCCTTGGGCGCGCATTTTTCCTGAGGGCTGCGGAAATCTATGCAGAGCGTTATTCCGATCCCGATGGCAGGATCAGGGCCACGTTCTCGATCATCTACGCCTCCGGATGGGCGCATCATGAGAGCCAGCAGCAGCCGCTGAAACCAGGTTCTGCCAAGGTGCGTCTAGCAGATGCCCTTAAGGGTCTGGACGGCTAAGCTTCAGGCAAAAGCGGAAACGGCTTTAAGCCGTCTTATTTGGACGCATCGGTGTAGGTGTTGGTGATGGTGTTGAACATATTGCCCATCGCCTCGTAATAATTGCCGAGCGCAGCGGCAAGCGTGATGCCGAGGACCGCGGCAAGCAAGCCGTACTCCACTGCAGTTGCACCACTGATATCCCTGATAAAGCTGCGGAACAGGCGCATAGGTCGTCCTTGGAATGTAAGCGGTTCGATCATGCGCCGGAGTGGTTCAGCAATCGCCGTCCGCTCCGTAACCCTGAACGATGCAAACCGAACCGGGTGTCTCCTGCAGAACGCTCCTGCGGATCGTGTAGTGCTTCGAACCACCTTCGGCGGGCTTAATCGATCCCGTCGTCAGCATATCGAAGTCTTCCTGCACGTGCGCAAGGCGCTTCTGGTCCGACCGCTCCGCCAGCATCGGCGTCACGATCAGCGACAGGGCAATTACGGCTGTTCCGAAAAGCAGCGCAATATTCAGCGCTCCGGTCTTGCCGGACCTGTACGTCGCCCGCTGGCGATTGCGCACAGTTTTCCAGAACTCGTCGTCCATTGTCCCGAAGCCTCGTCAGATCATTACGTGCCTGGCCACAAAGATGCCAGAATCCGTTGAACGAACTGTTAACGCGAGATAAATTCGACACCTCTAATTTTAATTAAAGCAAATCCTGCAGCATCGGGATCAGCGGCTCATCCGCCGGCGGCATGGGATAGTCGCGAAGCGCATTCGGCCTCACCCATTTGATCTGCTGCCCCTCGCAGCCCGTCGGAACACCCTCAAACCGGCGGCAGACATAAAGCGGCATCAGCAGATGGAAGCTGTCGTAGGTGTGGCTGGCAAAGGTGAGCGGCGCAAGGCAGGCGACCTTCGTGGTGACCCCGAGTTCCTCATAAAGCTCCCGCACCAGCGTCTCTTCCGGCGTTTCGCCGGGCTCGACCTTACCGCCCGGAAACTCCCACAGCCCCGCCAGCGATTTTCCCTCTGGCCGCTGCGCAAGCAGGATACGGCCGTCGGCATCGATCAGCGCGCAGGCGGAAACGAGAAGAAGCTTTTTCGGTTCGCTCATGATTTCCGCCAGTAACGATAGGAATAGGCCTTGCTGAAGCCGAACCTCTGATAGAGCGCGATGGCAGCTTCATTGGTTGACTCGACCTGCAGCCAGGCGGTGCGTGCACCGCTGATCCGCGCCCAGCGAAGTGCCGAGGACAACATGTCGGTGCCGAGCCGTTCGCGGCGATGGGATGGTGCAACGGCAAGCGAAAGAATGCCGGCCAGATCGTTGTCCTGCACGCACAGCACCGTCGCCACGGCTCCATTACCGGGATCCTGTTTCATGAAGAAGCCGGATGTGGGCTTGATAGCACTGAGGATCTCGGCAAGCGCCGGCTTCAAAGCCGGATCGTCACCGGCAACCGAAAGGCATGCATCGGCAAAACGGCCGATATCGTGGCTTGGCAGATAATCGAGCGTGTCGGGAAGCTCCAGCCTGGAAAGGTCGACTGTCATGACATCCGCCGTCTCGAAGATCTCCCATCCGCTACGCGCCAGATGCTCAAGCATGACCGGCGGCGCAAGCGGTGTTTCCCTCAGCACAAGCGTCCTGCCGTAATCCGCAAAACGCTTGGCAGCCTTTGTGAGCCTGAGATCAAGATCCCGGTGATCGGAAGGATCAAGCGGAACGACGCAGTTGACCCGTTTCGACGGATGCCCGCCTGTCAGCCGCACCTGCCAGCTTCCGTCATAGACGACGGACGCGGCAGGCCATGCGCGAAACCCGACGGCTTCGAGCCTGCGGACCAGCGGCAGATCGGGCTCTACGGATGCTGCTGCCATCACCCGCATCAGCTCCGGTAATCGCCGTTGATAGCGACATATTCCTTGGTCAGATCGCAGGTCCAGACAGTCGCCTTGCCAGATCCGAGGCCAAGTTCGACCTTTACCGGAATGTCCTGGCCTTTCATCACGGCAGAGGCCGCCTCTTCGGAATAACCCGGATCGCGCTCGCCATTGACGGCAACGCGGATGTCGCCGAACCAGATCGCCAGCTTGTCGCGATCGGCAGCCTCGCCGGCCTTGCCGACGGCCATGACGATACGGCCCCAGTTGGCGTCTTCGCCGGCGGCAGCGGTCTTGACCAGCGGAGAATTGGCGATCGACAGCGCGATCGTCTTGGCGGCCGCATCGCTTTCCGCACCGGTGACGGTGATCTCGAGCATCTTGGTGGCGCCTTCGCCATCGCGGGCGACCTGGATCGCCAGGTCCTTCAGGAGCGCGTTCAGCGCCTCGCGGAAGGAGGCGAGCGCCGGATCATTGGCATCGGCAATCTGCTTCTGGCCGTCGGCGGCAGCAGCGCCGGTGGCAAACAGCATCAGCGTGTCGGAGGTCGACGTGTCGCTATCGACGGTCATCGAATTGAAGCTAGGCTCGACACCGGCCGACAGCATCGACTGCAGAGCGGCAGAAGAAATGTCGGCATCGGTAACGACGAAGGACAGCATCGTCGCCATGTCGGGCGCGATCATGCCAGCGCCCTTGGCAATGCCGTTGATCGTCACCTTCACGCCGCCGATCTCGGCGGTACGCGTCGCGACCTTTGGATAGGTATCCGTCGTCATGATCGCCTTGGCGGCTTCCTGCCAGAAATCGCCGGTAGCGGTCTTGTTCATGTCGCCCAGAACACCGGCAAACTTGGTCGCATCGAGCGGTTCACCGATGACGCCCGTGGATGCGAGATAAACCTCGTTCTCGCCGCAGCCGACAGCGTCGGATGCAGATTTCGCCGTCAGAGCGGTCGCAGCCTTGCCCTTGATACCCGTGAAAGCGTTCGCATTGCCGGAGTTGACCACCACTGCACGAGCCACGCCATGGGAGAGGTTCGAGCGGCAGAAATCGACCGGGGCCGAAGGGCATTTGGACTTGGTGAACACGCCGGCAACCGCCGCAGGCTTGTCGAAAACCATCAGCAGCACATCCGTACGGCCCTTGTACTTGATGCCTGCAGCTGCCGTCGCCATCCGCACACCGCGGACCAGGGGCATTTCAGGATAGGATTTCGGTGCGAGCGGAGAGACGGAAGCGGACATGGTCAATACCTGCGCGAAAAGTTTTCAGTAAGCGATAGAAAAAACGGGGGCACGAATGCCCCCGTTGTCATCAATGGATCAGGGCTTTGCAGCCGGGGCAGCTTCCGGGGCAGCCGCATCGCCGGCGCCGTCCTGCATCTTGCCAACTTCCTCGTAGCCCTTCTTCAGGGCTTCGTCAGTGATCTCGACCTTCTGCTCAGCCTTGGCCTTTTCAAGGATGGCAACATACTTGTCGCGCATGACGAGCTGCTTCACCTGGTCCTTGACCTGGTCGAAAGCCGGCGGCGGTGCATCGCGCTTGTCTTCGACCTTGATGATGTGGAAGCCGAACTGGGTCTTGACCGGGGCCTTGGTATAGGCGCCCTTTTCGAGACCGAAAGCGGCCTCTTCGAATTCAGGAACCATGCGGCCCGGACCGAACCAGCCGAGATCGCCGCCGTCATCCTTGTTGCTGTCCTGCGAGTTTTCCTTGGCCAGCTTGGCGAAATCCTCACCCTTGTCGAGCTTGGCGATGATCGCCTTTGCTTCATCCTCGGTCTTGACCAGGATATGGGCAGCCTTCACTTCTTCCTGCTTCGGAAGAGCCGCGATTTCCTTGTCGTAGCGAGCCTTGACCTCTTCATCGGTCGTGGCTTCGACGACATGCTTGCGGAAAAAGGCGTTATGCAGTTCGCGATCGCCGATATAGGACATGCGCTTCTTGAAGTCGTCGGTCTTGTCGACGCCTTCGGCAAGCGCGCCGCTGGCGAGAAGCTTGACGTCGATCGCACCGGAAAGAGCCGCGACCTTCTTCTGCTCGTCCGGCAGCTGGGCAAGCTGCGGGTCGAGGTTCTGCATCGCAAGATCAAGTTCCGACTGGGTGATCGTGAGCGTGCCGACCTTGGCAACGACCTTGTCTTCCTGCGCGAAAGCAGGAACCTGGAACGCGATCGCAGCGGCGATTGCCGCCGTTACGAGAAGTTTGTGACGCAACATAAGTTACCTTTCGCATGGATGCCGGTCTCAGGGTTTGGATCCGGCCTGAATCCTTCACAAACACCGGAATGTGGCCATAGTGTATCGGCCGCAACCGTTGACATAATTCGGACCCCCTCTTATCTGTCACGCAACTTGGCGTCCAGAAGAGTTTCCGGGCGTTACGGGACAATTTGCCGGCATTGGAACCAACCTCTTCCGACCTGCAATCCCATGGCACTGAGATCAGAAAGGACCATTCGCATGGTCAGCTTCGGCGGCATCGCCCGCAAACTGTTCGGTTCGGCCAACGAGCGCCGCGTTCGCGGCTACAAGCCGACTCTCGCCAAGATCAATGCCATCGAGGAAGCGACCAAGGCGCTGACCGACGAACAGCTCGCCCACAAGACGGTTGAGTTTCGCCAGATGCTGGCGGATGGCAAGACGCTCGAAGACATCATGATCCCGGCCTTTGCCGTGGCGCGCGAAGCTTCCCGCCGCGTGCTCGGAATGCGGCCCTTCGACGTTCAGCTGACCGGCGGCATGATCATGCATGACGGCGCGATCGCCGAAATGAAGACCGGTGAAGGCAAAACGCTGGTCGGCACCCTGCCGGTCTATCTCAATGCCCTTTCGGGCAAGGGCGTCCATGTCGTTACCGTCAACGACTACCTCGCCCAGCGCGACGCCGGCATCATGAGCCGTCTTTACAGCTTCCTCGGTCTTTCGACCGGCGTCATTGTCCACGGCCTGGACGATGAGCAGCGCCGCGCAGCTTATGCCTGCGACATCACCTACGCGACGAATAACGAACTCGGCTTCGATTATCTGCGCGACAACATGAAATACGAGCGCGGCCAGATGGTTCAGCGCGGCCACAATTACGCGATCGTCGACGAAGTGGACTCGATCCTCGTCGATGAGGCGCGCACGCCGCTGATCATTTCCGGCCCGCTGGACGACCGTTCCGATCTCTACACGACGATCGACACCTACATTCCGCTTCTCTCCGAAGAAGACTACGAGATCGACGAGAAGCAGCGTTCCGCCAACTTCTCCGAAGTCGGCACCGAGAAGCTGGAAAATCTGCTGCGCCAGGCCGGCCTCCTGAAGGGTGAATCGCTATACGACGTCGAGAACGTCGCGATCGTCCACCACATCAACAACGCGCTGAAGGCCCACAAGCTCTTCACCCGCGACAAGGACTACATCGTCCGCAACGGCGAGATCGTCATCATCGACGAATTCACCGGCCGCATGATGCCGGGCCGCCGTTATTCGGAAGGCCAGCACCAGGCGCTGGAAGCCAAGGAAAAGGTACAGATCCAGCCGGAGAACCAGACGCTCTCCTCGATCACCTTCCAGAATTACTTCCGCATGTATTCCAAGCTCGCCGGCATGACCGGTACGGCGCAGACCGAAGCGGAAGAATTCGGCAACATCTACAAGCTCGAAGTCATCGAAGTTCCAACCAACCTGCCGATCGCCCGTATTGACGAGGACGACGAGGTCTACCGGACCTTCGAGGAAAAGATCAAGGCGATCATCGTCGAGATCAAGGCTGCCCACGAGCGCAACCAGCCGGTTCTCGTCGGTACGACCTCGATCGAAAAATCCGAGCTTCTGGCCACCATGCTGCGCCAGTCCGGCTTCGAAAACTTCAACGTGCTAAACGCCCGTTACCACGAGCAGGAAGCCTATATCGTTTCCCAGGCCGGTGTGCCGGGGGCCGTCACGATCGCCACCAACATGGCCGGTCGCGGTACCGACATCCAGCTCGGCGGCAATGTCGACATGCGTCTTGAGCGCGAGCTTGAAGGCGTGGAGGACGAAGCCGAGCGCAATGCCCGAGAAGCAGCGATCCGCGCTGAAATCAAGGAACTCAAGGCCAAGGCGCTGGAGGCCGGCGGTCTCTACGTCATCGCCACCGAACGCCACGAAAGCCGCCGTATCGACAACCAGCTGCGCGGCCGTTCCGGCCGTCAGGGTGACCCCGGCCGCTCCAAGTTCTTCCTGTCGCTTCAGGACGACCTGATGCGCATCTTCGGCTCCGACCGCATGGACGGCATGCTGCAGAAGCTGGGCCTCAAGGAAGGCGAGGCAATCGTCCATCCATGGATCAACAAGGCCGTGGAACGCGCCCAGAAGAAGGTCGAAGCCCGTAACTTCGACATCCGTAAGAACCTTTTGAAATACGACGACGTCACAAACGACCAGCGCAAGGTGATCTTCGAACAGCGTATTGAAATGATGGATTCGGAAGATGTTTCCGAGACCATCGAGGACATGCGCAACGAAGTCATCGAGGTCATCGTCGCCAAGCATATCCCGGAACGCGCCTACGCCGAACAGTGGGACGCACCCGGCCTGCATCAGGATGTCCAGCGCCTGCTCAACCTCGAACTTCCGATCGAGGACTGGGTCAAGGAAGAAGGCATCGGCGAAGACGATATCCGCGAGCGCATTACCGAGGCAGCCGACGCCGCTGCCAAGGATCGCCGCGAACGCTTCGGCAACGAGGTGATGAATTATGTCGAACGCTCGATCGTGCTGCAGACGCTCGATCACCTGTGGCGCGAGCATATCGTCAATCTCGACCACCTGCGCTCCGTCATCGGCTTCCGCGGTTATGCTCAGCGTGACCCGCTGCAGGAATACAAGGCAGAAGCCTTCGAACTATTCCAGGCGCTGCTGGCTAACCTTCGCGAAGCGGTCACCGCCCAGATGATGCGCGTCGAGCTGATGCAGAATCCGGAGCCGCCGGTTCCGCCACAGACCTATGAGGAACATCATCTCGACCCGATGACCGGTGAAAACCAGATTACCGGCCGCGACGATGAAGACTTCATTGCCGCCCCCGAGGATCGCCACCCGGAAGATCAGTCAACCTGGGGCAAGATCGGCCGCAACGAGGCCTGCCCATGCGGTTCCGGGAAGAAATACAAGCATTGCCACGGCGCCTTCGAACAGGCCTGAGGCATCTGGAAATAGCTGATACAAACGCCGCCCAATGGGGCGGCGTTTTGCTTTTGAGGCCAACGGCATCCATCAGTCTATCGTCGCTGCCAACCGTTTCTTAACCGCGACCTGCCATGCTTTTCATCAGTATTTGTGCGGCATAACGAGTATCCCTTGCCCTTCATGGCGGTTATCGAAACAGCGGAAAAACTGCTTCCGCCGGGCCTGCGCGCCCGGATCGTACCGCTGATCGCAAAAATCGGCACCGCGCTGACAAACAACAGCGAAACGGCGAAGGCCCAGCGTCAGGCTCTGACGGCTTTCGCCATCCGCATCGCCTCGGCAGCAATCGCCTTTCTCTCCCAGATCGCTCTCGCACGGCTGATGGGGGAGTTCGAATACGGTCTCTACGCCTTCGTCTGGGTGATCGTAATCCTGACCGGCAATCTCTCCTGCCTCGGCTTCCACACCTCGATCATCCGCTTCTACCATCAGCATCTTGCAAGCGGCGAAACCGCGATATTGCGCGGGCTGAACGTGGCATCCTGCCTTGTTGCATTTCTGACGGCAACACTGGTCGGCACACTGGGCTTTGCCTTCCTGGCCGTGTTCGGCAACGATATCGCCTCCTATTATCTCGTTCCGATCGGCATTGCGCTTTTCATCATCCCGATGATCGCTCTCGGCGATATTCTCGACGGCATGGCAAGGGCGCGCGGCTGGACCGTTTCGGCACTGGCGCCGACCTTCATTCTGAGACCGATCCTCATCCTCGTCTTCATGGCGACTGCGGAATTCATCGACGCACCGCATGATGCGACGACTGCAATGGGAGCGGCACTCGCCGCGACCTATGTCACCACGCTTGCCCATCTCGTGCAGCTCGCCGCGCTGATCCGCAAGGAGAAAAGCGAGGCGCCGCGCCAATATCAGTTGGGCACCTGGATGAGATATTCGCTACCGCTCTTTCTCGTTGACGGGATCAGTTTTCTGCTGACCAATGCTGACGTGGTCGTGGTCGGCCTTTACCTCCCGCCCGATCAGGTCGGCATCTATTTCGCCGCAGCAAAAACGATCGTGCTGGTGCAATTCGTCTATTTCTCGGTCAAGGCTGCAGCCGCACCGCGTTTCTCAGCCATCATTGCCGCCGCAGACCATGATGCGCTTGCCGATTTCGCAGCCCGGTCGACACGCTGGACCTTCTGGCCGTCGCTCATCATCGGCCTGTGCGCCCTTGCCGCCGGCGATCTGCTTCTGTCCCTGTTCGGCCCGAACTTTACCGACGGCTACGGGCTGATGGCCATCCTTTTTGCCGGCATCCTGGCCAAGGCTTCCGTCGGTCCTGCAGAAGTCCTACTTACTATGGCCGGACACCAGAAACTCTGCGTTGGAGTTTATGCTGCAACCCTGATTGCTGCGGTAATCCTGTATTCTGTGATGATCCCGCTATTCGGCTTGACTGGAGCAGCCGTTGCGGCTGCTACTGCAATCATGATCGAATCCCTGCTGCTTCATCTGACAGTCCGCCGTACGCTCGGCATCACGCTATTTGCCTTCGCACGCAAGCCTCTTGCCGGTTTGGGAGCGAATTGACCATGCAATTCCCACCACCGGGCATCGAAAATGCGAAGGGGCAAGCGGCTCTGGGACAGGATAGACAGGAATTGCCCGAAGCCGATCTCAACCTGCCTGTCGGCCGGGCCGGACGCGAATTCTCGCTCTATCCCGCAACCCTTGGCTATGAGCTGCAGGAAGAGCTGGAGTTCCTGTCGCATCGGGCGATGGAACCCAACATCTTTTTCTCCGCCCGCCTTCTGGCTCCGGCCATGCCGCGCGTGGAAGACAAGCAGGTGCGTTTCGCACTGATCCGCGATGACAACGGCATGCGCTCGCGCCTGCGCCTGCTGATGCCCTTTACCGTCGAGCGGCCAGGCTTTTCGGTCGGCGCTCCGATCATCCGTACATGGGCCAATCCCTTTGGGCCGCTTGGAACTCCACTGCTGGACACAGAGGATGCCGCCGAGACGATCGACAACCTGTTCGAAGTTCTGACCCAGCCCCAGACCAAACTGCCATCGGTTCTGGTTCTGCCGGATATTCGCCTTAACGGTCGCTTCGCTCAATTGGCGAAGGCCGTCGCGATCGCCCGCGATCTTTCAGTCGCCACGACCGACACGTTCCGGCGCCCGATGCTGGAAAGCTATCTCGACGGTGAAAGCTACCTGAAGCAATCCGTATCGGCCCATCATTATCGCGAGATGCGCCGCCAATGGCGCAACCTGGAAAAGCTTGGCACCCTGACCTACAACGTTGCCCGACAGCCGGAAGAGGTGCGCCTGCGGATGGAGGAATTCCTCGCCCTGGAAGCGAAAGGCTGGAAGGGCAAAAAGCGGTCAGCGCTGATCAACGACCGTTATCGTGCCGCCTTCGCCCGCGAAGCGATAACCAACCTCGCCGAAATCGACGCGGTGCGCATTCACACGGTCGATCTCGATGGCCGCGCGATCGCCTCGATCATCGTTTTCATCATGGCCGGTGAGGCCTATACGTGGAAAACCGCCTATGACGAGAGTTTGGGCCGCCATTCGCCCGGCAAGCTGCTGATCATGAAGCTGACGGACTGGCATCTGGACGATGCCAACATCCTGCGCACCGACAGCTGCGCCGTGCCCGATCATCCGATCATGAGCCGCATGTGGGAACAACGCGATGAGATGGGAAGCCTCGTCATCGGCCTGACACGCAATAGCGACCGTGATGTCCGGCAGGTCGCAACCCAGCTCCATCTCTATAGAAACACCCGCAATATAGCTCGTATCCTGCGCGAAAAGATCCTGCATCTGGCCGGCCGCGATCCGTGACAGGAAATCTGTCGTGGATGCAGCACACTCAAGGGGCCGGCGTGTCAGCCGACCCCTGAGTAACCCGAGCCGCTAACGCGACGCGGTCATGCGCAACATGCGGCAGAGCTGGACGAGCGCCGGATCATAAGCGCCGGCCGAGACATCCACGCACCGCTTCAACAGCTTCTGCCTTTCGCTCGGCGACATGGCGTTGAAGGCAGCCCGCTGAGGACCGGTCAATCCGCCGCCGGCTCCACCACCACCCGTTCCCGGACCTGTACCCGGCCCTGTTCCGGGCGTGCCGCCCCCGATCCCGACTCCGACATCCACGCCGACACCAGTAGTGCCTCCGATACCGAGCCCGACAGTCGCGCCGATACCGCCGGTGCCGCCGATCGATGCGGTCGTTCTGGCATTGATGCCGTTCGACGTGCTGGCGCCCACCCGCGCATTCACCCCGTCGCGGCCTCCCACGGATGCGGCAACCCCGGCATTCAGCCCACGTGAACCGTTGACGTTTGCACCGGCATTGACACCACGGCTTCCTCCGACCGAGGCATTGGCGCTCGCCACGCTGGAATTTCGTCCGATGCCCGCACCGGCATTCGCACCATTGCGACCACCGACGGATGCCCCGACACCAACACCGCCGGATCTGCCGCCGACGCTGGCTCCGGCATTTACGCCGTCACGCCCTCCCACCGACGCGCCCACACCGAGCCCGCCATTGCTGCTTCTGCCAACGCTGGCGCTGACGCCCCGATCACCCCCGATGGATAATCCCTGAGCATAGACCGGCGTCAGCCCGGCCGCCGTGATGCATGTGGACATCAATGCCGAAACAAATAGTTTTTTCATGATACTCTCCTCCTTGAGGGTCTGCCTGCAGAACCCACGGATTCGAATTCCAATCGTCGGCATTGGTTTCAGATTATTCTAATATAAGGCCTGCGAATATTAACGGTTTATGACGACGCCGCTTCGCGCCTCGCGTTCTTCCGGGAAGCGGATCGTTGCGGATCATATTTGAAGAACTTGCGCCTTGCATCTTCGTGGCCGCGCATGGTAAGCGCGTTCCACATCTACTGTGCCCCGTTGGCGGAATTGGTAGACGCGCCTGACTCAAAATCAGGTTCCGAGAGGAGTGCTGGTTCGATTCCGGCACGGGGCACCATATTATCCGAAATAGACAGATCAATTGTCAGTTTGCGCGATTAAAGCCGTGCAGATATCTCCCCGCATTTGCCTTAGGATGACCTGCCGTGAGACAATATCCGGCATGCATCTTCAAGCTCCCCGTTGCGATGCACGTAAATCTTCCTAAATGACTGGGCATCGAGGAAAAATGGAGAAGAACTAGATGAGCGCCGAATTCGGCCCCTACGTCCAGATGTGCACCCTTGCTCAGCAAATGGCTGTCCAATATCAGAAAGACACCAACCTCGCCTTGGCGCCCTTTCTGAAACATTTCATGGATGAGGTCGAAGTGAACGTGGCTGCCGATAGTTTCAATCATCTCGGATTCATGCAGAAGATCCGAGAGCCGGTCGAATTGGGAGCGGAAAAGGCGTCCGACGCACGACGCAAGGAGTTTCTTCAGGCTCTTGCAACTGCTCTGCATGAGCGCATCCAAAGACACTGAGCAAATGCCAGCGACGACTGAACCGTTCGGGCTGAACAATCAGGCTTACGAGATTTGAACTTGCCCCCCACCCTGGCACCTCTCGCCAGCCGTTCATGCGATGGTTGCACGCTTTGTTGCCGATTGCCCGATATCGATGACCTCGACAAGCCGGCAGATCAATGGTGCAGGCACTGCATTGCCGGGCGGGGCTGTTCCATCTATGTGGATCGCCCGAAACTCTGTCGTGATTTCCTTTGCCGCTGGATGCTCGACAACGGTCTGGGCGATGAGTGGGATCCGTTGAAATCCCACATGATGGTCTACGGGCAGGGGCAGCAGATCACAATCCTGGCCGATCCTGACCGACCCGACCTATGGCGTCGTGAGCCGTATATGTCACAGCTCAAGAACTGGGCGGCAGGCACGGCGCCGACAGGCGGATATGTGATCGTGTTCTGGCGAGATGAAGTGGTGAAGATCTGAAGACACGTCGTCCGGGCCGCTGACACGATGACGCGCGGCCATAGCGAGCCTTTGCAGTTCTCGCGTCTCCCTTTAGCATTCCGAAAGACGAGAAGGCCGATCACGACAATTTGCCGAAGGCAGAGTGTTACGCTGACATGTCCACCGGTTTACAGACTGGCGGATTGTGCTCTACAGCTTCGGCCCAATTTGGCCCAATCGGCACAATATCGAACGGCAGCGTTTGATGGCGATTATGAAGGAGATGCGCATGGCGCTGGCAGGTTCCACCACAAGGTTCAGCACGGGAGTAGCTTATGCCGGCTTCCTAACCCTTGCCATGGCCGCAACGGTCGGCAGCGCTCTGGGCTTCGAACATATCGGCGGCTACATTCCCTGCGCTCTCTGCCTGCTTGAGCGAGACCCTTACTATTTCGGCATTCCGATCGGGATTCTTGCGGTTGGTTCGGCAGCTTTCGGCCTGCCCTCCTGGATTACCCGTTCGCTTCTGATCGTCATCGGCATCATGATGCTGGTCGGCGCCGGCATGGGTGTCTACCACTCGGGCGTCGAATGGGGTTTCTGGCCCGGCCCTTCCGCCTGCGGTGGCAGCACAGCGATCACCACCAATGCCGGCAATCTGCTCGGCGACCTGAACACGGTTCACGGCCCGTCCTGCGCCGACGCTGCCCTTCGCGTGCTCGGCCTGTCCTTTGCCGGCTGGAACGTCGTCGCCAGCATTTTCCTCGCAGCCGTTGCCTTCATCGGCGCAAAAAAGGCCGCTTAAGCGGCCTTCGTGCGATCAGATCGACTGGTATGATCAGGGCTGTAGCTCAGTATCCCAGTAGAGATAGTCCATCCAGCTTTCATGAAGATAGTTCGGCGGAAACAGCCGGCCGTTGTTATGAAGATCCTGCACGCTCGGTGCATAGGGTTTCTGGTGCGGGATCATGCCGGCCTGTTTCGGCAATTTGCTGCCCTTGCGCAGATTGCAAGGGGAACAGGCCGCCACGACATTCTCCCAGGTCGTCTCGCCGCCATGGGCACGGGGAATGACGTGATCAAAGGTCAGTTCGTCATCCGCGCCGCAATACTGGCATTCGAACTTGTCGCGCAGGAACACGTTGAACCGCGTAAAGGCCGGGTTACGGGTCGGCTGCACATAGGTCTTGAGGCTGACGACGCTCGGCAGCTTCATCGAGAAGCTGGGCGAGCAGACCGAATGGTCGTATTCGGCGATGATGTTGACACGGTCAAGGAAGACCGCCTTGATCGCGTCCTGCCAGGACCACAACGACAAGGGATAGTAACTCAGCGGCCGGTAGTCAGCGTTCAGGACGAGCGCCGGCAAGGCCTGCGGGGAGACTGCAATCGTCAAGTGACGCTCCTACCCGATTCGGCATCTATCTCCTCTATATTAGGTCCGTTGTTACAGGATTGTGAAGCCCTATAAATGCAGCGGGATACTTCCCCGCATTTATACGATGGGCAAAGCCTCGCGACGCATCGTCGCAGCGTAATAGGCCCAGAAAAGTCGGGCCGCGATCGACCGGTAAGGCGCCCATGACCGGGCGACTTCGGCGAGTTCTTTTGCCGCCGGCCGCTGCTCCATTGCGAAGGCACGAGCCACGGATGTCTGCAGCGCCACGTCGCCGCCGGGAAAGATATCCGCATGGCCGGCACAGAACATCAGATAGACTTCCGCCGTCCACGGCCCGATGCCGGGGAGAAGCACAAGCTGCCGAAGCGCCGCCTCGCCCTCGATCACGCAGATCGCATCCAGATCGATCGCACCGGTGAGCACAGCTTCGGAAAGTTTCCGCAGGGTCGAGGCTTTGGCACGCGAAAGGCCGAATGTGGCAATAATCTCGGGATCAAGCGCGGCATAGGCTTGCGCCGTGACCGGGCCTACCGCCTCGATCCGCCGCCAGATCGCATCCGCACTTGCCCGCGACACCATTTGCGAGACGATGATCGAGGCGAGACCGGCAAAGCCGGGTGCAGCGAGCCTGAGCGGCAATGGGCCGGCAATCTCGGCAATCGGGACAAGGCTAGGGTCGAGTTGCAGGAGCTGGTTGAGCCCGGCTTCGATATCGGCGTCGTTGCGGATGATACTGATCTGGCTTTCGCGCATGACGCTTTCATGCTTGTGTCTGGATCCTCGGGTCAAGCCCTAGGATGACGAAGGAAAGGTTTGCATGATAGGTGCCAGGAGACACCTTTCAGCAAGCTCTCAGGGTGCTATGTGGTAAAAACGTCTCCACAGGCTCGTCATCCTCGGGCTTGACCCGAGGATCCAGACGCAAGCAAGCCCGAACGCAAGCAATCAATGCCGAACTCACCGCCAGAAAAACCCGTCTATCGTTTCGCCCCCAGCCCGAATGGCTTTCTCCATCTCGGCCATGCGCTTTCGGCGTTTCTGAACCACGACATGGCGAAGGCGAGTGGCGGGCGGTTTCTGCTGCGCATCGAAGACATAGACCTGACGCGCTGTACAGCCGAATTCGAGGAGATGATCTATCGCGATCTCACCTGGCTCGGTCTCGACTGGGAAATGCCGGTGCGCCGCCAGTCAGAGCATTTCGATGCCTACCGGGACGCGCTCGACAGATTGCGGGGCATGGGCCTCGTCTATCCCACATTCCTCACCCGCGGCGAGGTGAAGGCGCACGTTACGGCATATGAAGCAGATGGAAGAAACTGGCCGCGTGATCCCGATGGCTCGCCGCTTTATCCGGATGACGACAGGCTGCGCAACGAGGCGGAACGGGCGCACCTTATCGCTAAGGGGATCAAACACGCTTGGCGAATGGATGTGATGAAAGCGATGGCCCTGGTGGGCAAGCAGCTTTCATGGCAGGAAACCGGCACCGGCCACCCCGAGACTATTCCGGCTGATCCGACGATCTGGGGTGATGTGATCCTGTCACGCTCGGATGCGCCGTCGAGCTATCATCTGTCGGTCGTGATCGACGATGCGTTGCAGGGAATTACCCATGTGGTGCGCGGCGAAGATCTCTATACGGCTACCGCCATCCACAGGTTGCTGCAGGAACTGCTCGGCCTGCCTGAGCCGGTCTATCATCACCATCAATTGATTGTCGGAAGCGACGGGCGAAAACTGTCGAAAAGCGAAGGCTCAACCGGAATTGCGGCTCTTCGTGACGAGGGCCTCCTGCCCGGCGACATTCGCCGCATCGTCGGGCTCTGAGCGGCCGGCGCGCTTTGCCTTGCGCTTCTTGTTCACCTGATTGACCACCGAATAGACCTTGTATTTCAGGATAGCCGCATTGAGTTCGGCACCCAGCATGAAGATCACGCCGACCATATAGAGGAAGACGAGCACGATCATGATCGAAGCCAGACCCGCATAGGTGGCCGCGTAATTGGCAAAACTCGACAGGTAATAGGCGAAACCGAAACCGAAGATCGTCCAGATGACGATGGTCAAAACGACGCCCGGAAGCACATCGATGATCCGCCGGTCCCCAGCCCGGCAACCATTTGGGGAAAAGAGCAGGCCAAGCATCAGAAGCAGGCCGGTGCCGACGAGGCCCCAATTGGCAAGCGCGTTGAGATCGCTCATCAACCAGGGGAATTTCGTCTCGGCAAAGCGCTGCGCCACCGGCACCGCCAGAAGCACGATGCTGATCACCGCAAAGATCACCACCGCGACGATGACGTAACCGAGGCTGGCAAGGCGCGTCACATACCATGCCCGCGTTTCGGTGACCCGATAGGCACGGTTGAGCGAGATGCGCAGGGCCTCGACGCCGTTGGAGGCGAAATAGGCAGCCGCCAGCACCGAGACCGTGAGGAGCCCGCCACGCGGCATGTCAATCACCCGCTGGATTTCCGATGCGATCGGATTGGCGATATCGGCCGGCCAGGCATCGAACATCAGATGGATCGCCGTTTCCGAAAATCCGCCCGCACCGAGAAAACCGGCTAGTGCGGTGCCGAAGATCAGGAACGGGAACAGCGCCAGCAGGCCGGAAAGTGCCACATGGCTCGCCATCGCCCAGCCGTCATCCTCCGTGAAATGCCAATAGGCATCCCACAGGACCTTGAAGGCCAATCGGTGCCATCGCGGCCGGCGCATCTCTTCCTGCAAGGTCAACTCCGTTGTGACTTCTCGCGAAATATGGGAGGAACACTCCCGCTTGTACAGGTGAGTATCGAGGATAAGCCCCCAAATGACTGCAGGAAGAACGATCATCGTCACCGGCTGTTCCTCCGGCATAGGCGCTTATGCGGCACGGGCATTGAAGGCGGATGGCTGGCGCGTTTTCGCAACGGTGCGAAAGACGGAGGATCTGGCCGCGCTCGAGAGAGACGGCATCGAGGCTCTTATCCTCGACTATACGAAGCAGGACACGATCGATCAGCTTGTAAAAACTGTGACGACCCGCACCGGCGGAAAGATCGACGCGTTGTTCAACAACGGCGCCTATGGCCAGCCGGGAGCGGTGGAGGACCTGACGACGGACGTGTTGCGCGTCCAGTTCGAGACCAATCTTTTCGGCTGGCATGAATTGACCCGGCAGGTCATTCCCTTCATGCGCACCCAAGGCCGAGGCCGCATCGTCAACTGCTCCTCGATCCTCGGGCTGCTGCCTTATCGTTATCGCGGTGCCTATACGGCCTCCAAATATGCGCTCGAAGGCCTGACGCTGACTTTGCGCATGGAACTGGCCGGCAGCGGCATCGAGGTCAGCCTTATCGAGCCCGGCCCGATCGCCACACGCTTCACCGCCAATGCACTCGCCAAGATCAGCGAGAATATCGACCTGATCAGCTCCGTCCACGCCGCCGATTATGCGCGACAGCTGCAACGCCTTGATGGCAGCGGCCCCGTCAACCGTCACAAGCTCGGCCCCGAAGCCGTTTACAAGGTGCTCGATCATGCCTTGAACGCGCCTCGTCCAAAGCCGCATTATCTGGTAACCAGACCTGCAAAGCAGGGTGCGTTGCTGAAGAAATTGCTCCCGGCTCAGCTCTTCTACACGCTGATGCGCCGTATCGACTGACAACTGACGGGAGGCAGGACATGTCGAGTTTCACCACCTTTCTGACCCTGATCGTGATGGGCCTCGTCTTGCTCGTCCTGATCCGCGGCCTGTTCAACATGCTGAAGGGCACCGACGCCAACCGCTCCAACAAGCTGATGCAGTTGCGCGTCATCCTGCAGGCGGTGGCGATTGCACTGATCATGCTGACGCTTTGGATCACCGGCGGGGGAAGGCCGAGCTAAGGAAAAGGAAACATGGTCAAGCTGAACAAGATCTACACCCGCACCGGCGACAAAGGCACGACCGGGCTTGTCTCTGGTCCGCGCCGCGAAAAATTCGACCTGCGGGTGGAAGCTTACGGCACGGTTGACGAAACCAATTCGGCGGTCGGCCTCGCCCGGCTTCACACCATCGGCCTCGACGAACTCGACGTCATGCTCGTCCGCATCCAGAACGATCTCTTCGATCTCGGCTCGGACCTTGCAACACCCGACACCGGAGAGGAGTTGAGCTACGAGCCGCTGCGGATCATCGAGGCGCAAGCGGAGCGGCTGGAGCGGGAGATCGACACCCTGAACGGCGAGCTTGATCCCCTGAAATCCTTCGTGCTGCCCGGCGGTACGGCAGCGGCCGCACACCTGCATATGGCACGCACGATCGCAAGGCGCGCCGAACGGCTGATGGTCGAGCTGTCGCGGCAGGAAAAGGTCGGCGCCGCAGCGCTGAAATACATCAACCGCCTCTCCGATTTCCTCTTCGTCGCCGCCCGCTTTGCCAATGATCGCGGACAGGCTGACATTTTGTGGGTACCCGGCAAACACCGCTAAACGCCGCTCCAGGAGGTCGCGTATGTTCGTCCCGCTGCATGACACGAACGAACTGAAATATATCCGCGTCCAATGGGTCACGATCAGCCTGATCGTGCTCAACGTGCTGGCATGGCTGTTCACCACATTCGCTCCGGTGGAACAGGCGGAGCGTGCGTCACTGGGCTTGGGCTTCATCCCTGCCCTGATCTTCGACCACGCGGTTCTCGATCCATCACTGGTCCTGGTGCCGGAAGATATGACCTTCCTGACCTATGCCTTCCTGCATATCGATTTCTGGCATCTCGCCCCCAACATGCTTTTCCTTTGGGTCTTTGGCGATAATGTCGAGGATGCGCTGGGCCATTTCCGCTTCCTGATCTTCTATCTTCTCTGCGCCGCAGCGGGAGCCGCACTCCATGGTTTCGTTACCCCTCAATCGGAAGGCCCGCTGATCGGTGCCTCGGGTGCGATTTCCGGCGTGGTTGCCGCCTATTTTCTGCTGCATCCGCGGGTACGGGTTTGGGTCCTGGTGCTCTTTCGTATTCCCCTGCCGCTTCCCGCCTTCATTCCGCTGGCGCTCTGGATTGCCCAGCAATTCGTCATGCTGGCGCTGAACATGGATGACGCCGTCTCTTGGGGAGCGCATGTGGGTGGCATCATCGCTGGCGCTCTTCTGGTTCTCGTCATGCGTCGTCCCGGGGTTCCGCTCTTCGACCGACGGATCGTCACCCCGCGCGCCGTACATCACAAACAGAGCGTTCCGCAGGTACCGGCACGCGTCGAATAGGGATATGAGAAATGCGCAAGTGTCGGCATGGAAACGGCGTTGTAATCGGGTGAAAAATGCGTATCCATGTCGCCCACTGACACACGAGGAGATGGCAAATGTCGCATTTTGCCGTCGGAGATAGTCAAGGAAGGACCCCATGAAGATCCTGGTGCCTGTTAAGCGAGTCGTCGATTACAACGTGAAAATCCGCGTCAAACCGGATTGCACGGGCGTTGAACTCGCCAATGTGAAAATGTCGATGAACCCGTTCGACGAAATCTCCGTCGAAGAGGCTCTGCGACTGAAGGAAGCAGGCAAGGCGGAAGAAGTAGTGGTCGTGTCAATCGGACCGGCCAAGGCGGAAGAAACGCTGCGCACCGCGCTCGCCATGGGCGCCGATCGCGCCATCCTGATCGAGACCGACGATGCCGTCGAGCCGCTCGCCGTTGCCAAGATCCTGAAGGGCGTCGTCGACGCTGAAGCGCCTGGCCTGATCATCGTCGGAAAGCAGGCGATCGATGACGATTCGAACCAGACCGGCCAGATGCTGGCGGCTCTGCTCGGCTCTGCACAGGCAACCTTTGCCTCCAAGATCGAGATCGCCGGCGACAAGGCGACCGTGACCCGCGAAGTCGATGGCGGCTCGCAGACGATCGAAGTCAAGCTTCCAGCCGTAGTCACCACCGACCTGCGCCTCAACGAGCCACGCTACGCTTCGCTGCCCAACATCATGAAGGCAAAGAAGAAGCCGCTCGACAAGAAGACGCCTGCCGATTTCGGCGTCGATACCGCGCCGCGCCTCAAGGTGCTGAAGACCGAAGAGCCGGGCGGCCGCAAGGCTGGCGTCAAGGTCGGGTCGGTTGAAGAGCTGGTTTCCAGCCTCAAGACCGCCGGCGTGATCTGAGAACGGAAGACAGGAGACAACAATCATGACCATTCTTCTTCTGGCAGAAAACGACGCGTCTGGCCTTTCGGAACAGACCGCCAAGGCGCTCACCGCTGCATCGAAAATTGGTGGCGACGTGCATGTTCTGGTCGCCGGCGCGGGTGCAAAGGCCGCTGCAGATGCAGCCGCCAAGCTTTCCGGCGTCTCCAAGGTTCTCGTGGCCGAGGATGCGAGCCTCACCAACAATCTCGCAGAACCGCTGGCCGACCTGATCGTCTCGCTTAGCACTTCGTATGACGTGATCGTCGGACCGGCCACGACGTCCGCCAAGAACGTCCTGCCGCGCGTTGCAGCCCTGCTCGACGTGATGCAGATCTCAGAAATCGTCGAGGTCGTCTCGGCTGACACGTTCAAGCGCCCGATCTATGCCGGCAACGCCATCCAGACCGTCCAGTCCACCGATGCCAAGAAGGTCATCACCGTGCGCACGGCATCGTTTGCCGCAGCAGGCGAAGGCGGTTCGGCAGCGCTTGAAACCGTTTCGGCTGCCGGAAATCCGGGGGTATCGAGCTTCGTCTCCGACGCACTCGCCTCGTCCGAACGCCCTGAACTGACCTCGGCCAAGGTGATCATCTCGGGCGGTCGCGCGCTTGGATCTTCGGAAAAGTTCCAGGAGGTCATCCTTCCGGTAGCCGATAAGCTGGGTGCCGCCGTTGGCGCATCACGCGCCGCGGTCGATGCCGGTTACGCCCCGAATGACTGGCAGGTCGGCCAGACCGGCAAGGTAGTCGCTCCCGATCTCTATATCGCGGTCGGCATTTCCGGTGCGATCCAGCACCTCGCCGGCATGAAGGATTCGAAGGTCATCGTCGCCATCAACAAGGACGAGGAAGCCCCGATCTTCCAGGTCGCAGACTACGGCCTCGTCGGCGATCTGTTCGACATCCTGCCGAAGCTCGAAAAGGCGCTCTGACAGACGAGCCGCCTTCGCGGCAGCGAAAAAAGCTGGCAAAATGATGGCCAGGCGAATAGAAAAATGCCGGACCGCTACACGTGGCCCGGCATTTTTTAAATAAGAATTTTCAAATAAAAAGCGTGCACCACAAGTGCGCCCAAGCCCAAGGGATGGAGTAAGCGTTATGGCCTTCCAGAATATCGGCATCATCGGCGCAGGTCAGATGGGCTGCGGCATCGCGCATGTTTCCTCCCTCGCAGGCTATAGGGTGCAGATCTACGATCTGGACCCGGACCGGATCCAGGCAGCACTTGCAACGATCAACGGCACGCTCGCCCGCCTCGTCGCCGGCGAGAAGATCACCGATGAGGAACGCAACGCGGCGCTCTCCAAAATCTCCGGCTCCGCCGACGTAAATGATCTGGCGCCGATGGACATCGTCATCGAGGCGGCAACCGAAGACGAAAGCGTCAAGCGCAAGATCTACGCGCATGTATGCCCGGTCCTGAAGCCCGAGGCGCTGCTCGCCACCAATACCTCGTCGCTCTCGATCACCCGACTTGCTTCCGCGACCGACCGTCCCGAGCGGTTCATGGGCATTCACTTCATGAACCCAGTGCCGGTGATGAAGCTTGTCGAACTGGTGCGCGGCATCGCCACCGACGAGCCGACCTTCAGGGCGGCCAAGGAATATGTCGCTTCGCTCGACAAGACCGTTACCGTCTCCGAGGATTTCCCGGCCTTCATCGTCAATCGTATCCTGCTGCCGATGATCAACGAGGCGATCTACACCCTTTACGAAGGCGTGGGTTCGGTGGACGCGATCGACACCGCCATGAAACTCGGCGCCAACCATCCGATGGGCCCGCTTCAGCTCGCCGATTTCATCGGTCTCGATACCTGCCTGTCGATCATGCAGGTTCTTTATGATGGCCTGGCTGACAGCAAATACCGCCCCTGCCCGCTTCTGGTGAAATATGTCGAAGCCGGCTGGCTCGGCCGCAAATCCGGCCGTGGATTTTATGACTACCGCGGCGAGGTTCCGGTTCCGACGCGGTAAAGCCGTCCACAGACAACAATGTGGCGAGGGTTAGCTCCCCTTCGCCGCCGTGATCAGCGCCTTGGCATCCTCGCTGTCCCAGGCCGCGGGGCCGTTCATGGCGCCGATCAGGCAGCCTTTTTTATCGAGGATAAGGGTTGCCGGAAGGCCGAAGGCGAGGCCTTCCTTTTTCACGGAATTGAACACGCCCATGGAGCTGTCGCTGTAGAAGGCGAGCTTGTCGATCTTGTAATCCTGATAGAAATTCTTCGGTTTCTGGTCGCTGCCGGTATCGATATTAACGGCCACAACCTCGAAATCACTCCCGCCCATCGTGCTCTGCAAGGCGTTGAGCGCCGGCATCTCTTCCCGGCAGGGCACGCACCATGTCGCCCAGAGGTTGAGCAGCACCGTCTTGCCGGCGAGATCGGCTACCGTCATCTCCTTGCCTTCCGGCCCCTTGAACGCCAGTTGCAACGGCCGCGGCGGTTGCGCCGCCGCCATGGCAGCCACTTCGCCCTTCGAGAAAGCGGAAACCGACTTCGCTAGTTCGGCAGAACCTTCGCACTGGCCGGCTGACGCCGTCGTCAGGCCGTCCATGCCATTGCCAGACCCCATGCTCCTCACGTATACCGCCACGGCGCCGGCGGTAATCCCCGCAATGGCGGCAATCATGATCAATCGGGCGGATGGGAGACCAAGCGGTCTTTTGGATGCCATTTCTTAACTCCAGGACTTGAGCTGCCATGGCCGATACGAAGGACGCGACCTCTTCCAATCAGATGTGGGGCGGACGTTTCGCTTCCGGGCCGGACGCGATCATGGAGGAGATAAATGCCTCGATCGGTTTCGACAAGAAGCTCTACGCCCAGGACATCCGCGGCTCAATCGCCCACGCAACCATGCTGGCCGAAAAAGGCATTATTTCGCGCGAAGATAAAGACAAGATCGTCGAAGGACTGAACACGATCCTGTCAGAGATCGAGAGCGGAAAGTTCGACTTCTCGCGCAAGCTCGAAGACATCCATATGAACATCGAGGCGCGGCTGGCGACGCTGATCGGCCCCGCTGCCGGCCGCCTGCACACGGCCCGTTCGCGCAACGACCAGGTCGCGCTCGATTTCCGCCTCTGGGTGAAGGAAGAACTTGCCAAGACCGAAAAGATGCTGACCGACCTGATCGCAGCCTTCCTCGACCGCGCGGAAGAACATGCCGACACGGTCATGCCGGGCTTCACGCATCTGCAGACCGCCCAGCCGGTCACGTTCGGCCATCATTGCATGGCCTATGTCGAAATGTTCGGCCGTGACCGTGCCCGCGTGCGTCACGCGATCGACCACCTGGACGAAAGCCCGATCGGCGCAGCAGCGCTTGCCGGCACCGGGTTCCCGATCGACCGCCACATGACCGCCAAGGCGCTCGGCTTCCGCGAGCCGACCCGCAACTCGATCGATACCGTCTCCGACCGCGATTTCGCGCTGGAATTCCTCTCGGTCGCCTCGATTTGCGCCGTGCACCTGTCGCGCCTCGCCGAAGAGATCGTCATCTGGTCGACCCCGCAATTCGGCTTCGTGCGCCTGTCGGACGCTTTCTCCACCGGCTCCTCGATCATGCCGCAGAAGAAGAACCCGGATGCCGCCGAACTGGTGCGCGCCAAGACCGGCCGGATCAACGGCTCGCTGGTGGCGCTTCTGACCATCATGAAGGGCCTGCCGCTCGCCTATTCCAAGGACATGCAGGAAGACAAGGAACAGGTTTTCGACGCTGCCGAAAACCTGGAACTGGCAATTGCCGCCATGACCGGCATGATGCGCGATATGACTATCCGCGTCGACCGTATGCGCGCCGCCGCCGGTTCGGGTTACTCCACCGCCACCGATCTGGCCGACTGGCTGGTGCGCGAAGCGGGCCTTCCCTTCCGTGACGCCCATCACGCCACCGGCCATGCCGTGGCACTGGCGGAAAAGAAGGGCTGCGACCTCTCGGAACTTTCGCTGGAAGAGCTGCAGGCTATCAACCCGGCGATCACCCAAAAGGTCTTCGATGTCCTGACAGTCGATGCCTCCGTCGCCAGCCGCCAGAGTTTTGGCGGTACCGCGCCATCCGAGGTGCGGAAACAGATCGCTTACTGGCGCGGGCGCAATTGAACCCATATCAATTGATCGCCGATTGATACGGAAATGAACTGCACAAAAGGCTGGAACTTCGTTATGAAAGTTCCGCCTGTCCGTGCCGGAGAAAGAAGAGAATGTCCAAGTCGCTGATGAATACCGCCCGCGTCGCCCTGGTGCTCGGCCTTGCCGGCATCATTACCGTTGGCTGCGGCCGCAAAGGCGAGCTGGACCGCCCAAGCACGCCCGTGGAACAGCAGAATGTTCGCAAATCGGACGCCGCAAAAAAAGACCCGGTCGCCGAGCGCCCCTTCATCCTCGACAAGCTTCTGTAATTTCCGAGACCTGACGTGAACCATTTCCAGTATATCGACGGCGTGCTGCACGCCGAAAACGTCGACATTCGCGACATCGCCAAGGCTGTCGGAACCCCGTTCTACGTCTATTCGACGGCAACGCTGGAGCGCCATTACAAGGTCTTCGCCGCAGCGTTTTCCGATGTCGACACCATGGTCTGCTACGCCATGAAGGCCAATTCCAACCAGGCCGTGTTGAAGACACTCGGCCGCCTTGGCGCCGGTGTCGATGTCGTTTCGGGCGGCGAACTGCGCCGCGCGCTGGCGGCCGGCATTCCGGCCAACCGCATCATGTTTTCCGGCGTCGGCAAGACGGTCGACGAAATGGACCTCGCGCTGGAAGCCGGCATCTACTGTTTCAACGTCGAATCCGAACCGGAACTGGAAGTCCTCAACCTTCGCGCAGTCAAGGCCGGGAAAAAGGCGCATGTCTCCTTCCGCATCAACCCGGATGTGGATGCGGGAACACATGCCAAGATCTCGACCGGCAAGAAGGAAAACAAGTTCGGCATCGCCTATGAACGCGCCCGCGACGTCTATGCCCATGCGGCAACGCTTCCCGGCATCGAAGTTACCGGCATCGACATGCATATCGGCAGCCAGATCACCGAGCTTGCGCCCTTCGAGCACGCTTTCCGTCTTCTGCGCGAACTGGTCGACACGCTGCGCGGCGATGGCCACCGGATCGACCATGTCGATATCGGCGGCGGTCTCGGCATTCCTTACAAGGACGACAACACGCCTCCCCCGCTGCCGGACGCCTATGCAGATACGGTCAAGCGCCAGTTGCGCTCGCTCAACTGCAAGATCGTTACCGAACCGGGCCGCCTGATCGTCGGCAATGCCGGCATTCTGGTGACCGAGGTCATCTACGTGAAGGACGGCGGCGAAAAGACATTCGTCATCGTCGACGGTGCGATGAACGACCTGATCCGTCCGACGCTTTATGAAGCCTACCACATGATCCGCCCGGTCGTCGTGCCGGCAACCGATGCACCGCGCATCCGGGGCGATATCGTCGGACCGGTCTGCGAGACCGGCGACTATCTGGCGCTCGATCGCGAGATGGCCGAACCGAAGCCGGGCGACCTGATCGCAGTCGCATCTGCCGGAGCCTATGGCGCCGTGCAGGCCGGAACCTACAATTCGCGCCTTCTCGTGCCGGAAGTTCTGGTCAAGGGCTCGGAGTTCCACGTCATCCGCCCGCGCGGCACCTATGATGAGCTTATCGGGCTCGATTCCGTTCCAGCCTGGCTCAGCTGAGGGCGGATAAACGCCCGGATGCGCATTTGACGTGACATTCACAATTGCGGGAAACTGCCTAAAATATGAGGTCTGGCCCACGCCTGCCCTCGTCTTCGCCACAAAGACTGTTATCTTAGAGGCTTGTTTGCGCCGCCACGATCGGAGACGGACCGCATGAGCTTTACCCGCAAAGGTGCTTTCGAGACCCATCCCGCGCTTGCCCGCAGGGTGGCCCTGAAGCGTTCCTTCGCGCGTATCGTCCTGTTTTTCGAGCGTCTTTTGCCGCGGGCGCTTGCGCCGGCCGGCGTGATAGCTCTATTTTTTTCCGCATCGTGGTTTGGCATTTTCCGCCTGTCGCCAGATTGGTTGCGCTGGGTACTGCTTGCAGCGTTTCTTTTCGCACTGATCGCAACCCTTCTGCCCTTGGCGCGGATTCGTTGGCCAAGCGCCAATGAAGCGGACCGTCTGCTGGAGGATCGCAACAATCTTCCGCACCAGCCGGTCGGCGTGCAGGAAGACGAGCCAGCCTTTGAGACACCCCTATCCCGCGCCCTGTGGAAGGAACACCAGATCCGCATGGCGAAGCGGATCGCGGCGCTCGATGCAGGCCTGCCGCAGCCGGATATCGCCAAGCACGACCGTTTCGGCCTGCGCGCCATCCCGGCGCTCGTCTTTACCGTTGCGCTTGCCTTCTCCTATTCCAACCGCGGCGGCAGCCTGGGCGATGCCTTTATCCCCGCACCTCCGGCACCCAGCATCAATCCCGACCTGCGCATCGATGCGTGGCTGACCCCGCCTTCCTATACCGGGCGCGCACCGGTGTTCCTGACTGGCCAGCAGGCGCAGAACAATAACGGCAACGTGTCGATACCGCAGAACTCCGCCCTGACGGTCCGCGTGACCGGCGGCGAGGGCGAAGAGGCGGTGGTATTCACCACAACCGCCAACAAGCAGGATGTGACGCTCCAGACGGAAGAGGCGAAGGCCGCGGCGAAAAAGGCTGCCGAACAGGCCCAGAATGGCGCTAATGCTCCAGTCGACCAGACCGCGAGGCCTCAGCCGCAGGCAGCACCGGCAAACGGCAACCAGCCGCTCGCACCGCGCACCTATGCCATGGCAATTAATGAAAGCGGCAATCTTACCGTCAACGGCCAGAACTGGACATTCGATGTCATCCCCGACCGCCCGCCGGAAATCGCTTTCGAAGGCCAGCCGAAACGCTCGGTCAATGGCGCACTGGAAATCGGCTTCAAGGCCAAGGACGATTACGGCATTCGCGAAGCCCATGCGCTGATCGAGCCTGCAGGTCCACAGGATCCGGCAGCCACGCCTCTCTATCCGTTGCCGGAATACCGGCTCGATTTACCCCGCCAGACAAAAGGCCAGGAGATCAAGGGCCTCACCAGCCGCAGCTTGATCGAACATCCGCTGGCCGGAAAGCGCGTTCGCGTGACGCTGGTCGCAACCGACGGCGCCGGCCAGACGGGGCGCAGCCCGGTGCATGAAATGATCCTTCCCGGCCGCGGTTTCTCCGAGCCTCTCGCCGCAGCCGTTGCCGAACAGCGGCAGGTCTTCGCGCTCGACACCCGCCAGATGCCGAAGGCAATCGCGCTCAACGAAGCGCTGACCATCCGCCCCGACGAGACCATTCCGAACCTCGGTCATTTCCTTCTAATCGAATCCGCACGCGGCCGCATGAAGCTTGCCCGGGGCGATGAACAGTTGAAGGAAACCGCGGACTATCTGTGGGAGATCGCCCTTGGCATCGAGGATGGCGATCTATCGCTGGCCGAACGCCGCCTGCGCGACGCCCAGCGCAACCTCTCCGAAGCCCTGCAGAACGGCGCAAACGATCAGGAAATCGCCCGCCTCATGCAGGAAATGCGCGAGGCGATGCAGCAATACATGAACGAACTGGCCCAGCGGATGCAGAACGCCCCGCGGGCGCAGCAGAACATGCAGGCGCAGAACGTCATCCGCCAGCGCGACCTGCAGAACATGATGGACCAGATCGAAAACCTGGCCCGTTCCGGCAATCGCGATGCCGCCCAGCAGATGCTGAACGAATTGCAGCGGATGATGAACAACCTGCAGGCCGGACGCCCGCAGCGCGGCCAGCAGGGCCAGCAGCAGCAGAACAGCCAGATGCGCCAGCAGATCGACAAGCTCGGCGAGATCATGCAGGAACAGCAGCGGCTGATGGACCAGACCTTCAAGCTGGATCAGGCACTGCGCGACCGCATGCAGCGCGGCGACCCTGACGATCAGGGTGAAGGCGAACAGCAGCAGTCGCAGCAGGGCCAACAGCAACAGGGGCAGCAGGGTCAACAAGGCCAAGGGCAGCAGAACACCGACCAGATGACTGCCGAACAGTTGCGCGAGGCGCTGAAGAACCTGCGCGCGCAGCAGGAAGGCCTCGGCAAGAAGCTTGGCGAATTGCAGCAGGGCCTTAAGGGTCTAGGCATGCAGCCCGGCGAAGGCTTCGGCCAAGCTGAGCGTGAAATGGGCAATGCAGGCAAGGCTCTGGGTCAGGGTCAGGGCGAACAGGCTGTGCAGGGACAGGGCAATGCGCTCAATGCCCTGCGCCAGGGCGCCCAAAACATGATGCAGCAGATGATGCAGGCAATGCAGGGCCAGCAAGGGCAGCAGGGCGAGCAGAATGGCGAGGGCGAAGGCATGGCCAACCAGGGTGGCCAGAACGGCCGCGACCCGCTGGGCCGCCCACGCGCCACGTCAGGCCCGGATTTCGGCGATCAGGTGAAGGTCCCCGACGAGATCGACGTCCAGCGCGCCCGCGAAATTCTCGATGCGATCCGCGAGAAGCTTGGTGGTGCGCTCTCGGGCGATGCGGAGCGGCAATATCTGGAGCGGTTGCTGGAGATCAGGTGAGGGTAAAAAAGGCAAAGGCGGCGCAAGCTTTGCCCCTCATCCGCCTGCCGGCACCTTCTCCCTGTCATGGCGGGGAAAGGAGCGACGACCTCTCCATCCATCTCCAGCGTCGAACGGCACGTCCCCTCTCCCCGCTTTCGGCGAGCCGAAGGACGGGTGAGATCCGTGGCCAGCCCTGGTATGGGCTAGGGTCAGTGGCAGCTTCTCTCAGATGGATTTCAAGCAGCCTGCGACGAAACACCCGCAAGCGCTCTTGCCACCGCCTTGCGGATATCCGGCAGCGCAAATGGCTTCGGCACGACGTCGACGATCTTGCTGGCGAGGTCGTCGGCGCGTTCCCGCTGCTCGGCATAACCGGTCATCAGCAGGATTTTCATATCGGGAAAACGTGCGGAAGCCTGGTGGGCGAGTTCGATCCCGTCCATGACCGGCATGCGGATATCGGAAAGAAGCAGATCATAGGAACCCTCGTCGAGCTTCTCCAGTCCTTCTGCCCCGTCACCGGCTTCAAAGGTCTCGTGACCGTCAAGACGCAGCGCGCGTGCGACGAAGCGGCGGAGAGATTCCTCGTCTTCAGTAATAAGGATTCTGGCCATAGCGATCATCGCTCCCTGTGTTTCAATTCGGGAGCAAATGACCAGACTTTCCTTTTCGAGGAGTAAACGGAGCCCCCGCGGAGGCTCCGGATGGTTAACGCCTTGCGACCGCCGGGATGCGATTTCTTACCTCCCAACGCCCGTCTAGCATCAGGCGTCGCCGGTAACGACGCCGACGAAAGGCAGTTCGCGGAAGGCATAGGCTGCATCCATGCCATAGCCGACGACGAAATAGTCGGGGCATTCGAAACCGACGTAATCGGCTTCCAGCTCTTCCTTGCGCTTGACGCTCTTGTCCAAAAGCACGGCGATCGTCACGTTGCGCGCGCCGCGCTCATAGAGCAGTTCCTTGGCGAATTTCAGCGTGCGACCGGATTCGAGGATATCGTCGATCAGAAGCACATCGCGGCCATGCACGTCGCTGTCGATATCCTTGACGATGCGGACACCCTGCGACACCGTGCCCGTGCCGTAGCTCGACAATGTGATGAATTCAACTTCCGGGGCAAGGCCCGTCTCATGCAGCGAGCGCAGAAGGTCGGCCGCGAAAATGAACGATCCCTTGAGGATGGCGATGACCAGCAGGTCCTTGGTCGGACCCTTGGCGATCTCGGCCGCGATGGCATGATTGCGCTCAGCAATCTGCTCGGCGGTGAATAGCGGTTCGATCTGCTTGCCGCGCACGACTGGCATGAGGCTCTCCTGCGTGTCTATCAAAGACGCCGCGATAGCACAATCGGCCCTGCTAAAGAAAGCTTTCAGGCTCCGCGCCCGGCCAATGAGAGCCTTAGATCGGGAAGTTTTCCACCGGGATGGGGTACGCGCACGGAAAAGCCATAGCTTTCGCGGCCACCGATCTGCGAGGCAGAGGTCGAGATCAGGGTGCTTGCAACCACCGTTTCGCCCGAGAGAAGATCGGCACGGATCGACGGCATGTCGAGGCGGCCTTCAGTGCGGTTCTCGACGATCCCGTTGATCAGGAGCACCCGCATGCCATTCGCATCCTGCGGCGTCATCGTCACATGGGTGATATCGAGCGCCGGCCCTGGCTCGGTCGATGCGCCCGAAAGCAGCGAGAAGCCGCCGAAGATCGTAAACACCGTCACGACGACGCTCGCGACGACGGCAACGAAGGCATCCGGCGACAGACGCAGGAGTTTTCGTTCGATTGCGCCGATCATGCCGCCGACAATGGTTTGGCGAGGCATGGCTTCGGCTTTGCGCGGTCGGCGATCGTTCGAAGAGGTGGCAGCGTGGCGGCGAGCACGATCGTTGACCGGCACGAAATGCGCGTCCTCGACTTCGTACGCCTTTACGAATGGCTTGGGAAACCGGATGACCTTCCCTTTGCCGTCCTTCTCGTCACCCTCAGGCGGAAGAATATCGATCGGCATCTTGGCACGGGCTTGGCGACGGTCCTGGAAGGTGCTCATGGTGCCCTCTCCGCCTACCTCCTCTTTACCCCCTGATCAGTCTCGATCAGGCTTCAGAGGTCGGGCATTGAAACAAACTCTCCCCAGTCGTAAACTGATATGGTTAACGCTTTCCAAATTTGGCCTGAAAATCGCCCTTTTGACTGCCTGATTTACCCTTCGTTTACCCGCGGCGTTAAGAGATAGCCGCTGAAGCTTCACACAGCCAAGACAAGGTCGCCGGTGATCCATTTCGAAAATGTCGGTCTGCGTTATGGCATGGGCCCGGAAATCCTTCGGGACATGACGTTCGACATTCCCAAACGATCCTTCCAGTTCCTGACCGGCCCCTCGGGCGCGGGCAAGACGACGCTGCTTCGGCTGTTGTTCATGTCGCTCAATCCGACCCGCGGCATCATCCGCATGTTTGGGCGCGACCTGTCGCAGATCCCGCGCGACGAGTTTCCCATGCTGCGCCGCCGCGTCGGCATCGTCTTTCAGGACTTTCGTCTTCTCGACCATTTGACGACTTATGAGAATGTCGCCCTGCCGCTGCGGGTCAGGGGCAAGGATGAGGCCTCCTATCGCAATGACGTGATCGACCTTTTGAAATGGGTCGGTCTTGGCGAACGGATCAACGTACTTCCGGCAATCCTGTCGGGCGGTGAAAAGCAGCGTGCTGCAATCGCCCGCGCCCTGATGGACCGCCCTGAGATATTGCTTGCCGACGAACCGACGGGCAATGTCGACCCGCCGATGGCGCGCCGCCTGCTTAGCCTGTTTCTCGAATTGAACCGACTGGGCACCGCCGTCGTTATCGCAACGCACGACCTGGCATTGATGGATCAGGTCGACGCGCGACGTATGATCCTGACAGATGGACGGCTCGACATCTATGAGTGACGCAGGCCGAATGGGAAGGTCGCAATTTCCTGAAGAGGAAACCACCAATAGCGGACGCCAGGACACCGCACGGCGCCGCACGGAAATGCACGTCCGCTCGACAGCCGCAATCCTGCCGCCCGCCAACATCCAGGGCAATGCTCTGATGGTCGTCATCGCCATCATGGCCTTTCTCGCCTGTCTCACGCTCGGCTCCGTCAGCATGGTGCGCGCCACGGCAGCCGGCTGGCAAAGCCAGATCTCCCGCGAGATCACCATCCAGATCAAGCCGGCTGAAGGGCTGGACATGGATGCTGCGCTGAAAAAGGCGCGGGATCTGGCGCTGACATTCGTCGGGACCAAGTCCGGCACGATCATGGATGACGCCGCAACCGCGAGACTTCTCGAACCCTGGCTTGGCTCCGACCTGCAGCTGGACGATCTGCCTGTACCCCGCCTCGTCATCATCACCATCGACGAGAGCAATCCGCCGGATTTCGAGGGGATGCGTGCATTATTGAAGACGGAAGTGCCGCAGGCGTTTCTCGACGATCACCGCACTTGGGTCGACCGGCTCGTTTCCATGGCCCGCACCACCGTCTGGATCGGCACGGGCGTTCTGATCCTGGTTTTCACCGCGATGATCCTGACGGTGATCTTCGCCACCCGCGGCGCGCTTTCCGGCAACCGCCATATCGTCGAAGTGCTGCATTTCGTCGGCGCCGAACGCACCTTCGTTGCGAACGAATTTCAGAAACACTTCCTCAAGATCAGCCTGAAGGGCTCCGCGGTCGGCGGCGTGGTGGCAGCGCTCCTCTTCGCCACGGCCAGCCTCTGGCAGTCAAATTCCCGTGCGACACCGGAAAGTGAGCAGGCAATGGCGCTGTTCGGATCTTTCACGATCGGCTGGAACGGCTATCTCGGCATCTTTGCCACAATGCTGATCATCGCGCTTCTGACCACGTTGACGGCGCGTTTCACCGTGATGCGGACGATCGACGAAATCGACCTCGTAAGATCCGATCCATCTCGCTCAGATGGACTGCCACCATCATGACATTCAATCATATTACCTGGTAACGTTTCGAGGACTATTCACCGCCTCAATCTGCGACTAATGACAGGTCATGAAATTCGGCTGGAGCAATCGCTGGACGCCCGAAAGCCGCCCTCCGGGCAGGCCGGAAATCGGGCTATTGTCGCGCCAGAGCGCCTTGCGGCGGTTCGCAAGGCGACTGATCATGCTGGTCTTTATCTGTGCGGCTATCCTCGGCGGCGGTTTTTTATGGTTCGCTGATTCGGTCACGTCGCTGCGCGCGCCCGACGGTGTAAAAGCAGACGCCATTGTGGTTCTTACCGGCGGTTATCTTCGCATCGAGCAGGCAGTCGGCCTGTTGCGAGACGGCGCGGGTAAGCGTCTGCTTATCTCCGGCGCTCATCCCTCCACCACGCCGACCCAGATCCGCAAGGCGACCCAGGCATCTGCTGACCTGTTCAAATGCTGTGTCGATATCGGTTACGATGCGATCGACACGATCGGCAATGCCAACGAGATCACTCGCTGGATCCATGACCATGGTTACAAATCCGTTCTGGTCGTGACCAACAACTATCACATGCTGCGCAGCCTGCATGAATTGCGACGCGCCGATCCCGCAACCGAATTCATTGCTTATCCGGTGGTCAATGCCGATCTTGCCCGTCGCGCCTGGTTCGCGGAGCCCGACACGCTGCGCACGATGCTGTCGGAATACGGAAAGGTCGTGCTCGCCTCACTTCGGGACTGGCTTGGCATGGCGCGCTGGACCGGGCTTCGGACAGAAGAAGATCCTGACAAAACCAAGAACCCTTCTCCCTGATCTCGCACCGAGAACTCTTTTTTCCGTGCCCGATCTCGTGTAGGCAACGCGCAATCCTCAAAGGAACCCATCATGCTGTTGCTGCGCTCGATCCTGTTCAATACCGCGTTCTATACCAACACCATCCTGCGCATGATCCTGCTCTCGCCGGTCTATTTTCTCTCCCCGCGCAAGGCAGCCTTTCGGGTTCCGAAGGCCTGGGCAGCATCCAACAACTGGCTGATGGAAAAGATCGTCGGTGCGACATTCGAGATCGAGGGTATCGAGAACATCCCCGAAGGCGGCTGCATATTCGCGCCGAAACACCAGTCGGCCTGGGACACGTTTGCTCTGCTGCCCTACCAGCGCGATCCAGTCTATATTCTGAAGCGCGAACTGATGTGGATCCCGCTTTTCGGCTGGTATGTCGCCAAACAACGGATGATCCCGGTCAACCGTGGCGCTCGCGGCAAGGTCATGGTCGAGGTGATGAAGCGCACCCGGCAGGAAATGGACAACGGCCGTCAGTTGATCATCTATCCGGAAGGCACGCGCAAACCGCCCGGCGCCCCGCCGGAATACCGTTACGGCATCGCCCGCATCTATCGCGACGTCAAGGTTCCGGTCGTGCCGATCGTTGCCCATTGGGGCTTGTTCTGGGGCCGCCGCAAACTGGTGAAGTATCCCGGCCGCTTCAAGGTCCGCATCCTGCCTCCGATCGAGCCGGGCATGGACCCGGATACCTTTTATGCGCACCTGATCGAGACGCTGGAAAAGGCGAGCGACGAACTGCTGATCGAAACCGTAGAGGCCAACCCGCACCTGCCGCTGCCACCGACTGCGGTAAAGCGCTTGGCGGAATTGCGGGCTCAGTCGGCGGCCTGAGCCGTTTGCAGGCTGACAGCATCCCCGACTGCCTCCAGCCAGAGATCGCGAATACCCATCTGCTTCAGTTGCGCCACCGTGTTGAGCACATAGGCATCGTTCGGCCCGGACTGACCATGCGATCGCAAGACCACTTCCGCCGCCTCCTCCACGCTGAGGCTCCCGGCATATTGCTCGTGGTGGCGGTCGACCACATAGGTCACGGCCTGCACGCGACGCCCGCCCGGCAGGCCAATGGGCAGGATGCGTTCCTTGTAGACATTGGTTATGAGTTCACGTTTGCGCAGATAATCCAGCGCATCGTCACGATCCTTGTCGCCAACCCTGAATGCCATGCCCCGGCAGGACCCACCCCGGTCCAGTCCCATGACGAGACCTGGGTTTTCTGCGGTTCCGCGATGCGCGGTTGACCAGATGCAAAGCGAGCGGCGAAACCCGTGAACGCGTGCAGCCTCTCGCTCCACATAGGGAAATCCCGGGTTCCACATCAGTGATCCGTAGCCAAAGACCCAAAATTCGTCCATATCGCACGCCATGCCATCATTTTAGTTTGCGTCGCACCATTGGGAGAACAACATGGCAGCGTCAAGCCGATCCGGCACCAGCAGAAAACTCTGGTTTCTTGCGAGTGCCGTCGTGCTCGTCATCGCACTCTACACCGCGGGCTGGTTTTATGCCGCCTCGGCCCTGCGCGAAAGGACGCTGCTTCTGCTCGGTAGCCAGGCGGATGCCGGTATTTCGGCCAACTGCGAGAATGCCGAATATCGCGGTTATCCCTTCCGCATCGGCCTGTTCTGCTCGAAGGTGGATGTCGACGATACCGTCAACGGAATATCCGCAAGCTTCGGCCCTCTGCGTTCGGCAGCTCAGGTCTACAATCCGGGCCATATCGTATGGGAGCTCGATGCGCCGTCGGAAGTGCGCACCGGCCATGGCCTTTCCATCGCCAGTACATGGGAAAGCCTGCAATCCAGCCTCGTGACCAAGCTAAAGGGCGTCGAGCGCGCCTCCATGGTCATCCAGAAGCCGAAGACGACCATTCAGTCTTCCGCCAGCGGGCAGGCTTTCGATATCGCGGCTGACCAGTCAGAAATTCATCTGCGCCAGAATGGTGCGGATCTCGACGCCGCCATCCAGCTGCAGAACGCCACAACGACAGCCAAGGGCCTGCCGCAGCTTCTACCCGCCACCAATACCAGCATCGACGTGACGCTCAAGGACCGCGCCGGTGTTCTTGACGGAAGCGACCGCAACGGACTTGCGCTGCATGGTTCGGAAGGAGACTTGCGCGAATTCAAGGCCGATCTTGGCCAAGGCCAGGTGCTGACCCTTTCCGGTCCATTCTCCTTCGACGACAGGGGTCGCATGTCCGGCAAGATGAAGCTGAGGATTGAGGATATCCCGGCCTGGCAGGACAGCCTGAGCCGCGCATTTCCGGGCCTGGAATCGACGATCGGGACTGCGGCGAACATGCTGCAGGCACTAGGCGGCGGAGAGAAGGCTTCCCTCGATATCACAATCCGCCGCGGCAAGGTGTTTGCCGGTGGGCTGATCCCGATCGGCGAAATCCCGCCGATCTAAGCGATTTCAGCAAAAGTGTGCAGCGGTTTTGCGTCCGCAATCGCGCACAACAAAATGGCGTTTCCGCCCTACTTCTTCGTATCCAGCGAGTGGCGACCAAAGTCCGGCGCATCTACATCCTGTCCGGCCTGGACGATCGAACGACGGATCGCGCGGGTGCGGGTAAAAAGTTCGAACAGCTTGTCGCCCTCGCCCCATCGGATCGCCCGCTGCAGATAGGCGAGATCTTCCGAAAACCGCGCCAGCATTTCGAGGATCGCATCCTTGTTGTGCAGGCAGATGTCGCGCCACATGGTCGGGTCGGACGCCGCCAGACGGGTGAAATCGCGGAAACCGGAAGCGGAATATTTGATCACTTCCGATTCCGTTACCGTTTCCAGATCGTCGGCGGTACCGACGATATTGTAGGCGATGATATGCGGAAGATGCGACACGATCGCCAGCACCTTGTCATGGTGCTGCGGGTCCATGTCGTCCACCCGCGAGCCGAGCGCCATCCAGAAGGCTTTCAGCCTGTCCAGTGCGTCAGCATCGGTATCCGGCAGCGGCGTGAAGATGCACCAGCGATCACGAAACAGACCGGCAAAACCGGCATCCGGGCCTGACTTCTCCGTGCCTGCCAGCGGATGGCCCGGAATGAAATGCACGTTGTCCGGCATATGCGGCGCCATCTGCGCGATGACGGATGCCTTGGTCGAGCCAACATCGGTCACGATCGCACCCGGCTTCAGCGAGCCGGCAATCTGCTTGGCAACGGCTTCGGAAGCACCGACAGGCACGGACACGATAACGAGATCAGCATCCTTTACCGCATCGGCGGCCGACACGGTGTATTCGGTGCCGAGCTCCAGTTCTTCGGCGCGGCCGAGCGTTTCCTCACTGCGCGTCGAAACCACCACATGTTTTGCAAGCCCGAGCTGCTTGACGTCGCGGGCGATCGACGAGCCGATCAGGCCGATACCGATCAGCGCGATCCGCTCGAAATGCACGTCACTCATCATTTGCGTCCCATAAACTCGCCGAGCGCCTCGATGACGCCGCGATTTGCTTCTTCCGAGCCGACCGTCATGCGCAGTGCATTCGGCAGGCCGTAACCCTTCACCATGCGCAGGATGTAACCGCGGCTGGTGAGGAATTCGTCGGCATCCGGTGCACGCTTGCCGTCGACATCCGGAAAATGGATCAGCACGAAGTTGGTGACGGAAGGCGTAACCGTAAGACCGATAGTCTCGAAGGCATGGGTCAGCTTGTCCTTCCAGAGCAGATTGTGCTCGACGGCTTCCCCGACGAAGTTCTGGTCGCGGATGGCTGCGGCACCGGCGGCGATTGCCGGGGCATTCATGTTGAACGGACCACGCACGCGGTTCAGCGCATCGAGAATGCCGGCCGGGCCATACATCCAGCCGATACGAAGTGCGGCAAGGCCATAGACCTTCGAGAACGTGCGGCACATGACGACGTTCCTGTTCTGCGAAACCAGTTCGACGCCCGCCTCGTAGTCATTCTTGCGCACATATTCCGCATAGGCCGCATCGAGCACGAGAATGACATTCTTCGGCAGGCCGGCATGCAGGCGGCGGATATCGGCGACCGGAACATAGGTGCCGGTCGGATTGCCTGGATTGGCGATGAAGACGAGCTTGGTCTTGTCCGTAACGGCTGCAAGGATCGCGTCGACGTCGACCGTGTAATCCTTCTCCGGCACTTCGATGGCCGTCGCACCGGCGCCCATGATCTGGATCTTGTAGACGAGGAAGCCGTGCTGAGTGATGATCGCCTCGTCACCGGCACCGAGATAGACGTGACACAGCAGGCCAAGAAGTTCGTCCGACCCATTGCCGCACATGATATTTGCGACGTTCAACCCATGTACGGAGGCGATTGCATCGCGCAGCGCCAGCGCCTGACCATCCGGATAAAGCTCGAGATGCCCGGCGGACTGACGGAATGCCTCGATTGCCTTGGGGCTGGCACCAAGCGGCGTTTCATTGGAGGAAAGCTTGAAGACGCGCGCAACGCCAGGAGCATGTTCCTTGCCGGGTACATAGGCAGCGATATCCAGAATGCCTGGACGCGGAACGGGCTCACTCACAACGATGCTCATCGGATCAACCTTCTTGGAAATGCCTGCAATGGCAGGGAATGTGAGACGGATTAAAGCCGAAAACGATGCTTGTCGAGAGTAACTGTCGGAACGATCGGCCCCAAAACGTCTTGAAGATGACTGGACTGCGATGGAGGAGACGATGAGCACCGGTGACCATGATGACATTAAGGCCCTGCTGCGGGACTGGATGGCCGCCTTGCGGGCAAAGGATGCGGACGGGATTATCCGCTGCCAAACGGTTACGGTCCGCCAATTTTCGCTTGCCCCGCCGCTGCAGGAGACAGGCAATGACACGTCCTCCCTGCAAGCCTGGCTCGACAGCTGGGATGGACCACTCGAATTCGATATCCGCGACACAGACCTGAGGCTTGGCGGCGACATTGCCTGGTGCTCGGCATTGGCCTGGCTGAGCGGCATCAAGAACGACGGACAGAAGATCGGTTTCTGGTTTCGCCTGACCATTGCCTTTGCCCGCGAGGACGGACGCTGGCTGATCGTCCATATCCATGAGTCCGTACCCTTAGCCATGGAAGGCCAGCCCCTGGCGATCTTCGACCTTCAGCCCTGATTTCGCTCGCGCGTGGTTCTGACGCCTTGCGGCGCCAACACAGGCACAAAGACGCGGCGTGATGCACGCGCGGCAACCGGCAACCCCTGATAGAGCCGCTTCTGTGCCTCAATCACGATGACGCCGGAAAAGACCGGCCAGAATCGCCGACCCAGCCGCTCGAAAACATTCCTGGCCTTGAGCACTGCGCGCACCTTCGAGGGCGGAAAGAACAGCGCCTCGGCCGCAGCTCCGGGCGTGAAATTCGCCTCGCGCAGAAGCGTCGTCAGCTGGCTGCGGGAATAGGGCCGCCCGGAACCGAAGGGCGTATGTTCCATTCGCGCCCAGACGCCGCGCCGGTTGGGAACGACGATGACCAGCCTTCCGCCAGGGGCAAGCACACGCCAGATTTCCTTCAGGCTCTCCCGCGGGTTTTCGGTAAATTCCAGGGAATGGACCATCAGCACGCGATCGACGGAACTGTCCGGCAAAGGCAGTTCCTCATCGAAAACCAGCGCTGTCGAGGATTTTTCCCCGACCGGCCAGTTCACTGCCCCCTGCCCGGCCGGCATGAAGGCGAAGGTCCGTTCCGTATCGGTCCGGAACCGATCGAGATAGGGAACCGCATAGCCCAGCCCCACCAGGCGCTCCTCCGGCAGCCGCGCCCACAGCGAGGAAAGCGCCATGGCGATCGACTGCTCCGCCAGACGGCCGAGCGCGGAATGATAGAACTCACGGAGGTCAACAATATCGACAGACAAAACGCAAATGCTCGTGTTCAGTGGTTGGACTTGGACATGCCTCCCTCTACATTGTTCCGCAAGAAGCATTGAGCAATAGGTCTATTCTGATGAAGCCTTTGGAAATCGAAGTTTTTTCCTGCAGGAGCGATAATTACGGCGTTCTGGTACATGAACCGGAAAGCGGATTGACCGTATCGATCGATGCGCCGGAGGAAAAACCCATCGTCGAGGCAGCAAACCGGCGCGGCTGGCAACTCACCCATATCTTCACCACCCACCACCATACCGACCATGTGGAGGCCAATCTGGCGTTGAAGGAGCGTTATGGGCTGGAGATTATCGGACCGGTCAACGAGGCGGTCGCTATCCCCGGGCTCGACAGGAGTGTCGAGGACGGTGAGGAATTCCAGTTCGGTGGACATCTTGTGCGGGTGATCGAAACGCCCGGCCACACCGCCGGCCATATCTGCTTCCATTTCCCTGACGACAAAATCCTGTTTGCCGCCGATACGCTGTTTGCGCTCGGCTGCGGACGACTGTTCGAGCGCCCCGCCGCCGACATGTGGCACTCGCTGCAGAAACTGGCAGGCCTCCCGGACGAGACCGCGATTTATTTCGGCCACGAATACACGTTGTCCAACGCGAGATTTGCGCTGACGATCGATCCCGACAACGAGCCGTTGCAGCGTCGCGCCGCCCAGATCGAGGAACTGCGCAAAGAGGGCAAGTTCACCATTCCGACCATGATGGGGCTGGAGAAGGAAACCAACCCCTTCCTGCGTGCCAAGGATCCAAAAATCCGCCGCAACCTGATCATGGAAGGCAAGACGAACGAGGAAGTGTTTGCAGAAATCCGCAAGCGCAAGGACAATTTCTAAATCGATGACACCCAACCCCGTCAGGCAGACAGCAGAAGAAATCATTGCCACGCTGAACATGCAGCGCCACCCGGAAGGCGGATGGTTTTCCGAGACCTTTAGAGATGGCGACGGCAGGAGCCGTGGCGCCTCGACGGCGATCTACTACCTGCTGCAGGCGGGTGAACGGTCGCATTGGCACCGCGTCCGCGATGCAGCCGAGGTATGGCATTATTATGCCGGAGATCCGCTGCTTCTGAAGATCTCGGACGGAACGACGGTGGAGGAAATCCGCTTGGGCACGGATCTCGCCGCCGGCGAGCGTCCGCAGGCGGTGGTGCCGGCGAATACATGGCAATCGGCCGAGCCGCTGGGCAGCTTCACGCTCGTCGGCTGCACGGTGGCACCAGCATTCGAGTTTTCGAGTTTTGAGATGGCAGAGCCCGGCTGGGAGCCGGGCCGATAACTATTCCGCGGGTGCCTCTGCCGCTTTCCGCTTGGGCTTGATCATCTCCTTCGCGGCTAGCACCGCCCCGCCGGTAATCAGCACGCAGGCGATCAGAATCCGCCAGCTCGGTTCGGCAAAGCCGCTGGCGAGCAGGATCAACGTCGAAAGCAGTGGCGCGGCATAGCTTGCAGCTCCGATCACCTGGATGTCGCCGTTCTTAACGCCGTAATCCCAGGCGTAGAAGGCAGCACCCACCGGCAACAGGCCAAGGCCGACCACGGCCGCCCATTCGCCACCGCTCACCGGCCAGACCGTCGTTTCCAGCGCCAGATGGCAGACGAGCGACAGAAGCGACGTTGCCAGGCAGAAGCCCGTCACCACGTCCGTCGACACCCGATCGAAACTACGTGTCAGCAGCGAATAACCCGACCACGTGAAGGCGCAAAGCAGAGCCGCGCCATAACCCAGGAGATAGGACTGGTCGAAGGATACGCCATTGCGCGAGACGATAGCGACAGTGCCGCATAGTCCGGCGAGTGCCCCGGCGACATGATACCAGCGCAGCCTTTCCCCTGGCAGAAGCGCCGAACCGACAACGATCAATAGCGGCCAGAGATAGGCGATCAATCCGGCCTCAACAGCCGGCGCGTTACGAAGCGCGGTAAAATAGAGGAAATGATAGCCAAAGAGACCGGCGATCCCGATGATCCACACCTTCGCCGGCTGCTTGAGCAGCCTGATACGATCCGGCTTGATGGACAGTAAAACCAGTCCCGGCAGGCTACCGATCGCGAATGTCATCGCATTCATCTGGAACGGCGGAACGCTTCCGGAAGCCGCCGTCATGAGAGCCAGCAGCGACCACATCAGGATCGCGGTAAAACCGATCAAGGTACCCCGTAACTTCAACCTCAGTTCCCCTCTTTATTGGCCACGTTGCCGCGAGCACGACACACGCTCTCAGCCGCCGTATCGGGCGGCCGTTATATAGAGCGGTCCCATCCTCGTTGGGATACGGGCATAGATCGGGGCATATACATTGGACCCGTCTGCCTTGGCAAACCACACTTCCATCGGGGTCTTCTGCAGATACTCGATGTCATCGCGTCCCTTACGGTAACCGGATTTCGGCTGGTAGCGGACAGTGCAGACGATGGCTTCGCCCTTGAAGCCCTTGGTCTCATAGGGCTTGGTCCCTTCCCGCTTGAGCAGCAGGTCCATCCGCGATTCCCCGTCATAAACCGGCACGCGGCTCGGGCAAACGGTCGCCCCCTCCGGGAAGATCAGCCCGCTCAACGGATCCAGCACCGAACGCAGGTCCTGTGGCGTGACAGGCACCCAGTTTTCCGCCTTGCGGCGCGGTGGCGGCGTAATCGTCGTGTCCGTCACATTGCCGTTGGTATAGACGACATCATAGATCCGCGTCCGTTTCCCCAACTTGTAGACCAGATTGTATCGGTTGGCCTGCAGGCGATCCCCCTCGATCCGTCCTGCCACGTTCGTCTCGGCCGACACCTTCTTGATCACGTTGACGATGCCGCCTGACTTGAAGATGCCGTTGATCTTGTAGCCGTTACCGTCGAATTCACTCGAAAAGCTCGCCGTACCGATCGGCAGGATACCAAGAGTGATATCGTAATCGGTGACATGTTTATCGGCAGACCATGCCGATGAGGTGCCTGCAACAAAGAGGAAGACAGCTCCCGCAAGCGGGCGGATGAATGAGAACATGGTTTGCCTGCGACCGGTTTGAGAATTCCAAGAATCCGATATAAGAGGTGCATCATGGCAAGAAAATAGCCATGGCTGCAGTTAGTCGCGGTGCAAAGACGTACGAAAGCCGAGGTTTTGGCTTGACGCGCCGAGCCTCACTGACTATAGAACCGCAACTTTCCAATCAGGACCAGTTGGATCGGCGTGCCGGACATTGTCCGGATGAGCCTCCGATTGCAGAAGAAAACAAAGGTGAATGCCATGTCTCGTGTATGCGAACTGACCGGCAAGGGCGTAATGACCGGCAACAACGTCAGCCATGCCAACAACAAGACCCGTCGTCGGTTCCTCCCGAACCTGTGCCAGGTCACTCTGATCTCCGACGCTCTCGGCCAGCGCTTCCGCCTGCGCGTTTCCGCGCACGCTCTGCGTTCGGTTGAACACCGCGGCGGCCTCGATGCCTTCCTCCTGAAGTCCGACGAGACCGAACTGTCGATGCGCGCTCGTCTGCTGCGTCGCCAGATCGCCAAGAAGACTGCAGAAGCCGCTTAATAGCGACTTCAACACTTCACCGGCTTTGGAGAAGGCTTGACCGGATAATACCGGGCAAGCCTTTTCTCTTGGCCTATCCGCAACTGGTGGCATACCCCAGGATAAAAAAATGCAAGTAGCACGCTATACCCTTATCTATTCGCTCGCGATGGCAGCCATCGTGGTCGCCTCCAATATCCTCGTCCAGTTTCACCTGACCGGAACTCTGTGGGGCATCGCTCTCGGCGATATCCTCACCTGGGGCGCATTCACCTATCCCGTCGCTTTCCTCGTCACCGACCTTGCCAACCGCCAGTTCGGTCCGGCGATTGCCCGTCGCATCGTGTTCGTCGGCTTTGTCGTCGGCGTGGCGCTTTCCTTCTGGCTATCCGAACCGCGCATCGCGATCGCGTCGGGCACCGCTTTCCTGATTGGCCAGCTTCTCGATATCTCGGTCTTCAACGAACTACGCCGCAAAGCGTGGTGGAAGGCACCGCTTGCCGCATCGATGATCGGCACGGTGATCGATACGGTCCTGTTCTTCTCGATCGCCTTTGCCCCGGCCTTCGCTTTTATCGGCCCGAACTTCGATTTCGCCACGGCATCCGCCCCGATCCTCGGCGTCATGTCCACGGAAGCGCCGCGCTGGATCTCCTGGGCACTTGGCGACCTCGTGGTCAAGGTCGTCGTCGGTATCGTCCTACTCCTGCCCTATGGCGCGCTGATGAACGTGCTGAAGCCGATGCCGCCAGCGGCGGCAAAGACGGCCTGAAACATCAAAGGGAGCCTCGGCTCCCTTTCTTTTATTGATTGAGCTTGAATTCCAGCATCAGGTTACGCTGGAGAAAAAGTCCGTTGTCATCCGAGATGATAATGACATGTGGGCTGCCATCCGGCCCTGCCACCACGTCGATGCCTTCCATGTTGTCGATCGAATGATCTGCCCCGACATCGATCAACACCTCGCCATCGACAACAGCGCCGGGACGAATGTCCGCACTGTTGATGCGCCTTATCTTGATGCCCATCCCGCCAATGAAGCTGAACCGGCGCTCCAGCAGCAGAAGATCGCCGTTTGGCAGGAAGGCACCGTCCGTCGCGTCATAGGGGTCGTGGCGCACGACGGTGAATTGCCCCTTCAGCGGCCCGTCTACGATCGCCGCAAGCAGATTGCCCGCCGCATCCCGGCTGCTCTCCGCAATCGCCACAAGCCCGCCGGCAAGCGGACTGGAAGCCGGAGACGCAACCAGTGTTTCGATCCCGGCATTGCGCCGAAGCTCCTGCCGCGGAATGAGGAAATTGACGTTGCGCGAGGGCTTCGAGGTCTCGAAACCGGGATCCGGATAGGCATCGACCCGATGCTGCTGTTCGAAGCTGACAAATGCCTCGCCATCCCGCAGCGCCAGCCCTTCGGCATCCGAGGCGGATTTGGACCCCGCCTGCCCGTTGCGCATCAGGATAGGGCTAACAGCGACTTCGGAAAGCCCGGAGAGCCTCCCCGACGCGTCCCGCATTATCTGCCCGGTCAGCCATTCGCCCGTATCGAGAACGGAAATGAAATGCGTGCCATCCGGCCGAAAACGAATACTGGAAAGCGACTGGACGCGGCCATCATCAGAGCTGAACTCGATACCGCCAAGAAACTCCAGCGGTCCGAACTTCGTCTGATTGGAGTTCGGCTTGAATTGCAAGATCGGCTTTGCCGTCACCCGCGCAGCATCCTGCGCAAATGACATGGCCGGCATCATCGCAAGGACGACACCGGCCAGAAGAGCGTGCGACAGTTTTGACAATGGGTCAGCCAGCCCAGCGCATACGGCCGCCACGAGCCGGGCGGCCACCCGCCGACTTGTCGGCAAACAGTTCCGCCAGCTGCTCGGTCATCGCACCGGCAAGCTCGTCGGCATCGACGATCGTCACGGCGTTGCGATAATAGCGCGTCACATCATGGCCGATACCGATCGCCAGCAGCTCCACCGGAGACTTGGTTTCGACCTGTTCGATGACGGCGCGTAAGTGCCGCTCCAGATAATTGCCCGGATTGACGGACAGGGTCGAATCGTCGACCGGCGCACCATCCGAGATCATCATCAGGATCTTGCGCTGTTCCGGCCGGTTGATCAGCCGGTTATGCGCCCACATCAGCGCTTCGCCGTCGATGTTTTCCTTGAGCAGGCCCTCGCGCATCATCAGGCCGAGATTGCGGCGCGAACGGCGCCACGGAGCATCCGCCGACTTGTAGATGATATGGCGCAGGTCGTTGAGGCGGCCGGGCGAAGCCGGCTTGCCGCTGGCAAGCCAGTTCTCGCGGCTCTGACCACCCTTCCACGCCTTCGTCGTGAAGCCGAGGATCTCGACCTTGACGCCGCAGCGCTCCAGCGTACGCGCCAGAATATCGGCGCAGGACGCCGCCACTGTGATCGGCCGCCCACGCATCGAGCCGGAATTGTCGATCACCAGAGTGACAACAGTATCGCGGAACTGCGTGTCGCGCTCCTTCTTGAAGGAAAGCGGCTGCATCGGGTCGATGATCAGGCGCACAAGACGGGCCGGATCGAGATAGCCCTCTTCCAGATCGAAATCCCAAGAGCGGTTCTGCTGCGCCATCAGGCGGCGCTGCAGTCGGTTTGCCAGGCGACCGACCGCACCTTGAAGATGCGCTAGCTGCTTGTCGAGGAAAGCGCGCAAACGATCGAGTTCCGCCTCGTCGCAAAGCTCTTCGGCCGTGATCTCCTCGTCGAATTCCTGCGTGAAGATGTGATAATCCACCTTCTCGTTGAAATCGTCGAACGGGCTGTTCGGCCGGCGGGTTTCGCCGGGCGTTTCGGAATGGTCGTCGGCTTCGTCGGACATTTCGTCGTCCGACATCTCCGCGCCGTCCATCTCGCCTTCGTCCATCTCCTCGTCAGCCGCTTCGCTCTGCTCGGCAGGGGCGGCATCGGATCCGGCTTCTTCTTCAACCTCTTCGTTTTCGGTCTCGCCGCTGCTCGGCTGATCCTCTTCCGACTGGTTCTCGATCTCTTCCGGCTCCTGCTCGTCGCCGTCGAGATCCTCGGCCATCTGCATGGAGGAAAGCATGTGGCGAACAACCTTGGCGAAAGCCTGCTGGTCCTCGATCACATTCTTCAGATTATCGAGATCGGCAGACGTGTTCTGCTCGATGAATGGGCGCCAGAGGTCCAGCACCTTGCCGGCGCTTTCCGGTGGCTTCTGGCCAGTCAGCTTTTCGCGCACCAGCATGGCGACCGCCTCGCCGATCGGCGCCTCTTCCTGCCGCTCGATGCCGGAAAAATTCGCCTTGGCGTATTTCTCTTCCTGCATCGAATTGAGGTTGGCGGCGACACCGGCCATGCGCAGCGCACCGATCGATTCGACGCGCGCCTGCTCGACGGCATCGAAAATCGCACGGGCATCCGACCCTTGCGGCGAAAGCGTCGCGTGGACATTGCTATCATGGCAGGCGATGCGCAAGGCCATGGAATCGCCAAGGCCACGCGTCACCGCAAGTTCATGCGCCGTCGGTCGCTTGGAAATTTCCGGCAAGCGAATGCGCTCGCCGGCCAGCCCCGGACGCTCATTGGCGAAGGAAACCTCCACCTCCTGGCTACCGGCAATCGACCGCACGCAGCCGGTTATCGCCCGCCGCATCGGTTCGGTATCGACCGGACCGGCGGGCTTGCCTTTGGAATTGTCTCCGCGACCTGCCATAGGCTTCGCTTCCTCTGCGTTATGCTCCCAGAACGATGTTGGCGGCGCTTTCCTTCAGCTCGACGCCGAAGGCGCGCTGGTACTGTTCGGCCACCAGGGTCCGCTCCAGTTCATCGCACTTGTTGAGGAAGGTAATGCGGAAGGCGAATGCCACGTCACCGAAGATCTCGGCATTTTCAGCCCAGGTGATGACGGTACGCGGGCTCATCACGGTCGACAGGTCGCCGTTGATGAAGGCCGAACGGGTGAGATCGGCAACGCGAACCATCTTGGAAACCGTCTCGCGGCCTTCCTTGGTGGCGCCGAAAGACTTCACCTTGGCGGCGACGATATCGACTTCCTTCTCATGCGGCAGGTAGTTCAACGTCGTGACGATAGACCAGCGGTCCATCTGCGCCTGGTTGATCTGCTGCGTGCCATGATAGAGGCCGGTCGTATCACCGAGGCCAACGGTGTTGGCAGTCGCAAAAATGCGGAAGGCGGGGTGAGGACGGATGACGCGGCTCTGGTCGAGCAGCGTCAGGCGGCCGGAGCTTTCCAGAACGCGCTGGATGACGAACATCACGTCCGGGCGACCGGCATCGTATTCGTCGAACACGAGCGCGACATTGTGCTGGTAGGCCCAGGGCAGGATGCCGTCCTTGAATTCGGTGATCTGCTTGCCGTCCTTCAGAACGATCGCGTCCTTGCCGACGAGATCGATACGGCTGACATGGCTGTCGAGATTGATACGCACGCACGGCCAGTTGAGGCGGGCCGCAACCTGCTCGATATGGGTCGATTTACCCGTACCGTGGAAGCCGGAGACCATCACGCGTCGGTTATGGGCAAAACCTGCAAGAATGGCGAGCGTCGTGTCGCGATCGAAGAGGTAGTCCGGGTCGAGGTCCGGAACATAGGGGTCGCGGCTGCTGTAGGCCGGAACCCTCAGATCCGTGTCGATGCCGAATACTTCCCGAACGGAAACAGTGGTGTCGGGGAGGTTTGTAATATCCAAGTCAATCTTGCTCATCATAACTCCAGGGCACGGGCAACCGCCCGGCCGTCATCCTCGCTGCCTTGATTTTTGAGGCTTAGCAGAAACCCGCCTGCTTCAACAACTGATATGCTTGCACCACAGCACGAAAACGTTCCTCCGACCCGCGGTCGCCACCATTGGCGTCCGGATGGTGCTTTTTCACCAGCTCCTTGTAGCGGGTCTTGATCTCGCTCGACGTGGCGTTGGCGCCAAGCTCCATTGTATTGAAGGCCTTGGCCTCCAGCGTCTTCAGCTTTCGCCCCTGCGTTTCATATCGCCCGCCGCCGCCAGCGCGCGCCTGCGCGACGAAGCCGAACGGATCCTTGAAACGCTGCTGCGTATAGGCGGAACCCGATCGTGCAGACGAATGGATGGGTGTGTCCTTGGCGTCCTTGTTGACGCCGACCTTCCATGTCGGGCGGTGGCCGGTAATCGCTTCCTTCTGGTAACGCGCGATCTCGCCATCCGACAGGCCGGAGAAATAATTGTAGCCCTTGTTGTATTCCTTCACATGCTCGAAGCAGAAGATGAAGAACTGGCCTTCGGCATTGCGCCCGACCGGTGCCTTGTGCACACCCGGCCTGTCGCATCCGTCCCATTGGCAGGTCGGCGCTTGCGGCGGGGCATCTTGCTGCCTTTTCCGGCGCGTCCGGATCCGGTCGAAATATTTGGAGTCGAGTTTCATGAGGCACACATTATGGGGCCCAAAACGAGGCCAAACAAGAATTGACAAAGCGGTTTGTTGCTGGTTTCTGGATCACCCTCTTGCGCCGACCACCGGAGCTTAAACATGTCTGTCAAATCCCGTATCGAAGCTGCGCTTCGCGATAATCTCGCACCCGAAAGGCTCGATGTGATCAACGAGAGCCATCAACACGCCGGCCACCAGCCGGGCATGGATGGAGATGGCGAAACACATATGCGGGTGCGTATCGTCGCAGCAGCCTTTACCGGCATGAGCCGGATCGACCGGCACCGGACGGTAAACGCTCTTCTGAAACCTGAACTGGACGCCGGTCTTCACGCGCTCGCGGTGGAAGCGGCAGCACCGGGAGAACCGACACGCTGGTGATGGGGGATAGATAGGGATTGACAGCCGAAACGCCAAGATGCGCTGCATCCCTGTCACAGGTTGCTGCTTAGATCATGGTCAAAGGTCCGATCGGCTATGGCTGGGGGCGGCAGAAATGAGCGCTACATTTTCCGAATTGAGTGAACGCATCGGTCGTGTCGGAGAACTTTACGCACAGGCACACAACATTCCACGCGATCCCGATTGGTATCTGCTCAAGCTGACGGAGGAACTCGGCGAACTGACCGCCGAGCATCTCCCGCTGAACGGCCGATCCAAACCGAATGCCGATGGATCAGGCGGAACCCGCGAGGCACTGGAAAACGAAGCGGCAGACCTCTTCGGCCACTTCGTCCTCTATCTGCGCGCCAACGATATAGATATCGAAGCCGCTATCGAACGAAAATGACTGCGGCACCTCGATCGCCATGAAGAGTTGCTCATAGATCGCACCGTATCTGACTAAGCCGCGACCTGCGGCTCTTCCGAGATAACGACCATGTTGCGCCCACGGTGCTTGGCCTCGTAAAGCGCTTCGTCAGCCCTCTGGAGAAGCTTTTCGATCGCTGTCTGCACGGGCATGGCGGAAGCGACACCGAGGCTTGCGGTCACGACACCATGATCCGACTTGCCATGTGGAATGGCTAATTCTTCTATCGCCCTTCGGATTTTTTCAGCCATGGCCAAGGCCTGCAGGGCCCCCTGCCCCGGCAACAAAACCAGCATCTCTTCTCCACCAAAGCGGAAGACGGAGTTCACCCTGCCCACGGTTGCACAGATATGCTGCGAAACAGTTCGGATGCAGGCATCTCCGTCCATGTGGCCGTAGAGATCGTTGAACCGCTTGAAATGATCGATGTCGAGCAGGATGGCGGAAACGACCGGCGGCTCCAGCTGCCGACCCGTATTCCAGATTTCGCGCCCTATACGCGCCAGCGACCGACGGTTCAGAAGCCCGGTTAGTTCATCCCGCTCGGCATTGACCTCCAGCCGCCGATAAAGCAGGCCGGCACGTAGCTGATTGAGGAAATTCCGCCGGTCAGTGTGCTCCAGGAAATAGGCGGCGGCAGCAAGGAATATCGACAGCATCATGTAAAACGTCACGATGCCGCCAAAGGTGACGGCGTCGAACGCGCCCGTCAGATAGGCCGCGGAAAGATGCGAGACACACATCAGCACCAGCCCCGCCAACATGGCGGGAAACAGGGGCCGCAGGGCGATAACGAAAAACAGGAAAGCCGCGGCATTGTAGTTCTGATAGATCAGAAGATAGGAACTCTGGCTACCGACAGCGGCCGCCATCGGCAGGCTGACGCCGAGCACGGCAACAAGCACGCTCAAGGCATCATAAAGACGTGAACTCGGCCAACGGCGCACCACGAGAGCACATGCGATGACGGCGGGCGTGAACACGAGAAGTCTGAGCGCCGTCACTTCGGTCAATACGTCGGGGATCATGGCCCGATCGCCGAAATAGACCAGATCATAGATAAAAAGACCGATCACGGCCCAGATGCCGATGAGGCGATTGCGCTCCGCGACATAATCCTGCCTGAACAGCAATTCGATTTCCGGCTTGAAACGCAGAAGCGCGAAACGATGCGCGATCTGGGCCTCTACCTGCTCCAATGTCACGATACTCATGGCAATACCTTAAACATACGGTAGTGCCGGCGTTAGGTTACAAAACTAAAGATTGAGCTAAGCTTTTGTGATCATTTGTCGGCATTGCACACGCCGCCCGAGCCGGACTACTCCGCTACCGGCACCGCATCGTCCGCCGGCCTGATCCTCAGCCGGGTGATCCGGTTCTTCTCCCGCTTCATCACGATGAAGCGCTTGCCGTAGAAGGTAAACGCCTGCCGTTCTTCGGGAATGAGCATGGATGAGTTAATGACGAGGCCCGCGATCGTCGTCGCATCGCCATCCGGCAAATCCCACCCGAGCGCGCGGTTGAGGTCGCGGATCGGCACCGAGCCTTCGACCACAATCGAACCGTTGGCTTCCTTGCGCACGCCCTGGAGTTCGACATCGTGTTCATCGGCAATGTCGCCGACGATCTCTTCCATGATGTCTTCCAGCGTGACGATGCCCTGCACCTCGCCATATTCGTCGACCACGACGGCGAAATGCACCTTTCGCTTCAGGAAGGCTGCGAGCTGGTCCTTGAGGCTGGTGCTGTCGGGCACGAACCACGGCTTCTGCATGATTTTCAAAATATCGACATCGGCAGGCGTCGTGTCCGGCTCCAGGAGCGCGCGCAGCAGGTCCTTGGCGTGCACCACGCCGATGATGTTTTCCGTCGAATTGCGCCACACCGGCATGCGCGTATAGGGGCTTTCGAGCACGGTGCGCACGATCACGTCCGCCGGGTCATCCGCATTGACGGCGACCATGGCCATGCGGTGGCGCATCACGTCGGAAACTTCAAGTTCGGTGAGATCGAACAGCTCGCTCAGCCGGTCGCGGTCCTCAGCGCCGAAATTGCCCTCCCGATGCATGGCATCGAGCGTGGCATGCAGCTCGTCATGACCACAGAGTGTCAGCGTTTGGCCGTTGAGCGATGTCCCGGTCGCACGCATCAGCCCACGGATGACCGCGTTTATGCTGCGCGAAAGGAGGCCGCCTGACGCTGTCATTTTGCGAGCTTTTCTTTCAGGAATCTCAGGACTTCCGAAGATGGAACATCGTCAGCGACAAATGACTGGCCAATGCCGCGGGTAAGGATGAAGGTCAGCTTGCCGCCCTTCACCTTCTTGTCCTGCATGATAGCATCGAGAAGCACATCCGCACCCGGCAGATCACCCGGAATCTCACTCATCCTGGTCGGCAGGCCGACAGCCTTGAGATGCGCCTCGACGCGCTTTGCGTCATCCGGGCTTGCGAGATTGAGGCGGGTGGAGAATTCATGCGCCAGAACCATGCCGATCGCCACACCTTCGCCATGCACCAGCCTTGCGCTGTCATACTGCGTGGCCGCTTCCAGCGCATGCCCGAATGTATGGCCGAGATTGAGCAGCGCGCGACGGCCCATCTCGCGTTCGTCCTCGACAACGACATCGGCCTTCGACTGGCAGCTGACGGCAATTGCCTCGATCCGCTCCGGGCCGCCCTCGAACACTTGTTTCCAGTTCTTTTCCAGCCATTCGAAAAAGGCCGGGTTGTCGATCAGCCCGTATTTCGCAACTTCCGCATAACCGGCGCGGAATTCGCGCGGCGACAGCGTATCGAGAATGGATGTATCGGCCAGAACCAGATCCGGCTGGTGGAATACACCGAGCAGGTTCTTGCCATGGCGCGAGTTGACGCCGGTCTTGCCGCCAACGGAACTGTCGACCTGCGACAGAAGCGAGGTCGGGATCTGCACAAAGCGCACGCCGCGGCGCACGATACCGGCTGCAAAACCGGCAAGGTCGCCGATCACGCCGCCGCCGAGCGCGATCACCGCGTCATTGCGCTCGATACGGGCCGCCAACACCATGTCGCAGACGGTTGCCAGATGATCGAAGCTTTTGGTCTTCTCACCGGCAGGCAGCGTCAGCGAGACAGCTTCGATACCGTCGGTCTGCAGCGCATCCATCAGGGCTTCGAGATAAAGCGGGGCGACATGTTCGTCGGTGATGATCGCAGCCTTGCGTCCCTTGAGCCGCGAGGTGATCTCGCCGCCGGCACGGGCCAGCAATCCCGGACCGATCAGGATATCGTAGGCCCGGTCTCCGAGCGGCACATGCACAAGGCGTTCGGGGGATCGGGACTGCACTGTCATTCTGTATCACCTTGTTGGGCCGGATCGGACTGGACCACACCGGATTGAGCCAAACCGGTAATTGCCTCCAGAACCGCGTTGGCCATCAATTCCTTGCGAATATTCACCGACATCACCGTCAGATCGGCCTCGGCATAAATCGGGTAACGCTGGATCATCAGGTTCTCCAGCGTCTGTCTTGGATTTTCGGTTTTAAGCAGCGGACGGTGGTCTCGCCGGCTGACCCGGTCCCACAATGTATCGAGATCGGCATTCAGCCAGATCGACAGGCCGCCCTGTTTGATCTGGGCGCGGGTCGCTTCATTGATGAAGGCGCCACCGCCTGTGGATACGACCCGCGGCCCCTGTTTCAGCAGCCGTTCAACCACCCGCGTTTCCAGCGCCCGGAACTCCGTCTCACCATATTGTGAAAACAGTTCCGCGATCGTCATCCTGGAAACGGACTCGATTTCCGCGTCGGTATCGACAAACGGAATTCCGAGCGTCTGGGCGACCAGCCGGCCGATAACCGACTTGCCCGCACCCATCAGGCCGACAAAAATCAGGTTGCGGTCGCCGAGCGCTTCGCGAGCCTGGTCCCGTAATGTCTGTCGCTCGACTGTTAGTTCTTCACTCATGATGCCGTCCGTTCGCAAAAACGGTATCAACAAATGTTCATTCAGCGTCAAGCCACGCACGCGACCAGATCCCCCAAGATCACGCAGCAGATGCAGTTCTTGTCGATCTGTAAACCATTCGGGCTATAGTGCGCCGTAACGATACGGAGCCTTTTCATGCCCACTCTCTTCCGCTTCCTGTTGATCCTGGCTGCCATTGCCGGCGTGATCTATGGCAGCATGGTCGCGCTCGTGGTGCTGGTCGAGCCGAAAGACCGCGAAATCACCATCAGGGTCCCCTCCGAACGGCTCAACCCGCCCGCGCAGCAATAGGCGAGGCCATTCTCATGCGAGATCTGTCCGCTGCCCATATAGAAGCTTTTCTGGAAATGTTGAGCGCAGAACGGGGCGCTGCCGAAAACACGCTTCAAAGCTACCGACGGGATCTGGACGACCTCTATGATTTCCTGATTTCCCACAAGACCACGCCGCTTCTGGCCGAAAGCAAAAACCTGTCAGCCTATCTTGCCAATCTGGGAAAACGCGCCTTTGCGCCCTCCTCTCAGGCGCGCAGGCTTTCCGCCATGCGCCAGTTCTACAAGTTTCTTTATGCGGAAGGCCTGCGCGGCGACGATCCAACCGCAGTGCTCGATGCACCGAAGAAACAGCGCGCCCTGCCGAAAAACCTGAGCGAGGCGGATGTCACCCGGCTTCTGGAACGCGCAGCACTGGAAGCGGCCGAACCCGCAAAGGATCGCCTCAACCGCCTGCGCATGCTGGCGCTGCTGGAACTGCTCTACGCAACCGGCATGCGCGTCAGCGAACTCGTCTCCCTGCCGCTGAAAGTGCTCGAACAGGACGGGCGTTTTCTAATGATCCGCGGAAAGGGCAACAAGGAACGGCTCGTTCCGCTGTCGCGATCTTCGATCGCAGCACTGAAATCCTACGGCGAAGCGAAGAAGGCGGCGGAAACCGATGGCGAGCCCAGCCCGTGGCTGTTCCCCTCGCATGGCAGCGCGGGTTACTTACCGCGCCAGGTCTTTGCCCGCGACCTCAAGGGATTGGCGGCAAGGGCCGGCATAAAGGCCGCGTCCATATCGCCGCATGTCATGCGCCACGCCTTTGCCAGCCATCTTTTGGCGCATGGCGCAGACCTGCGCGTGGTACAGGAACTGCTTGGACATTCAGACATTTCGACCACTCAGATATATACGCATGTGCTGGAAGAAAGGCTTCGTCAACTGGTGGAAACACATCACCCCCTTGCAAAAGAAGCCAAAAACCGGGATTAGAAGCCCCAAATGAAAAATGGGAACCCTACGTTCCCATGGGAAAACAACGGGAAACCGGATCTGATGCAGACTTATCTCGATTTCGAAAAGCCTATCTCGGACCTCGAGGGCAAGATTCACGAGCTGAAAAAGCTCGCGACCGAAGACGAGAGCATCGACACGTCGGACGAAATCAACAGGCTTGAGGCGCGCGTCAAGGAAGCCACCCGCGAGATCTATTCCAAGCTCGGTGCCTGGGAAAAGACTCAAGTGGCACGCCATCCGCAGCGCCCGCATTTCGTCGATTACGCCGCACACCTCTTCACCGAGTTCACGCCGCTCGCCGGTGACCGCAATTTCGGCGAGGACGCCGCCATCCAGGCAGGCATTGCCCGCTTCAACGGCATTCCGGTCGCCCTGATCGGCCAGGAAAAGGGCAGCGACACCAAGACCCGCCTGAAGCACAATTTCGGCAGCCCGCGTCCTGAAGGATACCGCAAGGCGATCCGCATCATGGAAATGGCAGACCGTTTCGGCCTGCCGGTCATCAGCCTTGTCGATACGGCAGGCGCCTATCCGGGCGTGGGTGCTGAAGAGCGCGGCCAGGCGGAAGCCATCGCCCGCTCGACGGAAATGTGCCTTGGCCTTAAAGTTCCGATGATTTCGATCGTCATCGGCGAAGGCGGCTCGGGCGGCGCAATCGCGATCGCCACCGGCAACCGCGTCTACATGCTCGAGCATTCGATCTATTCGGTCATCTCGCCGGAAGGTGCAGCCTCCATTCTCTGGCGCGATTCGACCCGCGCCCGCGAAGCGGCGACCAACATGAAGATCACCGCGCAGGACCTGAAGGGCCTCGGCATCATCGACGAGATCATTCCGGAGCCGAATGGCGGTGCGCATCGCGAGCCGAAGACGGTCATGGATGCGGCCGGCAAGGTGATTACCTCGGCTCTCAAGGATCTTTCCAAGCTTTCGGGCGAGGAAGTCCGCAACGCACGTCGCCAGAAATTCCTGGAAATCGGCCGGAACCTCTGATCGCAGCCTTCCTCACGGAAGGTTGCCAATTTCGGCCACATTGATCATAACAGTGGGCGACGAGGGTTTTGCTGGACAGGCGATTTTGAGCGGTTAAGAAAATGTAAAGCTTACCGTATTATTATTGCACCCTCTGCCCCGGTTTGATGCCGAACTAGATATGTGGTCCGTTACGATGCGTCTGAAGCACATCGCCCTCGCTCTTCTGGTTGCAACAGCCCTTACAGGCTGCAACGATACGCTGGATTCTGCGACCAGCGTCGATATTTCCAAGGTCAAGAACAAGGTCGAGCAGCCCCTGCCGGCAAAGATCGTCGCCGACATGCAGGCGAAGAACATGCCGCGCAATTCGCCGATCATGATCCGCATCCTCAAGGAAGAGGGTAAGCTGGAGATCTGGAAGGCGAAGGCAGACAACCGCTTCGACATCATCAAGAGCTACGATATCTGCGCCTGGTCGGGAAAGCTCGGCCCCAAGATCAAGGAAGGCGACCGCCAGGCTCCCGAAGGCTTCTACAGCCTGACGCCGGCGCACCTGAACCCGAATTCGCAATACTATCTCGCGATCAACACCGGCTTCCCCAACCGCTATGACGCGGCCAACGGACGCAACGGTACGAACCTGATGATCCACGGCGCCTGCTCGTCGTCGGGTTGCTATTCGATGACCGACGAGCAGATCCTCGAGATCTATGCCTTTGCCCGCGACGCCTTCAAGGGCGGCCAGACCTCCGTTCAGCTGCAGGCCCTGCCCTTCCGCATGACGGCGGACAACATGGCGCGCCATCGCGACAGCGAGCACTCCGATTTCTGGAAGATGATCAAGGTCGGCTACGACAATTTCGAAGTCACCAAGCGTCCGCCGGAAGTGGCGGTCTGCGGCAAGAAATACGTCTTCAACCAGGAGGCCAAGGGGCCGCTCAGCGCCGCTGCCGCCTGCCCGGACATGTCGACACCGCCTGCACTGGTTTCGGCTCTTTCCTCCTACAACAAGACCTATGACCTTGCCTTCGAAAAGGCTGTCGACAAGCTTGGCAAGAAGGTCTGGTACGAGCCGAGCGAAGCCGAACGCAAGGCTGTGGTTGCCGAAAAGCGCAAGGGCCGCGAACTCGCCTATGCGCCGACCGGCACCTCGCTCGAAGCCGGCAAGCTGATGAGCCAGTCCGAATTCCAGGAAATGATGCAGAAGCGCATGGCCGCCGGCCAGCCGAAGCCGGCATCCACCCAGCTTGCTTCGCTGTCCACTGCCCCGCAGCCGGCCACCGTCGCTGAACGGATGAAGCAGGACCGCCTGCCGGCAGCAACCGGCGCAATCCCGGCAGCGACAGGTGCAACCGTCGCCAGCACGGCCGCACCGACGATCCAGACCGCAGAAGGCCGCACGACAGCCGTTCCGGTTCCCGAACAGAACCCGATGAACCCGCTCGCCTATGCGGCGCCCGCGGCACCGGTCAGCGAAGCCAAGAAGCCCTTCTGGAAGTTCTGGGACAAGCAGTGACCTCGCCGACGCAAGTGATCTATGACCTCAGGGGGCTGAAATGCCCTCTGCCGGTGCTGAAGACCCGTCGCAGGCTGAAAGCGCTTCATGACGGCGACCGTCTCATCGTGGAGACCACCGATCCGCTTGCAGGCATCGATATTCCGCATTTCTGCAGCCAGGAAGGTCACGAACTCGTAGACAGCGAGAAAACGGCGGAAGGCCACCGCTTCACCATTCGCAAGGGCATGCCAATTATCGGCTGAAACCGGGCACGGCCAGCGGATTCTCTTCCAGCGCCGCCCGGTCCGGACGGTCGAGACGCGGTTCGCCGGTAAATGCAGCGAAAAGATCAGCGACGAATTCCTCCGTCAGTCCCTTGGTGATCAGCACCATCCGGGTCTTTTGGTCCGACCCTTCCGGCCAGCGCGGCAGACGCTGCGGCGGATGGAAGATCGCCTGCACGCCATGCAGAACCAGCGGCCGCTCGGGATTGTCCGACAGCTTCACCACAGCCTTCATCCGCAAAAGCTTCTCGCCATGCGCCGATCTCAGAAGATCGATAAACATGTCGATCGCCATCGGATCGATCGGCCGATCATGCACGATCGAAAACGACCTTATATCGTCGCCATGGCGGTTCACGTCATGATGATGGTGGTGGTGATGACCGTGATCGTGCCCATGGTTATGTCCGCAGTCGCATCCACCATCATGATCGTGGTCATGATGGTGATGCTCATGTTGATCGGCAGCTATCTCGTCGCGCAGCCAGCGATCCACATCGGCAATTTTCGACGATGGATCATAAAGCCCGTTTGCCAGCATCGACAGGCTGCTGACCGAAGCATCGTCACCATCGGAAACCGGCGCACGCGGATTGAGCGAGGCAAGCCGTGCACGCAGGGCCGAAAGCTGCCCGGCATCCGCCAGCGTCTGTTTCGAGACGATTAGCCGGTCGGCAACCGCCACCTGCTTCACCGCTTCTGGATGCGCATTAAGCGTCGCAAGCCCATTGACCGCATCAACGACCGTTACCACGCCTTCGAGTTCGAAATTCTGGGCGATCACCGGATTGCCCATTACCGACTGCATCACCGGCGCTGGATCGGCAAGGCCGGTGGTTTCAATAACGACCCGCGTGATCGGCTTGGCGCGGCCGGTCTGGATCGCATCGATCATCGAGGCAAGCGTATCGACCAGTTCACCACGGACCGTGCAGCACAGGCAGCCGTTCGACAGTTCGATCATCGAATCGCCGGAGGCTTCGACGAGCAGGTTGTCGATCCCGACCTCGCCGAACTCATTGATGATGACGGCTATATCCTTAGCTGCAGGATCGCGCAGCATCCTGTTGAGCAAGGTCGATTTTCCTGCACCGAGAAAGCCGGTGATGATGGAGACCGGGATGCGGTCCTGACCAAAGGCCATATGCTGTTCCAATCAGAATGTCGGACGCGGTACCGGGATCGGGATATTGGCGTAGGTTTTTTCGCCGATCTTCGTTTCGACCGGTTCTGTTCCCGGGATCAGGCCGGCAAACACATAGGCCGGCGGATGCGTCATTTCGTGAAGATAGGGCGAGTGCATGATCGTCCGGCCGGCATCGTCGCGCGTTTCGCTGCGAACTTTTGCTGCTTTCGGATTGCAGATGTCCTGGGTGAGGTCGTTGACCACGGCCGTATCGCCATAAGGCGCGAGCGACGCCAGCGGTGTGCCCTGGCTGCCCGTCGTGGTCAGGCCCTGCTGCAGCAGATTGGCGGAATCATCTGCACGGCCCGCAAGGCTGTCCGCCCCGAGCACGACCGAGATCACCGTGCGCCCGTTGCGGGTGGCCGAAGACACCTGGTTGAAACCGGCCGCACAGATGAAACCGGTCTTCATCCCGTCGGCACCGTCGAAACGGCCGATCAGCGTGTTGAAGTTCGGATACTGCTTCTTGCCGGTATCGATGCCTTCGATGGTGAAATAGGTCGAATATTGCGGGAATTCCCGCTTTATCTGCATCGCAAGGATGCCGAGGTCACGGGCCGTCGTATATTGTCCCTTGCCCGGCAATCCGTGCGGATTGATGAAATGAGACGAGGACATGCCGAGCCGCTGCGCCTCGGCATTCATCATCGCCACGAACTGGTCGGTGGAGCCGCCGACGGTCTCCGCAACGGCAACAGCCATATCATTGGCGGACTTCACCAGCATGATCTTCAGCGCATTGTCCATGGTCAGCTGCGAGCCGGGCCGGAAATACATCTTGCTGGCCGGCTGGTCAGTGGCGAATTTGCTCATCGTCACCGTGCTGTCCAGCGACAGGCGACCGCTCTTCAGCGCCCGGAACGTGACATAGGCCGTCATCAGCTTTGTCAGCGAAGCCGGGTACCATTTCCGGAAAGCATCCTGATGCGCGATCACGCGGCCCGTATTGGCATCGATGATCATGCGCGGGTTGGCGAGCGCAGCATTGGCGGAGGCGAGAACTCCGAATGCCGTCACGAGGCAGGCAAGCCGTCTGGCGGTGCGGTGGCGAATATTTAGGTGCGGCAAGATCGTCCTCGTCCGAATGTTAACGAGTAGGGCCATTAGATGGCCTATATGTCGAAGCAATGGCAAAGAAGATTGATTACGTCAATCACCCGGCGCACTATGCAAGACGGAGGGTGAACATAACCACGTGAAGCCGGATCGCATCGGGCAGGAATGCGAGTAGGCTTTGCGGCCGCGACTTGCGGAAAACGAAAGGAGGAGCATTGACGGCACCAGCATCTTCGCCGGAAATGCTCTGGACGTTCAGGAAAGAGATACTATGCCCATATTGAACCGCGCAGCCGAGCTTCAGGGCGAAGTGACCGGCTGGCGACGATTTCTGCACCAGCATCCCGAAATTCTCTATGATGTTCACAATACAGCGGCCTTCGTGGCGGAAAAGCTGCGCGAATTCGGCGTCGACGAGGTCGCAACCGGCATCGGCCGCACCGGCGTCGTCGGCATTATCCGCGGCAAGGGAGAGGGCAGCCGCACGATCGGCATGCGCGCCGACATGGATGCTCTTCCGCTGACGGAAATGACGGCCAAGGACTACGCCTCGACAACCCCTGGCAAGATGCATGCCTGCGGCCATGACGGCCACACGTCGATGCTTTTGGGTGCCGCAAAATATCTCTCCGAGACCCGTAATTTCAACGGCAGCGTTGCCGTCATCTTCCAGCCGGCCGAAGAGGGCGGCGCCGGTGCGCTGGCGATGGTCGAAGACGGCCTCATGGACCGTTTCGGCATCGAGGAAGTCTATGGCATGCACAACATGCCGGGAATTCCCGTCGGCCAGTTCGCCATCCGCAAGGGCGGCATCATGGCAGCCCCCGACCGCTTCACCATCACCATTACCGGACGCGGCGGCCACGCCGCCCAGCCGCACAAGACGATCGACCCGATCTTCATCGGCTCCCAGCTTGTCGGCAGCCTGCAGGCAATTGCCGCCCGCAATGCCGACCCGGTCCAGTCGGTGGTGATTTCGGTGACGCGTTTCGACGCCGGCACGACCCACAACATCATTCCAGACACGGCAACGATCATGGGCACGGTGCGCACGCTGAGCGAAGAGACCCGCGATCTTGCGCAAAACCGCATACGCCAGATCGTCGATGGCCTCGCCAGCGCCCATGGCGCACAGGCAGAGATCGACTATTACCGCCAGTGCCCCGTCACCTTCAACCACGACCTGGAGACCGATCACGCGATCAGCGTGGCGACCGGCGTGGTGGGTTCAGCCAATGTCGATGCCAACGTCGATCCGACCATGGCCGGCGAGGACTTTGCCTTCATGCTGAAACAGCGCCCCGGCGCCTTCATCTTCATCGGCAACGGCGACACCGCCCCGCTTCACAACCCGAAATATGATTTCGACGACGAATCGATCGCCTACGGCATTTCCTATTGGGTAAAACTCGCGGAGAAACGGCTATCGGAATGATCGCCGGAAAAAGGCTTGGCTAATCCGGACGGCTTTTGTATGGATGAGCGCAAGTGGTCCCATAGCTCAGTAGGATAGAGCGCAGGATTCCTAATCCTGAGGCCGATGGTTCGAATCCATCTGGGATCACCACTTCCCCACAAAATCTTATCGACAACGCCGCCCTCAAGGCCGCGCCGGCTGCGGCATGTCGCTTTGCGGACCGATCGAACTTGTAAACGTCCGGTCGACCGATTGAAGACGCGTCCAGGAGACGGACACGCCGAAAAGCAGGATCGCGATGATCGGGATAACAAGAAGCACAACGCCGCCACTGATGCGCATGACCAACTCCAAAACTACATAGTCATGGGTGGGACCTTGTGCGCAGCAGCTTAACGGTTCGTTAATTTGCGCCGGTTTTACACAAGAGCAAGGCTTGTTCCTGTCTCCTTTTGAAACAAAGGCGGCCAGGCACAAAATGGCCGAAAAATGGCCTCAATCGCCACCGCGGACGCAGCTAAACCGGATCAACTGGACTCGAGCCGGCAAACTTACGATCAGCTGATCATCAGTCCAGTAGCTCGCGGATCCGAACGGCAAGCTCTCGCGCGGTATAGGGCTTCTTCAGCCAGCTTCCCGACAGAGCAAGTTCCCGGCCCGCAATTGCCGGCTCTGCGTAACCCGAGGTGAACAAAACCGGGATATGCGGCTTTTCCGAGCGGACGCGGTTGGCCAGTTCATCACCCGTCATGCCACCCGGCATCACCACGTCGGTAAACAGAAGCGCGATATCCTGATGGCGATCGAGCTGGGAAAGCGCCTGACTGCCGTTCTCTGCCTCGATGACCTCGTAGCCGAAGCTCGTCAGACGTGAGACCGTGACACGGCGCACTCGCGGATCATCCTCGACAACCAGAATTTTCTCCGGTCCACCGGGAAGCGGGCTTTGCGCCTGATGCACCACGGCATGAAGATTTTCTCGATCGACTTTCTTCTTTGCGGCGGGCAGGAACATCCTAACCGACGTCCCCTGCCCCGGCTCGCTGTAGAGCTGGATATTGCCGCCCGACTGCTTGACGAAGCCATAGACCATGCTGAGGCCAAGCCCCGTGCCGGCGCTCACACCCTTTGTGGTGAAGAACGGCTCGAAGGCTTTTTCCTTCACCTCCGGCGTCATGCCCGTCCCGGTATCTGTAACGGCAACCAGAATGAACTCGCCTGTCCGCATGTTGGAATACATCTGCGCATAATCGACATCGAGCTTGATCCGGGAAATCTCGACCGTCAGCTTGCCGCCACGCGGCATCGCATCACGCGCATTGATGACGAGATTGAGGATGGCGTTCTGCAGTTGCGAAGCATCGACAAGCGCCTCGTTCGGCGCCCCCGCAATGATCGTCCTGAATTCGATCGCCTCGCCCAGCGTGCGGCGCATCAGCTCGGAGAAGCTCGAGACGAGCTGCCCGACATCCACCAGCTTGTTGTTGAGCGGCTGGCGTCGCCCGAAGGCCAGCAATTGGCCGGTCAGCTTCGCGCCGTCATCCGCAGCCGCCTGGGCCTCCTGCAACAGGACACGAAGATTGGGATCTTCGAGCTTGTATTCCATCATCTCAAGATTGCCGCTGATGACTGTCAGGAGATTGTTGAAGTCATGCGCAAGACCGCCGGTCAGCTGGCCGATCGCTTCCATCTTCTGCGATTGGCGAAGCTCCTCCTCGATCTTCTGGCGGCTGGTGAGGTCGCGGATGAAACCGGTAAAGATGCGCTTGCCGCCAGTGCGCGCTTCGCCAACCGCCAGTTCCATCGGGAAGGTCGTGCCGTCCTTGCGAAGCCCGGTTACCACACGGCCGTAACCGATGATACGCCGCTCCCCCGTTTCCATATAGTTGGAAATGTAACCGTCATGAGCATCGCGATCGGGATTGGGCATCAGCATTCTGACATTCTGGCCACAGACTTCCGAAGCGCTGTAACCGAACAGCCGTTCTGCGGCGGCGCTGAACGAAGTGACCGTCCCTCTATCGTCGATGACGATCGTGGATTCCGGAACGGTGTCGAGGATCGAGCGCAGATGCGCTTCCCTTTCTGCCAGATCGGTCTGTACCCTTTTCATCGCGGTCACATCGTTGTTGGTCTGGATGATTATGGGCGCTCCGTCGACCGACAGCGAGACAGCAACCAGACGGGTCGCAACGAAAACCGCAAGGCCGTCGCGTGTGCGGTGCTCCAGCTCTCCCTGCCAGGAATACTCCGATGCCAGCTGCTGCCTGATTTCATCGAGCGGCTTGGGAAAGCGCGTCTGCAGCAACTGGTGAACGGACTGGCCGACCGCCTCCTCACGCGACCAGCCATAGAGCGCCTCACAGCCCGAGCTCCACCGGGTGATGATACCGTCACTCCCGTGGACGATGACATTGGCATCGTCCAGAAGGTGAAGAACCGCATCCAGTTCAGCCTGGGTCGTGAGAGTGTTTCTTATCTTGTGTGGCATCAAATATCCTGGCTGCGCTGCGGCTTAGTGGTGGCGCCGATCTTCGGCTGCACCTGCATCTCCCCAGCCGTATTCATCGTCGTCTCCAGCCAATTGTGCAAGCAACATCGGCTTGATGACCTTCACCGAATGACGGCCCACGCAGCCCAGAACACCCTTGGTGCTAAGTTTGGTGATCGTGCGCGAGACGGTCTCGATCGTCAGGCCGAGATAGTCCGCCATGTCCTGGCGTGTCATCGGCAGCTGCACCATCGACTGGACGTCGCTCTTGGCCGCCGCCCTGCGAAGGTGCTTCAGCAGGAATGTGCAGAGGCGTTCCTCAGCGCTCTTGCACGAAAGCAATACCATCTGGTCCTGGGCAGCGGCCATTTCATCACAAACCCGTTCGAACACCTGCGGGCGCAGTTCTTCCGAATCTTGTACGGCTGCTTCGAAATTCTTTCTGGTCAGCCGGCGAACCTTTGTCCCGACAATCGCTTCGGCGCTGTAGAGGTAATTGCGCTTCAGCGACACCCCGAGAAGATCACCGTCGAAAACAAAACCGGTGATGACCCGGCGACCGTCCGAAATGATCCGGAAGATGCGCAATGCGCCTTCGACGACCTCGAAGACGTGCTTCGCTTCGTCGCCCTCGAAGAAGATCGACTGGCCGGGGTGAATAAACTCGACCGGCTGCCGCGAGAACAGGCCATTGAGCGTTTCCGGCTCTGCTTCATGAAGAAGAGTTGCTGCTGTGCGTTCGCGATTATAGCTGGTGAGAAGCATGGTATTAACCCCGTCGTTTGATAGGGGTAGTTGACCTGTCGGCAGTAACACGCGAATGCTACAGCCGTAAAAGACGGTTCGAATTGGTAACAGTTTGTAACAGCCCGGCTAGTTTTAATGTCTATTGACCCAGCCCATGCGGCACACATCCTCGTCGTCGATGACGATCCTCGTATCCGCCAGATGCTTTCCCGATATTTCGAAGGTGAAGGCTATCGGGTTACGACCGTACCCGATGGCGTCGAGATGAACGTTGCGATGCGTCAAAATAGTATCGACGCCGTGCTGCTCGATCTCTCTCTTCCGGGTGGACGCGACGGCCTCGACCTTGCGCGCGATATCCGTGCGAAATCCGACGTGCCGATCATGATGCTGACGGGCCGCGACGACGTTGTCGATCGCATCATCGGCATCGAGATCGGCGCCGATGATTATATCGCAAAACCTTTTCATTTGAGAGAAGTCCATGCCCGCCTAAAATCCATATTGAGGCGGCGGCAGCCAGCCACACCGCGGGTGGTGCAGGAAGAGGATCAGGTCATCCGCTTCGAAGGCTGGGCCCTTAACATCTCTCGGCGGCAGCTGCTCGATCCTGCTGGGGCCGAAATTGAACTGACGACCGGCGAATTCGACATGCTCGCAGCGTTCCTCAACCACGCAGGACGTGTGCTGACGCGTGACTTCCTCATGGACATGACACGCGGCCGACAGCTTGAGGCGTTCGACCGCACGATCGACGCCCAGATTGTCAGGCTTCGACGAAAGATCGAGGCGGATGTCAAACATCCCCAGTTCATCAAAGCAATCCGCGGCGTGGGCTACATTTTCACCGGCAAGATAGGATAATCCAGCGGGACGTCGTCATCGACCCCGCAAATCAGCCCATGGTCCCACGGTCCGCGCTCCAGAAAGCCGGTCAGTACGGACCAATCCGGAGGCAGGGCAGTCCATATGTGGATCGTTCGGCACTTTTCCTTGATCGCAAAATTTCTGACAGCTGAAAAAAGTAGGCCCAGCACCTGTCTGTTGTCGACAAGGCTCACCGATACAAAGAGCGGGACTTCGACCTGGCGTCGCAGGTCCCCGTCACCTCTAACCGCGACATAGGCGATGCCCCGGATATAGCCCATGCTGTCCTTGACGATCAACCAGCAGCGGCACAACAATGTCGTGGCCGTGAGCGCCGTCCACTGCTCCAGATCGACTCCCGGCATGGCTCGCTCAATCAGTGCATAGGCACGCAACACGTCTCTGGGCTAAGTGTGCCGATCTTGTAGCCCATTCGCTTCGTCCGCACCGTCTGCACGTTCATTATTGATCAGATGACAGCCGAGCTATTTTGACGCACCCAAAGGATGTCACCTTGATACTAATCAACCGCAGGCTGGAATGATGAAGGCACAGAAGCGCGGATTACTGCAGCGCTTTACCCCTGATGCGGGAAAAGGCTTTCGACCGGGCCTCACGACGAAACCGTGCCGCCGTGCCAAACACCGCACTGACGCTCGCCGCACAGAACATGCCGATCAAGACACCGGCTCCGCACCATATCACTCCGGCTAAACTGACTGGCAAAGACGGCATGAAGCCCCGCCAGGCATCGCTTAAAATCCTGTGATCTGGCTGCCTTGCGATCACCACAGGCCTCAAGACAGAAGAGGCAGCGGCAAGATCTTCAAGTTGGTCCGAAAGCAACTGATATCGCGCTACGCTTCGCCGCATTGCATCAACCTGCTGATGCAGAGAGCTCTCGTTCGAGGAGACGTAAATATTCAGGGCCGTTTGCCGGTCGAGGCCGGCATGATTCGCCTGTTCGTCGAAAATCTGGATGGCGGTTGTAAGCTCGTCTATCGCACTGGCGAGACGGTATCGATATTGTTGGGCAAATTCCGGCGCCTGAGAAAACAGCAGGGCACAGCCTCCAACAATCAGAACTACCAGCACCCGGCGAACAAGAAACACGGCCAATCCTTGGCTTCGTCATATTCGTGAACGAATCCGGATCGCAAAGGTTGCAATTCGAAGTAAGCCCGATACCCGCGCGGATAAGCCTTATCGTATGGGACGCGGCTCCCTGACCCGCTCCATCCTGAAGCCGAGGCCGATCAACCGACCGGAAAGATGCGCAAGCACCGGCCATCGGGCGATCCCGCGAATGAAGCCGGGTGGGCCTTTGCGCTTGTGCTCATTCGCCTGATCCGCCCGCCGGCTGCTGCGCATCATCAGCTGCATCTTCTGCGTCGCGCGGGTGGGAAAGCTGCGGCGTTTTTCGACGGCCGCGAGATCAGCATCAGCAAGCCTGCCTTCGCGAAGCGGGCGCGAGAGGATATTTGCTGCCGCAACGGCATCCTGGATGGCGAGGTTCACGCCCACCCCGCCGATCGGCGACATGGCATGCGCCGCATCTCCAATGCAGATCAATCCCGACCGCCACCACTGCCTGAGGCGATCGATCCGCACCGTCAGAAGGCTCGTATCGGAAAATGACCGTATTTCATCCATGCGCGATGCCGGAAGCGGCGAGACATCCGCCACCATCTTTCGGAAAGCCTCGATGCCATGATCGCAGATTTGAGCGAATGTCGTCCGACGGACGACATAACCGCATTGCCAGTAGTCACCGCGATCGATCAGGACGAATCCCTGCCTTGGGCCTGCATGGCCCATGACCTCGTTGGGATCGCCATCCTGTTTTGAAAGCTTCATCCAGACGACTTCACTCGGCACGCCGAAATTTTCGACACGCAGCCCAGCTTTGGCGCGAACGACGGAATTACGGCCATCCGCACCGACGACAAGATCACTCTCAATTTGAATGTCGCCTTCTGTCGTTCGGGCGACAACCCCCGAGACCCTGCTACCATCTTCGACGACGCGGGTAATCTCGGCACTCATGATCAGCCGGAAATTGGGAAATTCTTGCGCGGATGCCGCCAGGAAATTCAGAAAGTCCCATTGCGGCATGAAGGCGATGAAACGGTTCTTAACCGGCAGGCGGGAAAAATCCGCGATCGTGATCGTCTTCCCACCCATCTCGGCCGAGAGTTTTTCTGCCCGCGTATGCGGCAGGGCGAGGAACTGGTCGATCAGGCCGAGCTGGTCGATCACTTCAAGCGTCGAGGGATGGATCGTGTCGCCGCGAAAATCCCGCAGGAAATCCGCATGTTTTTCGACGACGGTGACATCGACGCCGGCCCGTGTCAGCAGAAATCCGAGCATCAGCCCGGCGGGGCCGGCACCGGCAATGACACAGGTCGTCTTGATCTTCACGATTTCACTCATAGCTCCATTTCGCTCTGATCAGCCGCCGGATCAAGTCGTATCAGATCACATCTACCACGTCCCGAGCGCTCTTGTGGCAGCCATCGTTCACTTGTAGACCAACGGCAACAGTGAATATGGAAACGGCATGGCAGACATGGATAGACGCCGCATCAGCATTCTCGGGTCGACCGGCTCGATCGGTGTCAACACGCTCGACGTGGTAGCGCAACTGGGCGGACAGAACGCGTTCGACATCGTCGCAATCACGGGCAACAGCAATGTCGCGCTGCTCGCAGAACAGGCCGTGTCGTTCAGCGCCCGCCTCGCCGTCACGGCCGACGACAAGCAATATGCGACGCTGAAGGATGCGCTTGCCGGCACCGGCATCGAGGTTGCGGCCGGCCGTGCGGCCCTGGTGGAGGCAGGCCAGCGCCCGTCCGATTGGGTCATGGCGGCGATCGTCGGCACCGCCGGCCTCGCGCCGACGGTCGCTGCGGCCGAACGCGGCGCAGATATCGCACTTGCCAACAAGGAATGCTTGGTTTCAGCCGGCGAACTCTTCGTCAGGGCAGTCGCGGATGGCGGCGGCAAGCTCATTCCAGTCGACAGCGAACATAGCGCGATCTTCCAGTCGCTGGAGGATGACCAGCGCCACGCAGTCGAGCGGATCGTGCTCACCGCATCCGGCGGGCCTTTCCGCACCTGGAGCCGCGAGCAAATGGCGAATGTGACCGCCGATGTTGCGCGCGCCCATCCCAACTGGTCGATGGGCCTGAAGATCTCGATCGGCAGCGCCTCGATGTTCAACAAGGCGCTGGAGATGATCGAGGCCAAACACCTCTTCAATGTCCGCCCTGACCAGATCGAGGTGATCGTTCATCCGCAGTCGATCATTCATTCCATGGTCGGCTACACCGATGGATCCGTGCTTGCCCAACTCGGTTGCCCCGACATGCGCACCGCAATCGGTTATGCTCTCACCTATCCGGATCGCCCGAAGCTCGATGTCGAACGGCTGGACTTCGCCAAACTGGCGCGGCTGGACTTCGAAGCACCGGACGAGACGCGTTTTCCGGCATTGCGGCTTGCGCGCACCGCCATGGATCGCGGCGGCGTGCAAGGTGCGGTGATGAATGCGGCGGAAGAAACCGCCTTCAACGCCTTCCTGGAAAAGCGCATCGGCTTCCTGCAGATGGCGGATATTGCCGAGGACGTGATGGAAGACATGGTCGGCTACGGTTCTGCCATCACCATGGACGACGTTTTTGCTGCCGACGCGGAAGCCCGACGTCGTGCTGCTGACGCAATTGCCCAAAAGGAAATGGCCGCGTAAGCGGCCATTTTTCTTTAACTCTGGATTTTTGGATCAAGCCACATGCCGCGCCAGCGCGCAGCGTGACCAGAGTTGATGCAGCGAGCCGACCAGATGCTCGAGATCGGCATCCGAATGTAGCGGCGTCGGCGTGATGCGCAAACGCTCGGTCTTGCGCGGCACGGTTGGATAGTTGATCGGCTGCACATAGATATTGCAGTTATCCATCAACAGGTCCGAAATCCACTTGCACTTGGCGGCATCGCCGACCATGACCGGCACGATATGGCTGGGGTTCGGCATATGCGGAATGCCCTTGGCATCGAGCATGCTGCGCAGCTTGCGGACACGCTCCTGATGGCGCGCGCGCTCCATCTGGCTGACCTTCAGATGCTTGATCGAGGCGATCGCGCCGGCAGCAAGAGCCGGCGGCAAGGATGTCGTGAAGATGAAGCCGGAAGCGAACGAACGGACAAAATCGCAAAGTGCCGCCGACGCTGTGATATAACCGCCCATCACGCCGAACGCCTTGGCAAGTGTGCCCTCGATGATCGTCACACGATCCATCAGGCCTTCGCGCTCGGCAATACCGCCGCCGCGCGGGCCGTACATGCCCACCGCATGAACTTCATCCAGATAGGTCATCGCGCCGTATTTGTCGGCGAGATCGCAGATCTCCTTGATCGGCGCGATATCGCCGTCCATCGAATAGACGCTTTCGAACGCGATCATCTTCGGCGCCTTCGGATCGGCCGCCGCAAGCTTGGCTTCAAGGTCGACGAGATCGTTATGCTTCCAGATCACCCGCTCACACTTGCCGTGGCGGATGCCTTCGATCATCGAAGCGTGGTTCAGCGCGTCGGAGAAAATGATGAGACCGGGGATTTTCTGGCCAAGGACGCCGAGCGTCGCCCAGTTCGACATGTAGCCGGAATTGAAGATCAGGCCGGCTTCCTTGCCATGCAGATCTGCGAGCTCGCGCTCGAGAAGAACGTGGTAGTGGGTGGTGCCAGAAATATTCCGGGTGCCTCCCGCACCCGCGCCACAGTGATCGATGGCTTCATGCATGGCCGCGATCACGGCCGGATGCTGGCCCATACCGAGGTAGTCGTTGGAACACCAGACGGTCACATCCTTGGTGCCATCAGGCGTGTGGTGCGTCGCTCGCGGGAAACTTCCACGCTGTCGTTCGAGATCGGCGAACACGCGGTAACGGCCTTCCTGATGCAGTCCGTCCAGTTCGCTTTTGAAAAATGCCTCGAAATCCATGCTTACGCTCCAAAACCTGCGTCAGGCCTTTTTTGATTTTTGCCATCTTCTTCGTCAACCCGAAAGAGGCTGCTTGCGCTTGCCTGCGGCAATAGGCCCATTTTAGATTTATTCCAATCCGAATCTTAGCGGTAGCCGAAATGTGAAGATTGACCCACATCAAGCATCTGGCGAATAAATTTGCCCCAACTGGACACAAGCAACGTTGACAGACAGTGATTGAAGAACCGGCCTCGCCACTATCCTGGGCAGCATTCTTGCATCGTTTTCGGCAATCCGAACAATAAAATACATTGCTCATATGGACTCTTTACAAGCGAGACCTATTGTTCCAACGGAAACGTAGCGCCGTCAGGGAATGGTTGCGACGAAACGGAACTGGAGGAAGCCATGAAGAAGGCTCTGATTATGTTGATGGTGGGCGCATCGCTCGCAAGTTGCACGGCGACCGAGCAGGGAGCTGGCATTGGAGCTGCATCAGGCGCCATTATCGGTGGCGTTGCCACCGGCAACGTTCGCGGCGCGGCAGTCGGCGCAGCCGTTGGCGGCGTGGCCGGTGCGCTGATCGGCAATGTCTCCGAGCAGCCGGGCCAGTGCTACTATCGCGACCGCTATGGTCGCCGCTACATCGACGATTGCCCGCGCCGTTATTAAAGCGCAGGAACCGACATAACGTCAGATATTTCAAATATGTGGCCCCGAAGCCAGCTTCGGGGCCTTTTATTTCATCAAATCATCATGCAGCCGAGATCAAGGGTACCCCTTTTAGGATTTTCCGGGTACAGAGGTTTCAAGCGACCATGAGGGTCTTCACCGACAGCTGCGATACTTAAGTCTGCGTATGGAAAAGAGAAAAGCTGGGAGGATGAGCGACTGGAGCAGCCGGCGGAGAAGCCTGGCCTGCTTGCTGGCTGGTAGCCTGGCTCTTTCGCCCGTCTTTGCGCCGGAGGCATACGCATTCAAGATTTTCGGCATCACGTTGTTCGGCAGCGACGAGGAAACCGTCGAAGTCATCGATCCGGTTCGTTATGAAGCGACGATCGAAACGGGCGACGCGGACAGCGATTTGGCTGACCGGTTGAAATCGGCCGCCGCACTTGTGAATGACGACGAAAAGCCGGTTTCCGGTGATCTCGGCATCATCGTCAAGGCGCGCGAAGACCGGGACCGCCTGGTGGCCGTTCTTTACGAAGAAGCCCGATACGGCGGTATCGTCAACATATCGATCGCCGGAACCGATATCGACCAGCTCCCCCCTAATCCGACATTCGACCATTCCAAGCCTGTTCCGGTAACCGTGAATGTGACGCCCGGCCCCGAATTCAAGCTCGGCGCAGTGCGCTTCGAGGGAGACGCGGCGGGTAGAAACCCTGCTGATTACGATCTGGAACCGGGCGGACCGGCCGGCTCGCTGATCATCCTGAAAGCCGGCGAAAAGATCGTTGTCGATTTGAAAGAAGAGGGGCGCCCGCTTGCCCACCCTCTTCAGCGACAGATCACGGCAGATCATGCAAAGCGGACAGTCGATGTGGTGCTTGGCGCCATCGGCGGACCTGTGGCGCCGTTCGGCACAGTAACGGTCAAGGGCGCTCGGGCCGTCAATCCTGACTTCATCCAGAGTTACTCCCGTCTCGACCGGCGCGAACGCTACTCCCCGGAACAGCTCAAAAAAGCCTCGGAACGTCTACGCCAGCTTGGCGTATTCTCCAGCATCACCATCCATGAGGCCGACAGCTTGGCTCCCGATGGTTCCCTGCCGCTTGCGATCGAGGTATCCGAAGGCAAGTTTCGCTATTTCGGCTTCGGTCTTGAATACGCGTCGACTGATGGCGCAGGGGTTCAGGGATATTGGGGACATCGCAACCTGTTCGGCCAGGCGGAATCGCTGCGGCTTGAGGGGGCTGTTTCCGGCATCGGCGCCACGACAGACGTGACGACATTCGATTACTCCGCCGGCATCACCTTCACCAAACCCGGTTTCTACGTCCCGGAAGCGACCTTCGTCTCCAAGCTCGAAGCCAAGAGCGAAAATCCCGAAGACATCTACGAAGCCCAGTCGATCACCTATTCCGCCGGCATCGCTTACGAACTTAACGCCACCGACAAGGTCACTGGTGGCGGCGAGATCTCCTACATCCGCGCCGACGACGCGTTTGATCGCAATGACTACCTGACCTTCAGCCTGCCGGTATCCTTCGAGCGCGACACGCGAGACAACAAGCTTGATCCGACCGAGGGCTATTACGGAACAGTCTCCGCCAAACCGAGTTATGAGGCACTTAAGGGCAATGTCTTCTCGTCATTCGAAGGCTCCATCGCAGGTTATTATGGGCTTGGCGCCGAAGACAAGGTGGTTCTCGCAGCCCGGCTGGGTGCTGGCACATTGGTCGGAACAGTCGACTTGCAGGATATTCCGGTAACCCGTCGCTTCTACCAGGGCGGGGGCGGATCGGTGCGTGGTTACAGCTATCGCGAGATATCGCCCTATAATGACGATGACGATGCGGTAGGTGGCCGCTCTTACGTTTTGGCGTCTTTCGAAACGCGCGTAAAAGTGTCAGAGAATATCGGCATCGTTCCGTTTATAGACGTCGGAACGGTAGCAACCGAAATCGTGCCTGATTTCACTGATATTCGTGCGGGTGCAGGACTGGGTCTGCGTTATGCAACGCCCTTTGGCCCCATTCGCTTGGATTTCGCAGTTCCGCTCAGGCGCTATGACGGTGGAAATTCGTTCGGTATCTATGCTGGCATCGGCCAGGCTTTCTAAAGAGGCAGCAATACAATTATGACATTCATCGTCCGCCTTCTGAAATGGACATTGAGAGCCGCAATCGCGGCTGTCGGCGTTCTTTTCGTCATGGCGCTCGGCGTTGTTCTTTTCGTCGCCTTCACGCCCGTGGGCGGCGATATCGCTGCCAGCCGCATATCGTCACTTGTGTCCACTCCCGATCGTTCGATCACCTTCTCGCGGCCGGAAGGCCTTCTGACCGGTGACCTTCGCGTCGGCGCACTGACGTTGTCCGACAGCAAGGGCCCTTACGCCCAGATCAACGGCATCGAGATCGACTGGTCGCCGACAGCGCTGATCACCGGCGAGTTCCGTGCCGACCGCATCACCGCAGGCGCGATCGACGTCTATCGTCCACCGGAACCAACCGCCGCAAAGCCTGCCACAACCACGACTTCGTCGGGGGGCACGACATTGCCCGTCGGCATCAGGGTCGCACAGCTCGACCTGCCGGACATCAATCTCGCTCAAGCGCTATCGGGCCGTGACTTCGCACTTTCGCTGAAAGGCTCGATCGATGCGACGGGGCCGAATATCGCGCTAGATCTTCAGGCGACCCGCAAGGATGAGCCGGATGCCAGAGCGCTTGCCGACATCGTTTATGCTCCCTCCGAAAATCGCCTGACACTCAAGGCATCGGTATCCGAGCCACAGGGCGGGCTTCTCGCACGCCTGCTGCGGCTACCCGGCGCTCCTGCTGTTCAGCTCGCCCTCGACGGCGAAGGCCCGCTGTCCAACTGGGCTGGCAAGCTTTCCGGGAATGTCGACGGCCAGCCGGTTATCTCGGTCGATGGTAGGCATTTGATGGTCGATAATGGCGGGCACCGCGTCGAGGTCAAAGGCGGCGGCCAGCTTGCCACTCTGATGCCGCCTGCACTTCGCGATCTGTTCGACGGCACGACCGATATCGATATCGCGGCAACCTATTCGAAATCGGGCCGCGTCGATTTCCAGCGCGGCCAGCTGACCTCGGGTGCCGTACGCATTTCTGCCAAGGGCGCGTGGGACCCCAAGGGTGACAACAGCCTGACTGCAAGCCTTGCTGGCACCAAGGGACCGGTCGAAGTCGCATGGCCGATCAACGGTCAGCCAAGCCGTTTTTCGCTCGAAACCCTGAATTTCACCCTGACCGGAGCCGCCGCGGCCGCGCGCTTCAACGCGACCGCATCCCTCCCCTATGCCGAGCTTCCGCAAGGGCGTTTCCGCCAGATCAGGCTTCAGGCGGAAAGCGAAGACCTTGATCTGATTGCTCGTGCAGGCAGCATCCGCAGCCGCTTCACCGTCGGCGAACTGAACTTCGCCAACGCCGATATCGGCCGGATGGTCCGGGGACCGGTAACGCTCGATGCACCGCTGCGCCTTGCGCCACCCGCCATCGGGCTTGATGCCGCCACCTTCGAAAGCGCAGGCTTCAACGGCACCGTCAGCGGTGCCTACGACACATCCAAGCAGGCGGTGACCGGCAATTTCCGCCTTTCGGCCAATCCGAGCATCCTGCCGCCGGCACTCGCGCCACGCTTCGAAGGTGCCATCGCTGCAGAAGGATATGTGGACGTCGTTCAGGGCGGCCGCATGAGCCTTGAGAACCTCGTCGTCAAGTCGAACGCGCTTGAAGCCCATGGCAACGTGTTGATGGAAAACGGCAATGTCTCCGGCCGGCTTGCCGGTCGCCTGCCGGATATCAAACGCTGGCTGGGTGACGCGGAAGGCGCCGCTGGCTTCGACATTTCCGCGAAGGGCCCGCTGACTGGCGCGAATGTCAGAGCCGTGATCAATTCAGCCGAAGCCCGGCTTGCCGGTCGCAGGCTGGAAGACCTGAGCCTCATCCTCGAAGGCACGGCAAATCCCGATGCGCCGCAGGGCCGCCTTACCGTCAACGGCTCGATCGACAGCAAGCCGATCCGCATCAGCAGCGACCTGGCATCGGCGAACGGCGAAACCCAGGCACCGGCGATCAATGCCGAAATCGGCCCGAACAAGCTGACCGGTGCCTTGACCTTCTCTCCGGAATTCATGCCGTCCGGCCAGCTCCAGTTCGATTTCCCCGACGTATCGCTGCTTGCAGCGCTGGCCGCTCAGCAGGCCCAGGGTGATCTCAAGGGTTCCGTCACCTTCAATCGCGAAGACCAGACAACCGGTGCCGTCATCAAGGCGAACGGTTCGGCAATTCGACGCGGCAGTGCAGGCCTGGTGCAGCCGGCAATCGACCTGACCATACCGGACATCAAGACGATCGCCGCACAGGGCTCTATCCGTGCCGCGCGTCTTGGAACCGACAGCATCTTCCTTGAAGGCCTGAATGTCGGATTGGATCACTCCGGCACAACGACCTCGATCGACCTGTCAGCCAATTACGACGGCGCGCCTTTGACCACCAAGGCGACGATCGAAACCGCAAATGGTCTTGCCATCGGCCTGCAGAATTTCGAGGCAACACCGCGCAGGATTCCGGTGCGCCTGGAAAATCCGACACGCATTGTCATCGAAAACGGCGGCGCAAGGCTGTCGAACCTCACCCTTGCGACCGGCACCGGCAGCGTGTCCGTAAACGGCACGGCAGGCTCTACGCTCGATGTGGCCGCAAAGATCAATGCTCTGCCGGCGAGCCTGCTCAACACTTTCCTGCCCACCATCCACGCGGCAGGCAATATTTCGGGCACGATCAATGCAACGGGCACAAGCTCTGCTCCCGCAATACGATATGATTTAGAATGGAGTGATGCCCAGCTTCGCCAGATGCGCGACGCTGGCATCAGTCCGTTTCGCATCTCTGCGACCGGCACCTTTGCAGATGGCGCAGTCACACTAGACGAAACACGCATTGCCGGCAGCGGCGGCATGGAAATCACCGCCGACGGCAAGGTACTTCTCAACGCAAACGGTGGCCCGGCACTGAATATCAATGCCCGCGCCAAGGCTATTCCCGCCAGCATCGCCAATGCCTTCGTTCCCAGTCTCGGCGCCGAGGGCATCATTTCCGGCACCGTTACAGCCACCGGCACGCCTCAGGCACCTGCAGTCCGTTACAATCTACGCTGGGACAATGCAGCCGTCAGCCAGACCTCGACTGCCGGCGTTGCAGCGGTCGATATAACCGCTGAAGGCACATTTCAGGATGGCCGCGTTACCGTCGACACTCGCCTTTCCGGTGGAGGAGGCATCGCGCTCTCGGGCGGGGGCACAGCCGTGATTACCGGTGACCGGCCGCTCGATCTCAAATTCTCCGGCAGCCTTCCCTTCTCCATTCTTGCAGGCCAGCTTTCCGCGCAGGGCTTCATTCTGGAAGGCACCGGCAATGTCGATATCGCAGTCCGCGGCAATGCAGCGTCTCCGGCGATTACCGGCACGCTTGTCACATCCGGCTCGCGCTTCATCGATGTCCGCCGAAACCTCGCGATCAATTCGCTTACCGCCAATATCGCATTGGACGGTAAGACCGCGCGTCTCTCGGGCATCTCGGGTTCGCTATCAGGGGGCGGCACCGTCACAGTTGATGGCACCGTCGGCATCGAACCCGCATCCGGCTTCCCCGCAGATCTGACGATCAGGCTGGCCCAGGCGAGTTATGCCGATGGCACCCTTTTTGCGATCACGGCAGACGGCACTCTCACATTCAAGGGTCCGGTGATGTCCGGCCCCATACTGGGCGGCGACATCGCGCTGACCAAGGCTTCGATCACCGTTCCGGCCAAGCTCCCGACCTCGCTCCGTTCGATCGATATTAGGCACCGCAACGCACCAGCTGCAGTTCTGCGACAGATGGAAGAGATCAGGCCGAAACAGGCATCGGGCAGCTCTAACCCCATCAGGCTCGAACTCAAGGTACGCGCACCAAACGGCATCTTCGTCCGTGGCCGCGGCATCGATGCGGAGCTCGGCGGGGAACTGACCGTCGCAGGCACGGCGATCGAACCGCAGGTATCGGGCGGCTTCGAAATGCGCCGCGGCCGTATCATCATTCTGACCAAACGTCTCGATTTCACCGAGGGCGATATCACTTTCGGCGGCGGCCTGATCCCGGTCCTCAACATGTCGGCCGACACGACATCCGGCTCCACGACGATCACAGTCGGTGTAACCGGAATGGCCGACGACCCGACGATCGCCTTCTCGTCCTCCCCGGCCTTGCCGCAGGATGAAGTTCTGGCACAGCTGATCTTCGGCCAATCCATGTCGCGGTTGTCGCCGCTGCAGATCGCCCAGCTGGCGGACGCCGTGAGCCAGCTTGCCGGCGGCGGCTCGACCTCGCTTCTGCAGACGTTGCGCAGCAATCTCGGCGTCGATGATCTGGACGTCAACACCGATGCAACCGGCCAGACAACCGTTTCGGTTGGCCGTTACATCAACAACCGCACCTATCTTCAGGTAGAACAGGGCGGCGAAGGTGGGGCGCAGGCGACGATCAATCTCGATGTCGGCCGCGGCGTGAAGCTCAAAGCAGGAGCCGGCACCGAGGGCGGCAAGGCCGGTATCTTCTACGAGAAAGAATATTAAGGCCTTAGCCTCTAGACCGCGATTTTGCGTTCTATGATTTATGTTTGAGAAATAATCCTCGATTAAAGTCGGCATCGCGCAATCTGAGATTCGCCGTGCTTCGGCGCCGGATTGCGACGTGATGGGATTTGCACCTGAATTCGTCAGGCGCGGTGACCACCATGCGGGCAACGGACAGCTGGGGCATTTCTGATGGCGACCACGATCAATTCCACCATGTATAACGGCGAAATGCTTGAGATCATCGCCTTCCGTCTTCACGATCAGGAATTCTGCGTCAAGACGACGACGATCCGCGAAATCCGCGGCTGGGCACCGTCCACGCCGCTCCCGCATGCACCGAAGGATGTCATCGGCGTCATGAACCTGCGCGGCTCGGTCATTCCGATCATCGATCTCGCCTACAAGCTCGGCATGAAGAGCACTGTTGCCAACGAGCGCAGCGCGATCGTCGTCGCCGAAGTACACAACATGGTCATCGGCATGCTCGTTGACCGCGTCTCCGACATCCTCACCATTCCCTCGAGCCAGGTTCAGCCGGTTCCGGAAGTCTCCGCCTCCTTCGATAAGTCCTTCTCCGAAGGGATCATCGCCAACGAGCACGGCATGATCTGCTTCCTGAACCTCGCCAAGATGTTCAAGGGCACCGAGATGGAAGATATTGCCGCCTGAGGCAAGCTTTCACAGCAAAACCAAGTCAAAGAGCCGCGAAAATGCGGCTCTTATTTTTCCTGGCTAATAATTGTAGTTTTAATAAAGGTCGCATTAATTTTTTGATGTCCTAATATAAGTGGAAGTTCAGCGCGTTGTCTGAAGCGCAACCTCCATTGACTATATGGCAGTAGCCGCCACAAGGTTACGTCTGAGGGACACTCAATGCTGGGACTGGGCAAGACGGCAGGTGCGCTGGACACTCTCGCCGCGATATCGCGATCGCAAGCAGTCATCGAATTCGATCTTGGCGGAAACATCCTAAACGCCAATCCCAATTTCTGCGAAGCGCTGGGTTATTCGCTTGCAGAGATCAAGGGAAAACACCACCGCATCTTCTGCGAAGCGGACTATGTGGCATCGGCCGAATACAAGGCTTTCTGGGCCAATCTTGCAGCCGGAAATTTCGACGCCAAAGAATATAAGCGGATCACCAAGTCCGGCCGCGAGATCTGGATCCAGGCCTCCTACAACCCTGTTTCGCGCGGCGGCAAGCCCTACAAGGTCATCAAGCTCGCAACCGATATAACCGCAGCGAAGATCAAGGCAACCGAAGACGCCGCCAAGCTTTCCGCCATCAGCCGCTCGCAGGCTGTCATCGAATTTCTCCCAGATGGCACGATCCTGGAGGCAAACGAAAACTTCTGCGCCGGCCTCGGTTACGACCTGTCGGAGATCAAGGGCAAGCATCACCGGATGTTCTGCGAACCCGGCTACGCCGCATCACAGGACTACGCGGAATTCTGGCCACGCTTGGCCAATGGAGAATTCATTGCCGATGAATTCGTCCGTTACGGCAAGGGCGGCAAGGAAATCTGGATTCAGGCGGCCTACAACCCTATCACCGACCTGAACGGCAAGGTCTGCAAGGTGGTGAAATTCGCCACCGACGTGACCCCGCGCATGAGCGCGATCGGCATGCTCGGCACGGGTCTTCGCGATCTGGCTGACGGCAAGCTCGATCAATCGATCGAAACCCGCTTCGTGCCCAGCATGGAATCGACCCGCCAGGATTTCAACTCGGTCGCCGCCAAGCTGCGCGACGCGATGAAGGTCGTCTCGCAGAACGCTTCCGGCATCGCCTCTGCATCGAGTGAAATCCGCGACGCGTCTCAAGAACTGGCAAAACGCACCGAGCAGCAGGCCGCATCGCTGGAGGAAGCTGCAGCGGCGTTGGAAGAAATCACCCGCACGGTCGGCGATTCCAGTCATCGCGCCGAAGAAGCCGGACGGCTTGTCACCAACACCCGCCAGAATGCCGAACAGTCCGGCCTTGTCGTCCAGCAGGCGATCGCCGCCATGGACGAGATCGCGAAATCGTCCAACGAGATCACCAACATTATCGGCGTCATCGACGACATTGCCTTCCAGACCAATCTTCTGGCACTGAATGCCGGTGTCGAGGCCGCCCGTGCAGGCGAGGCCGGCAAGGGATTTGCAGTCGTCGCCCAGGAAGTCCGCGAATTGGCGCAACGCTCAGCCAAGGCCGCCAAGGAGATCAAGACCCTGATCAATACCTCCAGCCATCAGGTTTCCGGCGGTGTCGAGCTTGTCGGACGTACGGGAGGCTCATTGCGCGATATTCTCGGTCAGGTCGCGAGCATCCACGACAACGTCTCTGCCATTGTCGAAGCTTCTCGCGAACAGGCATCGAGCCTCCGCGAGATCAGTCAGGCGGTGAACCATATGGATCAAGCGACGCAGCAGAATGCCGCCATGGTGGAAGAGACGACTGCGGCCAGCCACTCGCTGGCAAGCGAGGCTAAGAGCCTGCGCGAACTTCTGATGCAGTTCGATATCGGTGAAGGCACGCGGCTCGCATCCCGACCGGCCGCCCATAGCGCTCCTCAAACCGCACATGTCGGCACGGCCCCGTTGCGCATGGCGCATGCCAATCTCAAGAAGGCCGCAGGCTGGGAAGACTTTTGAGCTGAAACGTAAGTGGGGAGGCCAGGTTAGCCTCCCCATCAATTTCATTCCTTTGGCTCGAACGGCTCCGGGCGGCGGCCCACACCCTGCCGCTCCAGCATCCAGCCGGGATATTCCGGCATCAGCGCGCTAACCTCATCGAGCTTCTTCAGGTCCTCGGCATCGAGCTTGACCGAAACGGCCTTCAGGTTCTCATCCAGTTGCTCGATCCGCTTGGCACCGATGATGACGCTGGTGACGAAAGGCTTGGCAAGGATATAGGCCAGCGCCACCGCAGCCACGCTCGTTTCATGCCTGGCCGCAATCTCCCGCATGGCGGCAACGCAGGCCCAGGCGCGGTAATTGTCGACCGGCGGGAAATCGAATTCCTGACGCCGTCCCTCGCCATTTCCGGGCGCGCCGGGGCCGTATTTACCCGAAAGCAGACCTCCGGCGAGCGGCGACCATACCATGAGGCCGAGCTTTTCCTCCTGCATCAACGGCACGATCTCACGCTCCAGATCACGGCCGGCAATCGAGTAATAGGCCTGCACCGTTTCGAACCGGGAGAAACCTCGCCGTTCCGAAATGCCGAGCGCCTTGGCAATCCGCCACGCTGCCCAGTTGGAAAGCCCGATATAGCGAACGAGCCCGCGTGAAACGAGATCGTCGAGCGCCCTCAACGTCTCGTCGATCGGCGTGACAGTATCCGTACCGTGGATCTGTTAGAGATCGATATGATCGACCTGCAGCCGCTCAAGGCTTCTCTCGACCGAATCCATGATATGCCCGCGCGATGCCCCGCGGTCGTTGGGCTTGTCGCCCATCTGGCCTAGAAATTTGGTTGCGATCACGATGTCCTTGCGGGCAACGCCGACATTGCGGATGGCCTGGCCGAGAATCCGCTCCGAAGTACCGAAGGAATAGACATCCGCCGTATCAACGAAATTGACCCCGGCCTTGATCGAACGGTCGAGGATCTGGTCGGCAGCATCCTGATCGACGCCGGCGATCTTGCCCCACAAGGCGGCGTTGTCAGCCTCGCCGAAGGTCATCGTGCCGAGGCACAGTTCGGATACGAACAGCCCTGTATTGCCCAATTGATTGTATCGCATGAACGGCTCCATCTGGGAGATATGCTATGTGAAATGAGAAGATGCCCCGGCCGCAGGACTGCGCAATCCGCGAAAGGCACGGCGCATCAATAACCGACATTGATCGGTTTGACAAGATAAACGGAGGCGTCTCCGTTTATAAAAGTTGCCCGGCCGCTGACATCAGGCCAAAGGCATCACGCCACGTCGGCGACAGATCCCGTGCCGATGCGCTCCGCACCGGCAAATATCTCGAAATCCTCACCGCGCGTCAGCGCCACGAGCGTCATGCCGGCTTCTTCCGCGGTACGAATGGCAAGCGCTGTCGGTGCCGAGATCGCCACGAGCGTCGAGCTTCCAAGGATTGCCGTCTTCTGCACCATCTCCACCGAGATGCGGCTGGTGACGACGACGATGCCCTGACCACCCTCTCGCCCAGCGCGGATCACCGCTCCGGCAAGCTTGTCCAGCGCATTATGCCGGCCGACATCCTCGCGCACCGCGATCAATCCCTCGCCGGGAATGAAAAAACCTGCTCCGTGAACCGCATGTGTCTCGGCATGCAAAGGCTGCGCGCCGTTCAAAGCTGCCATCGCAGCCGTAATGTCTTCAGGCGTCAGTAGCACCGCAACATCACTGACATCCGGAACGACCCGCATGGCCTGCTCGATCGACTCAATGCCGCAGAGCCCGCAGCCCACGGGCCCAGCCATATGCCGCCGCCGGGCGCGCAAGGCATCCTCCTTGTTTTCCGCAAGCCGCACCTGCACGTCAAGGCCCTGGCCCTCGTCCAGAACCGCGACCTCCTCGATCTCGGCCATTGAAGCGATGATACCTTCCGTCAGGCTGAAACCGATGGCGAAGTCTTCTAGATCCGCCGGTGTGCCCATCATGACGGCATGGGTGGAGCCACCGTAGGAAAAGGCGATCGGCACTTCCGCAGGCACCACACGCGAGCCTGCACGGACCACTCCATTCCGGCGAATGATCTCCTGCGCCACGATCGTCGTCCTGAAGCCGGTCATGACCTCTCCTCGATTGCCTTATCTATTTACGTTCGGTGCCACCACTATCACGTAGTGCTTCCGTGATCGATCGCCAGTCGCATACTGCGATCGTGGATCCGGGAAAACTATATCTCTGCCATGTCCTTGCCGAGGCCCCTCGCCTCATGCAGCAGGGCAGAGACTAGGGGAGTAAACGGCTCCCGATAAGGTGCAACCAGCCCCACCATGTGTTTCGCTTCCGGCTCCACAATCGGGATCATGCGGAGGCTTTGCGTGAAGCCGAAAGATTTTGCGACATTGCGCGGCATGATACTGGCCCAGCGCCCGGTCGCCACATGCGATAGCAGCACCACCATCGAATTCGATTCCAGCATCGGCGTGATCAACACGCCTGCGTTGGAAAGATGCTGGTTGATGATCCGCCGGTTCTGCATGTCCGGCGTCAACAGGCACAGCCGCAGATCCGCCATCTCGGCCCACTTCACACTCTCCCGGTCAGCGAGAGGCGTCCCTTCAGCCGTAACGAGCGTATAGTTTTCAGAATAGAGCGGAACGCTGGTCACGCGCCCGAGCGGCTCGTTGTCCAGATAGGTAATCCCTGCATCAATCTCGAAATCGTCGAGCTGCGAAAGAACCTGCAGCGAATTGCGCGAAACGATCGAAAAGGTCACGTTCGGATGTTTCTGCTGAAATGGCTCCGTCAGCCGCGGCACCATGGCAAGCGCGGTGGGAATGACGGCAAGCCGGATATGTCCCGCCAGCCCCTTCTTCGCCGCCCGCATTTCCTCGCGCATCGTCCGGGCATCGCCGACGATACGTTTGGCCCATTCAAGAACCCGCTGCCCTTCAGGCGTCAGCCCCTGAAAGCGGGACCCGCGCACCACGAGCTGAACACCGAGCTGCTCTTCCAGCTGGCGAATAGCGGCCGACAACGAAGGCTGGGCAATGCCGCACTCCTCGGCAGCCCGCCCGAAATGACCTTCCCGCGCCAAAACGATGAAGAATTCCAGCTTGTCGATCATCGCGGCACCGCAAAAGATGTGAGGGAATAGGCGGCATCTGATGGCAGCTGGCTCTCGATGGAACGCCAGGCTTCGGCAACGCCGACGTAATCTTCGGCATTTCGGCGCAGGAAACCGATGAGCAAAAGCTCGCGGCGAAGCGAAGGGGAAAGCATTTTAACCGCCTCTTCGAACGCACTGGCAAGACCGTCGGTCGCCACATCCGGCAACGCGCTGATCAACGCCATTCCCGGCGTCGGGCGCGTGCAACCAATCACTTCGACGGCATCAGCTTCCGACATGTAGCGCTTCGCCAGGGTGAAGGAAACGACATCGATCGCCGCAAGCTCCGCCTCACCGTTCGCCACGGCCTTGATCGAGGCGCGATGCGCACCGGATGCGCGAACATTCACCTCGTTCATATCCACGCCGGCCGCCACGAGCGACAGCATCAGCGTTGCAAAGCCGGACTGGGAACTGAACTCGTTGATCACGACAGGCTCGCGAAACCTCTCAAGTTCCGTGGACCTGCCCTTCGGCACGATCAGCACGCTGTAATAACAGCCGGGCGCGCAGCCGATATCATAGGCGGGAGATCCGATCAGCCGGACATGGCGATTAAGATCCATGGCAAAGGGAAGCGCACATGTCTGTCCGAAGACAAGATCGGGAGAATGCCACATCCCGGCCAGATCATCCTGCCGCGTCAAAGCTTCAGGCGCATCAATGCCCCGGCGCAGCAGACAGCCCCTGAGCAAAGTCCAGAACTCGTCCGTGGCCGCCGAAATTTCCGGCCAGTCATACATGGGTAGGCCTGCGAGCATCTCGTCCTCGACATCGTCAGGACAAGTTCTATCTCTTCCTGCTTGAACCTGCCAACAGGCAAATCGGACAGTACCCGCAGGCCACACCTGTTTCGATGATGCCTCAGATATGAAGAGAGTCGGAAAGCTCCTTGAGCATTTGCGCGCTGCGTGTCAGCGCCTGCTGCTCGGACGGTTCGAGATCCGGCAACAAATCAGCCGTGACGCCACGGGCGCCAACGACACGCGGCAGGGAGAGCGTCACATTGTCGACGCCAGCGACATGGTCCGTATGGATCGCGACAGAAAGCACCGAGCCTTCGTCCCGCGTGATTGCCCTGACGATCCGGGCAATGCCGGCCCCGATGCCGTAATAGGTTGCCCCCTTGCCCTCGATGATCTTGTAGGCGGCATTGCGCACGTCGTGGTCGATCGCCTTGCGGACATCCTCGGTGATCGGCTTGCCGAGTTGCGCGGCAAACGAGATGAGATCGGCCGAACCGGCAACCGCACCGGACCATGCGAGCACTTCGCTGTCCCCATGTTCGCCGATCACAAAGGCCGGAATGGACTGCGGCGAAATTTCGATATGACGGGCAAGCAGGCTGCGGAACCGCGCCGTATCGAGGATCGTGCCCGACCCGATCACCCGGTTGCGCGGCAGGCCGGAAATCTTTGCCGCAATATGGGTGATGACGTCGACGGGGTTGGCCGCAACCAGCAGGATGGGATCGGGCACGACCGCCAGGATCTCGCTGACGATACTGCGGATGACGACGGCGTTTCGCTCCAGAAGTTCAAGCCGTCCCTCGCCTGGACGCTGCCCGACACCGGCTGACAGAACCACGATCCCGGCTCCGGCCAGATCCGCATAACCGCCAGCCCTCACCCGCGTGGCGGACATAAACGGCACGGCATGGGAAATATCCTCGGCCTGCGCCACTGCAAGCGCCTCGTTCTTGTCCACAAAAACGATCTCGTTGGCATAACCGGCAATCGCCAGCGCAAAGCCCGCTGAACTGCCCACCATGCCCGCACCGACAATACCGATCTTCATCGCAATCACTCCATGAAATGCATCAACCATAGCAGGTCGGCATCACGGCGCCATGGCGAAATCAGCCGATCCGTGTGGCGCAAAGACGCTCCTCGTCCAGCACCACGCCAAGGCCCGGCGCATCGCCCAGCTCCAGCCAGCCGTCGTGGTGCCTGAGCGGCGAGACCATCGGATAATCCCGCCGCGCCTCGCTCCATTCGGGATTGTCGTAAGGGTATTCGAGAAACGGCGCATCGCCCGCACCTGCCGTCAGATGCGCATTGGCGAGAACTCCGATCCCGTTCGTCCAGCTATGGGGCGTGAACATCACGCCCGCCTCGCGCGCCTGGTAGACCAGCCGCCGGCAACCGGTAATGCCGCCCACCAGTGCCACATCCGGCTGGATCACATCGAAGGCGCGTTCCTCGATGATGTCGCGAAACTCGTAAAGCTCACGAGTCATCTCGCCGCCTGCGATCTTCACCGACGTCGCCTCCTTCAAAGCCTGCGTCCCCTTTCTGTCGGAACGGAACAGCGGTTCCTCCATCCAGTAGACGCCGAGCTTCTCCAGTTCCTTCGCAACCGCAAGCGCATCCTTGAAGCTCCAGGGCAAGGTCGTGTCCCAAGGCATGCGCCAGCCTTGGTTACAGTCGACCATCAATTCCAGCTTGGTCCCAACCCTTGACCTGATCGCTTCCAGCGCCTTCACGTCATCACGCCAACTGGTCCGCCCACCGGCGGAAGATGAAAAGCGCACCTTCATTGCCGGAAAACCTTCGTCGATATAACGCTCCGCCTGATCTGCCATCGCCGAAGGCTCACGCAACACGCCGGAAGACGCATAGAGCCTCACCCTGTCAGATCGCCCGCCAAGCATCCTCCATACCGGCTCGCCGGTAATCTTGCCGGAAAGATCCCACAGCGCCAGATCCAGCGGCCAGCAGCGGCCATAGTGAAAATTGATATGCGACAAGACCTCGTAATGCCGCTCCAGATGCCGCGGATCCTCACCGATAAACAGGTCTTCATGCCCCTCGAACCCTTTCATCAGGTCGCCCGAACCGATCCCCTCACGGCCCTCATTATCCCTCACCCTGACGATCGTCGCATCGAAATGCCCCCGCGCGCGCCCATCCCAGCTCGCCTTGAATGGCGGATCGAGAGGGAGACGGTGATGGGTGATCTCGATGGATGTGATGCGGGGCATATGGTCCTCTCCCACTTCAGACTAGGCGTCTCTCGGCTGCTTGTGCTTGGATCCTCGGGTCAAGCCCGAGGATGACGAGTTTGTGGTTGGCGGCAAATCTCAAACGCTACCATTGCGGTTTGTGGAGCGCTTGATTTGGTAACCCATGGCACTCACTTTCAGCCGTCATCCTCGGGCTTGACCCGAGGATCCGCACACAAGCCGGTCGCCCTTCACCATCAGCATGTACCCACAGGCGATCGAGAAAACCTCACCCGAACTGCTGCCAGATCGTCTTGTAGTCGCAATACTTGTCAATCGCATGCACCGAGCGATCCCGCCCGAAACCGGACTGTTTGAAGCCGCCGAACGGTGTCGAGAAATTCGACATGTCATAGCTATTGATCCACACCGTACCGGCATGCAGCGCCTCGGAAAAGCGATGTGCCCGGTCCATGTCCTTCGTGAACACGGCGCCTGCCAGCCCGTAGATCGTATCATTGGCAAGCCTTAGCGCCTCTTCCTCCGTATCGAAGGGGATTGCCGCCAGAACCGGCCCAAAGATCTCCTGCCGCGCCAGATTCATATCGTTGGTCATATCGACGAACACCCCGGGAGAGATGTACCAGCCGCCGGTTTCCGACATCACCTGCTCGGCCCCGAAGGCACGCCGTGCACCGTCCTTCTCACCGGCCGCGATCATGCCAAGCACTTTTCGCATATGGGCTTCCTCGATCAGCGCGCCGATCTGCGCCGACGGCTCGAACGGATGTGCCAGCGCGATATCGCTCTTCGTCACCGCCTCGATCTTCTCGATTAGTCTCTCCTGCACTGAGCGCTGAACGAGAAGCCTTGTCGAAGCATGGCAGGTCTCGCCGGAATTGTAGAAACAGCCCCAAGCAACGGCCGAGGCAGCCGCATCGAGATCGGCATCTTCAAACACGACGAGCGGCGACTTGCCGCCGAGTTCCAGCGCCACGCGCTTGACGTTGGATTGCGCCGCATAGCCCATGATCAGTTTGCCCACCTCGGTCGAGCCGGTAAAGGCGATCATGTCGACATCCATATGCAGCGCCAGCGGCTTGCCCGCCTCTTCGCCGTAACCGGTCACGACATTGAAGACACCGGCCGGAAGCCCCGCTTCAAGCGCCAGCGCCGCCAGCCGGATGGCTGTGAGCGACGATTGCTCTGCCGGCTTCAGGACCACCGAATTGCCGGCAGCAATCGCCGGCCCGAGCTTCCACGCATCGATGATCATCGGATAGTTCCACGGTGTAATCACCCCGATCACCCCGAGCGGCACCTTGCGCACCAGAGCCCGGGCATTCGGCCCGGTCGGCGCGATCTCGTCATAGAGCTTGTCGATCATTTCTGCATAAAACTGGATGCCGTCGGCACAAAGCCGGACATCGACATTCAGCGACGCCAGCACCGGCTTGCCGACATCCAGCGTCTCCAGCATCGCAAGCTCTTGCGCATGAGCGCGGATCAACTCCGCCCATTTCAGCATGATCCGCTTCTTCTCCAGCGGCTCCTGTCTCCACCAGACACCACTCTCGAAGGCAGCTCGCGCTGAAGCCACGGCAAGATCGATATCACCCACTCCACCGCGTGCCAAAACCGCACCCGGTTTGCCGTCCATCGGCCGCTTACGGATGAATGTCTCACCAGACAGCGCATCGCGACACTCACCGTCGATGAAATGCCGGCCCTCCAGCTTGAGATCGGAAAGAGCGTTTTCCCAGTATTCACGGCTGTAGGTCTTTGTCATCGCAGCACCTCGTCAAAGCGTTTTCGGCAGCGTCATGATCTTCGCCGCAAAGGCATCGATATCGGCATCCGTGACCTCTCGAATGGTAGAGCGCCGCATCGGCTGGTTTTCGGGCGCCCGCATCTCAGCAGCCAGATCCTGCGCAGAAAACCCGCCGAACACCTTCGGCAAGGCCCGCTCGACACCACAGCGATCCATCATCTTGGACACGAAAGCAGGCAGTTGAGTAGCAACGGATAGCCCGATCGCCCGCGCTGCCTCGTTGAGATCGGTCGTATCTTTCTCGAGCAGCCACGGAAGCGTCACCTCGAAGCCAAGCGCGGTCGCCAGCCCATGATGCACGGCGCCAAGCCCCGCCAGTGCATGGCTGATGTTGTGAGCGATCGCCGTGCCGCAATTGTCGATGGCGATGCCGGCATAGCATGAGCCCAGCAACACCTTGCCGCGCGCCTCCAGATTTCCCGGCGCCTTGACCGCCGCTTCCAGCGAGCCTGCAACCAGCCGCAACGCCTCGTGCGCATAGAGCTTTGCTCCGGCATGCGCACAAACTGGGGCGTTGCGGTTGGTCGCGGCCTCGAAAGCGTGAATGAAGGCGTCCATGCCGCACCATGAAGTCAGATTCGGTGGCAGCGAGATCGTCAGTTCGGGATCGAGCAGCACCAAATCCGCCTTGGTTTCCGGCCCCCAGATCCAGAGTTTTCTCCCCTCCGGCCCGGCAAAGATGTTGGTGGCGGACGTCTCCGATCCGGTCCCGGCCGTGGTCGGAACCATGATCTTCTTCAGCGGCTTCTTCGGTAAGGGATTGGCAGCCAGCGCATAAAACATCGGGTCCTCGCCCGACGCGGCACAACAGGCCGCCACCTTGGCAATATCGAGCGCCGAACCACCACCGACACCGATCACCATGTCGGCTCCCCTCGCCATCTCGCTGGCGGCTCTCAGATGATGAAGCTTCGGTTCACCGGAGAAATCGGAATAAAGCCGCGGCTCGATTCCGGCCTCCGCCAGTCCCCTTGCAAGGTCCTTCGCCAGACCTCTTGCGGCGAGAAAGCCGTCCATGACGACGAGGGCAGCGCGTATACCCTCGAAGTTTTTGACCATGTCCGCCAGGCTGCCGAAAATGCCGGCCCCGAAGCGGATATCGGGAATGAAGGAGGTGGAGAACTGCATGGCGGCCCGCGATGGTGAAACGAACATCCATACTCTGCATCACAATCTCAGCTCTTCAAATCCGTCAAAATCTCGGCATATTTGATAATCTGAGATCACGGAGGAATAGATGCTGGACCGCATACCGCTGGAGGCTTTCCGGGTTTATGACGCCGCCTGCCGGTTCATGAACTTTTCCCGAGCCGGCCGTGAACTGCACATAACCCAGGCCGCAGTCAGTCGCCGTATTCAGGGTCTTGAGGCACAGCTCGGAGCAAAGCTCTTCACCCGCCGCGGCCGCAACCTTGCCCTGACGTCGGAAGGCGAACGGTTGGCCCAGCGGGTTCGCGCCACGCTTGAATATCTGGAAGAAAGCCTCGAGCCTTTTCGCGGCGGTGGCTTTGAGACCATCTCGATTGCCGCCAGTGGCTCGGTCTCGCATCTCTGGCTTGCCAAGCGTCTCAAGGATTTCGACAACGGCAATCCACCCGTTTCCGTAAGGCTGCTGACCACGGACACCCCTTCTGAACTTGCCTCGGAGGCCAACGATCTCGTCATTCTCTATTCCACCGGCGAGCACCCACGCTGGAACCTGACGCCGCTGATGAAGGAAGTGCTGGTGCCGGTCGCCTCGCCGGGTTTTATTCAAAGAAATGGCCTCAACCCGGCCTTGATCCGGCCCGACGAGATCGCCCGCCTCGACCTGATCGATTACGAGCGCTTCAACGCCCACTGGATTTCCTTCCGCCAATGGTTTGCGCGGCTCGCCATTCCGCCCAAGGCGCGTATTGCGCCCCGACTTTCCTTTTCCACCTATTCGCTTGCGGTTGATGCGGCTTTGCGAGGAGAAGGCATCACGCTCGGCAGCACCGGCCTCATTGCCGATGAATTGGCTTCAGGTACACTCATCGAGCTTGGAACGCATCGCCTCGACACTGGCTACGGCTACCACCTCGGCACCCCGCGTTATCGCTCGCTGACGCCAGGCGCGATACGGCTGCATCAGCATCTGTTATCGGGAATATAGACAGAAAGTGGCTATAGTTGACGAGCGGCCCCGCTCCACGTCGTCATCCTCGGGCTTGTCCCGAGGATCTGTTGTCGCTTCAGCTCCCGTTAGGTTTCGGATTCGGCGATCTGGTTAGATCCTCGGGACGAGCCCGGGCATGACAGCGAGAGACCTTAAAACGAAAAAAGCGGCCCGCAAGGACCGCCTTTCAAACTGCGATGTCGCGCAAATTACGCGGCGACAACGATACCGTTCAGCTGCGTCAGGTCCGTCAGGAACTGCTCGAGACGGGTCTTGTGCTCATCGCCCGTCGCTTTGCCGATCTCGGCCTGCGTGGTTTCGATGCGGCTCTGCAGCGTGTCGACCGTCAGTTCGGCAGCAGGGATGGCGGCATCTGCCAGCAGCGTGCAGCTATCCGGTAGGATGTCGGCAAAACCGCCGAACACCACGTATTTGTTGACCTGTCCCGAAGCGAGTTTCACCGAAACCACGCCCGGCTTGATGGTCGTCATCGTCGGCGCGTGGCTTGCAAGCACCGTCATTTCGCCAAGCGTCGCCGGGATCACCACTTCGGATACTTTTTCCGAAACGAGCAGGCGCTCGGGCGAAACCAGTTCAAAATTGAAAGCGTCGGCCATGAAGGTCCACTTCCCCTAATTCCCACGTCGATGAATATCTTTACGTGGGCTTGCGTGTCTTATGCAGGAATGACGCGCCGAAATATCCGGCGCGCCGTTACAATTTGCAATTAAGCGGCTTCAGCCAGCTTCTTTGCTTTTTCGATCGCTTCTTCGATCGAGCCGACCATGTAGAATGCAGCTTCCGGCAGGTGGTCGTAGTCGCCGTTGACGAGACCCTTGAAGCCCTTGATCGTGTCTTCGAGAGCAACCAGCTTGCCCGGCGAACCGGTGAAGACTTCGGCAACGAAGAACGGCTGGCTCAAGAAGCGCTCGATCTTGCGGGCGCGGGCAACGGTCATCTTGTCCTCTTCGGACAGTTCGTCCATGCCGAGGATGGCGATGATGTCCTGCAGCGACTTGTAACGCTGCAGCGTCGTCTGAACCTTACGGGCGATCTCGTAATGCTCTTCGCCCACAACCAGCGGGTCGAGCATGCGCGAGGTCGAGTCGAGCGGGTCGACAGCCGGGTAGATACCCTTTTCAGCGATCGAACGCGACAGAACCGTCGTTGCGTCCAGATGGGCGAACGAGGTTGCCGGTGCCGGGTCGGTCAAGTCGTCGGCGGGAACGTAGATGGCCTGAACCGAGGTAATAGAACCGGTCGTTGTCGTGGTGATGCGTTCCTGCATCTGACCCATGTCGGTAGCAAGCGTCGGCTGATAACCAACGGCCGAAGGAATACGGCCGAGCAGAGCCGACACTTCCGAACCAGCCTGGGTGAAGCGGAAGATGTTGTCCACGAAGAACAGAACGTCCTGGCCCTTGTCGCGGAAGTCTTCAGCGATCGTCAGACCGGTCAGAGCAACGCGTGCGCGTGCGCCCGGCGGTTCGTTCATCTGGCCGTACACCAGCGCAGCCTTGGAGCCTTCGCCGCCGCCGTGCTTGTTGACGCCCGATTCGATCATTTCGTGGTAAAGGTCGTTACCTTCACGGGTACGCTCGCCAACGCCGGCGAATACGGAGTAACCGCCGTGAGCTTTGGCGACGTTGTTGATCAGTTCCATGATGAGAACGGTCTTGCCAACGCCGGCGCCGCCGAACAGGCCGATCTTACCGCCCTTTGCGTAAGGAGCGAGAAGGTCGACGACCTTGATGCCGGTGACCAGGATCTGGCCTTCTGTCGACTGCTCGACATAGGAAGGAGCTTCCTGGTGGATGGCGCGCAACGTAGAGCGGTCCAGCGGACCAGCTTCGTCAACCGGCTCGCCGATGACGTTCATGATACGGCCGAGCGTCTGATCGCCAACCGGAACCGAGATCGGAGCGCCCGTGTCCGTGACCTTCTGGCCGCGGACGAGACCTTCGGTCGAGTCCATGGCGATAGTGCGGACCTGATTTTCACCAAGGTGCTGCGCGACTTCGAGAACCAGGCGGTTGCCGTTGTTCTCGGTCTCGAGTGCGTTGAGGATCGCCGGCAGTTCGCCGTCGAACGCGACGTCTACGACAGCGCCGATAACCTGGGTCACTTTGCCGAGGGACGAGCCCGTTGCGGTAGCCATGATTCTTACCCTCTTCTTTTCGGTCAGAGCGCTTCCGCGCCCGAAATGATTTCGATGAGTTCCTTGGTGATCTGTGCCTGGCGCTGACGGTTGTAGGACAGCGTCAGCTTGTTGATCATGTCACCAGCGTTGCGCGTTGCGTTGTCCATCGCGGACATCTGCGCACCGTAGAAGGAAGCGTTGTTTTCGAGCAGTGCCCGGAAAATCTGGACTGCGATGTTCTTCGGCAGCAGTTCTTCAAGGATCTCTTCTTCGCTCGGTTCGTATTCGTAGAACACAGGCGAAGCAGCGTCCGTAGCAGCCGCCTCGAACTTCGCGGGAATGATCTGCTGTGCGGTCGCGACCTGCGAGATCACCGACTGGAAGCGTGCAAAGAACAGCGTCGCAACGTCGAATTCACCGGCATTGAACATGTCCAGCATCTTGCCCGCGACTTCATCAGCCTGGACGAAACCGAGCTGCTTCACTTCGCGGAAGGTGATGTAGTGAACGATGTTGTCCTTGAACGAACGACGCAGAACGTCATTGCCCTTGCGGCCGACCGTCAGGATCTTGACTGTCTTGCCCTGCGCGATGAGCTTCAAGGCATGATCGCGCGCCAGACGAATGATCGAGGAGTTGAAACCGCCGGCAAGGCCGCGCTCGCCGGTGGCAACGACCAGGAGATGAACCTGATCCTTGCCTGTGCCGGAAAGCAGAAGCGGTGCACCCGCATTGCCGGCGTTGGCAGCCGAAAGGCTGGCCAATACCTTGTTCATCCGCTCTGCGTAAGGACGGGCGGCTTCGGCCGCTTCCTGCGCACGACGCAGCTTCGCCGCGGCGACCATTTTCATCGCCTTGGTGATCTTCTGCGTCGCCTTGACGGAGGCGATCCGGTTTTTCAGATCCTTAAGTGAAGGCATCCGTTATCGGTCCTTAAGCTAGATCCGTACGTTTAAGCGAAAGACTTCGAATAGGCGTCGAGCGCCGACTTGAGCTTCGCCTTCGTGTCGTCCGAGATCTGCTTCTCGGTGCGGATCGTGTCGAGAACTGCCTTGCCTTCCGAACGGAGGTAGGAGAGCAGACCCTGTTCGAACTTGCCGACATCGGAAACCGCGATCTTGTCGAGGTAACCGTTGACGCCTGCGAAGATCACGGCAACCTGTTCTTCCGTCTTGAGCGGCGAGAACTGCGGCTGCTTCAGGAGTTCCGTCAGACGTGCACCGCGGTTCAAGAGGCGCTGCGTCGAGGCATCGAGGTCGGAACCGAACTGCGCGAACGCGGCCATTTCACGATACTGGGCAAGCTCGCCCTTGATCGAACCGGCAACCTGCTTCATCGCCTTGACCTGAGCGGCCGAGCCAACACGGGAGACCGACAGACCGACGTTAACGGCCGGACGGATGCCCTGGTAGAACAGGTCGGTTTCGAGAAAGATCTGGCCGTCGGTGATCGAGATCACGTTGGTCGGAATGAAGGCCGAAACGTCGTTACCCTGGGTTTCGATGACCGGCAGAGCCGTCAACGAACCGGCGCCGCGCTCGTCGGAGAGCTTTGCTGCGCGCTCGAGGAGACGCGAGTGCAGATAGAAGACGTCGCCCGGATAAGCTTCGCGGCCCGGAGGACGACGCAGAAGCAGAGACATCTGACGGTAGGCGACGGCCTGCTTTGAAAGGTCGTCATATGCGATCAGCGCGTGCTGGCTGTTGTCGCGGAAATATTCGCCCATGGCAGCACCGGCGAACGGAGCGAGATACTGCATCGGAGCCGGGTCCGAAGCGGTAGCAGCGATAACGATCGAGTACTGAAGTGCGCCGCGCTCTTCGAGAACCTTGACGAACTGGGCAACGGTCGAACGCTTCTGGCCGATAGCAACGTACACGCAGAACAGCTTGTCGTTTTCCGGACCGTTGTCGTGGATCGGCTTCTGGTTCAGGAACGCGTCGAGAATGATGGCGGTCTTGCCGGTCTGGCGGTCGCCGATCACGAGTTCGCGCTGGCCGCGGCCAACCGGGATCAGGGCATCGATGGCCTTGAGGCCGGTCGACATCGGCTCATGAACCGACTTGCGCGGAATGATGCCGGGAGCCTTGACGTCGACGCGCGAACGACGGGTCGCGTTGATCGGGCCCTTGCCGTCGATCGGGTTGCCGAGCGCGTCAACGACGCGGCCGAGCAGTTCCGGACCAACCGGAACGTCAACGATGGCGCCGGTCCGCTTGACGGTATCGCCTTCCTTGATCGAACGGTCGGAACCGAAGATGACCACGCCGACATTGTCGGATTCGAGGTTCAGAGCCATGCCCCGGATCCCGCCCGGAAACTCGACCATTTCACCAGCCTGCACGTTGTCGAGACCGTAGACGCGGGCGATGCCGTCACCAACGGAAAGAACCTGGCCGACTTCCGAAACTTCGGCATCCTGGCCGAAATTCTTGATCTGGTCCTTGAGAATTGCGGAAATTTCCGCTGCACGGATATCCATCAGCCGACCTCTTTCAATGCAAGCTTAAGGGTGGAAAGTTTGGTGCGAAGGGACGTATCGATTTGACGCGAGCCGACCTTGACGATGAGGCCGCCGAGGATCGACGGATCGATCGTAACGGCGATGGTTACGTCCTTGCCGGTTACGCCCTTCAGCGCCGACTTGAGTTCTTTTTCCTGCGTTGCAGTCAACGCATGAGCCGAAGTGACTTCGGCGGAAATTTCACCGCGATGCTCGGCAGCGATCGCGCGGTAGGCGCGGATCATGCCCGGCAGAGCGAAGAGGCGGCGATTGCCGGCCACAACTTTGAGGAAATTCAAAACGGTCACGGAAAGACCGGCTTTTACAGCTATGGCGCTGACCGCCTTCTGCTGCTCATCTGCAGAAAAGACCGGGCTCGCCACGAGGCGCCGCAAGTCTTCACTTTCGTCCATCATCGCTTGGAACCGATCAAGATCGGCACCGACGGCATCAATCGAACCGGTCTCCGATGCAAGCTCGAATAGCGACAGAGCGTAACGCTCCGCGACACCGGAAATAAGCGGGGATGTCTCGGCCACAGGCATAGTTTCCCTGAATTACACCCCAAGCACCAAGTCCGAAAATGACGATCGGACAAGACCTTGAAATTTATTGAATTTCCATCAGAACCCGCAGAGCCTCCGCTCGCCGTTTCCGACGTTCGCGGTTCGTCTAGCATAGGATGTAGGGACTCGCAACACGCCGAGACGCCGAAAAAGCCGCACCCACAAGGCGATGCAGAGATTATTTGCGGCTTTCGCCAGCAAATCCGGGCCATCGGCATTCGGGCGCGGCGATATGCGACATTAGATGTAGCCGAACACGTAGGCGAGCGGCGCGAGAGACAATACACCCTCAAGTAGAAAAAACGCAATATTCTGCGGCGTTACGCCGCGGTCCACGAAGATCGAAACCAGTCGGCCCACCGCGCCAAGCGCAAGCACCACCCCGGTCGCCATATAGAACCATTCCTGCGCAAGCAGGATCGGCAATACGCCAAGACCTATATAGCGCGCGCCCGCGGCCCTGACCGAGCCGTAGCCTTCCGGCCTTACCTCTCCAACCTGGAAGGCGGAAAGTCGCAGGCAGGCGCCGGGAAACAGAAAGATCAGCAAGCCAAGCAGCGCCGTTACGGCACAGCCGACAAAAGCAATCTGTTCGTTCAGTTCAGTTGGGAAGTAGAATTCCATGCCGTCGCACCCCTTCGAATCGCACTGATTCTAGCCAACAGGGTAAACAAGTTGCAAAGATTAGCGTCACATCATGCAAACATCGCATTGCGCGAGAGCAAGTGGAGAGCGCCAGTCCGAAGGATTAAAGGAAGCTCTGCGGGTCGACGTCGAGCTGAACCTGCACGGTTCCCCGCGCCTTGGGACCATTACCGAGCATCGTCTTCAGAAAAGCCTGCATGTCGGAATTCCGCCGCCCATGAACCAGCAGACGGAAGCGATACCGACCGCGAACCAGCGCGATCGGCGCTTCGGCCGGCCCGAGCACCGCAATGCCGGAAACATGTGGGGCCGCAGCGCGCAACCCGCGGGCATGGTGTTCCGCGTCAGCCCGCGTATCGGCAGAAACGATCAGCGATGCCAGCCGCCCGAACGGCGGCAAAAGCGCCTTCTCACGCTCATTGATCTCGCGTTCGTAAAACGCGGTGGAATCACCCGAGACGATCGCCTGCATAACCGGATGCATAGGCTGGAATGTCTGGATCAAGCCATGACTCTTCAAGCCCGTACGCCCGGCGCGCCCGGTCACCTGGCTGAGCAGCTGGAATGTCCGCTCGGCCGCCCGCGGATCGCCGTTCGACAGGCCGAGATCCGCATCGACAATGCCGACCAGCGTCATCAGCGGAAAGTTGTGCCCCTTGGCGACAAGCTGCGTGCCGATGACGATATCGACATCCCCCTTGGCGATCGCTTCAAGCTCCAGCCGCATGCGCTTCACGCCGCCGAGAATGTCGGAAGACATAACGATCGTACGCGCATCTGGAAAATGCTTCTCGACCTCTTCGGCGATACGTTCCACGCCGGGACCGCAGGCAACGAGATGATCGAGCGTGCCGCATTCCGGGCAGGCTTCCGGCGTCGGCTGGTGATAACCGCATTGATGGCACTGGATCTGGTTTCTGAACCGGTGCTCGACCAGCCAGCTCGAACATTGCGGGCACTGGAACCGGTGGCCGCACACCCTGCAGAGCGTCAGCGGCGCATAACCGCGACGATTGAGAAACAGCAGCGACTGTTCCTTTTTTTCCAGTGTCCGCGCCATCGCCCTCAAAAGCAGCGGCGACAGAAACCCGCCGCGCTCGGGCGGATGCCGACGCATGTCGATCAGATGCAGGTCGGGCAACGCCGCATCGCCGAAACGCGTCGGCAACTGCACGAGATTGTAGCGCCCCGACAATCCGTTGACCTGACTTTCCACCGATGGCGTGGCGGATACCAGCACGACCGGAAAATCGCCGATTCTGGCCCTTACCACCGCCATGTCGCGGGCATTGTAGAAAACACGATCCTCCTGCTTGTAGGCAGGGTCATGCTCTTCGTCGACAATGATGAGGCCAAGCTCTTCGAAGGGCAAAAACAGCGCGGAGCGGGCACCGGCAACCACCCTCACCTCACCCGTCACCACGCCGCGCCAGACCTTTTCGCGCATACGCGGGGAAAGATCGGAATGCCATTCGGCAGGCTTGGCCCCGAATCGCTGCTCGAAACGCTCAAGGAATGCGGGGGTAAGCGCGATTTCGGGCAGAAGGATCATCACCTGCTTGCCGCGCCTCAGTGTTTCGGCCACGGCCTCGAAATAGACCTCCGTCTTGCCTGATCCGGTAACGCCGTCGATAAGCGAGGCGGCAAACCCGCCCGCCTTGATTGAACTGACGATCTCTTCGGCCGCTTGCTTCTGCGGTCCTTCGATGCGCGGCGCGATGTAATCCGGCTCCGGCCGCGCCACGACAGGCGGCGGAGGCAGGAATATCGTGTCGAACATCCCCTGCTTGATCAGCCCGTCGATGACGCTGAGCGACACGCCCGCGGCATGCGCCATGCCGCTGCGGGTCCACGGCACGTCCTGCTCCTTTGCCAGATCGAGCACACGGGTTCTGGCCGGGGTCAGCCGATCCGGCACGCCACCGAGATACCGCAAGCCCTCCACCATCGGCTCGGGATCGAGTGCGGCAGGCGCGCGGATCGCCATGCGGGCAACCAGGCCAGGCGGAGACAATGTATAGGCAGACACCCAATCGACGAAATCGCGCATGTCCTTCGACAAAGGCGGGCAGTCGAACACGAGCGTGATCGGCCGAAGCTTTTTCGGATCGAGCCGTTCGTCGTTTTCACCGTCCCAGACGACACCGATAAGCTGCCGCGGCCCGACCGGCACCTGTACGACAGAACCCGGCTCGACATGCATGCCGTCCGGCACCGCATAACTATAGGCCCCCGGCACCGGCAAAGGCACCAGAATCGGCACGACGCGCACCGGCGTCCGCGACGGCAAAAGCGCGTCACCGAACAGCGAACCCATCATGTCAGCAGAATCCTTAGCCATGCGGCGCGACCATGACGAAAGACGGAACAAAAGTGAACAGTCAGATGAAGAAAATCACGCCGTGGCGGCAAGCGCCGGCACAGTCTGGAACTCGAAACGCGCATCGCCATCCCGGGCCAGGTCGAAAACCGTGTGGTTCTCCAGCGCCTTGGTCACCTCGGCCGGATCGCCCTCCAATTCCTCTGGCTGGATCATGTGACCGACGGTAAAGTCGAACCGGTTGCCCTTCTTGTTGAGCAATTCATAAAAAACCGTCATGTCGCGTAGCTCGGTCGACCATTTGGCGAACCAGTAGAACAGGCCGGAATTGCGCGCGGTGATATGGATCGGCAGGATCGGCAGATTGTATTTGCGTGCCAGGCTGACAGCGGATGTTTTCCACGGACGCTCGTTCAGCTTTCCATTCGCCCAATAGGCGATGCGGCCGGACGGAAACAGCACCATCACCTTGCCGTCCTCGACCGCCTTGTTGGTCAGGATCAGCGTCTCGCGGGTCTTCAGCTTGCTCTTGTATTCGTCACGCCATTCGACCGGGATGATCATCTCGGCAAACCGCGGGTTGACGCGCACAGCATCGCGATTGGCAAACACCATCAGGTCAGGCCGCTTCGCCTTCAACAGGTCGAAGACCGCCACCCCATCGGCAATCCCGGTCGGGTGATTGCTGACCAGAATGAAACCGCCCTTTTCCGGAATACGCTCGACATGCTTGGCCTCGATCTGCAGCTTCAGCAGATCGCTCATATATTCAAAGCACTGGAAACCGCTTTTCGGCGCAACGTCGTCGGCGAATTCGATGGCTTTTCCGTATCGCAGCAGCGTGTAGAGAAAAGGCCGCATCACCGGCCAGAACGGGCTGCCGACGATCCTCTGGCCGCGCTCACCGATCAGCGTATCGACGATATGCCCCGGCCGGCCGCGGGAGTTGAGTGTGATGGTCTCCGCGAATTGACTGAAGGTCGTCGAATTGTCACGGCGGGCCATACAAACTCCTTGCGCAGGGCAACCTTGTGGCAGCCCTGTATGATAAAACTTTGGCAGACGGCGCAGGCTTAGTATTTCCGTAACGCTGTCGGTAGCAATCTGGTGCTCCTTTCCACCAAAATCAACGGTCGAGACGCTTGAACGAACTGCTGATTATCGCCGCGCCCGATCTCGCCGCCAAGCGCCACGAATGGCTGGAAAGCCTGAAAAGCGAGCGCCGGCTGTCGCCCAACACGCTCGATGCCTATGAGCGCGACACGCGACAGTTCCTTACCTTCCTGACCCGTCATCTCGCCGGCCCGCCGGCGATTTCCGACATCCACACGCTCCGCCCGGCAGACCTGCGTTCCTTTCTCGCCGCCCGTCGCCGTGATGGTTCAGGCTCCCGCTCGCTCGGCCGCCACCTTGCAGGCCTCCGTTCCTTCCTGAGCTACATGGAGCGTCAGGGACTGGTGAATGCCGCAGCAGCCGGTGCAATCCGAGCACCGAAACAGCCGAAATCGCTCCCCAAACCGCTGAGCGACCGGCAGGCGACAAGCCTCACCACGACCGAAACCCAGCTCCAGGACGAGCCCTGGATCGCCGCACGCGATGCCGCTGTCCTGGCGCTTCTCTATGGCTGTGGCCTGCGCATTTCCGAAGCACTCGGGCTTCTTCCCGGCGAGATCGAACCCGGCACGACAACGCTGCGCATCAAGGGCAAGGGCGGCAAGACCCGCATCGTGCCGCTTCTTGCCGCCGTGGCGGATGCCGTCACCCGTTACCGCGATATCTGCCCCTATCATCTGACCGACGAAAAGCCTCTCTTCCGTGGTGCGCGTGGCGGCCCGCTACAGCCGGCAATCATCCAGCGCCAGATGCAGAAATTGAGAAGCGCCTTTGGCCTGCCGGATACGGCAACGCCCCACGCGTTGCGCCACTCCTTCGCGACACATCTGCTTACCGGCGGCGGCGACCTGCGCACCATCCAGGAACTGCTCGGCCATGCCAGCCTGTCGACGACGCAGGTCTATACCGGCGTCGATACCTCGCGCCTGCTTGAGGTTTATGACCGCGCCCATCCTCGCGCTTAAGGCCGGGGCCTGTGAACCAATCGGTAACCAATCCCGTTAAGCAACTGTCGAAGCCGCGATGATACGTTTTGGACCGATTAATCCGGATCCGTGACATGAATTCCTCATTCCTCGACAGCCCCCTTTTCGAACGCCTGCAGGGTTTTGCGCTCTGGCTGCTCGCATTGCTGCATGTCGCGGCCCTCGCCTCGCTGATCCTCATCCTCGGCATGTTGTCATCCGCCGATGCACAGGAAGAAGCCTGCCATGGCGTTAATCTCGTCGACGAGATGAGATCAGAAAATCCGGATGCTTATGCCAAGGCGCTTGCGGAAGCCGAAACGGTCCCGAACGCCAAGGGAATTTTCTGGAGAATAGAAAAGCCGGGCGTCGCCACCTCATATCTGCTCGGCACCATGCATGTCACCGATCCACGCGTCCTCAAAATGCCGCCCGGAGCCGACAAGGCGCTCGCCGATGCCAAGACTATTATCATCGAATCCAACGAGATCCTTGATGACAAAAAGGCCATGGCCGGCATTCTCGCCAAGCCGGAACTGACCATGCTGACCAACGGTAATACGATCGAAAAGCTGATGAAGCCGGATGATCTTGCCGTGCTCGAAGAAGGATTGAAGAAGCGCGGCGTTCCGCTGGCGACCGTCTCTCGCATGCAGCCCTGGATGCTGATGTCGCTTGTATCGCTGCCGGCCTGCGAACTCGCCCGCAAGGGAAACACCGCCTTTCTCGACAAGCGCATCGCACTCGATGCCGCAGCCGAGGGAAAACCGGTCAAAGGCCTGGAAACGCTCGCCGAACAGCTCACCGCCATGGCTTCTATCCCGACCGAGATGCATTTGAAGTCGCTTGTCGAAACGATCAAGCTCGGCCCGAAAATGGATGACGTTTTTGAGACGATGACGCAGCTCTATCTGACCGGCGAGATCGGCTTCACCATGCCTTTCCTCAAGCAGGTTGCGCCTGACGGCGGCGACAATGCCGGTTATGCCGAGTTTGAGGAACTGATCGTGACGAAGCGCAACCACCTCATGGCCGAACGCGCAGCACCTATCCTCGGCGAAGGCAACGTCTTCATGGCCGTCGGCGCCCTTCACCTGCCGGGCAAGGACGGCCTGGTGGAACTGCTGCGCAAACAGGGTTTCACGCTATCGAAAGCCGACTAGATACTTTTTGACGCTCGGCCCGGAGCAGTGAGATTTGGTCATTGCACCGGCTGGAAAACTCTACGATGGTTCGGAGCCTGAAAGCGATATTAACAGCTCTTTCGACGGTTCCCATGTTCGCACATATATTGCATCGTAGCCTTGTTTTCCTGGCCGCCAGTCTTTGCCTTCTTCTTGGCCTGTCCGCTATTGCCAACGCCGAGCCGGTATCATGCGGCGGGATCGATCTCCTCGCGAAAATGAAACGCGAGGACCGCAAGACTTACGACCAGATTCTTGCCGAAGGCCGCAAGATACCGAATGCGCGAGGCCTCTTCTGGAAGATCGAGAAACGCGGCTTCAAACCGTCCTACCTGTTCGGCACGATGCATGTGTCAGATCCGCGGGTGATCAAACTACCCCACACCGTCAAGAAGGCGCATCTCAAGGCCAAGGTCATTGTCCTGGAATCCGACCAGCTGCTGGAACTCGGCAAGGCCCGCCTTCTGGCCTTCACCAAGCCGGATATGATGATGATGCCCGCTGGCAAGCGCATCGAAGATTTTCTGACTCCAGAGCAGCGCGGCGTCGTCGATACGGCCCTGACGGCGAGGGGCGCACCGCTTTCGGCAGTAAACTATCTGAGACCCTGGATGGTCACCAGCATCGTTGCCTCGGCCTGTGAGCAATCACGCGCCAAAGACAGAACACCGGTTCTGGATCAGCAGCTGGCACTTGATGCCATCGAGAACAACATACCCCTGAAAGGTCTGGAGACACTTGAGGAGCAATACGGCGCTCTGAACAAGATGTCGCTCGAAGCACAGGTAAAGAACCTCATCTCTGCTATCGCCCATCCCGAGCAGTTCGCCAACATCGATGAGACAATGCTCAGGCTCTATTTAAGCGGTGACATCAGGCCACTAGCACCGCTTTTGAGATGGCTTTCCCAAAACGACACGACGATGGCGGCTGACAGTTTCGCGGAATTCGAAGACGAGGTCATCACCCGGCGAAACCACACCATGGCGGACAGAGCCAAGCCATTCCTGCAGGACGGCAACGCCTTCATCGCCGTTGGTGCGCTTCATGTCCAAGGGGACGACGGCCTGGTCGAGCTATTCAGAAAACAGGGCTTCAAAGTCACGCCTGCGATCTGACCATCTGCGATCATGTCCAGCTCCTCCGATGAGATCGAAGACGGTGTCTGTAGACTTGAGGCTGCCTAAATTCCAAATCACGTCCGCCCGCTCGTCATCCGGCGCAGGATATTGGTCTTCCAATAAAACTGATGCACGAGCACGCCGAGAATGTGCAGGCAGATCAGCACCCACAGAGCCGTCTTCATCCAGCCTATATGGGCAAATGCCGCCATGCTGTTCTTGAAATAGAAGGCTCCGATCCCGGCAAGCGGCATGATGATGAACATCGCGTAAAGCGACCAATGCGTGATCGTTGCCACGACGCGCGAAAAGGCTGGCTCCGCTTCCGGATGCGGCGGAACACCAAGCGCAATGCGAAGACAGAGCCGCGTCAGCGCCAGCACCAGGATCGTAATCCCCACATAGGCATGGATATTCGCCGAGGTCATGATGTCGGGAGGGATAGGCTTGTCACCGAAATAAAGTTCCCCGAATGCCGTCATCGCATCGGAGAACAGAAGATTGAACAGGATCAGCACGGCCATGAGCCAGTGCAGGATGCGCTGCGACAGAGAGAATGCGGTCTTCATGTCCGTCACCTTCCTGAGTGAGCAATAGACATGAAGTTTAGGACGGATGCGCAAAAGAAAAAGGCGGGACTCTAGTCCCGCCTTTCGCATTTCGAATATTCGGACCGATTACATATGGATCGGCTTGGCGAAGGTCGACAGGGCTGCTTCCTTGACGGCTTCCGACATGGTCGGATGCGCGTGGCAGGTACGGCCGAGATCTTCCGACGAACCGGAGAATTCCATCAGCACCGTGATTTCGTGGATCATCTCGCCGGCGCCGAAGCCGACGATGTGACCGCCGAGAACCCGGTCGGTTTCCTTGTCGGCGAGGATCTTGACGAAACCGTCGGTCGCCAACATCGCGCGGGCGCGACCGTTGGCGGTGAACGGGAACTTGCCGACCTTGTAGGCGATGCCTGCAGCCTTCAGTTCCTCTTCCGTCTTGCCGACCGAAGCGACTTCCGGCTGGGTGTAGACGACGCCAGGAATGACGTCATAGTTCACGTGACCATGCTGGCCGGAAAGGATTTCGGCGAGAGCAACGCCTTCGTCTTCCGCCTTGTGCGCCAGCATCGGGCCCTTCACCACGTCGCCGATCGCATAGATGCCGGCAACATTGGTCTTGAAGCCATGGTCGATTTCGACGCGACCGCGATTGTCGAGCGCAACGCCTGCATCTTCGAGGCCGAGACCTTCGGTATAGGGCTTGCGGCCTGTGGAGATCAGAACCACGTCGGCTTCGACGGTAACGGCCTCGCCACCCTTGACCGGCTCATAGGTGACCTTGGCGCCGTTTGCGGTCTTCTCGACCGCCGTCACCTTGGCTTCGGTGCGGATATCCATGCCCTGCTTGGCGATCATCCGCTGGAACTGCTTCGACACGTCGGCATCCATGGCGCCGAGCAGCTTGTCTAGATATTCGATGACGGTAACCTTGGCGCCGAGGCGCATCCAGACCGAGCCGAGTTCCAGACCGATGACACCACCGCCGACGACGATCATGTTCTGTGGAACCTTGTCGAGCGAAATCGCACCGGTCGAGGACACGATGACCTTCTCGTCGATCTCAACATTGACGCCCGGAATGCCGGCAACGTCGGAACCGGTAGCGATGACGATGTTCTTCGTCTCCAGTTCCTGCACCTTGCCGTCTTCGCCCGTGACGGAAACCTTGCCGGCGGCAACGATCTTGCCAGTGCCGATAAAGCCGTCGATCTTGTTCTTCTTGAACAGGAAGGCAACGCCATCGGTGTTCGACTTGATGGTCGCATCCTTGTGCGCCATCATCTTGGTAAGGTTCAGCGTCGGTGCTGCAACCTCGACGCCCAGCGTATCGACGCCGTGGGCGACCTGGTGGAACATTTCCGACGCGTGCAGCAGGGCCTTGGACGGAATGCAGCCGACATTCAGGCAAGTGCCGCCATAGGTGGCGCGCTTTTCGACGACAGCGACCTTGAGGCCGAGCTGCGCTGCCTTGATTGCGCAGACATAACCACCGGGACCGCTTCCGATAACGACGACATCATAAGCCATGTTCTAATTCCTGATTTCTGGTTTTGGCAGGCTCATTCCCGCCAGCGTTTCGAGAATGGCCCTCAGGCCGCTTTTTCAGTTGCGAGTTTAATTCCGAGCGCGATGAACACCACGCCGCTGGTTCTATCGATCCACTTGCTGGCGCGCGAAAATGCAGCCCGCATGCGCGGCGTCGTCATGAACGCGCTGACGCCGACGAACCAGATGATCAGGCAGGTCGCCATCACCAGCCCGTAGCTGAACTTGATCGCCATCGGCGTATGGGCGCTGACGACTGTCGAGAAGATCGACAGGAAGAAGAAGACCGGCTTCGGGTTGAGCGCATTGGCGGCGAAACCGAGCGTGAATGCCTTCAATGCCGACTGTACCTTGGAAGCATCACCCTGCGCCTCGGTGGAAACCGTGATCTCCGTCCGCCCGGCCTTCAATGCCTTGATGCCGATATAGACGAGATAAGCAACGCCCAGCCATTTGACGATGTTGAACAGATAGACCGACTGCGAGATGATCAGCCCGAGGCCGAGGATCGTGTAGCTGACATGAAACATCAGAGCCGTGCCGATCCCGAAGCTGGTGATGATCGCCTGCCGGCGGCCATGAACCAGCGCCTGCCGCATCACCATGGCGAGATCCGCACCCGGCGAAACGATCGCGAAGGAGAAGATCGCCATCAGCGAGATCAGTTCGATCATATAGGCATGCATGTTGAATATCCCTCAGAGCAGCAGCGCGGCCATCATGATCAGCAGTCCGGCAAGGCTCAGGAGCCAGACCATCGAGCGGACATAGGGAATGCCCGCCTGATACAGCGGAACATAGGCAATCCGTGCGATCAGCCACACCCAGGCGCCGCCGATGCCAAGCCCGGTCGGGTCGCCGATGAAGGCAAGCCCGAGAAGCAGGCCGATAAAGGCCGGATAGGTTTCCTGATAGTTCTTCGAGGCGCGCGCAGCACGCCCGGCCGCTGCATTCTTCGGAGCGATATCCTCGTCGCGCGGTCCGGCATTCCATTTGGAACCCAGTTCACGCGTGGCCAGAAATCCCTGCAGCAGAATATGAAAGAGCAGCAGGACCACGCTCAGACAAAGCACGACCACGAGATGGGTTGCATTTGCCGAAGCGGGTTCCATGCTGCTCTCCCTTAGATCAGGACGTAAGGCTTAGAGATCGAGAACCAGGCGTTCCGGATCTTCCAGGCTTTCCTTGACGCGAACGAGGAAGGTGACCGCTTCCTTGCCGTCGACGATGCGGTGATCGTAGGAGAGCGCGAGATACATCATCGGGCGGATGACGATCTGGCCGCCGACGACGACCGGACGCTCCTGGATCTTGTGCATGCCGAGGATACCCGACTGCGGAGCATTGAGGATCGGCGAGGACATCAGCGAACCGTAGACGCCACCATTGGTGATGGTGAACGTACCGCCCTGCATGTCGGCCATGGAAAGCGAACCGTCACGAGCAGCCTTTGCGAGACGACCGAGTTCCTTTTCGACGCCGGCGATCGAGCGCTGGTCGGCGTCACGGATGACCGGAACGACGAGACCCTTGTCGGTGCCAACGGCCATGCCGACGTGGCAGTAGTTCTTGTAGATGATGTCGGTGCCGTCGATCTCGGCGTTGACAGCCGGCAGTTCCTTCAGCGCGTGGGTCACGGCCTTGGTGAAGAAGCCCATGAAGCCAAGCTTGACGCCATGCTTCTTCTCGAACACGTCCTTGTAGCGGTTACGCAGGTCCATGACCGCCTTCATGTCCACCTCGTTATAGGTGGTCAGCATGGCGGCGGTGTTCTGCGCATCCTTGAGGCGCTTGGCGATCGTCTGGCGCAGACGGGTCATCTTCACGCGCTCTTCGCGAGGCGCATCCTCGGCCGAGGAAACCGCGCGCGGAGCAGCCGGAACGGCAGCCGGGGCCGGAGCGGACGGGCCCTTGGCGATGGCGGCGAGAACGTCGCCCTTCAGAACCTGGCCGCGCTTGCCCGAACCGTCGATATCGGCAGTCGAGATGTTGTTGTCGGCAGCAACCTTGGCAGCAGCCGGTGCAGCCGGCATCGACGATGCGGCAGCAGGAGCAGCAGCGGCAGCCGGGGCCGGAGCAGCTTCTGCAGGCTTTGCAGCAGGAGCGGCAGCAGCCGTGCCAACAGCGCCTTCTGCGATCTGGCCGAGCAGCGCGTCAAGACCGACGGTCTCACCGTTCTGCGCAACGATTTCGGTCAACACGCCGGAAGCCGGGGCCGGAACTTCGACGGTAACCTTGTCGGTTTCCAGTTCGACCAGCGGCTCATCGGCCTTGACCGTATCGCCGACCTTCTTGAACCAGGTGCCGACGGTCGCCTCGCTGACGGACTCGCCGAGGGTTGGAACGCGGATTTCGGTTGCCATGATCTGTTTCCGTTTTTCTCAAGATTCGTTTCGAACAAATTAGGGGAGACGGCTGAAAAATCAGCCGCCGAGAGCGTCTTCGAGGAAGGCTTCCAGCTGTGCCAGATGCTTCGACATCAGGCCGGTCGCAGGCGATGCTGCTGCCGGACGGCCCGTGTAGCGGACGCGCTGATACTTGGCATCGATATGCGCCAGAACCCATTCCAGGTAAGGGTCGATGAACGACCAGGCGCCCATGTTCTTCGGCTCTTCCTGGCACCAGACCATTTCCGCGTTCTTGAAGCGCGACAGCTCGTTGATCAGAGCCTTGGCCGGGAACGGGTAGAGCTGTTCGATACGCAGCAGGTAGACGTCGTCGATGCCGCGCTTTTCGCGCTCTTCGAGAAGGTCGTAATAAACCTTGCCGGAGCACATCACGACGCGACGGATCTTGGCATCCTTCTGCAGCTTGATCGGGCCGTCCTTGATGACTTCGGCATCGTCCCACAGCAGGCGGTGGAACGAGCTTTCGCCCGCCAGTTCCGCAAGCGTCGAGGTTGCACGCTTGTGACGCAGCAAGGACTTCGGCGTCATCAGGATCAGCGGCTTGCGGAAGTCGCGCTTCACCTGGCGGCGCAGGATGTGGAAGTAGTTGGCAGGCGTCGTGACGTTGGCAACCTGCATGTTGTCTTCCGCGCAGAGCTGCAGGAAGCGTTCCAGGCGAGCCGACGAATGTTCCGGGCCCTGACCTTCATAGCCGTGCGGCAGAAGGCAGACGAGACCGGACATGCGCAGCCACTTGCGTTCGCCAGACGAGATGAACTGGTCGAACACGACCTGCGCACCGTTGGCGAAGTCGCCGAACTGGGCTTCCCAGAGCGTCAGCGCATTCGGACGTGCCAGCGAGTAGCCGTATTCGAAGCCGAGAACGGCTTCTTCCGACAGCATGGAGTTGATCACTTCATACTTGCCCTGGCCCGGCTGCAGATTGGCAAGCGGGATGTAGCGTTCTTCGGTGTCCTGATCGTAGAGAACCGAGTGACGCTGCGAGAACGTGCCGCGTTCGCAATCCTGGCCGGAAAGACGGATCTTCGTGCCTTCGACGCAGAGCGAACCGAAAGCAAACGCTTCCGCCATCGCCCAGTCGAGGCCTTCGCCGGTCTCGACCATCTGCGCGCGGTTTTCCATGAAGCGCTTGATCGTGCGGTGCGCGTTGAAACCTTCCGGAATGGTCGACAGCTTGCGACCGATTTCCTTGAGGCTCTTCATCGGCATCGAGGTCTTGCCGCGGCGCTGCTCGTCGGCATCGTCGGCGGAACGCAGACCTGACCACTGGCCGTCCAGCCAGTCGGCCTTGTTCGGCTTGTAGGCCTGGCCGGCTTCGAACTCGGCGTCGAGATGGGCGCGCCAGTCGGCCTTCATCTTGTCGAATTCGGCGTCGGTGATCACGCCTTCGCCGACCAGACGTTCGGCATAGATCTCGGCCACGGCCTTGTGGGCGCGGATGACCTTGTACATCTTCGGCTGGGTGAACGCCGGCTCGTCGCCTTCGTTATGGCCGAAGCGGCGGTAGCAGAACATGTCAAGCACGACCGGCTTGTGGAACTTCATCCGGTATTCGGTCGCAACCTTGGCGGCATAGGTGACCGCTTCCGGATCGTCGCCGTTGACGTGGAAGATCGGCGCTTCGATCATCTTGGCAACGTCCGACGGATAGGGCGACGAACGCGAGAAGCCAGGATTGGTGGTGAAGCCGATCTGGTTGTTGATGATGACGTGCATCGTACCGGCAACGCGGTGACCACGCAGACCCGACAGGCCGAGGATTTCGGCAACCACGCCCTGGCCCGCAAAGGCCGCATCGCCGTGCAGAAGCAGCGGCAGAACCTTGGAGCGCTCGGAAAGCGGGATGATGTTGTCCTTTTCCCAGACCTTGGCCAGCATGTCCTGCTTGGCGCGGGCCTTGCCCATGACGACCGGGTTGACGATCTCGAGGTGGGACGGGTTTGCGGTCAGCGACAGGTGAACCTTGTTGCCGTCGAATTCGCGGTCGGAAGAGGCACCGAGATGGTACTTCACGTCGCCCGAACCTTCGACTTCGTCAGGCTTGAACGAACCGCCCTTGAACTCGTGGAACACGGCGCGGTGCGGCTTGCCCATGACGTTGGTCAGAACGTTCAGACGGCCGCGGTGGGCCATGCCGACGATAACTTCTTCAAGACCCAGCTGGCCACCGCGCTTGATGATCTGTTCGAGTGCCGGGATCAGTGCTTCTCCGCCATCGAGGCCGAAACGCTTGGTGCCCTTGAACTTGACGTCGAGGAACTGCTCGTAGCCTTCGCCTTCGATCAGCTTGGAAAGGATCGCCTTCTTGCCTTCCGGGGTGAAGGCGACGCCCTTATCCGGACCTTCGATCCGTTCCTGGATCCAGGCCTTTTCTTCCGGGCTCGACATATGCATAAATTCGACGCCGATCGTCGAGCAATAGGTGCGCTCGAGGATCGCGATCATCTCGCGAACGGTCGCGTATTCCATGCCCAGAACGTTGTCGATGAAGATCTTGCGATCGTAGTCGGCCTCTTCGAAGCCGTAGGACTTCGGCGACAGTTCGTTGTAATCCTCGACCGGGCTTGCGATGCCGAGCGGATCGAGCTTGGCATGCAGGTGGCCGCGCATCCGGTAGGCGCGGATCATCATGATGGCGCGCACGCTGTCGCGGCTCGCCTGATGAACATCGGCTTCGTTGACGGTTGCACCCTTGGCGGCAGCGGCGGCTTCCGCCTTCGCCTTGACCTTGGTTTCGATCGCCTTTTCCACCACCGGCCAATTGCCGTCGAGAGCGGAAACCAGGTCGCCGCCGGCTGCGATCGGCCAGTTCGAACGCTTCCAGGAAGCGCCCTGCGCTGCCTTCTTCACGTCTTCGGGGCTGTCGGCCAGGGCCTTGAAGAAGGCCTGCCACTCTTCCGAAACCGAATTCGGATCGGCTTCGTAATTGGCATAAAGTTGTTCGATATAGACGGCGTTCGCGCCATCTAGGAACGAAGTGATGAGAAACTGCTCGTTGGCTTCTTGCCGGGACATGGCCTATTGCGGGCGCCGCGCCCGCCTCCTCACGTGGTCGGAACCGAGGACCTCGCCGGCTCCGCATTCTCTGGTCTGTCGTCGTGTCTTGTCGCCGCTGCGACACCGTCTTTTGACGGGTGACCCGCAGGCAAAAAAGCTTCCGCCTGCGGGTTCTAAACCTTGAGGTCCATCGCCGCCTGTCTATCGGCGGCGAGTGACCGTTATGTGGCGTCAGCCCTTGAGGACTTCAACCAGCGTCTTGCCGAGGCGTGCCGGCGAAGGCGACACCTTGATGCCTGCTGCTTCCATGGCTGCGATCTTGGATTCCGCATCGCCCTTGCCGCCGGAAACGACAGCGCCGGCGTGACCCATGGTGCGGCCCTTCGGAGCCGTACGACCGGCGATGAAGCCTGCCATTGGCTTCTTGCGGCCCTTCTTGGCTTCGTCGATCAGGAACTGGGCTGCATCTTCTTCAGCCGAACCGCCGATTTCGCCGATCATGATGATCGACTGGGTGGCGTCGTCTGCGAGGAACATTTCCAGCATGTCGATGAATTCGGTGCCCTTGACCGGGTCGCCGCCGATGCCGACAGCCGTCGTCTGGCCGAGGCCTTCGTTGGACGTCTGGAACACGGCTTCGTAGGTCAGCGTGCCGGAGCGCGAAACGATACCGACCGAACCCTTGCGGAAGATCGAGCCCGGCATGATGCCGATCTTGCATTCTTCCGGCGTCAGAACGCCCGGGCAGTTCGGGCCGAGAAGGCGCGACTTCGACTTGTCGAGCTTGGCCTTGACGCGCACCATGTCCATGACCGGGATACCCTCGGTGATGCAGGTGATGAACGGAACTTCAGCTTCGATCGCTTCGATGATCGCATCCGCAGCACCTGCCGGCGGAACGTAGATCACGGTCGCATCAGCACCGGTGCGCTCCTTGGCTTCGGCAACCGAAGCAAAGATCGGCAGCGCCGTGCCGTCGACGCCCGACGACCAGGTTTCGCCACCCTTCTTCGGGTGGATACCGCCGACCATCTTGGTGCCGTAGTAAGCAAGCGCCTGTTCGGTGTGGAACGTGCCGGTCTTGCCGGTCAGGCCCTGAACGAGGATCTTGGTGTCTTTATTGACGAGAATAGACATGTAACAGGTTCCTCAGATTAGGCTTTGATCGCCGCAACGATCTTCTTGGCGGCATCGTCCAGATCGTCAGCAGCCGTGATAGCAAGGCCGGATTCGTTGAGGATCTTCTTGCCGAGCTCGACATTGGTGCCTTCGAGGCGAACAACGAGCGGAACCTTCAGACCGACTTCCTGAACAGCTGCGACAACGCCTTCGGCGATGACGTCGCAACGCATGATGCCGCCGAAGATGTTGACGAGGATGCCCTCGACCTTCGGGTCAGCGGTGATGATCTTGAAGGCAGCCGCAACCTTCTCCTTGCCGGCGCCACCGCCGACGTCGCAGAAGTTGGCAGGCTCTTTGCCGTAAAGCTTAATGATGTCCATCGTCGCCATGGCGAGACCGGCACCATTGACCATGCAGCCGATATTGCCGTCGAGGGCAACGTAGGCGAGGTCCCACTTGGAGGCTTCGATTTCCTTGGAGTCTTCTTCGGTCTCGTCGCGCAGCGCCTTGACGTCGTCATGGCGGAACAGGGCGTTGCCGTCGAAGGACATCTTGGCGTCGAGAACGCGCAGGTGTCCGTCCTTCATGACGATCAGCGGGTTGACTTCGAGAAGAGCCATGTCCTTTTCGCCGAACGCCTTGTAGAGCGCCGGGAAGAGCGACTTTGCGTCTTCGGCAGCTGCACCCGAGAGTTCGAGAGCCTTGGAGATCTTGGCAACGTCGTCAGCCGTCACACCGGTTTCCGGGTCGATGGCGATCGTGTGGATCTTCTCAGGCGTATCGTGGGCAACGGCTTCGATGTCCATGCCGCCTTCGGTCGAAACGACGAAAGCAACCTGACCGACAGAACGGTCGACCAGCAGCGAGCAATAGAGTTCGCGGTCGATGTCTGCACCGTCTTCGATGTAGAGGCGGTTGACCTGCTTGCCGGCTTCGCCGGTCTGCGCGGTTACCAGCGTGTTGCCGAGCATGTCCTTGGCGTGAGCCACGAC
>Ga0209795_10000040_pt1 | contig 141378 bp, 127 predicted proteins | sample AgamicOrMarz_FD_187166 | JGI IMG/M metagenome (GOLD analysis project Ga0209795, IMG submission 187166) | Agave microbial communities from Guanajuato, Mexico - Or.Ma.rz (SPAdes) (version 2) | ecosystem: Host-associated > Plants > Phyllosphere > Phylloplane/Leaf | place: Guanajuato, Mexico... | reverse complement strand
CTCGAGTGTCCGATTTCAAATTGATCAAGGGTCCTGAGTCTAAAAACCCATTGCTGCGTTTATATTATCGTCATGCTATGGTACATACATTCATAAATGTATGTAAATCTGACTCCTGTAAATTCATCAACGTATGGCACGAAAAACCAAACAACAAGCGCTGGAAACCCGACAACACATTCTGGATGTGGCAATGCGTTTGTTCTCACAGCAGGGTGTTTCGGCAACCTCGCTGGCACAGATTGCTCAGGCCGCGGGCGTCACGCGGGGAGCGATTTACTGGCATTTCAAAGACAAGTCCGATCTGTTTGGTGAAATCTGGGAGCTTTCAGAGTCCAGCATTAGCGATCTTGAGAGTGAGTATCGGGCAAAATTCCCTCACGATCCACTCTCAGTGTTAAGAGAAATTCTAGTATATATCCTTGAAGCGACGGTTGTTGAAGAGCGTCGTCGTCTGATGATGGAAATCATCTTCCATAAATGTGAGTTCGTTGGTGAAATGGCGGTGGTTCAGCAGGCGCAGCGCGACCTGTGTCTGGAAAGCTACGATCGCATCGAACAGGTCCTCACGGAGTGCATGCAGGCCAAAATGCTTCCTGCCACATTACTCACCCGCCGGGCGGCGATCCTGATGCGCAGCTATATTTCCGGCCTGATGGAAAACTGGCTTTTTGCTCCGGAGTCGTTCGATCTCAGATCAGAGGCGCGCAGCTACGTCGAAATTTTTCTTGAGATGTGCCAGCTCTGTCCGACCCTTCAAAGTAAACTTAGCCCGCGCTCTGCCTGATCGGGCATGGGAAAAATCGTAGACCCTTTCCGTCGTACTATTCTGCTTCAGCCGGGCGTGATATCCTTCATGCCCGACTATTTCCGGTCATTTCTCACATCACATTCACAACTATGCTGCACATCAATCGCTCGCAACATCCTGTTCTGGCCCTGTTTTTGATCCTGCTGTTTTACTTTGCAGCCGCGCCGCTTTCATGGGCCCGTGCAGACAACGGCAGTGACATTCCCACGCGTGCTGATGTTCAGTCGCAACTCGACACCCTGAATAAGCAAAAAGATCTCTCCGCCCAGGAAAAACTCGTTCAGCAGGATCTGACGGAAACCCTGGAAACGCTGGACAAGATCGATCGCATCAAAGCCGAAACGGCCCAGCTACGGCAGAAGGTCGCTCAGGCGCCGGAGAACATGCGTAAGGCAACGGAGGCGCTGAGTGCGCTCAGCGACGTCGATAACGACGATGAAACCCGAAAAACGCTTGCCACGCTGTCGTTGCGCCAGCTTGAGTCGCGCGTGGCGCAGCTGCTGGACGATCTGCAAACGGCGCAGTCCGATCTCTCAACCTACAACAGCCAGCTGGTTTCGCTGCAAACCCAGCCTGAGCGCGTGCAGAACGCTATGTACTCGGCGTCGCAACAGCTACAGCAGATACGTAACCGTCTGAATGGCATCACCGTGGGGGAAGGGGCGCTTCGTCCCACCCAGCAAACGCTGCTGAACATCCAGCAGACGCTGCTAAACGCGGAGATTGAACAGCAGCGTAAGAGCCTGGAAGGCAACACGGTGCTACAGGATGCGCTGCAAAAACAGCGTGACTACGTGACCGCGAATATCAACCGGCTTGAGCATCAGCTTCAGCTGTTGCAGGAAGCGGTGAACAGCAAGCGCCTGACGCTGACTGAAAAAACGGCGCAGGAAGCGGTTTCGCCAGACGAGACGGCCCGTATTCAGGCCAACCCGCTGGTGAAGCAGGAGCTGGAGATTAACCACCAACTGAGCGAGCGTCTGATTCAGGCGACTGAAAGCGGCAGCGCGCTGGTGCAGCAGAATATTAAGGTCAAAAACTGGCTGGATCGCGCTTTGCAGGCCGAGCGCAACGTCAAGGAGCAGATTGCCGTCCTGAAGGGCAGCCTGCTGCTGTCGCGCATTCTCTACCAGCAACAGCAGACGCTGCCTTCCGCCGACGAGCTGGAAGACATGACCAACCGCATTGCGGATTTGCGTCTTGAACAGTTTGACGTTAACCAGCAGCGCGATGCGCTATTTCAGAGCGATACCTTCGTTGCCAAAGTGGAAGAGGGCCATTCAGGTGAAGTGAATGCTGAAGTTCACGACGCGCTGTTGCAGGTGGTGGACATGCGCCGCGAATTGCTCGATCAGCTTAACAAGCAGCTGGGCAACCAGCTGATGATGGCGATTAACCTGCAAATCAACCAGCAGCAGCTGGTGAGCGTTTCTAAAAGCCTCCAGGAGATCCTGACCCAGCAGATTTTCTGGGTGAACAGCAATAAACCCATGGACTGGGACTGGTTTAAATCTTTCCCGGAAACGCTGAAATCCCAGATCAAAAGCATGAAAATTACCGTGAACTGGGAGAAAGCCTGGCCTGCGGTGATGATTGCCTTCCTGACGGGGCTGCCTTTGCTGCTCATCGCTGGCGTCATACGCTGGCGTTTGAAATGGCTGAAACAGTACCAGGCGAAGCTGGCCTCGGAAGTGGGGCAACTGCGTAACGACAGCCAACTGCACACCCCGAAAGCGATCCTGATCGATCTGATCCGTGCTCTGCCGGTCTGCCTGTTGATACTCGCCGTGGGCCTGATCCTGCTGACCATGCAGCTGAATATCAGCGATCTGCTGTGGGCGTTCAGCAAGAAGCTGGCGCTGTTCTGGCTGGTGTTTGGTCTGTGCTGGAAAGTGCTGGAAAAAGATGGCGTCGCCGTCCGCCACTTCAACATGCCGGAAAAACTCACCAGCCACTGGCGTCGCCAGATTGTGCGCATCAGCCTCGCGCTGCTGCCGCTGCACTTCTGGTCAGTTGTGGCGGAGCTTTCCCCGCTGCACCTGATGGATGACGTGCTGGGGCAACTGGTGATTATGCTGAACCTGCTGCTGATTGCCGTTCTGATGTGGCCAATGTGCCGCGACAGCTGGCGGGATAAAGAGTCCCACAATCTTCGTCTGGCTACCGTAACGGTACTGGCGATCATTCCTCTGGCGCTGATGGTGCTGACGGCGACGGGTTACTTCTATACCACGCTGCGTCTGTCCGGTCGCTGGATCGAAACGGTTTATCTGGTGATTGTATGGAACCTGCTGTTCCAGACCGTGCTGCGTGGTTTGAGCGTGGCGGCGCGCCGCATTGCTTATCGTCGTGCTGTTGCCCGTCGGCAGCATCAGGTGAAAGAGGGGGCTGAAGGGGCAGAGCCGCAGGAAGAGCCGACCATTGCTCTGGAGCAGGTTAACCAGCAAACGATGCGTATTACCATGCTGGTGATGATCGCCCTGTTTGCGGTGATGTTCTGGGCCATCTGGTCTGATTTAATTACCGTCTTCGCCTACCTCGACAGTATCACGCTCTGGCAATACAACGGTACCGAAGCGGGCGCTGCGGTAATGAAAAGCGTCACCATGGGCAGCCTGCTCTTTGCGCTGGTGTCGTCAGTGGTTGCCTGGGCGTTGATCCGCAACCTGCCGGGTCTGCTGGAAGTGCTGGTGCTCTCAAGGCTGAACCTGCGTCAGGGGGCGTCGTACGCTATTACCACCATCCTGAACTATGTCATTATTATTGTCGGGGCGATGACGGTATTCGGCTCGCTGGGCGTCTCGTGGGATAAACTCCAGTGGCTGGCGGCGGCGTTGTCGGTGGGTCTGGGCTTCGGCTTGCAGGAGATCTTCGGTAACTTTGTCTCTGGCCTGATTATCCTGTTCGAACGTCCGGTGCGTATCGGCGATACCGTCACCATCGGCACTTTCTCCGGGACCGTCAGCAAGATCCGCATTCGTGCGACCACCATTACCGACTTCGATCGTAAAGAGGTGATCATCCCGAACAAAGCGTTTGTGACCGAGCGTCTGATCAACTGGTCGCTCTCGGATACCACCACTCGCGTGGTGATCCGACTCGGGGTGGCCTATGGCTCGGATCTGGACAAGGTGAAAGAGGTACTGCTGAAGGCGGCAGCCGACCATCCAAAAGTGATGCACGATCCTGCGCCAGCGGTATTCTTCACCACCTTCGGGCCGAGCACTTTGGATCATGAGCTGCGCCTGTACGTACGCGAACTGCGCGATCGCAGCTACACCGTCGATGAGCTGAACCGCACCATTGACCGTCTGTGTCGTGAAAACGATATTAATATCGCCTTTAACCAGCTTGAGGTTCATCTGCGCAACGAGAAAGGCGATGAGCATACGGAAGTGAAGCGCGAGATTAAGGGGGACGACCCTACTCCCGCCTAATCTATTTCCCTCTCCCCTCTGGGGAGAGGGTAGGGTGAGGGGGAAGTTTCCCCTCAAAATCTCGTCGCACAATCTCCAGCGCTTTCAGCACCGTCTCCGCCGGGATCTCGTGATTCTCCAGCAGCATAATTAAATCGACGGCCAGCTTGACCTCGTCGGGGGCATTTTCCAGTGACATCAGTGGCTCCTGTTAACGGGTCAGGCGTTCGATGACGCGTTCAATCTCATCCAGCGCCTGACGGCAGCGGACGATGCGGCCTTCCAGCGCGCTGATTTCACGCATTAATAACTGCTGCTCTTCCAGCGTTTCGCTGGTGTTCAGGCGGGCTTCGCGCTCGCGCTTCATCTCAAACAGACGGCGCTCAAACTCCTGGTTCTCCAGCCGCTTGCGCTGCCATTTTCCGAGTCCCGGCGAGGCGCTGTCCCACGCCCGTAACGGCCAGGCGGCGATTTCCCGGTGCAGGGCGGTGATCTGCTCGGTAAGATGCTCCGCAAGCCACGCGACCTGTTCCTGCTGTTCACTCTCAACCGCGTGACGAAGCTCGTCGAGATTGGTCTGCGCTTCAGCAAGATAATCCTCAATGACGGTGCTGCGGGTGCGGAAGAGCTGTCGGTCAAAGCGCGGTTTCAGCGTGGCGTGGCCCATCAACGGCGTGGCCTGCGCCCGCAGCGCGATCAGCTGATTTTGCAGCCTCTCAAGAAGCAGTGCTGTTTTCAAGGCGCTCTCCAGTGGTAAAGTAGCCGTTCAGTTTGATAACGATTCGCATTATGCAGCGTACTATTTTAATCATCATTGGCTGGCTCGCGGTAGTGCTGGGCACGCTGGGTGTGGTTTTACCCTTGCTGCCGACCACCCCGTTTATCCTGTTGGCCGCCTGGTGCTTCGCCCGCTCGTCGCCGCGTTTTCACCACTGGCTTCTGTACCGCTCGTGGTTTGGCGGCTACCTGCGGCACTGGCAAAAACACCGGGCCATGCCGCCCGGGGCTAAGCCGCGCGCCATTGCCTTCATCCTGATCACCTTCGCCGTCTCGTTATGGCTGGTGAAAATGATGTGGGTGCGCATTCTGCTGCTGGCGATCCTGGTTTGCCTGCTGATCTTTATGTGGCGGATCCCCGTGGTTGATGAAAAGCAACAAAAGCACTGAAGCCTCATCATGGCGGTTGCAATTATGGCGCACAGCCAGTAAATTCGACCGTTTTCGAGCACAGGTGCGCCTGGTCAAAGGTTAAACAACTGTTACTTTGACCGACTCGTCGCGCGCCGTGAGTAACACTGTTTCATTTAGGCACAAACCGATGACCGCAACTGCACAGCAGCTTGAATATCTGAAAAATAGCATCAAAAGTATCCAGGACTATCCAAAACCTGGCATTCTTTTCCGCGATGTCACCAGCTTGCTGGAAGACCCGAAAGCGTACGCCCTCAGCATTGAACTGCTGGTTGAGCGTTATAAAAACGCCGGGATCACCAAAGTAGTAGGTACTGAAGCCCGTGGCTTCCTGTTTGGCGCACCGGTTGCGCTGGCGATGGGCGTGGGTTTTGTGCCGGTGCGTAAGCCGCGCAAACTGCCGCGTGAAACCATTGCTGAGAGCTATGAGCTGGAATACGGCACCGATCAGCTGGAAATTCACGTTGATGCCATCAAGCCAGGCGACAAAGTGCTGGTGGTGGACGATCTGCTGGCAACCGGCGGCACCATCGAAGCGACCGTGAAGCTGATCCGTCGTCTGGGCGGGGAAGTGACCGACGCGGCATTCATCATCAACCTGTTCGATCTCGGCGGCGAGCAGCGCCTGGAAAAACAGGGTATTACCAGCTACAGCCTGGTGCCATTCCCGGGACATTAATCCCGTATCTCACAACCTCGCTCAATGGGTGAGGTTGTGATAGCATTCCCCTCCATTAATTCACCTTCCAGCGTTGCAGAGCCTGCCCATGAGTTATCAGGTGTTAGCCCGTAAATGGCGACCACAAACCTTTGCTGACGTTGTCGGTCAGGAACATGTGCTGACGGCCCTGGCGAACGGCTTGTCGCTAGGTCGCATCCATCACGCCTATCTTTTCTCCGGCACCCGCGGCGTCGGAAAAACCTCTATTGCCCGCTTGCTGGCAAAAGGTTTGAACTGCGAAACCGGGATCACCGCCACGCCGTGCGGCGTGTGCGATAACTGCCGTGAAATCGAGCAGGGGCGTTTTGTCGACCTGATCGAAATCGACGCCGCCTCGCGCACCAAAGTGGAAGACACTCGCGACCTGCTGGATAACGTGCAGTACGCCCCGGCGCGCGGCCGCTTCAAGGTCTACCTGATCGATGAAGTGCACATGCTGTCTCGCCACAGCTTTAACGCCCTGCTGAAGACGCTGGAAGAGCCGCCCGCGCACGTGAAGTTCCTGCTGGCGACCACCGATCCGCAAAAGCTGCCGGTCACGATCCTGTCGCGCTGCCTGCAGTTCCACCTGAAGGCGCTGGACGTCGAACAGATCCGCGCTCAGCTGGAACACATTCTTGATGAAGAGAAAATTGTCCACGAACCGCGCGCTCTGCAGCTGCTGGCCCGCGCGGCCGACGGCAGCCTGCGTGACGCACTGAGCCTGACCGACCAGGCGATTGCCAGCGGTGACGGCAAGCTCTCGACCGATGCGGTCAGCACCATGCTCGGCACGCTCGATGACGATCAGGCGCTGTCGCTTATCGAAGCGATGATTGCCGCCAACGGTGAGCAGGTGATGTCGCTGGTGAATGCCGCCGCCGCCCGCGGTGTGGAATGGGAAGCGCTGCTGGTCGAAATGCTCAGCCTGCTGCACCGTGTGGCCATGCTGCAGCTCTCTCCGTCGGCGATTGGCGCGGATATGGCGACCATCGAACACCGGATGCGTGAGCTTGCCCGTACCGTACCGCCTGCTGACGTTCAGCTTTACTACCAGACGCTGCTGATTGGCCGCAAAGAGCTGCCGTTCGCGCCGGACCGCCGCATGGGCGTTGAAATGACGCTGCTGCGCGCGCTGGCGTTCCACCCGCGCATGCCGCTGCCGGAGCCGGAGGTGCCGCGGCAGTCTTTCGCGCCGGCCGCACCCACGGCCGTGATGTCGCCGCAGCAGGTGACCCCGCATCCGACGCCGCCGCCGCAAAACGTGCCGCTGTCGGATGCCACCAGTTCGGTGCTTGCCGCACGAAGCCAGCTGCAGCGTGCGCAGGGAGTAACCAAACCAAAAAAGAGTGAACCGGCAGCGCCAGGAAGAGCGCGGCCGGTTAACAACGCCGCGCTTGAACGACTGGCCTCGGTAACGGAGCGCGTACAGTCGCGCCCGACACCGTCCGCGCTCGAGCAAAAAGCCCCGGCGAAAGAAGAGGCGTACCGCTGGAAGGCGACCACCATCATCGAGACGGTGAAGGAAGAGGTTGCCACGCCAAAAGCGCTGAAGAAAGCGCTTGAGCATGAAAAGACGCCGGAGCTTTCCGCGAAGCTCGCCGAAGAGTCTATCGAACGCGATGCCTGGGCCGCAGAGGTCAGCAGGCTTCAGCTGCCGAAGCTGGTTGAGCAGGTTGCGCTGAACGCCTGGAAAGAGCAGGAAGGCAATCAGGTGCGTCTGCATCTGCGTCCCAGCCAGCGGCACCTGAACTCCCCTGGCGCACAAAAGGCGCTGGCGGAGGCGCTCGCCGCAGTACAGGGCGTGCCGGTTGAATTGACTATCATTGAAGATGATAATCCGGCGGTGCGAACGCCGCTGGAGTGGCGTCAGGCTATTTATGAAGAGAAGCTCGCGCAGGCGCGTGAGTCGATAATCGCGGATAACAACATCCAGACTCTGCGCCGGTTCTTCGACGCCGATCTGGATGAAGAGAGTATTCGCCCCATTTGATCGTGAGTCTGACTTACGGTTGTAATCCTTAAACGTGAAAGAGAGAGAAGCCTATGTTCGGTGGAAAAGGCGGTCTGGGTGGCCTGATGAAGCAGGCTCAGCAGATGCAGGAAAAAATGCAGAAGATGCAGGAAGAGATCGCTCAGCTGGAAGTCACGGGTGAATCCGGTGCCGGTCTGGTGAAAGTGACCATCAACGGTGCGCACAACTGCCGCCGCGTGGAAATCGACCCAAGCCTGCTCGAAGACGACAAAGATATGCTGGAAGATCTGGTTGCCGCCGCGTTTAACGACGCTGCGCGCCGTATCGACGAAACCCAGAAAGAGAAAATGGCCTCTGTATCCAGCGGTATGCAACTGCCGCCGGGCTTCAAGATGCCATTCTGATGCAAACCAGTCCGCTGCTCACGCAGTTAATGGAAGCACTGCGCTGCCTGCCGGGCGTTGGCCCGAAGTCGGCGCAGCGCATGGCGTTCACGCTCCTGCAGCGCGACCGCAGCGGCGGGATGCGCCTGGCGCAGGCTCTGACCCGCGCCATGTCAGAAATTGGTCATTGTGCGGATTGCCGTACCTTTACCGAGCAGGACGTGTGTAACATCTGTACGAACCCGCGTCGCCAGGAAAACGGTCAGATTTGCGTGGTGGAGAGTCCTGCGGACATCTACGCCATCGAACAAACCGGGCAGTTTTCCGGCCGCTATTTCGTGCTGATGGGGCATCTCTCCCCGCTGGACGGCATCGGCCCGGATGATATCGGTCTTGACCGCCTTGAACAGCGTCTTGAGTCCGAAACCATCAAAGAAGTAATCCTCGCCACCAACCCGACGGTGGAAGGGGAGGCGACCGCCAACTACATCGCCGAGCTGTGCTCACAGTACGGCGTTGACGCCAGCCGCATCGCCCACGGCGTGCCGGTAGGCGGAGAGCTGGAAATGGTCGACGGCACCACGCTGTCGCACTCTCTGGCCGGGCGTCACAAGATTATTTTCTGACCAAACGGAGGCTGCATTTGTGGCCTCCGCTTGAAAATTCTCCCCCTTATCCCCATCTCTCACTCAACGTTTTAAAACCCCATTAAATGGCATTGTTGAGGTCGACTTAGATGAAAGGACAAGAAACCCGTGGTTTCCAGTCAGAAGTAAAACAGCTTCTGCACCTGATGATCCATTCCCTGTATTCCAATAAAGAAATCTTCCTGCGCGAGCTGATTTCCAACGCATCCGATGCGGCGGACAAGCTGCGCTTCCGCGCGCTGTCGAACCCGGATCTGTATGAAGGCGACGGCGAGCTGCGCGTGCGCGTCTCTTTCAATAAAGAGAACCGCACTCTGACCATCGCCGATAACGGCATTGGTATGAACCGTGATGAGGTGATTGACCACCTCGGGACGATTGCCAAATCCGGCACCAAATCCTTCCTTGAGTCCATGGGCTCAGACCAGGCGAAAGACAGCCAGCTGATCGGCCAGTTTGGCGTGGGCTTCTACTCGGCGTTTATCGTGGCGGACAAAGTCACCGTGCGTACCCGCGCGGCGGGCGACAGCGCGGAAAACGGCGTGCTGTGGGAATCCCACGGTGAGGGCGAATACACCGTTGATGACATCACCAAAGCGGATCGCGGCACCGAAATCACCCTGCACCTGCGCGAAGGCGAAGATGATTTCCTGAACGACTGGCGCGTGCGCTCCATCATCAGCAAGTATTCCGATCACATTGCGCTGCCGGTTGAGATTGAGAAACAGGAAGAGCAGGACGGTGAAACCGTGGTCTCCTGGGAGAAGATCAACAAGGCGCAGGCCCTGTGGACACGCAACAAGTCTGAAATCAAAGACGACGAATATAACGAATTCTATAAGCACATTGCCCACGACTTTACCGACCCGCTGACCTGGAGCCACAACCGCGTGGAAGGGAAGCAGGAGTACACCAGCCTACTGTACATCCCGGCGCAGGCACCGTGGGATATGTGGAACCGCGATCACAAGCACGGCCTGAAGCTGTACGTGCAGCGCGTGTTCATCATGGATGACGCCGAGCAGTTCATGCCGAACTACCTGCGCTTCACCCGCGGCCTGATCGACTCCAACGATCTGCCGCTGAACGTTTCGCGTGAAATTCTGCAGGACAGCACGGTGACCCGCAACCTGCGCAACGCGCTGACCAAGCGTACGCTGCAGATGCTGGAAAAACTGGCGAAAGACGACGCGGAAAAATACCAGACCTTCTGGAAACAGTTCGGCCTGGTGCTGAAAGAAGGCCCGGCGGAAGACACGGCGAACGTAGAAACCATCGCTAAACTGCTGCGCTTTGCTTCTACGCATACCGACTCCTCCGAGCAGACCGTATCGCTCGAAGACTATATCTCCCGTATGAAAGACGGGCAGGAGAAGATCTACTACATCACCGCAGACAGCTACGCTGCGGCGAAGAGCAGCCCGCACCTGGAGCTGCTGCGTAAGAAAGGCATCGAAGTGCTGCTGCTTTCTGACCGCATCGACGAGTGGATGATGAACTACCTGACCGAGTTCGACGGTAAATCCTTCCAGTCCGTGGCCAAAGCCGACGAGTCCATCGACAAGCTGGCGGATGAAGTGGACGAAAGCGCGAAAGAGGCCGAGAAGGCTCTGGAGCCGTTCGTTGAGCGCGTGAAAACTCTGCTGGGCGACCGCGTGAAAGAGGTGCGCTTCACGCACCGTCTGACCGACACCCCGGCGATCGTCACCACCGATGCGGACGAGATGGGCACCCAGATGGCGAAACTGTTCGCGGCTGCGGGCCAGGCGATGCCGGAAGTGAAATATATCTTCGAGCTGAACCCGGATCACCCGCTGGTGAAACGCGCGGCGGATACCCAGGACGAAGCACGCTTCGCCGAGTGGGTTGAGCTGCTGCTGGATCAGTCCCTGCTGGCCGAGCGCGGCACGCTGGAAGATCCTAACCTGTTCATTAAGCGTGTGAATGCGCTGCTGCTGGCGTAATTGACCACGCCTCCCCTGGTCTTCTCCCTCTCCCGTGGGAGAGGGCCGGGGTGAGGGCACCAGACAGCACTATCCCAAATTATCTCCCCCCTTAACCGTTTCAGCCTCCCCGCCTTCCTTGAGCCACGTCCGTTCTGATGGTATTGTTTAGCGCTTTTGAAAAATTGAACCAACTTTTGAGGGGATTTTCGCAATGCGTATTATTCTGCTTGGCGCTCCGGGCGCGGGTAAAGGAACTCAGGCTCAGTTCATCATGGAGAAATACGGTATTCCGCAAATCTCTACCGGTGACATGCTGCGTGCCGCTGTTAAATCTGGCTCCGAGCTGGGTAAACAGGCGAAAGACATCATGGACGCGGGCAAGCTGGTCACCGACGAGCTGGTTATCGCCCTGGTGAAAGAGCGCATTGCGCAGGAAGACTGCCGCAACGGTTTCCTGCTGGACGGTTTCCCGCGCACCATTCCACAGGCTGACGCCATGAAAGACGCTGGCATCACCGTGGACTACGTTCTGGAGTTCGACGTACCGGACGAGCTGATCGTTGACCGTATCGTTGGCCGTCGCGTGCACGCTGCCTCTGGCCGCGTTTATCACATCAAATTCAACCCACCTAAGGTTGAAGGCAAAGACGACGTGACTGGCGAAGAGCTGACCACCCGTAAAGATGACCAGGAAGAGACCGTGCGTAAGCGCCTGGTGGAATACCATCAGATGACCGCGCCGCTGATCGGCTACTACTCTAAAGAAGCGGAAGCGGGTAACACCAAATACGCGAAAGTTGACGGGACTCAACCTGTCGCTGACGTGCGTGCAGAGCTGGAAAAAATCCTCGGCTAAGTGCACTTTTCTCACCCGGCTCTCCGGGTGAGAAAAATTCTCATCCCACCTATTACAGCAATGGGTTTCGTTTACCCACATTTCCGCTACAATTGACCCCTATTCAAATGGTTAAGAGGCGTGAATGAGTCAGGCGAAAACCGGCATCCTGCTTGCCAATCTTGGCACTCCAGAAGCACCCACTCCGGACGCGGTAAAGCGTTACCTGCGCCAATTTTTAAGCGACACGCGCGTCGTGGATACCCCAAGACTGCTGTGGTGGCCGCTGCTGCGTGGTGTCATTCTGCCGATTCGTTCCCCGCGCGTGGCAAAGCTGTATCAGTCCGTCTGGATGGAAGAAGGCTCGCCGCTGATGGTCTACAGCCGTCGTCAGGAGAAGGCCCTGGCCGCCCGTCTGCCGGATATGCCCGTTGAGCTGGGGATGAGCTACGGCAAACCCTCCCTGAAAAGCGCCGTCGATGCGCTGCTGGCCCAGGGCGTTGAGCACATTGTGGTGCTGGCCCTCTATCCGCAATACTCCTGTTCCACGGTGGCTGCCGTCTGGGATGAGCTGGCGCGCATCCTGGCAACCCGCCGTCGCATTCCGGGCGTGACCTTTATTCGCGACTACGCTGATAACGAACTGTACATTAAGGCGCTTGCCAGCAGCGCGCGCGCGTCGTTTGAAAAACATGGCGAGCCGGACCTGCTGTTGCTCTCCTATCACGGCATTCCCCAGCGGTTTGCCAACGAAGGGGACGACTACCCGCAGCGTTGCCGCGATACCACGCGCGAGCTGGTCTCTGCGCTCGGCCTGCCGCCCGAGAAGGTGATGATGACCTTCCAGTCGCGCTTTGGCCGTGAGCCGTGGCTGACGCCGTACACCGACGAAACCCTCAAAATGCTTGGCGAGAAAGGCGTGAAGCATATTCAGGTGATGTCGCCGGGCTTTGCGGCGGACTGCCTGGAAACGCTCGAGGAAATTGCGGTACAAAACCGCGAATTCTTCCTTGAAGCCGGGGGGACAAAGTACGAGTACATTCCGGCACTTAACGACTCGCCGGAACACATCGAGATGATGGCCTCGCTGGTGACTCAAAGCCGCTGATCGCGCTGAAGGCCGGGTTTGTGCTACCATTCCCGGCCCATAATCCTTGCACAGTTCAGACCATGAAATTTCCCGGTAAACGTAAATCCAAACACTACTTTCCCGTCAACGCCCGCGATCCGCTTTTGCAGCAAATTCAGCCGGAAACCGAGACCAGCGCAGCCTGGGTGGTCGGTATCGATCAGACGCTGGTGGACATCGAAGCCAAAGTGGATGATGCGTTTGTCGCGCGTTACGGTCTGAGCGCCGGACACTCGCTGGTCATCGAAGATGACGTCGCCGAGGCGCTGTACCAGGAGTTGGTGCGTGAAAATCTCATCACCCACCAGTTTGCCGGAGGCACCATCGGCAACACCATGCACAATTACTCCGTGCTGGCCGACGACCGCTCGGTGCTGCTGGGCGTGATGTGCAGCAACATCGAAATCGGCGGCTACGCCTACCGCTACCTGTGCAACACCTCCAGCCGTACCGATCTGAACTATCTGCAGGGCGTCGACGGGCCGATTGGCCGCTGCTTCACGCTGATTAGCGACTCCGGCGAGCGTACGTTCGCCATCAGCCCGGGGCACATGAACAAGCTGCGCGCGGAGAGCATCCCGGAAGCGGTGATTGCGGGCGCGTCCGCGCTGGTGCTTACTTCCTATCTGGTGCGCTGCAAGCCCGGTGAGCCTATGCCGGAAGCGACCATGAAGGCGATCGAGTATGCCAAAAAATACAACGTGCCGGTTGTCCTGACGCTGGGCACGAAGTTTGTGATTGCCGATAATCCGCAGTGGTGGCAGACGTTCCTGAAAGAGCACGTCTCGATTCTGGCGATGAACGAAGAAGAGGCCGAAGCGCTGACCGGCGAAAGCGATCCGCTGCTGGCGTCAGATAAAGCGCTGGACTGGGTGGATCTGGTGCTCTGTACCGCCGGGCCGGTTGGGCTGTATATGGCGGGCTTTACGGAAGAAGAGAGCAAGCGTAAAACCCAGCATCCGCTGCTGCCGGGCGCGATTGCCGAGTTCAACCAGTACGAGTTTAGCCGCGCGATGCGTCACAAAGACTGCGTTAACCCGCTGCGTATTTTCTCCCACATCGCGCCGTATATGGGCGGACCGGAGAAAATCATGAACACCAACGGCGCGGGCGACGGTGCGCTGGCGGCGCTGCTCCACGACATTACCGCCAATGCCTACCATAAAACCAACGTGCCGAACTCCAGCAAGCACAAGTTCAGCTGGCTGACCTATTCGTCGCTGGCGCAGGTGTGTAAGTACGCGAACCGCGTGAGTTATCAGGTGCTCAACCAGCACTCCCCGCGCTTAACGCGTGGCCTGCCGGAACGGGAAGATAGCCTCGAAGAGGCGTACTGGGATCGTTAATTGCTAAAAGAAAACCCCGGTGGCGCTACGCTTACCGGGGCTACCTGTAGGCCTGCTTAGCGTAGCGCCAGCAGGCTTTTTTAACCCGTCACCGCCTCTTCAATCGGCGGTTTCTCCAGCAGCGTGAACATCGTATTGGCAATCTCACGCTCGCCCATCACCACCTGATTAGCCCCGCGCTCGGTAATGTAATCCACTTCGTCGTCATAGTGGGCGCGCGCGATTATCTCAATGTTCGGGCATTTTTCACGGGCGGTGGCGACAATCTCACCTGCTTCGTAGCCGTTAGGAATGGTCAGCAGCAGCCAGCGGGCGCAGTCCAGATGCGCCAGGTTCATGATCTCTTCATTGGCTGCATTGCCCAGCACGGCGCGGATGCCGCGCTCGCGCAGCTCATCAACCCGCGTACGCGAGGTTTCAATCACCACCAGCGGAATGCCCTGAGCCATCAGCTTCTCGCCGAGCAGGCTGCCGACGCGGCCAAAGCCGACCAGCAGGGCATGGTTACAAATATCCACCGGGATCTGCTTCTCTTCTTCCGTGGCCTCTTCGAACGTCTGTTCTTCCAGCGTTTCGGTTTTCTCGAGGTATTTTTCGAGCAGCGCGAACAGCACCGGGTTGAGCATTATCGAGAGGATAGCCCCGGCCAGCACCAGATTTTGTCCGGCCTGCGGCAGCAGATTCAGCGCCATGCCAAGGCCGGCAAGAATAAAGGCGAACTCACCGATCTGCGCCAGGCTGGCGGCGATGGTCAGCGCCGTACGCGGCGAGTGGCCAAACATCCGTACCAGGAAGAAGGCAGCAACCGACTTGCCGAAGATGATAATCGCCAGGGTGCCGAGGACGGCCAGCGGCTGGTCAATCAGGATCAGCGGGTCAAACAGCATCCCGACGGAGACAAAGAACAGCACCGCAAACGCGTCGCGCAGCGGCAGGGTGTCATGCGCCGCGCGGTGGCTCAGCTCGGATTCGTTCAGCACCATGCCGGCGAAGAACGCGCCCAGCGCAAAGGAGACGTCGAACAATTCGACGGCGCCAAAGGCAATCCCCAGCGCCAGCGCGAGCACGGACAGGGTAAACAGCTCGCGAGACCCGGTTGCGGCGCTGCGGGACATGATCCACGGCACCAGGCGGCGGCCCACGACCATCATGATGGCGATAAACGCCACAACCTTACCGATGGTTATACTCATATCCAGCGCCAGCGAGGCGAAGCCGACGTTATCTTTTTCCATCATTCCGGCGACGGCAGGCAGCAGAACCAGCGTCAGGACCATCACCAGATCTTCCACAATCAGCCAGCCAATGGCGATCTGCCCGCGCTGGCTGTCTATCAACTGCCTCTCTTCAAGCGCGCGCAGCAGCACCACGGTACTGGCGGTTGAGAGACACAGTCCGAATACAATGCCGGTCATCAACGACCAGCCAAGCACTGCCGAAAGCGCCATCCCCAGCAGCGTCGCCACCCCTATCTGGGCGATCGCTCCCGGTATGGCGATAGACTTTACCGCCATGAGATCTTTCAATGAGAAGTGCAATCCCACGCCGAACATCAGCAAAATCACGCCCAATTCCGCCAGTTCAGGTGCCAGTTTGGTATCCGCCACAAAACCCGGCGTAAAGGGTCCCGCCAGCACACCCGCCAATAAATAACCTACAAGAGGAGAAATACGAAGTTTGTTGGCAATCATGCCAAGAATAAAAGCGAGCACAAGTCCACCTACAATGGTGGTGATAAGCGGTGTGGCGTGGTGCATTCCGTCTCCTTTCGTCGTGGGTGTTCCATTTCTGGCGTAAATACCAAAAAGCCGAGTAATAGTTTATGACAATTTTCGCGCTTATGTTTATGAATAATTGTTGAAATTTGAATAAAACAGCAATAAGCGTGAAAAAAAGCAGATTTTGATAAATTCGCCGGGGGGAGCAGGAGGAAAGCCTTACAGCATCAGGAAGTGTGGCCGCCAAAGTTTATCTTTGGCGGCCGATAAACTACGCTTTGTGGCGGTTGTCAGGCAGGAATATGGTCAACATCCCCAGAAGTGGGAGGAAAGCACAGATTTTATAGACCAGGAAGATGCTGGTATGGTCCGCAACCATCCCCAGCACCGCAGCACCCAGGCCGCCCATACCGAAAGCGAAACCAAAAAACAGCCCGGAAACCATACCGATACGCCCCGGTAACAGCTCTTGCGCGTAGACCAGAATCGCCGAGAAGGCCGATGCGAGAATAAAACCAATGATAACGGTTAAAATCCCGGTCCATTCCAGGCTTGCGTACGGTAAAACAAGCGTAAAGGGAGCAACGCCGAGGATAGAGCCCCAAATCACATATTTACGCCCGATTTTATCGCCAACAGGCCCGCCAATTACCGTGCCGGCAGCCACCGCAAACAGGAAGGCAAAGAGGTGGAACTGGGCGTTTTGTACCGATAATCCGAATTTTTGCATCAGATAAAAGGTGTAATAGCTGCTGATGCTCGCCATATAGAAATATTTGGAGAATATCAGCACCAGAAGCACCGATACGGCCAGAATGACCTTATTGCGCGGCAGAGGGTTAACCACTTTCGCGACGGGCTTGCCCTTGTTCACGCGATGCTGAGCGGCATACCAGCGGCTGATCTGCGCCAGCACAACGATCGCCAGCAGCGCGGCGAGCACAAACCACGCCACGTTACCTTTACCGTAAGGGGCGATGATCACCGCGGCCAGCAGCGGGCCAAGAGAGCTACCAAAGTTTCCGCCGACCTGGAACAGCGACTGCGCCAGCCCGTGACGGCCGCCAGAGGCCATACGCGCCACGCGGGACGATTCCGGGTGGAAGACCGACGAGCCGGTACCCACCAGCGCGGCGGCTATCAGCACCGCCTCGAAGCTGCCCGCCATCGCCAGCAGTACCAGCCCGCTTAACGTAAAGCACATGCCAATCGGCAGTGACCATGGCATCGGGTACTTATCCGTCCAGTAGCCCACCACCGGTTGCAGCAGCGACGAGGCCAGCTGGAAGGTGAGGGTGATCATCCCGATCTGTACGAAGGTTAATGAGAACTCAGACTGCAAAAGCGGATAGATCGCCAGAATCAACGACTGGATCATGTCGTTGAGCAGATGAGAAAGACTGATTGCGCCTAATACTTTAAAAGAGGTGCGCGAGGCTGGCGGCGACGCCGGAGCGCCCGTCGCGGGCTGGGTTGATTCACTGATTGCCATAAATACCACGTCGTTTTGTTATTAGAAATGCAGGGTGTAATTATTATCCGACTAACATACCCGTCCCCGACATTTGAAGAAAGTCGCAATTCTGAAAACATATTTGTCTATTCTGATTACTCATTGTAATTTTTGCGTTTGTCTATGGGTCAGGGAGAGAGAAGATGAAGTTTATTAAACGTGGCGTCGCGCTGGCGCTGCTTGCCGCGTGGGGCATGGCAAGCCTGCCCGCGCAGGCGTACGAACAAGACAAAACCTATAAAATTACCATCCTGCATACTAACGATCATCACGGCCATTTCTGGCGCAGTGAATACGGTGAATATGGCCTGTCTGCGCAAAAAACGCTGGTGGATGGCATTCGTAAAGAGGTGGCGGCTGAGGGCGGAAGCGTGCTTCTGCTGTCGGGCGGAGATATTAATACCGGCGTGCCGGAGTCGGATTTACAGGATGCCGAACCCGATTTCCGCGGCATGAATTTAATTGGTTACGACGCGATGGCCGTCGGTAACCATGAGTTTGATAATCCGCTGACCGTGCTGCGCCAGCAGGAAAAATGGGCGAAATTCCCGTTCCTCTCCGCCAATATTTACCAGAAAAGTACCGGCGAACGTCTGTTTAAACCCTGGGCGCTGTTCAAGCGTCAGGGTCTTAACATCGCGGTGATTGGCTTAACGACCGACGATACGGCGAAAATCGGCAATCCTGAATTCTTTACCGATATTGAATTCCGCAAACCGGCAGACGAAGCGAAGCTGGTGATCCAGGAGCTGCAGCAGAACGAGAAGCCGGATGTGATCATCGCCACGACCCATATGGGCCACTACGACAACGGCGAGCACGGTTCCAATGCGCCGGGTGACGTCGAGATGGCGCGCAGCCTGCCCGCCGGCTCGCTGGCAATGATTGTGGGCGGTCACTCACAGGACCCGGTGTGCATGGCATCAGAGAACAAAAAACAGGTGGATTACGTGCCCGGCACGCCGTGCGCGCCAGACCGTCAGAACGGCATCTGGATTGTCCAGGCGCATGAGTGGGGCAAATATGTGGGCCGCGCGGACTTTGAATTCCGCAACGGCGAGATGAAGCTGGTGCACTACCAGCTGATCCCGGTCAACCTGAAGAAGAAAGTGACCTACCCGGACGGGAAAAGCGAGCGCGTGCTCTACACCCCGGAAATCCCGGAAAACCAGCAGATGCTCTCCCTGCTGACGCCCTTCCAGAGCAAGGGCAAAGCGCAGCTGGACGTTAAGATCGGCACCCTCAACGGTCGCCTGGAAGGGGATCGCAGTAAGGTCCGCTTCGTGCAGACCAACATGGGCCATCTGGTGCTGGCAGCGCAAATGGCGCGGACCGGGGCAGACTTTGGCGTCATGAGCGGCGGGGGCATTCGTGACTCTATCGAGGGCGGCAATATCACCTATAAAGACGTGCTGAAGGTTCAGCCGTTTGGCAACATCGTGGTTTATGTCGATATGAGCGGCAAAGAGGTGACAGACTACCTGACCGCCGTGGCGCAAATGAAACCGGACTCTGGCGCCTATCCGCAGTTTGCCAACGTTAGCTTTGTGGCGAAAGACGGCAAGCTTAACGATCTCAAAATCAAAGGCGAGCCGGTCGACCCTGCTAAAACCTACCGTATGGCGACGTTAAGCTTTAACGCCACCGGCGGCGACGGCTATCCGCATATCGATAACAAACCAGGCTATGTGAACACTGGCTTTATCGATGCGGAAGTGTTGAAGCAGTTTATTGAGCAGAATTCACCGGTTGACGTGAACGCGTACGAGCCGAAAGGCGAGGTAAGCTGGCAGTAGCGTTGTGCGGCCTGATGCCCTCACCCCAACCCTCTCCCACCGGGAGAGGGCGCGAACACAAAAAACGGTAACGCCTGTTACCGTTTTGCTTTTACCTCGTAGCCGCCACCCGGCTTTTTTTACTCCCTGCGCGCAATATCCGCAAACTTCGCGTCGAGCATTTTTGCCAGATCGCTCGCCGCCAGTTCAATATCCAGCCCGCGCTTGCCGCCTGAAATGTAGATGGTGTTAAATTCCTGCGAAGGGGCATCGATCAGCGTGGGGAGGCGTTTTTTCTGCCCGAGCGGGCTGATCCCGCCGACCAGATAGCCGGTGGTGCGTTGCGCAACCATCGGGTCTGCCATATCAACCTTTTTGGCCCCCAGCGCTTTGGCGACTTTTTTGAGATCCAGCTGACCGGCAACCGGCGTCACCGCCACGGCGAGGTGCTTCATGTCGCCATTCATCGCGACCAGCAGCGTTTTGTAAACCTGGTCCGCGTTCAGCCCGAGTTTACGCACCACTTCATCACCAAAATTGGTTTCGTTCGGATCGTGATCGTAAGTATGGATCCGGAAAGTAATCTTGTTTTTTTCGAGTAATTTAACGGCGGGAGTCATAGCTATCCTTCTCACATCAGACATTTCATGCTGGCAGCATACGCCTGACGGTTGTCTAAAAAATAGCACCATCTTGCGCAATAGTGTTGGCAGTGATGGTCACTTTGAGCGACAATCGGCTCAACCGAAGGTCTCCTTCGGCATAATAAAAACGATGAAATTCCTCTTTGACGGGCCAATAGAGATATTGGCCATTTTTTTTATTTCAGCAGCGACGGCAAGTTTCCCTCACCGTATAAATGCAGCGCACCGACCGCGACGACGTATCGCCCGGCGGGCAGCGCATGCAGCCTTTCGCGCCATGCCTGGTTACGCGCGTTCATCAGCACATCGTACAACGACTCACTGAAGGTCGAAGGCAGCGCCAGCGTGCTGTCCGCAGGCGGGGCATTAAGCCACCAGCCTATCATCGTTTGCAGCAGACGGGCGTTAGTGTGCCAGTGGGTCAGCGTATCATCCAGCAGCATCAGGCCATCATCGGGAAGCTGGCGAAGCAGGGCGATCTGGCTGTCCGTACCTTCCAGCTCGATAATGGCGAGACGGCGCGCACGGGCCGCGTTCAACAGCTGATAATCGATGCCGTAATCCCCGCGCAAACCGAGACGCTGCGCCTGGGTAGCCTGAAGCACCATGGCAATTTGCCACAGCGGCAGCGTATCCAGCATCGTCAGCGACACGCCGGTTTCATTTGCGATACGCTCCAGTTCCGCCAGCTGCGTCGCATTCAGTCGCGCAGCCAGAGGGGTATCGCTTTCCAGCCCGGCAAACGGCGACTCCTGACCTGAGATATCCGCCTCAACGACCAGCGCGTCGGCATTTTTCAGCAGTTTAAGCAGGCCGGAAGGCAGGGGAGACATATCCTGCGTGCCCATATGAATACTGCCAACCAGGTGCAACAGTTGGCCGCCCGGGAGGGCAATATCCATACCGGGCCAGGCATAACGGCGGGGAAACAGGGCGCGAAACGATGCTTTTATACGATGAATCAGACTCATACGCGCTCCATGAATGGAAAGGTTCATGCTAGCGCGTACGAGTACAAGGTTCAATCCTTCGGTGTAAAACGCAGCAGCCGGTTGGCGTTGCTCACCACGGTGATGGAAGAGAGCGCCATGGCGGCACCCGCCACGACCGGGTTCAGCAGCGTGCCGGTCAGCGGCCACAAAATCCCGGCGGCAATCGGAATGCCGAACGCGTTGTAGATAAACGCCCCGAGCAGGTTCTGCTTCATGTTGCGCAACGTGGCTTTTGATATCGCCAGCGCGTCCGCAACGCCGGTCAGGCTGTGACGCATCAGCGTAATTGCCGCCGTCTCAATGGCGACATCGCTCCCGCCGCCCATCGCAATGCCCACTTCCGCCTGCGCCAGCGCCGGGGCGTCGTTAATGCCGTCGCCGACCATCGCCACCTGACGACCCTGCGCTTGCAGCGCCTTGATAGCGTCGGCTTTGCCGTCCGGCAGCACGCCCGCTATTACCTCATCAATACCCGCCTCTTTGGCGATTGCATTGGCGGTTGTGGGGTTATCGCCGGTCAGCATCACCAGGCGATAGCCCGCGCGATGCAGGCGCTGGAGTGCTTCTACGCTGTCCGGACGCAGCGGATCGCGAACGGCAAATAGCGCCGCCGCTTTGCCATCCACCGCCAGCAGTACCGGAGTGGCCCCCTGAGACGCCTGCGCGTTCAGTTCACTCTCAAGCGCGGAGGTATCCACGCCGTTTTCATTCAGCAGGGCCTGATTGCCCAGCAGCAGCGCGCGCCCTTCGGCTTCACCGCTCACGCCCAGCCCGCGCAGGGTGCGGAATTGACTGATGTCAGGCAGCACGGCGCTTTCCGCCTTATCCAGAATGGCGCGGGCCAGCGGGTGGCTAGAGCCTTGCTCCAGCGCAGCGGCCAGGCGCAGCGCGTCTTCCTGGGCGAGTCCAGGGGTATGGACCGCCACCACCTGCGGTTTGCCCTCGGTCAGCGTCCCGGTCTTATCGAACACCAGGGTGTCGAGCGTGCTGGCGCGCTGCAGCGCATCGGCGTCACGCACCAGCACGCCAAATTCGGCGGCGCGGCCCACGCCGGAGATAATCGACATCGGCGTTGCCAGGCCCAGCGCGCAAGGGCAGGCGATGATAAGCACCGTGGTGGCGATGGTCAGGGTATAAACAATCTGCGGAGCCGGGCCAAAGAGGTACCAGATGGCCCCGCTCAGCAGGGCGATACAGACCACCACCGGGACAAAAATGGCGGAGATTTTATCGGCAAGCTGCCCTATTTCAGGCTTGCTGCTCTGCGCCTGCCGTACCAGCCGAATAATGCGCGACAGCGTAGTGTGGTTGCCGACCGCACGGGCGCTGAACAATACGCTACCGTCCTGGACAACCGTCCCGGCGTGCACGACATCGCCCAGTGATTTTTGCTGCGGGATGGGTTCGCCGGTCAGCATGGCTTCATCCAGCCAGGCTTCTCCCTGTACGATCTCACCGTCGACGGGAACGCGATCGCCCGTGGTCAGGCGCAGCGTCATGCCGGGCTGCACCTCCGCCAGCGGTACGCTCCGTTCGCCGTCGTCGGTTACCACGCGTGCCGTCGGCGGGGTTAAATCAAGGAGTCGCTCCAGCGCTTTCGAGGAGCGCTGACGCGCGCGGGCTTCGAGCATATGGCCTAAGTTGATCAGGCCGATGATCATCGCGCTCGCTTCGTAGTAAAGGTGCCGGGCCTCCATCGGGAACCACTGCGGCCAGAGGTTAACGCTCATTGAGTAGAGCCACGCCGCACCGGTGCCGAGCGCGACCAGCGTATCCATTGTTGCGGTACGGTTTTTCAGGCTTTTCCAGGCGCTGGAATAGAAGTGACCGCCCGCAAAAACCATCACCGCCAGCGTGACCAGACCAATCACCAGCCACAGCGTACGGTTATCGTCGGTGACCATCATGTTGTCGCCGAGCATGCCCCACACCATCACCGGAATACCAACCAGCAGGGCGACAATCGCCTGCCAGCGGAAGCGTTTCATGATGGCGATGGCGGTTTCCTGCTGGCGTTCGCGGCGTTCGGCATCGTCTTCGATCGCCTCTGCGCCGTAGCCCGCTTTTTCAACCGCCTGCACTAATTCTGCGGCGGAGGCACTGCCCATAACCAGCGCAGTCCGCTCCGCAAGATTTACCCGTGCCTGCGCAACGCCCGGTACGGCCTGTAAGGCATTTTGTACCCGGGAGACGCAGCTGGCGCAGCTCATGCCGTTGATCAGCAACTGCTGGCTGTCATCAACGTCATCCGCTACCGGAAGCTCAGGAGAGACCGCTGTCAGTGCTTCCGACGGGGTTGATGACTCTGTCAGCGGTTTAGCCTTTGGGTGGCTCAGCTCCGCCCCGTAACCGGCCTGTTTAATGGTGTCGATGAGCGCCTCGGCGCTGGCGCTGCCGATCACGGCTGCATGGTCGATGGTCACGTCAGCACTTTCCACATCAGGGCGCTGTTCCAGGCTTTCTTTAACGCGTTTGACGCAGTGGCCGCAGGAGAGGCCATCCAGCGTCAGGTCAATAGTGTGAGACATAACAAAACTCCCGTATAATGTTTTGGTCAGTTGTTGACCGGAGTAACGCTTTTCGTTAGCTGTTATAAAGGTTAAACCTTCCATCAAGGGGAAGGTCAAGGGGGAAATGTGAATATCAGTGATGTGGCGAAAAAAACCGGATTAACCAGCAAAGCGATCCGCTTCTACGAAGAGAAAGGGCTGGTGACGCCGCCGCTGCGCAGCGAGAATGGCTATCGCAGCTACACCCAGCGGCACCTTGACGAGCTGACGCTACTACGACAGGCAAGGCAGGTAGGATTTAACCTTGAAGAGTGCGGCGAGCTGGTGAACCTGTTTAACGATCCGAAACGCCACAGCGCCGACGTCAAAAAACGCACGCTGGAAAAAGTGGCGGAGATCGAACGGCATATTGTTGAGCTGCAGACGATGCGTGAACAGCTGCTGCAGTTGGCGAATTCGTGCCCGGGAGATGACAGCGCCGACTGTCCGATTATCGACAATCTTTCCGGCTGCTGTCATCGCAAGGTGCATAGCTAGCAGGCCCTGACCCGCAGCGTTATCCCTTCTACTGCCATGACCTCTACCTGCGTTCCGGCAGTGAGGTCTTCATCGGCCACGACCGGCCACGAGCTGTCACCCACGCGCATGTGGCCGCGGCCATTCACCAGGGTGGTATCGAGCGTAAAACGCCTGCCGACGATCTGCTGCCCGCGCTGGTTGAGATGAGCATCCGCGGGTTTTTGCTCGCTCACCCGTTTGTTAAGCCAGCGCCACCACAGCCACGCGGCAACGAGAGTCAGAACCGCGAACAAGACGCCTTGTCCTTCCCAGCCAACCGGCAGCAGCCAGACGACTAGCCCGGTGATCACGGCAGCGACGCCGCTCCAGAGCAGATAACCGTTGCCCCCCAGCATCTCGGCGGCGAGCAATAAGCCCCCGAGGCTAAGCCAGAAGGCATGAGGATGGGCGACGATAAGCTCAATCATCTTTTACGCTCGTTTCCGCTGTCTTTGATCAGTTCGGTGATACCGGCGATAGAGCCCATCAGGCTGGTGGCATCCAGCGGCATCATCACCACCTTGCTGTTGTTCGCCGAGCCAATCTCTTTCAGCGCGTCCGTGTACTTCTGCGCAACGAAGTAGTTCACCGCCTGAATATCCCCGGCGGCAATCGCCTCGGATACCATCTGCGTCGCACGGGCTTCTGCTTCTGCCGAACGCTCACGCGCCTCGGCCTGCAAAAATGCTGACTGGCGCTCGCCCTCGGCTTTCAGGATCTGCGACTGCTTTTCCCCTTCCGCTTTTAGGATTTCTGCCTGACGTACGCCTTCTGCTTCCAGGATATAGGCGCGCTTGGTACGTTCCGCTTTCATCTGGGCGTTCATGGAGGAAATCAGTTCTGCCGGAGGGCGAACGTCGCGGATCTCAATACGGGTGACTTTGATCCCCCACGGATTGGTCGCTTCATCGACAATGTGCAGAAGGCGGGTGTTGATGCTGTCACGCTGGGAGAGCATCTCATCAAGTTCCATCGAGCCCAGCACGGTACGGATGTTGGTCATCGTCAGGTTGACGATAGCCAGTTCCAGGTTGCTGACTTCGTACGCCGCTTTTGGCGCATCGATCACCTGAATAAAGCAGACCGCATCGATGGTGACGTTGGCGTTGTCCTTGGAGATGACCTCCTGGGATGGAATATCCAGCACCTGTTCCATCATGTTGATCTTACGACCAATTCTGTCCATGAAAGGCACGATAAGGCTCAAGCCTGGCGTCAGCGTATTGGTGTAGCGGCCAAAGCGCTCGACCGTCCACTGATAGCCCTGCGGGACAATTTTGACGCCAGCGCCGACGATGACCAGCGCAACGAAGATAAGGACTGGAATAACAATGAGCATTAAAACCTCCTGTTTTGCATGCCGAAAATAGAAAAAACGCGTGTGTAGTATCGGTAAGTATATCGGCTATCGGATATAAATTCGCCTCTTTAAAGAGGGGGGTTCCAGACTTGAAACAGGAAAATGCCCCGCCGGATGGCAGGGCGCAAGAGTCAGTTTGCGGGATGGGTATAGGTAAAATCGGCGATGAAACCGTCGCCCTCGTCGGCAATGGCTTTTGAAAGCCCCTGATAGTAATTTTCCAGCCCCAGGGCTTCGATTTGCTGGATCTGCTCGCGGATAGGGGCGCAGAACAGGACCGCGTTCCCCGCTTCAACTCGCTTGTTGTTTGGTGGGAGGTCGCCTGTTATGGCTTTAAACCACGTTCTGATCCCTTGCTTTAAGTTCTGCGGGGCTTTGGCGAGATTTTCGCTGTCGGTCAGTACCTGCAGGGTCGGAAATTCATTGGCATAGACCGCGCGCTTCATGCGTTCAAAAAACTGGCTAAAAAGTTCGAATGAATTGAGATCGGTCACGCGCGGCTTGGTGGTTTTGCCGTTTTTATTGCCCGGTTTTCGCGGCGATTTTACCGACGCCGGGTTCGCATTCACTTTCTCAAGATCAAGGCCAAACAGCAGATTACAGTGCGCACGACGCTCTTTAAGCGGGTAGGACAGCAAAACATCAATAAACTGGGTGGCTTTTACCTTCGCGAGATTATGGTTAATCAGCCACTGCGTGCGGGAATACTCAGCCGGAGAGACGAACCAGTCCGGTATTTCGCTAAAGCGTTTGGATTTTCCCTTGCTGTCAAATTCGATAAAGTGCGCGCCATCGTCGAAGGCAAAATAGCAATTTTTAAAGCTGCCAATCGTGGTGTTCACGATCAGCGCCTTCTTAACAAAATCGACGACCTCTGCACCGATGACAAAACTCGTGAGTTCTGAAGAATTGATGACTTCCATTAATGTTTCAACGTCAGGAACGCCTGGCTTCAGGGAAGAGAACTCATAAAAGATATGTGTCATGCCGCATACTTCCTATAGTTATAAGAGTGTCAATTTGTATGCTAAAAAGTTTAACACCCCGCAATGGCATAGGCTATTAGCAGCGCATGCTGGAACCCTTTAGCGATCACAAATGGAAGATATACGTTACTTTTTAATGTCAACATGTCAAATTTGATTGACATTTTACTGACTAATAAAGGATTGAATGCGTTCTTTTCGCATCTGCATGTTACAACACTTAATACTTGCTTAAGTGAGTCTGTTTTCAGAATACAAAAAAGCCGCCTGAGTGGCGGCCCGAATGTGCAAGGGTGAGGCAAGGGAGGTCGTAGTGTGCTTAGCGCAACCCACCTGGCTACGGGTGATTAAGACCAGAACCGCGGGCAGCGTTCCTTTTATGGTGAGACGTTAATTAATAAGAAAACGTTAACAGGCCGCTTTTAGACGGCCTGCTGGATAAAATGAGATTAGAAATCGCCAGAAATACCCGCGCCTGCCATCCAGCCGCTGTCGAAGGAGCTTGATGCCTGCATGTTTACCGCAACGTGGCGGGTAATCCCTTTCTGGATCCCTGCAGCCAGCGCCGCACCGTCACCGTTAGCGGTGCCGGTTGAGAGCGCCCATGCGTTATCTGAGTGATAGTGGAGGCTGGACATCGCCGCGGCGTTATTTAGGCCACGTTTCAGTTCGTCCCGGGTGTCATCAATCTCTCTCGCGTTGCGATCGATAGCCTTGCTGTTGCTCTCGATGCGCTGGCTGTTGCTCTCGATACGCTGCGAGTTATCCGCAACCTGACGGTTATTGCTCTGGGCAACATAGTAATTGTTCACCTGATTGATCTCGGTGACGGTACCGGCAGAACCGTTTGCCTTCGCTGAAGGTTCTGTGGTGGTTGTCGTTTTCGTCGTGTTATCAATGTAAGTGACGCTACTGGTGCGAGGCGTTTGCGGATTGATCAGGGTGCCTTTTGGCAGGCCTGCCGTTGTAGTCAATACCGGGGTTTTAGCGATCAGCGTTGTAGAGGTAGACGTTCCCGTTTGAGGAAGCGGTGGCGTCTTTTGAGCAGGCAGCACGGGCTGAGGGATTTTCTGCGACACGGACTCGACTGTCAGCACCGGGGCATTCTTCGGTTGCGGGATCGCCTGTGGAATAGCCTGAGGCTGTTTCTGCGGTACAGCCTGGACGAGCAGCACAGGGGCTTTCATCGGCTGCGGGATAGCCTGCGGAATGGCCTGAGGAATAGCCTGCGGCACGGCCTGAACTTTCAGGGTAGGGGCTTTGATCGGCTGCGGGATAGCCTGCGGAATGGCCTGAGGTGCAATCTGCGGCACGGCCTGGACTTTCAGCACGGGGGCTTTGATCGGCTGCGGGATCGCCTGCGGAATGGCCTGAGGTGCAATCTGCGGCACGGCCTGGACTTTCAGCACGGGGGCTTTGATCGGCTGCGGGATCGCCTGCGGCGTTGCCTGAGGAATAGCCTGCGGCACGGCCTGAACTTTTAGCACGGGGGCTTTGATCGGCTGCGGGATCGCCTGCGGCGTTGCCTGAGGAATAGCCTGCGGCACAGCGTGGGATGTCGGAACGGCGTCAGGGGTTGCTGTTTTTAATGCCAGACGCGCGGCGTCCAGCTGTGTTCTGCCGAATTTGTCCTCACGGCGAGTAGCCTTGATCCGATCAATGGCATCGCTGTGTGCCTGAACGGCTGCTGTGGCTTCAGGGGAATAAACGCCGTATTGAGAAAATGCGGCATACATGGCCTGGCCGGTGACTCTCTCGTTCTGCAGCGCCGTGCTATACGATTTTCTTGCGAGATGGGAGAATTGTGCAGCGCCCAGCAAATTGGTCGCGGCTTGCTCAGTACTGATGGCGAATGCCGCCGGCGCCACAAAGCACATCGCCATGCCAGAGGCCAGCATCTTAACGGTGGTTTTCATTTTTCACTTCCTGACTATCATCATTAGGCGTCATTTCACACGTAAAGTTATCGATGACTTCGATGTGTGAGTAATAACAGTTTACATAGGGGTTAGTTAAGGTTTGCATAGTCTTTGTATTGACTTTTGTGTGGCTGATTCTAGGTTGTGTCTATGTGTTATTTTTTGACTTAAATCATTAAAAAGTGTTTGTTAAGTGACCATTTACACTGCTGGATTCTGCTATATGGCGCGCACTTTCGAACGAAATTTGCCATTTTTGTGATCGGAAGTGGGTTCTCACTACTGCAGATATGCACAGATACAGGTGTATAAAAGTCTTAATTAAAGTATGGTTTTTGGGTTCGAATTAGACTTTTTACAGTCTTTTAAATCAAAGGGAGAATGATGGGAAACCATAACGTTCTATTGCAGATCAATGAGGTAGGCTATCGCGTGGGGGATGCCGCCATCCTGCAGCAGGTTAATTTCACGCTTACCGCCGGGGAGTTCAAGCTGATCACCGGGCCGTCCGGCTGCGGTAAAAGCACGCTGCTGAAAATTGTGGCGTCGTTGCTCAGCCCGACAGAGGGCACCGTGATGTTTGAGGGAAAGAATATTGCCACCCTTACGCCGGAAAGCTATCGGCAGCAGGTGTCTTACTGTGTGCAAACGCCGTCGCTGTTTGGCGAAACGGTTTACGACAACCTGATCTTCCCCTGGCAGCTGCGTAACAAAACGCCCGATCCGCAGCGCTTTACCGACGATCTGGCGCGGTTTGGCCTGTCACCGGAGACGCTGACCAAATCGATTAATGAACTGTCGGGCGGGGAGAAGCAGCGCGTCTCGCTGATCCGCAACCTGCAGTTCTTACCGAAGGTGCTGCTGCTGGATGAAATCACCAGCGCGCTGGACGACGTCAACAAACGCAACGTCAATGAGATCGTGCACGATTACGCGCGTGAGCAGAACATTGGCGTGCTGTGGGTGACGCACGACGCAAACGAAATTACCCATGCGGATGACGTCATCACCCTTAAACCGCAGGGCGGGAAAATGCAGGAGGCAAACCGTGGGCGAGCATAACATTACCAACGAATCGCTGGCGTTTTCGATGCTGCTGGTACTGGTGGCGATCGTGGTCAGCTACCGGGAAAAGCTGGGGCTGGAGAAAGATATTCTGTGGAGTATTTGCCGCGCGATTATCCAGCTCATCATTGTCGGCTATGTGCTGAAGTACATTTTCAACGTTAATCACGCGGTACTCACGCTGCTGATGGTGCTGTTTATCTGCTTCAACGCGGCATGGAACGCGCAAAAGCGCAGCAAGTATATTGATAAGGCATTTCTCTCGTCGTTTATCGCGATCGCCACCGGCACCGCCCTGACGCTGGCAGTACTGGTGCTGTCCGGCTCGATTGAGTTCACCCCGATGCAGGTCATACCCATTTCTGGGATGATCGCCGGCAACGCGATGGTGGCGGTTGGGCTGTGCTATAACAATCTGGGCCAGCGCTTTAGCAGCGAGCAGCAGCAGATTCAGGAGAAGCTAAGCCTTGGGGCAACGCCCAAAATGGCGTCGGCGCGGCTGATTCGGGATAGCATTCGATCATCGCTTATCCCGACGGTGGATTCGGCCAAAACGGTCGGGCTGGTCAGTTTGCCCGGCATGATGTCGGGGCTGATCTTCGCGGGGATCGACCCGGTCAAGGCGATCAAGTATCAGATTATGGTGACCTTCATGCTGCTCTCGACGGCGAGCCTGTCGACCATCATCGCTTGCTACTTAACCTATCGGAAGTTTTACAACGCGCGCCATCAGCTGGTGGTGACGCAGTTGAAAGAGACGCGCTGAGAGAAAAGGTAGGCCCGGTAAGCGCAGCGCCACCGGGCTTTTTTTATCAGTAGAGCAGGGCATACAGCTGGCGGCGATAGGTTGATGCCAGCGCGTCGCCGGTACCCAGCGCGGCGAGGATCTCCTGGAACATCTTACGCGCCTGGCCGTCTGCGGCACCCAGATCTTGTTTCAGATGGCTGAACAGCAGCGCCAGCGCCTCTTCGTTACGGCCCACCTGATGTAACTGCAGCGCAAGCTGGCTGGCAAGCGCAGCATCGGCCGGGTTGTCGGCAACCTGCTGTTGAAGTTGCTGGATCTCAGGGGTATCTGCCGCCTGTTTCAGCAGCTCGATCTGCGCCACCAGTCCCTGATAGCGGGTATCCTGGTCCTGCAGTGGAATGGTTTTCAGCACCGCTTCGGCGTCTTCTGAACGGTGCAGGGCAATCTGCGTTTCCGCCAGCAGCAGGCCAATCTGGCTCTCCTGGTTCGACAACTGCCATGCCTCTTTCAGCAGCGGCAGCGCCTCGTCGTATTTGCCGTCCTGCATCAGCGCCATGGCTTCCTGCGCTTTCAGCTCTTCTTCACGCGGCAGCACTTTATCCAGCAGGGCGCGGATCGCCTCTTCTGGCTGCGGCCCCTGGAACCCGTCAACAGGCTGGCCGTTCTGGAACAGATACACCGTTGGGATCGCGCGCAGGCCAAACTGTGAGGCCACCATCTGCTCTGCGTCGCAATCCAGTTTTGCCAGAATGAACTGACCGTTGTACTGCGCGGCGAGACGCTCAAGGACAGGCGTCAGCTCAAGGCAGTGCTGGCTGCGTTCAGACCAGAAGTAGAACAGCACCGGTTTAGTCATCGACTGTTCGAGCGTCTGGTGCAGGTTTGCTTCAGTAATATTGACGATATTCTGTACGGACATACGGCATTCTCTTTTATCGGTTTGTACTTTACATGGGGGTCAGCGGTGACGCTTCAACTCAGCCGTGTAAAATTTTGTCCATCATTCGGCCCGGCAGCAGGCGTTTTAACCAGCCAACGGCGTGTGTCACCAGCGTTACCGGATAGCGCATTTTCGGTCTGTCACTCTCAAAAGCATGGCGCACTTTCGCGACGACCGCTTCCGGCCCGAGCGTAAAACGTGCGGCGATCCCGGGGTTTTCGACCGGTTTATCCGACTGCGTCTGGTTAACGTTATCGGTAAACCGGGTGCGGATGGGGCCTGGCTCGATCAGGCTGACCTTGATCCCGCTGTGGCGCAGCTCCATGCGCAGCGCATCGGACCAGGCTTCCAGCGCATATTTGCTGGCGGCGTAGGCGCCACGTCCGGGGGTAGATATCAGCCCCATCACCGAGGAGGTCATCACGATGCGACCCTCCCCGTGCGGCAGCATTGCCGGAAGCAGGCGCATTGTCAGCTGGTGGATGCCGAAGAAGTTGGCGGAAAATTGCTGCTCGAGCTGTTCGCGGGAAATGGTCTGCAGCGGGCCGTAAACGCCGTAACCGGCATTATTGAACAGGCCGAACAGACGGTTGTCGGTCAGGGCGATCACGTCATCTGCGGCACGTTCAATGCTCTCGGGGGAGTCTAGGTCCAGCAGAATGCCGGTCAGTCCCATGCCTGTCATCCGTGCTACGTCCTCAGGTTTGCGGCAGGCGGCCAGCACCCAAAATCCCTGGCGCTTCAGTTCGAGCGCGCTTTCAAGGCCGATTCCGCTGGAACATCCTGTAATTAAGACCGATTTTTGCATAACTTTACCTGTCAGGATCTCCGCTGAATTAGGAGTCATGTTTAACTAAAGGAGCCAGTCGCGTTGCCATCCAGTCGGCAATAAACGGCTGAGCATCGCGATTGGGGTGAATACCGTCGTCCTGCATCCATTGGGGTTTGAGATAGACCTCTTCCATGAAAAATGGCAGCAGCGGAATATCAAACTCTTTGGCAAGCTTAGGGTAAATCGCGCTAAAGGCTTCATTATACCGACGACCGTAGTTTGCGGGCAGGCGAATTTGCATCAGCAGGGGTTGGGCGTTAGCCGCCTTGATCTCCTGCAGAATGGTGCGCAGGGTGTGTTCCGTCTGCTGAGGCTGGAAACCGCGCAGACCATCGTTGCCGCCCAGCTCCACCAGCACCCAGCGCGGCTGATGCTGTTTGAGCAGCGCGGGCAGGCGCGACAGCCCCTGCTGTGAGGTATCGCCACTGATGCTGCCGTTCACGACGGTGGTCTGACTCTGCCATTTGTCGTTGAGCAGCGCAGGCCAGGCCGCACTGGCCGCCATACGATAGCCTGCGCTCAGGCTGTCACCCAGAATAAGTAATGTGTCCGCTGCCGCCGCGCGGAAGGTCAACAGAATCAAAAACAGGAAGGGCAAATGCCAGCGGAAAACATTGTTGAAGTTCATCGTCTTGAGAAGTCCGTCGGTCAGGGGGAACACGAGCTTTCCATCCTTACCGGAGTTGAACTCGTTGTCAAACGCGCTGAAACCATCGCGCTGATTGGCGAATCCGGTTCCGGTAAGTCCACGCTGCTGGCGATTTTAGCCGGGCTGGACGACGGCAGTAGCGGCGAGGTCAATCTGGTCGGGCAGCCGTTGCACCAGCTTGATGAAGAGGCGCGCGCCGCGCTGCGTGCCCGGCATATCGGGTTTGTCTTTCAGTCCTTCATGCTTATCCCGACGCTGAACGCCCTTGAAAACGTCGAACTGCCGGGGCTGCTGCGCGGCGAAAACACCCGCGAGAGTCGCGATCACGCCAAAGCGCTGCTTGAGCAGTTGGGGCTGGGAAAACGCCTCGATCATCTTCCGGCCCAGCTTTCCGGCGGTGAACAGCAGCGTGTCGCCCTGGCGCGCGCCTTCAACGGTCGCCCGGAGGTGCTTTTCGCCGATGAACCGACCGGCAACCTGGACCGCAAAACCGGGGACAAAATTGCCGATCTGCTGTTTTCGCTCAACCGTGAACACGGCACGACCCTGATACTGGTGACGCACGATCCGCAGCTGGCCGCGCGCTGCGACCGACGCCTGCGTCTGGTGAACGGTATTCTTCAGGAGGAAGCATGATTGCCCGCTGGTTCTGGCGCGAATGGCGCTCGCCGTCGCTGCTGATTGTCTGGCTGGCGTTAAGCCTGGCGGTGGCGTGCGTGCTGGCGCTCGGCAGCGTCAGCGACCGCATGGAAAAAGGGTTAAGCCAGCAAAGCCGCGAATTTATGGCGGGCGACAGGGCGCTGCAAAGCTCGCGCCCGGTCTCCTCCGCATGGATTGACGAAGCGCGCAGGAAAGGGCTGAAGGTTGGCGAGCAGCTCACTTTCCAGACCATGACCTTCGCGGGCGATACCCCGCAGCTCGCCAGCGTCAAAGCGGTGGATGATATCTATCCGATGTACGGCGAGTTGCAGACCAATCCGCCCGGGCTCAAGCCGACGCCCGGCACGGTGCTGCTCGCCCCGCGCCTGATGGCCTTACTGAATCTGAAAACCGGCGACAGCATTGACGTGGGCGATGCCACGCTGACCATTGCCGGGGAGGTGGTCCAGGAGCCTGACTCCGGCTTTAACCCGTTCCAGCTTGCGCCGCGCCTGCTGATGAGCACCGCAGATGTGGCGAAAACCCACGCCGTTCAGCCGGGGAGCCGCGTCACCTGGCGCTACAAGTTCGGCGGCACGCCTGCCCAGCTTGAGGCCTATGAAAAATGGCTGTTGCCGCAGCTCAAGCCAGAACACCGCTGGTACGGGCTGGAACAGGACGACGGGGCGCTGGGTAAATCCCTCGAACGTTCCCAGCAGTTCCTGCTGCTTTCGGCGCTGTTAACCCTGCTGCTGGCCGTCGCGGCGGTTGCCGTGGCGATGGGGCACTACTGCCGCAGCCGTTACGATTTAGTGGCGATCCTCAAAACATTGGGGGCGGGCAGGGCGCAACTGCGCAGGCTGATCGTCGGCCAGTGGCTGATGGTGCTGGCGCTGTCTGCTGTTACCGGCGGGGCAATAGGCCTGCTGTTTGAAAAGCTGCTGATGGTGCTGCTCAAACCCGTGCTGCCAGCCGCGCTGCCCCCCGCCAGCCTCTGGCCGTGGCTGTGGGCCATTGGCGCGATGACCGTGATTTCCCTGCTGGTGGGGCTGCGTCCGTACCGGCTGCTGCTTGCCACCCAACCGCTGCGCGTGCTGCGCCGCGATGCGGTGGCGAACGTCTGGCCGCTGAGGTTTTACCTGCCGGTGATCATCGCCGTGGCGGTTGGCCTGCTGGCCTGGCTGATGGGCGGCAGCACGCTGCTGTGGGCTGTTCTGGCGGGCGCGGTGGTGCTGGCGCTGCTGTGCGGCGTGGTGGGCTGGCTGCTGCTGAAGGTAATGAAAAAACTCACGGTAAAATCCCTGCCGGTGCGGCTGGCGGTTAACCGTCTGCTGCATCAGCCGTGGTCCACGCTCAGCCAGCTGTCGGCATTTTCGCTGTCGTTTATGTTGCTGGCGCTGCTTTTGGTACTGCGTGGCGATCTGCTGGATCGCTGGCAGCAGCAGCTTCCGCCGGAAAGCCCGAACTATTTCCTGATCAACATTGCCCCCGAGCAGGTGACGCCGCTGAAAGGCTTCCTCGCTGAGCATCAGATCGTGCCGGAGGCGTTCTACCCGATCGTTCGCGCGCGTCTGACGCAAATTAATGGTCAGTCGACCGACGGCAATAAGGATGAATCGCTTAACCGCGAGCTGAACCTGACCTGGCAGGATAAACGCCCGGACCATAACCCGATTACCGCCGGCACCTGGCCGCCGAAAGCGGGCGAGGTGTCGATGGAAGAGGGGCTGGCGAAGCGCCTGAACGTGAAGCTGGGGGATCGCGTGACCTTCACCGGCGACACGCAGGACTTCAGCGCCAGCGTGACCAGCCTGCGCAAGGTCGACTGGGAAAGCCTGCGGCCCAATTTCTTCTTTATCTTCCCGACGGGTGCCCTCGACGGTCAGCCGCAGAGCTGGCTGACCAGCTTCCGCTGGGAGAATGGCAATGGCATGCTGACCCAGCTTAACCGGGAGTTCCCGACGGTGAGCCTGCTGGATATCGGTGCGATCCTTAAGCAGGTGGGGCAGGTGCTGGAGCAGGTAAGCCGTGCGCTGGAAGTGATGGTGGTGCTGGTGACGATTTGCGGCGTGCTGTTGCTGCTGGCCCAGGTGCAGGTCGGCATGCGCCAGCGGCATCAGGAGCTGGTGGTCTACCGCACGCTGGGGGCCGGTAAGCGGTTGCTGCGCGCCACGCTGTGGAGCGAGTTCGCCCTGCTCGGACTGGTGGCCGGGCTGGTGGCGGCCATCGGCGCGGAGACGGCGCTGGCGGTGCTCCAGACCAGGGTCTTTGATTTCCCCTGGGAGCCGGACTGGCGTTTGTGGGTCATCCTGCCCCTGAGCGGTGCGATCCTGCTTTCATTGTGCGGCGGCTGGCTCGGGACGCGGCTGCTGAAAGGCAAGGCGCTGTTCCGCCAGTTTGTCAGTTAGTTTAGCATTGTGATGATTACGCACCGGTTTATATGCTGGTGCGTAATCATTTGGTAGCACGAAACGATAATACCCACGCATTTAGTAGCACAAATCATTAAAAACCTGCCCACACAGCTCGATTATTTCCGGTTAATATTCACCAGCTAAATATTTAGCAGCGTGTCTATCAAGGAAAAATAATGACTATAAAAAAATCAGCGCTGGCGGCAACGATCGGCGCGGCAGTGGCATTAACCACCTTCGCATCCCAGGCGGAAATCACCGTTCTTAAACAAGATCCTCAGGCGGGCGATCCGCTGAGCCGTCTGAACTTCACCGTGGGCGGCAGCATCCGTCCGCAGTTCAACATGATGACCGGCGACGGTGACAAAGGTTCTTACAAGCGTAACGGCTTCGACGGCGGCACCCGTTTCCGCTTCGCAGCAGATTACTACCTGTTTGATGACATCAGCTGGGTAAGCTATTACGAGTTGGGCGTGAACATTCCTGCGCTGTTCAACTGGGACAACCACTACGCGGAAGGCGCGAACGACACCTCCCGCCGCATGCTTTACACCGGCCTGAAGAGCGATACCTGGGGTACGCTGACCTTTGGCCAGCAGAACAGCGTTTACTACGACGTGGTTGGCGCAAAAACCGATATCTGGGACTACGACATGATCGGTCAGGCACCGGGTAACGGTATCAACGGCGATTACGACGGCTCTTATCGTTCACGCAAAATGCTGAAATATAAGAAAACCGTTGGCGATGCGGATATCTATGCATCCTACCTGTTTGAAGACAGCGAATACCTGCCAGGCAACGGCCTGCGTTACAAACGTAAAGGCGGCGGTTCACTGGGTCTGGATTACCACCTGACCACCGACCTGACCTGGGGCGCGGCGTGGAACTATACCCGCGCAGACATGCGTAACCCGGACAACGGCGACAGCAAATCCTACGACCAGAACATCCTCGGCACCGCGCTGAGCTGGACGCCGGATAACTGGACCTTCTCCGCAGGCGGCGGCTGGTATCAGAACTTCCTGACCACCAAAAAAGTCTCTACCGATAACTATTTCGCGGGTGACGCGTGGGGTATTGAATACTTCGCAGGGTACACATTCCCGGTCGGCCAGTATGCGGTGAAATCCATCCAGCCTTACTTCATGGGCGATCGCATCCAGTATGTGAATGGCCGCAACTACCAGCGCATCGACAACGGTGTGGGTATCAGCTTCCAGCTGGATTACGGTTTCCGCGTGGATTACGAGCACGTGTTCACCTCCAGCACCGACGACCTGGGCGATATGAACCTGGTGCGTCTGCGTTACGACTTCTAAGCCGTCTGTTCCCCGTTGGCGCTGCGCTTACCGGGGCGACAAAAGCAATCGTAGGCCGGGTAAGGCACAGCCGCCACCCGGCTTTTTTCAGCGGTTCAACCAGTCCGCAACCTCTGCGAACGTGCCGCGATAAACAATCTTGTCCGCTTTCTTCTCAAGCTGATAGCTGTACATCGGGTCGTAATAGTCGTTAAGCAGGGGCGCAAGCCAGCTAAAGTGAACCTCAGTGCAGCTCGTCCGATGCTGTTCAAGCAACGCGGAATCAAGCAGGGCAGTCAATTCGGCATAGCGCTGCAGCCCCAGACGGCGGCGAATAGCGTAAAGCCCGTGATGCAGGTATTCGCTGTATTCTTTCCAGCCAGCTTCTTCGCCATAGGCGGCAGAGAAGTCCGCCCACATATGGTCGAAATACTCTTCGCGCAGCCGCTCAAGGCGAACATCAAACGGATCGTCCACGACGGCGATCGGGGCCTCAACCATGCGGTCGCGCAGGCACTCCGGCAGATGGTTGGAGCCAATCATCCGGCCTTCATCTTCCAGCACCCAGCGCGTGGCATCTTTTTTCAATAGCTCAACCGCAAGGTGATTTTCAAAGCTCGCCTGGGAAAGCTGCGGCGTAAGGGTGCGGCCAAATGACGAGCCGCGATGATGCGCCAGCCCTTCCAGATCGATGCCCTGCGCATGCTGTTTTACCAGCAGGGTTTTACCGTTTCCGGTACAGCCGCCGATAAGCACCATCGGTTTTTGTGACTGCTCGACTGTCGCCTGAATCGCGGCCTGACGCAGGGCCTTATAGCCGCCGCGGATCAGCGGGTAGTCGATACCCGCCTCTTTCAGCCAGGCCTGTGAAATATGCGAACGCTGGCCACCGCGCGCGCAGCAAAAATAGCCGTCAGGGTGGGCAAGGCTGGCCTCGCGCCAGGCGTTAATCCGCTCGTCGCGCGTTGCGCCTGCAACCAGACTGTGACCGAGTGCAAGTGCCGCTTCCGGCCCCTGACGTTTATAGCAGGTGCCGACGGCGGCACGCTCGTCGTCGTCCATCAAGGGCAGGTTGATGGCGGCGGGCATCGCGCCCTGGGTAAATTCGATCGGCGCGCGAACGTCGATTAAAGGGGTATCGGACGCGAGGATCGCGCGATAGTCCGTTCCATCGTTCATGGTTATTCCAGAAGAAAACTAAGCAGCAATGGGCGGGGATTGTACGCCGGGGAAGGGGAAGATCAACTCCCCGGCGCAGATGTCTTACTTAAGCTTTGATTGCGCCCAGACAATGCCGCTCGCATAGTCCGGCGGCAACAGCGGGGTAATGGCTTCCAGCGTCGCGCGCAGGCGGTCTGTATCGGAATCATTAAGGTTCAGGTGACCAACCTTACGGCCCGGGCGAACCTCTTTATCGTACCAGTGCAGATGTACCAGCGGCAGCTTCAGCCAGTCGTAGTTCAGATCGGTACCGATCAGGTTGATCATCACCGATGGGCTGTTCACCACCGGCTGCGGCAGCGGCAGGTCGGTAATGGCGCGCAGGTGCAGTTCAAACTGGCTAATCGACGCGCCGTTTTGCGTCCAGTGGCCGCTGTTGTGCACGCGCGGTGCCAGCTCGTTGATCAGCAGACCGGACGGCGTGATAAAGCACTCCATCGCCATCACGCCCACGTAGCCCAGCTCGTGCATGATGGCAGAGAGCATCTCTTCCGCCTGCGCCTGCTGCGCGGCGTTAGCCAGCGGGAAGGCCACGCTGGTGCGCAGAATGCCGTCCTGATGCAGGTTATGCGTCAGGGGATAGAACACCGTGCTGCCGTCATGGGCGCGAGCCCCAACCAGCGATACTTCACCGCTAAAGTTGATGCCCTGCTCAACGATGCACTCGCCGTAGCACTCTTCCGGCAGTTCAGCGGTTTCATGGGCGCGCAGTCGCCACTGGCCGCGCCCGTCGTAACCGCCCACGCGGCGCTTAACGATAGCCAGCTCGCCCAGCATCGCGAAGATGTTATTCCACTCACGTTTGTCAGACAGCAGCTGCCACGGCGCGGTCGCCAGACCGAGCTTATCGAACAGCTGTTTTTGCGTCAGACGGTCGGCGATGATCGGAAAAACATCGCGGTTAACGAAGGCATTATGGCGCGCCAGTTCGCGGGTCAGGGCGGTTTCCGGCCAGCGTTCAATCTCGGCGGTAATGACGCTCTGGTGGAACGGCACGGCTTCCGGTTCGGCGTCCAGCCCGACGGGCCAGACGGAAATACCCAGCGGCTCACCGGCCTGACGCAGCATACGGCCCAGCTGACCGTTGCCGAGAACGCAAACCTGCTTCATGCCGCACCTCGTGGGTCCGGGTTATCCAGCACCTCGTCGGTCTGGGCTTTACGCCACGCAACCAGACGCTGATGCAGTGCTTTATCCTGGGTCGCCAGGATCTGTGCAGCGAGCAGGGCGGCGTTGGCCGCACCCGCTTTGCCAATCGCCAGCGTACCCACAGGAATACCGCGCGGCATCTGGACGATGGAATAGAGGCTATCGACACCGCTCAACGCCGCGCTCTGGACCGGAACGCCCAGTACCGGCACCAGCGTTTTGGCGGCAATCATGCCCGGCAGGTGTGCTGCGCCGCCCGCACCGGCAATAATCACCGCGTAGCCATTCTCTTCTGCGCCTTCGGCGAAGCTGAACAGCTTATCGGGAGTACGGTGTGCGGAGACCACTTCAACGTGGTGCGGAACGTCCAGGATTTCGAAGATTTCGGCGGCGAACTGCATGGTAGCCCAGTCGCTTTTGGACCCCATCACGATGGCGACACGCGCCGGATTATTGCGGGAAGACATGCGTCTTAAAACTCCTGTGGTGCGGAACACACTGCTTTCGAGGGCACAGAGAATAGCATGTAATATCGGCAAGGAAAACGGTTGCGCGGGTAAACTTGCCGCAAAATTACGCGGGAAAATCAGAACGGAAAGGCGATCAGTTCAACGCCGTCGGGGGTGACCTTGACCATCGATCCTTCGCTGTGCCATGCGCCTAATACCACGCGATGCGCGGGTTCGCCGTTGGCGATAAGGTTGTGTACGTCAGGACGATGGGTATGACCGTGGATCAACCACTGGACGCGGTGTTTTTCCATCACGTTAACCACTGCCTGCGGGTTAACGTCCATGATGGTCATCGATTTGCTGCTGTTGGCGGCTTTACTGCTCGCGCGCATTTTGGCCGCGATACGGCTGCGGATAAACAGCGGCAGGGCGAGGAACAGCGTCTGGATCCAGGGCGTATGCACTTTGGCGCGAAACGCCAGGTAGCCGGTATCGTCGGTGCAGAGCGTATCGCCGTGCATGATCAGCACCTTGCGGCCATAGAGATCGAGCACCTGCTCTTCCGGCAGCAGCGTCATGCCGGATTCGCGCGCGTAGCGTTTGCCCAGCAGGAAATCACGGTTGCCGTGGATAAAGGCGCAGGGCACGCCGGAATCCACCAGCGTCTTAATGGCCTCAGCCACTTCACGGTGCAGCGGGGTGGGGTCGTCGTCGCCAATCCAGGCTTCAAACAGATCGCCCAGAATATACAGCGCATCGGCGCTTTTCGCTTCACCGCGTAAAAAACGCAGAAAACCGGCGGTGATCGCCGGTTCTTCTGTTTGCAGATGCAGATCTGCAATAAAGAGTGTCGCCACGAATTACTCGCTGACGGTCACGCTTGTGATGATAACGTCTTCTTTAGGAACGTCCTGGTGCATACCGCTGCGGCCAGTGGCAACGCCTTTGATCTTATCAACCACGTCCATCCCTTCAACCACTTCTGCGAATACGCAGTAGCCCCAACCCTGCAGGCTTTCGCCAGAGAAGTTCAGGAAGTCGTTGTCAGCCACGTTGATGAAGAACTGCGCGGTTGCAGAGTGAGGAGCCTGAGTACGCGCCATCGCCAGCGTACCACGGGTGTTTTTCAGCCCGTTATTCGCTTCGTTTTTGATCGCTTCTTTCGTCTCTTTCTGGTTCATGCCAGGTTCGAAACCGCCGCCCTGGATCATAAAGCCGTTGATCACACGGTGGAAAATAGTGTTGTTGTAGAAACCTTCGCGGCAGTAGTCCAGGAAGTTTTTAACTGTTTCAGGCGCTTTGTCATCAAAGGTCTTGATTACGATATCGCCATGATTAGTGTGGAAAGTAACCATTTTTGCATCCTGTTCCGTTATTGTGGTACGTCGACCCGCGTTTGGGTCATCTATAGGGGCTTGTTATAGCATAACCACAGGATGCGATCACCTTGCATTGTGTGCTGCTTCGGGTTTGAATTACGGGTAGAATACCCGGTTTTCGTCCACACACGTGTTTACATGGAATCTTCGATGTTAAAAATCTTTAATACAATGACGCGCCAAAAAGAGGAATTTAAACCTATCCATGCCGGGGAAGTCGGCATGTACGTGTGTGGTATTACGGTTTACGACCTCTGTCATATCGGCCATGGCCGTACCTTTGTTGCTTTCGACGTGGTTTCGCGTTACCTGCGTTTTTTGGGCTACAACCTGAAGTACGTGCGCAACATCACCGATATCGACGACAAAATCATTAAGCGCGCTAATGAAAATGGCGAAAGCTTTGTGGCGCTGGTCGATCGCATGATCGCCGAAATGCACAACGATTTTGATGCGCTGAACATCCAGCGCCCGGACAGCGAGCCGCGCGCAACGCACCATATTCATGAAATTATCGATATCACCGAAAAGCTGATCGAACGTGGCCACGCCTATGTTGCCGACAACGGCGACGTGATGTTCTCCGTGCCGACCGACCCCACATACGGCCAGCTCTCCCGTCAGGATCTGGAGCAGCTTCAGGCCGGTGCGCGCGTTGATGTGGTTGACGTGAAGCGTAACCCGATGGACTTCGTGCTGTGGAAGATGTCCAAAGCGGGCGAACCAAGCTGGCCGTCTCCGTGGGGCGAAGGCCGTCCGGGCTGGCACATTGAATGTTCCGCGATGAACTGCAAACAGCTGGGCAAACACTTCGATATTCACGGCGGCGGATCGGACCTGATGTTCCCGCACCATGAGAACGAAATTGCACAGTCTACCTGCGCCCACGGCGGCGAATACGTCAACTACTGGATGCACTCCGGTATGGTGATGGTTGACCGCGAGAAGATGTCGAAATCGCTGGGCAACTTCTTTACCGTACGTGACGTGCTGAAGTATTACGACGCGGAAACCGTGCGCTACTTCCTGATGTCCGGTCACTACCGCAGCCAGCTGAACTACAGCGAAGAGAACCTGAAGCAGGCGCGCTCGGCGCTGGAGCGTCTGTACACCGCGCTGCGCGGCACCGATAAGTCAGTACCGGCTGCGGGCGGCGAGGCGTTTGAAGCCCGCTTTGTTGAGGTGATGAACGATGACTTCAACACGCCGGAAGCCTACTCCGTGCTGTTCGACATGGCGCGCGAAGTGAACCGCCTGAAGTCTGAGGACATGGCCGCAGCGAACGCGCTGGCATCGCACCTGCGTAAGCTCTCCTCCGTGCTCGGCCTGCTGGAGCAGGAGCCAGACGCGTTCCTGCAGAGCGGTGCCCAGGCAGACGAGGGTGAAGTGGCTGAGATTGAGCAGCTTATCAAGGCGCGTCTGGAAGCACGTCAGGCGAAAGACTGGGCGGCCGCAGATGCAGCGCGTAACCGTCTGACCGAGATGGGCATTATTCTGGAAGATGGCCCGCAGGGCACGACCTGGCGCCGTAAGTAAGTGCGTCATGCCCGGTGGCGCTTACGCTTACCGGGCCTACAAATCCAGACCGTAGGCCGGGTAAGGCGTAGCCGCCACCCGGCTTTTCTTTTACCTCCGCCTCCACCACAGCACCCCCAGCACCACCGCCCCCGGCAGCCACACCCACAGCAGTTCTGAAAGTATCACCTGATGCCCGTACGGCGTGGCATAGCGCGACAGCGCAAACGGCGCGACCTTAATCACCTGCCACGGTGCGAAGAACCGTTCATCCGACCACGGCCACAGCCAGCCGACGCCTTTTCCGCCTGTGGTTATTGAATCCAGCAGGCTGTGCGACAGTAACGATACGGTGAGAAACAGCCAGCAGCGGGTCAGGCTTGCCCTGAACCAGCGTCGGCCAATGAACACGCAGAGAAGAGGCACCACAAAGGCAAACAGCAGTGAATGGGTAAAGCCGCGGTGGCCGAAGACGTTGCCATAGGCCACGCCGAACTTAAACGCCAGCACGTCGGCGTCCGGCAGCATGGCGAGGACAACACCCGCAAACAGCAGGCGCGGAGGGATAACCTTTGTTCCCAGTCCTAAGCCCAGGCACAGCGGAACGGCAGCGTGAGTGATAACGGTCGGCATCGGTATATTCCAGGCTAAAGCAGGGGAATATAGCAGCGAATGCCGACAAAAAGAGCGGGGTTAAATTCTGATTTTACGCCGATTCGCGGGCGATAAGCTGGCCGGATAGGGTGATACGCTGGGTTTGCAGCTCCGGCTCTTTGAGCTTGCGGATCATCAGCCCGGCGGCCTGCCGTCCGGTCTCTTCACTGGCCGAGGAAACATAGGTGAAAGACGGCGAGGTAAGGTTCACGTGCAGCATATCTTCAAAACCCACCAGCGCGACCTGCTGCGTCAGAAACACGTCTTTACCGACGGTGCGCCCCACCTGGTGGATGCCGGAAATAGAGCCGATCATCGCATCCGGCGAGTGGCAGAGCAGGGCGGTGATGCTGTTGTTTTTTTCCAGCAGATGACGGGTGGCGTAACCGGCCGCCAGCGTATCATCGCTGCAGGCCGGGGAGAACTCCTCCCGCCAGACCAGCCCGTTCTGCGTCAGCGCGCTGCGAAACCCGAGCAGACGCTGTTCGCGGATATGACAGCCTTCACGCCCGCCAATATAGGCGATAGCGCGATGACCACGCTCGATAAGATAGCGCGCGGCAAGGTTCGCCGCCTGGCGGTTGTCGCGCATCACCAGGTTGCATTTTTCATCCAGCAGAGACTGAGACACCACCACCAGCGGCAGCGGACACTGACGAATGTGCTCCGGCAGAGCGGCGGTACGGGTATCGGAGGCAAGATAGATCACCCCCGCCACGCCCTGCTGCTTAAACGACAGCAGGCAGCGCGCCAGCCGATCGCCATCGTTCAGCGGCTGGCCGAGAAAAACCATGTAGCCCTGTTTCTCCAGCTCCTGAACAATACTTGCCATCACCTTGATGGAAAAGCTGTCGCTGAAGTCCCGCAGGATCAGGCCGATAAGATTGGAGGTGTTGGCGCGAAGATTGGCGGCAGCGACGTTATGAACATAGCCGAGCGCAGTGATGGCAGCATTGACCTTCCCGATCGTGGCCTCTGAGATTTTCCCTTTCTGGCGTAGCACCAGCGACACGGTAGAAACCGAGACCCCCGCATGCTTTGCGACATCAATAATGCTGACTTTCTTCAAAACCGCTCCCTGAAATTTACCGATTATCAGCCAGATATGACACGTCTCCCAGCGTACAGGAGACGTATCGTTCAGGCATCTTATTATTTGCCGATCATCGTGGACATGGTCTGGGCGATAAACTGTGCTCTGGCACCGAAAATCACCTGAATCCCGTTGTCGCCAACGAAGACAACGCCGCGTGCGCCGAGTCCGTTCAGGCCGTCTTTATCCACCGCCTCGCTTTTCGCCACTTCCAGACGCAGGCGGGTGATACAGGATCCCACGGAGTTGATATTCTGCGCGCCGCCCAGCAGGCCGATGATATCGGTTGCCAGCTCGGAATCGGATTTGTCATCCGCATTGGCGGTCACTTCGGTACGGCCCGGCGTTTTCACGTCAAAGCGACGGATCACGAAGCGGAACGTGAAGTAGTAAATCAGGCCCATCGGGATGCCGATGATAATGGCGCTCAGGAAGTTGGTCTGGTAGCCGTTAAACGACGGCAAGATCCCGAACGACAGATAGTCGATAAAGCCCGCAGAGAACGACTTGGCAATATGAGCATGCATCAGGTACATGGTCATGTAGGCCAGGCCCGCCATGATGGCGTTAAAGACGTACAGAATCGGTGCCACAAAGATAAAGGTGAACTCGACCGGCTCGGTGATCCCCGTCAGGAAGCAGGTGAGGGCGGCGGAGAAGAGAATACCGGCCGCGATTTTCTTATTTTTGGTGTGCGCTTCGTGGTACATCGCCAGACACGCCGCAGGCAGCGCGAACAGCATCAGCGGGAATTCCCCCTGCATGAACTTACCGGCGTTCTGGTAGGTGTCGCTGCTGAAGGATTTCACCCCTTCTTCCAGCATCTTGAACCAGATGGTCTGGTCGCCGTGGATCACCTGGCCCGCCTGGGTGGTGTAATCCCCGAACGAGTACCAGAACGACGGGTACCAGATATGGTGCAGGCCGAGCGGGATCAGCGCGCGCTCCACCAGACCGAAGATAAAGGTCGAGGCCGCCTGATTATCGCCGTTTACCACCACTGAAAGCGCGTCGATGCCGGACTGGATATGCTGCCAGACGTACGGCAACAGCAGGCCGAGCAGGAACGACAGGAACGCCGTCGCGATCGCCACAAAACGCTTACCCGAGAAGAAGCCGAGGAACTCCGGCAGCTGCATGGTATGGAAACGGTTGTAACACCAGGCCGCGAGAATACCGCAGATAAGCCCGCCGAAGACGCCCATCTGCAGCGTCGGAATGCCGACCACCATGGCGTATTTCCCGCCCTGAGAGGCCATTTCCGGCGTGATGCTCAGCACGGTGCTGATGGTAATGTTGGTGACAAACACCGAGACCGCCGCAGACAGCGCGGCGATACCGGATTCGGACGCCAGACCCACGGCAGAGCCGATGGCAAACAGCATCGGCAGGTTATCAAAGATAACCCCGCCCGCGTTCATCATCAGCGGCAGATGAAACTTATCGCCGAAAGCCAGCAGCAGGCCCGCAGCGGGAAGCAGTGAAATTGGCAGCATTAAGGCGCGGCCAATCATCGATAACTTAGACAACGATTTAACAAACCCTGATATCAGACTCATGCTGACTTCCCCCGAGTAGCGCTTTTTTTAGCGCTGTTATTGTTAGTAGAACGTTTTAGTAGAACGTTCTACTTATCGTGAGGAAAGCCCGAAAAGCGCGCAACTTAAATTTCACAATTCGGTAAACGAAATAGTGATTCTTTGAAGTCGATCGATAATTAACCGTGATAGATGTGGGGGATAAAGTGAGAGAAGAGCGGTTTGTTCCCCTCACCCTAACCCTCTCCCCACAGGTGAGAGGGGACTGCTCGGTGCGGTCTTCTCCCTCGTCCCTGTGGGGAGAGGGCCGGGGTGAGGGGCCATATAAACTCAGTATGTAGGCCCGGTAAGCGTCGCGCCACCGGGCATCACACGGCTCAGGCGGTAACAGTCACGCTCTGGCCTTCAAAGCTCACGGTCTGGCCCGCAACGATTTTGCAGCGCTTGCGGGTTTCCACCACGCCATCGACCGTTACAAGTCCGTCGGCGATCACAATTTTGGCCTGTGCGCCGCTTTCGCTCCAGCCTTCCAGCTTCAGCAGATCGCACAGCTCAACGTGCGGGTGTTTACCTAATGAAAATGTCGCCATCTTACGCGTCCTCTACGTCGTGATACTCCTCGCAGGCCTGCAAGGTATTCTGAATTAATGTTGCTACGGTCATCGGGCCTACGCCGCCCGGAACCGGGGTAATGTATGACGCACGGGCTGCGGCATCTTCAAACACCACGTCGCCCACTACTTTGCCGCTTTCCAGTCGGTTAATCCCGACATCCACGACAATGGCACCCTCTTTGATCCACTCACCCGGAATAAAGCCCGGCTTACCGACGGCCACGATCAGCAGGTCGGCATTTTCGACGTGATGGCGCAGATTTTTGGTGAAGCGGTGGGTCACGGTGGTGGTGCAGCCTGCCAGCAGCAGTTCCATGCTCATCGGGCGGCCCACGATATTCGACGCGCCAATCACCACGGCGTTCAGGCCGTAGGTATCGATGTTATAACGCTCGAGAAGCGTCACGATACCGCGCGGGGTACACGGGCGCAGGCGCGGGGCGCGCTGGCACAGGCGACCCACGTTGTACGGGTGGAAGCCGTCAACGTCTTTGTCCGGCGCGATACGCTCAAGCACTTTCACGTTGTCGATGCCCGCAGGCAGCGGCAGCTGCACCAGGATGCCGTCGATCGCTTTATCGGCATTCAGGGTGTCGATAAGTTCCAGCAGTTCCGCTTCGCTGGTGGTCTCCGGCAGATCGTAAGAGCGCGAGACGAAGCCAACTTCTTCACACGCTTTGCGCTTGCTGCCGACATAAATCTGCGAGGCCGGGTTGCTGCCAACCAGCACAACGGCCAGCCCTGGCGCGCGAAGACCTGCCGCTTTACGCGCCATCACTTTTTCCGCGACCTCAGAGCGCACCTGCTGCGCAATCGTTTTACCGTCAATAATTTTTGCTGCCATCAGAGAGAGGATTCCGTCTGTAACGTTCAAAAGGGGGGATTGCCTGTATTTTGTCAGAAGCGAGCGCCGCTGTCAGTCACCCTTTGCGAGAATTCCCGATCCGCGAACAAAAGCCCTGATGACGACAGGGTCAATTTCTTAGGCGCGATTAGGATGTGACCTGGCGAAATGGCAGTGTTTTGACATGTTTTAATATTCGTTCCTCGGCTACTTTGTTTCCTCCGAAATAATCTTTCATTTGAATGATTGAGCATATTTCTTATTCCCGTTTTTGCGGGAAGGGTTATTTACATTTTAAAGGAATAGACATGAAACTTAGCAACATTGCTACGACCGTTATTGCTGCACTGGCCCTGGTCGCGGGTGCCGCGCATGCAGAAGATACCACTACGCCGGTTTCCGTTAATGGCGGTACCGTGCATTTTAAAGGTGAATTAGTGAATGCGGCGTGTTCCGTAAATACCGATTCTTCCGAGCAGACGGTTAAACTCGGCCAGTACCGTACCGCGAAATTCACCAAAGTGGGTGACACCACCTCTAATATTCCTTTCACCATTGAGCTGAACGATTGCGATCCGCAGGTAGCGAAAACCGCTGCTGTTGCGTTCACCGGCCAGATCGATGCTACCGACAAAACCCTGCTGGCGGTGACGTCCGGTAACAACGACAACTCCGCGAAAGGGGTAGGTATCGAAATCCTCGACAGCAAGTCCACTACGCTGACCCCGGACGGTGCCACCTTCTCTGCGGCGCAGAACCTGATTGAAGGAACCAACATCCTGAACTTCACCGCGCGCTATAAAGCGACCGCCGCGGCGACCACGCCAGGCCAGGCGAACGCTGACGCCACCTTCGTGATGAAATACGAATAAGTCTTCTGCACAGGGATGTTACTGGCCTCAGGGAGGAGGCCCTCTAACGCTAACGGCGGGAATGAAGGATGAGAAGGACAGGGACACTGCTGTTAACCCTTGCGATGGCGCTGCCGGCATTCGCCCATACCGTCATCATCGACGGCGGCAAAGTGCACCTCAGAGGGGAGTTGGTCAACGGCGGTTGTGCCGTAGCACCCGACAGCCAGAATATGCGCGTAGACATGGGGCAGTACCGCACCAACGCCTTTTCCGGTGTCGGCAGTTACTCAACGGTGAATGTGCCTTTCACCGTGCGGCTGCTGGACTGCAGCGTGGATGTCTCCCGCATCGTGGGGATCCAGTTTCAGGGCGCTACCCCTGCTGAAGATCCGCAGGTTTTCCTGGCGACATCGCGGCCAGGCGAAGCCCCGATCAGCAGCGGTTTAGGGCTGGCCCTTTTCGACGAGCAACAGCGTCAGATTATCCCCAATGCAGCGGCGGTAAGCTGGCTGCCCATTAACACCAGTGAGCTGGCGTTTCATTTCAGCGCCCGCTACCGGGCTATTTCCGAACACCTCGTGCCAGGCAATATTCAGTCGGATGTCTGGTTTACGTTGATTTATCCCTAACGCCTGCGAACGCATAATTAAAGGTACGGTTGTGATGAACATCCTAATTAAACCAGGACTGATTTTATCTTTTATTTTAATGATGGTTTCCCCCTTCGCTCAGGCCTCCGGCGGTATTGCGCTCGGGGCTACGCGCGTTATTTATCCGGCGGATGCTAAACAGACGTCGCTGGCTATCACCAACAGTAATAAACAAGAGCGTTATTTAATTAACGCATGGATTGAAAACGCCAGCGGGCAGAAAGAGAAGACCTTTGCCGTCACCCCGCCGCTGTTTGTCAGCGAGCCGAACAGTGAAAACACGCTGCGTATTATTTATGCCGGCCCGGCGCTGCCCGCAGACCGCGAGTCGCTCTTTTACATGAACGTCAAAGCCATTCCCTCGGTCAGTAAATCTCATCAGGATGGCAGCAACGTGCTGCAGCTGGCTATTTTGTCGCGCATCAAACTCTTCGTTCGCCCGGCTAACCTGGCGATGCCGCCAGAAGAGGCGCTCTCCCAGCTGCGTTTTGAACGCGTCGGAAACCACCTGAAGGTCAGCAACGCCTCGCCGTACTACGTCACGCTGGTTAACCTCAGGCTGGGGGGAAAGACGCTGGATAACCTGATGATTGCCCCTAAAAATTCCGCGCAGCAGGTGTTGCCCGCAGCCGCAGGCGGGACGCTCTCCTGGCAGAGCGTGAATGATTACGGTGCGATTACCCCCGCGCGTAGCGTCAGTCTGTGAGCAGAGTCAGGGCGATGAACACTCAATGGCGTTACTGCCCGGTTGCACTGGCACTGATGACAACGCTCTGGCCGCACACCGGCTGGAGCGAAAGTTATTTCAACCCGGCATTTTTGTCCGACGACACCGCTAACGTGGCGGATTTGTCGCGCTTTGAGCAGGGTCACCAGCAGGCACCGGGCGTCTACCGCGTGGATATCTGGCGTAACGATGAGTTCATCGGCACGCAGGATGTTCGTTTTGAGCAGGCCGAGAACACGCCGCCCGTGGCGGGCGGACTGTCGGCGTGCATTACCCGCGCAATGCTCGATCGCTTTGGGGTTAACGTTGCCGCTTTCCCTGAGCTGGCTAACGTGCAGGGAGACACCTGTGTCCCGCTAACGACGGCGATTCCGGGTAGCGAAGCGGCGTTCAACTTTGCCTCACAGCGCCTCGACGTCAGCCTGCCGCAGGTGGCGATGCAGAACAGCGCGCGCGGGTACATTCCGCCAGATCAGTGGGACGAGGGGATCCCCGCCGCGCTGGTGAACTACAGCTTTACCGGCAACCGGGGAAGTGACGATGACAGCTACTACCTGAACCTGCAAAGCGGGCTGAATTACGGTGCCTGGCGCTTGCGTAACAACGGCGCGTGGCGCTACACCCAAAGCAATGGCCAGCGCCGCAGCGACTGGCAAAATATCGGCACCTGGGCGCAGCGCACGGTCATTCCTCTCAAAAGCGAGCTGGTGCTGGGCGACAGCAATACCGGCAACGATGTGTTCGACAGCCTCGGTTTTCGCGGCGGGCGGTTGTACTCCTCCGACAGCATGTATCCGGACAGCCTGCAGGGCTACGCGCCTACCGTGCGCGGTATCGCCCGTACTCCTGCCAAAGTGGTGATCCGCCAGAACGGCTACGTCATCTACCAAAGCTACGTGCAGCCGGGCGCGTTTGCCATTACCGACCTGAACCCGACATCATCCAGCGGTGACCTTGAGGTCACGGTTGAGGAGAAAGACGGCAGCAACCAGCGCTATACCGTGCCGTACTCCACCGTACCGCTGCTGCAGCGCGAAGGACGCTGGAAATACGATCTGGTGGCGGGGGATTACCGCAGCGGCAACAGCCAGCAGGATACGCCGTTCTTCACCCAGGGTACGCTGATTGCGGGGCTGAATGAGGGCTATACGCTGTACGGCGGCACGCAGCTGGCATCGCGTTACACCGCGCTGGCTATCGGCGCGGGGAAAAACCTGGGCGACTGGGGGGCGGTCTCGCTCGATCTCACCCACGCCCGTAGCCAGCTGGCGGACGACAGTCGCCACGAAGGGCAGTCCCTGCGTTTCCTGTATGCGAAATCCTTAAACGGCTTCGGCACCAACTTCCAGCTGCTGGGCTATCGCTACTCCACTAAAGGCTTCTACACCCTGGACGACGTGGCCTGGCGCTCCATGGAGGGCTATCAGTACGGCGACAGCAAAGACAACGACGGCGTGCCGGACGTGCAGAGCTATCACAACCTGACGTGGAATAAAAAAGGGCGCTTCCAGCTCAATATCTCTCAGTCGCTGGGGGACTATGGCTCGCTTTATATCTCTGGCAGCGAGCAAACCTACTGGGGCACCGATCAGTCGAACCTCTGGTATCAGCTCGGCTACTCGGGCGGGATGAAGGGCGTGAGCTACTCCGTCTCCTGGTCGTGGAATAAGGCCGTCGGTATCGACGGGACGGACCGCATCGCCTCGTTTAACGTTTCTGTGCCGTTCAGCCTCTTTACCCGCCACGGCTATCGCCGCGATAGTGCAATTGACCGCGCTTACGCCACGGCGTCTGCCAGCCGCAATAGCGATGGCGATACCAGCTGGCAAACCGGGATCAGCGGAACCTTACTCAAGGATCGCAACCTCAACTACAGCGTGAGCCAGGGTCACACCAGCCATAATGGCTCAAGCGGCAGCGCCAGCGCGAACTGGCAGGCGACCTACGGCACGCTGGGCGTTGGCTACAACTACGCCCGCGACCAGCACGATCTCAACTGGCAGCTGTCGGGCGGCGTGGTCGGGCATGCCGATGGGGTGACCTTCAGCCAGCCGCTGGGCGACACCAACGTGCTGATCAAAGCGCCGGGCGCGACGGGCGTCAGCGTGGAGAACCAGACCGGGGTCAAAACCGACTGGCGCGGCTACGCGGTCATGCCGTACGCCACCGTCTACCGCTATAACCGCGTGGCGCTGGACGTCAACTCCATGAGCAACAATACCGACATCGAAAACAACGTGTCGAGCGTGGTGCCGACCAAAGGCGCGCTGGTCCGCGCCAGCTTCGATACCCGCATCGGCGTGCGCGCCTTGCTGACCGCGACGCGCAACGGCCAGCCGGTACCGTTTGGTGCCGTTGTGCGCGAAACGCAAAGCGGTGTGACCAGCATGGTCGGCGATGACGGGCAAATTTACTTAAGCGGCCTGCCGCTCCAGGGACAACTGCTCATTCAGTGGGGCAACGGCGCAAGCATGCAGTGCCGGGCGTCTTATAGCCTGCCGGAAGAGAGCCTGCAACAGGCGATTGCACAACAGGAGATCTCTTGTGATCGATAAACGAACTATTCGCCGCGGCCTGCTGGCGCTCGTGCTGGTAAGCCTTCCGGCTACACACGCGCTGGCGACGGTGTGTGTAAATGAAAACGGTGTGCCGACGGATATTTTTTACGACCTGACCGATACCTTTAACAGCTCAAATAACCAGGTGGGTCAGATCGTCACGCTGGGTCAGAAATCGCAGTGGGTAGGGGTAAACGCGGTGTGTCCTAAAGGCACAACGGGCACCACGACCAAGCGCAGCTATGTGACCCGATTTACCCCGACCGCCACCATCGATGGCTACAAGTATCTTAAGCTGAATGACTACCTCGACGGCGCGATGAAGATAACCGACAGCTATGCCGGGCCCTTTTATCCCCCGCAAAACTATATTCAGATGGGCAGTCACCCTAATGTTTCTAAAAATAAGCCCTTCGCGGTAAAGGACTCCAACCTGGTGTTCCGGCTCAAGGTGACGCGCCGCTTCATCAATATGGTGGAGATCCCGCGTGAGACGATGTTCAGCGTTTACGTCACGACATCGTCGTCGGACCCCATCAACGGTACGCCGGTCTATACCATCAGCTACAGCGGTACCATTCAGGTGCCGCAGAGCTGCGCCATTAACGCAGGGCAAATTGTGGAATTTGACTTCGGCGATATTGGCGCGTCGCTGTTCAGCCAGGCGGGGGCAGGCAACCGGCCGCAAAAGGTTTCGCCCCAGAGCAAAACCGTTGCCATTAAATGCACCAACGTTGAGGCGAACGCCTACCTGACGATGCGTATCGAAGCGGATAGCGGCAGCGTGAACGGTAATATGCTGGTGTCCGACAACAAGGACGTGGGGTTTATCATCGCCAACGACAGCGGTACGCCATTAACGCCTAACAGCCTGAGCAGCAAAATTCCGTTCCGTCTGGACGACAACGCGCAGGCGCAGGTGGGGATCCGCGCCTGGCCGGTAAGCGTGACGGGCAATAAGCCGGCGGAAGGCCGCTTCACCTCGCGCGGTTATCTGCGCGTGGATTACGATTAAGGAGGCGTGATGCGGAGTGTCACCCGATATGCGGCAGCGGCAGCGCTGCTGATGTTCCACGCCAGTGCGGGGGCAAATACGGCGCTGGGGGAAATTAACATCCAGCTTTACGGCAATATCGTCGATTTCACCTGCGTGGCGGAGGGCAGCGACAGCGACAAAACCGTGCCGCTTGGCACCTGGCCGACCAAACAGCTCAGAACCACCGGCAGCCGCACGCAGCCAATGCCGTTTACGCTGAAGTTGACCGGTTGCCCGCCGGGGGCGGCGTCCATAACCTTTTCGGGCAAAGCGGACGGGAGTGACAACAGCCTGCTGGGATTAAACGAGGCGAGTGATGCCACGCATGTCGCGGTGGAGATCCGCGATCGGGATAAAACGCGCCTGGCGCTGGAGCAGGCCAGCCAGCCTGTAACCGTGGATGCGCTGGGAAATGCTGAGCTGGCGTTCTATGCCAATTATATTGCCACGGCCGATAATCCCCAGCCCGGTCGGGCGGATGCCGATGCGACCTTTATGATTAATTATAATTAGCGCTGACCGCACTCCCTGCAACTCACGTAAGTTGCAGGGAGTGAATTCAGGTTACAGCAATTCGTGTGCTTTCGCGTAATCAATTAACTCAACAATACTTTGCACGCCCAGCTTGGAATAGATATTGGATTTGTGGGCGCTTATTGTTTTGTTGCTTAATAATAACTGCTCGGCAATCTCCTTATTCGATAATCCATTCGCCAGATAACGAAGTACCGTCACCTCACGATTTGATAATGGCATATCCACGGCAGCGCCGGTGCGCGAGCCCAAATGATTTATAAAACTCAACGTCTCTGAAGGGAAAAACGAATAGCCGTTGAGGATCATTTCTACCGCGTTGTAAATCTCACCTAAATCTTTTCGTTTACTGACAAAACCGTTTGCCCCGGCGCGAATGGCGCGACCGGCATAAAAGGCCTCGGATTTGGACGAGAGAAAAAGCACTTTGATGTTTTTGTTTAAGTTCCTGATTCTCTTAAGTAATGCGAAACCATCTGTTCCTGTAAGCTCAATGTCGAGGATCACCAGATCGATATCATGGTTACGCACGCAGTCCAGCACTTCATGGCTGTCTCCAGATTTGAGTTTGACGATGATATTACTATTCTTCTGTAGCAGGACTTCTATCGACATTCTGACGATAGGGTGTTCGTCCATAATGATAACGGATGCCGGTTTCATTTTTTATGCCTCAGATTGTTAAAAGCGTTATGCTGAGTTTTGCGAAAACTCTCGAAAAGCCGGAAGGATAAGTGTGCAGATCCTTATACGGTAGTATTTCCCTGGAAAGAGCGAAAGCATCCTTGTTAACGTAGTAAAAGAACAGTTCCTCCGTGTCGGTATCTCATTTAATGGATAATGGCAAAGAGGTTTTTCTTATTCATATTTGAAACGCGTCCTATTATACCGTGTAAGTTTTCTCCGAAAAGCCTGTAAATTAATTCTGGGATATTGATGGATATTATATTCTGGAGAGCAAGGCCAAGGATTTTAATTTTAGCGGAAATGTCCTGTTATTCCCTTTACTGCAATTTTTCATCTGTATGTAATAACAAAAAATAAAAGATACCACTATATGTTGATCGTTTGTTAAATTTTAAGGTCAAAAAACACACTCTCCCGTCAGTCCGCCAGACTCGGATTTCTTCACTTTTAGCACCATTTACCTTCGTTTGAAATAGCGAACGCCACGCCCGTAATCCCGGCGCAGTGCGCAGCAGGATCTGCTGATTTGTTAATCTTTGGCTCTCCCGGTATTACGCTAAGCTGCTTGTTTTTACATCATTATCAACTTTTTAACGTTATATCGAATAGCTTAACGCATGGATTAAAATGCTCCTGTTTATCATTTTTGCAGTATTTAACAGTGTTTAAAGGGGTAGATTAGGAATAGTTGTAATTATTGCTCAATGGTTAAAATTAAACATTTTATTAACATTAGTGTTAAGTACTTTCTTAAAGGTCTTTAGGAATGAAGAGCTTAGTGCGTCAGTAAATCGTAACGTTGGTGAGGTTGTTAAGAAGATGGAGAAGCTGCTGACGGTGATTGAGCCCCAGTTTTGTCAGGATGCAGCTGAGACGATAAACAATGCGGCTGTAAGGGCGATTGTGCAGGAGTGCAATCTGGCGCAGCGAAAGCCCGCGCGCGAGATCCTGCAGCAGGGGCCATTCACTGCGGGAAAACCACTCTTTCTTGCTGCCGGAGAGCGGGGAAGGCTCCAGTAATTGTTTGTGCAGGGCGGTAAGCGTGAGCTGACGTTCCAGAATGTGAAAAGGGCCGGCGGCCTGGCAAAACAGACGGGCATCGTAATCATCTGCACGGATCAGCAGGTACGGCTTAATATAAGGCGGGTAGAGGCTCAGCCTGCGCAACGGGTCCAGGCTGTCGAGAAGCGTCGAGGTTTGGCTGTAAATATCCACCACCAGGCGTGCGGAGGGCCAAAGATGAAGCGCGTTCAGCGCAGCGTCCAGCGTGGTGTACTCACAGCAGTTGCTCACAGGAGACTGGCCGTGCAGAAACCCCGCGCGCAGAAAGTTATCCTCGGTGACCAGAAGCATAAAAGGGGCGTCAGTTTTGCGAGCCTGATGAATAGACTGACTCAAAAATTCGAGGCGATCGAAAAAGGGGGGAGCAAAAGGTGAGAGCGTAAATCCCAGTGAATCACTTCCTGTCCGACGACGCCTGTAGCGGCGTACTGTCATTCGCATAGCATCCCTCTCGGCGATGACCGCTTAGTCCTCCGGCCATTTCCAGGACGGCCAGCGATATCCCTGACCGAATCTTGCGCCTGCCTGTAATGCACATGCTTGATCCCTGTCTGTCTCAATCCCTTCGATAAGCACGTTGGCGGCAAGCTGCGAACACTGTGCCACCAGCGCTGCCAGCGCGGGCTTTTCCCGAAGCCGCCAGAAGGCGAATTTATCGATTTTGACGCCCTGCAACGGTAGCCGACAGGATAAAAATGACCGGACTAACGCTTCATCAACATCATCCAGCCAAATGCGGTGGCCTAGACGCCTCAGCCGCTGCAGGCGTCGGCGGACATTCTCACGTTGCGGATCCGACAGCGTGAGGACGGTTGCCGGGTCGACGATCTCGATATTCAGGGGCGGACATCCCAGCGCGAGTAAACGCTGATATGTTTCTGCCACGGTTATGACACTTATCGGCAAATTGACGAAAAGATTGTGACAGCCGACCGCGTTTTTTAGCGCCGTCAGCTGCGCTTCCAGCAGCATAAGCGACTGCTCTGCGGTTTGATCGCGAAAAAAGGACTCATTTTGCCGGTCTCCCGCCAGTATGCTTAGCACCTCAGCGCCGACCTGACGCGAAGAAGAGAGGGCAACAACAGGCTCAAGCTTGATGCCGATGATGCAGTGGGAAAGAGGCTGAAAGCAGGAAGGGTTACGTACCGGGTTTTGCGTTGTCACTCCATTGTCCTGTTCTCTGCCTGCCACCCTGTGGCCGTGATACCAATGAACAGTGTGACGAGGTGAGGCAGTGGAAAACAGCGGGCGTTACTTAATTGCGGCCAGGACTTTTCGCAGTGATAAAAGGAGCGATGCGGGGAGGGAAATGTTGAAAAAACAGCCTTATTTACAAACCACTACGGGTTATCGGCGGATATGAGGGAAAAGGCATTGACTCACCTGCCATTGACCGTATAATTCCACGCGTTTCACCACCACGACGTGCACGCGTCTCCGTGCGCCCTTAGCTCAGTTGGATAGAGCAACGGCCTTCTAAGCCGTAGGTCGTAGGTTCGAATCCTACAGGGCGTACCATTCTCATCCAGCGATTTCCCCCTCACACCGTCTCCGCCGCCCGGCTGACCAAACTCACCAGCTCATCAATTTGCACCGGTTTGCAGAAGTAATAGCCTTGCAGGTAATCACAGTTTTTTACGCGCAGATAGTCGGCCTGAGCCTGCGTCTCCACCCCTTCTGCAATGATCCGCAGATCCATATTTTTAGCCAGATTGATGAGGCTATCCAGAAGGCGGGTGTCGCCGTTCTCGCGGATCTGACCGACGAACAGTTTGTCGATCTTGATGAACTCCGGTTGCAGGGCGTGGATGTATGACAGGTTCGAATATCCCGTGCCGAAGTCATCCAGCGCGATGGCGATACGGGACTGACGCAGGGTGGCAAACCACTCGCTTAGCTGCGGGGTGAAATGCAGCGGATGCCTTTCGGTGATCTCAACCACCACCTGCACCTGGCTGGCGGCGAGGGCATTTAACAGATCGAGCGAATCCGTTTTGAAATGCGGGTCGAGGCAGTTATGCGGGCTGAGATTAAGGCTGATGTAAAGCCCCTCAGGGAAGACAGGGATCGGCTGGCGAAGCTCGGCAATGACCTGCTGGATCAGATAATGGGTCAGAGGGGCAATCAGATCATGCTCCTCCGCCAGCGGGATAAAAATGTCCGGCGCAACGTTGCCGTACAGCGGATGCTTCCAGCGGGCCAGCACTTCCACGCCCGCGATGTTGCCCGTCTGGCTGTCGAAGAAAGGCTGATAAACCGGAACGATCTGGCGCTGATGAATGGCGACGCTCAGCGCTTTCTCGGGCGCCGGAGGAAAAAGACGGGCCAGCAGCGTGCTGACCCCGGAGAGCAGGGTAGAGGGTGATTTAGTTACGGTAGTCATGGTGGCCTTCAGTGCGCGGTCGCCCTCAGGGCAACCGCGCGGGAGTTATCAGAATTTGACCCAGTCGTCCTGGTCGCTGGCTGCGGGACGTTTCATCGTGGTCGCGGTGGCGGTGCTGGCACCATTTACCCGGCGTTTTTCCGCACGCCCGGCGTTATCTTTCGAGACGCGGAAAATCGACACCACTTTCTCCAGCTGTACGGCCTGGTCTTCCAGCGAACTTGCCGCTGCGGAAGACTCTTCCACCAGCGCGGCGTTCTGCTGCGTGGTGGTATCCATCTCCGCCATGGCCTGTGCAATCTGCGAAATACCGCGGCTTTGCTCATCGGTGGCGGCGGCGATTTCGCTCATGATGTCGCGCACCTGCGCCACGGAGGTCTCAATGCGCGACATGGCATCGCCCGCGCTTTCTACCAGGTTAAAGCCGGTATCGACGTGCACCACGGACTCGTGGATCAGGTTTTCAATCTCTTTGGCGGATTGCGCGCTGCGCTGGGCGAGCGTGCGCACTTCGGCTGCCACCACTGCAAAGCCTTTGCCCTGATCGCCCGCGCGAGCGGCTTCCACGGCGGCATTCAGCGCCAGGATGTTGGTCTGGAAAGCGATGCTGTTGATCACGGTGGTAATCTCTGAAATACGGTGCGAACTGCTGCGCACGTTTTTCATGGTGTCGATCACCTTTTGTGAGATGGCGCTGCCTTCGGTCGCATTTTGTGATGCTTCCTCTGCCAGCAGCCGCGCATGGTTGGCATTTTCCGCGTTAAGCGCGACGGTGGAGGTCAACTCCTCCATGCTGGCGGCCGTCTCCACCACGGCCGCGGATTGTTGCTCGGTGCGCGCCGAAAGATCCATATTGCCGGCCGCAATTTCCGAGGAAGAACGCGCCACGCTATCCACCCCATCCCGAACGTCGTTAATGATGTTTTTCAGGTTGGTGTTCATGGTATCAACCGCCTGCATTAACAGGCCCGGTTCGTCACGACGTGTGCTGGTCAGAGTGCTGGTCAGGTCGCCTTTGGCAATCTGCTCTGCCACGCGCAGGGTTTCGTTCAGCGGACGCGTAATCGAGCGGGTAATGGCGAGAGCCAATAGCATACCTAGCGCGATCCCGATGGCCGCGACCAGAACCATCTGCATCTGGATATGATCAACGGTATCAAACACTTTCTGCTGCTGGCGGGTGAACATCGTCTGAATAGCCTGCGTTAACGTTGCGGCCTTCAGGCTCAGGTCATCCGATAATGTAGATTGATTCGACCAGACGCCTTTATAGTGATCCAGTTCGCCACCGATACGCTTCGTATCCGAAAGACTGGCGAGCAACCAGGCTTTCTGCTCTTCAGGCACGAACGGCATCAGCTGCTCAGCGTCGTTTTTAACGCTTTGCAGGCGTGAAACGATCTCCTGCTTAAGCCCTTCACTCGGATGCTGTTTGAACAGCGTCACCTGCGAATCAATGTCGCTCATGGTGAAGGCCACCTGAGCGGCCGTCAGCGCCTGCTGCGCGGGCAAAATACCGTTGCGGCTCAGGGCAGTAGCAAGCCCGGCGTTGTCGCACAGGCTCTGGGTGTTGAGCTTCGCCTCGCTCGCCTTCTTTTCAACCAGCGCTTTCGTAAACAGGGACAGCGTCTCAACGTAGCTGTTTACGGCGTTGGCAGTATTATCAACGGTTGATTGGCCGTCGGCCGTCCAGTCGTACTTTTCCAGCTGAGCAACCGTCGCCTGCATGCTCTGCGCGGCGGCGTTGGTCTGGTCGAGATATTTTTGATCCAGCGTATATTGATAGCTGGTCCGGTTGAGGCGCACGGCCGACAGGGCGTTAAAGAGATCGGTGGTATGCCCGTTTTTTTCTACCTTGTCCTGGACGTTAAACAGACCAAATAATCCGGTGGTCAGAATGGCTGCTGTGATCAACAGGACAGCGGAGAATCCGAAGAATAGTTTTTTACTGACTTTTAAATTAATAAAGCTATTTAATATCTTCATATGTTTTTTCCAGCGTCGGCTATAACCGAGCAACAGTGCTATCGTCACCAGCATTAATGGGGGTAATTTATAATTATGAGGAAGTAACATAAAAAAATGCCCCTCACACTTGCGTGTTCAGGGCAAACACCTGAAGTGACATCACTCATTCAGGGTATCTGTCTTCTCCTCTTTTTTAACAGAGTGAGCCGGGAGTTCGCTCATTCTGTAATAAACGGGGATTACATCAGGGTAATTAACGATGTAACCACGCCCTTTAATATTGCGAATAAAATCGTCGGGCAGGCCAAGCATGCGTAGCTTATTATTGAGATTGTGCAGAACCTGCCATAATCGCTGTGTGGAGGGGCTGAGATTATGCGCCTCCCAGACCTCTTCAAAAAGTTCTTCTTTGCTGACCGGTTTCGTTCTGCCATTTTGCAGCAGATAAAGAAACAGCCTTAACATCGTTTCGTTAAAATAGATTGACGCGAAAGCGATGCTCTTCTCGGTATGACTGCCCGTAAGCCGGTATAGCCTGCGATTAGCAATGTCGAAATGAATTTCATCACCAATCATAAATCCGTATAGACGATAGCCCATATCATGTACCTGTATTAAATAAAGACGAGCACGCACACCTACATATAAGCGTCGAAAATATCCATACCGTTTGTGTGGAGGATTATATGGCTGCTATGAATGCTTTCCAATACACAACCCTATGCGCTATGTAAAACCGACGGGAAGCCCCTCTGTCATAGAGTCTTTGTCGAGATAAGTCGTATTTTTGGAATAATGCTCTGCCTGGTGGCTTTTCGGTGTTGTTTTGGTCTGAAATTGCATATCCGATCGACACCTCAAGATTTAAATGCATATTTTGACTTATACATAGCATATTTCTCTGTCATGGCCTGCCGTAAAAGCCCGCTGCGACAGGTTTTATGCCATGACCCTGACATTACGTTTTCGCGGCAAAAAACAGGAGTGAAGTTAAATGATTTAGACTGATTCAGGAGAGGGGCCCCGGTGCGCTGGAAAGTGGAATGGCCGCGCTTTATAAAATGCAGTTGATTGATAAGTAACAACTAAAATCTGAATCAGACTGTTCTAACGGAAAGGGCATCATAATTCTTATGAATGTATCGCGCGTTTTTTTACCCGTTGCGGGGTCGCCATGAGGCCAGTTTTTCTGATCAATGACTCGGTGCTGTTTGAGCCAGACAAACGTCGGCTGTGCCCGCGTGACGGCTACCCCGATCGCGCGGTACTGCTGCACGGCCCGGTCAGCGAGTGCCTGCTCCTGCTGCTGGAACACAACGGCGAGGTCCTGACCCAGCGTTATCTGTTTTCGGCGGTGTGGGAAAAGCAGGGGGCGATTGTCACCACAAATGCGCTCTACCAGACGATTGCCTCCATCCGTAAGGCGCTTAAATCCGTGGGCCTGGCAGAAAATATCGTCCAGACCGTGCCAAAGGAGGGATTTAAGGCAGTTACAGCTCTGCAGTCCGGTACGCTCGAAGAGTTTATTTTGCCTGCTGCAACAGCCCCGAAAGACGGCCAGCCTGAGGAAGAAAAGGCGTATTTACCCGCGCCCGTTGTACGCCCGCGCAAAAGCCTGTTTTCATCCAAAATAGCCTACGGTATTGCCGGCCTTCTTTTTCTGGTTAGCTGTTTCGTTCTTTATCAGCAATTAAAACCGGGTGATGCACCGTTTGCAGACTATCACTTTATCGGCAACGTCGAGGGGTGTAACGTTTATTCCTCCCTGCATGACAAAATGCAAAGCCAGAATAAATTCATCTCGCTGGTTAAACGCTACCCGGTTCAGTGCAGCGCCGGAGGACGGGTTTATATCACCCTCAATCATTATCAGCAGGGCACGTCGGTGATTGTCTGCGATAAACAGGCTGACCTGGCAGGTGCGCAGTGTGAATCGATATTGTACCGGGAGCAATATTATGAAAATGACTAACCTCACCGCGCGCTGGTTGGCCATTATGCTGGCGATTGTTGCCCCGCTGCTGTATTCAGGCTACCTGCATTATCAGCAGAATAATTTTTCCTGTGAGGGGCACTTAATTATCGTGGAAAACAGCGCATGGATAGACACCGTGATGACGTTTTCTTTTCATAATGGCACGGGCGATTATGATTCCACGGGAGAATACCGTCAGGCAGGGCAGTCTCCGATAACCGTCAGTAATAAAGTGGCTTTCCGTTTCTGGCGTGAAGATGAACGCGTTATTCTGATCTCCAGCGATACGAATGAATTACCGAAAAAAGACGAAGCCTATCGTCATTATATCCCCGACTTCTTCCATCACCGCGATCGTGGCCTTAGTCTGGAAATTATTCCGATGAACGCCTCCAGCTATCTTTTTCGTTTTGGGAGTTCCCCGGTGTTTTACTGCACCAAAAACTGAGGGGGATTCTCTCATCCCGGCATTCCTTTTAATTGAAGCCGTTACGCAGATTTACACTTGATCCTAAAAGTATAATGAGTATAGTTCTCATTCTCTTTAGTGTTTGCGGGCGCAGACGGACTCTTCCCGCATAAACAGTGAGCAGGCCTCACACGGAACACTGAGTACAACGGTGGATCCTGCTCTGGCCTTACAGCCTGCCTTCATCACCCAATCGCAGCCACATGCGACGCAGATCCCCGCCCGCTAATCTTTGAACGGTAAAGGATGTTCCTGATGACCAAAAAAATGTCTGCGCTGGCGCTGCTCGTCGCTGCTTCTCTTTCCGGCTGTGCAGCGCAGAAAGCGGCCACACCCGCCCCGGCTCCTGAGAAAACCGTTACCGCCCCGGCGCAAACGGGCGTGTTAAAACGCGACCTGGCTGATGGCCTGTACGAGATGGTGCTTAACCCGAAAGGCGATGCGCTGTTCGTTGCCAGCGCGGAAGGGTTCAAGGATGTGCAGGGTGGGGTGATCTATAAGCTTGATCCTGCCACGCTGAAAACCCTCGGGCGCAGCCATACCGATCTGAAAAACTTTGCGATGACGATCTCCCCGGACGGGCAGACCCTGTATGTGACCAACTCGCTGGACGGTGGCATTAGCGCCATCAGCACCGCGGACGGCAAAATCCAACAGCGCCTGATGTTCACCGAGCGCAACAAAGAGGGATTCCCGTTCGGCGCGCGCGAAATCATGCTCCACGACGGCACGCTGTACGTTGGCGGCGTGGGCGATCCGGGCGTGATTTGGGTGGTTGATGCGAAAACGCTGAAGCTGAAAAAAACCATCAAAAACGCCGGACAGTGGGTGACCGGGCTGCTGTGGTCTGAACAGATGGACCGGATTTACGCGGCTAACGGCGGCGGCGAGATCCTCGTCATCAATCCGCGCAGCAACAAAATCGAAAAACGCTGGAAACCGCTGGGCGACAAGCCTGCGCTGCTGCTGAACCTGGCGGAAGATACTGCCACCGGTCGTCTGTTTGTCACCGATAACTCCAAAGCCAAAACCACGCTGGTGATGAATATCCGCACCGGTGAGCTGATCAAACAGCTGGAAGTGGGCGATTCGCTGGCGGTGAAGTTCAACGCCAAACGCAATGAGCTGTACATCACTCAGCGTGAAAGCGGAAAACTGCTAAGCCTGGACGCCACCACTTTTGCCGTGAAGCATTCGTGGGATCTGCCGCCGAATCCGAACAGCCTGCTGCTCTCGGCCGATGGCCAGACCCTGTTCGTCACCGTTAAACAGCCTTTCAATAAAGATCACTCCACTAACGGGCCGGACAGCGTCGTTCGCATTTCGCTTAACTAAATTCTAAGGCCCGGCGACGGGCCAATCTTGCGCGCACTTTTGATGAGTTATTTATGAACAACACCACAATGCATAAAACGCTGCTGGCGCTCGCTATCGGCGCGGCTACGCACTCCGCCCTGGCGGCGGATACCAAAAAAGAGGACACCATCGTCGTCCAGTCATCCGCCGACAGCAATTTTAAGCCCGGCGGCGACCAGTTGGTGCCCGCCTTCCTTGACGGACAGGTTGCCAACGGTGGACGCATGGGGATGCTCGGCCAGCAGAACGCCATGGACGTACCGTTCAACATCATCAGCTACACCTCGAAGCTGGTGGAAGACCAGCAGGCGAAAACTATCGCCGACGTGGTCGCTAATGATGCGGGCGTGCAGTTTGTGCAGGGTTACGGCAACAGCGCGGAGAGTTTCCGTATTCGCGGGCTGAAATTCGACGGCGATGACATGACCTTTGGCGGCCTCTCCGGCGTGCTGCCGCGCCAGGTTGTCGACGCGCAGATGGTTGACCGGATTGAGATCTTTAAAGGGGCCAACTCTCTGATGAACGGTGCCGCCAGTTCCGGCGTCGGAGGGATGATCAACCTTGAGCCGAAACATGCGGGCGACACGCCGCAGGCCAAAGTCGGCGTGGACTACACCTCGGATTCCCAGGTAGGGACAACCCTGGACGCAGGCCGTCGCTTTGGCGACAACGATCAGTTTGGTGCACGCGTAAACCTGGTTCACCGTGAAGGGGAAACGCCTGTCGCCAACGATCGCCGCCGCACCACCTTGCTCTCGACCGGGCTGGATTACAAAGGCGACCAGTTCCGCACCTCGCTGGATCTGGGGTATCAGAAGAAAACCTTCCACGGCAGCCCGACCAGCGTCAACATCTCGGCGGTGGATTTCGTGCCGGAGCCGCCGAAAAACGACCGTAACTTCTCCCAGAAGTGGGCCTACAGCAATATCGAAAACGAATTCGGCATGTGGCGCAGCGAGTACGATATCACCGACAGCTGGACGGCCTACACTGGCCTGGGCGCACAGCACGCGCATGAAGAAGGGCTTTACAGCGCGCCGAAGCTGCTGGACAAGAGCGGCACGGCCACGGCCAGCCGGCTCGATACCAATCGCATCAGCGATTCCGTCAGCGGGATGGCGGGCATTCGCGGCAACTTTGATACCGGCTTCGTGTCGCACAAGGTCAACGTCGGGTATTCCGCGATGACCAAAAACGAGAAAATCGCGTGGAAAATGTCGGCGGCGGCAGATAACCCGTACACCAACATCTATCACAATACCGGCGTGGACGCGCCGGACAGCACTAACTTCAACGGGTCTGGCGGGAAATACAGCGATCCGTTGACCAGCGGGCGCACCCGCACACAGGGCTGGCTGCTGAGCGATACGCTGGGCGTGCTGGACGACAAACTGCTGTTCACCGCCGGAGCGCGTCATCAGAAAGTGGTTATTCGCGGCTACAACAAAATCACCGGGGCGGAAAATGCGGCAGACAGTTTCGACGGCAGTCGCTGGATGCCCACCTACGGCGTTGTTTACAAACCCTGGGATGAGATCTCTCTTTACGCCAACCACACCGAAGCGCTGCAGCCGGGCGAAACCGCGCCCAACACCGCCGTTAACTACGGCCAGAGCACCGGTATCGTGCACTCTAAGCAGAACGAAGTGGGCGTGAAGGCCGACTTTGGCCGCGTGGGCGGCTCCCTGGCGTTGTTCGAAATCAAAATGCCGTCGGCGATCCTCGACAGCGAAACCAAACGCTACGGGCTGGATGCAGAGCAGCGCAACCGCGGCGTCGAGCTGAACGTCTTCGGTGAGCCGATGCTGGGGATGCGCCTGAACGCCAGCGCCACCTGGCTGCAGGCGGAATTAACCAAAACCAACAACGGCCTCAACCAGGGCAACGATGCGATCGGCATTCCAAACTTCTATGCCGTACTGGGCGCGGAATACGACATCAAGCCTATCGATGGCCTGACCGCGACCGCGCGCGTGAACCACTCCGGCACGCAGTACGCCGACCTGGCTAACAGCAAAAAGCTGGACAGTTACACCACGCTGGATCTCGGCATGCGCTATCGCTTCGCCGTTAACCACAATGAAAACCAGATGACCGTTCGTGCGGGTATCGACAACGTGACCAATGAAAATTACTGGACCAGCGTTGACGATTCCGGCACTTACGTCACTCAGGGCGAGCCGCGCACCTTTAAGGTGTCGGTGGGCTACGAGTTCTAGGTTCCACCTCGTTATCGGGGCAGGGATGCCCCAATCCCTTGCTACCTCCAGCATGAAGTGTTAAAACGTGCCCCTTCTAAAAAAGAGACAGGGGTAGGACGTGAAAGACGCGTCATCCGCTTCAGGCAACGACAGCCCTGAAGCCTCGTCGGATCAGCATCCGACGCTGCAACGTGGTTTGCAAAATCGACATATTCAGTTAATTGCCCTGGGCGGCGCGATCGGCACCGGGCTGTTCCTCGGGATAGGTCCCGCCATTCAGATTGCAGGTCCTGCTGTATTGCTGGGCTACGCCATCGCCGGGATCATCGCCTTCCTCATCATGCGCCAGCTCGGCGAGATGGTTGTCGAAGAGCCGGTTTCAGGGTCGTTCGCCCACTTTGCCTACAAATACTGGGGGCCGTTCGCGGGGTTCCTCTCCGGCTGGAACTACTGGGTGATGTTTGTGCTGGTAGGCATGGCTGAACTGACCGCCGCCGGCATCTATATGCAGTACTGGCTCCCGGACGTCCCGACGTGGATTTGGGCCGCCGCCTTCTTCATCATCATTAATGCGGTTAACCTGGTTAACGTGCGCCTGTACGGTGAAACCGAGTTCTGGTTTGCGCTGATCAAAGTGCTGGCGATTATCGGCATGATCGGCTTTGGCCTGTGGCTGCTGTTCTCCGGTCACGGCGGCGAGCGCGCCACGATCGACAACCTCTGGCAGCACGGCGGCTTCCTGGCGACGGGCTGGAAGGGGCTGATCCTGTCCCTGGCGGTGATCATGTTCTCCTTCGGCGGTCTGGAGCTTATCGGTATTACCGCCGCCGAAGCGCGCGATCCGCACAAAAGCATCCCGAAAGCGGTCAACCAGGTGGTGTACCGTATCCTGCTGTTTTACATTGGCTCGCTGGTGGTGCTGCTGGCGCTCTATCCATGGGTGGAAGTGAAATCCGACAGCAGTCCGTTCGTGATGATTTTCCACGATCTGAACAGCAATGTGGTGGCGTCTGCGCTGAACTTCGTGATCCTTGTGGCATCCCTGTCGGTCTATAACAGCGGCGTGTATTCCAACAGCCGTATGCTGTTTGGCCTCTCCGTGCAGGGTAACGCACCGAAGTTCCTGACTCGCGTCAGCCGTCGCGGCGTGCCGGTGAATTCGCTGCTGCTCTCCGGGGCAATCACGTCGCTGGTGGTGCTGATCAACTACCTGCTGCCGAAAGAGGCGTTCGGCCTGCTGATGGCGCTGGTGGTTGCCACGCTGCTGCTGAACTGGATCATGATCTGCCTGGCGCACCTGCGTTTTCGTTCGGCAATGCGACGTAAGGGCCGCGAGACACAGTTTAAGGCGCTGCTCTACCCGGCAGGGAACTACATCTGTATCGCCTTCCTGGCGATGATCCTCGTGCTGATGTGCACCATCGACGACATGCGTTTGTCCGCCATGCTGCTGCCGGTGTGGGTGGTCTTCCTGTTTGTGGCGTTCAAGCTGTCACGTAAAAAGTGATGCGTGTTTTCTCCCTCTCCCTGTGGGAGAGGGGGGGGGTGAGAGCACCAGACCGCACGTAATCCTTTGCCCGGTGGCGCTGCGCTTACCGGGCCTACACGTAGTAGGGGTTTGCCTCCCTCTCCCTGTGGGAGAGGTTTGTGTTGAGGGCACCAGACCACACGTAACCCCTTGCCCGGTGGCGCTGCGCTTACCGGGCCTACACGTCATTACCCAACCAGCAAACGCGTCTTCTTTATCGTGACCCCTCTCCCAAATCCGTCTCGATCCCCAGGATCTTTATTTTGTAATCGATTACTTTTTAAATGAACTGTTTTGTAATCGATTACTTTCTCTGGGTGAGGCTTATCATGGTGTCAACAACCGAAAGTCGTGGACAGGCGATAGGGCAGCATCGGCTGCTGGTGCCGCGTTTGTCGCTGATGATGTTTCTGCAGTTTTTTATCTGGGGTAGCTGGTCGGTCACGCTCGGCCTGGTAATGACCCAGCACAACATGTCTTTGCTGATTGGCGATGCGTTTTCCGCCGGACCAATCGCCTCCATTCTCTCGCCGTTTGTACTTGGCATGCTGGTGGATCGCTTCTTTGCCTCGCAGAAGGTGATGGCGGTGATGCACCTCGCGGGCGCGGCGATCCTGTGGTTCGTTCCCGGCGCGCTTATTGCACAAAACGGCGCATTGCTGATTGGCCTGCTCTTTGGCTATACGCTCTGCTACATGCCGACGCTGGCGCTGACCAACAACATCGCGTTTCACAGCTTGGCGAACGTCGATAAAACCTTCCCGGTGGTGCGCGTGTTTGGCACCATCGGCTGGATCGTGGCGGGGATATTTATCGGCGTGACCGGCGTGGCCTCAAGCGTCACCATCTTTCAGGTGGCGGCGGCCAGCTCCGTGCTGTTGGCGCTTTACAGCCTGACGCTGCCACACACGCCCGCGCCGGCGAAAGGCCTGCCGGTGAAGGTGCGCGATCTCTTCTGCGCGGATGCCTTTGCGCTGCTCAAAACGCGCCACTTCCTGGTCTTCTCCGTCTGCGCGATGCTGATCTCCGTGCCGCTCGGTACCTATTACGCCTACACCGCCTCGTATCTCGCAGATGCGGGCATTGCCGACGTCAGCACCGCCATGTCCTTCGGGCAGATGTCCGAGATCTTCTTCATGTTGGTGATCCCGCTGCTGTTCCGCCGTCTGGGCGTGAAATACATGCTGCTCATCGGCATGCTGGCGTGGTTCGTGCGTTACGCCATGTTCGCGATGGGCGTCAGTGAAGAGGGGCGCATCCTGCTCTACCTGGGCATTCTGCTCCACGGCGTCTGCTACGATTTCTTCTTTGTGGTGGGCTTTATCTATACCGACCGCGTGGCGGGCGAAAAGGTTAAAGGTCAGGCCCAGAGCATGATCGTCATGTTTACCTACGGTATCGGGATGCTGCTCGGCTCGCAGATATCCGGCGCGCTGTATAACCGTCTGGTAGCGGGTCAACCTGTGCCGCAGGCGTGGGTCACATTCTGGTGGATCCCGGCGGTGGCTGCCGCGGCGATTGCACTCATTTTCCTTTTCACGTTCAGGTATGACGATGACAAGGCGTAAGGTTCAGGAGGTGGTATGAGGACGATAAAAGGACCCGGGATTTTTCTGTCGCAGTTTATCGGCGGGGACGCGCCGTTTAACTCGCTGGATGGGCTGGCGGGCTGGGCGGCAGGGAAGGGCTACAAAGCCCTGCAAATTCCCTGCAACCATCCGCACATTTTTGACGTGGAGAAAGCGGCTGAAAGCCAGGCCTACTGCGACGACATTACCGGTAAGCTGGCGGAACACGGGCTGGTGATAAGCGAGCTGTCGACCCACCTTGAAGGCCAGCTGGTTGCGGTGAACGACGTTTACAGCGACGCGTTTGACCACTTCGCCCCGGCCAGCGTGCGCGGTAACGACGCGGCGCGCCAGGCATGGGCAACGGAGAAACTCAGACAGGCGGCGGTAGCCTCCGCCAGGCTGGGGTTAAAAGCGCACGCGACGTTCTCCGGCTCGCTGGCCTGGCCGTTTTTCTATCCGTGGCCGCCGCACAACGCGCAGCGGTTTCAGGCGGCGTTTCAGGAACTGGCAAACCGCTGGCGGCCCATTCTCGACGCTTTTGATGAACAGGGCGTGGACGTCTGTTTTGAGTTGCATCCGGGGGAAGACCTGCACGACGGCGTAACCTTCGAGCGTTTTCTGGCGCTGCTTGATAACCATCCGCGCTGCAACATTCTCTACGATCCCAGTCACATGCTGTTGCAGCAGATGGATTACCTGACCTTTATCGACATCTACCACGCGCGCATCAAAGCGTTCCACGTCAAGGATGCGGAATTTCGCCCCAACGGGCGCAGCGGCGTATACGGCGGCTACCAGCCGTGGATCGATCGCGCCGGGCGTTTCCGTTCGCTCGGCGACGGGCAGATCGACTTCAAGGGTATCTTCAGCAAGCTGACCCAGTACGACTACGACGGCTGGGCGGTGCTGGAGTGGGAGTGCTGTCTGAAGGATGGCGATACCGGTGCCCGCGAAGGCAGCGAGTTTATCCGCCGCCATATCATTCCGGTTTCCGGGCGGGCGTTTGATGATTTCGCCGCAGGAGGCAGACATGATTAACGTCGGTATTATCGGCAGCGGCTTTATCGGCCCGGCCCATATTGAGGCGCTGCGCCGTCTCGGTGTGGTGCAGGTTGTCGCGCTGTGCGACAGCTCGCTCGCGCAGGCGCAGGAAAAGGCGCGCGCGCTTAACGTCCCCCACGCCTATGGCCGCGTGGAGGATCTGCTTGCGCACCCGGATCTGCACGTGGTGCACAACTGCACGCCAAACCACCTGCACGCCGCGATTAACCGCCAGATTTTACGCGCAGGTAAGCATCTGTTTTCCGAAAAGCCGCTGTGTATGACGCCGGACGAGGCGCGCGAGCTGGTGGCGCTGGCGGAGCAGGCGGGTGTAATACACGGCGTAAGCTTTGTCTATCGCCAGTTTGCGATGGTGCGTCAGGCGGCGAGCATGATGCGCGCGGGCAGCCTCGGGCGACTGTTTGCTGCACACGGCAGCTACCTGCAGGACTGGATGCTGCTGGAAACCGACTACAACTGGCGGGTGGACGCCGCGCTCGGTGGCGCATCCCGCGCGGTGGCGGACATCGGCTCTCACTGGTGTGATACCGTACAGTTTGTGACCGGGCGGCGTATCACCGAGGTGATGGCCGATCTCTCTATCGTCTGGCCGACGCGCAAGGCCAGCGTGGCGGGAAATCAGACCTTCAGCCACGATCCACACGCGGCGTATGAGGACAAACCGGTCACCACCGAAGATTTTGGCTCCGTGCTGATCCGCTTCGACGACGGCAGCAAGGGCAGTTTTAGCGTCTCGCAGGTCAGTGCCGGGCGTAAAAACCGCCTGATGCTGGAAATCAACGGCAGCGAGATGTCTTTGGCGTGGGATCAGGAGGTGCCGCAGCAGCTGTGGGTGGGGCATCGCGCGCAGGCAAACCAGATCCTCACCGACGACCCCGGTCTGATGAACCGCGACGTGGCCGACAGCGCCCACTTCCCCGGCGGCCATATCGAGGGCTGGCCGGATGCCTTCAAAAACATGATGGCGCAGTTCTACCGCGCCGTGCAGGCGGGCAGCATGCCCGCGCAGCCGCTGTTTGCGACCTTCCACGACGGCGCAGACGTCATGTACATCATTGATGCCATTGTAAAAAGCCATCAGCAGCAGCGCTGGGTGAGGGTGGAACGATGACGTGCTGCCCGGTTCGCCGGGCCGCGAAATTATGATAGCCTGCATAAAACGCTAACCGCAGGATGTGTCGTCGCTATGTCAATTCAGAAAATCGCTCAACTGGCCGGGGTGTCCGTGGCGACGGTTTCTCGTGTGCTGAACAACAGCGACACGGTTAAAGCGAAAAACCGCGAGCGCGTCCTGCAGGCGATCCGGGAGAGCAACTACCAGCCGAACCTGCTGGCGCGCCAGCTGCGCACCGCCCGCAGCTATATGATTCTGGTGATGGTTTCGAACATCGCCAACCCGTTCTGTGCCGAGGTGGTCAAGGGCATCGAAGAAGAGGCCGAGAAGAACGGCTACCGCATTTTACTCTGCAATTCCGGCTCGGACATCGAACGCTCCCGCTCGGGGTTAAGCCTGCTGACGGGGAAAATCGTCGACGGGATTATCACCATGGATGCGTTCTCGAAGCTGCCGGAACTCTCCGCGCTTATCGGCAATGCGCCGTGGGTGCAGTGCGCGGAATACGCCGATGCCGGGGCGGTGTCCTGCGTCGGCATTAACGACGTCGATGCTTCTCAGCACGTCGTCAGCCAGCTTGCCGAAAGCGGGTGCACGCGCATTGCGCTGATCAACCACGACCTCAGCTACAAATATGCCCGCCTGCGCGAGCGCGGCTACAAGAGCGTGATCCACCTGCGCGATCTCGATTATCAGGCGGTTGAATACGCCAGCGATCTCAGTTCCGGCGCCGGGATGGCGGCGATGCAAAAACTGTTGAAGGAGGATCCGCCGGACGCGGTATTCGCGGTTTCCGATACTCTGGCGGCAGGCGCGCTGCGCGCGATTCAGCAGGCAGGGCTGCGGGTACCGGAGGATATCGCAGTGGTGGGGTTTGACGGTACGGAACTGGCGGAGATGATCTCGCTCACCACCATTGAACAGCCGTCGCGGGATATCGGGCGCAAGGCCGTCGATCTGCTGTTAAATAAGATCGAAAACCCCGATGCGCCCACGGAAAGAGTGATGATGGACTGGCGCTTTATTTCCCGCGCCAGCGCCTGATTAGTTTGCTGAAACAACCGCCAGCGAGCGAATATCGTTCCCGGTCGGCGACTGATGGATCCTCAGACCAAATTCATCCACCACGGCAAAAATATGGTCGAAGATATCGGCCTGGATCTCTTCATATTCCGCCCAGACCACCGTATTGGTGAAGGCATATATTTCTATGGGCAGACCGTTGGCGTCCGGCGCGAGCTGGCGCACCATCAATGTCATATCTTTACGGATGCGCGGGTGATTGCGCAGATATTCATTCAGATAGGCGCGGAAGGTGCCGATATTGGTCATCTTGCGCAGGTTTAATACCGATTCCCCTTCGCCGTTTTGCTGATTCCACAGGTTAATTTCCTCATGACGCGCGGCCAGATAAGGTTTCAGCAGCTTCGCCTGAATCAGTTTCTGCTGCTCCTGCTCGTCGAGGAAATGAATGCTGGTGGTATCAATATTCAGGCTGCGCTTAATGCGGCGGCCGCCCGAAGCTGACATGCCGCTCCAGTTGATGAACGCGTCGGACACCAGCGCCCACGTCGGAATGGTGGTAATGGTGTTATCGAAATTACGCACCTTCACGGTGGTCAGGCCGATGTCCGTCACCGTGCCGTTAGCGCCATATTTCGGCATCTCCAGCCAGTCACCGAGCTTAAGCATATCGTTAGCTGAAAGCTGAATGCCCGCCACAAGGCCAAGGATCGGGTCTTTAAACACCAGCATCAGGACCGCGGCCATGGCACCCAGGCCGCTAATCAGAATCGCGGGAGACTGACCGATCAGCAGGGAGATAATCAAAATCCCGACCAGAATGGCGCTCACCAGCTTAACGCCCTGGAAAATGCCTTTCAGCGGCAGCTGGGACGCGGTCGCCATTTTTTGCGATAGATTAAAGATCACGTCCAGCAGCGAGAAGAAGGACAGCAGGGCATACACCATCACCCACAGCTTCGCGCAGGTGGTAAGTATTTCCGCCGCTTCACTGCCTTTTTGTAACCACAGCGCCGCCTGAACGTTGACGATTATCCCCTGAATGGTAAAGGCCAGACGGTGAAATAACTTATTCTGGGTAATGATTTGCAGCCACAAATGGCTGCTGGCCTGCGCACGCTTTTCAAAGGCGCGCAGCACCAGTTTGTGCAATATAAAATGCACGATAAGGGCAGTCAGAAAAATAATACCAAAGATAATCACCAGCGATGTGGTGTGATTAATTTCAATCCCTAACTCTTCAACCTGAGCAATTAATTCCTGCATAACATCTCCTGTATTGTTGCAGCCCCATAATGGCGGCTGCGGATATATTATGCAAATTCTGGCGCATTACTTCGTCGCGTGGCAGGTCGTGATCACCGGCAGGCACAGGCGATGGCGCATACGCACCGTTGCCAGTGCAAGGGCAATCATCATTGCCGTTTCCACCATCAGGAAGACGTTGACCGCCTGCGTGTAATCCCCGTGGTGGCTTTGCAGCGCGTGCAGCAAAATCGCGCCGAAAATCGCCGGGCCAAGTCCCAGCGCCGCCTGTTGAAGCGTACTCAAAATGGCGCTTGCTGCGCCCGCGTCGTCCGGCTGGATATCGCGCATCCCGATACGGTAAAAGCTGTTCACAATTAACGCCTGCCCGTAACCGACCAGCCCGGTCGCCGGTGCCAGCGTCAGGGCAGTGTTGTTCATCCCCCAGTGGCGGAAGGTGGCGATCAGCGCCAGCAGGCCGAGGATCTGGATCGCCAGGCCGCTCAGCAGAAGGGTGCTGGTGCGGTAACGGGCAATCAGGCGCGGGGCAAACCACGCGGAGACAAAATAGGTCACCCCCAGCGCGATGAAGCTGTTCCCCGACTGCCATGGCGCCATGCCAAGACCGGTCTGCATGGTCAGCGCCATACAGAACATAAAGCCGGACCAGACGCTGAAAAAGAGCATCGCGATCAACACGCCAAAGCGGATGCTCGCAAGCTGCATCAGGCGCGGCGGGATCAGCGGGTGGGCATCTTCGCGCTCTTTTTTACGCGCATTCAGCACCATCAGCCAGGCCAGCGGGATAATGGCAATCAGTGCAGCCTTCAGCGGCCACGACCAGTGCCACTGCGGACCGAGCGCCATCGGGAACAACAGGCAGCAGAGGATCATCGCCAGCAGCGCGGTGCCCGTCCAGTCGATGCGCGACGGCGTTTCGCGGCGGGTTTCCGGTACATAGCGGCGGCTTAACGCCAGCACCACCAGACAAATGGGGACGTTGATGAAGAAGGCGTTGCGCCAGCCCAGCCCGGCGATATCCGCCGATACCAGCCAGCCGCCGCCCATCTGGCCGACGATAAAAGCTATTCCGCCGATACCGCCGAACAGGCTAATGGCTTTGGCGTGCGACGGCCCTTTTAACGTCACATGCAGCGTGGCGAGAATTTGCGGCACGATCAGCGCCGCCCCGGCACCCTGAACGATGCGTGCGGCAAGCAGTTGTTCGATGTTGCCCGCCATCCCGCACAGCAGCGAGGCCAGTCCAAAGCTCGCCACGCCCCACATAAACAGACGACGGCGACCGTGGTTATCCCCGAGCTTGCTGCCGAGCGCCAGGCAGACAGCGAAGGCCACGCCGTAAAGCGCGACAATCAGCTCCAGTTCTGTGGCGGTGGCGTGCAGCGAATGGGTGATGGAGTCCAGCGCGACGTTGGTGATTGAGGTATCGATAAGCGGCAGCATCTGCCCGGTTAACAGCAGTATCAGGCCTGCACGACCTGGTGAAATAACTGACCTGTTCATGGTAACTCCATTGCGTCAAACGGCGTAGAGACGTAGCATCGTCTATCTGATAAACGGGTACCAGTTCTTGCTTATACTGGTACTGGCACTACCATGCAGGGGGATTTATGGCGCTGATGTCTGAACCTGTCACCTCGCTTCAGGATGACACCCGAAAACAGCTCGGGGCATTTTTACGCGCACGGCGCGAAAGCCTCGACCCGCAGCGTCTCGGCTTGCCGCGCAGCGGGCGTCGCCGCACGCCGGGCTTGCGCCGCGAAGAGGTGGCGATGCTCGCAGACGTGGGCGTAACCTGGTACACCTGGCTGGAGCAGGGCAGGGACGTCAATCCGTCGAGCGCGGTGATGGCAGCTGTTGCTAAAGCGCTGCAATGCACCCCGACCGAAGCCCGCCATCTTTTCGTGCTGGCCGGATTACCGCCGGGTGAAGCGCCGCAGGCGGTCTGCTGCGAGGGGATCAGCGAAGGCACGCGCCGCCTGCTTGATACCCTGATGCCAAAGCCCGCCAGCATCCAGAAACCAAACTTTGATATCGTGGCGTGGAACGACAGCTTTGGTCATTTGATGGGCGTCGATTTCAACGACATCCCGCCGGAAGATCGCAACTGTATTTACCTGTTCCTCACCCATCCGGCGTGGCGCGCAAGGCTGGGCAAGCGCGATGACGTGCTGCCGATCTTCGTCTCCTACTTCCGCGCGGCAATGGCCGAGCACCGGGGAGATCCGCAGTGGGAAGCTAAACTGGCGCGTTTTTTTGCGGTTTCAGATGAGTTTCAAACCCTGTGGCACCAGCGCAACGACGTGCGCGGTGTGGAAAACCAGCTCAAGCTGTTTACCCATCCTGAGCTGGGGGATTTTCATTTACAGCAGATGTACTGGTACTCAGCGCCGCGCAACGGCTCGCGGCTGCTGGTGTACCTCCCGGTGGACGAGGCAGGGGAGAGAGTCATGGACTGGCTGGCGGAGCAGGCAAAATGAACGTGACGCGCAAGCAGGAGCGGGTTTTACGCCGGGCGCTCGCGGCGTGGGAGCAGGATGGGGCATTAACACCCGACGAACATCAGCGTCTGGCCGGAACCCTGAGGCGCGTAACGATGGACTGGCAGCGGCTCAGCCGCTACGCCTTCTGGACCGCGCTGGCCTGCGTGATCATCGCCATCGGCAGCCTGTTTGCCGACAGTGAGTTGATGGCGCGCATTATCGCATTTTTCTCTTCTTCCTTTATCGCCCGCATTGGTCTGCCTCTGCTTGCCGCCGTGCTGTTTTACCTGTGGGGCTTCAGCCGCCAGCGGCGAGAAACCCCGTGGCACTACAGCACGGAAGCCATCCTGTTCCTCGGGGTGTTCTTTACCGCCATTGCCCTGTGGCAGCTTGGTGAACGTCTTGATAACGGCAGCGGCCACATTGCGCCGTTGTTCCTGGCCGGGTGTGCGGTATACGGCCTGGTTGGCTATTTCGGGCGCTCGGGGCTGGTCTGGCTCTTCTTTTTGCTTTCGCTCGGCAACTGGTTCGGTGCCGAAACGGGCTATATGTCCGGCTGGGGAGCGTACTGGCTGGGCATGAGCTACCCGGTGCGCTTTATCGTCTTCGGCGGCGTGCTGCTGGCGCTGTGCTATGTCCTGCGCGGCGTACTGCAACCCCGCCACCTCTATACCACCAGTAAGGCGATGGGGCTGACGTATCTGTTTGTCGCCCTGTGGATCCTGTCGATTTTTGGCAACAACGATATCGACAACTGGTACGGCGTCACGCAGGCATCGTTGCTGCCGTGGGCGCTGCTCTTCGCCGTGGCGGCGGTGCTGTGCATTTTCATCAGCCTGAAAACCGACGACGGCATGCTGCGCGGTTTTGGCCTGACCTTCCTCGCCATCAATCTCTATACCCGCTATTTCGAATATTTCTGGGAGGGGATGAACAAGGTCGTGTTCTTCCTGATTCTGGCGGCATCGCTGGTGGTGATTGGTCGCTATGCGGAAAAAATCTGGCATGCCGGGAGCAGGGAAAAATAGTTTTTTGCGAGGGGCTTTCAGGGAATAAGCGAGAGTCCAGCATCTCCTGAATGATGCAGGTAAGGTAAATAACGAAAGGCAAAATTAGCCTTTAATGCAAATTGCCTTATATGTTAATATTTTCAGGGATGAATAAAGATGTTCAGATTCATCGTCCATGAGGCCGTGAGGGAAGAGATCCTCGCGTTGCCCGCCGTGGTTCAGGCGAAACTGATTCGCCAGCTTGATAAATTACGCGCTAATCCGACGGTTTTGCGTGAGCCTGACAGCAAGCCATTGCCGCATGGCTTGTTTGAAATACGCACCGTTGGGCTTATCCAGAGCCGTGGGATATACGTCTACCAGCGTGAGAGAACCCTTTTTCTTTTGCGCGTGTTTATCAAGAAGACGCAGAAAACGCCGTCTGCGGAGATAAGTCTGGCACTGAAACGGCAACAGGAGATGTTGGATGAGCAAGAAAATAATCGACTGGGATGAGTTGAGAACCGAGCTGTTAAGCCACGCAGACGTGCAGGCCGCATTTAACTCAGAAGAGCGCAAAGCGCGTCTGCAGGAGATGCTGGCGCAGTGGCGAAGCCATGCAGGCCTGACGCGTGCACAGGTTGCGGAACGGATGGGGGTCAGTGCGCCAACGGTGTCACGAATGGAAGCCAACATCACGCGAGCGAGCCTTGATACGTTAACGCGTTATGCGCTGGTATGCGGGGTGAAGCATCCGCAGATTACGCTGTATTGAACCCTGTTCAACCTACTTGTAATGGGCCGCTACGCGCGGCCCACGGTTACTAGCACTCGGTTACAATGGTGCTCAGCGGCAGGCGAGATTTTGGCAGCGTGGCGTTGAAATCTTCCACGCTGTGGTGGCCAACCGGTACCACCACCAGGCTGGTGAAGCCTTTCTCTTTCAGGCCAAACTCTTCGTCGAGGATCGCCGCGTCGAAGCCTTCAATCGGCACCGCGTCCAGACCCATCGTGGCCACGCCCAGCAGGAAGTTACCCACGTTCAGGTAAACCTGTTTTGCCATCCACTGGTCGTCATCTTTCAGATCCACGCGGTGCATGTCTGCGAAGTAGCAGCGGCCTTTGTGGTTTGCGGCTTTCGCTTCCGGCGTGGCGAAACGCCCGTCAGCTTCTTCCTGATCCACCACGCGCTCCAGCCATGCATCGTCCATCGCGGTTTTGGCGCAGAACACCACCACGTGAGAGGCATCCAGCATTTTGCGCTCGTTAAACACATAAGTACCCGCAGCAGATTTCGCCACGCGCGCTTTGCCTTCCTCAGTGCTGGCAACAATAAAGTGCCACGGCTGGGAGTTCGTGCTGGACGGGCTGTACTGCAGCAGGGTTTTGATTTTCTCCGCTTCTTCTGCGGTCAGTTTTTTGCTTGCGTCGAACGCCTTGGCAGAGTGGCGTTTCAGGGCGACAGAAATGATATCCATAACAACTCCTGGTAGTAAAAATCGCCCGCATGTGGGCGCGAAAGGAAAGCAGATTACAGGGCGACGCGGAAAAAGATAAGTGCGATTCGAGCGCTTATTCTGTTCGTCTCAGACGAACAATCATACGGGGCGTATCCGCTTCTGGTCCTTCTTCGCCAGCTTATCGACGACCAGATGCCACGAATCGTGGATGAAATCGGTCACCACGTCGGGCGTGATATCGTCGGTGCCGTAGAGCGAAATCCAGTGCTTTTTATTCAGGTGATAGCCCGGCTCCACGCCGCGGTAGATCTGCTGATTGAGCAGCGATTTTTCCGGATCGGATTTCAGACTGACGTGCGGACGCCCGTGAGCGACCGCGACAAGCATAAAAATCTTGCCGCCGACTTTAAACACGTCGAACTCCGGGCCGAACGGCCAGCAGTGCTCGGTGAACGGCAACTCCAGCGCCACGCGCATCGCGTGTTCCTGTAATGATTTACTGTCCATCGGTGTTCTCTATGGCGAGCGCGCGCCACATGGCCTCAAAGCCGAGCGCTTTAAAATCCACGGCACGGGACGGATCGCGGGTGGCGAATTCCATGGTGGTCTCGGCCAGCGACAGGAAGATGGCATCGCCGAAGGTTTTAAATTCGTCGGACATAAATACCGGGCGCACCGAGCGGCGGCACAGTTCATTCAGCTCCGGAAACATGTCATGAACGGCCTGTTCGGTCTCAGTGGAAATTTTCTCGCTCACACCAAGCTGGCGGATCGCCCCGTGAGCCGCCGGGTTACGAATCCCCCAGTCCACATAGCTGTTCCAGATGTTGCGGGTATGCTCTTTTGGCAGGGTGATCGAGCGGTCAAGGTTCGCCATCATGGTCTGGCAGAGATCCTGCTTCAGGTGCAGGTAGAGGGCATTCAGCAGATCGTCTTTGGTAGCAAAGTAGCGAAACAGCGTGCCTTCGGCGACCCCGGCACTACGGGCGATGGTCGCCGTTGAGGCGGCAATACCTGACTGTGCAAATGCAGCGGTTGCTGCCTCCAGTAAGGCCTGTTTTTTATCTTCACTCTTCGGACGTGCCACCAAATTCTCCTCTTTGTCAATTGTAAAAAAACGTATTGAATCATGCGCGTCAGGCTGCCGCAACGCGGAATGTCAAAGATCGAAAACATCTTGACGATATATTCATCGTATCTATAATGAGTGCTTACTCACTCATAATCAAGTGTCATCCGCGCAAACCATTGGAAGGGGCGCGTCGGCGAGTCGGGAAAATGAAAAAGCCTCTATTCATCTGCGTGGTGTTTGTCATGATTATTGCTTCAGCTGCAAGTTTACCCTTTGTCCTGAACGCCGGATTTGGCCAGCCGCCGCAGGGAGAACAGCTCTCCGGGTTGCAAGCTTCGCCCCAGTATCGCGACGGGGCGTTTCACAATGCACTGCCGACGCCGGGCTACAACGGCGACAAAAATATGCTGGTGGCGATGTGGGAGTTTCTGACGAAAAAAACCGAAAACGCCCGTCCCTCGCAGCCGCTGCCGCTGGTCAACACCGATCTCGCCAGCCTGCCGCTGGCGCAGGATACGCTGGTGTGGCTGGGGCACTCGTCCTGGTATCTGCAGTTAGCGGGGAAACGCATCCTGATCGATCCGGTCCTGGGCAACTACGCCGCGCCGTTCTCGTTCCTCAACAAAGCCTTTGAGGGGGACTACCCGTGGCGTGCCGCGAGCATGCCCGAGATCGACCTGCTGATCATTTCGCACGATCACTACGACCATCTGGATTACGCCACCATCAAAGCGCTGCTGCCGAAGGTGAAGCGCGTGATCACGCCGCTTGGCGTGGGTTCACATCTGCGCTACTGGGGGATGGACCCGACGATTATCGACGAGCGCGACTGGAACCAGTCGGTACGCATCAGCGAGGCGCTAACCGTGCACGTTCTGCCTGCGCGCCACTTCTCCGGGCGCGGCATCAAACGTAACCAGACGCTGTGGGGCAGCTTTATGTTCGTCACGCCTGAACAGAAGGTGTACTACAGCGGTGACTCCGGCTACGGGCCGCATTTCCGGGATATTGGCGAGCAGTTTGGCGCAGTCGATCTCGCGATTATGGAAAACGGCCAGTATGACCAGGACTGGAAGTACATTCATATGCTGCCGGATGAAACGGCGCAGGCCGCCGCGGATCTCAATGCCAAAGCGGTAGTGCCGGGCCATAACGGACGGTTTGTGCTGGCGAAACATACCTGGAACGATCCGCTGATCCAGCTCGCAAAAGCCAGCCGCGACAAAGGCTATCGGCTGTTAACGCCGGAACTGGGCGAGCCGGTCCGCGTGAATGATACCGCTCAGCAATTTCGCCCGTGGTGGGAATGAATGATGAATCAAAGAGCAGAAGGAGAGCGCAACATGACTATTTCCGCTCAGGTTATCGACACTATCGTCGAGTGGATCGACGACAACCTGCACCAGCCGCTGCGCATAGAAGAGATCGCCCGTCACGCGGGTTACTCGAAGTGGCATCTTCAGCGGCTGTTTATGCAGTACAAAGGAGAGAGTCTGGGGCGCTATATTCGCGAACGCAAGCTGCTGCTGGCGGCGCGCGACCTGCGCGAATCGGACGAGCGGGTGTATGACATCTGCCTGCGCTACGGCTTTGACTCGCAGCAGACCTTTACGCGTATTTTCACCCGCACGTTCCATCAGCCGCCCGGCGCTTACCGCAAGGAAAATCATACTCGGGCACATTGAAAATAATTCCCATTTGCATTAGCGTGAGTGCAAATTTTATCGGGGAACACGCGGTAATGAAGAGCGCATGGAGTGGATTGTTATTAGGGAACGGCGCGCTGCTGCTCCGTGCAGGCGGTGGCGCTGCGCTATCCGCGGCTGTTTGGCAATGTGCTGAGCCTGTCTGGCTCCTACTGGTGGGCACCGAAAGGGGAAGCACCCGACTGGCTGACGCGTCAGTATCAGCAGTCGCCGCTGTACCCGGTGCGTTTCTGGCTTCAGGCCGGCGAGTTTGAACAAGCGGGGCCTGGTGTGAAGCGCTGATCCACGGCATGCGCGATTTCACCGGCTTACGACGCCAGTGAAAACCAGCGGCGCCAGACGAAACGCAGGATAACGAATTCGATGGCGCCGAGCAGCAAGAACCACAGACAGAACAGAATGGTGTAAAGCTGGTTCAAATCGACCATGTGGAAGGTGACCACCAGCTTTTGCGCCAGCACCATCCCCAGTGAAGGCGCAGGCAGCAGCAGGCAGGAGAGCAGGGCCAACAATAAAATGCCGCCTGCGGTGAGCAGCGATTCTAACGGGTGTTTCATGATAATGTTAATCGTCAGTTAAAAATGTCATTGTCCGGCATCCTCGAACGTAAAGCAATATAAACCCCGTCAGCGATTTTTATTTAAAACGCTGCTTTTAGCCGCAAATAAATTCCTCTGGCAAAATACATAACGGCCCGCAATTCAATTATTATCGTGTTCTGTAAATAAACGTCTGTATTACGCAAATAATTTTACAAAGCTATAGGTGCTGTAGCCAATTAACGTAGCAATAACAATGGCTGCGACAATGTATAACGCCAGGCGGCGACCGCGATAAATACCAAACATGCTTCCTCCTCGTTTAATGTTGGTTTAGAAATATTTTGTAAAAATCAGCTTATCGAAATAGTTTTAAACAGTTTTGAATAACCCGGCAGTAATTATATTGCGGTAGATCAAATTAACCCGCAAGCATTAAAAATGAATTTATTAAGCCAGAAAGGAATTCAGGCTTCCGTCCACCGGAAATTAAAGGAAAGAAAATGACCAAAAAAAATATTTCTCAGAACATGCCGCCCGCGGGCAACAACGCTTTTCAGCAGACCGTCGAGCAGGTGCTGGCGCACCAGCAGACGCAGCCGCAGGGGCTGGATCGCGCTGAAGCGCAGGCGCGCCTGCAGAAAGTGGGGCCAAACGCGCTGCCTGAGAAAAAGGGCAAGCCGGGCTGGCTGCGTTTTCTGGCACACTTTAACGACGTCCTGATTTATGTCCTGCTGGCGGCAGCCGTATTAACGGCGGTCATGGGCCACTGGGTCGATACGCTGGTTATTCTGGGCGTGGCGGTCATCAATGCCTTAATTGGCCACATTCAGGAAAGTAACGCGGAAAAATCCCTGCAGAGTATTCGAAATATGCTCTCCAGCGAGGCGCGCGTTATTCGCAATGGTAATCACGAAACCATCCCGACCACCGACCTGGTGCCGGGCGATATTGTTGTGCTGCGCGCAGGCGATCGTATTCCGGCGGATATGCGTCTTATCGAAGCGCACAATTTACGCGTTGAAGAGGCCATTCTCACCGGTGAATCAACGGTGGTGGATAAACAGACCCAGCCGCTGAACGGCGAATTACCGCTGGGCGACCGCACCAACCTGGTCTTCTCGGGGACAACCGTTAGCGCGGGCGGTGGCGTCGGCGTGGTCATTGCCACCGGGCAGGAGACCGAGCTTGGTCACATCAACCAGATGATGGCGGGTATTGAAAAACACCGCACGCCGCTGCTGGTGCAGATGGACAAGCTGGGCAAAGCGATCTTCGTCATTATTCTGGCGATGATGGCCGCGCTGTTTGTCTTCAGCCTGGTCTTCCGCGATATCCCGATGGGCGAGCTGCTGCTCTCCCTGATTAGCCTGGCGGTGGCCTCTGTACCGGAAGGTCTGCCGGCGATTATCTCAATCATCCTCTCCCTGGGCGTGCAGGCGATGGCGCGCAAGCGGGCAATTATCCGCAAACTGCCAACGGTGGAAACCCTGGGGGCAATGACCGTGGTCTGCTCGGATAAAACCGGCACCCTGACCATGAACGAAATGACGGTGAAAGCGATCATCACCGCTGAGAGCTGCTACCGCGTGGACGGCAACAGCTACGAGCCGGTAGGTAACATCTATCTGGAAGGCAGTGACGAGCCGGTGCAGATCCAGCCGGGCACCGTGCTGGAGCAGTACCTGCGCACCATCGACCTGTGTAACGACAGCCAGATGATTCAGGACGAGCGCGGCCTGTGGGCTATCACCGGGGGGCCAACCGAAGGCGCGCTGAAGGTGCTGGCGGCGAAAGCCAACCTCGCGCCGGTAATGACGACGCTGGTCAACAAAATCCCGTTCGACTCGCAGTACAAGTACATGAGCACCCACTACCAGATTGGTAGCGAGGAGCAGATCCTGATCACCGGTGCGCCGGACGTGATTTTCGCCCTGTGCGAGCAGCAGCAGACCCGCAACGGGACCGAAGCGTTCAACCGCGCGTACTGGGAAACCGAAATGGAGCGCTATGCCCGTCAGGGGCTGCGCATGGTTGCCGCAGCGTTTAAGCCAGCCAGCGGCGAAACGGCGCTCACGCACGACGACCTGAATACCGGCCTGATCTTCCTCGGTATCGCCGGGATGATGGATCCGCCGCGTCCGGAAGCCATCGATGCCATTCATGCCTGCCAGCAGGCGGGGATCCGCGTCAAGATGATTACCGGGGATCACCCGCAGACGGCGATGAGCATCGGCCAGATGCTGGGGATCACCAACAGCGAGCAGGCGGTTACCGGCTATCAGCTGGAGAAAATGAGCGACGCCGAGCTTGCCGATGCGGCGGTGAAATATGACATCTTCGCCCGTACCAGCCCGGAGCATAAGCTGCGCCTGGTGCAGGCCCTGCAGGACAAAGGTGAGATTGTCGGCATGACCGGCGACGGTGTGAACGATGCCCCGGCGCTGCGTCAGGCGGACGTCGGTATCGCGATGGGCATCAAAGGGACGGAAGTCACCAAAGAGGCGGCGGATATGGTCCTGACGGACGATAACTTCGCCACCATCGCCAGTGCGGTGAAAGAGGGGCGTCGCGTGTACGACAACCTGAAAAAGACCATTCTGTTCATCATGCCGACCAACCTGGCGCAGGGGCTGCTGATTGTTATTGCGCTGCTGGCGGGGAACATTATTCCGCTGACGCCGGTCCTGATCCTGTGGATGAACATGGCGACCTCCGCCACGCTCTCCTTCGGCCTGGCCTTTGAAGCCGCCGAGCGCAACATCATGCGCCGTCCGCCGCGTCAGACCGGACAGCACGTGATGGACGCCTACGCCGTCTGGCGCGTGGCCTTCGTCGGCACCATGATTGCGATTGCGGCGTTTGCCCTGGAAGCCTGGCTGGCCCCGCGCGGCCACAGCGCGGAGTTCATCCGCACCGTGCTGCTGCAGATGCTGGTGTGTGCGCAGTGGGTGTACATGATTAACTGCCGTAACACCGAAGGGTTCTCCCTGAACCGCGGTCTGCTGGCGAACAAAGGCATCTGGCTGGTCACGGGCGTGCTGTTCCTTCTCCAGGCGGCCATCATCTACCTGCCGTTTATGCAGATGCTGTTTGGCACCGAAGCGCTGCCGCTGCGCTACTGGTTCGTGACGCTGGCGGTTGCAGGGGTGATGTTCTTCATCGTTGAAATCGAGAAGCGACTGACCCGCAGGTTCCGTAAGGCTGCATAACCTAAAACCTGACCCCTCACCCTGCCCTCTCCCCAAAGGGGAGAGGGTATAAATGTTCCCTCTCCCCTTTGGGGAGAGGGTTAGGGTGAGGGGAAAATCCCTGAGGTACTCCCCATGAAACTCCCACTCCTGTTCGCGCTTCTCGCCTGCATCCTGCAACCCGCTTTTGCCGCCGTCATTCCCGTGCGCGTGGCCGCCGTAGAGCAGACCGCCCACGCCGCCGAGCGGCAGATCCCTGGCCGCATCGAGGCTATCCACACCGTGGAACTGCGCGCCCGTACGGAAGGGGTGATCACCAACATCCACTTTCGCGACGGGCAGTACGTAAAAAAAGGTGACGTGTTGTTCGAGCTGGACGACGCCGAGCCGCGTGCCGCCGTGCGTCTGGCGCAGGCCGAGGTGACCAGCGCCGAAGCCACGCTGCGTCAGGCGCAGCAGCAGCTTTCCCGCTTCGAAAGCCTGGGCAGCAGCAACGCCATCAGCCGTCACGACGTGGATAACGCCCGCATGCAGCGCGACGTTGCCCGCGCGGCGCTGGAGCAGGCAAAAGCCCGGCTCGAAACCCGCAACGTCACCCTGACCTACACCCGCATCATCTCGCCGATTGATGGCCGCGTGGGCCACAGCCAGTTCCACGTGGGCAGCCTGGTCAACCCCGGTAGCGGCGTGCTGGTGGAGGTGGTGCAGCTTGACCCGATCCGCATCGCGTTTGCGCTGGAAGAGGGAGCGTTTGCCACCAAGGCCGGGCAGCACGCCGATATCAGCGCCATGAAGCGTGCCTGGCAGGCGCTGATCGACAGTAACGGCCAGCGCGTTCTCGGGGAATTAACCTCCGTGGACAACCGTATCGACCCGCGGACCGCCAGCGTGATGCTGCGCGCCGAGTTCGCCAACCCGCGCCATCAGCTACTGCCCGGCGGTAATGTGAACGTTTACCTGCGCCCGGCAAGCGTTCAGCCGGTTATGACGCTGCCCGCCGCGGCGGTCCAGCAGAACGGTGACGGATTCTTTGCCTGGGTGATTAACGCCGATGGCAAAGCCGAAAAACGCCCGCTGACCATCGCCGGGCAGATGGGCCAGCAGTTCCAGATTACCTCCGGCGTTAAGCCGGGTGAGCGAGCGATTACTGACGGCGCGCAGCGCGTACAGCCTGGCGCTGCCGTCCAGATACTGAACTAAGGAGCCATCATGCTGACGTTTTTCATCAAACGCCCGCGCTTTGCGATGGTGATTGCGCTGGTCATCACCCTGCTTGGCGCCATTGCGCTGCGCATTATTCCGGTGGAACAGTATCCGCAGATCACGCCGCCGGTGGTGAATGTCTCCGCGAGTTGGCCCGGCGCCAGCTCGGCTGACGTGGCGGAAGCCATCGCCACGCCGCTTGAGACCCAGCTTAACGGCGTGGATCACATGCTTTACATGGAATCCACCAGTTCGGACGAGGGCAGCTATAGCCTGAACATCACTTTTGCGGCAGGCACCGACCCGGATCTGGCCGCCATCGACGTGCAAAACCGCGTGGCGCAGGCCCTGGCGCAGCTGCCCGCCGAGGCGCAGCAAAACGGCGTGCAGGTGCGCAAGCGCGCCACCAACCTGATGATGGGGGTAAGTCTTTACTCACCGAACAACACCCACACGCCGCTGTTCGTCAGCAACTACGCCAGCACACAGGTGCGCGAGGCGCTGTCCCGCCTGCCGGGGGTCGGTCAGGTGCAGATGTTTGGTGCGCGTGACTACAGCATGCGCATCTGGCTGCGTCCGGATCGCATGAACGCCCTTAACGTCACCACCGACGACGTGGCGCAGGCATTGCGCGAGCAAAACGTCCAGGGTGCGGCGGGCCAGGTCGGCACGCCACCGGTGTTTAACGGCCAGCAGCAGACCCTGACCATCAACGGGCTGGGGCGCTTAAGTCAGGCCGGGGATTTTGCCGACGTGATCATACGCGCGGGGGAGATGGGGCAACTGGTGCGCCTGAAGGATGTGGCGACCATCGAGCTTGGCTCGCGCAGCTACAGCTCCGGCGCGCAGCTCAACGGGCATGACTCCGCCTATCTCGGTATTTATCCCACGCCGTCCGCCAACGCCCTGCGCGTGGCCGACGCGGTACGCGCCGAGCTGGAGCGGCTCTCCGCGCGCTTCCCGGACGACCTCACCTATGAGGTGAAATTCGATACCACCTCCTTTGTGGCCGCCACCATCAAGGAGATCGGCGTCTCGCTGGCGCTGACCATGCTGGCCGTGGTGGTCGTCGTCTCCCTGTTCCTGCAAAGCTGGCGCGCAACGCTGATTGTTGCCCTTGCGATCCCGGTGTCACTGGTGGGGACCTTTGCGGTGCTCTACACGCTCGGCTACTCCGCCAACACGCTGAGCCTGTTCGCCATTATTCTGGCGCTGACCATGGTGGTGGATGATGCCATCGTGGTGGTTGAGAGCGTCGAAACGCTGATGGCGGAAGGGCAGAGCCGCACGGCGGCGACCGCGCTGGCGCTGCGCCAGATTGCCGGGCCGGTGATTGCCACCACCCTCGTGCTGCTGGCGGTATTTGTGCCGGTGGCGCTGCTGCCGGGCATCGTCGGCGAGCTGTACCGTCAGTTCGCGGTCACGCTCTCTACCGCCGTCACGCTCTCAAGCCTGGTGGCGCTGACGTTAACACCCGCCCTGTGCGCCATGCTGCTGCGTCCGCGCCCGGCGCATCCGGCCGCAATTTTCCGCGGCTTCAACCGCGGGCTGGATGCCACGCGCAACGCTTACACCCGCATGGTGAGCGCGCTTAACCTGCGCCCGTGGCTGGCGCTGCTGGCAACCGCAGGGGCGGCGGCCATCGTCGTGTTCAGCTTTATGTCGATGCCAAAAGGCTTCCTGCCGCAGGAAGATCAGGGTTACTTCTTCGCCAGCGTCCAGCTGCCGGAGGCGGCATCGCTTGAGCGTACCGAGGCGGTGATGACCACCGCGCGCGAGCTGATCGCCAAAAACCCGGCGGTGGAGGATGTGATTCAGGTCTCCGGGTTTAACATTCTCAACGGCACCAGCGCCTCTAACGGCGGCTTTATCTCCATTATGCTGAAGGACTGGAGCGAGCGCCCGCCGCTGGACGAGGTGATGGGCACTTTGCAGCGCCAGCTTCTGGCCCTGCCGGAAGCAACCATCATGACCTTCGCGCCGCCGACGCTGCCGGGGCTGGGTAATGCCTCCGGTTTCGACCTGCGTATTCAGGCGCAGGCGGGGCAAAGCCCGGCGGAGCTGGAGCGCGTAACCCGCGAGGTGCTGGCGAAAGCGAACCAGCACCCGCAGCTGAGCCGCGTGTTCACCACCTGGAGCAGCAACGTGCCGCAGCTTACGCTGACGGTCGATCGCGAGCGTGCGGCCCGTCTCGACGTGCCGGTCTCGCGCATCTTCAGCAGCCTGCAAACTGCGTTCGGGGGGACGCGCGCCGGGGACTTCAGCGTGAACAACCGGGTCTACCACGTGGTGATGCAAAACGAGATGCAGTGGCGCGAGCGCGCAGAGCAAATCAGCGAGCTGTTTGTGCGCAGCAACGGCGGCGAACGCGTGCGCCTGAGCAACCTCGTCACCATCACGCCGAGCGTCGGCGCGCCGTTCCTGCAGCAGTACAACCAGTTCCCGTCCGTGTCGGTGAGCGGCTCGGCGGCAGACGGGGTGAGCAGCAGCACGGCGATGGCGGTGATGGGCCAGATCCTGGCCGCGAACCTGCCCGCCGGGTATGACTACGCCTGGAGCGGCATGTCGTATCAGGAGCAGCAGACCGGTAATCAGGCGATCTGGATCGTGCTGGCGGCGGTGGTGATGGCGTGGCTGTTCCTCGTCGCCCAGTATGAGAGCTGGACGCTGCCCGCGAGCGTGATGTTGTCGGTGCTGTTCGCCATCGGCGGGGCGCTGGTGTGGCTGTGGGTCGCCGGATACGCTAACGACGTGTACGTGCAGATTGGTCTGGTGCTGTTGATCGCGCTGGCCGCCAAGAACGCCATCCTGATCGTTGAGTTTGCCCGCGCGCGGCGTATGGACGGAATGGCGATTGTCGATGCGGCGCGGGAAGGGGCATCACGCCGCTTCCGTGCGGTAATGATGACCGCCGTGTCCTTTATTATCGGCGTCCTGCCGATGATGCTGGCAAGCGGGGCAGGTGCCCAGAGCCGACGCATCATCGGTACCACGGTGTTCAGCGGCATGCTGGTGGCGACCGTGGTCGGCATCCTCTTTATTCCGGCGCTGTTTGTGCTGTTCCAGCGCCTGCGTGAGTGGGGGCATCGCCTTACGGGCTAGTGGCCCACAGTTCGCTGTGTTTCTGCACTAAGGAGATGAGCGAGCCACCGTCTGCAATGAAGTCCCGCATGCGCTGCGCCTCGCTCTTGCCCTGTTTCAGCATCAGGGCAATTTCTTTTATCGCGCTGGTCGCGCCGAGCTTCTCGGCCGACGGCGCAACCTGCTCCAGCAGCCAGGCAATATCTTGCGCCACGGTTTTGTGCTCACCGGTATGCACGTCCGTCAGGATCCCTTCCAGCCCGTAACGGCACGCCTGAAAACGGTTGAAGCGGTACAGCAGAAAATCTTTTTCCTGATGCTTATAGGGCCGCGTGGTCAGCAGCCAGTGCGACGTCGCCTGAATCAGCCCGGCGATGTTGATCGCATGACCGAGCGTCAGCGGCGTATCCATCACCCGCACCTCCACCGTGCCAAAGTGCGGGCTGGGGCGGATGTCCCAGTGCAGATCTTTAATGCTGTCGATCATGCTGGTGCTGCTCAGGCGGCGGAACAGCCCTTCAAACTCCTGCCAGCTGTTGACCCACGGCATCTGACCGTTGTCCGGGAAGCCCGAGAAGATATTCAGGCGCGATGAGGCAAATTTAGTGTCCGTTCCCTGCATGTAGGGCGATGAGGCCGCCAGCGCGATAAAGTGCGGCACAAAACGCGACAGGCCGTGCAGCAGGTAAATGGCGTCATCCCCGGTCCGGCAGCCCACGTGAACGTGCTGGCCAAACACCGTGGCCTGCAAAATCAGATAGCCAAAGCGCTCCAGCGTGACGTTATAGCGCTCGTCGTCGCACACTTCCTGACGCTGCCACTTCTGAAAAGGGTGCGTCCCGCCGCCGCAAATCTGGATATGCTGCTCTGCCGCCGCACGCAGAATGCTCTGCTGCATGACCGAAAACTGCGCCGCCGCCTGGTCGATGTTATGGCACACGCCGGTGGCAATCTCGAGCATGCTCTCGGTGATGTCGTGCTTCACTTCACCGCCTTTGATGTCGTGCTCAACGGCGGCGATAAGGGCAGAGGAGTCCTGGCTCAGGTCGTAGCCCGGCGGGTTGACCACCTGGAGTTCAAGCTCAATGCCCAGGGTATAAGGATCAGAGGAATGAAAGTCGGGTAAAGGCATGGTGCACTCCGTTGTCTGTTATGAGTTGAGTATAGACAAAGAAGCCAGCGTGAAGGTGAGGCTGTAAATAAGGCGCCCGCAGGGCGATATAATAAAATAACTCTCAGCGCTTTCATTATTCTTAATGTCGGAAAAGTGATGCCGTGAAGAACGTTTCCTTTGTTGCTGAAAATTCCTGGATTATGATACGCATTGAGATTGATACAATAGATTAACATTGCTGATTTTATTTTTTATGATTAAAAATCAAGTGGTTAAGCTTTCTTTTTTTCGAGTTAATTTTCTGTTGAATTGTCGTTGTAATTAAAATTCTTAATTAATAGACGCACTGTTTACGTCGTCATTCTGCCTTCCATATACTATGCAATAAGGAATAACCAAAGGGCCTTCCTCCGGTATTTACCTTCTTAAAATAATCTTTTCCCATGACGGAAGAGGCATCTTTTGCCTGAAATTTCATACATCCTCTGGAGGTCGTTATGAAAAAAAATGGAATTATGACGCTGTCAGTCCGATTTAAAAAATCGGCATTGGCCTGTAGCGTTGCCGGCGTGCTGGGGGGAGCCTTTAGTCTCCCTGCCAGCGCGGAAACGGAAAGCTGTGACTTAAGTGAGGCGGGGAAAGCGACCTGTACCTCTTCGCTAGGGGCAACCGATGCGAAAACTATTTTCGATCTTTGGGATACCGTGCTGATTGATTCGTCAAAAGACGTTATCGTTTTGTCTGCAGAAGATTTGGGCACGATAACCAATAAAGATGTGGCGTTAAAATCGCTTGACGGCGCAGGGATTTATCTCAACGGCGGCAGCGCGGTATTCACGGGAAAGATCGGGATTGAAACGTCAGGAAACGCTATTTATCTGGCGCAATCGTATCTTTCGCAGCCGCGCGGCTCCAGCCTGAAGGTGGGAGATGATCTGAACGTCTATGCCGAAGAGGGCATGGGCATTGCTGCGGAGATAACCAACCATATTGACGGTAACCGGATAACCGTGGGTGAAAACGCGGTCATTCGCACGGCGGGAGACGCTTTAAGGCTATTACCCGGTCGTTCAGATACGGGTTACGGCGTCTTTTCCGGTGCGTCGTACTATGATTTGACGTCTTCACGCAACCGCCATTTTTACACATGGTCTGCGAGGGTAACGCTGGGGCACAACGCCTGGGTTGAAACTCTGGGTAACAATGCGCACGGCGTCTATGCCAATAAAACCGGTCTGGTTGATACAGGGGATATTACCGTTCAGACGTGGGGTAACGGAGCCTCTGGCCTGGTTGCCGAGGACGGGTACAAAGCAACTCGTCCCGCAATGTCTCCCATGCAGACAGCAATGGTTCTGAGTGATTCTTTCCCCTCCGAAGAAGTCGAGATAAATCTTTCTGGATGGGCAACGCATTTCGACGGTGGACGGATCTACCTGAACCGCGACGTCAACGTTCAGGTGAATGGTGGAGACAGCTTTGCCATGTTCGCCTCCGGTAATTTGGCCTGGATTGGTTCCGGCTATCTTGATGGCCCGGAAAGCGAGGGGGTATATCATGTTTACGGCGACATGTTGACCGAACGTAAGGGCACCATCGATCTGCGCATGATCCAGGGATCGGTGTTCTCCGGTATGGCAGACTCAACGCAGCTCTACGCGGATGGCCAGTTCAACACCACGGATAATGGCTACATCTACCTGAATATGAAAGGCGACACCAGCCTGTGGGATATGACCAGCAGTTCGGTAGTTACGCGGATGGATTTGAACGATGCCCGCCTGACCTATCGTGCACCGGTCAGCGCGGAGTCATTTTCGCCGGCCTACCTGACGGTGGTGGAAAATTATTCTGGCAACAACGGCCTGCTGACGCTCAATACCGTGCTGGAGGGAGATCACTCTTTGACTGATCAATTGCACGTACTTGGCGATGTTGAAGCAGGCAATACGCGGGTGAGTATCAACAACATTGGCGGTAAAGGCGCGCTGACGCAGGAAGGGATTGAAATTGTTACCGTCGGCGGCGAATCCATCGGTACCTTCACCAAAGCCGGGCGTATTGTCGCCGGCGCGTATGATTATGATGTCGTACGAAAAGGGCAAAACTGGTATTTGATGAGCGCGGTCACGCCGGTACCACCACCGGATCCGGTGCCTCCGCCAGATCCTCTTCCACCTCCTGGTCCAGACCCTGTTCCACCACCTGGCCCTGATCCTTTGCCGCCACCCGGCCCGGACCCGGTTCCACCACCTGGTCCAGACCCTGTTCTACCACCTGGTCCGGATCCTTTGCCGCCACCCGGCCCGGATCCTGTACCCCCGACTAAAGCACCCGAACCCGAGGCTGTGGTCCGCCCCGAATCCGGTGCCTATCTCGCCAACCATGCAGCGGCCAACGGTATTTTCGTGATGCGACTGCACGATCGGCTGGGAGAAACACAATATACGGATGCGCTGACCGGGGAAAAGAAAGTCACGAGCATGTGGCTGCGCCAGGTGGGAGGACATAATGTCTTTCACAGCGCTGGACAGCTGACAACCCAAAGCAATCGCTATGTCGCGCAACTGGGAGGCGATATCGTGCAGTGGTCGTCGGACGGAAAGGATCGGTGGCATCTTGGCGTCATGGGCGGCTATGCCAACAACCAAAGCAATACTCGCTCTCGCTGGAACCACTATAAGGCGGACGGTACGCTGAGTGGTTACAGTGCCGGAATCTACGGCACCTGGTATGCGGATAACGAAAACAAGGAAGGGCTGTATACGGATAGCTGGCTGATTTACAGCTGGTTTAATAACCACGTGAAGGGAGATGAGCTACCGGCTGAACGCTATAAATCTCGCGGCATTACCGCGTCAGTGGAAACTGGGTGGACTGAGCATATGGGCGCTTTCTACGGCAGCAAAGGTACGTTGAATAATTGGTACCTACAGCCAAAAGCGCAGGCTATCTGGATGGGCGTTCGTAGCCGTGCGCATACTGAAGATAATGGATCCAATATCTCATTTGGCGGAGATGGCAACGTGCAGACACGCCTGGGACTGAGGGCCTATATCAATGGACATCACAAGATCGATGAAGGTAAGCGCCGGGAGTTTGAGCCATTCATCGAAGCAAACTGGCTGCATAACACTAAAACGTTCTCGGTGAGCCTGGATGACCGCACTATCAGCCAGCAAGGTGCGCGTAACATTGGTGAACTTAAAACTGGCGTAGAGGCTAAGCTGGGTGACCACCTGACGATGTGGGGGAACGTCGCTGTCCAGATGGGAGGAAAAGGCTATCATGATGCGCAAGCTATGTACGGTATCAAATATCAGTTCTAATCCAATCCTTACAGCCAGCTGATTTCGATTTTCAGCACCCGAACGCCATCGCTAATGCCGATGGCGTTTTTTATAAACCCATGATCGCGCCGCAGGTTAACAGCTCATTAATATTGCTTACGCCTAATTTGGCAAATAAACGACTCCGGCTGGCATAAACGGCCTGCGTGGAAATATTAAGCCTTGTGGCGATCTCAGACACGCTATGCTCAGCGATAATTAATCGTAACAGCTGTTTATCCTCTGGCGTCAGATTACGAGCATGATTATGCAGCGTCTCCAGGCTGGCCCCATAGTCAGTTGTCATTATTCTGAATAACGTTTTTTTTATAAAGTTAAGATCCGGTTTGCAGGGTAGAAAGTTGATCTGTGAGGTAAACGAACATCCTCCAGTGGAAAGAAAAAAAACGTTATTAAATGTTGCCTGGCAATTTTTTGCTAATAATAAATCATGGAAGTGGCGGAAGCTGTCTCGTTCGATCACCAGACAGTGTTCTGTATTTTTAGATAATTTTTCCATGTCCAGTTCATCAGGGGTGTTGAATGTTTTTATATCGCATAGTTTACCTGTCTTGTGGAAAATCATCGGTTGAAGGTTGTTGACAAGGTTGGTCATGCCAATATTGAGGTAATTGTTCTTACAAATTATTAACAGCGACAGAGTGGGGGGGGAAGGGTGTGAGAGTGACGTGTTCATTACGGGCTCCTGAATTAATTTGAGCACAAAATATCAGCCTTCTCTTTGGTGTCAAATTGAGCCTGATAGTACATTCCCGCGAACGCTTACCTGAATAGAGCTGTATTTTCGAAATTAGCCAATGCATGAACTTTAATGACAAATAATTACACAGGTTAAAAATTTTTTTGCGTGCTGTTGACGAACAATTTAACTATAGCCGCCATAGTGTCTTTTTGTTTACGTCATCCTATCGATGAGTTTGTAAAAGCTATTAGTAATTAAAGGGTTGGATGGTCATTAGACTAAGCCAGTCTGCGGACAATAATTTACGTTTATATTACTTAATATCGTCAACGGAACGTCAATGGACGGCAATATTATAACCGCCGAAACGGTTATCTTGCTATCCTTCCGTTAACCACAGCCAAGTTGTGTGTAGAGTTCTTGTAAACTTTTAACACCGGCTTTACGGTACAGGCGAGAGCGATGCGCATAAATCTGTTTGACATTCATCTTGAGCATCTTCGCCATCATCGGAGGCTGAAAGCCATTCATAATAAGGCTCAACAATAATGCCTCATCATGGCTTAAATACTGATGTATTTGCTGTACGGAGGGCATTTGACCGGACAAGGTTCTGCGGGTAATCTCAAGCAAGCGCGAGCATGTTTCGTCCAGGCTTGCATGGCTGGATAAAAAAAGAGGAACTTCGTTATTATAATCATGAAGTTTTGAAATAAAGGTAATGCCATCAAATAACCCGAGAATAGCGTCAACCGAGCGATTTTTTTTGCTGGCAACACAGAGCCTTGGGTCGAAATCTGTAATCAGTATGTTTCCCTTTCCTTTCGTGATTTTGTTGTTGTTGAGATCTTCAATGCTATTTACGCATATTACGTCATAAAACATTGAGTTTTCACTCAGCAGTTTCGGGGTGATGGAAGCCATGAGCGCTTTCAACCCATGAAAGAGATAATGGTTGAGCGTGACAACTACAATCGTGCTATTACCTAAAGGACTTTGATTTTTATTATTTTTACAGTCGTACATGGTCGCTACCTTCCTGGTACTAAAAGAACTATCAACTCTCTGTGGATCTTGTTATCTGTCAGCCTGCATTTCATTGAATTTGCATTACTCTGCATGGAATAATTATGGTGTTTTTAGAATGAAAGTAAACGCATTGGAAAAGAGTTGTTATATTTTCAGATTATAATTTGTTTTTTTCAAATATTAATTGTGCGTTGAATATGAAGGTTGGCAGATCGCGACAATAAGTATAGTGGTAGATTTTGATAAATTAGTGGAAATGCAGTCTTATTGGTTTTTAATTTCACATAGTATATGTTTTATAGTGCTTTTTTCTAAATGTTTAATTAATGTAATGGAAGTGTATGAACACCTGGGGTGAGGTTTATTGTCCGTTAAATTAGGAATTTTCAGGCGTCTTAAAAGCGTAATGTAGGTGCTTTCGCTACATAAAACGTTTTCTGCATAGTACTAACGACACCTTATACAACACTCCTTCTGAGCAGAGTGCTCTGCTGCATCACTGAGGACTGCGCTGCCCGGTCGACTGTCTGGCACATGCGGGTGGCTGTTATGTGTTAAGTAGAGACAACGGGCGTGGCGTGCTCGTCTCAGGGTGGTATAACTGATAGCAGGCTTAGCAAAAGGGGAGTGAATGATGACCGACTATCCAACCATTGCGCTGATAGGTCCCGGTGCGATTGGGACGACCATTGCCGCGGTATTGCATGACGCGGGCCGCACGCTGCTGCTGTGCGGGCGCACCGCGCATCCTGAACTGCGTTTGCGCTACGACGAAGGTGAAACAGTTGTGCCCGGTCCGGTATTAACCGATCCGAGCGTCATCACGCGCCCCGCCGATCTTGTTTTTGTGGCGGTTAAAACGACGCAAAATGCCGACAGCGCCGGATGGCTGCGCGCGCTGTGCGATGAAAACACCGTTGTCTGCGCCCTGCAAAATGGCGTGGAGCAAAAGACCCAGCTTGAGCCTTCGGTCAATGGCGCAACGGTGCTGCCGTCGGTGGTCTGGTTCCCGGCGCAGCGCGAGCCGGATGCCTCCGTGTGGCTGCGCGCCAAACCGCGCCTGACGCTGCCGGACCTGCCGCAGGCGCAGCGGGTGGTAGAGGCGCTTCGCGGTACGCGCTGCGCGGTTGAGCTTTCGGAAGACTTCGCCACCGTCGCGTGGCGTAAGCTGCTGCAAAACGCGGTCGCCGGGCTGATGGTGTTGTCCAACCGCCGCGCCGGTATGTTCAGGCGCGAGGATATCAGCGAACTTGCGCTGGCCTACCTGCGCGAGGGGATTGCAGTCGCCCGCGCCGAGGGGGCAAAGTTAGATGATGACGTGGCGCAGGAGATACTGGCGAACTTTCAGCGTGCGCCGGTGGATTTGGGCACGTCTATCCTTGCCGACCGTCAGGCAGATCGCCCGATGGAGTGGGATATCCGCAACGGCGTGATCCAGCGCTACGGCCGCAAACACGGTATTGCGGTGCCAATCAGCGATGTGGTGGTGCCGCTGCTGGCGGCGGGGAGTGAAGGGCCGGGTTGAGGAGCGAAGAAAGATCCGGCCGTTGTGCGCTGGGTAACGCTTACTTAGCCTGACGGGCTTTATCTGTTTTTAGCTCTTGCATGGTTGCCTCCAGGATCCAGAGGCACTGAGCACCCTCAAACGTTTCCAGCAGCGCCTGCCGGGTGCGCTGATAGAACGCGTCGACTTCAGCGGGGGATTTCTCTAAAGGCGGAGTGCAGACGATATCGCTGCCTACCATGTGCGGCCACTTTCCCGCGTCAAGGGTGCGTAGCGCTTTCAGCGTGGCGTTGGTGTTTGCTGTGAGCGCTGCGGCAAGCGCATCCTCCAGCTGCTGCGCCTGGTTACCATCAGCCGTGGCTGCCAGCGCTGGGGCTTGCTCAATCCAGCGTGTATCTCCTGATGCGATTCCCTTTAGTGTTGAAGACCAGTCAGTGCTGGCTGCAATGGCTGGGACAGTAAGAGCACAAAGTAGCAGAGCGATCGGGTATTTCATCGCACAACCTCAAGCTCACCGCCGTCGCGAAGTATCTTACGTCTCGTTGACGGTGAAAGGATAATGCATCCCTCGGACGCAAAACCGGCGGGACCATATTTGTGATCACCATGAATACGGAATTCTGAGCGACCAAAACTTTCTCCCGAGGTTTGCTCAAGAATGATGGTAATTGGTCCTTTTGAATTCGAATGACCTGCAATTTTATACGTCCCGCGAGGTAATGGCCCCAGGCCCTTCACATGCTGACGGTCTGGGTTGTTTTTATTCGTCAGAGCGCCGGAGTACCCGGTCTCAATTAATTTGCCGTCTTTATACATCTTGCCGGTAGACTGCTCATACTTCCATCCCATATCGTTCTCCTTATGCTGTCTTACGCTCATTCCAGCTATCTGAATGCATGATGTTACCGTCGACATAGCGCCAGGTAATTCTTTCGTACAACAGTTCCACAAGTTCCAGATGATTATGTTTCTCATAGTCAGGGTCTTTAATGTCAAGCATCATTGGGCAGACGCTGACGATTGTCACGCCCTCCATAAGCGTGGAAAAATATTCCACTTCCTGACCTGCATCGTTGATATGGTAAAATTTAATCTCTGCAGACTTAAGCTTCTGGCCCGTGCTGACAGCCTTGTACAAGTAGGGGCTGGAGGCATCAATCTCTTTATCGAAAGAAAAGGGGGAATGGACGCGAATACCGGTCGCCTTGCCGTTATGCTTGTCGGTGGGCTGCATCACGCCGTGATTGAATCCGATAACCTCGATACTTCCTTCACGACCGTATATATCGACAGAGCCTTTGATGTCGGCACCACCGTCGTCTTTAAGCCATGAATAAGCGGGAATAGCCATTTTTTTGAAACTCCATTTAAGAAAATCCTAAAAAAGACCTTTAATTCAGTTTTTTCACGTAACGAGCACAACGCTAGCGCTTACAAAATAATGCGTCAATTTATGTACGGTGTGGATATAAAAAGATCTGCGTTTTCGTTGACGTAAATTAAGAAATGATGGGGTCTTACGGTTTGGAACGGGTTTATTGTTAATGAATAGTACGTTGGTTTTACTTAATTCTTGATTAAGTCAATGTTAATTGAATATGTAATAAATAGTGGGACGGTTATTAGATTTATAGTAATTTGACGATTTATTAGATGATTAAAAGCTCATAACGGCTTGTCGAAATACCCGCCATCCCTTGGCGACACGCCTGAAAACGGTTGAAGCAGTACAGCAGAAAATTCTCCTCCTGCTGCTTTTATGGACGGGGGGTTTGCTGCCAGTGTGATGTCGTGCTCAACGGCGGCGATAAGGGCGGAGGAGTCCTGGCTCAGGTCGTAGCCCGGCGGGTTGACCACCTGGAGTTCAAGCTCAATGCCAAGGGTATAAGGATCAGAGGAATGAAAGTCGGGTAAAGGCATGGTGCACTCCGTTGTCTGGTTTTCAGTGAGTATAGACAACGAAGCCGTTTGCCTTAGCAACGTGCTGGCACGCTCCCGCGCAGAAGCGGCAAAACCGTAAACAGAGTTGATATATTTCGTCTGTTTTTTAACCCAGGAAAACGATTGCAGAAAAATTATGGCCTTTAATCACGAACGGCTAAGCGCAAAATTTATCAATTTCACCTTTTAAATCTAAATAGCTAACGATTTATGAACAAATAAATTACCTAATACATCAAATTAAAATAGTCATCCAAATCAATTAGTTTGGTGAATGATTTAAAAGCGTCAACCGGCGGCGTGGGTTGGATATTGACTCTTAAATTTACCTTTTGTAATGTGCTGCGCAATACGTCACTGCGTATCGCCATTCCCTTCGAATTTAGTAAATTTAACGATTTTGCTATGAAATAATATAATGAAGAACAAGCTTAACTTTACCAAGCCATTAAATCTTATCTTTATGGGCATCATCACCGCCCTTGTTGTTATCTGCTTATTTGTCACCCGGGGGCAATGGCGAGAAATCTACGACTCTTATCATGATAACAATGAAACGCATTTGCATAATATCAACAGCTATTTAAACGATATCTTTGATAACTACAAATATTCTCTGTATGGCGTGGTGAAATCAACGACCGGTCTGTCAATGGCGTCGCCTGAGCAAAAAATCAAATTACGTAAAAGATTAATGGACCAGCTGTACTCCATTCCGCATATCAGCGGCATCAGCCTTGGCGACCTTTCCGGTAATTATATTCGTGTTCCCCAGCCCGGAGTTAACCCGGAAGAACTGGCGAACTTCGACCCGCGCACGCGCCCGTGGTTTAGCAATCCGTCCAACAACTCCAATGAGATTGCGTTTACGGACCCGTACAAAGATCTGGCGCTAAAAAAGAAAATCATCTCGCTCTCCCTGCCTGTGCTGGATGAGAACTCCACCACGCAGGGCGTTATCGCGCTGGATATCGACTACACGTTTTTGCTCGGCTTTTTTAATCGTCTGGAACATCCGGTGGAAGGTTCGGTGTTCATTCTTACCAGCAACGGTCAGGAGGTTCTGAAAGACATCAGCCTGCAGTCGCCTGAAATCATCAAAAAGATCTTTAATAAAGTCAGCACCAGCGATGGTTATTTTTATCTGGAAGACAATGATTCATATTACTACCATAAAACCTTAAGTAACCCGGACTGGGTCATTTTTTATCGGGTCAGTAAAGAGAAGCTCGACAACATCGTGTTGAATGAAACGCTCAGGGTGACCTACGGGGCAACGTTTGCGCTCATTATCGCGCTGTTCGCCTGGTGGATTATCAATACCAAAATTAATAACATTTACTTAGCCATTGCCAATGGCCTGCGTTATGGCGACCTGAAAAATAAAAAAGCCTCGGATATGCTTTTGGATGAAATTAAGCATACCGCTGAGCATATCGTGCATATGACGGAAGAGGTGCAAATAGATGGCCTGACCGGGCTGCTTAATCGCCGGGCGTTTGATAAAGACCTCAAACGCGTTAACGTGTCTGAAGATTGCTTTATTGCCATGGTGGATATCGACAATTTCAAATCCATTAATGATACCTACGGCCACCAGACGGGCGATGCGGTGTTAAAAAGCGTGGCAACGCTGGGTATGATTCACGAGAGTGATGATATCACCCTGTATCGCTACGGCGGGGAGGAGATCGCCGCGATCATGAAAGGGATCACACGCGACGAGGCCTTCACGATTATTGATGCATGGCGAAGTGACGTTGAGAAACGTAAGTATCGCGAGCCTGGCCTGAAAACCACCTTCAGCGCAGGCCTGTGCGACATGGCGGGCGGTACCGCAAGCGAAGCCTTAGCGAAAGCCGACGCGTTACTGTACGCGGCCAAACGCGCGGGTAAAAACCGGGTCTGTACCCGCATTGATTCCTGAGGTCAGCACATTTTAGCTGCAACAAAAATCCGGAACTGCTATACTGTATATAATTACAGTGTGGAGGTGCAGAATGGCTGTTGAAACAAAATTCGTTGTCGTTAGAAAAGGTGAAGAGAAAATGACATTTGCCAGTAAGAAAGAGGCTGACGCTTACGACAAAATGCTCGACATGGCAGATGCGTTCACCGACTGGCTGTTACAAAGCGAAATGCAGTTGGATGAAACGCAGGCTGAAAATTTGGGGCTGTATCTTGCCGAGCAGAAAGAGGCCGTGCAGCATATTCTGCGTACCAGCAAGCTGCCCGACCTGAAGGCGGCCACTGCAACAGATAACCCCGAGTCAGAGGCGGCTGGCAGTAAAAAAATCAGAGCCGTGAAAGCAGCCTGAGCGCCAGACCAAAACGCTGAACCTGTCGCCGCGAGCTGCTATCCGCTCGCGGCGTTTTGTTGCGCGCCGGGAGCCACCACGGCGTTGTCTGCGCCCGGCATGACGTCGGTTAATCGGAACCGTGATGCTCGCTGATGGCCTGCGCCGCGCAGATAAGGGCGAGATGGCTCAGCCCCTGGGGCATATTGCCCACCCACGCGCCGGTTCGGGTATCAAACATCTCATTGAAGGTTTCGACATTGCCGCGATGGCACAGCGTCTTCAGAATCTCCTCCATGATCTCTTCGGCCACCGCCGGATCGCCCATCGACGCCCAGGCCTCTGCCAGCCAGAATGAGCAGGCGATAAAAGTGCTTTCCTCCTGCTCAACGCCGCTGTAGCGGTAGACCATCGCGCTGTTATGACCCAGCTCGCGCGCAATAGCCTGATAGGTCAGCTTCATGCGTTTCGGGTTGACCTTCACACCGTAGCGCGAAACCAGGGCAAGTGAGGCGTCCAGCTTCCCGCCATCCCCGACGTAAAAGCAGTAGGACTGATGGGCTTCGGACCAGCAGTGCTCTTCAACCCAGTCGCGGATGCGGTCCCGCTCGCGTTTCCAGCGGGCCTTCCAGGTGGGTTCGATGTGGCTGGCCTCCGCCAGCACCACGGCGCAGTCCAGCGCCAGCCAGCAGGACATTTTGGAATGGGTGTAATGCTGCTCGTCCGGCAGCTCCCAGATCCCGGAGTCCTTCATGCGCCAGCGGTCGGCGCACTGATTGGCAAGGTGCCCGAGGAAGCGTGACGTACCCGTATCCAGAATATGGCCCGCCTCAACAAACAGCTTTGCCACCCCAAGCATATCGGCATACATGCTCAGCTGGCGCTGGTTGCGGGCGTTATTGCCAATGCGCACCGGCTGCGAATTGCGGTAGCCCTGCAGTTCTGCGTACTGCTCCTCCGGGACCAGCTCGCCTTCGAGGGTGTAACAGGCCCGCATCTCCGGGCCGTGTTTGATAATGGTTTTCGACAGCCAGGAAAACGCTGCCTTACACTCTTCAAGCGTGCCCAGATAGGTAAAGGCTTTGATGATCAGGCAGGCATCCCTGACCCAGGCAAAGCGATAGTCATAGTTTTTTTCGCCGCCGATCCCTTCCGGCAGGGAGGTGGTGGCCGCAGCGGCCAGCGCGCCGGTTGGCGAATACCAGAGGAACTTCAGCGCCAGCGCAGAGCGGATAACGTGATCTTTGTACAGACCGTCATATTTAAGCCCGTTCACCCAGTCCTGCCAGGCGGTGTGGCTGGTTTCGATACGGTTATCAATGGCCTGAATGTCCGGCACGGCCAGCGGTTCGCTCTGGGTCACGAGCAGGGCGACTACCTCCCGGCTTCCCTTCTTCAGGGTGATCTCCGCTTCGATCTCCTCGTCATCGGCACGGGTGATGACGACGTTTTCGCTGGTGTGCAGCATCGCCATGAGATCGCCGATATGGTAAACGCTGCCCTTAAAGGTGTCTGACCGCCAGGGCGATCGCGTTTCGATCATCGTGCCGAACCGCAGATGCAGCCGGAAAGGGACAGTCCCGCGCACGCCCTCGAGCCGCCGCGCCAGTTCACTCCAGGGCAGGCGTCCTGCCAGGGTGCTGTTGATCGATTCCGTTAACAACACCGCGCCGTCATCCGTCTCAAAGCGGGTTTCCAGCACGTTGCTGTCCTCGCGATAAGCGCGGGTGACGGTGTAATCAACCGCGGGTGTCAGGCTGAAAAAGCCGCCAATGGTCGGGTCCAGCAGGCGATCAAAAAGGGGCGGCGAGTCGAGATTCGGTGCGCCCCACCAGTCGATCGAGCCATCCGGCGCAATGAGCGCCACGGAGCGGCCCTCACCGATCGCAGCATAATCCCCCAGACCAATAAACCCTTCCTCGCGTAACGGCATTGTGTATTTTGCATTTTTCAAATGAGTCATCCCTTATGTCCGGCACAGCAGACCGCGTTGTCGTCACGTTGTGATGGTGCCCATAAAGCCTGGCATACTGTGATGAATATCGCGCTTTCAGGAGGAGGATTTGAGCATTGAGCGGGGTGGAGAGGGGGAGAAGACAGCATGTACCCTGGGCCTGGCGGTAGCCAGAAGCGGTCCTTCGCATTGTGCGCGCCATGCTGCCTGGTGGGCGTTCAGGACGCAGCACCCTGCGCCCGGTGAACGACCCGTTTACTTATCTGCGGACAACTTCATCTTTTCTGCAGACTCGAGATGCTGCTCAACAACCGGAGTGTGCGCGTCGGCCAGAGCCTTCACGTCCGGGTCCTTGATATTTTTGGCGTCGCTCTGCAGTTTTGACAGCACCATCTTGTGGTCTTTGGTACCGGCGTTTTCCATATACATTTTGTCAAAGGCGTTGCCGCTCTCTTTTTCCAGCTTGTCGGCCATCGCCTTGTGGCTGGCATCCGGCTCGGTTGGCAGGGTGACGCCTTTTTGTTTAGCGACCGTCTCTACTTTTTCCAGCGCGCTGCCGTGATCGTCAACCATCTTCTGCGCGAAGGCTTTCACCTCGCTGCTTTGGGCCTTGTCCAGCGCGATTTTGGCCGCGGCGACCTCATTGATATTGGCCTGCGCCATGTCCTTGAGCGCTTTTTCGTCGCCGGAACTGAGCTTAGCCATCGATCCCGTTGAGCTGGTCTGGGCGGAGGCGTCACTCTGCGCGGCGCTCGTTGTCTGGGCATACGCGCCGAAAGTGCTGAACATCGCGGCTACAGTTGAGGCAACGAGCAGCCCTTTTACGGTTTTACACTTTTGCATGTCGTTCTCCTGATGGTCATGGGTAGGGTTGATGTCAGGTAAAGAGTCGTGCAATGGTCAGTATAGTGTATTGACAGGGGGCGGCAGCAGATTGCGCTTTTATCCTGGTAGAAGGGCGGAAGAAATGACTGATGCAGGGGAGCTTTCGCCATGCCCGATGCGGCGAAACAAACCCAGCTCATGCAAGCGCCGCACCGCCGTTACGCCGCGCCCAGCATCGCCAGGAATCGTTTTACCGTGCGGGAACGTTCAAACCGCCGCCAGCAGATGGCGATATCGGTAAACAGGTCGGGGGTGGTCAGCGCGTGATAGGTCACATCCGGCGGAGAAATTGCCGCCATTGACTGTGGCACCAGCGCGAATCCGCCGCCTGCCGCAACCATACTCAGGGAAGAAGAGAGCTGCGAGGCCTGCAGCGTGGTGTGCATATTGATGCCCGCGCGTGCGCAGTAGTTGTAAACCCGGTCGTACAGCCCCGGCGCGACCTCCTGCGGAAACAGAATCACCGGCGTGTCCCGCAACGCCTCCAGCGCCAGCGCATCACGGTCTGCCAGCGGATGGGCGCGATGCAGCGCCACCACCATCGGCTCCCGATCGAGGATTTTCAGGTCAAACGCCTTACTGCTGTCGCACGGCAGACGCACGAAGGCGATATCCAGTTCCCCCTCCGCCAGCAGCGCCATCAGCGATGCCATATTGGCTTCCACCTGGTGAACCGTTACCGCCGGGTTCTGCACCTGATACTGGCGGATCAGGGTGAAGATTTTGGGGTGAAAGGCATCTGAACTGGTGATGCCAATCGACAGGCTGCCGTTCAGCCCGCGTGCAATTCCCCGTGCTTTTTCCAGCGCGGCGTCGCTCATCGCCAGAATTTTACAGGCGTCCTCGTAGAACGCTTCCCCCGCTTCGGTCAGCTCAACGCCGCGCGTGAGCCGCCGGAACAGCGGGGTGCCCACCTCCTCCTCCAGTCGCTTGATCTGCTGACTCAGCGGAGGCTGCGAAATGCCCAGCGCGTTGGCCGCTTTGGTGAAGTGTCGCTCGCGTGCAACCGCGACGAAATAGCGCAGATATCGAAGTTCCATATCAAAAACGTCTCAAACCAGCATGGTTTCTATATTGGAACTCTCTGCTGAATCGGGTCAACATTTATTTAACCTTTCTAATAAAAGTTGAAGAGGACGCATGATGACTCATTCATCTGCCTGCGACTGTGAGGCCAGCCTGTGCGAAACCCTGCGAGGGTTCTCCGCGCAGCATCCTGACAGCGTGATCTATCAAACATCGCTCATGAGCGCCCTGTTGAGCGGCGTTTATGAAGGGGAGACCACCATTGCCGATCTGCTCCGGCACGGCGACTTTGGGTTAGGGACCTTTAACGAACTGGACGGTGAAATGATTGCCTTCAGCAGCCAGGTCTACCAGCTTCGCGCCGACGGCAGCGCCCGGGCCGCGAAGCCCGAGCAAAAAACGCCGTTCGCGGTGATGACCTGGTTCCAGCCGCAGTATCGTAAAGTCTTTGATACCCCCGTGAGCCGTCAGCACATTCACGACGTCATCGACCAGCAAATTCCCTCCGATAACCTGTTTTGCGCCCTGCGTATCGATGGCAATTTTCGCCACGCGCACACCCGAACCGTGCCGCGCCAGACGCCGCCGTACCGCGCAATGACCGACGTGCTGGACGACCAGCCGGTGTTCCGCTTTAACCAGCGCAAAGGCGTGCTGGTCGGGTTCCGTACGCCGCAGCATATGCAGGGCATCAACGTGGCGGGCTATCACGAGCACTTTATCACCGACGACCGCCAGGGCGGCGGCCATCTGCTGGACTACCAGCTTGAAAACGGTGTGCTTACCTTCGGGGAGATCCACAAGCTGATGATTGACCTGCCCGCCGACAGCGCGTTTTTACAGGCCGACCTTCACCCCAGCAACCTTGATGCAGCGATCCGTTCCGTCGAAAACTAACAGGAGAACACCGTGAACAGTGATAAACAGTCACGTCAGTGGGCGCATGGCGCCGATATGATTGTCGCCCAGCTGGAAGCGCAGGGCGTGAAGCAGGTTTTCGGCATCCCAGGCGCAAAAATCGACAAAGTTTTCGATTCTCTGCTCGACTCCTCCATTGAGATCATCCCCGTTCGTCATGAGGCAAACGCGGCGTTTATGGCCGCGGCGGTCGGGCGTCTTACCGGCAAAGCCGGGGTGGCGCTGGTCACCTCCGGGCCGGGCTGTTCGAACCTGATCACCGGTATTGCCACCGCGAATAGCGAAGGCGACCCGGTGGTGGCGCTGGGCGGAGCGGTGAAGCGTGCGGACAAAGCGAAGCTGGTGCACCAGAGCATGGACACTGTCGGCATGTTCAGCCCGGTCACGAAATATGCCGTTGAGGTGAACTCGTCCGAAGCCATTGCCGAAGTGGTCTCAAACGCCTTCCGCGCCGCCGAACAGGGCAGGCCGGGCGGGGCGTTCGTCAGCCTGCCGCAGGATATTGTCGATCAGCCCGTTACCGGGGCGATTTTACCTGCCAGCACCGCCGCGCTGATGGGGCCGGCACCGGCGTCTGCCATTAACGACGTGGCGAAGCGTATTCAGAGCGCCAAAAATCCGGTGATCTTGCTGGGCCTGATGGCCAGCCAGCCCGCCAACAGCGCCGCGCTGCATAAGCTGCTTGAGAAAAGCCGTATCCCGGTCACCAGCACCTATCAGGCCGCCGGGGCGGTAAATCAGGAGCACTTCACCCGTTTCGCGGGCCGCGTGGGTCTGTTTAATAACCAGGCGGGCGACCGGCTGCTGCATCTGGCGGATCTGATCATCTGCATCGGCTACAGCCCGGTGGAATACGAGCCGTCGATGTGGAACCGCGGCGACGCGACCCTGGTGCACATTGACGTTCTGCCTGCCTATGAAGAACGCAACTACGTGCCCGACCTCGAACTGGTGGGGGATATCGCCGAAACGCTGAACCTGCTGGCCAGCCGCATCGATCGCAAGCTGGAACTCAGCCCGCGCGCGACCGAGATCCTCGTCGATCGCCAGCATCAGCGCGATCTCCTCGACCGCCGCGGCGCGTCGCTTAACCAGTTTGCCCTCCATCCGCTGCGCATCGTGCGTGCGATGCAGGACATCGTGAATAACGACGTGACGCTCACCGTTGATATGGGCAGCTTCCACATCTGGATCGCCCGCTATCTCTACAGCTTCCGGGCACGTCAGGTGATGATCTCCAACGGCCAGCAGACCATGGGGGTGGCGCTGCCGTGGGCGATTGGCGCCTGGCTGGTCAACCCGGGACGCAAGGTTGTTTCCGTCTCCGGCGACGGCGGGTTCCTGCAGTCGAGCATGGAGCTGGAAACCGCCGTGCGCCTCAACGCCAACGTGCTGCACATCATCTGGGTGGATAACGCCTACAACATGGTGGCGATCCAGGAAGAGAAAAAATACCAGCGGCTTTCCGGCGTCGAGTTCGGCCCGGTCGATTTTAAAGCCTACGCCGACGCCTTTGGCGCGAAGGGCTTCGCCGTGGAGAGCGCCGACGCGCTGGAGCCGACGCTGCGTGCAGCAATGGATGTCGAGGGGCCAGCCGTGGTGGCGATCCCCGTCGACTATAGCGATAACCCGCTGCTGATGGGCCAGCTCCATCTCAGCCAGATTTTGTGAATCATGATAAGGATACAGATATGCAAAAAGTGGCTCTCGTCACCGGCTCCGGCCAGGGGATCGGTAAAGCAATCGCGCTTCGTCTGGTGAAAGACGGTTTTGCCGTTGCCATTGCGGATTACAACGAAGAGACGGCGAAAGCCGTCGCCGAAGAGATTCTCCGCAGCGGCGGGAAAGCCGTCGCCGTGAAGGTGGACGTGTCGAACCGCGAGCAGGTCTTTGCGGCGGTGGAAAAAGCGCGTACCGCCCTGGGCGGATTCAACGTTATCGTTAACAATGCGGGCGTGGCACCCTCGACGCCGATTGAGTCCATCACGCCGGATATTGTCGACAAGGTTTACAACATCAACGTGAAAGGGGTGATCTGGGGCATCCAGGCCGCGATTGACGCGTTTCGCAAAGAGGGGCATGGCGGCAAAATTATCAACGCCTGCTCGCAGGCGGGCCACACCGGGAACCCTGAGCTGGCGGTCTACAGCTCCAGCAAGTTCGCGGTACGTGGGCTGACCCAGACCGCCGCGCGGGACCTCGCGCCGCTCGGGATCACCGTTAACGCCTACTGCCCCGGTATCGTCAAAACGCCAATGTGGGCCGAAATCGACCGTCAGGTTTCCGAGGCGGCGGGTAAACCGCTCGGCTACGGAACGGAAACCTTCGCCAAACGCATCACCCTTGGCAGGCTTTCCGAGCCGGAAGACGTGGCGGCCTGTGTCTCCTACCTCGCCGGGCCGGATTCCGACTACATGACCGGCCAGTCGCTGCTGATTGACGGCGGGATGGTCTTTAACTAATAACATTATGCTCTGACATGAGTTTCCCCTGCCTGAAGGCAGGGGCTTTTTTTTGTCTGTACGGCCATTGTGCATTACACTGCGCGCTGCAAAAATTGAGTTAACGATCGACAGACAGGCGGAAGCAGCAATGAACGGTACAATCACCACGTGGTTTAAAGATAAAGGCTTTGGATTTATCAAAGATGAAAACGGCGACAACCGCTATTTTCACGTGATTAAGGTTGCCAACCCCGATCTGATCAAGAAAGACGCGGCGGTGACCTTCGAGCCGACCACCAACAACAAAGGCCTTTCCGCCTATGCGGTGAAGGTGATCCCGGAAAGCAAACACCTCTATATCGCGGGCGAGCGCGTGAAGCTCACCTCGATCAAATCTTTCGTGGTGTTCAGCGAAGAAGAGCCGGTTGAGACCAAAATCGACAAAGAGAACGCGGTGCTGTCGGTAGGGCTGCTGATGAACAGCATCAAACCGAAATCCGACAAAAAACCGGGCGAGATGCGTTCGGTGAAGAAACTGGCGATCACCACCTTCCAGAACACGACAATGATTTTCACCGAAGATGAAATTGACATCGACGCCACGGTGAAACTGCTGAAGTAATCTTTTTGCCGGGTGGCGATAGCGCTTTACCCGGCCCCCATTTCTGATCTTTTCGTTCTCTTTTTAACCTGCTATAACCATTCCCTTACCTTTCAGGGAGTCAACGCCGTGCCCGAAATCAATCAATATGGTCAAACCGTTAACGATATCGTTCCCGACTGGAAATGTGCGCGGGCGCTAACCCGCACGCCGCTGGTGGGCCAGTATTGTCGCCTGGAGCCGCTGGATGTAGACCGCCACGCGGCGGATCTGTTTGAGGCCTACGCGCTGGGGGATGAAAGCGACTGGACGTGGCTTGCCAGCACCCTGCCTGCCAGCGTGGAGGCCACCGCCCACTGGATCCTCGGTAAAGTGCTGGATGACGACCTGGTGCCTTTTGCCGTCATTGATTTACATACCGGGCGCGCGGTGGGGCTGGTGAGCTATATGGCGATTGAGCGGATGCAGGGGTCAGTGGAGATCGGCCACGTCACTTGGTCGCGCAAGATGAAAGGCACCCGCATCGGCACTGAAACGGTATGGCTGCTGCTGAAAAACGCCTTCGAACACCGCTACCGACGGCTGGAGTGGAAGTGTGATTCGATGAATACCGCCTCGCGCCATGCGGCTGAACGGCTGGGCTTCGTCTGGGAAGGACGACTGCGCCAGAAGCTGGTGCGCAAAGGACGCAACCGCGACAGCGATATGCTTTCGATCATTGACCGCGAATGGCCGTCGCGTGACGCGGCGCTGCGCGCGTGGCTGGCGGCCGAGAATTTTGACGCGCAAGGGCGGCAGCGTCAAAAGCTGGAGACGTTTCGCTAGCTAAAAGGTACTCGGGGGCAGCGCAGTAAACGCCTGCGCTGCCCGTCGGGCTTATTTCTCAATCATCTGCACAATCTGGTCCCGGTTAATAGCGTGCTCATTACCGGCGACGTCTTCATAGGTAATTAACCCGTTGTCATCATCCACCTCGGGTTTCCCGTGGGTGATAATCATCTCCCCGTTTTTCTTCTGTAAAACATAATCGCTGGAACACCCTGCAATGCTGAGGGTGATAAATGCCAGACTCATAATTGCGACAACTTTTTTCATCTTAATACCTGTTGTAATAAGGCCTGTCGTGGCCGAATGCGTGAATAACTTTCTGGTTAGCGAAATTGCGTGAACAGCAATACGCCATAGATGACCAGGATAAAAAACAGCGAGCCAGCGACAACGCGCCGCTCAAGTGTGGTGACCTCTTTTTTTGGATGACTTTCTGATGTTGGTAACACAGACATTTTCCCCTTTATCCGGCCAGCGTACCCGATACCCGTACGGGCAGGCCGATATGTTGAGCAATGCGCAGGACGTTATCCAGATTTGCGGAATAACAATTCCACGCGTATTCCCTGTTGAGTAATGTGTATTTCCCTGTCCCAAAGCGATGGTAAGGCAATAATTCAACGCCCAGTACGTTGTCCCGTCCGTGGATTAAAGAATAAATAAGTGTCAATAATTGCTCTGCTGATTCCGGCGCGTCATTAAAATCGGGGATGACCGGGATACGAATAATTATCTTGCGCCCCTCGTCAATGAGCCGGACCAGATTGCGCACGATGATTTTATTGCTGACACCGGTAAAGCGCTGGTGCAGCGCGTCATCCGCGCTTTTAAGATCGTACAGAATAAGATCGCAGCCCGACGTGACCTGATGGAGCGCACGCCAGGAGGCATAACCCGCCGTTTCAATCGTGGTGTGAATATCTTCGGCCTTGAGCCGGGCGATCAGTGCCTGGGCAAAATCCGGCTGGGTAGCCACTTCGCCGCCGCTCAGCGTTACGCCCCCGCCAGACTGCCGAAACCAGATCTCATCAGCCATCACCCGGTCAAACACCGTTTCAACGCTGAGCGGTTCGCCAACCACGTTGAGGGCGGCGGCGGGGCAGCGTTCTTCGCACAGCCCACAGCCCGTGCAACTGCGGTCGCGATTCAGGCTGTGCAGCCGGTCCTGCCAGCTGTGCAGCCCTGTCGGGCACAGCTGCGCGCATTGTCCGCAGTGCAGGCAGCGTTCGGCATGGAAAAAGATCTCCCGACCGGGGTGAAGCCCTTCGGGATTTGCACACCAGGCGCAGCGCATCTGGCACCCCTTGAAAAAGACGATACTGCGGATCCCCGGCCCGTCATGTAATGAAAAGCGCTGAATGTGGGTGATCCAGCCGGTGACCTGTTCAGAAGTGCCGTTGCGTGGTTCGGCTGATAATTTCATCCTGCACCTCCTTACTCAGCTCCACAAAGAAGGCGCTGTACCCCGCCACCCGAATCATCAGATTGCGATAGTCGCCGGGGTTCTGCTGGGCCTGGCGCAGGGTGTCGTCGTCCACATAGCTGAACTGCAGCTGGGCATTCCCGAGGATGCTGGCCGTGCGCAGCAGGTGGATGAGGCTGTTCTGGCCCTCCGGGGTTTCCAGCATGCCGTACATCAGCTTGATATTGTGCACCATGCCAATATCCATCTCCTCGACGTTGATCCGGCTGACGGAGTTGATGATGGCCGTCGGCCCCAGATAATCCGTCTGTTGAGAGGGGCTGATCCCATCGGCCAGCGGCTTGCCCGCCAGTCGGCCCGAAGGCAGCGCACCGGTGATAAGGCCAAACGGCGTGTTATTCGAGATAGAAAGCGTGCCGAAGGCAAAAGGCGCATACAGCATCCGGTACTGACGGTGCTCCTGCTCCAGGAAACGCACCAGTTCGCGGGCGATCTCATCCACCGCGCGAATGTCATTACCGTATTTGGGCGCTCGCAGGCAGGCGGTCAGAATGTCGTCGTGGCCGACAAAGTTGTGTTCGAGCGCGTCCACCACCTGCTGCAGCGTAAAGCGTTGGGTCTCAAAAACCAGCGTCCTGATGGCCATCAGCGAGTTAACGCAGTCTGCCAGCCCGGTCCAGATCAGCCCCGGCCCGGCGTTGAGCACCGCGCCGCCCTGGGTGACGTCTTTGGCTGTCGCCATGCAGCCGTCGATCAGGCTCGACATCAGCGGTTTTCGGGCGTAATCGGCATGCAGCTTTTGCACAATCAGCGTGGCCTGCGCGGCTTTCCTGACGATGGCGGAGAGTTGCGTGCGAACGGCACGCTCCACGTCGTCATAGCAGCTGAACGCGGACACCTCACCCGTTGCCGGACCACAGGGTTTACCGGCTGACGATCGCCCGTTACGCAGCGCCAGTTCGATGGCGGCGGTGAAGGTGGTGTAACCCACCGACGTCCACTGATACATTTTGCCTGCCTTCTGTGGCTCAACGCAGCCCATCAGGCAGTAGTCGCGGGCATCCTCATAGCTGAAGCCTTTGTGCAACATCATCCGGATATGCGCATCGTCGAAATGGCAGGCCGGGAAACCCATTCCGCTGCGCACCACATCGACCACCTTGCGCATAAAGGGCTGAGGCGACTGGTTGTGGATCCGCACGGCCAGGCCGGGCTGATAGATTTTTAACTGCGCCGAGCAGTCCATGATCATCAGGGTCAGCGGATTGGTGGCATCGCCGCCCTCACGCTTCTGGCCCCCGACCACGAGGTTGATAAACGGCTGATAGCCGGCGAAATACATCGCCGTAGATTCACTGCAAATCCACAGGGTCTCCGCCATCTTGATCAGCCAGCAACAGAGCAGTTCTTCTGCCTGCGCGTGCGTCAGTACGCCGTCATTAAGATCCCGCTCCAGCAACGGCCAGAGGTATTGATCGACGCGGCCCAGGGAGATACCGGTTTGGTTTTCTTCCAGGGTAAAAAGAGAATGGACGAACCAGATAGCCTGCAATGCATCGTGAAAATGGCGCGGCGGCTGTTCCGGTACGCGACGGCAGATCTCCGCCAGATGCCGCAGCTCGTCCTGGCGAAGCGGGTCGCCTTCGGTTTCAGCCAGCTCGCTCAGCCGGGCCGCGTAACGGTGGGCATAGGTCAGCACGCCATCGCAGGTGTGCAGCATCGCCGTGTAAAAGTTGAACGCCTCTGCGCCTTCCGGCGACGCCGGATCAACCGCGGCAAGCCGGGCTGCCGCCTCTTCACGGATCCCTTTTATCCCTTTAGTGAGCAGGATATTGTCGTACCCGGGGCAGGAGTCACCCCCGCCGTTTTGCGTCTTGATGGTCACATCGCAAATGCCGTCGTCGTGACACCACTCCCACAGCCCCAGAACCTGTAGCTGCGTTTGCGCCATCTCATCCAGCGAGCGGCCTTCCCAGTAGGGGAACACCTCTTCGCGAAGCAGGCGCTTTGTTTCGTCATCAATCTGATACGGGTCCTGCGCCCGCTGCGGGAGGGTATCCAGCTCGTCGGCGACCCAGCGCCAGCTGATTTCCGGCGATATCTCGCCGCCGCGTGCTCCTCCGGCCGGATGGCTCACGATCAGTTCATTATCGGCCACATACAGGGGCGCATTCTCACAGGCGCGGCGAAAAGCCAGCGCCCGGAGGAGCGTGTTATCCATGCCCGGGTTTTCTTTATAAACCCGGGTGACGCTGATCGCCCGCCGGGCAGAGACAAAGGGTTTGGCCTGCAGGTAGTTATCACGAAGCTGGCGCACCCGAAGTGAAAGCGCATCGATTTTCATTTTTTCTCCCGTTAAACCGCTATCACAATCAGACCGGCCACGATGCAGCAGATCCCCACCTTTTCCAGCACGCTGCTGCGCATCTGATAAAAGATGCTGCTCATCAACGCGATCATGACAATGCCAAAACCTGACCAGACGGCATAAGCGACTACCGGTGTTACCGCATCCATCAGCATTGACAGGGCATAAAAGGACATGACGTAACAGACCATGCATAAAAGCGTCACGGATTTATTTTTAAAGTTGTCCGTTTGGGGTAGCAGTAGCGTACCAATAACTTCCATGGTGACTGAAATAATCAGCCAGAAGAGGTAAGTCAATAGTGTAAACATCATGATTCGTCGCGTGATTTATTTTTGCTTAATAGCCAGGTTTAAAATTATCGTGCCGCTTATCACAAGGCAGACACCGATCCATGCGCTCTGCGTCAGAATATAATCGAAGCAGCGTGTCTGAATATAGGTAATACTGAGTATGCCCACCGCAGACCAGATGGCATATGCTACGCCAATGTGAATTCTGCGTAACGCGACGGATAAGAAATAATAACTTATGCCATAAAGCAGTATTGCCGTCATGCCAATGGTAGGGCGCTGAAAACTATTGGATAACGATAATAACGTTGTGGCAATAATTTCTATGGATACCGCAGCAATAAGCGCGGTAACGCTTTTGGATAACGTCACGGAAGAATTCTCATGCTGATTAATAATGGGTTATGTCTTTTTTGCTAAAAAAATAGTAATTCGTCTTTGATAATATTAAAAATAAGACACACGTCCGTGTGTTTACAGAATATACGCGCCTTCGATAATCAGACATGCCTCACCGGAGAGTGCGACGCGTCCGTTGTCTTTTATCTCGCAGGTCAGCTCACCTTTGCGGCTGCCGCCCTGCTGCGCATGCAGCGTTTTTTTCCCGAGCTTCTCACTCCACAGCGGGGCGAGGAAGGTGTGTGCGGAACCCGTGACCGGATCCTCGTTCACGCCAACCTGCGGGCCAAACCAGCGGGAGCGGAAATCGACGTCGCGTGACGCTACCGTGACCACAATGCCGCGGGTATCGAATTTTTCCAGCGCGTTGAAATCCGGCTTCAGCAAATCCAGCGAGTTTTCATCATTAATAACCACGATAAGGTCGGATGCCTGCCAGACTTCGCCCGCGTCCTCGTGAAGCCCCAGCGCCGCGAACAAGCCTTGCGGCGGGGCGATCCTGACGGGCGTCACAAGCGGAAAATCGAGTGTATAAACGCCGTTACAGGCGGTGACGGTCAGCACGCCGCTGCGCGTGTGAAAGCGCATCCGCTCGCCCGCCTCGTTACGGCTCAGCAGGACGCTGGCCGCCGCGAGCGTCGCATGGCCGCAGAGATCCACCTCTACCGCGGGCGTAAACCAGCGCAGCCCGAAATCGTCGCCCTGTTTAATGACAAACCCGGTTTCAGAAAGATTGTTTTCCGTGGCGATGCGCTGCAGAACTTTGTCATCCGGCCACGCATCCAGCAGGCAAACCGCCGCCGGATTGCCCGTAAAAGGCCCGTTAGAGAACGCGTCTACCTGGTAAAACGGAATGCGTTGCTGCCCGTTATTTTTCACCCAATACCTCGAGATCGTTATAAACCGTATAACGTGTTATACCCAGGGCCTGGGCGGCGTGCTGAACGCCGCCCCGCATTTTGAAAATGCCTTTAGCGTGCATTTCAGCAACGATTTTAAGCCGCTGCGCTTTCTGGATTTTCTTACCCGGAACCGAATGCTTATCAATAATTTCCTGAATAGACTGCTCAATCAGGCCGCCGAGATTAATATCCTGAGCGTCTGAATCGGGACGCGTGCAGGCCATCACGGCGTCCAGGCTTTTGCGCATTTGTTCATACGGCGAGGTATCGACGTTGATGCAGAAGGCCATCAGGGGAATACCGTCTTCGCTGAAATAGAGCGTCGAGGCGCTGTTGAGGATCTTTCCTGATAACGTCGCGGTTTTATAATCTTTTACCGTGACCGGGGTACTGTCCTGGCGGTTTTTAAGCAACAGGGCGAACCCTTTGTCCTTCTCAGGGCCGGACAGGAGATTGTCACCGGCCTTTCTGCCGCTAACGTGGCCGTTGATGATTTTGACAACCGAGCACTCCGGCCTGGTGAGGTTATGCAGCACCACCTCCTGATTGGCCGATAATGTGCTTGCCAGCGCGTCCATTGCCGCTTCCAGCGGCCCGGAAATCAGTTCAATCTCTTTGGCGTAATCTGATTTCATTTTTACTCCCTCGTATGCAGCGTTGTCAGATGACAGTGTAGACCTTCATGTTGATCGCCATCCCGTACGGTTGAAGGAAATCAGAAAAGCCTGGTCACGGTAAATTATACGCTCTATGTGTAATAATCAACAAAAAGTTGTATTTGGATATTGCGGCATAAAGCCTTACGGCAAGGGCATGTCGATGGGGACAGAAGGGCGTAAACAGAGGCTGAAGGGCAAACGCGGGACGAATTGTTGAATAATGCTAATCAATGCATTGAGGAGGCCAGAAGAAACAGGCCTCTGCAAGAGAGGCAGACTGATGAACAGGTTGTGATTAACCTATGCGCTTACGGGCTTCACTTTGCCGTGAGGGCAGGTAGTAAAGATACATCGCGCTGTGGAGGTACAGTGCATGTTCTCGGGTTCGGTGTCGCCTGGGCAGCTGGACATGTTCTGCATTACCCGCCAGAGCGTGGCGCTATGCTTATCTATCTGGATGATATTGATTTGCCGTAACTGGTCGGCAATAAGAAAGCCGCTGTTACAGACTTTAATCAAGTCGCCGGTTTTAATGAGATAGTCGCCCTTGTACCAAAGTACATATTTATGATTATGCTGAGTAATGATTGTCGTAAAAAATGTTCCTGTAATTGGACTGACAATGGTACCTAATGAAATCCAATTTTTCGACGTTACCATTAATTTACCTTCTGTTAAAAATATGCTCTTTTTTAACAGGTTATCTATATTGGTAAAACGTGCAAAATAGTTATCCCCTATCAATTTGATTCTATTGTAAAAGCATCTGGCGGGCATCCTGTCAAATATTTACTGCCAGAAATGCAATAATAAAAAATAAAGTGGAAAAATTAACAAAATGAAGAGCGTATTCACAACATTTCGTTGGTTTTTTTACATGATGGAATAGGTTCACCGACCCGGGCGGATAATAAATGATCAGTGCAATGTGCTTCTTTCTTTCGGGTAGTGCAGCGTTATCGTTGCAATGTCGAGAGCGCTTAAACGAGAAATGCTCTAGCCTGGTTAGTTTTCATCCCAAATTGTTAAAACTTCCTCAACATTCCTCACGCCGTCCCGGAAATAATTGACGTGGTTTTTTTCAATAAGCACGATTTCAATACAGGCGATGATCAGAACGATCAGCAGAGAAAAGGTGACAATCTTTTTAATCATAGTGGTGTTCCGTAAAACAAAATCGGTATATCAACTGAAGAACGGTGCCGCAGGGCGTAACCTGTCACCCTGTGCACCATGCGCAGGATGACATTGTTTCTGCCGACTTAGGCCTGCTTATAGAGAGAGAATTTTTTGGTCACACATGCCATTGAGTCTGTATCGCCGTAAAGCGCGATAGCCACAAACTCGAGCGAATCCAGGGCGGCTTTTTGCGTGTCGCGGATCTGAATTTCGCTGGAAGGCCCCAACATGGTGGTGGTAAAGAAATTGGTTTCTATGCCCGCCTCCTGACACTTAAGCAGCGCTGTTTTTAATTGATTGCTATTTTTTGCCTGCAGGATCACCACCGGATAGTGGCTAAGCGAGGCACGCAGCCCGCTCTCTGCATTCGGATAATCATTAAACAGCACGTCTTCGGCTTTGCGCATGATACCGGCCGCGACATGGGCGGTGGCATTCAGAAGCAGTGCCGGATCCTGTTGACGATTGACAATGATGTAGAGCTTTTTTTGGTTGTCTTCAAACATACTCCATCCCCGATAACGATGTTCTGATACGCACTGGCCTGGCCATCAATGATGGTGATGGTAGCCATGATAATGTGAGGACTCATGGTGCCAGGAATGATGGTCCGGATGATGGCGATCGTGGGAAGCGTGCCCGCCGATCACACAGCCACTGAGCATCAGGCTCATGGAAAACAGAGTGGCCTTCAGCAGGGCCTTAACGTTCAGCATTCTTTCTTTACCTCAATGACGGTCCGGATTGCGAAGAAAATACTAACAAAAAGTTGTGTTTTCAACAAATGATTGATTGTATCTTGACCTGTAACAAGGTGAGTGGTTTTTTGCTATCCAGAAGGGGTAGACTTTATGGTCACCAGATGGGTAGGGATGAAAGTGGTGCGTCATCAGACATGTATTTCCAGAAGATGGGACAGTCGCTAAATAAAAATTCAGATAACGGTCTGCCATTATTTTTGTAGTGGAAGTAAATATCCATAAAATATAAATAAGGACTCTGGAAGTCTGATGTAATTTAACGGAAAGGTGACATTATCCTAAAGCTAAAATTTAGTTTAATTATGCACATTTAGTTGAATTCAGGAGTCGGATTTCCGTTGTTTTGCGTGTTTTATCGCCACCTGCTGTTGCTGATAGTGAGTATTGTTAAAGATTGAGCAACAATTATGAAATATTTAATCATTGTATTTAAAATATACCTATCATATCAATCATCCATTCAATTAACTCCTTTTTCTTATTAACAATAATCCAAAATAATAGCGAAATTAATGTGTAAATTCGCAGGAATGACTATTGTTACGGGTAACGCAAAGGTATAGAGTTTTCGACCTGCCAGGGAGGTCCGCCTCTCTGGCTAAAAAGATATGACTCTCAATGCGCTCTTTTTGTGAGTTTATATATTGCATATACAGGTTAATGAAATGACGCCACGATTACAGTTCATAATTTCATTTATTATCTTTATTCTTAGCCCGATGTGTCTGTTCATAGGCTATAAAAAAACAGACAAAGAGATGAATGACACTGAGCAAAAAATCAATATCCTGATAAAGAAAAATGCGCTAATCGAGGCGATAGGCGAGGATTTCCTGTACTCTTCCACCCCCAATCCCAATCAGGGGGGGAAGTTGCGCACTACTTATCAACACTATATCACTGCGCTTAAGAGCAGTGCGCTGCCTGCGTCTATCGTTAGCCCTGAACTTGATAAAACGAAGGCGATGATGCTGGCCGCGAGCCGGCATGATATCGCTAAAATGAGGACGTACTTTGCAACGGATACCTTTGCCAGGGAAATTCAATCTGTTAACCAGCGCTCTACCCGCAGAACGACCTGGATTAAGCTATCACTGCTGCTTTGCCTCCCGCTGTTAATTTCCCTGGTGCGGACGGTTTATCATTATTACCTCACCACCCGGTTCAAGTTACTGGCAAAGGATTATTATCGGGACTCGCTGACCAAAGTATATAACCGGAATTATCTGGACGTGGCGTTGAAATCGCACCAGTCGTCACATCTGCTCATCGTAGACGTTGATGATTTCAAACGGGTCAATGATAAATATGGCCACTACACGGGAGATGTGGTTCTGGCGGAAATTGCCCGCAATATCTCTCACTCCGTCAGGAGTCATGACATTGTCATTCGGTTTGGCGGCGATGAGTTCCTGGTCATGCTGCATGACACCACGCTCGAAGAAGCCAAAAAGATCGCGCGCAGAATCGCCAGGCCGGAAAAAAAGACGCTGATGGTGAACCGGGAAGAAATCACCCTGCCGACCGTTTCTATCGGTATGGCTGACTTTAATGATTCATTCGTCAACAGTTTTAATTTAGCTGATAAAGCTATCTATAAAATGAAAAATAATGGCAAGGGAGGGGTATATCATGAGTAATGCGTTTAACGCCAGGATCTATCCTCTGACATTGTTGCATACCATTCTGCTGTTTTTAGCGATCACCTTCGCGACGGTTTTCTGCACCGTGTTCTTTATGCTTAAACATGCCAGTCAGGACATACTGAACACCATGAGCGATAAGATTATCAGCTCAAAGGGGGAAACGATAAAAAATACCATCAATTACTATATTGATACCCCGCGTCAGGTGAATTCCATTATTACGCATGCGCTGCAAAAGAATACCCGCGAGCATGTCGATCTGGTGAAGGTCCGTTCCGAACTGCTTAACGTCATGGAAACCGTTTTTGCAGATAACTATTACTTAAGCTCAACGGCATTTGGATCGGTTGAGGGCGACTATGTCGGTATCGCCAGGGAGTTAAGCGCACAAAACAAAGAATACCTGACGCAAAAGTCAAAAAGCACGGGTAATAACCTGACTTTTTATAGCGGCACCTCGGAAGCCTCAGGCATTGATGATGTGATTTCAGGCTATGATATGTTTCAGCGGCCGTGGTATGCCCAGGTGTATAAAGAGAAAAAATCGTCCTGGACCAATGCCTACCGCGACATGAACTCGACCAGCGCGGTAAGTATCTCTTACAGTTCACCCACCTACGATCTCAACGGGAAGTTCATCGGTGTGGTTTCAAGCGACCTCCGCTTAACGGAGCTCAATAAGTCTCTTGAGAAGATCAAACCCTTTGACGGCAGCATCCTGATCGTGGTGAATGAAAATAATCAGATTGTGGCCGCCTCTGACAGTTCTTTAACCCGGGGAGACAAACATGGGCGATTAACCGATCAGCACGGTTTTGATATCCCCTATTTGAAGGACTCCTCCCTGCCGGTGGTAAAAAAGGTAGGGCAGTTAATTGACCATAAACTACCGGCGCGTGTATCACGTATCAGTGTCCACGATTCGCAGTATTTTGTTCTGGTACTGCCATTAATGGATAATAACCATCTGTTGAACTGGAAAAGCGTGATTATTGTTCCTGAGAAAATCATGCTTAAAGAGCTGGAGAACTTTAAATACCTCGGCTTTTTAGGCTTGTTCGGGATATTTTCGCTGGGGTTAATACTCATACTCGTTGTGGTATCAAAAGTGATATCCCCGCTTCGCGCGATATTAAATAAAACAGATGAACTTACCAGCTACCGCTGGACGTTACCGGAAGATAAGTGGGTTTTTCCCGAAATTGCCCAGCTTGAGCAATCCTTCTGGAAGCTGTCTCGCCACCTGGCGAAAAGTTTCGACGCGCTTGAAAAGCAAATCAACCTGGATGCCACCACGGGACTGCTCACGCGTGCAGGCTTAACCAGTAAAGAGGAAACCTTTGCGCAAAGGAATCTCCTGGCGGTTATCAGTGTTGATAATATGAACGCGATTACAAACTCCCTTGGATATGAGTATGGCAATGAATTTATCCGGGCGTTTATCGATAAAATGCAAACGACTTTTCCTCAGGGTACCCTGATATGTCGCGATGCGGTCGATAAATTCATTGCCATTTTCCCCGGGATGCATCAACACGCTGATGTGGAATGGTATCAACAGCTCATCACCAACCTGTTTACTGATAAATACCACCCGAAGGAGTCCCTGCCTAAGAAGTTTGTTTTTACCGGTTATGCGGGGGCTGTCCTGAGCCGGGTGACGAAAAGTACGCTGACGGAAGCGATAATGAACGCCGGGATTGCGCTCGAATACGCCCGTAAAAGCACGACCTGTCATGCCATGCTGTTTACAGAGTCCATGCACGCTCAGGAAGTCTATAACCTTCAGTTACATGAAAACTTAAGCCGGGGCATCTATAACCAGGAGTTCCATCTGGTTCTGCAGCCTATTGTCGATCTCAGCACCGGGCAATGCACTGAGGGCGAGTGCCTGATACGCTGGCATTCCAAAGAGATGGGGATTGTGCCGCCTGACAGGTTTATCGCGCTTGCGGAAGAGACGGGATTAATATTGCCTTTAGGTAACTGGATTATTGAGCGCGCCTGCCTTGAGCTGGCGGATCTGATTACGCGTGGCGCGTCAGACGATTTTAAACTGCATATTAATATTTCCGCCAGACAGCTGCTGAGCGCGGATTTCGCCTGGTTTTTACTGGACGCCATTAAATCAAACGGTTTGAAGAACCAAAATATTTGCATCGAAATCACCGAAACGGTACTGCTTCAGGAAATTGAGCGTACCCGGAAAACGTTGCAGTATCTTCGCCGACACGGCATCACTGTGGCTATCGATGATTTCGGCTCAGGCTTTTCCAGCCTCTCTTACCTGAATATTTTACCGTTTGACGCGGTGAAGATAGATCGTACCTTTACGGCGGGTGTGTTAACCGATCAAAAATGCGAGTCAATTATCTCCTCTATCGTGACGTTAACCAACGGGTTTTCCGTTCCGCTTATCGCTGAAGGCATTGAAGATGACGCAACACGGTTGAAATTAATTGACCTGGGGTGCATGAAAGCGCAGGGCTATTATTTTAAAAAACCTGCGCCGTTCAGCGACTTTGTATGCAGTAACGGCAACATTATCTTATAAAATTTTTTGCTTCTGAGTGGTTCAGGGGCGCATTACGTAACGGGAAATAACATGAGATTTGTGTGTTTGATCGTCTTCGCCACGATCCTGACGGCATGCGGCGTGCTGCATCCCTTCGGCAATTCTGCGGTGTACCAATCCTATTACGCATCTGCAGAAACGGGGCTGGAGGGGCACTATATCTGTATGCGAAATCTGCTTAGCGCCGCGGGGTATGAGGTGGAAACCATTATTCCCGAGCGGGACAGCCCTAACTTTTTTGATATTGAGAAAGGGGGCGAGCGGATTGCGCAGATAGATATGTACCAGCTGACGGGGGAGAAGGGGATTAGCATCACCCTGATTGCGGGGTCGAAACAGACCAGCGCGGCCATTGACCGGACGATCGCCTCGTGCGTTAACGATTAAGCGGTAACAGGGGCCTGCACTAGCAAGCCCCTCAGCACGTTACCGGCGCACCGGTGCGCCGTTCGCCACATAATAGGCTGCCGTGCTTTTCGCCAGTGGCTCGCGCCCGCGGATCGCATCGGCAATTTTCTCGCCAATCATAATGGTGGTGGCGTTCAGGTTGCCGGTGATGATTTGCGGCATGATCGACGCATCCACCACGCGTAACCCTTCCAGCCCGTGAACACGGCCTTCGCCGTCTACCACCGCCATCTCGTCGTAGCCCATCTTGCAGGTGCCGCACGGGTGGAAGGCGGTTTCAGCGTGGTTACGCACGAACTCGTCCAGCTGCTCGTCGGTCTGGCACTCCACGCCCGGGCTGATTTCCCGGCCACGGTATTTGTCCAGCGCGGGCTGGTGCATGATCTCGCGGGTGATGCGGATCGCGTCGCGGAACTCCTGCCAGTCCTGTTCATGGGACATGTAGTTAAACAGGATCGCCGGATGCTGATGCGGGTCGCGGGATTTGATCCGCACGTGCCCGCGGCTCGGCGAGCGCATGGAGCCGACGTGACACTGGAAGCCGTGCTCTTTCACCGCGTTCGAGCCGTTGTAGTTAATCGCCACCGGCAGGAAGTGGTACTGAATGTTCGGCCACGCGAACTCCTCGCGGCTGCGGATAAATCCGCCCGCTTCGAAGTGGTTGCTTGCGCCCACGCCGGTGCCGCCAAACAGCCACTCCGCGCCAATTTTCGGCTGGTTCCACCACTGCAGGGCAGGGTAGAGGGAGACCGGCTCTTTGCACTCGTACTGGAGATACATCTCCAGGTGATCCTGCAGGTTCTCACCCACGCCGGGTAAGTCATGCACCAGCGGAATGTCGAACTGCTTCAGGAGTTCAGCGTTGCCCACGCCGGAACGCTGAAGGATCTGCGGAGAGGCAATCGCCCCCGCGCACAGCAGCACTTCTTTGTTCGCCGTTGCTTTCGACGGGATAGTGCTTTCGCCCTCCAGCCACTCGACGCCCACCGCACGTTTGCCGTCAAAGATAATGTGATCGGTCATGGCGTGAGTACGGATGGTCAGGTTCGGGCGCGGTTTCGCCTGGTCCAGATAGCCGCGTGCCGTGCTGGCGCGTCGGCCCTGCGGCGTGACGGTGCGATCCATCGGCCCGAAGCCTTCCTGCTGGTAGCCATTGAGATCGTCGGTGCGCGGATAACCCGCCTGCACGCCCGCTTCCACCATCGCCTCAAACAGCGGGTTCACGCCCGGTTTGGAGGTGGTAACGCTCACCGGACCGTCGCCGCCGTGGTAGTCATTCGGCCCCACGTCGCGCGTCTCCGCCTTGCGGTAGTAGGGCAGGCAGTTGAGATAGCTCCAGTGCTCCAGCCCAGCTTCCTTCGCCCAGTTATCCAGATCCATGGCGTTACCGCGCACGTAGCACATGCCGTTGATCAGCGATGAGCCGCCCAGCCCTTTACCGCGTCCGCACTCCATGCGGCGGTTGTTCATATACGGCTCTGGTTCGGTTTCATACGCCCAGTTGTAGCGCTTGCCCTGCAGCGGAAACGCCAGCGCGGCGGGCATCTGGGTGCGGAAGTCAAAACGGTAATCCGGGCCGCCCGCTTCAAGCAGCAGTACGGTGGTGTTCGGATCTTCGGTCAGTCGTGTTGCCAGCACGTTGCCGGCAGAGCCGGCTCCAATAATGATGTAGTCAAATTGCAAATAAACCTCCCGGTTAAAATATGGACTGGAATTTACCCATCTCAACCTGGATGGACTTCACCTGGGTATAGCTCTGGAGCGTCATCACCCCGTTCTCGCGGCCAATGCCGGAGTGTTTATAGCCGCCGACCGGCATCTCTGCGGCGGATTCACCCCAGGTGTTGATCCAGCAGATGCCCGCTTCGAGCTGGTGGATTGCACCATGGGCGCGGTTCAGATCGGCGGTGACGATACCTGCCGCCAGGCCATAGTCGGTGTCGTTGGCGCGACGAATGGCTTCTTCGTCAGTGTGATAGGTGAGAATAGACATCACCGGCCCGAAGATCTCCTCGCGCACGATGGTCATCTCGTCGGTGCAGTCGGTGAACACGGTCGGGGCCACCCACGCGCCGTTGTCAAAGCCTTCACCTTTCAGCACGTCGCCGCCGCACAGTACGCGCGCGCCTTCCTCTTTGCCTTTGGCGATGTAGCGCAGCACGTTGTCGCGGTGCGGGAAGCTGACCAGCGGGCCAAAGTTGGTGTTTTCATCGAACAGATCGCCCGCACGGATGCGACCCACGCGCTCGACAATTTTCTGCTCAAATGCGGCTTTGTATTTCGCAGGCACAAACACGCGGGTGCCGTTGGTGCACACCTGGCCGGAGCTGAAGAAGTTGGCCATCATGGCGATGTCTGCCGCGAGATCGAGATCCGCATCGTCGAAAATAATCAGCGGTGATTTGCCGCCCAACTCCATCGTCACCTCTTTCAGGGACGAGGCCGCCGAGTTCGCCATCACCTTTTTGCCGCTGGCGACGCCGCCGGTAAAGGAGACCTTCGCGATGCCCGGATGTTCGGTCAGGAACTGGCCGGTTTCTGCCCCGACGCCCGGCAGGACGTTAAACACGCCGTCCGGCAGGCCCGCCTCGGTGTAAATTTCGGCAAGCTTCAGGGCGGTGAGCGGGGTGACCTCGCTCGGTTTGAAGATCATCGCGTTGCCCGCCGCCAGCGCCGGCGCGGATTTCCACAGGGCGATCTGGATCGGGTAGTTCCACGCACCGATCCCCGCCACCACGCCTAACGGCTCGCGACGGGTGTAAACGAACGAGGTGTCACGCAGTGGGATCTGGCTGCCTTCCAGCGCCGGGATCAACCCCGCGTAGTACTCCAGCACGTCCGCACCGGTGACGATGTCGACGGTGCTGGTTTCAGAAAACGCTTTACCGGTATCCAGCGTTTCGAGTTTTGCCAGCTCGTCGTTACGCTCGCGCAGGATCTCCACGGCGCGGCGCAATATGCGCGAACGCTCCATAGCGGTCATCGCCGCCCAGATCTTTTGCCCGCGCTGTGCGCTTTCTACCGCGCGATCGACATCCTCGCGACCGGCGGCCTGGACCGTCGCCAGGACGTCACCGTTGGCCGGGTTGATGGTCTCGAAGGTGCGACCGCTGGTGGCGGATGTATAACCACCATTGATATAAAGCTGCTGTTCTGCCATTCGGGACATACTTACTCCTCGGTTAATCGGTCGGTAAATGCTGGCTGATAAAGTGGCTGGTGAGCGACTGGGCCAGGGTTTTATCTAGCGGTTTGCCGCTGAGGGCAGCGCGTAGCCACAGCCCGTCGATCAGCGCCGCCAGCCCGTAGCCTGCCTCCTGCGCCTGGTCACGCGGCAGTTCACGACGAAACTCGTACACCAGGTTCGACAGCAGGCGGCGGCTGCTCACCTGCTGCAATCGGTAAAGCATCGGCTGGTGCATGCTGCTCGCCCAGAAGGCCAGCCAGGCTTTCATTGCCGCGCTGCTGACCTGGGTTTCATCGAAGTTGCCGCTGACAATTGCCTGCAAACGCTGTTCGGCGCTGCCGTGCGGTAAGGCGTGCAGACGGTTCAGCACCGCGTCGCGCAGCTGGCCCGTGATGTCGCGCATGGTCGCTTCCAGCAGGCCGTTTTTGTCTTTGAAGTAGTGGCTGATGATCCCCGTGGATACCCCCGCCCGGCGGGCGATCTGCGCCACGGTGGCGTCGTGCATTCCCACTTCATTAATTGCTTCCAGCGTGGCGTCGATCAGCTGCCTGCGCCGGATCGGCTGCATCCCCAGTTTGGGCATTTTTGCCACTCCATTCATCAGCGTTGGTAATACATTAAAGCGGTTTTTGATTGGACGTTCAATATAAAATGTGTCTTAATTGTTGCGGATTTGGATTTCAATAGTTACAAAAACAGTGGGGATACTGGATGACAGACCTTTCACAGGACAGAGAAAAAGACAAAATCAACCCGGTCGTTTTTTATACTTCCGCCGGGCTGATTTTGTTGTTTTCCCTGACGACGATCTTCTTTCGTGATTTTTCTGCCGAGTGGATCGGGCGCACCCTCAACTGGGTGTCGAAAACCTTCGGCTGGTACTATCTGCTGGCGGCGACGCTCTATATCGTCTTCGTGGTGTGCATTGCCTGCTCGCGCTTCGGTACGGTGAAGCTCGGGCCAGAGCAGTCAAAGCCCGAATTTAGCCTGCTGAGCTGGGCCGCCATGCTGTTTGCCGCGGGCATCGGTATCGATTTGATGTTCTTCTCGGTGGCCGAGCCGGTGACACAGTATATGCAGCCGCCGGAAGGGGCGGGGCAGACCATTGAGGCCGCGCGCCAGGCGATGGTCTGGACGCTGTTCCACTACGGCCTGACCGGCTGGTCGATGTACGCCCTGATGGGGATGGCGCTCGGATACTTTAGCTATCGTTATAATTTGCCCCTGACCATCCGCTCTGCGCTCTATCCGATTTTCGGCAAAAAAATCAACGGGCCGATTGGGCATACCGTGGATATCGCGGCGGTGATCGGTACCATCTTCGGCATCGCCACCACGCTGGGGATTGGCGTGGTGCAGCTCAACTACGGGCTGAGCGTGCTGTTTGATATCCCGGATTCGATGGCGGCCAAAGCGGCGCTGATTGCGCTGTCGGTGATTATCGCCACCATTTCGGTTACCTCCGGCGTGGATAAAGGGATCCGCGTGCTCTCCGAGCTGAACGTCGCGCTGGCGTTGGGGCTGATACTGTTCGTGCTTTTTATGGGCGACACCTCGTTCCTGCTCAACGCGCTGGTGCTTAACGTCGGCGACTACGTGAACCGCTTTATGGGCATGACGCTGAACAGCTTCGCCTTTGACCGCCCGGTGGAGTGGATGAACAGCTGGACGCTGTTCTTCTGGGCGTGGTGGGTGGCCTGGTCGCCGTTTGTCGGCCTGTTCCTGGCGCGTATTTCGCGCGGGCGCACCATCCGCCAGTTCGTGCTGGGAACGCTGATTATCCCGTTCACCTTTACGCTGCTGTGGCTGTCAGTGTTCGGCAACAGCGCGCTGCACGAGATTATTCACGGCGACGCGGCGTTTGCCCAGGAGGCGATGGCGCACCCGGAGCGCGGCTTCTACAGCCTGCTGGCGCAGTATCCGGCGTTTACCTTTAGCGCCTCCGTGGCGACCATTACCGGCCTGCTGTTCTACGTCACCTCGGCGGATTCCGGCGCGCTGGTGCTGGGGAACTTCACCTCGAAGCTGAAGGACATCAACAGCGACGCGCCAAACTGGATCCGCATCTTCTGGTCGGTCGCCATTGGCCTGCTGACGCTCGGCATGCTGATGACCAACGGTATTTCCGCCCTGCAGAACACCACGGTGATCATGGGGCTGCCGTTCAGCTTTGTTATCTTCTTCGTGATGGCCGGGCTGTACAAATCGCTGAAGGTAGAGGACTACCGCCGCGAAAGCGCCAGCCGCGACACCGCCCCGCGCCCGATGGGCTCGCAGGACCGCCTGAGCTGGAAAAAACGCCTGTCGCGCCTGATGAACTACCCCGGCACGCGTTACACCAAACAGATGATGGAGACGGTCTGCTTCCCGGCAATGGAAGAGGTGGCCCAGGAGCTGAAGCTGCGCGGCGCGCACGTCGAGCTGAAAAGCCTGCCGCCGGAAGAGGGCGAAACCCTGGGGCACCTGGATCTGCTGGTGCATATGGGCGACGAGCAGAACTTTGTCTACCAGATTTGGCCGCAGCAGTATTCCGTGCCCGGGTTTACCTATCGCGCACGCAGCGGGAAATCGACCTACTACCGGCTTGAGACGTTCCTGCTGGAAGGCAGCCAGGGCAATGACCTGATGGATTACAGCAAGGAGCAGGTGATTACAGACATTCTGGACCAGTATGAACGGCACCTGAACTTTATCCACCTGCACAGGGAAGCGCCGGGAAATAGCGTGATGTTCCCGGATGTCTAAACGGATTCTTAAAATACTTTTAGACTGTGTATAAATACAGTGGTAAGGCGCAATATGGCTCCCGGACGAGTCATATTGCAGTAAAAGCCTGATGCTGATGCATTCGGGCTTTTGCTGCATTCAGAGAAGGAATCATGGATGAGCCACGCGTTAGAATTTATCGAGACGTCACTTTTTACCCGGCAGATCAAAAGTATTGCTTCGGATGATGAATTAAAGGATCTCCAAAAGGAACTCATTGCCTGGCCTGATAAAGGTGACGTGATCCAGCATACCGGGGGCTTGCGTAAAATAAGGATGGCCGCAGGGTTAAAGGGGAAGAGAGGAGGTGCCAGAGTCATTTACTTTTTGGCCACGGAAGAGGTGATTTATCTCATCATGGCCTATCCAAAAAATACGAAGGACACTCTGACAGAGACAGAGAAAGCACAGCTTAAAAAGCTCACCTCTGTTCTTAGAAATACTGCTTCCAATGCCCTTGATGAGAGGTGTACTATGTACTCCAGTCAGGTAAAAGGAGGTTGAGAATGAGTATTTTTGAAGAACTGAAATCTTCGCTTGAAGAGGCCGTTGAGATCCACAGCGGAAAAAAAGCTCCCTCCCGAGTCACTCGCTATGAAGTCGCCGATGTTCGTGCAATCAGAGAGCAGCTTAATGTTACGCAAAGCGAAATGGCAAAGGCGCTCGGCACGAGCGTTGATACCATAAAAAGCTGGGAATCTAAACGTCGTAACCCGACGGGGCTGGCGGCGAAAGTCCTTAATGCGATTCGTGATAACCCTGCGTTTTACAGCGCGCTTGCTGGGCAATAAACCGCTTTCTGTCGGGTGGTGACTATGATTTACCCGGCCTGAACTCCCTTACCGTAGGCCTGATAAGCGAAGCGCCAGCAGGCGCAGTTAAACGCCGTCAAGACTCCCACCTTTTCTAATCCTGTCGCTGACATAACTTTAATGATAACCATTTTCATTTAAATATAGCCTGTGCTATACAATATAGCACGGGCTAATTATGCTTTGATTTTAACCATATCAGGAGACGTCTGCGATGCACCCACTGCAAGGATTGAAAAGACTGCTGCTTGGCGCGCTGTTCACCGCCGTGACCACCACTGGCGCGGTAGCGGCTGAAAAGTTCCAGGTCATCACCACCTTTACCGTTATCGCTGATATGGCGAAAAACGTGGCAGGGGACGCCGCAGAGGTCACCTCTATCACCAAACCGGGCGCGGAAATCCATGAGTATCAGCCGACGCCGGGCGACATCAAGCGCGCTCAGAAGGCGCAGCTGATCCTCTCGAACGGCATGAACCTTGAACTGTGGTTTAAGCGCTTCTATCAGCACCTCAACGGTGTGCCGGAAGTGGAGGTGACGAAAGGCATTACGCCGATGGGCATTACCGAAGGGCCGTATAATGGTAAACCGAACCCACATGCGTGGATGTCACCCGATAATGCGCTGATCTACGTCGATAATATCCGCGACGCGCTGGCGAAATACGATCCGGCTAACGCCGATACCTATGCCCATAACGCCGAGGCCTACAAGCAGAAAATCACCCGCACCCTTGAGCCGCTGCGCAAGCAGGTGGCGGAGATCCCGCAAGACAAGCGCTGGATGGTGACCAGCGAAGGGGCGTTCTCCTATCTCGCCCGGGATCTGGGGCTGAAGGAGCTGTATCTCTGGCCGATCAACGCCGATCAGCAGGGCACGCCTCAGCAGGTGCGTAAGGTCATCGACAGCGTTAAGAGGTATCACATTCCGGCGATATTCAGCGAAAGCACCATCTCCGACAAGCCTGCACGGCAGGTGGCGCGCGAAACGGGTATCCACTACGGCGGCGTGCTGTACGTGGACTCCCTGAGCGCGGAAAACGGCCCGGTGCCCACCTATCTTGACCTGCTGAACGTCACCACCCGCACCCTGGTACAGGGCATCCGCGACGGCATGAAGGAGTAACTATGCACGAGGGGATTGTCGTAAAGGACGTCACCGTCACCTACCGCAACGGCCACACTGCGCTGCGCGAAGCCACATTCAGCGTGCCGGGCGGGTCGATTGCCGCCCTGGTCGGGGTGAACGGGTCCGGTAAATCGACGCTGTTCAAGGCGGTGATGGGCTTTGTGCGCGCCACGGGTACGATTTCCATTCTCGGGATGCCGCCCTCGCTGGCGCTGCGCAAGAATCTGGTGGCCTATGTTCCGCAATCCGAGGAGGTCGACTGGTCATTTCCGGTGCTGGTTGAGGACGTGGTGATGATGGGGCGCTACGGCCACATGGGGTTTATGCGCCGTCCCAAAGAGAACGACCGGCGCATCGTGGCGCAGGCGCTGGAGCGTGTCGATATGCTCGATCTGCGCCACCGGCAGATTGGTGAGCTGTCCGGCGGGCAGAAGAAACGTATCTTCCTGGCGCGCGCCATCGCCCAGCAGGGGGAGGTGATCCTGCTCGACGAGCCATTTACCGGCGTGGACGTCAAAACCGAGGCTAAAATTATCGACCTGCTCCGCGAGCTTCGCGACGAGGGCAAAACCCTGCTGGTGTCGACCCACAACCTTGGGTCCGTGACCGAATTCTGCGATTACACGGTGATGGTCAAAGGCACCGTGCTGGCGAGCGGCCCGACGGAAACCACCTTCACCGCAGAGAACCTTGAGCGCGCGTTTAGCGGCGTGCTGCGCCACGTGGTATTGAGCGGCTCGGAGGAGCGCATCATCACCGATGACGAGCGGCCGTTTGTCACGCACCGTCGGGAGGGAGCATGAACGCGCTGCTGGAACCGTTTGGCTATGAGTACATGCTCAACGCGATGTGGGTCTCGGCGATGGTGGGCGGGCTGTGCGCGTTTCTCTCGTGCTACCTGATGCTCAAAGGCTGGTCGCTGATCGGCGATGCGCTGTCGCACTCGATTGTGCCGGGCGTTGCGGGAGCGTATATGCTCGGGCTGCCGTTTTCGCTCGGGGCATTTTTATCCGGCGGGCTGGCGGCGGGCAGTATGCTGTTTCTTAACCAGCGCAGCCGCCTGAAGGAGGATGCGATAATTGGCCTGATCTTCTCCTCCTTCTTCGGGCTGGGGCTGTTTATGGTGTCGCTGAACCCCACCTCCGTGAACATCCAGACTATCGTGCTGGGCAATATCCTCGCCATCGCGCCGGAAGATATCCTCCAGCTGTCGATCATCGGCGTGGTATCGATGCTGGTCCTGCTGTTCAAATGGAAGGATCTGATGGTCACCTTTTTCGATGAGAACCACGCGCGGGCGATCGGCCTGCGTCCGGAACGGCTGAAGATTTTGTTCTTCACGCTGCTGGCGGTCTCGACGGTGGCGGCGCTGCAAACCGTCGGTGCATTCCTGGTTATCTGCCTGGTGGTGACGCCCGGCGCGACGGCGTGGCTGCTCACGGACCGTTTCCCGCGGCTGCTGATGATTGCGGTTGCCATCGGGAGTATCACCAGCTTCCTCGGCGCGTGGGCGAGCTATTATCTCGACGGCGCGACCGGCGGCATTATCGTGGTGGCGCAGACCCTGCTGTTTCTGCTGGCGTTTGTCTTTGCGCCGAAGCACGGCGTACTGGCTAACCGCCGACGGGCGCTTGCGGCGCTGGAGGTGCAGCCATGATGACCCTGTTACTGGAACCCTTCCAGTTTGCGTTTATGAACAACGCATTGCTGATTTCGCTGATGGTCGCCGTTCCCTGCGCGCTGCTGTCAGTATTCCTGGTGCTGAAGGGCTGGGCGCTGATGGGAGATGCCATGAGCCACGCGGTCTTCCCCGGCGTGGTGCTGGCGTGGATGGCCGGTCTGCCGCTGGCGTTCGGGGCTTTTGTCGCCGGGCTGTTCTGCGCGGTGGCAACGGGTTATCTCAAGGACAACAGCCGCATCAAGCAGGACACCGTGATGGGTATCGTCTTTTCCGGTATGTTCGCCGCCGGGCTGATTTTGTACATAGCCGTGAAGCCGGAAGTGCACCTCGACCATATTCTGTTTGGCGATATGCTGGGCATTAACGGGGCGGACATGCTGCAAAGCGGCATCGTCGCCGCGCTCATCGCGCTGGTTATCGGCGTGAAGTGGCGGGAGTTTCTGCTGTTTTGCTTTGATTATCAGCAGGCGCAGGCCAGCGGATTACGCACGCGCTGGCTGCACTACGGCCTGCTATGCATGGTCTCGCTGACCATTGTCGCCACGCTGAAAGCGGTGGGGATCATCCTGTCGATTTCACTGCTGATTGCCCCGGGGGCGATTGCGGTGCTGCTCACCCGACGCTTCCACGTCGCGCTGCTGGTGGCGGTGGCGGTCTCCGGGCTGGTGTCGGTCTGCGGGGTATATCTCTCGTTCTTTCTCGACAGCGCGCCCGCGCCGACCATCGTGGTGCTGTTCGCGCTGGTGTTTATTGTTACCTTTGCGGCAACCAGCGTTAGCGCGAAGCGGCGGGAACGGGCGGGAGCAGTGTGATCAGCGTGTTGCCGTCGCTCAGCCAGTACAGCGTGAAGGCATCATCCTGCGCAAACCCCGCCAGCGGGCGGGTCAGCGCCAGCGTCAGGCTCGTCTCGTCGAGCGCCGTGACGCGGGCGCTGTCAAAGCCCATCATCGCGTGAACCTGTGAAAACAGCGCCTTAAAGAGGCTCTCTTTGGCGCTAAACGCCAGCGTCAGCGCCTGCGCAAACGGCAGGGCGGTGTGGCGCAGCAACGCGTCCTCGGCGGGACTCACTATCCCGTCTTTGATCTCCTCCGCTTCGTCATCCGCGAGGATGATTTCCCCGTCGATACCCGTTAGCCCGCTTTGCGTGACAACGGCCAGCGCCCGCGTGGCCGTATGACTGATGCTGCCCGTCACGCCGACAGGCCACAGCGGCTCCCCGCTGCTGCCGATAGCCGGTATGGATGTGATGCCGTAGTCCCGCAGGGCATGGGCGGCGGCGAGGCGGCCGGCCAGGTGTTCGGCTTTCCGTTTGGGCGCGGCGTGAGCCAGCGTATCGTGATGGGGGAGCCAGAGAAGATCGGCGTCGGTGACGGTTGCAGGGTTGAAGATGATTTGATGGACCGCGTGTCCGGCAAGACGAAATGTGGAGTGGGTGGTGCGCATATTTTTGTCCTGACGTTGTGGAATAGTGCGGCCTGATGCCCTCACCCCGACCCTCTCCCACAGGGAGAGGGAGAGGGAGAGAAACGAAACCCCGCTCGCTCTATCAACTCCCTCTCCTCTTAGGGGAGAGGGTAGGGGTGAGGGGGAACATGCGGCCTGATAGCGCCACCCGGGCACTCTCCCTCAAAAACAAGAGCAAAAATTAAAAACGGCAACCGAAGTTGCCGTTTTGCGTTCACCTTAGAAGTGCGTATTCACGCTCATGTACCAGGTTCGGCCTGGTTCATTATACGTATAGGCACCCGCCCCGTACATATACGCCCCGGTAGTGGCGTTGCCGGTAGTCTGGGCATTCCCCGCGCGCCACTGGCGCTTGTCGAACACGTTATCCACGCCGCCGGTCAGGCTGACGTTTTTAGTCACGTCCCAGGTCGCGCTCAGGCCAACAATGCTGTACGGGCTGACTTCGTCTTTCTCAGACCCGGTAACCGGCTGGCCTTTGTAGTTGTACTTCTTCGGCTGCTGCTTGCCGTACCAGGTGAAGGTCGACTGCAGGGAGACGTCCTGACGCACCTGCCAGCTCAGCGTAGAGTTCAGCGTGTACTCCGGGATAATCGACAGACGGTCGCCGGTCTCTTTGTTCTTACTCTGCAGCATGTAGGTAATGTTGTTGGTCCAGTTGATCGTGTCGCTGACCGGCACGTTCAGGGAGCCTTCAAGACCTTCTACCACCGCTTTCGGCACGTTTTCCCACTGATAGATATCGGTGGTCACTTTGCTGGTGGATGTCTGGCCGATTGGCGCATAGCCCGCTTCAATCTTATCGCGGTAGTCGTTGCGGAACCAGGTCACACCGGCCAGCCAGCCGTCGTGTTTCCACTCAAGGCCAATCTCTTTGTTGATGCTGGTCTCGGCTTTCAGATCGTCGTTACCCATCATGTAGCAGCCCACGCCGTCGGAGCTTGCGTAGCAGCCCTGGCCTTTACTGTACAGCAGGTAGTTCGGGTTGGTCTGATACAGGCTCGGGGCTTTATAGGCGCGCGCGATACCCATCTTCAGGGTGAAGTCGTCGCCCAGACCTTGCGACAGGTTCAGGGACGGGCTCCAGTTGTTGCCAACGATGGTGTGATGGTCGAAGCGCAGCGCCGGGGTCAGCATGGTGCTGTCGGTCAGCTCCATGTTGTTCTCGGCAAACAGCGAGAAGATCTCCGCCGAGGAGTACGGGCTGCGATCGTCGCTCATGCCGGGAATAGTGCCGCCCTGCTGGGCCTGCGTATTAGAGATCGAGTCCTTCATACGCTGCTGGTTCCACTCGGTGCCGAGTGTCAGGTTCTGGTTGACGAGGAAATCAATTGGCAGGTTGATCTCACTGTGCAGCATCACGTCGGCCAGGTCGGTGTCGGTGAATTTATTGCTGTTGAACAGACCTTCAAGGCCGCCCGCCAGGCCTTCGCCCAGACGCGAGTTGCGGGTGTGCTCGTACTGCGCCCAGTTGCTGGTGGTAATGCCGTTATCCCAGCCGCCGTTCCAGGTCACCGCGAAATTCTGGCGATAAATACGGTTAGTCTCTTTACCGTAGTTTTTCTTCACCAGGCCGCTTGAGCTGTTGTCGTTGTTGGTGTTCTGGGTGTCGCCGGCGTAAAGGTTGTTCTGGCGGCTGTAGCCCGCCTCAAACTCCAGGGACTGCATAGGCGCAAAGTCCCAGCGAACCACGCCGTTGATGTCTTTGTTCTCGACCCCTTCACGGCCTGCCGGCAGCGTGTCGGCGTAGGCACCGGTACGGTCGGACTGATGGCCCTGGTTAATGTCCCATGCATCGGCCTGGGTTTTATCGAGGTTACCAAACATGCGGAAGCTGAAGTCGCCGCCCAGTGGGCCGCTCAGGCTGAAGTTGGTGCGCTTGGTAGATCCTTCGTCCTTGTGTTCCGGAGCGTTCAGGTAGGTGTTCCAGGAGCCATGCCACTGGTCATTGAATTTTTTGGTGATGATGTTCACCACGCCGCCTGCCGCACCGTTACCGTAGCGGGCTGCAGCCGGGCCGCGGATCACTTCGATGCGCTCGATCATCTCTGGCGGCACCCAGCCGGTGTCACCGCGGGTATCGCGCTCGCCGCGCCAGCCGAGTCGGATAGAGTTGCGGCTGGTAACGGGCTTGCCGTCGATCAGGATCAGGGTGTTTTCCGGCCCCATGCCGCGAATGTCGATCTGACGGTTGTTGCCGCGCTGGCCGCTGGTGGAGTTACCGGTCAGGTTGACGCCCGGCATGGTGCGGATGATTTCGGCGACGTCGCGAGCGGGCGGGTTTTTACGGATTTCATCAGCCGTGATGGTTGATACGCCGGGTGCCTGCAGGTTCTGCTCTGCGGCGGTGATCACCATCGTGTCTTCGTGCTGCGCGCTGGCGGCGGTGTCGTCAGCCAGCGCAGGCATCGCGACGCCGTAAATCCCTAAGTTGACCAGCAAGGCCAGGGAGTGAATCTTCTTATTCATTGTACGTCCTGCTTTTCGCGCCGCATCCCCTGGTCTCCGTTCCCGAAAGGGAGAGGAGGCGGCATGTTGTCACCCGCCATTGCGTAAGCAGCCCTGTCCTCGAGCGCACACAATTCGTGGCATGATTAATTTATGAGCGCGCTTCCCACAGCGCGGGCACTACGCTATTGCAAATGCAAATAGTTATCAATAATATTATCAATAATTTTTGTCTTACAACAAAAAATGACTCGTTAAACATGAGGTTATAGTGACGGCGTTAACAACGGGAAGTGAAGCCTGGTGGCAGTCGAAAACCGGGCCGGAGTGGGTCCGCGACGGAGAGAAGTATCGCGTCACGTTCTGGTGGCGCGATCCTGCGGGCACGCAGGCCACATCGGCGACGCAGCGCGTCTGGCTCTATATCACTGGCGTCACCGATCACCATCAAAATGCTCGCCCGCAATCTCTCGAACGTCTTCCCGGTACTGATGTCTGGCAGTGGCAGGGCGAGTTCAGCCCCGAATGGCGCGGCAGCTACTGTTTTATCCCTTCTGATAACGAACACGATTTTGCCGATGCGGTGTTTGCAGGCGAACAGCCGGACCGGATGGCGCTGCGTGAAGGCTGGCGCAAGCTCCTCCCGCACGCGGTATCCGACCCGCTGAACCCGCAGAGCTGGCGCGGCGGGCGCGGTCACGCCGTCTCGGCGCTCGAAATGCCCGAGGCCCCGCTACAGCCGGGCTGGAACCATTCTGAAACGCCTTACACCCAGCCTGTTTGTATCGAATGGAACAGCGCGCGGCTGGGCAACCGCCGCCGCGTCTGGATTTTTACCACCGGTGACGCCAGCCCCGAACGCCCGCTGGCGGTGCTGCTCGACGGCCAGTTCTGGGCCGAAAGTATGCCCGTATGGCCTGCGCTGACGGCGCTTACCGCGGCACGCCAGCTGCCGCCTGCGGTTTACGTGCTGATCGACGTCATCGATACCGCGCACCGCAGCCGCGAACTGCCCTGCAACCCTGCGTTCTGGCTGGCCGTGCAGGAAGAGCTTCTCCCGCAGGTGAAAGCCATGACGCCCTTCAGCGACCGTGCCGATCGTACCCTGGTGGCGGGGCAGAGCTTCGGCGGGCTGTCCTCCCTTTATGCGGGCCTGAACTGGCCGCAGCGGTTTGGCTGCGTGCTCAGCCAGTCCGGCTCCTTCTGGTGGCCGCACCGTGGCGCGCAGCAGGACGGGCTGCTTATCGAACAACTCAAAGCGGGGGAAAAAACCGCACACGGGCTGCGCATTGTCCTTGAGGCCGGGCGCAACGAGCCGCTTATCTTCCGCGCAAATCAGGCGATTTACGCCGAACTACAACACACACAGCAACCGGTTATCTGGCGTCAGGTTGACGGCGGACACGATGCGCTTTGCTGGCGCGGTGGGCTGACGCAGGGGCTAATGACCCTCTGGCAGCCGCTTATTCACTAACGGAGTCTGTATGGAATTCAGCAATCCTTTCGATAATCCGCAGGGACAGTTCGCCATTTTGCGTAACGACCAGGCGCAGTACAGCCTGTGGCCGCAGCAGTGCGATCTGCCCGCAGGCTGGCACGTGGTCTGCGAGCCGCAGTCTCAGGAAGCGTGCCAGCAGTGGCTGGCCGAACACTGGCAAACCCTTGTGCCGTCTCATTTTGCGAAGGAGAGCGTATGAACCGTCTTCCTCTCGTCGCCGCTCAGCCGGGCATCTGGATGGCAGAGCAGCTCTCCTCCCTGCCAAACGCCTGGAGCGTGGCGCACTACACCGAGCTTAAGGGCGACATCGACGCGCCGCTGCTGGCAAAAGCCATTGTCGAGGGCATGATGCAGGCCGATACCCTGCGCACGCGTTTCACCGAAGATAACGGCGAAGTGTGGCAATGGGTTGATGAATCGATGATTTTAGCGGCACCGTCGGTGGTAAGCGTCGGTACGCATGACGAAGCCGTGGCGCTGATGGAGGCCGACCTTCAGCAAAACCTGCGCGTGGACGGCAGCCAGCCGCTGGCGTTTCATCAGCTGATTCAGGCAGGCGAGGGGCACTGGTACTGGTATCAGCGCTATCACCACTTAGTGGTGGATGGCTTCAGTTTCCCGGCCATTACCCGCCAGATCGCCGCGATTTATCGTGCCTGGAAAAACGGTGAAGCTACCCCAGCCTCGCCGTTCACGCCGTTTGCCGAGGTGGTGGAAGAGTATCAGCGCTATCGCGACAGCGACGCATATCAGCGCGACGGTGCCTTCTGGGCCGAACAGCGCAGGCAGCTGCCGTCTCCGGTCTCGCTTTCCGCCGCGCCGTTGCCGGGCCGCGCGGCCACCACCGATATTCTGCGACTGAAAATGGTTGCTGACCGCCACGCGTTTAGCCAGCTTGCGCAGGCCGCAGGGCAGGTGCAGCGTACCGATCTGGCGCTTGCGCTGGTGGCCCTGTGGCTGGGCCGCCTGACCGGGCGACTGGACTACGCCGCCGGGTTTATCTTTATGCGCCGCATGGGATCCGCAGCGCTTACCGCCACCGGACCGGTGCTCAACGTGCTGCCGCTGGCGGTAAATATCGATCCGCAGGCGCGCCTGCCGGAGCTGGCGCTGCGCCTGGCGAACCAGTTAAAAAAAATGCGCCGTCATCAGCGCTACGACGCCGAGCAGATCGTCCGCGACGCCGGGCGTGCGGCGGGAGACGAGGCGCTGTTTGGCCCGGTATTGAACGTCAAGGTGTTCGATTACCAGCTGAATATCGACGGCGTGGAGGCCACCACCCACACGCTGGCGACCGGCCCGGTTAACGACCTTGAACTGGCGCTGTTCCCGGACGAGCAAGGGGGGCTGAGCATTGAGATCCTCGCCAATAAACAGCGCTACGATGAGGCGACGCTTAAGCGCCACGTCGCACGTCTGAACGCGATGCTGGCCCAGTTTGCGGCCAATCCGGACCTGCGCTGCGGTGAGGTCGAGACCGTTTCTGAGCCAGAGTACGCACAGCTCGCGCGCATCAACGACACCGGGCATCACGTACCGGCAACCACGCTGGCAGCGCTGGTCGCGGAGCAGGCGAGCAACACGCCGGACGCCCCGGCGCTGGCGGATGCGCACGTTGAACTGAGCTATCGCCAGATGCGCGAGCAGGTCGTCGCGCTGGCGAAACTGCTGCGTGAACGCGGCGTGAAGCCGGGCGACAGCGTGGCGGTGGCGCTGCCGCGCTCGGTGTTCCTGACCTTGGCGCTGCACGGCATCGTCGAAGCAGGCGCCGCATGGCTGCCGCTCGATACCGGCTACCCGGACGATCGCCTGCGGATGATGCTGGAGGACGCGAAGCCGTCGCTGCTGATTACCACCGACGAGCAGCTGGCGCGCTTTAGCGATCTGCCCATTGCCTCCTTTAGTTACAACACACTATTGCCGGGCACGGATGTTGAACCTCTGCGGCTGGCGACGCCGGAGCAGACCGCGTACATCATCTTTACCTCCGGTTCGACAGGCCGCCCGAAAGGGGTGATGGTGGGGCATACCGCCATCGTCAACCGCCTGATGTGGATGCAGGATCACTACCCGCTGACCGCGCGCGACGTGGTGGCGCAAAAAACGCCGTGCAGCTTTGACGTGTCGGTGTGGGAGTTCTGGTGGCCGTTTATCGCCGGGGCGAAGCTGGTGATGGCCGAGCCGGACGCGCACCGCGATCCGCAGGCGATGCAGCGCTTTTTCGCGCGCTACGGCGTGACCACCACCCACTTTGTGCCGTCTATGCTGGCGGCGTTTGTCGCCTCGCTGACCCCGGAAAACGCTGGCTGCTGTAAAACGCTCGATAAGGTGTTCTGCAGCGGCGAAGCGCTGCCAGCCGGGCTGTGCCGTGAGTGGGAGCAGCTTACCCATGCGCCGCTGCATAACCTCTATGGCCCCACGGAAGCGGCGGTGGACGTAAGCTGGTATCCGGCGTTTGGCCCGGAACTGGCGGCGGTCGAGGGCAATAGCGTGCCGATTGGCTTCCCGGTCTGGAACACCGGCCTGCGTATTCTGGATGCGATGATGCGCCCGGTGCCGTTTGGCGTGGCGGGCGATCTCTATCTTACCGGCATCCAGCTGGCGCAGGGCTATCTTGGCCGCCCGGACCTCACCGCCAGCCGCTTTATTGCCGACCCGTTTGCTCCCGGCGAGCGGATGTACCGCACCGGCGACGTCGCCCGCTGGCTGGAGAACGGCGCGGTGGAATATTTGGGGCGCAGCGACGACCAGCTGAAAATTCGCGGGCAGCGTATTGAGCTGGGCGAAATCGACCGCGCGATGCTGTCGCTGCCGGACGTAGCGCAGGCCGTGGCGCACGCCTGCGTGATCAACCAGGCGGCGGCCACGGGCGGCGATGCCCGTCAGCTGGTGGGCTACGTCGTCTCTGAATCCGGCCTGCCGCTGGATCGCGATGCGCTGCTGGCAGCGTTGAAAGCGCAACTGCCGCCGCACATGGTGCCGGTGGTGCTGCTGCAAATCAGCGCGCTGCCGTTAAGCGCCAACGGCAAGCTGGATCGCAAGGCGCTGCCTCTGCCGGAGCTGACCCGTACCCCCTCTGGGCGCGCACCCGAAACGGCAACCGAAATCGCCGTTGCCGGGGCGTTCTCTGCGCTGCTGGGCTGCGAGGTGAACGATATCGAGGCCGATTTCTTTGCCCTCGGCGGACACTCGCTGCTGGCGATGCGCCTGGCGGCACAGCTGAGCCGCACATGTGAACGTAAGGTCACGCCGGGGCAGATCATGGTCGCCTCGACGGTCGGCAAGCTCAGCGAACTATTGGGATCGCAGATGAGCGACGAGCAGGCGCAGCGTCTGGGGTATGAAACCCTGCTGCCGCTGCGCGAAAGCGACGGCCCGACGCTGTTCTGCTTCCATCCGGCGTCCGGTTTTGCCTGGCAGTTCAGCGTGCTGGCGCGCTATCTCAGCCCGCGCTGGTCGATTATCGGCATTCAGTCCCCACGCCCGAACGGGCCGATGCAGCAGTGTGCGGATCTGGACGGCGTGATTGAACATCACCTGAAGACGTTGCGTAAGCAGCAGCCGCACGGGCCGTACTACCTGTTTGGCTACTCGCTGGGTGGCACGCTGGCGCAGGGCATTGCCGCGCGCCTTTGCGAGCAAGGTGAAGCGGTGGCGTTCCTCGGCCTGCTCGATACCTGGCCGCCGGAAACCCAGAACTGGGCGGAGAAAGAGGCCAACGGTCTGGATCCGGACGTGCTGGCTGAAATCGAGCGCGAGCGCCAGGCGTTTATCGCCGCGCAGCAGGGGCAAGGCTCCAGCGAACTGTTTAAAGCCATTGAAGGCAACTACGCCGATGCGGTGCGGCTGCTCACCACGGCGCACAGCTCGCGGTTTGATGGCAAAGCGACGCTGTTTGTCGCCGAGCGCACGCGCACGATGGATCCGCAGGTCGCCTGGGCACCGTGGGTGGGTGAGCTGGAGGTCTACAGCCAGGATTGCGCCCACGTGGATATCATTTCACCGCAGGCGTTTGAGGGGATAGGACCGGTGTTGAAGGGGATATTGGGGTAGAGCAT
>Ga0209795_10000039_pt1 | contig 141698 bp, 138 predicted proteins | sample AgamicOrMarz_FD_187166 | JGI IMG/M metagenome (GOLD analysis project Ga0209795, IMG submission 187166) | Agave microbial communities from Guanajuato, Mexico - Or.Ma.rz (SPAdes) (version 2) | ecosystem: Host-associated > Plants > Phyllosphere > Phylloplane/Leaf | place: Guanajuato, Mexico... | reverse complement strand
GGCGGGCCTACAAACAAAATACGCATGAGAAAATCCCTCTCCGCTTGACGAACTAAATCAGGAAGTCGACGCAGTCATATGCCAGCAGCAGGACGTTAATTTTCGTTAAGCCTGCTTTGACAGACGCCGCGTCCTTTTTGAGTTTCACCAGCCTTACGGACGGTCCTGTCGGTGACTATTCCGTGACGTAGGCGGGTGAATCGGGAATTCCTTGTCCCGGCTTCCATTAACGCTTACGCGCCGTTGTCCTGTTGAACAGCCCAAACGGCGTCGTGCTGCCACGCCGCGGTGTTCTGATGCATTTGTTGAGTGTGAGACCGTTCAACAAACCTGGAGAGGCTTGTTTCCTGATACCTCTGTATACCTTGCCAGATAAACCATCAATGCAAATGCTAATGATAATAATTACTATTATCATATTTGGATTGCAACTATAATTAAGCACGTAATGCACAATGATTCGTTTATGGGAAAAATCGCAGGTTGGGTTCAGCAAAAGGGGACTCTGTGGATTATGCATTCACGTTCGTGCAGACATTTCGGATGGAAAATGTCATGTCTTGAGCAGAACGTGAAGGTAAGCACACAGGATGATGGGCTGGTCACTCAGCGCGCAGAACGACGATGCCCGGTTTTGCGCGCATGTATTCCAGAAACGCCGAATCCACCACTTTTCTGTTTGCATCCAGTGAGGAGGCATTTCTGAACCATACCTGACCGTCGTGGCGGACCACGATACCCACATGCGAAACGTCCAGCCCCTCAAGCGGAGAATAGACGCCGACATAATCTCCGGTTTTCAGACGGTCCAGTACCTGCTGAGTGATGGCGTTTCCAGAAATATAATTAATTTTACGGTGATGGATGCCCAGGCCGGGGATGTACTCACTCCCATCCGGTTTGCGGTTAAGTTGCTTGTCGACGACAACATAATCAGGGCTAATATCCGGCGTAACGTCCCGGGCATTGCGTGGTTGTGTGGCGAACCAGTCAGAGAAGAAGTGCCGACGGCTGAGATAGTCAACATTCCCGTGGGTGTAACGAACCTCCGCCAGATTATGCAGAAATGTTGTCTTGTCATGGCTGCGCGTCAGGGCCTCGACGTAATCCACCAAAGTAAAACAGTCCACGCCGTTGAAATTCGCGACAAGCGCTTCGGGAGTGTCGGGCCCTCCGATAAGCGTATCAGCCTGGTAAGGCGTACCGAGAAAAGCAGACGACACGCGGCTGATAATCTCCCCGTGTTTTTGACCTGAAAAAGGGATGACATCCGACCGGATCATCCGGCTGACTTTTTCCGCCGTCACGCTGTCCATGAGGGTCTGATATTTTTCTGTATGGGGTGTGGCACAGGAAGTCAGATATACCGACATCAGTAAAACTGTCCATGCTTTTATTTTCACAGTCATCTTCCTTAAAGGTGCAGGTGAGACTTTTACCTTTAAGAAAGATGATTGTAATTGAAATAAAAAATCGCTATTGGTTTATTCCCGGTTGAAAAATCAGGAACTGAATAATGAAAAATGTGAAAGCCATCATACGACCTGACGCTCTTGTGGGGTCTGATCGCTCAGTGATGTCTTTATGCAAGTTGTTGTCGGAAATTTTATCGATTCCGGCGCAGAATCCCACTCTGGCGGCGGTTTACAGGCGGACCTGGAGATTCTGCGTAATGGATTGCGGGGTGGAAAAATCCGATGACGTTATTTCACCAAATAGCGCGGTGTTTACTTCCCGTAAATACTGGCGATGTTACTATGATGCCTGATTCACTGCTGTTTATCGTTATGGAAAACCTGCGTAATGCTAACAAAATTCCCTCCCCGACGCGTATTGACCTGTGCTGCGGCTCTGCTAATTATTTTTAGCATCGCCTTGTTTTTCTTATTGAGAAGCCCCGAGGTCCCTGAGTATGTTACCGCTCCAGTACGCATCGGCGATATTGAAAACGCCGTACTTGCTACCGGTCGAATTGATGCGATTGAGCGGGTCAACGTTGGGGCACAGGTTTCTGGCCAGGTTAAGTCGCTGAAAGTGAAGTTAGGCGATCGTGTCACTAAAGGACAGCTCATCGCTGAAATTGATGACGTGCCGCAGCGTAATGATTTACGCAACGCAGAAGCTGCTCTCAACGTGGTAAAAGCGGACCTTCAGGCTAAGCAGGCGCAGTTGAAGCAAGCCTCATTGCGTTTTAAGCGCCAGCGCCAGATGCTAAATGAGGATGCCAGCTCGAGGGAAGATTTCGAAACGGCTGAAACCACGCTGGCCAGTACCCGCGCTGAGCTATCGGCACTGAACGCCAAACTCGTCCAGGCGCAAATTGATGTCGACAAGAAAAAGGTCGATTTGGGTTATACAAAAGTTGTTGCTCCCATGGACGGCATTGTTATTGCCGTTGTCACCCAACAGGGCCAAACGGTTAACTCCAGCCAAAGTGCGCCGACCATTATCAAACTCGCACGTCTGGACGTGATGACAATTAAAGCCCAGATCTCTGAGGCGGATATCACGCGAATTTCACCGGGACAGAAAGCCAGATTCACCATTTTCTCTGAGCCGGATAAGCATTATGACGCCACGTTACGTACCGTTGAACTGGCACCTGAGTCGGTTATGAAAGATGATAGCCTGGCCAGCAGTAGCTCATCATCGGGGTCAGGCACGTCAAATGCTTCGGTGTACTACAACGCGCTGCTGGATGTCCCCAATCCAGAAAATCGGCTGCGAATTGCCATGACAGCACAGGTGACCTTGCTGGCTGGAGAAGCTAAAAATACGTTACTGGTGCCGATTCAGGCTGTGCACAAAGTGAGTGGCAACAAGCAGCAGGTGCAGATATTGACCAGTGATAACCGGCTGGAAACCCGTGAGGTCAAAACCGGAATTACTAACAGTGTGGATATCCAGATCCTGGACGGTGTAAAAGTCGGGGAACATGTTGTGTTATCGCAGCCGGGTGAAAAAGCGCCCGGGGAAGGGTTTGTATCTTGAGTAATATCATAGAACTCAAGGGCATCAGCCGCACCTACAGGAACGGTGGACAGGATCTCACCGTGCTTAAAGGGATTGATTTGACTATCGCTGCAGGGGAGATGGTCGCGATCATCGGCGCCTCCGGTTCCGGTAAGTCAACCCTGATGAATATTATGGGCTGTCTCGATGTCCCTGATTGTGGCGACTACTATATCAGCGGTCAAAATGCCGCCCAGCTTTCACCTGACGATCTGGCAAGGATCCGCCGTGAGCACATCGGTTTTATCTTCCAGCGTTATCATTTAATGCCCGACCTGAGCGCGTTAAGTAACGTTGAAATTCCAGCGATTTATGCCAATAGCGAGCGCGAAAAGCGCCGTCTGCGCGCGGCGACATTGCTTGGAAGACTCGGGCTGGAAGGTCGTGAACATCATAAGCCGGGAGAGCTTTCAGGCGGCCAGCAGCAGCGTGTAAGTATCGCCCGCTCGCTGATCAACGGCGGTGAAATCATTCTGGCGGATGAACCCACCGGCGCGCTGGATACGCAGTCCGGTCAGGAGGTACTGTCAATACTCAGTGAACTGAATCAGCGTGGCCATACCGTGGTTATGGTGACACATGATATGAAGGTAGCGCAGCATGCTAACCGTATTATAGAGCTGCGTGACGGTGAAATTATTTCTGATACCGGCAGTCGTGTTACCTCCGGGGTTGCCCTTAAACGACCTGACAGCGTTCAGCAAAGCTGGTGGCAAAGTATTGTTGATCGTACCCGTGAATCCCTGCACATGGCGTTAAAAGCGATGAATGCGCATCGCCTGCGCACGACGTTAACCATGACGGGCATTATTTTTGGTATCGCCGCGGTTGTTACGGTGGTGGCGCTGGGTGAAGGCGCGAAACAGCGAACCCTTGATAATATCAAGGAGCTTGGAACCAACGTGGTGAGCATCTACCCGGGAAGGGATTTCTTTGACGACAGCACCGAAGCCATTCGTACACTGGTCCCGGCAGACGCCGAAGCATTAGCAAAGCAGGGGTTTGTTGACAGCGTCAGCCCCGAAGTTAACGCTTCCGACAACATTCGCTTTCTGGGTAAATCCGCTACCGCCACGATCAACGGCGTTGGGCGCGATCATTTTCGCGTAAACGGTATTGAACTGTTGCAGGGATCAACTTTCCAGGACGATCGAAATGCCTCGCAGGAAGTCATCATTGATGAAAACGCCCGCAAGGCGTTATTTGACGATGCGGGACTCAAGGCACTTGGGCAAATCGTTTTTCTGGGTTCCGTGCCTGCACGGGTTGTCGGCATCGCCAAAGGGAACAGCCGAAGCTATGCGCCTAATCGCATTAACGTCTGGATGCCTTACAGCACGGTGATGTACCGAATGACAGGAAAACCGGTGTTGACCAGCATCAGCGTAAGGCTTAAGGATGATGTTGCCAACGAGGCAGCGGTCAGCGCTATTTCTCAGCTTCTCACTCAACGCCACGGCGTGAAAGACTTCCAGCTTTATAATTTCGAGCAGATTCGACAATCAATCGAACGGACCTCAATGACCTTTAGCATCCTGATTCTGATGGTGGCCTGCATCTCGCTGATGATCGGCAGCATTGGGGTGATGAATATCATGCTGGTGTCGGTCACGGAACGGACCCATGAGATTGGCGTGCGAATGGCGGTCGGTGCGCGTCAGGGCGATATCATGCAGCAGTTTATGATTGAGGCTGTGCTGGTATGTCTAATCGGCGGAGCGTTAGGTATTGCACTGTCGTATGCCGCCGGAGCGCTGTTCACCGCGCTGGCAGGGGGCCTTTTCACCGCCATTTATTCGTGGCAGGCCGCTGCTGCCGCATTCTTCTGCTCAACGTTAATCGGCATGATCTTTGGTTATCTCCCTGCCCGCAAGGCAGCAAGGATGGATCCGGTCGTTTCACTGGCCAGCGAGTAACCCATGAAAATATTATCCTCTTTAACGGTATGCCTTGCTGTCCTGCTTAGTGCTGGCTGCGCCGACTCTCTGAAAAGCGACTATCAGCCTCCTGAGGTGAAATACCCTGCCAACTGGTATCAGGCGGATGCTGCGGAGGAGAGGATGCCGTTCGACTGGCAGGCCTTTAACGATCCAGACCTCGACGGCTGGCTGCGGCAGGTGATGGTGCGCAATAACGATGTTGCTGGAGCGGTATTGCGTGTGTATCGCGCCCGCCTGGACGAAGAGCGGATTGGCATCGCAAACGATCCGGGACTCAAAGGTTCGCTCGCGCTTGACGGTAAAAAACAGCTGAACAGCTCAGCCAACTGGAGCAGGGGCAGCGTTGCCAGTATTAATACCAGCTATGAGCTGGATCTGTGGGGCAAAATAGCGCGGCAGCGCGATGCGAAGGCGTGGGCACGTTTTGCCTCGGAAGAGGATCTGCGTTCTGCCCGCCTGACGCTGCTTTCAAATGCCAGTAATAATTACTGGCGCTTAGGCTTTATTAACCAGCAGCTGTCTGTCCTGCAACAAAGCATCGACTATGCAAAAGAGACGCTGCGCCTGGCTAACGCGCGTTATGCCGCGGGCGGTGCCTCCTCTCTGGATGTTGTGGATGCGCAGCAGGGCGTGCTTTCGCAGGAAAACAGGCTGGCGGCGTTGAAGAATGAACGTTTACAGGCGCTCAATCAGCAAGCCGTTTTGCTTGGAACCGCGCCGGGCAGCGCGATAGTCGAACCGAAAGCGTTACCAATGGGACCACTGCCGCAGGTCAGTGGAAAGATCCCGGTCAACGTGCTGCGGCATCGACCCGATATCAGCGCTAAAGAGTGGCGGGTACGGGAAGCATTGGCCACCGTTGATGTCCAGCGTACTGCATTTTATCCAGCGTTTAGTCTGACCGGCTCGCTTGGCACCAGCAGCAGCAGCCTTATGGCCTTCCTGGAAAATCCTGTAGGCTCTGTTGGAGCAAACCTGACCCTGCCGTTCCTGGAATGGAGAGAAAGGGGCATGGACGTGAAGATTGCCCGCAACGACTACGAGCAACGGGTTCTGGAGTTTAAACAGGAACTTTACAAGGCGATGAGTAGCGTAGAAGATGCGCTTGCTTTGCGTCATCAACTCCTGGAACAGGAGACGCTTCTACGCGAAGGCCTGGAACTGGCGAAAAAATCAGAGAGGCTAAACGAAGTTCGCTACCGCCAGGGCGCGGTGCGAATTTCTTTCTGGCTTGATGCTCAGGAGAAACGCCGTCAGGCCGAACTGGCACTGTATGAAAATCGCTTTAACCAGTTAAATAATCTGGCAAAAATCTATATGGAGTTCGGCGGTTCGGTATCTTTCCCCTGAAGTGCGCAGACTCATTTACGTCTGGCAGCAAAAGGACTTGCTGCCACGGCGCTGTTCGCAAGACATCCCTCGTCATTATTCAAACCCATCTCACAAAAATCGTTCCTCCCCTTTGATCGAAATTTCATCTCCGGCTATATGACTAGTCATATCATTTAAATGACTAGTCATACAGGAGGCAACCATGAATCAATCATTGCCAGCAAACTTCTTATGGGGCAACTCGGTGTCGAGCATGCAGACGGAAGGGGCATGGAACGAGGGCGGAAAGGGGATGTCGGTGTACGACATTCGCGAAGCCGGTGAAAATATCTCTGACTGGAAAGTGGCGACCGACTCTTACCACCGTTACCGGGAAGACTTTGATTTGATGCAGGATCTGGGCATGAACTGCTACCGCTTTCAGATCTCCTGGAGCCGCGTCTGCCCGCAGGGTGACGGCGATTTTAACGACGAGGGTATCGCCTTTTACGACCGCTTTATCGATGATTTGATCGCCCGAGGCATTGAGCCGATGGTCTGCCTCTACCACTTCGATATGCCGCTGGCGCTGGCGCAGGAGTACAACGGATTTAACGATCGTCGCGTTGTGGAGGCGTTTATCCGCTACGGCAAAAAGATGATCGACTGCTACGGCGACCGGGTGAAGTACTGGCTGACCTTTAACGAGCAGAATATTTTCCACATGCCGATAGCCTTCCGCATCTCCGGCTATATGAAAGGGGAGGAAACCCTGCGCGAGCTGTACGAAGTGCAGCATCACACCATGGTGGCGCACATGGCGCTGACCGAGTATCTGCACCAGTCCCGGCCAGGCCAGCTGATGGGCGGCATGCTGGCGCACCAGCTGATCTACCCCGCAACCTGCAAGCCGCGCGATATCTTCTGCGCCCAGCAGTACGACGAATTCCTCAACCAGAACCTGCTGCGTGTCTTTGCCGGCCAGGGCTACAGCCCGGCGGTGATGGCGGTAGTGGAGCAGCAGGGCTTTGGCGATATCTACCGCGCCGAGGATCTGGCGCTGTTCGCCCGCACCAAAAACGATTTCATGGCCTTCAGCTATTACGCCAGTAAAACGCTGGACAGCGACGCGATCCCGGAAGGTACGCCGGTTAACTATTACCTGCAGCACGGTGAAAAGAACAACCCGTATCTCAAGGCAACGGAATGGAACTGGCAGATCGACCCTATGGGCTTTCGCACCATCATCACCCGCTACGCCAACGACTGGCGCATGCCGGTGTTCCCGATTGAAAACGGCATTGGCGTCATTGAGTCCTGGGACGGCGTGAACCCGATTGAAGACACGTATCGCATCGACTATCACCGGGCGCATATCGAGGCGATGAAGGCGGCGATGTTTGAGGATGGCGCCGAGGTGATGGGCTATCTCGGCTGGGGGTTAATTGACATCCTCAGCTCGCAGGGCGATATGCGCAAACGCTACGGCGTGGTGTATGTCAACCGTGAAAACCACGACCTGAAAGACCTCAAGCGCGTGCCGAAGAAAAGCTACGCGTGGCTGAAACAGGTCATCCATACCAACGGACGCGAGATGTAAGCCGTACGCTGCCAGGCCGTTTTTGTGACTGATTGATGGGAAATATCCGCTATGTCTGAAGCAAAAATAACACCGCATATGCAGTCTTTTGTCGACAAATTTGTAGAGTTCTCGGCGCGCCTGGCAAACCAGGTGCACCTGCGCTCGTTGCGCGATGCCTTCGCCACGGTGATGCCGATTTTCATCCTCGCCGGGCTGGCGGTGCTGGTGAATAACGTGGTGTTTCCGTGGATCTTTGAAGGCGACACGTTGGCGCAGTTCAAGGTGTGGGGCGAGGCGATAATCAACGGTACGCTGAACATCGCCGCGCTGCTGCTGGCCCCGATGATTGCCTGGGCGCTGGCGCGTAACAAAGATTTCGACAATCCGGTCTCGGCAGTGGTTATCGCCGTCAGCAGCTTTATCATCATGATGCCGATGCAGCTCTCGCTCACGCCTGCAGGCAGCCAGACGGCGGTCAACGTTACCCAGGTACTGTCGTTTGGCAATATTGGCAGCACCGGGATTTTCGCCGGGGTGCTGATTGGCCTGCTGTCGACGGAAATCTTTATCGCCATTTCGCGCCTTAAGGCGCTGCACATTTCTCTGGGGGAAAATGTCCCACCTGCGGTGAGCAAATCCTTTACCGCGCTGATCCCGACGATCATCACGCTCTCTCTGTTTGCCGTGCTGGCCGCCGTGCTGGCGAATGTCCTGCACACGGACCTGATCCACCTCATTACCACCTTTATCCAGCAGCCGCTGCGCCTGATTAACACCAGCCTGCCGGGGACGATTTTTATCTACAGCTTCGGCAACTTCCTCTTCACGCTGGGTATTCACCAGTCGGTGGTCAACAGCGTGATTCTGGAACCGTTCCTGCTGATTAACACTAACGAGAACATGCTGGCCTTTGCTAACGGTCAGCCGATCCCGCATATCATCAACAACATCTTTGTCCCGACCTTTGGCATGATCGGCGGTACGGGCAGCACCATTTCGCTGCTGATCGCCATTTTCATCTTTTCGCGGCAAAAATCGGCGAAGCAGGTGGCCCGTCTGTCCCTGGCACCCGGCCTGTTTAATATCAACGAGCCGGTTATCTTCGGCCTGCCGATTGTCTTTAACCTGCCGCTGATGATCCCGTTTGTTCTGCTGCCCGCCATCGGCATCTATTTCGCCTGGCTCTGCACCACCCTGGGGTTGATGTCGCGCTGCGTGGTGATGATCCCCTGGACCACGCCGCCGATCCTCAGCGCCTGGCTGGCAACAGCGGGGGACTGGCGTGCCGTGGTCGTGCAGTTGGCAATCATGACATTTGGTGTATTCTTCTACCTGCCTTTCCTCAAAATAGCCGAGAGAGTGGCGTTGAAAAACAGCGGGATAGAAAACTAAACAGAAGGACAGGACGATGGCGGCGAAGTACATCACCATAGCGCGGGAAATCAAGAAACGCATTATCAGCCAGCAGTACGCCGCCAATGAACCGCTGCCGGACCAGTTCGCGCTGGCGGCGGAGTTCAGCACCAGCCGGATGACCATTCAGCAGGCGATGCGCCAGCTGATTGTCGAAGGGCTGGTCTACACCCGTCAGGGGCAGGGGACGTTTATCCGCAAAAACTTCCTCCAGCTTTCGCAGTGGGATCTCTCCGGCAGCGACTACTTTGGCGCGACCAAAACCTGGGCACACCTTGGCACGGTGAGCAGCCAGGTGGTGCATTTTGAACTGCGCTTCCCCAACGAGAAAGAGCAGGCCTCGCTGATGATTAACGGCGATGCGCCGGTCTATGATTTTATCCGCCTGCGTCTGCTGAACGGCGAGCCGATGTCGCTGGATTCCACGGTCATGCCGCTGAATCTGGTGCCGGGGTTAAACAAGAGCCATCTTGAAAGTTCGGTGTTCCAGTATGTGCAGGAGACGCTCGGGCTGAAGATCATGGGGTCGTATCGGGTGGTGCGGGCGTTAAAGCCCAACGAACTGGATATGCAGCACCTGGTCTGTGAGCAAACCGACCCTGTGCTGGAGGTAGAGCAGGTAATCTATCTTGAAGACGGTACGCCGCTGGAGTACGCCCACTGCCACTATCGGTACGACCACGGCGGGATTGTTATCGTCAATAACGGATAAAAAAAAGCGGGCCTCGAGGCCCGCGTTTTTATGCGTGTTGCTATCAGTTCAGACGCACCGGCATACCGGAACGGTTCTGGATCGCCTGATCGACAACGGTCGTATCCACATCGGCCTGAGAGGTCACGGCCTGTACCGCGCTGGTCAGGGTGATTGGCACGATTTCGTTGTTGTTGATCTGGTCTTCGCTGGTGGAGAGCGGGTTGTGCACCTCAATGTAACGGCTGCCGTCTGGCTCCGTCGTCGCTTTCACCGGTTCATTGATGAACTGCACGCGCGTACCCACTGGCACGTTGTCGAACAGGAATTTGATGTCGTCGTTACGCAGACGCACGCAGCCGTGGCTGACGCGCAGGCCGATACCGAAGTTAGCGTTGGTACCGTGGATAGCGTACAGACGGCCAATGTACAGCGCATACAGACCCATCGGGTTATCCGGGCCGGCAGGGACGACGGCTGGCAGCGGCTCACCGGCAGCGATGTATTCCGCGTGCATTTTGGCGGTTGGCGTCCAGGTTGGGCCGGCTTTCTTACGCTCGACTTTAGTCGTCCAGTTCAGCGGGGTGTCTTTACCGAGCTGGCCGATACCGATTGGCAGCACGATCACGGTGTTGGTGCCTTTCGGGTAGTAGTACAGACGCATTTCCGCGCTGTTGATCACGATGCCTTCATGAACGGTATCAGGCAGGATCAGCTGCTGAGGAATGTTCAGTACGGTGCCTGCTTTTGGCAGGTACGGGTCGACGCCCGGGTTGGCTTCCAGCATGTTAGACAGACCAAGCTGGTATTGCGCAGCGTAGTATTCCAGCGGCTGGGTGTTGCCCTCTTCAACGGTGACAACCTGGTTTTGACCTACCAGACGGCTTCCGTCTGTCGGCAGGGGATAAGTCACCGCAGAGGCGGTTTTGCAAAAACCTACGACGGCTAACGCTGCCGCAAAAAGCGTTGTTAATTTCATGTTCATGTTTTGCGAGGTATCTAAGCCATTCCGGCGATGAGTTGATAAGTCTGAATCTGTGATGGGAGCGCATTATATGTGCATTCCTGCTCACTGGGAATTCAGATGTGTACGAAATCACATTTTTTTCGAATTTGTTAAAGTTTAGTGCATTGCTGCAACACGGGATCTCAATTCGGAATTGTGGCATAATGCCGCGTTTATCACACTTTTCGCAGGAATCTCTCCGTGTTAGTTACCAGCAACGTCACTATGCAGTTTGGCAGTAAGCCGCTGTTCGAAAATATTTCCGTCAAATTTGGCGGCGGCAACCGTTACGGCCTGATTGGTGCCAACGGTAGCGGAAAATCCACCTTTATGAAGATCCTCGGCGGTGATTTGGAGCCGACGCTCGGCAACGTGTCGCTCGATCCTAACGAGCGTATCGGTAAGCTGCGTCAGGACCAGTTCGCCTTCGAAGAGTTCACCGTGCTCGACACGGTGATCATGGGACACGGAGAGCTGTGGGAAGTGAAGCAGGAGCGCGATCGCATCTACGCCCTGGCAGAAATGAGCGAGGAAGACGGCTATAAAGTGGCCGATCTCGAAGTGCTGTACGGTGAAATGGACGGCTACTCAGCCGAAGCGCGCGCGGGCGAGCTGCTGCTGGGCGTCGGTATTCCGGTTGAACAGCACTACGGCCCGATGAGCGAAGTCGCGCCGGGCTGGAAGCTGCGTGTGCTGCTGGCGCAGGCGCTGTTCTCAAATCCTGACATCCTGCTGCTCGATGAACCGACGAACAACCTGGACATCGATACCATCCGCTGGCTGGAGCAGACGCTGAACGACCGCGACAGCACCATGATCATCATTTCGCACGACCGTCACTTCCTGAACATGGTTTGTACCCACATGGCGGATCTGGATTACGGCGAGCTGCGCGTTTACCCGGGCAACTACGACGAATACATGACCGCGGCAACCCAGGCGCGTGAACGTCTGCTGGCTGATAACGCCAAGAAGAAAGCGCAGATCGCTGACCTGCAGTCCTTCGTCAGCCGCTTTAGCGCCAACGCCTCAAAATCGCGTCAGGCAACCTCGCGTGCCCGTCAGATTGACAAGATCAAGCTCGACGAAGTCAAAGCGTCAAGCCGTCAGAACCCGTTCATCCGCTTCGAGCAGGACAAGAAACTGTTCCGTAATGCGCTGGAAGTGGAAGCCCTGGCAAAAGGTTTTGAAAGCGGTCCGCTGTTTAAAAACTTCAACCTGCTGCTGGAAGTGGGCGAGAAGATTGCCATCCTCGGTGCCAACGGCGTGGGTAAATCCACAATGCTGAAAACGCTGGTGGGCGAACTGCAGCCGGACAACGGTACCGTGAAGTGGTCCGAAAACGCGCAGATCGGTTACTACGCGCAGGACCACGAGTACGAGTTCGAAAACGACCTGACGGTCTTCGACTGGATGAGCCAGTGGAAGCAGGAAGGCGATGACGAGCAGGCGGTGCGCAGCATTCTGGGGCGTCTGCTGTTCAGCCAGGACGACATCAAAAAGCCTGCCAAAGTGCTCTCCGGTGGTGAAAAGGGCCGCATGCTGTTCGGCAAACTGATGATGGAAAAACCGAATATCCTGGTGATGGATGAACCTACCAACCACCTGGACATGGAATCTATCGAATCGCTGAACATGGCGCTGGAGATGTATCAGGGGACGCTGATCTTCGTCTCTCACGACCGTGAGTTCGTGAGCTCCCTGGCGACCCGCGTGATTGAGATTACGCCAGAGCGCGTGGTGGACTTCACCGGTAACTACGAAGATTACCTGCGTAGCAAAGGTATCGACGGCTAAAAAAAGCCGGGTGGCGGCTTCGCCTTACCCGGCCTACATTCTGTTCCCTCTCCCCGTGGGAGAGGGTTAGGGTGAGGGCATCAGGCCGCACTACACCGCCCAGTCCCCCCTCTCTTCACCATTTACCCGCAGCGTACGTTTTTCCCCCGCCGGTAACGACACCTTCAGCACCTTCCATGCCGGACGATAGTCGCCGCGTGCCGCAATATTCAGATGAATGCTCGCTCCGTCGCACACCATCTGCCACTCAACCCACAGCGCATTGCCCTGCTGGTAGCCCCAGCTCTCGCCGTCGTCCTCAAACAGCAGGCCCGACGTGGTACCCACGCCTTTCACCGGGAACAGCTTCAGCTCGCGGATATCGTCTTTTTCAGCACTCACGTGGGTAATGCGCTCGCTCAGCGGCAGACCGGCCCCGGCGCGTACCAGCAGCGGCAGGGTTTCCAGCGGCGCGTCGCGGACGATCCACTGGCCGCCAGAGAACCACTCGTGGGTGTAATAGTCATACCAGCCGGTTACGTTATCCGGCAGCCAGACGCGGCGCTCGCGCTGACCGGCGTCGACGACGCTTGCCACCAGCAGGTCACGACCGAGCAGGAAATCATCGCACGCTTCAAAGGTCTGCGGATCGTGTTCGTGGTCGAGGAAGGTCGGGCGCAGCATCGGCTCGTCGTCCGCATGCGCCTGCCACAGCAGGGTATAGAGATACGGCAGCAGGCGGTAGCGCAGCTCAATCGCGCCGCGAATGGCAGGTGTGACGCCCGGATACATCCACGGCTCGTTAACGGTGCAATCGTCGTTCCACGAGTGAATGGTAAAACGCGGATGCATCACGCCGTTCTGCACCCAGCGTACGAACAGTTCGGCATCGGGCTTATCGCCGGAGAAGCCGCCCACGTCGTGTCCGACGTTAAACAGTCCGGATAAACTCATGCCCAGCCCCATGCGGATGTTATAGCGCAGGGTGTCCCAGTTGGTGCGGTTATCGCCGCTCCAGGTCTGGACGTAGCGCTGCATCCCGGCGCAGCCGGAGCGGGAGATCAGATACGGGCGTTTTTCCGGGGCAAAGCGCTGCTGCGCTTCCAGCGAGGCGCGCATCATCAGTAGCGGCATCACCGGGCGAATGTGTTTGATGGCAATGTCGTTGCCAAAGCCATGACACCGCGCTTCTCCGTCCCACACTTCATACTCGTTGTTGTCGTTCCAGGTGGAATCGATGCCCATCTCCAGCAGCTGCGTGGTGACGCCGTTCTGCCACCACTGCACCGTCTGTGGGTTGGTAAAATCGAGGTGCGAGCCTTCATCATCCCAGAAGCTGGAACGTTCTGGTGCATCGGTTTCTGAATCACGAATGAACAGGCCTCTTTCCGCCACCTCGTTATAGCGCGGATGATCCTGCAGCAGGCACGGCTTGATGTTGGCGGCCAGTTTTAACCCGGCGTCATGGAACGCCTGGCTCATCACCTTCGGCTGCGGCACTTTGTCATGGTTCCAGTTAAAGACGTAGCGCTTGCCGTTGATCGAGGTATACCCGGACGAAAGCTGGAACGAGTCGCACGGAATAGCGTGCTCCTCACACAGGCGGATAAAGTTCATCAGCTGGTTTTGCGCGTCCGGCGCGTCGGTGTAGTGCATGGTTGACCCGCTGTAGCCCAGGCTCCATTTCGGGCCAAACAGCGTTTTACCGGTCAGACGCACAAAGGCTTTGGTGACGTCCAGCACCCGCTTACCGGTGAAAATGTAGTAATCGATATCGCCTGCTTCCGCCTGCCAGCGGCGGTAGGCGGTGTGGTAATTGTCGATCTCGTTGCCCAGATCCAGCCAGCAGCTGCTCAGGTTGTCGTAAAACAGGCCGTAACTTACGTCGTCGCGGCGGGTAAGGGTGAACGGAATATGCTTGTACAGCGGGTCGGTGCTGACGGCGTTATAGCCCATCGCGTCGAGGTTGCGCATCTCGTAGCGTTTACCGTTGCGCTGCAGATCGCCCGCTTTTTCTCCCAGCCCGTAGAAGCGCTCGTCCTTGCGGCGGGTCAGGTAGTGCGCCACGCCGTCGCCGTGCGCGTTAAGCAGGTAGGCGCTGGTCGGACGGTCACTGACCAGCGGGTTCCATTGGCCGTCGTCACTGCGGTAATGCCACTCCAGCCACAGCGGCTGGTGCACGGTGACGCGCAGTTTGTCGGTGGCCATCGTCAGCACATCGTCTTGCTGCGAAAGCGTCCAGCAGGGGCAGGTGAAGCCGCTCAGATCGTCGCGGTGGCGGCCTTCCCACGGTACGTCTTTCTCCGGCGCGATGCTCCAGGTGCGGTCCAGCGCCAGCTCGCCTTTGCGTTTAATCAGCACGCGGAACAGGTTCTCTTCCAGCACGTACAGGCACAGGCGGTGCTGATTATCGACCAGCAGTTCCAGATGGTTCGCCGACTGCGTATCGACGGTCCAGTTTTTCAGGGTTTTCATATGCAATACATCCACTATCAGGCGCGCGTGGCGCGACGTTCAGCAATAAATGCCACCAGGAAAACAGCGCCAATCAGGTCAAAGAAACCCATGGCAATGAACAGCGGGTTAAAGCCAATTTTGTCGGCGGTCACCCCAATCAAAAGAGAGAACAGGAAGCTGGCGATCCACGCCGCCGAGCCGCGCATGCCGTTGACGGTCGCCATCTGGCCTTTGTCGAACGACTCCACGACCAGCGCGCTCAGCATGCAGGAGATAATCTGGTGCCCGAAGCCGCCGATGGAGATCAGCGCGATGGTGATATACGGGTCACGGGTTATCGCCACGACGGCGAGCGAGATCATCAGGAATGCGCCGGTTACGGAGCTGGCGACCACGGCGTTCACGCGTGAGCAGCCAAACAGGCGGGTGTACAGCCGGGTAAGGTAACCGCTCGCCACGCTGCCGAGATCTGCTGCCAGGAAGGGGAGCCAGGCGAACATCGCAATCTGCTTCAGGTCCATCCCGTGCTGTTTGGCGAGGTACAGCGGCACCCAGAAGCTCAGTACCGCCCAGGCAGGCTCGGCCATAAAGGCCGGAATGGCGATACCGTAAAAGCGTTTGTTCTTCGACACGGTTTTCAGCGCGGTGAGGAAGGGGAGTTTGACCGGCGGTGGCTCGTTATCCTGTTTAATAAACGCCAGCTCCTCGTTGCTGAGGTTCGGGTGCTGCTCCGGGTTGTGGTAGAACGCCCACCATAAAATCACCCACAGCAGCGCCAGCACGCCGGTAAACATAAACGCGCCCTGCCAGCCGAACGAGGCATGGGCAAAGTAGATGATGGGCGGGGCCAGCATTGCGCCGACCGAGAAGCCCACGCCCGCCCAGCCAGCCGCGACAGGACGTTCAGATTTCGGGAACCATTCGCCAATGGTTTTGGCGTTCGCGGGGGTGGCGGCCGCCTCAGAGGCGCCCATAAAGAAGCGCAGGATCGCCAGATGCAGCCAGCTTCCGGCCCCTGCATGAAAAATACACATCAGCGCCCACAGACCGGCGCACACCATAAAGCCAATCTTCAGGCCGATAACGTCAATCAGCCAGCCACACAGGGGCTGAAAAAGGGTGTAGGCAATCTGGAACGCCCCGACGATCCAGGAGTATTGTTCGGTGGTGATCCCCAGGCTCTCTTTAAGCTCGGGCGCGAGGATCCCCAGCGAGTTACGGGTGATGTAGTTAACGGTCACGCCCAGTAAAAACAGGACCAGAACGTACCAGCGCAGGTTCTTAATCACGCGGCGGGTTTTGCTTGCCGCAAGGGGGGTATTGATGTCCTGACTCATTTTGATCTCCACAAGACGGACGGCAGGATAGAGAAAGTAAGTTGTCACACACATTTTTATATTTCGCTGAATGGTAACGGTTTTATGCATTAAACCTGTTATACCAATTCGATGCGTTTTGTGTGATAACTGCACAGTAGGGGAGAAAGTGGCTGGACAACAGGGGATTTTATGCAAAACTTTTCATGATCCTTTGTGATTGATCGTCCGTGGCCTGTGAAGCTAAGTTATTGAGCATTGGCGGCGATATGAAAAAATTTTCATGACACAACCGGAGCCAGATCACAAAATGGACAAAAGGTTAAAAATTACTCAAATCGCTGAGCGCACGCAGCTCTCGATCAGCACTGTTTCGCGCGTGCTGGCGGGCAAAGCCAACACCAGCGAACGTGCGCGGGCGAAAGTGCTGGCCTGCGCGCGGGAGCTGGGCGTGATGGACGGTCTGGCAGCGGGCCGTCTGCTGCTCAATAGCCTGGTGATTTTTGCCCCCCAGCGGGCGTTCGACGAGCGGTCCGATATCTTTTACTACCGCGTGATCCAGAGCATCAGCAAAGGGCTGGCATCGCACGAGGTGCGTCTGCGCTACTGCGCGCTGGAGGAAAACGACGGCGACGCTCAGCTGTTTCTGACGCGTATGAACGAGCCGGATACCCAGGCGGCGATCCTGCTGGGTATCGACGATCCGCACATTCACGATCTGGCGGTCGACGTGGGCAAGCCGTGCATGCTTATCAACTGCCGTGACCGGCATATGCGCTTGCCTGCCGTTGCGCCGGATCACCGTGCGATTGGCGAAAGAGCGGCGGAGTACCTGTTCGAGATGGGGCATCGTGAGGTGATGACCGTACTCTGTCTGAGGCGCTATACCATGGAGCTGCGTCTGTCGGGGATCCGCGATGCGTGGCGCACGCATAATCTGAGCTTCGACGACAAACGCGATCTGCTGGAGGTGCAAAGCTTCAGTGCCAAAGAGACCGAGCGCGCGGTCAGCGAATGGCTCGGGCAGCGGCAGGGAAAAGAGTTGCCCACGGCGTTTCTGGTGGGCGGTGATTTTATGGCGGCGGGCGCCATCAGTGCGCTGCAAAATCACGGGCTGCGGGTTCCGCAGGATGTTTCGGTGATGAGCATCGACGGCTTTAATCTGGCGGCAATTCAGGACGTGCCGTTAACCGCAGTCCACGTCCCGCGCGATGAACTGGGCGTGGAGGCGGTGCACATGCTCCAGCAGCGGTTGATGCGCCCGGACGCCCCGGTCGGCACGCTGTTGCTCAACGGCACGCTGACGGTAAGGGAGTCGGTACGGCGGATACGTCAGGGCAAGCGACGCACCGCCGTCGAGCGGGAAGGGCTGTACGACGACTAGGCCATGCCCAGCGCCCGTTTGCCGTGGATGTTCAGGTCGTCCAGGGTAAAGCGATCCTGCCACGTCTGTTCGTAATCCTCGCGCGGGAAATCGCCCGGCGACGCGCCGGTGTCGAGCGCGGCTTTGACCTTCTTCGCGTAGGCGAGGTTTTTCTCGCACATCGGCGCGGCGGGGATATACATCACGTTGCCCCAGCCCTGCTGGTTTTCAACCGGCGCAACGGAGTGGATCACGTCGCAGTGCCACCAGACGGAATCTCCGGCTTCCAGCGCCGGAATGCTGGTCAGCGCCTCGATAAGCAGCGGGTGCCACTTCTCTGAAACCGGCAGTACGCGTCCCGGCGCGACGCCGCACAGCTCGTCCTCAGGGACATCGTCCAGCAGCGGACGCAGCAGAATATAGGCCATCGCTTCAGGGATCGGCACCACGTGCAGCAGACCCTGACCGGGGATCATGTCCGACAGCGCCGTCCAGCCCTGGAAGGTGCGGAACACTGAACATTTGGTGGTGTTATCCACGGTGTATTCTTCCACCTCGGTACGGTGCGCGGCGTTCCACGGATCGTATTGATCGACGTTGCCGTCAAACACCCGCGCGAAGACCTGCTGATAGGCCGGAAGCAGCCAGCGTTCCAGCGCGCCGGAATCGGTGTGGGCGCCCAATCCTTTCGAGGTGGTTCCCGGCGGGCGGCGGCGAATGCGGTCAGGATAAATTACGCTGACGTCCGGGTCGAACCACCGTTTACCGTTGCTCTCGAATGTCCATAAACGGTTCAGGAACGACTGTACCAGGGCCATCTCCTCGCTCTGACGCGCCTGCATTTGCGCCTGCGACCAGTAGATCGGGTAAATCTCCGGGCGAGAGGCCGTCAGGGTCCCGAAGAAGTTATCGCCCGGCCCTTTATACATGTCGTCAAAGTGGTTGAGATCGAGGTAATCGAGCATCGATTTATCCCACGCCAGCGCCTGCTCGCGCGGGAAATGACCTTTGATCACCGCACAGCCGCGACGTTTTACCGCGTCGCGCTGTTCCGCAGTTATCGTGCCGTTTTTGACATCCGCAAACGGGATCACCGGCCAGACGCTTTCGCCTTTATTCTTCAGCGCGTTAATTTCCGCCACGCGGGTGGCAATCTTGTCGCTGAGCTTGTCGAACACCGCCTGAACGTCACCGATCTGTGCGCGTAACTCGCGTTTCAACTGACGGATCGCCGCTTTGTGGTCCGCAGGCAAAATTTCACTGGTAAACGTCATTACTGCCTCGCATCTTTCATTCGAAAGTAAAGTTATCTACAAGTGATACTCTAAGTTAAAAATAAGTTAATGCAAGTTTAAAAACTTGACCTGTGCCACAGGATGGGAAACGCGTGCGGTGCCGGAGCGATGCCCCGGCAGGAGAAGGATCAGATGTCGAACGGGGAGTGAGCGTCGAGCACGGCCTGAATAACGTTCAGCGCGCCCTGATGATTGTTATCGTCGGTGCTGTAGCGGCTAATGTCCTTGATGCTTTCAGCCGCGTTGCCCATGGCAAAGGAGTACTTCACCAGCTTCAGCATTTCCGCGTCGTTGCCGCTGTCGCCGATACCCACGCACGCCTGCGGGGAGATTTTCCAGCGCTTCAGCAGGCGGCTGATGCCGTTGGCTTTGTGCAGGCCGGGAATGATCAGATCGACAAATCCGAAACCGCTGGTGACGGGTTTCATGATGCCGTCCAGTGACACGTGCAGTTTGTCGACAAGATTCGGGATATCGCTGTCCGGCAGGTTGAGGGAGAACTTGAACAACACGTCGTCGATTTCACGGTAGTCGCCGATGCGCTTCAGACGGTGGTAGTGCTTTGACATCAGCGCCACAAACGCCTCGGGGGCGCGATCGCTCACGTAGGCGCTTTCCAGCCCGCAGGCGACAAAGTTCAGCCCTTTGTCTTTCAGCAGTTCGCCAATGACGATTTGCGCCTCGTGGCGGGTCAGCTCGCCGTGGAAAATCTGTTCGCCATGATCGAACACCAGCGCACCGTTCTCCGCCACAAAGGAGATCTGATTTTTCAGCTCCGGGAAGAAGGAGATTAGCTGGTAGTACTGGTTGCCGCTGGCGACAACAAATTCAATATCACGGGCCTTAAGCTGTTCGAATTGTGCCTGAAAGCGGTCGCGGTCGTACTGCTTGGCGTCATCCAGGAAAGTACCGTCCATATCGGTGACGATAACTTTTACGGTCATACTGTGCTCCAGAGTCACTTCGTTTTGAAACATTCTAATAACAAGGTGACGGGGAGCACAAATTTAATTTCATTCGAAAGTAAAACAAAACGGCAACCGAGGCTGCCGCTGAGTGGTTTCTCCCTCTCCCCGTGGGAGAGGGCCGGGGTGAGGGCATCTGCGTGCGCATTTCCCCCTCACCCTAACCCTCTCCCTCAAGGGAGAGGGGATAACGCGTTACAACGTGTGCTCGGTACGCGCAATGATATCGTCCTGCGCATCCGGGGAGAGGGCGGTGAAGAACGCCGAATACCCTGCGACGCGCACCACCAGATCGCGATACTGGTCCGGGTGTTTCTTCGCTTCCAGCAGCGTGTCGCGCGACACGATGTTGTACTGGATATGCCACCCCTTGTGCACCTCGAAGAAGGTGCGCAGCAGCACCATCAGCTTCTGACGATCGCTGTCGTTTTCAAGCGTCGACGGGTTCAGCTTCTGGTTGAGCAGCACGCCGCCAAGGATCGCTTCGGTCGGCAGTTTGCCCACGGAGCCAATCACCGCCGTCGGGCCGAGGTGGTCCGTGCCGGAGGCCGGGCTTGCCCCTTCCGCCAGCGGCGTATGCGCCTTACGTCCGTCCGGCGTGGCCATGGTTGCGGCACCAAACGGCACGTTGGCGGAGATAGACGATGTCCCGGCGTAGTAATTACCGCCAATCGGGCCGCGTCCATAGCGCGGGTTGTGGTACTGCTTCAGCTCTTCAATGTAGGTCTGATAAGCCCGGGTCAGCAGCATGTCCACGCTGTCATCGTCGTTGCCATACTTCGGCGCGCCGTTGATCAGACGCTGGCGCAGCTGTTCGTGCGTCAGCCCGTCGAAGTCATCCGCCAGAGCGGCGGCGAGCTGCTGCTGGCCGATGGTGCCCTGCTCGAACACCAGTTTCTTCACCGCAGCCAGGCTGTTCCCGAGGTTAGCAATGCCCACCTGCAGGCCGGATACCCAGTCATACTTCGCGCCGCCCTGTTTGATGCTTTTCGCGCGCTCGATGCAATCGTCCACCAGCGCGGAGCAGAGAATGTCGTGGACGTTCTCTTCCAGCATGGTGTCCACCACGTACTCAATCTCGATGGATTTACGGGTGTAATAACGGATCTGGGTATCCCACGCCGCCATCACCTCCTCGAAGTTATCGAAGTTGCCGGCAGAGAGCGCTTTCTCCTGCGGCAGGAATACCTTACCGCTGGTGGCGTCGCGGCCACCTTCCAGCGCGGCGAGCATCACGCGGGCAAAGTTGATAAAGCTCATGCCGGTACAGCGATAGCCCCACTTGCCGCCGACGGCGGTTTCAATACAGCCAATTGCCGCATAGTCGTAGGCATCGTCTTTCTCGACGCCGAGCTTGATAAATTCCGGAATAACGATTTCATCGTTGTTAAACGCCGGCATCCCGAAGCCGCAGCGGATCACCTGCACGCAGGCGTCGAGGAAGTCGTTGCTCATGCCCGCATGGTAACGCACGCTCAGGTTTGGCTGGGTGGAGCGCAGGCGGCCGCAGGATTCGAGAATGGCGTAAGAGAGTGGGTTCACCGCGTCCATCGGCTCGCCGTTAACCAGCGTCTGCCCGCCGATGGTGACGTTCTGGTACAGCGGGCTACCCGCCGAAGCTTTGGAGTGCGAGCCGGAGCGGATTTTGTTCACCTCCAGCAGCTTCAGCCAGCAGCTGTGCAGCAGCTCAATCGCGTGCTCGCGGTCAAGGCTCTGGTTCAGCTCCACGTCGCGGCGGTAGAACGGATAGAGATACTGGTCCATGCGGGCAAACGACACCGAGTGGCCGTTGGACTCAATCTGCAGGATCAGCTGGATGAAGTAGCACAGCTGCAGCGCCTGCCAGAAGGTGGCTGGCGGCTGGTGGGCAATCACGTCACAGTTTTCCGCTATTGCCAGCAGTTCGTCGCGGCGGCTTGCACGCGTCTCTGTCGAGGCCATATCGCGGGCCAGCGCGGCGAAGCGTTCAATGTGCAGGCTAACGGCGTCCAGCACGATATCGATCGCCTTGAGGAACTGGTCGCCGTGCAGATCGTCCAGCACCGTCAGGTTGATGCGCGAGCGGCGCTCGGCCACTTTGGCGCGCAGGCCGTCGAGGCCTTTCTCCAGCAGCAGCGGGAAGTTCACCGCCAGGTGCGCGTCACCGGAGGTCATGTTGCCTTCGGCTTTGATAATGCCGGTCTCCAGCAGGCCTTTCTGCTCGTCGGTGAACATGCCGTAGCAGCGGTCCTGTACCGTCTGGCCGCGCCACCATGGGCAGATGTCATGCAGTACGCGTTTGTTCTCTTCGCTGACCGCAAAGCCTGCGCCGGGGCGGTCGGCAAGATCGTCTATCTCTTTTTCAATCCACGAAACGGTATATTCCGGGAAAATCGGCGCGGCGCGGACCTCGCTCGCCTGGTTACCGACGATCAGCTCGTCGTGTTTGATCCAGATAGTACGCTGCGCCAGGTGATGCGCCAGCGCCAGGGCACGACGCACCGGGATCGGTTTGTCCATGTGCTGCTGGTACATTTCGGTGTAGTGCTGTGCGCGCTCGGTGCAGACCGGCGGCTTAACAATATGCACCAGGGCGGTTTTGTGCGCTTTAATTCGCTCGCTGAGGGTGGTGAGATTCAGGGTCGTCATAAGTTTATCCTCGTAAGGTCGCGGTTAACCCTTTGTGGCAGGCATACTGCTGTGCAAAGTCCAGCAGGGCAGGGTTATCCAGCGGTTTGTCAGGGGCAGAGTAAGGTTGACCGAGCAGGGTGTATTTGTTCATGCCCAGTGTGTGATACGGCAGAAAATGAATGTCGCGGACGTTGAGTTCGTCGGCGGCGAAGTTGGTGATGGCGGTTATGGACGCTTCATCGGCATTAAAGCCCTGAATCAGCGGCACGCGGATAGTGATACTTTTCCCAGCCGCCGCCAGACGCCGGAGATTATCCAGGATCCGTTTCGCTGAGCCGTCGGTCCACTGTTTGAACACGTCGCCATCGACGTGCTTCAGGTCGGCCAGGAACAGATCGACATACGGCAGTGAGGGGGCAATAGAGTGCCAGGGGACATGCAGGCAGGTTTCTACGGCGGTATGAATGCCGTGCTCGTGGCTGGCTTTAAACAGATCGTGGGCCAGCGTCGGGTTCATGAAGGGTTCGCCGCCGGAGAGGGTAATGCCGCCGCCGCTACGGTCGTAAAAGGGTTTATCGCGCAGGACGGTAGCCATGATCTCCGCTACCGGCTGCGTGTCTCCGCAGATGGTGAGCGCCTGCGTCGGGCAACAGTCGGTGAGGGCGTCGAGCGTCTCTGCATTCAGCCTTTCCCGATGGATGACCAGCCCGTTCAGCGCACGCTCGATAATACCCGGCGCGGACTGCTGACACAGGTCGCAACCGTCCAGGCACAGACGCGCATCAAACAGCACGTCGCGGGTGCGGGAGCGGCTTTCCGGGTTCTGACACCAGCGGCAGCCCAGCGAGCAGCCTTTCAGGAACACCACGGTTCGAATTCCGGGGCCATCATGGGTAGAGTAACGCTGAATATTGAAGATCATTTTTTAGCCCTCAGGTTGCATATGAAGATTAAATGACTTTCGAATGAAAGTTATCTTGATGCAGGTCAACTCCTGAGCAGGTTTTATCGTGATAGGTTAGGTACAGGCTAATTTTGAGGGTGACATCATGGAACTTTATCTCGACACATCTGACGTTGCGGCAGTGCGTAAACTGGCGCGTATCTTCCCGCTGGCGGGTGTGACCACCAACCCGAGCATCGTTGCCGCAGGCAAAACGCCGCTGGACGTGCTGCTGCCGGACCTGCACGACGCGCTGGGCGGGAAGGGGCGTCTGTTTGCGCAGGTGATGGCGACGACGGCCGACGGCATGGTAGAGGACGCGCGTAAGCTGCGCGGGATTGTTCACGACCTGGTGGTCAAAGTGCCGGTGACGGCAGAGGGGCTGGCCGCCATCAAGCTGCTGAAAGCGGAAGGTATTCCTGTGCTGGGGACGGCGGTGTATGGCGCAGCGCAGGGGATGTTGTCTGCGCTGGCGGGGGCGGAGTATGTGGCACCTTACGTGAACCGCGTGGACGCGCAGGGCGGGGACGGGATCCAGACCGTGATTGAGCTGCAACAGCTGCTGACCCTGCATGCCCCGCAGTCAAAAGTGCTGGCTGCGAGTTTCAAAACCCCGCGTCAGGCGCTGGATTGCCTGCTGGCGGGCTGTGAATCTATCACCCTGCCGCTGGACGTGGCGCAGCAGTTTATTACTTCACCGACTGTGGATGCGGCGATTGTGAAGTTTGAGCAGGACTGGCAGGGCGCGTTTGGGCGGACGTCGATTTGATTCTGTTGCCGGGTGGCGCTGGCGCTTACCCGGCCTACGGTTTTCTCCCTCTCCCTGTGGGAGAGGGCCGGGGTGAGGGCATCAGGCCGCAACAAGGCTTAACCGCCACACACCTCACATCCCGGATTGCGCATTAACCTCATCTCGCGGAACTGGCAGGTCATCGCGTCGTACATCACGATTTTCCCCGCAGCAGGCGTACCGTAATGCGCCAGCACCTTGATCGCTTCCATTGCCTGCAACGAACCTATCACGCCGACTAACGGCGCCATCACGCCCGCTTCGACGCAGGTCAGCGCATTCTCGCCAAACAGGCGGCTCAGGCAGCGGTAGCAGGGCGCACCGTCGGCGTAGGTGAAAACGCTGATGTGGCCCTCCATGCGGATCGCCGCGCCGGAGACCAGCGGGACTTTGTGCGCAAAACAGCCTGCGTTGAGCTGGTTACGAATGGCGACGTTATCGGTACAGTCGAGAACCAGATCGTGCTGCGCAATCTGTGCGAAGAGCGCTGCGTCATCCAGCGCGGCGTCAATGAGCGTGAACTGAACGTTGGGATTAATACGCGCCAGCGCCGCCCGGGCAGATTCCACTTTCGGCTGACCCAGGGTCTCGTCGCTGTGCAGCGTCTGGCGCTGCAGGTTCGATACCGAGACGGTATCAAAATCCAGTAGCGTCATCTGGCCCACGCCCGAGGCGGCGAGATACTGTGCAGCAGCGCAGCCCAGGCCGCCGAGGCCAACCACCAGCACGCGCGCGGCCTTGAGCGCTTCCTGCCCTTCGAAGTCAAACCCGCGCAGGACGATCTGACGGTTGTAGCGCATCATCTCCTGGTCGCTCAGTTCCACCGTCATCTTAGCCTCCGAACAGGTGGTTAAAGCGCTCGACCTCAACCCATTCGCCCGCTTCTACGTTGCCGCGCTCGCGCTCCAGCACGATAAAGCAGTTGCCCTGGCTGAAGGAGCTAAAGATGTGCGACCCCTGATGACCCGTAGTGCTCACCTCCAGCTCGCCGTCGGCACCCGCTGCCAGAATGCCGCGCTGGAAATCGAGACGGCCCGGCGACTTTTTCAGACGTGTCGCCGCCCGCACGCGCAGGCGTTCAGGCAGCGGGCGGGTATGGCTGCCAGAAAGTTTGGTCAGCAGTGGGATCACCAGCTGGTAGAAGGTGAGGGCCGCAGAGACCGGATTGCCCGGCAGGCCGCAGAACCAGCTGTGCTCAAGCTTGCTGAAGGCGAAAGGTTTGCCCGGCTTGATAGCCAGCTTCCAGAAGGCGATTTCACCCAGTTCGTCGAGGATAGTTTTCGTGTAATCCGCTTCGCCAACCGATACGCCACCGGAGCTGATCACCACGTCGGCGCAGTTATCCGCTTCAATAAACGCCGCGCGCAACCGATCGGGATCGTCAGGAATGATGCCAAGGTTAATCACCTCGCAGCCCAGCTGCTCCAGCATCAGGTGTACCGCCAGGCGGTTAGTGTCGTAAATCTGGCCGTCCTGCAGCGGTTGGCCCGGAAGGCGCAGTTCGTCGCCGGTGGAGAACACCGCCACGCGCACCTTGCGAATCACCTCGATGTCGGCAATACCGAGCGAGGCCAGTACCGGCAGTTCGCCAGCCGTCAGCTTTTGCCCGGCGGCAAACACCGTGGCGCCAAGGGTGATATCTTCGCCCGCGCGACGAATGTTCTGGCCTTCCCTGACGCTGGCGGTAAACCGCACGCCGTCGTCGGTCTGTTCGGTCTCTTCCTGCATCACCACGGCTTCGCAGCCTTGCGGGACCGGCGCGCCGGTCATGATCCGCACGCAGGTGCCTTCAGGCCATTCGCCGCTAAACGGCTGGCCCGCAAATGCTTTACCCGCCACCGGCAGCGCTTTGCCCGTCTGGAGATCCGCCAGGCGCACCGCATAACCGTCCATCGCAGAGTTATCGAACCCGGGCACGTTGAGTGGGGAGACGATATCGCGCGCGGCAATCCGACCGAAACAGCGCACCAGCGGCAACGATTCTGCGTCTTGCAGCGGGGAAATGCGGTCGAGCATCTGCGTGAGTGCCGTCTCAAGCGGCATCAGTCCGGCGTTAAAATCCATGGGTGGCTCCTGCACAGTAACAACGAAAGCGTCCATTATGGCAGAAAAGTGCCGCTAACAGTATGACCCGATGGGTGTACGCTTTACATCACAGTGGCGTCTTTCTATATTCAAAAATCATCTGAAGTTTCAGCGACGATAATGATATTTATAGAAAAAGCCGCAGGTCTGGCTAACGGGTGATGGGAAATGGTCAAAGCGGTAATCGCGATTCATGGTGGCGCCGGGGCAATCACCCGCGCAATGCTCAGTCCCGAACAGGAAAAGCGGTATATTGACGCGCTTTCTGCCATCGTGGAAACCGGCCAGCACATGCTGGAAGCCGGGGAGAGCGCGCTGGATGTGGTCACCGAGGCCGTGCGTCTGCTGGAGGAGTGCCCGTTATTTAATGCGGGGATTGGCTCGGTGTATACGCGCGATGAGACGCACGAGCTGGATGCCTGCGTGATGGACGGGGTGACCCTGAAAGCGGGGGCCGTGGCGGGCGTGAGTCATCTGCGTAACCCCGTCCTGGCGGCGCGTCTGGTGATGGAGCAAAGCCCGCACGTGCTGCTGACGGGAGCAGGCGCGGAACAGTTTGCCCAGGATTGCGGGATGGAGCGGGTATCGGCCGATCTGTTCTCGACCCCGGCGCGCTACGAGCAGCTGCTGGAAGCCCGTACGGCGGGCATGACCCGGCTCGATCACGATGCGCCGCTGGACGAGCGCACCAAAATGGGCACGGTAGGTGCCGTGGCGCTCGATAAGGCGGGCAACCTCGCCGCCGCCACCTCGACTGGCGGAATGACTAACAAACTACCGGGTCGGGTAGGCGACAGCCCGCTGCCGGGTGCGGGATGCTATGCCAATAACGCGACGGCGGCGGTCTCCTGCACCGGCACCGGGGAAGTGTTTATCCGCGCGCTGGCGGCGTACGACATTACCGCCCTGATGGACTACGGCGGGCTTAGCCTGGCCGAAGCCTGTGAGCGGGTGGTGATGGAAAAACTGCCGGCGCTGGGCGGCGTCGGCGGCGTCATTGCGGTGGATCGTGAAGGCAACGTCGCGCTGCCCTTCAACAGTGAAGGGATGTATCGCGCCTGGGGTTATGCCGGCGACGAACCCAGTACGGGAATTTATCGTGAATAAGGGGGCAAAACGTGCCGCACGCTGAAGCGATGGACAGCCGGGAAGTACTGTCCGTCCATCAACTGAACATTGCGTTCAAGGAGGAGCGGCAGTTCATCCCCGCCGTGCAAAATTTATCGTTTTCGCTGAACCGCGGCGAAACGCTGGCGATTGTCGGTGAGTCCGGTTCCGGGAAATCGGTCACCGCGCTGGCGCTGATGCGTCTGCTGGAACAGACGGGCGGGCAGGTCACCAGCGACAGGCTGCTGCTGCGTCGTCGTAACCAGCAGGTGACGGATCTCAACGCCCTGAGCGCCTCGCAGATGCAGCGCGTGCGCGGGGCGGACATCGCGATGATCTTCCAGGAGCCGATGACCTCCCTGAACCCGGTCTTTCCGGTGGGCGAACAGATCGCCGAATCAATACGCCTGCATCAGGGGCTGAGCGGCGATGAGGCGCTCCTTGAGGCGAAGCGGATGCTTGACCGGGTGCGCATTCCCGAAGCGCAATCGATTTTAGGGCGTTACCCGCACCAGCTCTCCGGCGGGATGCGTCAGCGCGTGATGATCGCGATGGCGCTGTCGTGCCGTCCGGCCGTGCTGATTGCCGACGAACCGACCACGGCGCTGGATGTCACTATCCAGGCGCAGATCCTCCAGCTTATTAAAGTGCTGCAGCAAGAGATGGAGATGGGGGTGATCTTTATCACCCACGATATGGGCGTGGTGGCGGATATCGCCGATCGCGTGCTGGTCATGCATCAGGGCCGGGTGGTGGAAACCGGACGCGTGGAGCAGATTTTCCATGCTCCGGCTCATCCCTACACCAAAGCGCTACTGGCGGCGGTCCCGCGCTTGGGGGCCATGAGCGGCAGCGATTTACCGCGCCGATTCCCGCTGATTATTCAGGGCGAGGAACCGCAACCGGAAATCGAGCAGGATACCGTGGTGGCGGGCAAGCCAATTCTGGAAGTGCGTAATCTGGTGACCCGTTTCCCGCTGCGCAGCGGCATCTTCAACCGCGTAAAACGCGAAGTGCATGCGGTGGAAAACGTCAGTTTCGACCTCTGGCCGGGCGAGACGCTGGCGCTGGTGGGCGAGTCCGGCTGCGGGAAATCCACCACCGGACGGGCGCTGCTCAGGCTGGTGGCGTCTCAGGAGGGGAGCATTACCTTTAACGGTGAGCGTATCGATACCCTTGCGGACAGCAGGCTGCAGGCGGTGCGCCGGGATATCCAGTTTATTTTCCAGGACCCGTTCGCCTCTCTCGATCCGCGCCACACGGTAGGCTATTCCATTATGGAGCCGCTGCGGGTGCATAACCTGCTCGACGGCGAAGCCGCCCAGCGTCGTGTGGCCTGGCTGCTGGAGCGCGTGGGCCTCAAGCCGGAACACGCCTGGCGTTATCCGCATGAGTTTTCCGGTGGCCAGCGCCAGCGCATCTGTATTGCGCGCGCGCTGGCGCTGAACCCAAAAGTGGTGATTGCAGACGAATCCGTCTCGGCGCTGGATGTCTCAATCCGCGCGCAAATCATCAATCTGCTGCTCGATCTTCAGCGCGATTTAGGCATCGCGTTCCTGTTTATTTCTCACGATATGGCCGTGGTGGAACGGATAAGTCATCGTGTGGCGGTGATGTACATGGGGCAAATTGTGGAGATTGGCCCGCGGCGGGCGGTCTTTGAGAACCCGCAGCACCCCTATACCCGCAAGCTGATGGCGGCGGTGCCGGTTGCCGATCCTGCCCATCGCCACGCCCGGCGCGTGCTCCTGCAGGATGAAATGCCGAGCAATATTCGTAAACGGGGTGAGCACATGGAGCGCGTGGCGCTGCGTGAGGTCGGCCCCGGACATTTTGTGGCCCCCCCGCGCCAGGACAATGCCTTCTCGCGGTTATAACTTACAACAGGCAGGAGAACACCATGGTTAAATTTGTTGCCCGGACAGGGTGGTTAGCCGCGAGCGTGGCGCTGGCACTGGCCGCCGCCCCCGCATTTGCTGCCAAAGATGTGGTGGTCGCAGTGGGGTCTAACTTCACCACGCTGGACCCGTATGACGCAAACGACACCCTGTCACAGGCGGTGGCGAAATCATTCTACCAGGGGCTGTTTGGCCTGGATAAGGATATGAAGCTGAAAAACGTGCTGGCAGAGGGGTACACCGTCTCCGATGACGGGCTGGTGTATACCATTAAGCTGCGCAGCGGCGTGAAGTTCCAGGACGGGACCGATTTCAATGCTGAGGCGGTGAAGGTCAACCTTGACCGCGCCAGCAACCCGGACAACAGCCTCAAGCGGTATAACCTGTATAAAAATATCCGCAGTACCGAGGTGGTGGATCCGACCACGGTGAAAATCACCCTGAAAGAGCCGTTCTCGGCCTTTATCAATATTCTGGCGCATCCGGCGACGGCCATGATCTCCCCGGCGGCGCTGAAAAAATATGGCCAGGAGATCGGCTTTCACCCGGTGGGCACCGGCCCGTACGAGCTGCTGACCTGGAACCAGACCGACTTTGTGAAGGTGAAGAAGTTCGACGGATACTGGCAGCCGGGCCTGCCGAAGCTCGACACCATTACCTGGCGCCCGGTAGTGGACAACAACACCCGCGCGGCGATGCTGCAAACCGGCGAGGCGCAGTTCGCCTTCCCGATCCCCTATGAGCAGGCGGCGATTTTGCAGAAAAACAGCAAGCTGGAGCTGGTTGCCAGCCCGTCCATCATGCAGCGCTACATCAGCATGAACGTGACGCAAAAGCCGTTTGATAACCCAAAGGTGCGTGAAGCCATCAACTACGCCATTAACCGTCAGGCGCTGGTGAAGGTGGCCTTCGCGGGCTTCGCCACGCCGGCAACGGGCGTGCTGCCGCCGTCGATTGACTATGCCCAACAGTACCAGCCGTGGCCGTACGATCCGGCTAAAGCGCGCGAGCTGTTAAAAGAGGCCGGTTTCCCGAACGGCTTTAGCACCACGCTGTGGTCTTCCCATAATCACAGTACCGCGCAGAAAGTGCTGCAGTTCACCCAGCAGCAGCTGGCGCAGGTGGGGATTAAGGCGCAGGTTACCGCTATGGATGCCGGACAGCGTGCGGCAGAAGTGGAGGGCAAAGGCCAGAAAGAGAGCGGGGTGCGGATGTTCTACACCGGCTGGACGGCCTCGACAGGTGAAGCCGACTGGGCGCTGTCGCCGCTGTTTGCTTCACAGAACTGGCCGCCAACGCTGTTTAACACCGCGTTTTACAGCAACCCGCAGGTGGACAAAGACCTGGCCGACGCGCTGAAAACCACCAAACCGGAGGAGAAAGCGCGCCTTTATAAAGAGGCTCAGGACACCATCTGGAAAGAGTCACCGTGGGTCCCGCTGGTGGTGGAAAAACTGGTTTCTGCGCATAACAAAGCGCTGACCGGCTTCTATATCATGCCGGACACGGGCTTTAGCTTTGATGACGCGGATTTAAAATAAGATAACCCATGTTGAATTATGTGTGTAAACGGCTGCTGGGGCTTATCCCGACCCTGTTCATCGTGGCGGTGCTGGTGTTCCTGTTTGTCCATCTGCTGCCGGGCGATCCGGCGCGGCTGATTGCAGGGCCAGAAGCCGATGCGACGGTGATTGACCTGGTGCGCAAACAGCTGGGCCTCGATCAGCCGCTGTATAAACAGTTCCTGCACTACATGGCGAACGTGCTGCAGGGGGATTTTGGTACCTCGATGGTCTCGCGCCGCCCGGTGTCGGAAGAGATTGCCAGCCGCTTCATGCCGACGTTCTGGCTGACCCTTGCCAGCATGGGCTGGGCGGTGCTGTTCGGCCTGGGGGCCGGGATTGTCGCCGCCGTGTGGCGCAACCGCTGGCCGGATAAGCTCGGCATGGCGCTGGCCGTGACGGGGATCTCCTTCCCGGCTTTTGCGCTCGGCATGCTGCTGATGCAGATTTTCTCCGTAGAGCTGGGCTGGCTCCCGACCGTCGGGGCCGATACCTGGAAGCACTATATTCTGCCCTCCCTGACCCTGGGCGCTGCCGTGGCGGCGGTGATGGCGCGCTTTACCCGCGCCTCGTTTGTTGAGGTGCTGAGCGAGGATTACATCCGCACCGCGCGGGCGAAAGGGGTGAGTGAGAAGTGGGTCATTCTTAAACACGGCTTACGCAATGCGATGATCCCGGTGGTGACGATGATGGGGCTGCAGTTTGGCTTCCTGCTGGGCGGCTCTATCGTGGTGGAGAAGGTGTTTAACTGGCCGGGGCTGGGGCGTCTGCTGGTCGACTCGGTCGACATGCGCGATTACCCGGTGATTCAGGCGGAAGTGCTGCTTTTCTCGCTGGAGTTTATTCTTATCAACTTAGTGGTGGATGTGCTTTACGCCGCCATTAATCCGGCCATCAGGTACAAATAAGATGCGATTGTTGAACTGGCGACGTCAGGCCATTTTAAGCGCGATGCCGGGGGTGAAACCGGACCATATCCGCACCCCGTGGTTCGAATTCTGGCGGCGTTTTCGCCGTCAGCCCGTGGCGATGGCGGCGGGGCTGTTCGTGCTGCTGCTGATCGCGGTGGCGATCCTCGCCCCGTGGATCGCCCCCTTTGATGCGGAAAACTATTTTGATTACGACCGCCTGAACGACGGGCCGTCGATGATGCACTGGTTTGGCGTTGATTCCCTGGGGCGCGATATCTTTAGCCGCGTGCTGGTCGGGGCGCAGATTTCGCTCACCGCCGGGGTGTTTGCCGTGCTGATTGGCGCGGTTATCGGAACGGTATTAGGCCTGGTTGCCGGGTATTACGAAGGCTGGTGGGATCGCATCATCATGCGCGTGTGCGACGTGCTGTTTGCCTTCCCGGGCATTCTGCTGGCTATTGCGGTGGTCGCCATTATGGGCAGCGGCATGGCGAACGTGATCATTGCGGTGGCCGTGTTTTCCATCCCGGCCTTTGCACGCCTGGTACGCGGCAATACGCTGGTGATTAAGCAGCAGACCTTTATCGAGTCGGCGCGCAGCATGGGGGCCAGCGATGCCACGATCCTGTTCAGCCATATTCTGCCGGGAACGGTGTCGTCCATCGTGGTCTATTTCACGATGCGTATCGGGTTGTCGATAATTTCGGCGGCCAGCCTGTCGTTTCTGGGGCTGGGCGCGCAGCCGCCCACGCCGGAGTGGGGCGCGATGCTCAACGAAGCCAGGGCGGATATGGTGATTGCCCCCCACGTCGCCATCTTCCCGAGTCTGGCGATCTTCCTGACCGTGCTGGCGTTTAATCTGTTAGGGGATGGACTGCGCGACGCGCTGGATCCGAAAGTGAAAGGATAATTCGAGAGGGATTGTGATCCCCTCTCCCGGTGGGAGAGGGGCAGGGTAAGGGCAGAAATTACACCCGGCTTCCCCACAGGTCATACTCATCGGCGTTTTCAACTTTTACACGAATGATATCACCCGGTTTCACGTTGGTTTCGCCGTTCAGGTAGACCGCGCCGTCGATTTCAGGGGCGTCCGCCATGCTGCGGCCGATGGCGCCTTCTTCGTCCACCTCATCGATAACGACCAGCACTTCACGGCCCACTTTCTCCTGCAGACGTTCGGCAGAGATCCGCTGTTGCAGCTGCATGAAACGGTTCCAGCGCTCCTCTTTTACCTCTTCCGGCACCTGATCCGCCAGTTCGTTAGCGGTCGCGCCGTCCACCGGGCTGTATTTGAAGCAGCCTACGCGATCCAGACGGGCTTCTTTCAGGAAGTCGAGCAGCATCTGGAAATCTTCTTCGGTTTCACCCGGGAAGCCAACGATAAAGGTCGAACGCAGGGTCAGGTCCGGGCAGATCTCACGCCACTGCTTGATGCGCGCCAGCTGGCGGTCAACGGAGCCAGGGCGTTTCATCAACTTCAGAATGCGCGGGCTGGCATGCTGCAGCGGAATATCCAGGTACGGCAGGATTTTGCCTTCCGCCATCAGCGGGATCACATCGTCAACGTGCGGATACGGGTAGACGTAGTGCAGACGCGTCCAGATACCCAGTTTCGCGAGCTGTTCACACAGGCCGACCATGCTGGTTTTCACCGGTTCGCCGTTGTGGAAGCCTGAACGGTGCTTGACGTCAACGCCATAGGCGGAGGTGTCCTGCGAAATCACCAGCAGCTCTTTCACGCCAGCATCGGCCAGACGTTTAGCTTCGGCCAGCACCTCGCCAATCGGACGGCTCACCAGATCGCCACGCATGGACGGAATGATGCAGAAGGTGCAGCGGTGGTTGCAGCCTTCGGAAATCTTCAGGTAGGCATAGTGGCGTGGGGTCAGCTTCACGCCCTGCTCCGGCACCAGGCTCAGGAACGGATTGTGCTTTGGTTTTGGCACATAGTGGTGCACATGTTCCAGCACCTGCTCGTAGCTGTGCGGACCGGTGATCTCAAGAACCTTCGGGTGCACTTCGCGGATTTGATCCACTTTGGCACCCAGGCAGCCGGTCACAATCACTTTACCGTTTTCCGTCAGCGCTTCACCAATGGCTTCGAGCGACTCCTGAACCGCGCTATCGATAAAACCGCAGGTATTCACAATCACCATGTCGGCGTTGTCGTAGCTTGGCACCACGTCATAGCCTTCGGTACGAAGTTCGGTCAGGATGCGTTCAGAATCCACCAGGTTTTTCGGGCAGCCGAGGGAGACGAAGCCAATCTTCGGCGGGTGCGTAACATTGCTCATAGGTTAAAAATTCATCAATTATGGAGTTATCAGGGCGGGATTTTACAGCGTATCGCGGGCGATTTATACACTCTTTGCGGGGCAGATGACGCTCCCGAACGTTGTTACATTGTAAAGAATGTTAATCAGTTACGATTTATTGATCTCATACATTACATTGTACAAAAAATAACCTTATGCTCATTATGCAACATGGCTGACAGAGGAGGAAAAAGCATGTCCGTTGACAGACTGAAGCGCGATCTGCTGAACAAGCTGATCAATGCCCGCATCGACCTTGCCGCCTATCTGCAGTTAAGAAAAGCGAAAGGTTATATGTCAGTCAGCGAAAGCGAACATCTGCGTGATAATCTGTTTGAACTGTGCAATTTCATGCGTGAAAAAGCCCCGATCCTGAAAATGGAGTACGACGAGAGCGAACTGATTGCCCTGCGTCGTGCCGCCGAAATGCTCACCGCAGCAGGGGTATGCCTGATGACCGGACGTCATGACTGCCCAACGTTTATCGCCGTTAACGCAGAGAAGCTCGAAAACTGCCTGACTACGATCTCGCTATGCATTATGTGTCTGAACGAGCACGCGAAGCTCGAACAGCACTAAGCCCCGGGGGAGGCAACTCCCCCTTCTGATTAAGCTTTTGTAAAAGTGGTAACGCGCCCGGACGTTGTGGCTAATCTTTATGCCATATGCTGATAAAGGAGCGCGTTATGCATCGATCCTCGTTGATTTTCCTGCCTGCGTTATTTTTCCCCGTCTCGCTCCTGGCTGCGCCCAGTGCGGTTAAGGTTGAGGTGCTGCAAAACCGACTCGATCACCCCTGGTCGATGGCCTTTCTGCCCGACAACAAAGGCCTGCTTGTTACCCTGAAGGGGGGCCAGCTTAAACACTGGCAGGCCGGGAAGGGGTTATCCGATCCCATCGTCGGTGTGCCAAAGGTATGGGCGAACGGCCAGGGCGGACTGCTGGACGTAGCGCTGGCCCCGGATTTTGACACATCGCGCCGGGTGTGGCTGAGCTACGCCGAAGCGGGTCAGGACGGAAAAGCGGGCACGGCGGTGGGCTACGGCAGGTTGAGCGACGATCTTTCGCGCATTGAAGCCTTCCAGGTGGTCTTCCGCCAGATGCCGAAACTCTCCACCGGTAACCATTTTGGTGGCCGGCTGGTGTTTGACGGTAAAGGCTATTTATTCATCGGCCTTGGCGAGAACAACCAGCGCGCAACGGCGCAGGATCTCGACAAACTGCAGGGCAAAGTGGTTCGCCTGACCGAAGAGGGTAAAGTCCCGCCTGATAACCCCTTTGTGAACACCGCCGGCGCACGGCCTGAAATCTGGTCCTATGGCATTCGCAACCCACAGGGCATGGCGATGAACCCGTGGAGCGACACGCTGTGGCTTAATGAGCACGGCCCACGCGGCGGGGATGAGATTAATATCCCGGAAAAAGGCAAAAACTACGGCTGGCCGCTGGCTACGCACGGTATTAACTACAGCGGCCTGAAGATCCCGGAGGCCAAAGGCGAGCACGTCGAAGGCACGGAAAAACCGCTGTTCGTCTGGAAAGTCTCCCCCGCGGTAAGCGGCATGGCGTTCTATAACAGCGACGTTTTCCCGCAGTGGAAAAACAGGCTGTTCATCGGGGCGCTGAAAGAGAAAGACGTTATCGTGCTGAACGTTGATGGCAACAAGGTGACGGAAGAGGGACGGATCCTGGGGGACAGAGATCAGCGTATTCGCGACGTGCGCGTCGGGCCGGATGGTTATCTGTACGTCCTGACCGACGAGACGGACGGGCAACTGCTGAAAGTCAGCCCGTCCGGCGGGTGATCAGCTTACCGGGATCATCACGGTTTTACGGTACGCCGGGCGCTCGCTGAGCTGCGCGAGCCAGCGCTCAAGGTGCGGGCGCGGCGTCCATTTAAGCCCCAGGTTGGTCAGGTTCCAGACGAACGGCGCAACGGCAATGTCGCCTGTGCCAAAGGCATCGCCGGAGAACCAGGCGTGTTGAGAAAGCTCGTCGTCCATCATGGCGAACAGCCCTTCGCAGGCGTCCTGCGCGGCGTGAATGGCAGGGTAATCGCGCTCGGGTTCTGGCGTGCGCACAAGGCCCATCAGGATCACGCGGTGGGTCGGGGAGAGCGTCTGGTTCGCCCAGTCCATCCATTTTTCACCCTGCGCACGGCTGGCGGGGTTTTCAATCCACAGACGGCTCTGGCCGTACTGGGCGGCCAGATACCGCACGATAGTATTCGACTCCCAGAGCGTGACGCCGGTCTCTTCATCGCGCAGCAACGGCACCAGGCCATTCGGGTTCATGGCGAGATACTCGGCCTCTTTATTCACCCCAAACTGCAAACCTGCCATCACCTGCTCAAACGGTAAATCCAGCTCTTCCAGCGTCCACAGAACTTTCTTCACGTTGGTCGAGTTGTTCCTGCCCCACAGCGTAATCATTGTTATTCCCCAAATAGTCAAACCTGAGAGTCGCCATGGTGAGATAAACCTAACAATTACGCAACAGAAGAGAAAAAAATCCCGTGAATCGAAGCGTATCCGTCGGGTATTGCATAAACTTTAAAAACTTTACCTGGTTGAGGTTTCCTTAACAGTTGTAGTGCGCTATTACTCATCGCTTGTTGCGACACGGTGATGTGACGTAATTTTTAGAATGGACACTCGGGTGGCATTTATGACGCTAAAAACTTCTTCTCTGCGCAGCCTGGCGGCGGGCTCTGCGCTTCTTTTCCTTTTTGCACCCACGCTCTATGCGGCGGAACAGGCGGCGCCCGAAGCGCCTCCGGTTGATGCGCGTGCCTGGATCTTAATGGATTACGCCAGTGGTAAAGTGCTGGCGGAAGGGAACGCCGACGAAAAACTCGATCCTGCCAGCCTGACCAAACTGATGACCAGCTATGTGGTGGGTCAGGCGCTGAAGGCCGGAAAAATTAAGCTCGATGACATGGTGACCGTCGGGAAAGACGCGTGGGCAACCGGTAACCCGGCGCTGCGCGGTTCATCAGTGATGTTCCTGAAACCGGGCGATCGGGTATCGGTCTCCGACCTGAACAAAGGGGTGATTATCCAGTCAGGCAACGATGCCTGTATTGCGCTGGCGGATTACGTAGCGGGCAGCCAGGACTCCTTTATCGGCCTGATGAATGGCTATGCGCAAAGGCTGGGTCTGACCAACACCACCTTCAAGACCGTTCACGGTCTGGACGCGCCGGGGCAGTTTAGTACCGCGCGTGATATGGCGCTGCTGGGCAAAGCACTGATCCACGACGTGCCGGAAGAGTACGCCATCCACAAAGAGAAAGAGTTTACCTTCAATAAGATCCGCCAGCCGAACCGTAACCGTCTGCTGTGGAGCAGCAACGTGAACGTCGACGGCATGAAGACCGGCACGACGGCAGGTGCGGGTTATAACCTGGTGGCGTCCGCCACGCAGGGCGATATGCGCCTGATTTCGGTCGTGCTTGGCACCAAAACCGACCGCATTCGCTTTAACGAATCGGAAAAACTGCTGACCTGGGGCTTCCGCTTCTTCGAAACCGTCACGCCAATCAAGCCGGATGCGACGTTCATCAGCCAGCGCGTCTGGTTTGGCGATAAGCGCGAGGTGAATCTTGGCGCGGGCGAAGCGGGTTCGGTGACCATTCCTCGCGGTCAGCTGAAAAACCTGAAAGCCAGCTATACCCTGACCGATCCGCAGCTGACTGCGCCGCTTAAAAAGGGCCAGGTTGTCGGGACGATTGATTTCCAGCTGAACGGTAAATCCATTGAGCAGCGTCCGCTGATCGTCATGGAGGCGGTCGAAGAGGGCGGCTTCTTCAGCCGGATGTGGGACTTTGTATTAATGAAATTCCACGGATGGTTTGGCAGCTGGTTTAGCTAAGGGTTTGCCGGGTGGCGTTGCGTTAACCCGGCCTGCAACGGCTCGAACCCAGGCCGGGTAAGGCGAAGCCGCCATCCGGCGAACCAGAGTGTGTTGCGGCCTGATGCCCTCACCCCAACCCTCTCCCACGGGGAGAGGGGGAAAACACGGGCCCGTAGGCCGGGTAAGGCGAAGCCGCCACCCGGCGAACCAGAGTGTATTGCGGCCTGATCCCCTCACCCCAACCCTCTCCCACGGGGAGAGGGGTGAAAACACGGGCCCGTAGGCCGGGTAAGGCGAAGCCGCCACCCGGCGAACCAGAGTGCGTTGCGGCCTGATGCCCTCACCCCAACCCTCTCCCACGGGGAGAGGGGGAAAGCACGCACCCGGTAAAACCTCAATACATCAACTTCACCTGCTGCGTTTTCGCGCAGGCCACGATGTCATCATCCGGGCGGCAGTCGCTGACGATGGCGTCAAACTGTGCCAGCTCGCCCATTCTCGCCGGACGCACCTTGCCAAATTTACTGTGATCCACCACCAGCACGTGGTACTGCGCTGCATTGAGCGCCCAGTGCTTCACCGGCAGTTCTTCCAGGTTAAAGCAGGTCGCCCCCTGGCGCACATTGACGCCCGCCGCGGAATAAAACGCGATATCCGGGCAGACATTACTCAGCGTGTCGTGCAGGTTAAGCGGCTTGAAGATGGCGTTGCTGGCATGGAACTCGCCACCGCAGAGGATAACCCGGCACTCGGGTTTCTCCTGTAACGCCAGAAAGGTGTTCAGGGAATAACAGACCGCCGTGAAGGGGATGGCACTGTCGATGGCTTCGATGATCCACGGCGTGGTGGTGCCACAGTCAAAAAACAGGGTTTGATGCGGCTGGACCAGGGAGGCGGCAAGCCTTGCGGCCCGGCGTTTCTCTTCAACCAGGCGCGTTTTTTGATCGCTTATCAGATAGTGGCTGGCGCTGCGGGGTTCCAGGACAATGTACCCACCCAGCAGCACCACGGGCGCGCTGTTGCTGTTCAGGTCACGACGAATGGTCATCTCTGAAACGCCAAGCAGCGTGGCGGCCTCTTTGAGATGCAGCTTATCACTGCGCTTCAGCGCCTGTAGCAGCTGGGCTATGCGGTCATCGCGGCGTGTTTCCATAGATCCTCGGGCTGAAAAAGTGAACCCCCGCAGGGCGGGGGTTCAAGTGTAACCTGTCAGCGCGGGGTTAGTCACGTATCCAGCCTTTACGGATCGGCAGCGCGAAGAGGGTACGGTACACCCCAGACAGCCCGCGATGCAGCGCCGGACCAAAGAGGCTCCAGAGAATAGCCGCGCTGACGCAGCCAATCAGCCCGACCAGGAACCCGCCGACCATATCCAGCGGCCAGTGCACGCCAAGATAGACGCGAGACCAGGCGATAGCGAGCGCCATGGCCATCAGCAGCGCACCGGACCACAGGCGGTGCCAGAACAGGAACGCCAGCGCAAAGGTGAAGATCACCGTGCCGTGGTCGCTCGGGAAGGAGTCGTCCGGGGCGTGATGCAGGAAGTTATAGCCGACGTGATCGACAAACGGACGGTCGTGCGGGAAGGCGTGGCCGAGCAAATAGCTTGTCACCACGCTGACGCCGATAGCCATCGCCACTTTGATCACCAGCTGGCGCTGCGCATCGACCTGCTTGCGCGGCCCCCACAGCCACAGAATAACGGCCAGCGCGGGCACTATGCTTATCACATCGCGCGCGATAAAGGTGGCAAAATCGATCATCCACGCCGGGGAAGCGGGGGTGGCGTTAATCAGATAGAACAGACTGTAATTTAGATTTTCTAACATACCCTCGTCACTCTTTTGCAAACCAGGTAGAAACCAGCCCGTAGACGGCCACCTGAGAAAACCAAACCCACCACCCGGCCCACAGGTTGTGAGAGAAAAAATGCGCGCCGCGCATAACCTGCCCGTAGCCCATCGCCAGCCCGGCAATCACGCCCAGTGCGACACAGGCCCAGGCCAGTCGCGGACGTTCGCGCCAGAAGGCAAAAAACAGCCCCATCAGCATAAAGCCGCTCGATGCATGCCCGCCGGGGAAACAGCGCCCGGGGCCGCTGCCCTCAGGCACCGCGCTAAACAGCGGGTACGAAAGCGCTTTTCCGCCGTACTCCACCAGGTCCCACGGGCAGCTGTGGTGGCTTATGCTTTTCAGCGCACCGACCACCAGCGCACCCAGCCCCATCAGCAGGGCGGCAGTGACCAGCCGGGTATTGCGTTGCCAGGCCCCGATAATCAGCGCCAGCGCGCCAGCCGCAATCGCAATGTATTTCGCCAGCCGGTGGTTGAGCAGATCCAGCAGGTGATTTTGCTGTAGCGGAAAACCGTGTGTCGCCGCGTCATACCAAAAGCCGGTGATCCATTTGTCGAGCGTTTCATCGCGAGACAGCCAGATAAACAGCACCGCGAGGATTAACAGCACGAAAAGCTGATAACCATAAAAGCGTACCGGTAATCGGTAAAGGGATTTAGTCTTATCTGTCTGTAAGTTAGATAATTCTGAAGGGCTGACGCCGTGTGCCATAGTCAAGGTCATTAACGGGAAAAAAGGCTATCTTAAAGGGGGCAACTTAAGGAAACCTTAAACGACAACGATACGTGCTTTATTTCTGTTTCGTCTCGATTATTTACTATCTCAGGCTGCGGCAATTCATTACACTCATCGCGATTTTTTCTTTATAAAGAGATGGCATGTTAAACCGTTCTTCTTCCGGTAACCGTCTGGGTCGTCAGGCGTTACTTTTCCCTCTGTGTCTGGTGCTCTACGAATTCTCTACCTATATCGGCAACGATATGATCCAGCCCGGGATGCTGGCCGTTGTCGAACAGTACAACGCAGGTATTGAATGGGTGCCGACCTCCATGACCGCCTATCTGGCTGGCGGCATGTTTCTGCAGTGGCTTTTGGGGCCGCTGTCGGATCGTATTGGCCGCCGTCCGGTGATGTTGACCGGCGTGGTGTGGTTTATCGTGACCTGCCTCGCCACGCTGCTCGCGCAAAACATCGAGCAATTTACCCTGCTGCGCTTCCTGCAGGGGGTGAGCCTGTGCTTTATCGGCGCGGTGGGCTATGCCGCCATTCAGGAATCGTTTGAAGAGGCGGTCTGTATCAAAATTACGGCGCTGATGGCTAACGTCGCGCTGATTGCGCCGCTGCTCGGGCCGTTGGTGGGGGCGGCGTGGGTACACGTGGCACCGTGGGAAGGCATGTTTGTGCTTTTCGCCTTGCTTGCCGCCATCTCCTTCTTTGGCCTGCACCGCGCCATGCCCGAAACCGCTACGCGCCTGGGGGAGAAGCTCTCCCTGAAAGAGCTGGGCTGGGATTACAAACTGGTTCTGAAGAACGTCCGCTTTGTGGCGGGTGCGCTGGCGACGGGCTTTGTTAGCCTGCCGCTGCTGGCGTGGATTGCCCAGTCACCGGTCATTATCATCAGCGGCGAGCAGCTCAGCAGCTACGAGTATGGCCTGCTGCAGGTGCCGATTTTTGGCGCGCTGATTTTGGGTAACCTGGTGCTGGCCCGCCTGACCGCGCGCCGCACCGTGCGGTCGCTGATCGTTATGGGCGGCTGGCCGATTGCGGCAGGGCTGATGGTGGCGGCGGTTGCAACGGTTGCGTCCTCCCATGCCTACCTGTGGATGACGGCGGGGCTGAGCATTTATGCCTTCGGGATTGGCCTGGCGAACGCCGGTCTGGTGCGTCTGACGCTGTTTGCCAGCGAGATGAGTAAAGGCACGGTGTCCGCCGCAATGGGCATGTTGCAGATGCTCATCTTCACCGTGGGAATTGAAGTGAGCAAGCACGCCTACGCTTTCGGCGGCAATGGGCTGTTCAGCCTGTTCAACCTCGCGAACGGTCTGCTGTGGGTGGGGCTGATGGTGGTATTCCTGAAAGATAAACGCGTCGGCAGCTCGTTACAGCCGTAAGCGAGTTGTCCTCTCCGTGCAGGAGAGGGCCTCAACTCAGTTAAACGGCGCTTCCCCGTTCAACGCTTTTTCAATGATATCCAGCACGCCTTCCTCGTTATTATTCGGGGCCTCGTAGCGGGCGACGGCCTTGATGTGCGGTCCGGCATTGGCCATTGCAAAGCTGTAGCCCGACTGGCGCAGCATTTCCACATCGTTGCCGCTGTCACCAAAGGCCAGCACTTCGCTGTCCTCAATGCCCCAGCGCTGTTGCAGGATCTGCAAACCATTCGCCTTGTGCACGCCCGGGATAATCAGGTCGATACTGCCGTGGCCGGTGGTCACCGGCACCATAATGTCGTTGAGCTTTTCATGCAGCAGGGCCTGAATGCGCGGGATCTCGTCATCGGAGACGTTAAGCCCGAACTTGAAGAAGATATCGTTCAGGTTGCCAAAATGGCTGACCTTCTCCAGACGGTGATAGTATTTCGCCGCGATGTCGTGGAAGGCGTCGTTATACTCTTTTAGCGTGTAGGCGCTGCTTTTGCCGCAGGCGATAATCTCAATCCCCACAACGTCGTTAAGCACGGCGGCGACGGTATCAAAGTGTTCTTTCGACAGTTCGCCGTTAAAGACATCTTCCCCGGCGCAGACGACCCAGCCGCCGTTCTCGGCCACAAAGGCAATCTCGTGGGCGATCTCCGGGAAAAAGGAGATCAACTGGTAGTATTGATTCCCGCTGGCCACCGCAAAGCGGATGCCCTGGGCTTTCATACGCGCATACTGCGCCAGAAAACGCGGCCGGTTATAGGTTTTGGCATCGCTCAGGAAGGTTCCATCCATGTCTACTGCAATCAGCTTAACGCTCATATCCATTCTCCAGTGTCTGTTCTGCTTCCGGTTTTGCGACCGCACGCGCCACCAGTGCGGCAATAATCACTAACCCTAACACCACCAGCATCGCGCTGCGCAACCCGTAGTGCTCACCCAGGAAGCCGAGCAGCGGCGGCCCCACCAGGAAGGCGAGATAGCCGGTGGTCGCCACCACGCTGACCCGCGTTGGCGCGTCCGGGCCGGTATCGCTGGCGGCAGAAATGGTCAGCGGGAAGCCGAGCGAGGCGCCCAGGCCCCAGAGGATAACCGAGACACCGGCAATCCAGTCGACATCCACAAAGATGATCATCGCAATGCCTAACCCGCCCAGCAGGGCGCTGGCGCGAACCACCGCCACGCGGCTGTAACGGTCGATAAACCAGCCGCCGGTAAAGCGCCCGACCGTCATGCCGAGCGTAAATCCGGCATAAATCAGCGAGCCGGAGGTGGGGCTGAAGCCGTGACCGTCAACCATCAGCAGCGGCAGCCAGTCGTTGGCGGAGCCTTCGGCGAAGGCCATGGCCAGCACCACCACGCCGATGAGCATGAGCTGAATATCGCGATAGAACGGCAGCCCTTTCGCCGCAGATTTTTGCTCCCCGGTCGAGTTCTTGCCCGTACCGTCGGGTATGGCCCGGATGCCGGTCAAAATGGGGATAATGCATACCAGCGCCGCCAGCAAAATATGCAGATTCGCCGCAATGCCAAACGCCGTCAGCGCCATGCCAACGCCCGCGCCCGCCAGCGTGCCGAGGCTGTAAAAGCCGTGCATCATCGGCAGCACCGTTTTGTTCACTTCGCGCTCAACGGCTGCCCCCTCGACGTTGATCGCCACTTCCGCCGCGCCGAAGCTGCCGCCAAAGACCGTCAACCCCAGCGCAAACATCAGCGGAGAAGCAAACCACAGCGCCACGCTCAGGACCACCATGCCCAGCACCGCGCAGCACATGGTGGTGCGGATCACCGCCCGCGTGCCAAAGCGCTTCACCAGCCAGGCGGAGCACAGAATACCGCTCATGGAACCAATCGACAGACCGAACAGTACGATGCCCATCTCCGCGGTTGAGACGGATAAGATGTCGCGGATAGCGGGCGTACGTGTCGCCCAAGAGGCCATCAGCAGCCCGGGAATAAAGAAGAACATAAACAGCGCCCACATGCGTAGCTGCAGGGCTTTACGAGGGGAGGTCAGCGTCATTGGGTTAGCACCAGAAGTACAACAATAGCGACAACACTAGCAAGTTTGTGTACATTTGTACATAAACTACATGAGGTATTTATGAGCAGACCCCCCAACGATCCTCATCGCCGCGAGAAAATCCTCCAGGCGACCCTGGATACCATTGCAGAGCACGGGATCCACGCCGTCACGCACCGTAAAATCGCCAGCTGCGCAGGCGTGCCGCTGGGGTCGATGACCTACTATTTCGACGGCAAGGAGCCGCTGCTGGAGGAGGCGTTTACGTGGTTTACGCGGAAGATGTCGCAGCAGTATCGGGATTACTTTGCCGGGGTCAGCGGGCCGGAGATGGCGTGCGAGTCCATCACAACCTTAATCCACAGTTCGGAAGTGACCACGCCGCACAACATGGCGCTGATGTACCAGCTGTACGCCTTTATGAACCGTAGCGCGGCGCTGAAAACCGTGATGCAGGACTGGATGAAAATGAGCCAGACCACGCTTGAACAGTGGTTTGATCCGGCGACGGCCCGCGCGCTGGATGCGTTTATCGAGGGGATGACGCTGCACTACGTTACCGACAGAGTACCGTTAACGCGGGAGGAGATCCGCACGATGGTGGGGAGAATTGCAGGCGAGGGGAGCCGCACGGCCCTGCGCTAAACGGCAGGGCCAGTCGGGACTATTTCCTGCGAATTTTGTTTCCCGACGCGTCGACGACCGCTTCGCCGTCCTCTTTGGTAAACGCCGCGCGCTGCGGATCGGGTAAAATATCCAGCATGCGTTCAGAAGGGCGGCACAGGCGCGTTCCCAGCGGGGTCACGACAATCGGGCGATTGATGAGGATCGGGTATTTCAGCATGAAATCAATCAGCTGTTCGTCGCTGAACTGCCCATCGGCAAGCCCGAGTTGCGCATAGGGCTCGACGTTCGTGCGCAGTAAATCGCGTACCGAGATGCCCATGTCCGCGATCAGCTTACACAGCGTTTCGCGCGACGGCGGCGTGTCGAGATACAAGACGATCTCGGGTTCATAACCGCTGTTGCGGATCATCTCGAGAGTATTGCGCGAGGTACCGCAGTCCGGGTTATGGTAGAGGGTGATGTGGCTCATATCGGTTACTCATTGCAGTGTAAAAGAGAGTCGTAACGCCAGCGCGGCGAGCGTCACGAACAATACGGGCACGGTCATGATGATGCCCGTTCGGAAATAATAGCCCCAGGCGATCGACATATTTTTCTGCGCCAGCACGTGCAGCCAGAGCAGCGTCGCCAGGCTGCCGATCGGCGTGATTTTGGGGCCCAAATCGCAGCCAATCACGTTGGCATAAATCATCGCTTCTTTGATCACCCCGGACGCGGTACTGCCCTCAATCGACAGGGCGCCAATCAGCACCGTCGGCATATTGTTCATCACCGAAGACATGAAGGCGGTAATAAAGCCGGTGCCCATCGCGGTGGCCCAGAGTCCATGCTGGCCCAGCACAGACAACACGCCGGATAAGGAGTCCGTCAGCCCGGCATTGCGCAGACCATAAACCACCAGATACATTCCCAGCGAGAAGACGACGATTTGCCACGGTGCCCCGCGGAGCACTTTGCCGGTATTGATCGCCTGTCCGCGTTTCGCCACGGCAAATAAAATCAACGCGCCCGATGCCGCGATGGCGCTGACGGGAATGCCGAGCGGCTCAAGTACAAAGAAGCCGATCAGCAGCAGAAGCAGCACGACCCAGCCCGTTCTGAAGGTGGCGACATCGTGGATGGCAAGGGCGGGCTGGCGAAGTTTCGCCAGCTCGTAGGTCGGCGGGATCTCTTTGCGAAAGAACAGGTGCAGCATCGCCAGCGTGGCGGCGATGGCCGCGATATTCACCGGGACCATGACCGCAGCGTATTCGCTGAAGCCCAGCGTGAAGAAATCTGCCGAGACGATGTTAACCAGGTTTGAGACAATTAACGGCAGGCTTGCGGTGTCGGCAATAAACCCCGCCGCCATCACAAAGGCGAGGGTGGCCTGTTTGCTGAAGCCCAGCGCCAGCAGCATCGCGATGACGATAGGCGTTAATATCAGCGCAGCGCCGTCGTTGGCGAACAGCGCCGCCACCGCCGCGCCCAGCAAAACAATATAGGTAAACAGCAGCCGTCCCCGGCCGTTGCCCCAGCGGGCGATGTGCAGCGCCGCCCACTCAAAAAAGCCGGACTCATCCAGAAGAAGGCTGATGATAATGACGGCGATAAAGGTCGCTGTCGCGTTCCACACGATATTCCAGACCACCGGAATGTCGTTAATATGAACGACTCCGCTTACCAGCGCCAGCACGGCACCCAGCGTGGCGCTCCACCCGATACTTAGCCCTTTGGGCTGCCAGATGACCAGAACCAGCGTGAAGAGAAAAATAGCCCCTGCCAGCAACATCGTTTTACTCCGTTATATATGTTTTAGTGAATGTGTGAGTTCTGCTCAACACGAGCCCGCCCTGTTTTTGAGCTTCAGGCGGGTCTCCTCTCTCAGGCAGTTCCAGCTGCTGTCGATAATGGCGGCCGCCCACGCAGGAATGGCGGGTGACAATCGGTAATAGACCCACTTGCCCTCCTTGCGATCGAGCACCAGCCCGGACTCGCGCAGCAACGCCATATGACGCGAAATTTTAGGCTGCGACTCACCGGTCACCGCGCAAAGATCGCAGACGCACAGCTCGTCCGCTTCACGCAAAAGCATCACGATGGACAGCCGCGTTTGGTCTGAAAGAGCCTTGAAAAGGTGGACGGGGTGTTGCATTGGGAGTCCTGGGGGTTGGGTGATACATATATGGTTAAGCATATATGTTTGAGCGGGGGTAGGGAAGAGGTAAGCCAGATATAAAAACGCTCGATGCCAGGAGTAGCCCTGACCGGAGGCTTGCATGCGTGATTATTTAGATAACAGACAGACTTAAATAAAAAGCCCAAGAGTAAATTGTGCTGCCATTAAGCCGCCAATGGCAATTCTGATGTATTTATAATGTTTGATTTTCAAGCATAAAAAAGACAACAAAAAACCCATTTATGTAAACGGGTTAGTGAAAACAACGACTTGAAAGATAATCAATAAGTTAGGTTAGTGGTAAGGAGTGGCGATTACGGGGCAATGCCAACCGCTGCCGCCAATTTGTCGCCACTTGGCTCATAGTTATTTACCTTAAACGCCAAGGTCCACTCTCTTTGATCTGTTCGACTAATCCATCTTCTTCAAGTTCACGTAACAACGCTACAACCCAATATTGCTGATTCGAGCTTGTAGCCTTCGGTTTTGCTCCCCAATCGAAGCCACAAAGCTTGAACACTTCAGATTGTTTAATTCCTTTACCATTTTTTTGCCCATCAGGATGCTTTGCCAGAACAGCAAGTGCCAATTCTTTAGCTTTAGTACGAAGCTCTAAGCCCTGTTTCTGTAACTCATTCATAATCATATTTCTCTCATAATCTAGACCGCCCTAATATTACTCCCCAACTATCAGGCGCGCACATGAGTAGGGTTAATAGGTAACTGATCCATGGTTGCCAGGGGATTGAAGCGTAGGGCCGTTTCTAGGTGATCAGGTGCCAAGTGGGCATAGCGCATAGTCATTTTTATGTCGTGATGGCCAAGAATTTTCTGGAGCGCAAGGATGTTCCCGCCGGACATCATAAAGTGTGCTGCAAACGTATGGCGCAGGATGTGGGTAAGCTGTCCACGCGGAAGCACAATGGAGGTTTTGTCCATCACCGACAAAAACTGGAAGTAGCAATCTGTAAAGAACTTGAAACCATCCAGGGCAATGATTTCCTCGTACAACTCTTTGCTGATCGGGATACTGCGGTTCTTCTTGCCCTTGGTTCTGACGAAAGTGATCCGGTATTTGGTGACCTGAGAGCGCGTAAGATTGACTGCTTCACGCCAGCGTGCTCCTGTACTCAGGCAGATTTTAACGACCAGAGCGAGGAGAGCGCTTTGGCGTTGGCAGTCGTACAAAAGCTCGGTAATCTGTTCATGCGTCAGCCAGGCCATTTCCTTCTCGGCAATGGTGAACTTGCGAATGTTCTCCAATGGGTTTGGTGCTGTCCATTCGCCGAGCCGGGTCAACTCGCTAAATACTCCGCTAAGATAGCTTTGCTCTAGATTGATGGTTACCGGGCTGGCTCCTTTCTTCCACTTCTCGCTATAGTAGATTTCACCCGTCAGACGTCTATCACGGTAATGCGCGAACATTTTGGAACTGAGATCTGTTGCGAGGGGATTTCTGAGTGCATCGACCATCAGGAGCAACTTATCGTATACATGTTCGCCTGCGGTCAGAGATTTACCATGTAGTTTGAACCAGAGTTCAACGACGTCTTTCAGAGTTCGACGGTCTACCGATTCACCCAGCCAGGGCTTAGCCTCTGCCTCATCCATCGTGTGACGCTCAAAGGCCAATGCTTCGCCTTTGGTTGCGAACTGCTTACGCACACGACGCCCACTGCGTCCGGCGGGGTAGCATTCGCAAATCCATTTTCCTGTGTCGAGTTTTCGTACTGCCATAAAAAAGCCCTCATGTCTGAGGGCTAAATTTAACTGTCTATTTAAACAGGGGTCAATGTTTGTTTCCTGATATGCAATACATTTAAAAATGTAAGTTAGCTATGTACTGTAAATATTGATTATCTAATTCCTGTGAATTTGCATTTGCATTTGCATAGCTAGGTTGTTTTTGGGTTTTTATGGAATTATTGAATAAATGAGATAAATAATAAGAATCTGCACTTTTAGATGCAGCATATGTTCTTATTGCAGGGTTAGCATTCACATCAAGGTTAATTAAAGAAAATGATTTATGACAAAGAGTTAGTACACCATGAATCTTTTTCTTCAATTCATCCTCGTCACAGAAAGGCATAATTAACATAGCAATGCCATCGTAAGACTTATCCATAATCAATAGATTTTTAGAGTGATCAGGAATGGTGATGGATAAATTATGACATATTTTATTTAGATGATTATTGAGTTCATGAATAGAAAATAACTCTTCATGAAGAGTTGAAAAAGATTCTTGTTTGAATTTATAAATTATATCACTTAAACTTGTTATTTCATTTTCAATGGCTGCGGTTTTCTCAGTTAATCCCTCAGTGATGACACCGGCTTGATAAGAGGATTTTTCAAAAAGATAATTATATGTGAGGTATGGATCATTTATTTTATATTCAAACTCTTCACCTCCGGCATTAGCCTTTGTACTAGGTAGTTTCGAAAGTGCCTCAGTAATAAATTTATGATGAGAAAAAAAACCATCGGAAATGTTCTTCTTTTTTGTGGCTTCAATTTGGCTGGATGTTTGTATTGTTCTTTGTATATGTGCAACTATCGCAACCAAAGGAATAGATAAAGATAGAACTCCAATTGGGAATTTGAATATTTCTAAGAACTTATTATAGCCACTAGGACTTAGATCAAGTGTTATTAATGGATTTAGCCATAATGGGATGCATAGAATAAATGCAATTATTAGAGGAGCGCCTAATGCTAGCCTAAAGGGACCTTGCTGCGATAAACTGCCATCCGTAAATTCTAAAAATCTCATGATATATTATTTAAACCATCTTTAGTATTTGAGTGAAATTTAAAATTAGCACCATCAAAATTAGCCATTGTTACTTATTTTAAACAAGTCATTATTATTTGCGCCAATATTTTAATATCTGACAACGCGCATTCATATGTCCGATTTCCACCTTCGACAATAACACGCGCATTTGGTAGGCGGGTTAGCGTTCTAATTTGAACTTCCCCATCAACGCTCACAACCCATTTTCCATCACGAATTTCGCTAAAGTTCTTATCGCAGAGAAATTCTACGTTTCCATCCGCAACGACAAAAGGATTGTCTAAATTTTTTGGCAGAAAGGACTTGTCAAAAATATATGAACCATCATTTTGCAACTCACCTTTAGTTAAATTCTGCTTTGGGATTTCTAAGGTGTTCACATTATGTGAACTTTTAGCGTTGCCTTCTCCAGTTGCTAGCCATTTTAGTTGTATGCCTGTTTCAAGAGCGCATTGGATAACCCATTCAGCAGGGAATGAATCGCGCATATAGCGTGTTGCAAGTGTGCTCTTAGATATTCCTAAATGGTCACACAAAGCTTGCCTTGTTTTGAAACCATAGGCTTCAACCATACGCTCTATGGCACCACGCCCGCCTTTTTCTAGATTCATGGTCACTCCACGTGAACTTTTATCTTGACGATTTCATGATGTGATCGTATGTTTATCGTGTTCACAAAATACAAACGATCAGTATTCATCCTGATTAATCATTGCTAAATGAGGAATGTTGCATCATGAGACCTAACATTTCAATCACTCTCATCACCCCCCACGTCACTATCGAAAGATATAGTGAACTCACTGGGTTATCTATCGACACCATCAACGATATGCTTGCAGATGGGCGTTTGGTTCGTCATCGCCTACGAAAGGACAAAAAGCGTGAAAAAGTGATGATTAACATCGCTGCGATGACTGTCGATGCCCTTTCTGATTGCAACGTGACTGTCAACTAGTTCCATTTTGAAACTTCACGGAGCAACTGACTATGTTTGACTATCGCATATCAAAACATCCCCATTTCAATGAAGCCTGCCGGACGTTCGCTTTACACCACAACATGGCGAAGCTAGCAGAACGCGCTGGCATGAATGTCCAGACTCTACGCAACAAGCTAAACCCGGAACAACCTCACCAGCTTACTGCACCGGAAATCTGGCTGCTAACCGATCTCACAGAGGACTCAACCCTGGTTGATGGCTTCCTGGCGCAAATTCATTGCCTGCCGTGTGTACCGACCAATGAAGTCGCACGAGAGAAAATTCCTCAGTATGTCCTGAAAGCCACTGCAGAAATCGGTCGTGTCGCTGCGAGTGCGGTTTCTGGTGTCCAGTTAAATGCGACCACCCGCCGTCAGGTTGTCGAAAGCGTCAACTCCGTTACTCGGCTGATGGCTCTTACCGCTATTTCACTGCAGGCGCGTTTACAGGCCAACCCTGCAATGGCAAGTGTCGTCGATACCGTGACGGGTCTTGGCTCTTCTTTTGGGCTGAGCTGAGGTGTTTATGTTGAATAACGAACCTTCATTCGCATCACTGCTGGTTAGGCAAAGCCCGGCAATGCATTACGGTCATGGCTGGATTTACTTACCTGACGGGAAAAAGTGGCATCCGTGTATTGAATTGTCTCCCCGGCAGCAGGCTGTCCGGGGAACTGGCAAAAAGAGTTTGCTGCAACGTCTAAGTATTAACGTGGCAGGCAACCTGCAAACCAGGCGAAAAGCTTTTCCTGGACGCTGAGCTTAGTGTCATCAGGCCGACCACATACAATAGCAGCTCTTTTGTAGGCTGGATTTAACAAAGAACCGAAAGGTGCGGAATCAGAGTGATGCAGCATTTTCAACTTTTGTGCAATCAATTCCGGGGTCAGTTCATCCCCTGCATAAAGCAATTCCCCGTACTGGCGGCTTTGTACGCTAGCACGTTCGGAAATAATAGCTGGTTGCCACACAAGTTGAATTGTCGCGATAACGACTACAGGCAAAGCGAACAACCATTCCAGATCAGTGTCCGCAAACACAGCAGTACCGCTAATAAGCTGAATGGCTGTCATCAATTTGTCAGCTCTACCGTGAAGCGTTGCCGTCATAACCTCAAGGTAATAACTGTAATGCAGTTGGAAGTATTCGGAGCTTTGTTTAGTCATGCCGGAATCCTATTTTTTATCCTGTCCCGGCGCTGGTTGAGGTGCAGGGGCAGGGCGAGGCAATACGTGGAAGTTGTCAGAGTCTGACATCAGGTTTCTCCTTCGATGGGTAGATGATTGTTGGCGCAAATAGTCTACCACTAAGGCACGTGCCGGGCGTGCATAAAAATCCCCGGCATCACTTTAAACATTCTTTGGTTCAGTGGGTTATGTGGATGTTTAACCATCTAAGTTCAGGTCGCTATTGAGGTTAATTAATGGCTATAGAAGGTAACACGGCGACAGTTCCGCTTAGTCCCGGTCAGCGCCTGAATGGGCTGAACCACATAGCGGAGCTGAGAGCAAAAGTGTTTGGTCTGAATATTGAGCACGAGCTGGAACGTTTTATTAATGAGATGCGCGATCCCCGCGACATTAATCATAAACAGAATGAGAGGGCACTGGCCGCCATATTCTTCATGGCAAAAATTCCGGCAGAACGTCACAGCGTCAATATTAATGAGCTGACCACTGACGAAACGCGGGAGTTGATTAAAGCAATGAATCATTTTCGTGCAGTAGTGAGCTTATTTCCCAAACGGCTAACCATGCCGAACTAACCCAAAACAGAAATTAATGGCGTAAACCCGCCGGGCATTCTTTTGCCCAAATTCAGGAGAAATGATTATGCGAAATAGTGAAACGCGTACCACCAAAACCGGACCGGATGATGCCGGTTTATTCCAGCTGTTTAACGAGACACGCCTGGATGAGCGTAAAAGCTGTGCCTTTGCCGTTTCCATCCGCATGGAGGCACTGGCGCTCCACATCCTGCAAAAGGAAATGACCGGAATTGAGGCGGCAGAACTGCTGCGCCGGGAAGTTGCTCGTTATGAAGCTGAATCACTCGGGGACTGGCACTAATGGCTGATTCCATGGATCTCGTACAGCAGCGCGTCGAAGAAAACCTGCAGCGCCATATTCACAATGCCCGGGCACGAAATCCGGGTATCGCTCGCGTGCTTTGCATCGACTGTGAAGCACCAATCCCAGCGGCGCGCAGACAAGCTATTCCGGGCGTACAGTGCTGCGTGACTTGCCAGGAAATTGCTGAGCTGAAAGGTAAACATTACAGCGGTCGTGCTGTATGAACATCATCGATCCGCGTTGCTTCGGTATCAGCACTATTAACAGCATCAGTATCTCAGGGGGCAAGGATAGCCTTGCTCAGTGGTTACGGGCCATTGAAAACGATGTTCCTCATATCTCTGTCTTTGCTGATACGGGCCATGAGCATCCTCAGACGATGGACTACCTGGAATATCTGGAATCGCGGCTGGGTAAAGTTATTCGTGTAAAAGCGGATTTCACTCGCCAGATTGAAGGCAAGCGTAAATTCATTGCTGAAAAATGGCCTGTTTCTTTGGTTGAGGAATGCGGCATGTCTCCTGATGAGGCCGCAGAACGTATCCATCGCGCACTAGAAATTCTTAAACCAACTGGCAATCCGTTTCTTGACTTGTGCATGTGGAAAGGGCGATTCCCGTCCACAAAGGCTCGTTTCTGCACATTTGATTTGAAGCATGAGCCTGTACGTACTCAGGTGATTGTTCCTGCATTAGATGAATATGACGAGGTTATCAGCTGGCAGGGAGTGAGGGCGCAGGAATCGCCAGCGCGTGCATTGCTTCCGGACTGGGAGGAAGATGCGGATAATACTCCTGGCCTTCATGTTTATCGCCCGATCCTCAACTGGCAGCATGAAGATGTGTTCGCCATTGCCAAACGTCATGGCATCAAACCTAATCCGCTCTATCTGCAGGGCTGTAGCCGTGTCGGATGCATGCCCTGCATCCATGCCCGTAAATCTGAACTGGCGGAAATCTTTCAGCGCTGGCCAGAAGAAATTCGCCGTGTAGCAGAATGGGAAAGGATGGTTGCTGAATGCTCACGTCGTGGTAATTCAACGTTCTTTCCGTCGACTCACGATCCGCGACGAGCCGAGAAACGTATTGAAGTCATCACCGTAGATGGCTACGGCATTGAGACTTATCGCGACTGGGCATTAACAACACGAGGTGGTGCGCAATTTGATCTGCTTGCAGGCACAAACGACAGTGCGGTGTGCAGTAGCGTCTATGCGGGAGTATGTGAGTGACGGATATCAGTTCAGGCCGTCTTGTCGCACCGCATGTATCTTTAGCCCTCGGCAGCGGAGGTAATGCTGCCGTGGAATATCCATGGACCTTACCTAAAAAAGCAGTTAACCCCTATCTGGACCCGGCGGAAGTTGCGCCGGTGTCCGCGCTTTCAAACCTGATCTCTCTCTACGGTACGGACAACGAGCAGGAGCAGTTGCGCCGTGAGGCGCTGAGTGATGAGGTCTGGGAACGCTATTTCTTCAATGAATCTCGCGATCCTGTCCAGCGCGAACTGGAACAGGATCAGCTCATCAGCCGCGCCAAAATGGCCCGTGAGCAGCAGCGTTTTAATCCTGATCTGATCATTCTTGCCAACGTTAGCGCCGAACCCGCCCACGTCAGTAAACCTCTGCTGGAAAGGATTAAGTTCTTCCAGGGGCTGGGAAGGCCGAAAGCATATTCCCGCTATCTGCGCGAAACCATTAGGCCGTGTCTTGAGCGGCTGGATCGTGTGCGTGAAAGTCAGGTGTCTGCCTCGTTCCGATTTATGGCGAGTCATGAAGGGCTGGAGGGGCTACTGGTTCTGCCGGAAATGAATCAGGAGCAGGTTAAACGCTTGTCCACTCTGGTTGCGGCGCATATGAGTATGTGTCTCGATGCGGCCTGCAGCGATCTGTTTGTAACGGATGACGTGAAGCCTGAGCAAATCCGCCAGTCATGGGAAAAGGTAGCGGCAGAAGCTATGCGTCTTGATGTGATTCCGCCTGCCTTTGAACAGTTGCGCCGCAAGAAACGCCGTCGCAAGCCCGTGCCCTATGACCTTATTCCGGGTTCGCTGGCGCGGATGCTGTGTGCAGACTGGTGGTATCGCAAGCTGTGGCAGATGCGCTGCGAGTGGCGGGAGGAACAGCTGCGTGCTGTTTGCCTGGTTAACAAGAAAGCGTCCCCGTACGTCAGCTATGAAGCCCTGATCCACAAACGCGAGCAGCGCCGAAAATCGTTGGAGTTTTTCCAGTCGCACGAACTGGTGAATGCCGACGGTGACACGCTGGATATGGAAGACGTGGTGAACGCCAGCAGCAGCAACCCGACGCACCGTCGCAATGAAATGATGGCCTGTGTGAAAGGGCTGGAGCTGATCGCCGAAATGCGCGGCGACTGTGCCGTGTTTTATACCATTACCTGCCCGTCACGCTTCCACGCCACGCTCAACAACGGCAGGCCCAATCCGAAGTGGACCAGCGAAACGGTCCGGCAGAGCAGTGACTACCTGGTTGATACCTTCGCCGCATTCCGCAAGGCTCTGCACAAAGTCGGGCTGCGCTGGTATGGGGTGCGCGTTGCTGAGCCGCATCACGACGGCACCGTGCACTGGCATCTGCTGTGCTTCATGCGCAAAAAAGACCGCCGCACGCTCACTGCGCTGCTGCGTAAATTTGCCATTCGTGAAGACCGCGCCGAGCTGGGCAACAACACCGGCCCGCGCTTTAAGTCTGAACTCATCAACCCGCGCAAAGGCACGCCGACTAGCTACATCGCCAAATACATCAGCAAGAACATCGACGGGCGCGGACTGGCAAAAGAGATCAGCAAGGAAACCGGCAAATCACTGCGCGACAATGCCGAGCACGTTAGTGCCTGGGCATCACTTCACCGCGTCCAGCAGTTCCGTTTCTTCGGCATTCCGGGGCGTCAGGCATACCGCGAGCTGCGTCTTCTGGCCGGGCAGGCCGCGAGAGCGCAGGGCGATAAAAAAGCCGGTGCGCCTGTGCTGGAAAATGAGCGTCTGGATGCCGTGCTGGCCGCAGCAGATGCAGGCTGCTTTGCCACCTACATCATGAAGCAGGGCGGCGTTCTGGTTCCCCGCAAACATCATCTTATCCGAACTGCATACGAGCTTAACGACGAGCCGGGCACCTACGGCGATCACGGCATCCGTATCTATGGCATCTGGTCCCCGATTGTTGAGGGCCGGATCTGCACGCACGCGATGAAGTGGAAAATGGTTCGTAAGGCCGTTGACGTTCAGGAGGCGACAGCCGACCAGGGCGCTAGCGCCCCTTGGACTCGTGGCAATAACTGTCCCCCTGTTGAAAAAACGTACCAGACAGGGGGCGAACTACCGGGCAGCGAAGAACCTGAAGCGCTGCCGGACTACGAAAACATGAGCAAAAAGGAACTGCGCGAGCTGACGGCAAGGCTGCGGCTGGTCAAGCCGAAACGCAGAAAAGTCTACAAACAGGAAATTATGGATCACCAGCGCCTACAGCTCGATGCGGAGCTGAGGTCCAGAGGCTTTGATGCCAGTGAAACGGAAGTGGATCTGCTTCTGCGTGGCGGCAGCCTGCCATCTGGAGCCGGGCTGCGCCTGTTCTACCGGAACAAGCGCCTACAGGAGGATGACAAATGGCGTGAATGGTACTGACAGCTCAGAGAAATGGCATATCTATTAATCAAAGAGTTAGCTGAGTAAAAAACTATTTCAGCTTTAAAATCATATGATGTACTGTATATATAAACAGTAATATTGGTAGGGAGTTGTGAACGATTTGTTCATGGAGTCACTTGCACTGCAGCGGATAGAACTTATGGCCCGGCTGGTTGCCAGCTCAGATTGTAGCGATGACGACAAGGAGGTTGCGATTTCGTGGCTGTCGGAGCTGACAAGCGATCTGGTTACCAGGATGAATGATTATGGAGTAGGGCAGGATGAGAGTACGCATTAGTGATTCCGCACCATGGGAAACTCCCTCTCATATGGCATCCTGCAGTTTGAGAACACAGTGCATGTCTATGGTGCATGGATTCGCATGATCCAAAAAGGATCGCAATGGGTCGGGGCCGCCAGAACTGGCGCGCTTTTCGGCCCGTCATGCGCCTGCATGAAAACCACTACACAAAGCGGGCAGGCGTGGCGGGGATACGAGCGCGCGTAATTACCTATAAAAGATGAAATACTTCTGGAATTCATAAAGTTGAAGTGATACGTTCCTAGATGCGCATGTAGGCAGATTTGTTGGTTGTGAATCGCAACCAGTGACCTTAATGGCAGGAGGAATCGCCTCCCTGAAATCCTTGATTCATCGCTATACGGCCAATATGCTGTGCGAAGGAGTGCCTACATGCGTTTTCTCATGACCTTTTTTCCTCCTGGACGAAGAAGAAATGACAAAAACCTCTAAACTTGGCGCACTTAGGGCTGCAACTTCACGTGAAGACTTGGCCAAAATTTTAGATGTTAAGTTGGTATTTTTAACTAACGTCTTATATAGAATCGGCTCAGATAATCAATACACACAATTTCCAGTGCCGAAGAAAGGAAAGGGAGTAAGGATTATTTCCGCTCCGACAGAACGGCTAAAAGATATTCAGCGCCGAATTTGTGATTTACTTTCTGATTGTAGAGATGAAATATTCACTGCAAGGAGAATTAGTAATAATTATTCCTTTGGTTTTGAGAGGAATAAGTCAATTATACTAAATGCTTACAAGCATAGAGGTAAACAAATAGTATTAAATATAGATCTCAAGGATTTTTTCGAAAGTTTTAATTTTGGACGTGTTAGAGGGTATTTCCTTTCCAATCGGGATTTTTTATTAAATCCTATAGTAGCAACGACACTTGCAAAAGCTGCATGTTATAATAGAACCCTGCCTCAAGGGAGTCCGTGTTCGCCTGTAATATCAAATCTAATTTGCAATATAATGGATATGAGATTAGCTAAACTGGCAAAAGAACATGGTTGTGCTTATAGCAGGTATGCTGATGATATAACAATTTCCACAAATAAAACCATATTTCCTGCAGAGATGGCCGCAGTACAACCTGAAGGGGTTGTTCTAGGAAAGGTTTTGGTGAAAGAAATAAAAAGAGCTGGTTTTGAAATAAATGATTCAAAGACTAGACTTGCGTTTAAGACATCAAGGCAAGAAGTAACGGGCCTTACAGTTAACAGAATTGTTAATGTTGATAGACGTTACTCTAAAAAAACTCGAGCGTTAGCGCATACTTTGTATAGTACTGGTGAATATAAAGTGCCGGATGAAAACGGTGATTTAGTACCAGGAAGCTTAGATAAGCTAGAGGGGATGTTCGGCTTTATTGACCAAATTGATAAATTTAATAATATAAAGAAAAAACTGAGTAAGCAACCTGATAAGTATGCATTGGCTCCTGCATCCTTACATGGATTTAAATTGAAATTGAATGCCCGAGAAAAAGCATATAGTAAAATCCTTTATTATAAATTTTTTCATGGTAACTCCTGTCCTACGATAATTACTGAAGGAAAGACAGATAGGGTATATTTGAAGTCAGCTTTAAATTCCTTGGGTGTATCTTACCCTGAGTTATTTAGAGAAAGATCAGATAGTAAAATAAAAGAAATTGATCTTAATATATTTAAATCGAATGATAAAACAAATTATTTCTTGAGTCTTTCGGGAGGGACGGCAGATTTGAAAAAGTTTGTTGAGCGTTATAGAGAACATTATGCTTCTTATTATGGCTCTGTTCCAAAACAGCCAGTGATTATGGTTCTTGATAATGATACAGGGCCAGGCGATTTACTAAACTTCCTTCGTAATAAAGTTAAAAGTTGCCCAGATGACGTGGATGTAATGAGAAAAATGAAATATATCCATGTTTTCTTGAATTTGTATATAGTTCTTACACCATTGACTGCATCAGGTCAGCAAACCTCAATGGAAGACCTTTTCCCTAAAGATGTTTTAGACATTGAGCTTGATGGTAAGAAATTCAATAAAAATAATGATGGAGACTCAAAAACTGAATATGGGAAGCATGTTTTTTCCGTGAAAATTGTTAGGGATAAAAAAAGAAAAATAGATTTCAAAGCATTTGGTTATATCTTTGATGTTATTAAAAATATTAGTGAGCATTATAATTTAGTATTAAAGAGCTAACGATCAACCCTAATTTAGGAGCGCTAGGGTTGACGTTTTGGTTAAAATTCATATGGTTTGAATTGTAATGTATCATCTTCAAGCCAATTATTTAATTCCTGCATCCTTTTTTGTAAAGGTATTAGTTCGTTTCGTACGAACACTTTACTCGCCTTTTCCACATCCCCAAACCCCCCAACATTACTCGGCATGATCCCCATCATCTGCGGCGGAACGCGGTGCGCTGCCATCATGTCATCGCGGCTCACGTTCTTGATATTCAGAAACTCATCCTTTGCCGCGACCTCTGACAACGGGATGATCTGAATCCCGTCCTTTTTACCGTTCGGAGAGTACATAAACAGGTTGCGGAAATTGCCGGGTCCTTTGGCGCTTTTCATAGCCTGGCGGATATTGTTCACGTCCTCCTGGTTCTGCGCGGCGTCGGTCATGTACATGATGAACCCCGCGTGACTGCCGTTGATATAATACTTACGGCGGAACAGCGTGGCGGACTCGTTGAGCAGAGCAGAAGGGATGGCGGAGAGGTACTCCGGCAGGCCGTAAATCTCCTGATTCAGATCCGGCTCCATCAGGTGAAAGATGCTGCCTTTAGTGAACTCATACGGCTGCGTGGTCATGCCGTATTGCACAAACCAGTACGTATCCAGATCCACGCCGCGCCGGGTGTATTTCGCCAGCGACGGCTCCAGCGACAGAATCCCGCCGAGCCGGTTGGTACGCTTCTCCAGATAGGCGTTACCGAATACCAGATAATCCTGCACGAACCGGCTGAATGCCTGCTGGCTCAAAAGCGGATGCGGGATAAAGGTGCTGGTCAGAATGTTGCGTTTTACGGCAATCGGTGAGCTGTGATGCACGGCAGCGCGAAAGGTGCGCGCCAGCCCGTCAAAGCTAACCGGCGGCTCATACCAGCGGTCCATCTGCACGCATTCCACGTAATCCAGCAGCTCACGGCGGTCCAGTACCGGGATCGGGTCGCCAAAGCTGAACGCTTCTGCCGTTCTCGCGCCGCTGTGCTGAACGCTATCCGCGCCTGCAGCGCGGTTTTTCTTACTTTTGCCCATCAAAAAATCTCCACAATATTGCTGGTATTGGCGGATTCGCCCTGCAGCGGTTCGTTAAACAGTGCGTGCATCGTCGCCCAGGCCAGGTCTGCATGGCTGGCTTCTTCGCTGCGACTGGCTTCGTAGGTCGGGCGATTGCCGCTGGCGGTGGTGGCGCGGCGGATTGCCATGAATGACTGCGCGATGTCGGTGTGCCCGGCGTCGAACTCCAGACGGCGGTGGCTGATAATGTCGTACGCTTTGAGCACCAGGGCGTTTTTGACGTTGGGGTTGTAGACAAACTCGCGCACGGCAGGGAAGAACGCCTTCACATTCTCGTACACGCCGTGGCCGACGCCGGTGGAGTCGATGCCGATATAGGTCACGTTATATTGCTGCGTCAGCTTTTTGATGGCGTCGGCTTGGGCACGGAAGTCCATCCCGCGCCACTGGTGACGCTCCAGAATGCGGAACTTGCCGCCCGGCACCGTGGGCGGAGCCATGACCACGCAACCTGCGCTGTCGCCGTTCTGCGTGCCTTTCGCCGGGTCGTAGCCGATCCACACTTCGCGCCAGCCAAACGGGCGCAGCGCCAGGGCGTGAAAATCGGACCAGACTTCCCAGCTGTCCACCATGCAGGCCTGCAGCTCGCTGAGTGGAAACACGGACGCCAGATCGTCGATAAACTCGCACATCAGCAGGTTCTGATATTCGTCCGGGCTGTACTCCATGCGCAACTGGTCAATGTCGAACAGGTTACAGCCGCCGCGCACCGCGTCTTCCACGGTGACTATCTGGCGATACTGCCCGTCCGGGCAAAGCAGGCCGGGAGCCAGGCTGGCGTGGGTCAGGTCAATATCTACCTTGTCCGCTCTGGCGCGGCCCCGGTTGAACAGCGCGCCGGACCAGAACGGATACGCGCTGTGGGTCAGGCTGGAGGGCGTGGAGAAGTAGGTTTGTCGCCATTTTTTGTGGATGGCCATCCCGGAGGCGACCTTGCGCAGCTCCTGGAATTTCGGGATCCAGAAATATTCATCCAGATACAGGTTGCCGTGGTAGCTCTGCGCCGTGCGGGCGTTGGTGCCGAGGAAGTACAGGCACGCGCCGTTGCTGAGCGTCATCGGGTCGCCTTTCAGCTCCACATCGACCTCTTTGGCAAAGTCGATGATGTACTGCTTGAAGACGTGCGCCTGCGCCTTGCTGGCGGACAGGAAAACCTGGTTGCGCCCGGTGGTGATGGCGTCAATCAGCGCCTCGCGGGCAAAGAAAAAGGTCGCCCCAATCTGGCGCGATTTGAGAAGGTTGCGGATGCGGTGCCGGTTGCCTGCCTCCCACCAGTGGCGCTGGTAGGCAAACATCGAGTCGTGGAATACCTCCTGCAGCTTCTCGATCTGCTCGTCGGTAAACAGGTTCTTTTCTGGCTGTTTACGCGGGCCTTTGTTGCGGTTGGCGACGTTTGGGTTCAGGTCGGCCTCATTGCCGCCGTCGTTGAATTTGCCGATCCGGGCGTGACGCTCGGACTGGCGCGCCAGCAGGTCAATTTCCTTGAAGTCTTTCCCTTCTTTCTGCTCCTTCATGATGAGCTGGCAGTAGCGCGCGGCGGTGGTGAGCTGCATCTGATCCAGCGGCCCGTACTCGCCCCATTTGTCGCGCTTCTTCCAGCTGTGAACGGTTGCAACTTTCTCGCCCAGCATTTCAGCAATGCGGGCTACGCGGTATCCCTGAAAGTACAGCAGCATGGCCTGCCGACGGGGATCGAGGTCTGCGGGGGTCAGTGTCATATCCATGGTACAAGCCTACGGCCTTGACTGACGGCTTTCTCCGGCTTCGTTTTGTATGGCGAAAGGCACAAGCGCCGCGCGTTGTCTCACTCCCCCCATCCCCGCAACCATAAGGCTCCAGACAGTTTTCTAACGGAGCACGGCTTATGACAGTGAAAGCAAAGCGTTTCCGCATCGGGGTGGAAGGTGCCACCACCGACGGACGCGAAATCCAGCGCGAATGGCTGGAACAGATGGCGGCCAGTTACAACCCGACGGTCTATACCGCGCTGATTAACCTTGAGCACATCAAGTCTTACTCCCCGGACAGCGCCTTTAACCGCTACGGCCAAGTGACGGCGCTGGTTGCCGAAGAAATCAAGGACGGACCGCTGGCCGGAAAAATGGCGCTGTACGCCGACGTGGAGCCGACCACCTCACTGGTGGAACTGGTCAAAAAAGGCCAGAAGCTGTTCACCTCCATGGAGGTCAGCCCCAAATTTGCCGACACCGGCAAAGCCTATCTTGTGGGACTTGCCGCAACCGATGATCCGGCGAGCCTCGGCACCGAGATGCTGGCGTTCAGCGCCAGTGCTGCCCACAACCCACTGGCGAACCGCAAGCAGAAACCGGACAACCTGTTTTCTGCAGCCGAAGAAACCCTTATTGAGCTGGAAGAAGTCCAGGACGACAAGCCCTCCCTGTTTGCCCGCGTCACCGCGCTGTTCACCAAAAAAGAGCAGACCGACGATGCGCGATTCTCTGACGTGCATCAGGCCGTGGAGCTGGTCGCCACAGAGCAGCAGAACCTGAGCGAACGCACCGCCAAAACCCTGACCGAAAACGGCGAACGTCTGTCCGCGCTGGAATCCTCCCTGCAGGAGCACCAGACCGCTTTTGCCGAACTTGAGCAGAAACTCAACCGCGAAGACAGCCGCAGGGACTACCGTCAGCGCGCGCCGGGCGGTGACGCCCCGACAGGCACCGTGACCAATTGCTGAGGAGCAAACCAACACATGAAACAGAAAACCCGCTTTGCCTTTAACGCCTACCTGCAGCAGCTGGCGCGCCTGAACGGTGTGGCCGTGACCGAACTTGCCAGCAAGTTCACCGTCGAGCCGTCGGTATCGCAGACGCTGGAAGATGAAATTCAGCAGTCAGCCGCGTTTCTGACGCTAATCAACGTGATGGGTGTGGCTGAACAGTCCGGCCAGCTGCTGGGGCTGGGCGTCGGCAGCACCATTGCCGGAACGACAGACACCACCACCAAAGAGCGCGAGCCGACCGACCCGACGCTTATGGCTGACGTGGAATACAAGTGCGAGCAGACCAACTTCGACACGGTGCTGACCTACGCGAAGCTGGACCTGTGGGCCAAGTTCCAGGACTTCCAGGTGCGTATCCGCAACGCCATCGTCAAACGCCAGGCGCTGGACCGCATCATGATTGGCTTTAACGGTGTGAAGCGCGCCAAAACCTCCAACCGTGGCGAGAACGTACTGCTGCAGGACGTGAACAAGGGCTGGCTGCAGAAAATCCGCGAAGACGCGCCGGATAACGTGCTGGGCACTAAAACGGCAGAAGATGGCACTGTGACCATCGAACCGGTGAAAGTCGGGAAGGGCGGTCTGTACGCCAACCTCGACGCACTGGTGATGGATGCGGTCAACGAGCTTATCGATCCGATTTTCCAGGATGATGACGAGCTGGTTGTGGTCTGTGGCCGTGAACTGCTGTCCGACAAGTATTTCCCGCTGGTCAACAAAGAGCAGGAGAACAGCGAGAAAATCGCCGCCGATCTGATCATCAGCCAGAAACGCATGGGCGGCCTGCAGGCCGTGCGCGCGCCGTATTTCCCGGCGAACGCCGTGCTGATCACCCGCCTGGATAACCTGTCCATCTACTGGCAGGAAGAGACCCGCCGCCGCTCGGTTATCGACAACCCGAAACGTGACCGCATCGAAAACTTCGAATCCGTGAACGAGGCCTATGTGGTCGAAGACTACCGCTGCGCAGCCCTGGTGGAAAACATCGAAATCGGTGATTTCAGCGCGCCAGCCGCACCGGACGCCGGGGAGTAACACATGAGCCTGAGTCCCGCACGGCAGCACCGCCTGCGTATTCAGGCCGAGCAGGCCGCCCGCGAGGGCGGCAGTGTTCGCCATGCGTCGGGTTATGACCTGATGCTGCTCCAGCTGGCCGAAGATCGCCGCCGTCTCAAGGGCATCCAGTCCACGGTGAAAAAGGCGGCGATCAAGGTGGAACTGCTGCCGAAATATTCCGCCTGGGCGGACGGTGTGCTGGAGGCTGACGGTGCGCAGCAGGATGACGTCCTGATGTACGTGATGCTGTGGCGTATCGATGCCGGGGACTATGCCGGTGCGTTGGAAATCGCGCGTCATGCCCTGCGCCATGGCTGGGTGATGCCGCTCGGCAACCGCAACGTGCAGACCGTGCTGGCCGAGGAAATGGCCGACGCGGCGCAAAGCGCGATGCTGGCTGCTGCTCCTTTCGACGCCGACCTGCTGCTGCAGGCGCTGGACCTGACCACCGGGCAGGATATGCCGGACCAGTCACGGGCGCGCCTGCACAAAGCCATCGGCGCGGTGCTGAGCGAGAACAATCCGGCATCGGCCCTGAATCACCTCACTCATGCGCTCCAGCTGGACGCCCGCTGCGGTGTGAAGAAAGACAAAGAGCGGCTGGAGCGCAGACTGCGCAACGACCGCTGAAGGAACGTGCCCCGCGCACGGGCGGCACGGGATAGCGACAGGCTTTGCCTTATCAAAATCCCGTCCACCGCCCACTTATTCAGGAGAAGACCACATGAAGTTTGTTGCGCCCGAACCGGCACCGGAACAGGCGGAGGTCATCAAAAACACGCCGTTCTGGCCGGATGTGAGCTTGTCGGAATTTCGTAGCGTGATGCGCACTGACGGCACGGTGACGCAGCCGCGCTTAAAGCAAGTGCTGCTGACCGCCATTTCAGAAGTGAACGCCGAGCTGTTCGACTTCCGCACCCGCCAGCGAATGCTCGGCTTTCAGGCACTGGCTGATGTACCGGCGGATGTGCTCGACGGCAAAAATGAGCGTATCCAGCACTACCACAACGCCGTCTATTGCTGGGCGCGCGCCGTACTCAACGAGCGTTATCAGGATTATGACGCCACGGCGTCCGGGGTGAAACGCGGGGAAGAGCTGGCAGAGGCCAGCGGCGACCTGTGGCGGGATGCGCGCTGGGCTATCAGCCGGGTGCAGGATGCGCCGCACTGCACGGTGGAGCTTATCTGATGAAAGTGCGTGCGCACCAGTATGACACGGTGGACGCGCTGTGCTGGCGTCACTACGGGCGCACGCAGGGTGTCACGGAGCACGTATTACGTGCCAATCCAGGGCTGGCCGAACACGGCCCCTTTTTACCGCACGGGCTGCAGGTGGAACTGCCGGATCTCCCGGCATCGACCACCGCGCAGACCGTCCAGCTATGGGACTGAATCATGACGCTTGAGAGAGTCAGCGCCTTTATCACTTACTGCATCGCCGTGCTGCTGGCCTGGCTGGGCGACCTGTCGCTCAAGGATGCCTCCACGGTCGGCGGCGTGCTGATTGGTGTGCTGATGCTGGCGATCAACTGGTACTACAAACACCAGTCTTTCAAACTGCTGCGCGGCGGCAAAATCTCGCAGGGGGAATATGAATCCTTCAATCGTTAAGCGTTGCCTGGTCGGGGCGGTGCTGGCTATCGCCGCCACGCTGCCCGGTTTTCAGTCGCTGCACACTTCCGTGGAAGGGCTGAAACTGATTGCCGATTACGAAGGTTGTCGCCTGCAGCCGTACCAGTGCAGCGCAGGTGTCTGGACCGACGGGATCGGTAACACGTCCGGCGTGACGCCGGGCAAAATCATCACTGAACGGCAGGCTGCGCAGGGGTTGATCAGCAATGTGCTGACGGTAGAGCGGGCGCTGGCGAAGTGCGTGGTGCCATCCGTGCCGCAAAAGGTGTATGACGCGGTGGTGTCGTTTGCTTTCAACGTTGGCACGGGTAATGCCTGCAGCTCCACGCTGGTGAAACTGCTCAATCAAAAGCGCTGGGCGGATGCCTGCCGCCAGCTGCCTCGCTGGGTGTACGTCAAAGGCGTGTTTAATCAGGGGCTGGACAACCGCCGCGCGCGTGAAATGGCCTGGTGCCTGAATGGGGCTGGGGTATGACGCGAGCGCTGGCGGTTTTTTTGCTGCTATTGGCGGCGCTGGGCTGGCAGTCGTGGCGGCTCAATAACGCCCGCCACACCATCGAAACCCAGGACGCAGCGCTGAACAGCAAAACCCAGGAACTGGCGAAGAAAGACAGCCAGCTGATCGGCCTGTCCATTCTGACCGAAACCAACAGCCGGGCGCAGATGCGACTGTATGCGGCGGCGGAGAAGACCGCCGCGCTGCTGCGTCACCGGCAGCACCGGATCGAGGAACTGAAACGTGAGAACGAAGATTTGCGCCACTGGGCTGACACTCCTTTGCCTGCAGACATTATCCGGCTGCGGGAGCGTCCGGCCCTCACCGGAGGTGCAGCTTACCGTGAATGGCTGTCCCAGAGTGACGCCGTGCAGCCTGAACCCCTCAGCGCCGCGCACTAACGGCGACCTGAACGCGATGCTGGATGAAACCGAGGCCGACTGGGCGGTCTGTGCTGACAAAGTGGACACAATAGTGGCGTGTCAGGAGCGAAACAGTGAACAAGCCGCAGTCCTTACGCAGCGCCCTGAATAGGGCCGTGCCCTATGTGCGCGATAACCCGGACAAGCTGCATCTGTTCGTGGATAACGGTTCCCTGGTGGCAACCGGCGCGAAGTCTATGTCGTGGGAATATCGCTACACCCTGAATGTGGTGATCGAGGATTTCAGCGGCGACCAGAACCTGCTGATGGCCCCGGTGCTGCTGTGGTTGAAAGCCAATCAGACGGATGCCATCAACAACCCGCAGCTGCGCGAAAAACTGTTCACCTTTGAGGTGGATATTCTGCGCAACGACGCGTGTGATATCAGCCTGAACCTGCTGCTGACGGAGCGCGTGCTGGTCAGCTCCGATGGTGGTATCTCGACGGTTGAGGCGGAGCCAGAACCCGACGAGCCAGAAGAAATGTGGACGGTGAAACGTGGATAATCTGCATAAAGTGGACGAGTGGCTGGCCGCACTGCTGGCGAATCTGGAGCCAGCCGCACGTCAGCGCATGATGCGGGAATTGGCGCAGGAGTTGCGGAGGAATCAGCAAAACAACATCCGGCTGCAGCGTAATCCTGACGGCAGCGGGTATGAGCCGCGAAAAGTCACGGCGAGGACTAAAAAGGGACGCATTAAACGGCAGATGTTCTCGAAACTACGCACGGCGAAATACCTGAAAACTACAGCCAGCGCGGATTCAGCCAGTGTGCAGTTTGCGGGGAAGGTGCAGCGTATTGCTAGGGTTCATCATTACGGCTTACGGGATCAAATTAGTAGTAAAGGACCTACTATTCGTTACAGTAGGCGTCTTCTTCTTGGGGTAAATGATGAAATGCAGTTGATTGTTTATAATTCATTTTATACTTGGTTGCGAAATGGTTTGTAAGTTGTTGTGGTGATTTTAATATTAAAATCACCACGTTTTGAAAAAAACTAAAGGAGCGCTTTAGTTAGTGAATTCCTGTATTCGCTCCAAAAACTAAATTCATTCAGCTTAGTTCTCATATTAATATCTTGTTCGGAATAGGATGTGCTTTCAATTTTCTGACTAAGTAGGGTCAATACCAGTCGCGCAAGATGGATTTTTAAGTGTTCACAAGCAATGATTATACTTGTCATATTACTATCTTCTATTAATTCCCCATGGATTATAGCGTTCCTGATATCTGCTAGCCCGATACCGTTTTTATCTCGGAAGATAGGCCATAAATCATCATTCTTATTGTTAAGTTCAGCTTCAAAACTATTGACTACATCACGTAGAGATGTTCTGTTAAGTTCACTAAGTTTTCCTTTTATTTTTGAACGGATATCCTTGTCTTCTAGGATGTCGGGGCTTAAAAAGTTTTCTATTTTTTTTCTTAATGTTTTAAATTCATTTTCGGGGATAATGTATTGTGTGGTTTTGTTTTTTTTGTAGGTTAAGGTTATGGATTCGTATGCCTGAAATAAAGATAGATAATATGGTTCAAGATACTGCTCCTGCAAAATCAGTGTGTTAATAGCCAGTTTTATATTTTGTTTATATATTGATTTTTTGTAATTGTGAAAAATTTTATTCAAGCTTTTATTAACTTCTGGCGGGGTTAAAATTGCCTTGTCACCCGATGTGTTGGTTGTTTTGATATTAAAATGGCGATAAACGGTCGTGAGTTCATTTGATGTATCCAGTGTCCATTTAGAGCAAAATATTTTTTTGTCATGAATAAAGGATATAATATCATTTAACAAGTCTATTTCTTCTAAAAGATTATCTTTAATATCACCGATTGTTAAACACTCGTCTTCAACTTCTAATGTGTAAAGTTGAGTTTTTTTAAGTGTTATGTTATTGGAAGTACCACTCGCAACGAATTTTGCATCCAATAATACCTTGCCTTTATCCATTAAATCTATCACTATAGGCTGGTTTTTTGTTTGTTTAATCCCTCCATCTTGCTCAAAGGAATGTTTAATATTTGGTGAAACTAAGTTGGCAGGGTTTATGTGAAAATTGATTTTTGTTTTTTTGTTTGTTTTCGTATCATATTTCTTACGTCTGATGACAGTTTCACTAGGATGCGCAGTAAATTTATAATGCTCGTTTAAACCAGAGGTATAGTGGCCCAAATCACTGATTCTACAGTTCTCTAGTGTGACAGTTTTTAAAAGATCGCCATTAACGTAATGTAATGGGATTTCAATTCGCCATTTGTCGGTGTTATAAAGTGAAAAAATATTTTTATCGAGTGTTTTAAATGAAAATTTATGCCACTTTGTGTTATCTTCGATTTTTAAATCACAAGTCATCTCTATTTCGGAGAGTCTTCCTTTTTCTTGTGGAACATTATTTTTACTTAAAGGGAAGAATTTAATAGAAACTGAATCATATTCTTGTTGCGACATTTATCCTCCTTGTGTAGTACCTAGAACAATATCATTTGATATTAGCAAATCAAGTTTATGTTCATGATAGTGTAATGAACTCACAACTCACAGAAATCATGCGCCTTATCACCAACCTGATCCGCTCCGGCACCGTGACCGAAGTGGACCGGGAAAACTGGCTGTGCCGGGTGAAAGTCGGCGAACTCGAAACCAACTGGATTAACTGGCTGACGCTGCGTGCCGGTGGTGCCCGCACATGGTGGTGTCCTTCGCCGGATGAGCAGGTAGTGGTTCTGAGCATGGGCGGCAACCTCGAAACTGCATTCGCATTGCCTGCTATCTACTCCAGCCAGTTTGCACCGCCGTCGGATTCCGTAGACGCCAGCGTGACGCAGTACCCGGACGGCGGCTGGTTTGAGTATGAACCCGCCACCGGGCGCTGGCACGTCCGAGGCATCAAATCCATGGTGATCGAGGCGGCAGATAATATCACCCTCAAAACCTCTGATTTTGTTGTGGAGGCCAACACCACGCGCATCAACAGCGAAGTGGTGATCAACGGCGCTGTCACCCAGGGTGGCGGCCCGATGAGTTCCAACGGGATCGTGGTAGATAACCACGCGCACAATAAAGTTAAATCAGGCGGCGACACGTCGGGAGGCCCGGTATGACGCTGTATCTCGGCATGAGTCAGAACAACGGCCAAGCCATTACAGACACGGATCATCTGCGTCAGTCGGTGCGTGACATTCTGCTGACGCCGCAGGGCAGTCGCGTTGCCCGACGTGAATACGGTTCGCTGCTGTCTGTCCTGATTGACCAGCCGCAGAACCCAGCGCTGCGCCTGCAGATCATGTCGGCGGTGTATATGGCGCTGAGTCGTTGGGAACCTCGCCTGACGCTAGACTCCATCACCATCAGCTCTAACTTTGACGGTTCCATGCTGGTTGACCTTACCGGGCAGCGCAACAGCGGCGCACCGGTTTCCCTTTCCGTTTCAACAGGAGCAGACAATGGCGGTCATTGACCTTTCCCAGCTCCCCGCGCCGCAGATTGTGGACGTGCCGGATTTTGAGACGCTGCTAGCGGAGCGCAAGGCCGCCTTTGTGGCGCTCTATCCGGTGGACGAGCAGGTAGCCGTCGCGCGCACGCTGGCGCTCGAATCTGAACCCATCACCAAACAGTTGCAGGAAAGCACCTACTGAGAAGTTCTGCTGCGCCAGCGTATCAATGAGGCCGCGCAGGCGGTCATGGTGGCGTATGCCCTCGGCGGCGATCTGGAACAACTTGCCGCCAATTATAACGTGAAGCGCCTGACAGTGACGCCTGCCGATAATGACGCTGTGCCACCGGTAGCTGCCGTGATGGAAAGTGACGAGGCGCTGCGCCTGCGTGTACCCGCCGCGTTTGAAGGGCTGTCCGTTGCGGGGCCGACGGCGGCCTATGAGTTTCACGCCAGAAGTGCGGACGGGCGGGTGGCGGATGCCAGCGCAACCAGTCCGGCACCGGCGGAAGTGATGCTGACGGTGCTGAGCCGCGAGGGTGATGGCACGGCAGAGAATGACTTGCTGGCTGTTGTAGAAAAAGCGCTGAATAGCGAGAGCGTGCGCCCGGTGGCGGATCACCTGACGGTGCGCAGCGCCGAAATTATCCCGTACAGCGTGGATGCAACCATTTTTCTCTATCCTGGACCGGAGGTGGAGCCGGTGATGGCGGCGGCAAAAGCCAGCCTGCAGAAGTACATCGCCAGCCAGACGCGGCTCGGACGCGATATCCGCCGCAGTGCACTGTATGCCGCGCTGCATGTCGAAGGTGTTCAGCGCGTGGAGCTGGCGTCTCCTCTGAATGATGTGGTGCTGGATAAGACGCAGGCTGCCTCATGTACGCAGTGGAATGTGACCAACGGGGGCACGGATGAATAGCTTGCTGCCGCCTGGCTCATCGCCGCTTGAGCGCCGACTGGCGCAGAGCTGCAGCGGCATTTCCGGGCTTGCGGTGCCGCTGCGTGACCTGTGGAACCCGGCAACCTGTCCGGTCAGTTTCCTGCCGTATCTGGCGTGGGCGTTTTCCGTGGACCGCTGGGACGAGAGCTGGACAGAAAGCGTGAAGCGCCGGGTGGTGCAGGACGCGTTCTATATCCATCAGCACAAAGGCACAACCAGCGCCGTGCGTCGGGTGGTGGAGCCGTTCGGCTTCCTGATCCGCATTATCGAATGGTGGCAGACCGGCGAACAGCCGGGCACGTTTCGCCTGGATATCGGCGTGCAGGACCAGGGCATCACGGAAGAAACCTATCTGGAGCTGGAGCGCCTCATCAGCGACGCCAAACCCTGCAGCCGTCATCTGATCGGCATGTCAATCAACCTGCAGACCAGTGGGCCGTATTTCGTCGGTGCAGCCACCTACACCGGCGAAGAAATCACGATTTACCCGTATATCAACGAAACCATTATTTCCGGCGGCACCGCTTACGAGGGCGGGGCGGTCCACGTTATTGACACAGTGAGAGTGAACCCATGAGCGCAAAATTCTACACCTTGCTGACGGAGATCGGCGCAGCGAAACTGGCCAGCGCCGCCGCACTCGGCGTGCCGCTTAAAATTACCCAGATGGCGGTGGGCGACGGTGGCGGTGTGCTCCCCACGCCCAGCGCACAGCAGACCAGGCTGATTGCTGAAAAGCGCCGTGCCGATCTCAATATGCTGTATATTGACCCGCAGAACAGCAGCCAGATTATTGCGGAACAGGTGATCCCCGAAACTGAGGGCGGGTGGTGGATTCGCGAGGTTGGTCTGTTTGATGATACCGGTGCGCTGATTGCCGTCGGCAACTGTCCGGAGAGCTACAAGCCGCAGCTGGCGGAGGGGAGCGGGCGCACCCAGACCGTGCGCATGGTGCTGATTACCAGCAGCACTGACACTATCACCCTGAAAATTGACCCCGCCGTGGTGCTGGCGACCCGCAAGTATGTCGATGACAAGGTGCTGGAGCTGAAGGTATATGTCGATGACCTGATGGCAAAACACCTGGCTGCAGCCGATCCGCATTCTCAGTACGCCCCGAAAGAGAGTCCGACCCTGACGGGCACGCCCAAAACGCCAACAGCACCGGCGGGGACGAACACCACCCAGATTGCCAGCACGGCATTTGTGCAGGCCGTGGTGTCGTTACTCAATAACGCGCTCGGACTGAAAGCACCACTGGCAAATCCGGCCCTGACGGGAACGCCGACGGCACCTACTGCAGCGCAAACGGCTAATAACACGCAGATTGCCAATACGGCTTTTGTTAAATCGGCTATTGCAGCACTGGTAGGGTCAACACCGGCGGCACTGGATACGCTGAATGAACTGGCTGCAGCACTGGGCAACGATCCTAACTTTGCCACCACGATGACAAATGCACTAGCAGGGAAGATGGAGATCAGTAAAAACGGTGCGGATATTGCTGACGTTGCCGCATTTTTGAATAACCTCGGCCTGGGGGCGGGTTCGGCCCTGCCGGTTGGAGTGCCAGTGCCATGGCCTCTTGCTACAGCTCCGGCGGGGTGGCTCAAATGCAACGGTGCAGCTTTTACTGCGTCGCAATATCCAAAACTGGCTCAGGCGTATCCGGCTCTGAAATTACCTGATCTACGTGGTGAGTTTATTCGTGGCTGGGACGATGGTCGTGGTGTGGATACTGGTCGCGGATTGCTGTTAGCACAGGGGGGAATGTCATTCGATCACAGGCATTGGTTGCCCACTACTAACGGGACGGGTGGAGATGGCGCTATGACAGCGGTCTTTATTGATGGAAATTCAGCAATGGCTTATTACCCGGATGGAACCAACGAATATAACCCGAACCCGTCCACGGGCACATTGTTGCAAACATATACCGCAAAAGCCGCGCTTGGCTCTGCAATGTTTGGCAGTGAAACGAGGCCGCGTAACGTTGCATTTAACTATATTGTGAGGGCCGCATAATGCAAAACGCCATACTGGAATATGGTTTTGCCACAACAGCTGGTAATGTTGTGGTGTTCAATTACGATAGTGAGACGCGGGAAATCCTGTCTTCAACAACAGAGTATATTCCTGTTGGTGTGGGACTCCCCGCAAATGCGTGTACTGATGCCCCTCCTGAGGGAAAAGATGGTTTTGTTGTATGCCGAACGATTGCGGACGATAGCTGGGAATATTTAGCGGATCATCGTGGCGAAACTGTATGGAATACGGAAACTGGCGAACCTGTTGAAATAACCCAGCCGGGTGGTTATCCCGCGGGGACGACAACAGTCGCACCTGAAACACCTTACGATGCATGGGATGGTGAGCAATGGGTGACGAATGAAGCTGCTAAAATTGCTGCCGATGTTAAGAATGCAGAGTTAAAAAAGGCAGAGTTACTTATTATGGCAGGGGCAATAATAAGTCCTTTGCAGGACGCAGTTGAGCTGGGTATTGCTGATAATGAAGAAAGCAATCTATATGATGCGTGGAGGAAGTATCGAGTTTTATTAAATCGAGTCGATCCCCTCTTGGTACCAAATCTCGTCTGGCCGGAACAACCGGTTTAATTCCTCACCCCCTCATATTTGGAGGGGGGTTTATAACAATTAACACAAGGCTTTCATTTTGCTTCAATCCAAAAATACATGACGCCGCATCCTAAAAATAGAAATAGATAAATCATTTGAGTCAGTAGGCGCGAATTTGTTATGTGGTATATAGCAGCGCGATCTGCTCTCAATAAATAGTAAAAGAAAAGAATCATAGCGCTAAATGTGAATGTGGAAAATACTATAAACATACTTAGAAAATAATTTTGAGCGGTTGAGTTATCGTCTTTTAATAAAATTATGGGGAAGCTTATTGTTATGATTGTTACTAGAGAGGATGAGATTCCAGCAGACCATAACAACGCTTCACACGTGAATTTTCTTAATAGCATGCCGAAATTATGTCGGATGTTGTGATTGCCCCAACTTTCTTTTCTCATGTATGCCATATCTTTAAAGAAAAATGAGATGGTTATAAAGAAATATAAAAAAGTCCAAATGAAATCTAATTGTTCAATTAATTTATGAATAACGGGGGTGACATATTTGTCGAGTGCGAAGGTTGGGGCGTTTGAGCTTATAAATAAAGCTATTACAGTTATCAAACACCATACAGCTAGTCGGTAAAGGATCTCCCTCCTGACAGATTGTTTTATCCAGTTATCAACAACGTTATCTTCAGCTTTCATTTGAATCTCAAGCCATTGTATTAGCGATACAACAATACATACCAAATGCATGCTTAGAATTCTACATGCAGCATACGCATTCAACCCTAAAGCGGAGTGAGTGCCTTATGGCTCAGGATTATCACCATGGTGTGCGCGTCGTTGAGGTCAACGATGGCACCCGCCCCATTTCAACAGTAAGCACGGCAATTGTAGGTATGGTCTGTACCGGCGATGATGCAGATGCGTCCGTGTTCCCCCTCAATAAACCGGTCCTGCTCACCGACGTGCTGACCGCCAGCGGTAAAGCAGGCGAGTCCGGCACGCTGGCCCGCTCGCTGGATGCAATTGCCGATCAGGCCAAACCCGTGACCGTCGTTGTGCGCGTTGCACAGGGTGAAACCGAAGCGGAAACAACCTCCAACATTATCGGCGGCGTGACAGCTGACGGTAAAAAAACGGGCATGAAAGCGCTGTTATCTGCGCAGTCCCAGCTCGGCGTTAAGCCGCGCATTCTTGGCGTGCCGGGGCATGACACGCAGGCGGTTGCCACTGAGCTGCTGAGCGTGGCGCAGAGTCTGCGCGGGTTCGCCTATCTGTCAGCCTACGGCTGCAAAACGGTAGAGGAGGCCATTGCCTACCGCGCTAATTTCAGCCAGCGCGAGGGAATGCTGATCTGGCCTGATTTCATCAGTTTTGACACCGTGCTGAATGCTGACGCAACGGCTTATGCCTCAGCCCGTGCGCTTGGTCTGCGTGCCAAAATTGACGAGCAGACCGGCTGGCACAAATCCCTGTCCAACGTGGGCGTGAACGGCGTCACCGGCATTTCTGCGGATGTGTTCTGGGATTTGCAGGACCCGGCAACCGATGCGGGGCTGCTGAACCAGAACGATGTCACCACGCTGATCCGCAAAGACGGTTTCCGCTTCTGGGGCTCCCGCTGCCTCAGTGACGATCCTCTGTTTGCCTTTGAAAACTACACCCGCACCGCGCAGGTACTGGCTGACACCATCGCCGAAGCGCACATGTGGGCGGTTGATGGCGTGCTTAACCCGTCGCTGGCCCGCGACATTATCGAAGGTATTCGCGCCAAACTGCGCAACCTGAAAACACAGGGCTACATCATCGGCGCCGACTGTTGGCTGGATGAGTCCGTAAACGATAAAGATTCCCTGAAAGCCGGGAAGCTCACTATCGATTACGACTATACGCCGGTACCGCCTCTGGAAAACCTGATGCTGTGCCAGCGCATCACCGATCAGTATCTGCTGGACTTCTCCAGCCAGGTCAGCGCGTAAGGGGACAAAATGGCTTTACCTCGCAAGTTAAAACACCTGAACCTGTTTAACGACGGGAATAACTATCAGGGGATTGTTGAGTCCCTGACCCTGCCTAAATTCGGCCGCAAGTTTGAAAAGTATCGCGGCGGCGGTATGCCCGGTTCGGCTGATGTTGATCTGGGGCTTGATGATGGCGCGCTGGATACGGAATTTTCAATCGGTGGCACCGAACTGCTGTTATTCAAGCAGATGGGTAAAGCCACCGTTGACGGCATCCAGCTGCGTTTCACCGGCTCCATTCAGCGTGATGATACCGGCGAAGTGCAGGCCGTTGAGCTGGTTGTGCGCGGGCGACATAAAGAAGTCGATTCCGGCGAATGGAAAACCGGCGAGAGCAACACCACAAAAGTCAGCAGCACCAACAGCTACGCGAAGCTGACCATTAACGGCGAGGTGCTCTATGAGGTTGATGTGATCAACATGATTGAAATCGTTGATGGCGTGGACCTGATGGAAGAACACCGCAACGCCCTGGGCCTCTGATCTACTTTAAAGGCGCGGGCAGCCGCGCCAGTACCTTATTAACAGGAAATGACAATGAGCGAACAACAGACTGAAAAAACCGTACAGCTGGACACCCCAATCAAACGCGGTAAAACCGAAATTGCCGAAATTGTGCTGCGCAAGCCGCAGTCCGGCGCGCTGCGTGGCACCCGTCTGCAGGCGATTATGGATATGGACGTCGGCGCGATGATGACGATTATTCCCCGCATCTCCACGCCCGCGCTGACCGCTCAGGAAATGGCTGAAATGGACCCCGCCGATCTCACCGCGCTGTCGGTTGAGGTGGTCACTTTTTTGTTGAAGAAATCGGTGCTTGCCGGTTTGCCGACAGCCTGACGGTAGAAGACCTGGTGGCTGATATCGCCACCATTTTTCACTGGCCGCCGTCCGTCACTGACGTTATGCCGCTGACCGAAGTGCTGGAGTGGCGGCATAAAGCGATTCAGAGAAGCGGGGCCAGCGATGAGTGACACTAACCTGCGTTTGCAGGTAATTCTAAATGCGGTTGATAAGCTCACCCGCCCATTCCGATCAGCGCAGGCCAGTTCTAAAGAGCTGGCTACCGCCATTCAGCAAAGCCGCGCAAGATTAAAAGAACTGGACGCCCTGGCGGGCCGTATTGACGGTTTCCGCAAGGCAAGCGCGCAGCTGACCGTCACCGGCAACAGTCTTAAAGCCGCACGTGAAGAAGCGGCGAAGCTTGCCACGCAGTTCTCGGCCACTAACCGCCCGACGGCGGCGCAGGCGCGTCTGCTTGAGCAGGCAAAAAACCGCGTTAACGAGCTGCAGAGCAAATATAACGGCCTGCGTCAGTCGGTGCAGCGTCAGCGTCTTGCGCTCAATGAGGCCGGGCTGGACACCAAAAAACTGAGCAGTGCGCAGCGTGAGCTGCGGCAGAACGCCGACGAAACCCGGCAGGCGCTGGACCGACAGCAGAAATCCCTTAAACGCCTGGGCGAGCAGCAGGCCCGTATGAACGCCGTCCGCGATCAGTATTCGCGGCGCCTTGAGGTGCGGGATCGTATCGCGGGCGCCGGAGCAACAACTACTGCCGCCGGGCTGGCGATGGGGGCGCCGGTGATGGCTGCCGTTAAAAGCTATGCCAGCATGGAAGATGCGATGAAAGGCGTGGCAAAGCAGGTTAACGGGCTGCGGGACGACAACGGCAACCGAACAAAACAGTTTTACGACATGCAGGATGCCATCAAGGCCGCCAGTGAACAGCTGCCGATGGAGAATGGCGCTATTGACTATGCCGCGCTGGTTGAAGGCGGCGCACGCATGGGCGTGACAAACCAGAACAATTCTTACGAAGACCAGAAGCGTGACCTGCTGGCCTTTGCATCTACTGCGGCAAAGGCCGCAACGGCATTCGAGCTGCCCGCTGATGAGCTGGCGGAGGGGCTGGGGAAAATCGCGCAGCTGTATAAAGTGCCGACACGCAATATTGAACAGCTTGGCGATGCCCTGAACTACCTGGACGATAGCGCCATGTCTAAGGGCGGCGATATCATCAATGTGCTGCAGCGTATGGGGGGCGTGGCCGACCGGCTTGATTTCCGAAAGGCGGCCGCGCTGGGTTCCACCTTCCTGTCTCTGGGTGCCGCGCCTGAAATTGCCGCCAGCGCATCAAATGCGATGGTGCGCGAACTGTCGATTGCGACCATGCAGAGCAAGCGGTTCATGGAAGGTATGGATCTGCTGAAACTCAATCCAGACGAGATTGAAAAGCAGATGACAAAGGACGCAATGGGGACCATTCAGCGCGTGCTGGAGAAGGTCAACAAGTTGCCGCAGGATAAACGCCTGTCCGCCATGACGATGATATTTGGCAAGGAGTTTGGCGATGATGCGGCGAAGCTTGCAAATAACCTGCCGGAGCTGCAGCGACAGCTGAAACTCACCTCAGGCACTGAGGCTAACGGCTCCATGCAGAAAGAATCCGATATCAATAAGGATTCACTTTCCGCGCAGTGGTTGCTTGTGAAAACGGGCGCGCAGAACGCTTTCAGTAGCCTGGGTGAAACCCTGCGCCAGCCGCTGATGGATATCATGGGGTACGTCAAAAACGTTACCGGGGCACTGCGTCGATGGGTTGAGGCTAACCCGCAGCTGGCGGGCACACTGATGAAAGTGGCGGCAGCTACAGCAGCGATCACCGTTGTGCTCGGCACGCTGGCGGTGGCCGTGGCTGCCGTGCTGGGGCCGCTGGCGGTGATCCGTTTTGGCCTGTCCGTGCTGGGTGTAAAAACACTCCCCTCCGTTATGTCTGCAGTGACCCGCACCGGCGGCGCGCTGTCCTGGCTGGCAAATGCGCCGCTTTCCCTGTTGCGCCGTGGCCTGGCGGCATCCGGCAGCAGCGCCGGATTGCTGGCGTCTCCCCTTAACTCCCTGCGCCGTTCTGCCGGGCTGGCTGGCAATGCACTAAAAGCGCTGGCCGGGGCGCCGCTTGCTGTCCTTCGCGGCGGAATGTCTGGTATTCGCAACATTATCGGCATGGTAATGAATCCGCTGGCCGCGTTTCGCGGGGGATTATCCACAGCCGGTGGCGTGCTGCGTTTTCTGGCGTCCGGCCCGCTGGCCCTCCTTCGCGTTGCGCTGTACGGGATTTCTGGATTGCTGGGCGCCCTGCTTAGTCCGATAGGTCTGGTCGTGGCGGCGCTGGCTGGCGTGGCGCTGGTTGTCTGGAAACACTGGCAGCCGATAAGCGCATTTTTAGGCGGAGTGGTTGAAGGATTCAAAGCTGCAGCTGCGCCTGTCAGCGCGGCGTTTGAGCCACTACAGCCTGTTTTCCAGTGGATAGGTGACAAGGTCCAGGCATTGTGGGGCTGGTTTACTGACCTGCTGACGCCGGTTAAATCCACCTCTGCAGAACTGCAAAGCGCGGCGTCGATGGGGCGGCAGTTTGGGGAAGCGCTGGCGGCAGGGCTGAACATGGTCATGCACCCGCTGGATTCGCTTAAATCGGACGTGTCCTGGCTGCTTGAGAAACTCGGAATTGTCAGCAAGGAGGCGGCCAAAGCGAAGCTTCCTGAGCAGGTCACGCGGCAGCAGCCAGCCACGGTAAACACAGACGGTATAGTGGTGCTGCCGCCTGGCGGATTCCCGCCGATGGGTTTTGCTGGCATGTACGACAGCGGCGGTACCATTCCGCGCGGCCAGTTCGGCATCGTGGGCGAGAATGGCCCGGAGATTGTTAACGGGCCCGCCAATGTTACCGGCAGGAAACGGACTGCTGATCTGGCAAGGGTGGCGGCAACGCTCAATCCTTCCAGGACGGAACCGGCCAGCGCTAAGCAACGTCCTGAGCGCGGGATTATTCTGCCGCCTGAGATTGTTTACGCCCCGGTAAATCTACCTGGTCGGGATCGTGCTGGAGAGCTGGCTGATATCGCTGCAGCTGTCATGCCAGCACCGGCCATGACGCAAATTACGGACAACAGGGCTGACCCGATGGCTATGCGCCAGAAGGTGTTCGCTTCCGTCGTCGCTGGCGTAATGGACCTGGCGGCTGCCCCGGCAGAAGCCGCACCACTTCATCCTTACAGTGTACCGGTCAGGACGCAACCGGCGCCGTCGGCGAAGGCAGAAAGACAGCCGCAGGTAATTAAGTACGAGATAAGCGCGCCAATTCATATTGTCGCCCAGCCAGGGCAAAGCGCACAGGATATCGCCCGCGAGGTGGCCCGGCAGCTTGATGAGCGTGAGCGCAGGGCCAGGGCAAAAACGCGCAGTAATTTCAGTGATCGAGGGGGTTACGAATAATGATGATGGTGCTGGGGTTATACGTATTCATGCTGCGCACCGTGCCCTATCAGGAGCTGCAGTATCAGCGTAGCTGGCGGCACGCTGCCAACAGCCGGGTTAACCGGCGCCCGACAACGCAGTTTCTTGGGCCGGATAACGATTCGCTAACTCTGTCCGGCGTCCTGCTGCCGGAGATTACCGGCGGCAGGCTGTCTTTGCTGGCGCTGGAGCAGATGGCGGAGCTGGGGAAAGCCTGGCCTTTGATTGAGGGGAGCGGGACGATTTACGGCATGTTTGTGATCGAGAGTCTGAGCCAGACAAAAACAGAATTTTTTGAGAGCGGTATGCCCCGGCGCATCGAATTTTCGCTGAGCCTGAAACGGGTGGATGAATCGCTGTCTGAGATGTTTGGCAGCCTCAGCGATCAGCTCAGTAATTTGCAGGACTCCGCCACCTCTGCGATAGGCAATATGAAAAATACGGTTGGAGGGCTACTGCAGTGAATTTCAGCTCTGAACTCCTGAACTTGAACAGTAAAACCCCCGGTTTCAGCATCATCATTGAAGGTAAAGATGTGACTACCGTGCTGGATGCGCGCCTGATGAGTCTGACGCTGATGGATAACCGGGGCTTTGAAGCGGACCAGCTTGATCTGGAGCTGGACGACTCGGACGGGCAAATCGTTCTGCCGCGCCGGGGGGCCATTATTCAGTTTGCGCTGGGGTGGAAAGGTCAGCCGCTTTTTCCGAAGGGGGCCTTTACTGTCGATGAGATTGAGCACAGCGGAGCGCCTGACCGTCTCACAATTCGCGCGCGTAGCGCAGATTTCCGTGAAACCCTGAATACGCGGCGTGAAAAGTCCTGGCACCAGACAACGGTGGGCGAAGTCGTGAAGGAAATCGCCGCCAGGCATAAATTAAAGATGGCGCTGGGAAAGGACCTATTGGACAAGCCTGTCGATCATCTTGACCAGACCAACGAGAGCGATGCAAGTTTCCTGATGAAGCTGGCGCGGCAGTATGGGGCGATAGCCTCAGTTAAGGACGGCAATCTGTTGTTTATCCGCCAGGGGCAGGGCAGAACGGCAAGCGGTAAGCCGCTGCCGGTTATCACCATAACCCGCCAGGCTGGTGACGGTCATCGTTTTACCCTGGCTGATCGCGATGCCTATACGGGGGTAATTGCCAGCTGGCTCCATACCCGTGAGCCAAAGAAAAAAGAGACAGCAAAGGTTAAGCGCCGTCGAAAGAAAACCACTGCGGCAAAGGAGCCGGAAGCAAAACAGGGAGATTACCTGGTTGGAACGGATGAAAACGTGCTGGTACTCAACAGAACTTATGCAAACTGCAGCAATGCAGAGCGAGCGGCAAAGATGCAGTGGGAGCGCCTGCAGCGCGGGGTTGCAACATTCTCCCTGCAGCTCGCAGAGGGAAGGGCAGATCTCTACACCGAAATGCCGGTGAAGGTGAGCGGCTTTAAGCAGCCGATTGATGATGCGGAGTGGATCATCACCACGCTGACGCATACCGTCAATCCGGATAGTGGATTTACGACCAGTCTGGATCTCGAAGTGAAAATAGATGAGTTCGAAATTGAATGATTAGTTCCAAAATGAGAACAGTGATGTATCATTATTGCGAACTGGTTAAGAGTGAGGGCTAAACGAAATGATGAATTGTCCGATGTGCGGCCAGGCCGCGCATACACGCAGTAGCTTTCAGGTTTCCAGTGAAACCAAAGAACGATACAACCAGTGTACCAATATTGAGTGCGGGCATACGTTCGTGACGCATGAGACTTTTGTGCGGTCCGTCTGCCGTCCGCAAAAAATCAGCGCCGCACCGCCTCATCCATCTGAATCCGGGCAGGTGTCATTTCTATAATCTTCTGTTTAATAAGGTATAGAAAGACTACCTTTCTGATTGATTTAGCGTTAGATTACTTTTACCTGACGTTAGCGGGGTTATATCCCGTATCCGTAGAAGTGGAGTTTGTCGCTTTGCGACTAGCGTACCGAATGCCGATATGCTGGGCATCCCGGACGCCGATTTGCTGGGCTTACTGGGTTTACTGGGCTTACAAATTGTCGAAGTTTTGTTATTTAGTTAGGCCATGCGCTTGCGCTAAGAGACGTCAGGATTCTACGGAGTAACAAGTTATGGAAATCAAAGAACTTGGCTTAGTTAAGGCGCGTGTGGAACTTGTTACCGCTATGCTCAAATGTGCTACTGCATTTGTTGTGTTAGTTGGTACGGTTTACACCGTTCTTAACATGGCCTTCAACTACGACTGTTTAAATCATGGAAATAGAAGTTCAACGATGGGAACACAAATTTGAAATTAGGCCAGGGGTTTGGGTCTATGTCCCAAGTGTCAGGACAAGTGAACTTGGGGAACGCATACTTCAATCAATCAGAAACAAGTGGATTCCGCCACTCTATTTTTATCATTTAAGAACCGGCGGGCATCTTAAAGCAGCCAGATTGCACCTTAAAAGTAGTTTTATTGCTGTTATAGACATTAAACATTTTTTTCAGTCAACTAGCCGCAGCCGCATCACCCGTGATTTAAAAGCCTACTTTACCTATTCACAAGCGCGTGAAATTGCAAAATTTTCAACTGTGAAGAACCTGTCTGATACTCCCCATAAGCACGTCCTTCCATTCGGTTTTGTCCAATCGCCTATGCTTGCGACCTTTTGTTTGGATAAGAGTCATTTGGGTAGTCTACTGCGTCGCTTGAACAAACATCCCAATGTGAAACTTAGTGTGTACATGGATGATGTGATCATATCCTCAAATGATATTGTTCAACTGCAGACGACTTACGACGAAATTTTACTAGCGATGGATAAATCGGGTTATCAAGTCAACATGATTAAAACGCAGGCACCATCATCCCTAATTAAAGTATTCAATTTGTATTTGAGTAAAGGAAATATGAAAGTCACCTCACAGAAGATGAGCGACTTTCTCATTGATTTCTATGCGAGTGACTACGAGCCACACAAAATAGGTGTCAAAAACTACGTCGAAAGTGTAAATCCAGAGCAAGCGAAACTATTGAAATTGTAATGATCATTCTGTGTAGTTGTAGGGGCTAGGAAGAGGCATGCACTTCTGCCGCCATTTTGCCGCCACTAAGCGAACATGTGTTCTCCAAGTGCTTGATTAATATGGGTATAAATTTCAGGCAACAAAAAACCCATCAACCTTGAACCAAAACGGCGGGGTTGATGGGCTCCACAAATTGGGGACATCAAAGAAAAGCAGTGGCAATAGTTATGACTGCCCCCTTTCTTAAAAGTTCTGCGCATCACGAAAATATTTTCGTCCGTGCGCAAACTTGAGAGTTATCCGAGTCCCGGCCAGATGATGATGATAAGCGTACCCGCCAGCGTCAGCAGGACGTTAGCGATCGCATAGGTGCCTGCGTACCCCAGAGCCGGGATATTGCTGCGCGCGGTATCGCTGATGATTTCCATCGCAGGCGCGCAGGTACGTGCGCCCATCATGGCACCGAAGAGCAGGGCGCGGTTCATGCGCAGCACATAAGCGCCAAACAGGAAGCAGATCACCACCGGCACCAGGCTGACAATCAGGCCGGACACCAGCATTTGCCAGCCGACGGCGCCCAGGCTGTTGCCAATGCCGCTGCCCGCGCTCAGGCCAACACCGGCCATAAAGACCATCAGCCCGAACTCTTTCACCATGTTTAGCGCACCCTGCGGGATATAGCCGAAGGTCGGATGGTTGGCACGCAGGAAGCCCAGCATGATCCCGGCGAACAGCAACCCGGCGGCGTTACCGATGCCAAAGCTAAAGTTGCTGAACTGGAAGGTGATCATCCCGATCATCAGGCCCACGATAAAGAAGGCGCAGAAGGCTAGCAGGTCGGTGACCTGGCTGTGAATGGAGATAAAGCCGATACGGTCTGCAACGGTTTTCACGCGGCGCGCGTCGCCGCTCACCTGTAATACGTCACCTTTGTTGAGCACCACGTTATCGTCGATAGGCATCTCAATCTGGCTGCGGATCACGCGGTTGAGGAAGCAGCCGTGGTCGGTCAGCTTCAGCTGAGCCAGGCGGCGACCAACGGCGTTGTGGTTTTTGACCACAATCTCTTCGGTGACGATACGCATGTCCAGCAGGTCGCGGTCAAAGACCTCTTTGCCGTTACGGAAGCTCGGGTCGAGGCGCGCATGGGCATCCGGATAACCGACCAGCGCGATGTCATCGCCCATCTGCAGCACCGCGTCGCCGTCCGGGTTCGCCAGAATACCGTTGCGGCGAATACGTTCGATATAGCAGCCCGTCTGGCGGTAAATGCCCAGCTCGCGCAGGTTTTTACCGTCGGCCCAGGCCACCAGCTCTGGCCCTACGCGGTAGGCGCGGATCACCGGCAGGTAAACTTTGCGTTTGGAATCGGTATCCAGACCGCGCTCGCGGGCAATCTGCTGGGCGCTGGTCTGCAGATCCTGATGCTGGAGTTTAGGGAGATAACGCGCGCCGACGATCAGGCTCACCAGCCCAATCAGGTAGGTCAGGGCGTAGCCAAGGCTCAGATGGTCGAGCGCGGTGGACAGTTGCGCTCCGGCCATCCCGGAGTGGCGCAGGGTATCACCCGCACCCACCAGAACCGGGGTGGAGGTCATCGAGCCGGCAAGCATACCCGCCGTCAGGCCAATGTCCCAGCCAAACAGCTTACCCAGGCCTAACGCAATCAGCAGCGCGCTGCCAACCATCACCAGCGCCAGCATCAGGTAATTTTTGCCGTCGCGGAAGAAAATTGAAAAAAAGTTGGGACCCGCTTCAACACCCACACAAAAAATAAACAACATAAAGCCTAAGTTGAGGGCGTCCGTGTTAATGCTGAAATGCTGCTGACCTAATAATAAAGAGACGACTAAAACGCCAATGGAATTACCAAGTTGAACCGACCCGAGGCGTAATTTTCCCAGGCAAAGGCCCAATGCCAGTACCACAAATAATAACAGGATGTAATTCCCATTTAACAAGTCTGCGACGTTTATATTCACGGAGGCTAACTTCTTGTTTACCAGTAAGTTGTTGAATGAAGTGGTTTTTTGGGCTACTGTTTTGGATGACAGGGCAGCGTTTCAGCATTTCCTGTTTCTTTCTTAATTCCCAAAAACACTAGCAGGTGGGTAGTTTAGTCGTATTAGCTAACGACGGCTACTCATTATCGCACAACGCTGTGCGAGCTTTGGCAAGGATTGCCGCAATGCTTTATCTGACTGGGCGTCCACAGGACGAAGGTGTATTTGATAGAGAAACATCAGGAGGATAGTTTGAATTTAAGGCGAAACTGGGTGGGCGCGATCAGCTGTTTTTTGCTGTTTACCGTTGTCTGCCTGTCGTTAGCGTTTAATGTAAAAGGGGCGTTTCGTGCATCCGGCCATCCTGAGCTGGGTTTGCTCTTTTTCATTCTGCCGGGCGCGGCGGCCAGCTTTCTCTCTCGCGGGGGCGAAGTGTTTAAGCCTTTGCTGGGAGCCATACTGGCGGCACCGCTGTGCTTGCTGTTGATGCGGCTGGTATTGACCTCTTCCAGAACCATCTGGCAGGAGCTGGCGTGGCTGTTAAGCGGCGTGTTCTGGTGCGCGCTGGGGGCGCTATGCTATTTATGTATCAGCAGCCTTTTGCAGCGGCGGCACAAACAATAACGCCCTCATAATGAGGGCGTTTTACGCTTACTGAGCAGCAAACAGGCCCAGGTTTTCTTTGGCGTAGGCTTCAAAATCGGTGAAGCCGCCAATGTGTTGCTGGTCGAGGAAGATCTGCGGTACGGTTTCAACCGGTTTACCCACGGTTTTTTCCAGGTCGGCTTTGCTGATCCCTTCCGCGTGGATGTCCACGTAGCGGAAGTTGAAGTCATCCCGCTCTGCGGTCAGTTTCTCAGCCAGTTCTTTTGCGCGCACACAGTAAGGGCATCCTGGACGACCAAAAATCACTGCAAACATTTCTCTCTCCTCAAAAAAACAAGCCTGACGGCGAATACGACGTATAGTGCACGATAACCTGCCGTCATGGAAAGAAGGTTTCACCTGTCGCTTTAATACCTTCGAGCTATGTTTCGCCAATTACAGCGCGCGGATCATTGCCTATACTGGCTGCGATACGTTTTAAGCAAGACAAAGAGAGACACGATGACGCCAACGATTGACCTGCTCCGTTCCCACCGTTCCATTCGCCACTTTACGGATGAACCTATTACCGAGGCCCAGCGCGAAGCCATTATCGACAGCGCGCGAGGAACGTCCAGCTCCAGCTTCCTGCAGTGCAGCTCTATTATCCGCATTACCGATCCGGCGATGCGTGAAACGCTGGTGACGCTGACCGGCGGGCAGAAGCACGTAGCCCAGGCGGCGGAGTTCTGGGTCTTCTGCGCCGATTTTAACCGTCACCTGCAAATTTGCCCTGAGGCGGAACTGGGCCTCGCCGAACAGCTGCTGCTGGGCGTGGTCGATACTGCCCTGATGGCGCAAAACGCCTTCACGGCGGCGGAATCGCTGGGGCTGGGCGGGGTTTACATCGGCGGGCTGCGCAACAACATTGAAAGCGTAACCGAGCTGCTAAAGCTGCCAAAACACGTCCTGCCGCTGTTTGGCCTGTGCCTTGGCTGGCCTGCGGATAACCCGGATCTCAAACCGCGTATCCCCGCAGCGATGCTGGTGCATGAAAACCACTACCAGCCGGTCGACCAGGAGGTTCTGAATCAATACGATGAGGAGCTGGCGAACTACTATCTGACGCGCGACAGCAACAACCGCCGCGATACCTGGACTGACCATATCCGTCGCACCATCATTAAAGAGAACCGTCCGTTTATTCTCGATTATCTGCACAAGCAGGGCTGGGCGACGCGATAGTCCATTCATCCTGTGCCTCGCTGCGTGTATGATACGCAGGCTTTTACCAGGTCTTTAGAGAGGTGCAGGGTGAAAATTGCCATATTGTCCCGGGATGGAACGCTCTATTCATGCAGACGCCTGCGGGAAGCCGCGGCGAAGCGCGGGCATCAGATTGAAATCCTCGATCCGATGTCCTGCTATATGAACATCGATCCGGCGGCATCGTCGATTCATTATAAAGGCCGCAGGTTGCCGCATTTCGATGCGGTGATCCCCCGCATCGGCTCTCAGATCACCTACTACGGCACCGCCGCGCTGCGTCAGTTTGAGATGCTCGGCAGCTATCCGCTAAACGAGTCCGTCGCCATTTCGCGCGCCCGCGATAAGCTCCGCTCGCTGCAGCTCCTGGCCCGACAGGGTATCGACCTGCCCGTTACCGGCATCGCTCATTCACCGGATGACACCAGCGATCTGATCGACATGGTGGGCGGCGCGCCGCTGGTCATCAAGCTGGTGGAAGGCACGCAGGGCATTGGCGTGGTGCTGGCCGAAACGCGCCAGGCGGCGGAAAGCGTGATTGATGCCTTCCGCGGACTCAACGCCCATATCCTGGTGCAGGAGTATATCGAAGAGGCCAAAGGGCGCGACATTCGCTGCTTTGTGGTCGGCGATGAGGTGGTGGCAGCGATTGAGCGTCAGGCGAAAGAGGGTGATTTCCGCTCGAATCTGCACCGCGGCGGCGTGGCGCGTATCGCAGAGATCAGCGAACGAGAGCGCGTGATTGCGGTAAAAGCGGCACAGACGCTGGGGCTGGACGTGGCGGGCGTCGATTTGCTGCGCGCAACGCGCGGCCCGCTGGTGATGGAGGTCAACGCCTCGCCAGGGCTGGAAGGAGTTGAAAAAACCACGGGCGTGGACATTGCGGGCAAAATGATCGCCTGGATTGAACGCCACGCGACCCCGGGATTTTGCCTGAAAACGGGCGGTTAAATAGATTATCGCGCACTTTTTGCGTACTCTAAGCGAAGTTATTATTTAAGAGGCTGCACAGCGATGGATTTACAGGTCGTTCCAACACTGGATACGTTACGTCAATGGCTCGATGATGCCGGAATTACCTTCTTTGAATGCGACTCCTGCCAGGCGCTGCATCTGCCTCACATGCAAAATTTCGACGGTATTTTTGATGCCAAGATCGATCTGATTAATGACGTCATTCTTTTCTCCGCGCTGGCCGAGGTTAAACCCTCTGCGCTGCTGGCGCTGGCGTCCGATCTGTCTGCCATCAACGCCAGTTCTTTGACGGTGAAAGCATTTCTCGACATACAGGATGATAATCTGCCGAAACTGGTGGTGTGCGAGTCTTTATTCTCCGGGGCAGGGTTATCCTTCAAGCAGTTTGCCTGGTTTATGCGCATGGGCGAAGAGCAGATTTCCATGGTGATGATGGAAGCTAACGCGCATCACCTGTTGTACAGCGCCGAAGATGATGCAGAGAATAATGATGCATCTCCCACTTTTCTGCACTAACGCTGTCTGAGCATGGCGCAGTCGCTGCCACGGCGGCTGCGTAACGCCATTTTTTCTGCTGTCTTAAACCCTCCTTTCAAGATTATTTCACCTCCTCAAGGGCCATTTCGGCTTATCACATAGACATATTCTGCATAAAAAATTGATAAAAGGCGTTTTTTCGTCTGGGCTATAGCCCGGGACAAGGGCTACAGTTATTCTTGCGATGCTTACAAAAGCGAGCGGATCCTGCCGGAAAAATCTTTTATTCCTTTTCGGCCAGAGCGACAAAGTATGCATGATTCTTGCATATCGTCAGAGTGCACAGTTTTAGTTCGTGTGTTAACGAGCTTTCAGAAGGAATAACGATATGATCGCCTTGAATAAAAAATGGGTATCGGGTCTGGTTGCGGGTGCTCTGATGGCCGTCTCTGCCGGCACGCTCGCTGCGGAACAAAAAACGCTCCACGTTTATAACTGGTCGGACTATATTGCGCCGGACACCGTCGCAAACTTTGAAAAAGAGACCGGCATTAAGGTCGTGTATGACGTGTTCGATTCCAACGAAGTGCTGGAAGGTAAACTGATGGCGGGCAGCACCGGCTTTGACCTGGTGGTGCCTTCCGCCAGCTTCCTGGAGCGCCAGTTGACGGCAGGAGTGTTCCAGCCGCTGGATAAGAGCAAATTATCCAACTGGAAAAACCTCGATCCGGAAGTATTGAAGCTGGTCGCCAAACACGACCCGGACAACAAATACGCCATGCCTTACCTGTGGGCCACCACCGGCATCGGCTATAACGTCGATAAAGTGAAAGCCGTGCTGGGGAAAGACGTTAAGCTCGACAGCTGGGACGTGGTGCTCAAGCCGGAAAACCTTGAGAAGCTGAAAAGCTGCGGCGTCTCCTTCCTTGATGCGCCGGAAGAGATTTTCGCCACCGTGCTGAACTATCTGGGCAAAGATCCGAACAGCAGCAAGGCCGATGACTACACCGGCCCGGCCACCGATCTGCTGCTGAAGCTGCGCCCGAACATTCGCTACTTCCACTCCTCTCAGTACATTAACGACCTCGCCAACGGCGATATCTGTGTGGCGATCGGCTGGGCGGGCGACGTCTGGCAGGCAGCAAACCGCGCGAAAGAGGCGAAAAACGGCGTGAATGTCTCTTACTTCATTCCGAAAGAGGGGGCGCTGGCCTTCTTCGATGTCTTCGCCATGCCTGCGGATGCAAAAAACAAAGACGAAGCGTATCAGTTCCTGAACTACCTGATGCGTCCGGAGGTGATCGCCCACATCAGCGACCACGTCTATTACGCCAACGGTAACAAGGCTTCCACCCCGATGGTCAGCGAAGCGATCCGCAATAATCCGGCTATCTATCCGCCAGCGGACGTCTTTGCCAAGCTCTTTACTCTCAAAGTGCAGGACCCAAAAATTGACCGCGTGCGCACCCGTGCGTGGACCAAGGTGAAAAGCGGTAAATAAACCGCTGTCGTAGGCCGGGCAAGCGAAGCGCCCCCGGCAACAGGCGCACCGTTCTGGTGCGCCTGCACCCTGATTTGATCTTTGCCGGAGAACACCCCGTGAATGATGTGATCCCCCGCCCGCAGGCGAAAGTCCGTAAAGCGCTGACCCCGCTTCTTGAAATCCGTAATCTCACCAAATCCTTCGACGGGCAACACGCCGTGGACGACGTGAGCCTGACGATCTACAAAGGCGAAATTTTTGCCCTGCTTGGCCCGTCCGGCTGCGGTAAATCGACGTTGCTGCGCATGCTGGCCGGTTTTGAACAGCCGACCGCCGGGCAGATCGTGCTGGACGGCGTCGATCTCTCCCGCGTGCCGCCGTATCAGCGCCCGATCAATATGATGTTCCAGTCCTACGCGCTGTTCCCGCACATGACGGTTGAGCAGAACATCGCCTTTGGCCTGAAGCAGGACAAACTGCCGAAGGCGGAGATTACCGAACGCGTGGCCGAGATGCTGAGCCTGGTCCACATGCAGGAGTTCGCCAAACGTAAACCGCACCAGCTTTCCGGCGGCCAGCGTCAGCGCGTGGCGCTGGCCAGAAGCCTGGCGAAACGCCCGAAGCTGCTACTGCTCGACGAGCCGATGGGGGCGCTGGATAAAAAGCTGCGTGACCGCATGCAGCTTGAGGTGGTGGACATCCTTGAGCGCGTCGGCGTGACCTGCGTGATGGTAACCCACGACCAGGAAGAGGCGATGACCATGGCCGGGCGTATTGCGATCATGAATCGCGGTAAATTCGTACAGACCGGCGAGCCGGAGGAGATTTACGAGCACCCGACCACCCGCTACAGCGCGGAATTCATCGGCTCGGTGAATGTCTTTGAAGGGCTGCTGAAGGCGCGTGAGGACGACGGGCTGGTGATTGACTCTCCGGGGCTGGTTCACCCGCTGAAGGTTGATCCTGATAGTTCGGTGGTGGATAACGTGCCGGTGTACGTCGCCCTGCGCCCGGAAAAAATCATGCTCTGTGACGAGCCGCCAGCCGATGGCTATAACTTTGCCGTGGGTGAGGTGGTGCATATCGCCTATCTGGGCGATCTCTCTATCTACCATGTGCGTCTACAAAGCGGGCAGATGCTCAGCGCCCAGCTGCAGAACGAACACCGCTATCGCAAGGGCCAGCCGACCTGGGGCGACGAAGTGCGCCTGTGCTGGGATGCGGACAGCTGCGTCGTGTTAACGGCATAAGGAGCGATCGTGAGTACACTTGAACCTCCAGCCCGCGTCAAACAACCGGGCGGTTTTCGCCACTGGCTGACGCGTATGCAGATGGCGCACGGGCGCAAGCTGGTGATTGCCTTGCCGTACGTCTGGCTGATCCTGCTGTTCCTGCTGCCGTTCCTGATTGTCTTTAAGATAAGCCTGGCGGAGATGGCGCGGGCGATCCCGCCGTACACCAACCTGATGGACTGGGCCGACGGGCAGCTGACGCTCACCCTTAACCTCGGGAACTTCCTGCAGCTCACCGACGATCCGCTGTACGTGGAGGCCTACTTGCAGTCGCTGCAGGTGGCGGGGATCTCGACGATCTGCTGTCTGCTGCTGGGTTACCCGCTGGCGTGGGCGGTGGCGCACAGTAAACCCTCGACGCGCAACATCCTGCTGCTGCTGGTGATTTTACCGTCGTGGACCTCGTTCCTGATCCGCGTCTACGCGTGGATGGGTATCCTGAAAAACAACGGCATTCTCAATAACTTTCTGCTGTGGCTTGGCGTCATCGACCAGCCGCTGACGATCCTGCACACCAACCTCGCGGTGTACATTGGGATCGTTTACGCCTATCTGCCGTTTATGGTGCTGCCGATCTATACCGCCCTGACGCGCATCGACTATTCGCTGGTGGAGGCCTCGCTGGATCTCGGCGCGCGTCCGCTGAAGACCTTTTTCAGCGTGATCGTCCCGCTGACCAAAGGCGGCATTATTGCCGGGTCGATGCTGGTGTTCATCCCGGCGGTAGGGGAGTTTGTGATCCCGGAACTGCTGGGTGGCCCGGACAGCATCATGATTGGCCGCGTGCTGTGGCAGGAGTTCTTTAACAACCGCGACTGGCCGGTGGCCTCGGCGGTGGCGATCGTGATGTTGCTGCTGCTGATCGTGCCGATCATGTGGTTCCACAAGCACCAGCAGAAACAGATGGGAGACCACGGATGAACAACTTACCGGTAGTGCGCTCCCCGTGGCGGATCCTGATCCTGGTGATTGGCTTCACCTTCCTGTATGCACCCATGCTGATGCTGGTGATCTACTCCTTTAACAGCTCGAAGCTGGTGACGGTGTGGGCGGGCTGGTCGACGCGCTGGTACAGCGAGCTATTCCACGATGATGCCATGATGAGCGCGGTGGGGCTGAGCCTGACCATCGCAGCGCTGGCGGCCACGATGGCGTCGATACTCGGGACGATCGCAGCGATGGTGATGGTGCGGTTCGGGCGTTTTCGCGGCGCGAACGGTTTTGCGTTTATGATCACCGCCCCGCTGGTCATGCCGGATGTTATTACCGGGCTGTCGCTGCTGCTGCTGTTTGTCGCCCTGGCGCACGCCATCGGCTGGCCGGCGGATCGCGGGATGCTGACCATCTGGCTGGCGCACGTCACCTTCTGCACGGCCTACGTGGCGGTGGTGATCTCCTCGCGGCTGCGGGAGCTGGACCGCTCCATAGAAGAGGCGGCAATGGATCTGGGTGCCACGCCGCTGAAGGTGTTCTTTATCATTACCCTGCCGATGATCATGCCGGCGGTTATATCCGGCTGGCTGCTGGCGTTCACGCTCTCTTTAGACGATCTGGTCATCGCCAGCTTTGTCTCGGGGCCTGGCGCTACCACGCTGCCGATGCTGGTCTTCTCCAGCGTACGCATGGGGGTGAACCCGGAGATCAACGCCCTGGCCTCCATCATCCTTGGGGTGGTCGGAATTGTCGGATTTATCGCCTGGTATTTGATGGCGCGCGCGGAAAAACAGCGTGTGCGTGATATCCAGCGTGCAAGACGCGGCTGAAGCATTTAAAATTTCCAGTGAAGTGCCGCGCAAGACGCGGCACTGTTTTTCAGGGAAGTAAAAACATTGGGATTCTTTCAAAAAACACGTCATACGCATGCTCGTCCGAACGTCCCTGCGCTGGTGCAGGTGGCGGCGCTCGCCATTATTATGATCCGCTGTCTGGACGTGTTGATGATCTTCAACACCCTGGGCGTGCGCGGCATGGGAGAATTTATTCACCGCAGCGTCCAGACCTGGAACCTGACGCTGGTCTTTATGAGCAGCCTGGCGCTGGTGTTTATTGAAATTTACTGTGCCTTCTCGCTGGTGAAGGGGCGCAACTGGGCGCGATGGACCTATCTGCTGACCCAGGTGACTGCCGCCACCTACCTGTGGGCCGCCTCGCTGGGCTATGGCTACCCGGAGCTGTTCAGCATCGCGGGAGGCTCTAAGCGCGAGATATTCCATTCGCTGGTGATGCAAAAACTCCCGGATGCGCTGGTGCTGTGCCTGCTCTTTGCACCCGCCGCAAGCAGGCGGTTTTTCCGTCTGCAATAATGTGTATAATCGCAGCCCCCGCCATTCTTAAGGTTTTCATATGCAGTGCGCACTTTATGACGCCGGTCGCTGCCGCTCCTGTCAGTGGATTGAACAGCCGGTCTCCCAACAACTCGCCGCCAAAATGGCCGACCTTCAGCAGCTCCTGGCTGACCATGCGGTGGGCGAGTGGTGCGCACCCGTTAGTGGGCCAGAGCAGGGTTTTCGCAATAAGGCCAAAATGGTGGTCAGCGGCAGCGTGGAACGACCGCTGCTGGGCATGCTGCACCGCGACGGCACGCCGGAAGATTTAATCGACTGCCCGCTTTATCCAGAATCCTTTAAACCGGTTTTTGCGGCACTCAAGCCGTTTATCGCCCGCGCCGGATTAACGCCCTATAACGTTGCCCGCAAGCGCGGCGAGCTGAAATACCTGCTGCTCACCGAAAGCCAGGGGGACGGCGGCATGATGCTGCGCTTTGTGCTGCGCTCAGAATCCCGGCTGGAACAGCTTCGCGCGGCGCTGCCGTGGCTGCAACAGCAGCTTCCGCAGCTAAAGGTCATCACCGTCAATATTCAGCCGGTGCATATGGCGATCATGGAGGGGGAGAAAGAGATCTTTCTTACCGGGCAGCACGCGCTGGCGGAGACCTTCAACGGCGTGCCGCTGTGGATACGCCCGCAGAGCTTCTTCCAGACCAACCCGACGGTGGCGAGCGCGCTGTACGCCACCGCGCGCGACTGGGTTCGCGCCCTCAATATCGGCCATATGTGGGATCTGTTCTGCGGCGTGGGCGGCTTTGGCCTGCACTGCGCCACCCCGGAGATGCAGTTGACCGGGATTGAAATCTCCGCCGAGGCGATTGCCTGCGCGACGCAGTCCGCCGCCGAACTGGGGTTAACAAACCTCCACTTCCAGGCGCTGGATTCCACCCAGTTTGCGACCGGGCAGGGCAACGTACCGGAATTAGTATTGGTCAACCCGCCGCGCCGCGGCATCGGCAAACCGCTTTGCGATTATCTGAGCCAGATGGCACCGGCGTACATCGTCTATTCCAGCTGCAACGCCCGGACGATGGCAAAAGACATCGCTCACCTGCCGGGCTACCGCATTGAACGCGTTCAGCTTTTTGATATGTTCCCGCATACCGCGCATTACGAAGTGTTGACGTTGTTGGTGAAAACGCGCTAATCCTTAACATCGCCCGGTGGCGCTGCGCTTACCGGGCCTACAATCTGGAGTAGGCCGGGTAAGGCGTAGCCGCCACCCGGCATAAACCCCGCACAATGTTCAACAAAATGTGAACTCTTCCCGCCCTCAAAATCAGGTAAGCTTACCTCATAAGAATTGATTAAAGGCTTACCCATGAAGCAAATCCTGCTGGTGGAGGACGATCGCGATATCGCGGCGCTCCTGCGCCTCAACCTGGAAGACGAAGGCTACACCATTACCCACGAGCCTGACGGGGGCAACGCGTTACGCCTGCTTGAAAAACAGCCCTGGGACGCGGTGATCCTCGACCTGATGCTCCCCAGTGTCGACGGCCTCGAAATTTGTCGCCGCATCCGCCAGATGACCCGCTACCTGCCGGTGATCATTATCAGCGCCCGCAGCAGCGAAACCGACCGTATTACCGGCCTCGAAACCGGGGCCGACGATTACCTCGCCAAACCCTTTTCGGTGCAGGAGCTGATTGCGCGCATTAAAGCACTGTTCCGCCGCCAGCAGGCGATGGGGCAGGCACAGAACGACGGACACATTCACGCGCACGGCCTGACGCTGGATCCGCTGGCGCGCACGGTGCGGCTTAACGGGCAGGAGGTTGATCTCACCCCGCGCGAATTCGAGCTGCTCTACTTTTTTGCCCGCCACCCCGGAGAAGTCTTTTCGCGTCTCGAGCTGCTGGAGCAGGTCTGGGGCTATCAGCACGAAGGCTACGAGCACACGGTTAACACCCACATCAACCGCCTGCGGATCAAGATTGAAAAAGATGCCGCTGAGCCGGAGATTGTGCGCACCGTCTGGGGCAAGGGCTATAAATTTGCGGAGCTGAACGACGATGCGCCGCTTTAGCCTGAGCCAGCGCCTGACGCTGCTGTTTATCCTGCTGATGATGCTCTGCGCCACCGTCGCCTGCGCGGTGCAGCTCTACACCAGCATGCAGTACGGTAACGCCATGGTCCAGCGCCTGTCCGGCGGGCTTGCCCAGCAAATTGTGCAGCGTGAGCCGATTCTCGATGCGCAGGGCACCGTTGACCGCAGCGCGCTGAAACCGCTGTTTGACCGGCTGATGACCTTTAACCCGAGCGTCGAGCTGTACGTTATCTCTCCCGATGGTGACGTGCTGGCCGATGCTGCGCCGCCGGGCCATATCCAGCGGCAAAAAATCGACCTTGTGCCCGTGCAGTCCTTTCTGAGCGGCGCCTCAATGCCGGTGCTGGGTGATGATCCGCGCAGCCAGAATAAGAAAGTGTTCAGCGCGACGCCGCTGCGCCAGGACGGGGAGCTGAAAGGCTATCTGTACATCATTTTGCAGGGCGAGGAGTCTAACGCGCTGGCCGGGATGGCCTGGCACAAAGCGCTCTGGAGCACCGTGCTGTGGTCGCTGCTGTGGGTGGCGCTGTTTGGCCTGCTGGCCGGCGTTCTGATTTGGTACTGGGTTACGCGTCCGGTTAAACAGCTTACGCACGAGGTGACCGGGCTTGAGCACGACAGCATCACCGCCATCAAACAGCTGGCGGCAGAGCCGCTTGAGCCGGCCCTGAACGACGAAGTCGCGATCCTGCGCAATACCTTTATCGAGCTGGCCCGCAAAATCACCTCTCAGTGGGATCGGCTGGCCGACAGCGACCGCCAGCGCCGGGAGTTTATCGCCAATATCTCGCACGATCTGCGCACGCCGCTGACCTCGCTGCTGGGCTATCTGGAGACGCTGTCGCTCAAATCCGCCACGCTGACTCCGCAGGAGCATCAGCAGTATCTCGCGACCGCCCTGCGTCAGGGGCAGAAGGTGCGTCATCTGTCGCAGCAGCTGTTTGAGCTGGCGCGGCTGGAGCATGGTGGCATCAAACCCCAGCGCGAACGTTTTGCCATGGCGGAGCTGATCTCCGACGTGGTGCAGAAGTTCGAGCTGGCTGCGCGCACACGTGAGCTGAAGCTGCATGTTGACGTGCCGGGGCCGCTGCCGCTGGTCAACGCCGATGTGTCGATGATCGAGCGGGTAGTGACCAACCTGCTGGATAACGCCATTCGCCATACGCCCACCGGTGGCGAGATCCGCCTGACGGTGTGGCAGGAGAGTGGGCAGTTGCAGGTTGAGGTGGCAGACAGCGGAACGGGCGTCGATGACGCGCTGCGTGACGATCTGTTTCAGCGTCCTTCTGCGCTCAATCCACAGGCATCGCGGGAAAACCGGGGCGGGTTGGGGCTGTTGATCGTGAGAAGAATGCTGGAACTGCACGGCGGCGGGATTGGACTGATGGAGTCGGTGAGCGGGGCCAGGTTCAGGTTTTACGTGCCACTGTGAGAAATCGCCGGGTGGCGCTGCGTTTACCCGGCCTACAGACCACCCCCGTAGGCCGGGTAAGGCGAAGCCGTCACCCGGCAAAAGGAATTACTGCGGGAACCACTGATCGCTGATTTTCTGGTAGGTACCGTCAGCTTTAATCGCTTTCAGCGCGCCGTTCAGTTTCTCCAGCAGGGCTTTGTTGTCCGGACGCACGGCAATGCCCAGACCGGTGCCGAAGTACTGCGGATCGGTCACTTTCTCGGTGGCGGTACCCAGCTGCGGGTTGGTTTTCAGCCACTCGTTAACCACGGCGGTATCGCCAAAGACGCCATCGATACGGCCATTTTTCAGATCGATAATCGCGTTCTGGTAGCTGTCGTAGGCCACGGTTTTCACTTCAGGATGTTTGTCCTGCAGGTATTTCTGATGCGTGGTGCCGTTTTCCATCCCAATGCGTTTGCCTTTCAACTGATCGAAAGCGGTATAAGCGCCTTTCTTCGCAATCACCACGGCTGAGTTTGCGTAGTACGGGTCGGTGAAGGAGACCTGCTTGCTGCGCTCCGGCGTGATGTCCATCCCGGAGATCACCGCGTCATATTTTTTGAATTTCAGAGACGGGATCAGGCTGTCGAACGCGTGGTTCGTGAAGGTGCAGTCGGCCTGCATCTGTTTGCACAGCGCTTTTGCCAGGTCAATATCAAACCCGACGATCTGGTTGCTGGCATCCAGCGATTCAAACGGCGGATAGGTGGCGGAAACGCCGAAATTGATTTTATCCGCAGCGGATGCGCCAGCGGCAAAGGTTGCCAGTAATGCGGCCAGGACTAACTTTTTCATTGTACGACTCCCGTCTGTAGGTCTTATGAAAGTACAATGCCATTTAATGAATTTATATGCAATATAAATGATTAAATATTTATGCCAGGATAAAAAAAAGCGGATAACCAGAAAGTTACCCGCGTTTATTAATCACATTTATGCATTTCTTACCGGATGGCGCTGCGCTTACCCGGCCTACGATCTGCGCTCGAACGCCAGCGCTTTACGCTCAATCAAACGCATCATCAGGGTCAGCAAACCGTTGACCACCAGATAGACCAGACCCGCCGCGCCAAACACCATCACGTCGTAGGTGCGTCCGTACAGCAGCTGTCCGTGGCCCATCACTTCCATCAGGGTGATGGTGTAGGCCAGGGAGGTACTTTTGAACACCAGCACCACTTCGTTGGAATACGAAGAGAGCGCACGCTTAAAGGCGTAGGGCAGCAGGATCGCCAGGGTGTCTTTCTTGCTCATGCCGAGCGCCCCGCAGGACTGCCACTGGCCTTCCGGGATGGCGCGAATGGCCCCGTAGAACAGCTGGGTGGTGTAGGCCGCGCTGTTGAGCGAGAGCGCAATCAGGGCGCACAGCCACGGCTCCGAGAGCAGATGCCAGATAACCGGATACTCCTGCAGCGACGGGAACTGACCCGGGCCGTAGTAAATCAGGAAGATCTGCACCAGCAGCGGCGTACCGGTAAACAGCGTGATATAGGCGCGCACAATCCACACCAGCACCGGCGTTTTCAGCGTCAGGATGATGGTGAAGATCAGGGCCAGGATCAGCGCCACCACGATGGAGGCGACAGTCAGCGTCAGGCTGGTGTGCAGCCCTTTCATCAACTCGGGTAAATAGTCAAGCATCAGCCTGGTCTCCGTTCAAAACGCGTTGCACGCAGATCAATACGCTTGAGGATGTACTGGCTAAGCAACGTGATGACCAGGTAGATAGCCGCCGCCACGATGTACCAGGTAAACGGCTCCTGGGTGCGGGTAGCGATACTCTTGGTTTGCAGCATTAAATCGTTAACGCTGATCAGGCTGACCAGCGCGGTGTCTTTGAGCAGCACCAGCCACTGGTTGCCCAGCCCCGGCAGCGCGTGACGCCACATCTGCGGCATCACCAGACGGAAGAAGATCGCCGCTTTCGACAGCCCCAGCGCCTGGCCGGACTCCCACTGGCCCTGCGGTACCGCTTTCAGCGCGCCGCGCAGGGTTTGCGAGGCGTAGGCGGAGTAGAGCAGGGAGAGGGCAATCACGCCGCACAGGAACGGGCTAACGTCGAAGTTTTCAATCTGCATCTGCACCGGGATCTGTGCAAAGCCAAGATTGATGTTAAAGCCGTCCGACAGGGTTAACAGCAGCTGTGAGGAGCCGAAATAGATAAACAGGACCACCAGAATCTCGGGTAGCCCACGCAGCACGGTCACCAGCGCGGAGCCTGCCCATGCGACGGGACGCCATTTCGCTGACTCCCACACCGCAAAGAACATCGCCAACACGAGGCCGATAATCAGTGCACAAACGGCAAGGCCGACGGTCATCCCGGCGGCGCTTGCTAAAGGAAAAATTTCATTCATCAGGAATTACTTCTGGAACCATTTTTTGTAGATGGTTTCGTAGGTGCCGTCTTTCTTCACTTTTTCCAGCGCAGCGTTGAATTTCTGCTGCAGCTCGGTGTTGCCCTGACGCACGGCAATGCCCAGACCGGTACCGAAGTAGTCTTTATCGGTCACTTTGTCACCCGCGGCGGCCAGCTTGTCGTTGGCTTTCAGCCATTCAGTGACAACCGCCGTATCCCCGAACACCGCATCGATACGACCGTTTTGCAGATCCAGCTTCGCATTCTGGTAGCTGTCATACGGCACGGTGGTGATTTCCGGATGCTTATCCATGATGAATTTCTGGTGCGTCGTGCCGTTCTGCACGCCCACTTTCTTGCCTTTCAGCAGATCAACAGAGGCGTATTTCCCTTTCTGACCGATGAACAGCGCAGAGTTGTCATAGTAAGGGGTGGTGAACAGAACCTGTTTTTCGCGCTCAGGGGTGATGTCCATGCCCGCCATTACGGCGTCGATACGACGGAACTTCAGGCTTGGGATCAGGCTGTCGAAGGCCTGGTTGCTGAAGGTACAGGTCGCATCAATCTCTTTACACAGGGCGTTAGCCAGGTCCACATCAAAGCCGACAATCTTATTGTTGGCATCAATGGATTCAAACGGAGGATAAGACGCTTCAGTGGCGAAACGAATGGTCTGAGCTGCGGTAGCGGAAAGGCTGACGCTAGCGAGCAGCGCGGCAATCAATACTTTTTTCATTATCTTTTTCCCTAACACATCAGTGTGATAAGTAGTTTTTGAAGGCGTCGGTTTGCGGTTGAGTGAAACAACTCGCATCACCTTGCTCAACGATATACCCGTTTTCCATGTACACCACGCGGCTGGCGGTTTTGCGCGCCACTTCCACTTCATGGGTAACGATGACCTGCGTAATATTGGTTTCCGCCAGTTCACGAATAATGCTGACGATCTGGGCGGTAATTTCCGGGTCCAGCGCGGCGGTAGGCTCATCAAACAGCAGCACGGCTGGCTCCATCATCAGCGCACGGGCAATGGCCACGCGCTGCTGCTGACCGCCGGAAAGGTGCAGCGGATAACGATCGCTGTACGGCTTAAGGCGCAGACGCTCCAGCAGCTTTTCGGCACGCGCCATCGCCTGGTCTTTGGTTAAGCCAAGCACGCGGCACGGCGCTTCAATAAGGTTCTGCACCACCGTAAGGTGAGGCCAAAGATTGTATTGCTGGAATACCATGCCGACGTTTTGACGCAGTTCGCGGATCGCTTTATCAGAAGGCGTTTTGGCGAAATCGAAATGGTTACCGGCGATCGCCAGCGTACCTGAACGGGGCATTTCAAGCAGATTAAGGACACGCAGAAGAGAGCTTTTACCCGCGCCGCTTGGGCCAAGTAAAACCAGGGTTTCGCCTTCGGGGCAGCTCAGCGTGATGTCGAACAGCGCCTGGTGTGCGCCGTAGAAGCAGTTAATGCCGTTTAGTTTAATACTCATCGGGGCAGTCTTTACTCATCCAGGCAATCTATAGCAATTGAGGCCGCAGATAGTACCGTTGACAGAATAGTTATGCAATATTTCTGCGTTAAAAGTTAAATATAACCCGTGTTTCCTCTTAAACATAGCACAAAATAGCGAAGGCCAATGTCGGCGAGAATAAATGTCGGCATTCCGTCAGAAATGCCGGACATTTTACGGGGTTAACATTTATTTAACGGATGAGTTAACGGTTCTCGATCGACTGGCGCAGCGTGCCTGCCGGGGCATGAACGCTGCCGCCGATGTAGCGAACGTCGTCAATCGCCCAGCACTGGCCTTCGCGGATCATCAGCACTTCATCCTGCCAGGACTGGGTGCCCTGAGTCAGCTTCACGCGCAGCGGGATATTTCGCGCATCGGTGTTTGGGATGGTTGACGCGCTCGCGACCTCGGCGCCGTCGGGCAGCGTTGCGCGGCTGGAGAACGGATCGGATTTAAGCAGCGCGTTATGCTGCGGATCGCGGGCCGCATCGTTCAGCAGCTTAGCCAGACCGTCGCTCAGATAAGGGCGCAGGGCGGTGATGTCATTACCGCGATGTTGAATGCGATAATCATAGAACTGTTGCGCCACGGTATCCGGGCCGCCGTCAATGCACGGGCCGCTGCGTGTACCGATATCCTTAAAGGCTGGCGTGACCGGGGTGGTGCACGCGCTGAGCACCAGCGCGCAAGGCACTAAAAGCGTTAAAGCAGAGTAGCGCATGTTGATTTCCTTATTTATTAACTATCCTTTCAATCATAGCGTAACGAACCGATAATGCTGATGAAGTTATGGCCTAAGGCATTGAACGCTAAAGAAGGAGATTAACCATGCAATTTTCAACGACCCCAACCCTGGAAGGGCAGCCTATCACCGAATATTGCGGCGTCGTCACGGGCGAAGCCATTCTGGGTGCCAACATCTTCCGCGACTTTTTTGCCGGGATCCGCGATATCGTCGGCGGACGTTCTGGCGCGTATGAGAAAGAGCTGCGTAAGGCGCGAGAAATTGCCTTCAAAGAGCTGGGCGAGCAGGCGAAAGCTCTCGGGGCGGATGCGGTGGTCGGCATTGATATCGACTACGAAACCGTCGGCAAAGATGCCAGTATGCTGATGGTCAGCGTTAGCGGTACGGCGGTGAAAACCCGTCGATGAAACGTACGCTCTCAACGCTCCTGCTGGCGCTGATGCTGGCAGGCTGTGCCACGGAAAAAGGCATCGTTGATAAAGGTGCCTACGAGCTGGATACACGCCATCAGGCGCAGGCGGCCTACCCGCGTATCAAGGTGCTGGTTATTCACTATACCGCCGATGATTTTGATACCTCGCTTGCCACGCTGACGGACAAAAATGTCAGTTCGCACTATTTGATCCCCGCCCATCCCCCCGCGCCCGACGGCAAACCGCGCATCTGGCAGCTGGTCCCCGAAAGCGAGCTGGCTTGGCACGCGGGCATCAGCTTCTGGCGCGGAACCAATCGCATAAACGACACCTCGATAGGCATTGAGCTGGAAAATCGCGGCTGGCAAAAAGCGGCAGGCATGAAGTATTTCGCGCCGTTTGAACCGGCACAGATCGCCGCGCTGATCCCGCTCGCCAAAGATATTGTCGCCCGCTACAACATTAAGCCCGAAAACGTGGTGGCCCATGCGGATATCGCCCCGCAGCGCAAAGACGATCCGGGGCCGCTTTTCCCGTGGCGTGAGCTGGCGGAGCAGGGTATTGGCGCCTGGCCCGATCCGCACCGCGTCGCCTTTTACCTGGACGGACAGCCGCCTTATCAGGCGGTGGATACCGCTGCACTGCTCGGGCTGCTGGCGCGCTATGGCTACGAGGTGCCGGAAAACAGCACCGCCGCGCAGCAAAAGCGCGTCATTATGGCTTTCCAGATGCATTTTCGCCCGCAGCGCTGGGACGGTGTAGCCGATCGGGAAACCATGGCGATTGCCGAAGCGCTTTTAGAAAAATACGGACAGGGGTAATCCTTCGGGATTACTCCGAACCTGGTAGTTTTACATTTACTTTCATCAGATTAATCCTAGATTCAATCTAAATTAATTTTTAGTAAATTGACTTAAATTTACCCGCATTTAATATAGACACATAGCTTGCTAAGTAATCATAAAAAATAAACAAGACGATTTTCTCTCATTTCTTTTTTTTGCCAGTCAGGACCTCATTTTTTAGGTTTCGGTTTTCTTCCGTAACCTCATTTTATTTTAACTTTAATCTTATGCGGGTATAACAATGTTAAGTATCTACGGTAAAAAATTACGTCCTCAACAGGAAATGGAAACCATTATTTCTGCAACCTCAGGTTATGAAGAAAAAACCTTAAAGAAATGGCAAAAAATTTCCACGTCTGATTCAGGCAAAATCCATATCATCGTCAGCGGTGACGTGGAGTTCCGCCGCGAATCTGACGAGCTGTGCATGTTCTCTCTGCAAGGGCAGTGCATCTTTGGCCTGTCGTCCATTTACTATAACTCATCCCATATGTACGGCCTGGTGCGGGCCAACACGGTGGTTCGCTCCATCGACAAAGAGGAGTTTATGGCGTTAATGACCGAGAAAAACCTGTGGCCGCAGCTGACAAAAGTGCTCTCCTGGTACATCTGCATGCTCAGCAAGCGTGACGATGTTCTCGTTGCCCGCAGCGCCTATTCGGTTGTACGTGAATTCCTGTTAGAAATTAATGAGCTGATTGTTCATCATCAACGCGATATTAACGTTTATGATTATATTCAGGCATACACCAACCTGGCCCGCAGTACCATCATTAAAATTCTCTCCGACCTGAAAAAAGGTCAATATATCGTGGTGGAAAAAGGACGTCTCCTGAATCTCACTACGCTGCCAGAAAAATATTAATCACTCCAGCCGATCTCCTTTTTGACTTAAAGGAGACGGCGCTTTCTCCTGATGAATATCGTTAATATGTGATATATCCTGCGTTTCATCAATCGGTGGCGCGGGCGTTTTTCCTTGAGAATAATCTTGCTGTTGTTCTTTTAATGCCTTCATAAACAACGTCTTCAGGGACGATGAATCGTCATCGGACTCTGCGCTCGCCGCGGCATGTTCTTCCGTTCCGGGAAGGGTATCCCGCGAGGTATCGTGCTCGGGTTCTGCAACGCCGTCCGGCGCCTGCTGCCAGTCTGCATCGTCACTGTTAATCGGCACATCCTGCATCGCGGGAACATCCTCATGCACCGGGATCGGCTTAGGCTGCGGATGCGGGAACGGCTTGCTGACATATATATAATGCATATCAGACAAGGTGGCTTCCGGCTTCACCGTGTTGACCTTCGTTGTGACCGGCGCAGGGTGGCGCAGGTTCCAGTAAACGTGCGCGTACAGTCCTGCGACAATCAGGACGCACAGCCCCAGCAGCCATAAGAAGGTGGTGCCGAAGATTTTTTTCAGGCCGGGGAAGCGATACGAAAACCAGACCGCTTCCCCGGTCTCGTAGCTGCGCTGGGCAGCGAGACATATCGTAGACATTATGATTTCTTCTCTTGCGTGGTCGCATCCGATCCCGACTGCGATGCCTGGATCAGCACGCTGGGGGTAGTATTGGTTTCACGCATCAACTGCATCAGCGTATCTTCGCCGGGGATGCCATCGACATGGAGATCCATTTTTTGCTGGAACTCACGGGTGCGTTTCATCATTTCAGCGGTCCAGCTCTGCGCGTGGGTTTCAGGCTCCGCAAGCGCCTGGCTCAACTGCTGATCGAGCCATTCCAGATCTTTACCGCTGCTGGCAGCGCTGATTTCGTCTTTGCCCTGCGGCGTCAGGCGATGCAGCTGGGTGTAGTTCCCCGTTGCATGCTGGCTATACCAGTTGCGGGTCACCTGCCAGGTCCGACCGTTCATTAAGAGATCCAGGGTGTTATCCCCGACGCGGGCGACAACGGCATAGTTAAGGTGGCCGCCGGTGTGCATTTCGCTGACCCACGGATACCCCTCTTTTGCCAGTTCGCTCAGCGGCGCGTTGCCCTGGCGACACATCAAATTAACCTTCGACGCGTTCTGGCACAGCGCATCGTCGGCGGAAGCGTCATACCCCCACATCTGATAAAGCTGATGCATGGCATCCGGCTGGTTAACCACTTCGTGGTCGATAACCGGCACAACCGGCGTCGTTTTATGCGGCGTCTGCTGTTTCCAGCTCACCGGGACGGGCAGCTGCACCGGCAGTTTTGCGGTGATCGCCGAGGTCATATACCAGCCGCAGGCGGCAAACAGCACCGACGCAAATAAACCGACGGTCGCCAGGCGCGTCCCGTGTTTTTTGGCCGGTAAAATTTCGCTGGTGGCCAGACGTAAATGACGTGGACCCACCGCCGACGCACGCTCTGTCCAGGCGGCAAGCAGGGCGAGGTGGGCCAGGGCGTTGAATTTACTGATGCTGCCTTTGGTCAGCGTATGCATTTTGCGCACGCGGGCCGGGGCGAGCGGTGACGTTTCACAGCCGTTGTCTTCGCACTGGGCCTGAACATAGCTCAGGGTTTCGCGGCAGGTCATGGATCGCAGGGTGTGGTGGGCGTGGACATACTCCTGCAGGCCGGAGTGCTGCATCAGCACCGCTTCCTGCTCGGCTGACCCCATCAGCACAATCGACAAGCGAAACTCCAGCTCCTGTGCGCGGGTCAACAACATGCCCAGGACCTCACGGCAGTTATCCTTCATGGCTTCCATGTGAGAGACGATCACCACTTTGCCGGCAGGCTTGCGTGAAGAGGCGGCGTCCTGCCACTGGCGGATCACGGCGTCGATGGCCTGAATGCGGGTTTTACTCTCTTTCGTACCTGGACTGAGCTTGTACAGCAGGCTACTGGCGCTCAGTTTAGGGAAAGCGTTAATCGCAAGGACCGTCTGGCTGTGAGATTTCAGCGCATCGCTGAATTCGCCGAGCAGGGGGGCATCGTTGCAAAAGAGTCCCGTAATACCCGCCTGCTGGGTTTTTTCCTTCAACAGATTAAAGATGTCCTGATGATAAGGCACAAAAAAATCACCCGAGGCGCGAGTGACTTTTTTAAACGGCGGCTTCTGGAAATTAAAATGACTCTGATACATACGACTTACCGTCTCTTCACATGAATAGCAATAGTGCAGAAAAGTACGTTAAGCCTGTCGGGTGGTCAATTTGCCATCAGGGTAAAAATAACCTGTTGTGACCCTCTAACATCCCGTTTTTTCTCGGTCAATATTTTTCTTCATCAAAGTTAATGGCGAAGCAGGTGGTCGCTTCGCGAGCAGATAATTACTATTTATGTCACATATTGGCGCAGCACGATGCTGCTTATTATCGCTTTGCTAAAGGCCAGATGAATAATGAGGTTCTCATTTCTTCCCCGGTTGATGATGCCCTGTATTATGTTTTTGACCCTGATTTTTTGCGGTCAGCAGGGATACGTCATCTTTAAAGATTATAAAAGAGTGTCAAACAAACTGGCGAACGCGAATGTAAAACCGCAAAAAAAACGTCAGGATGAAAAAGCGTTTGCGCTTTTCACCGCCGCCGTCCGTCAGCAAAGTCTGCCAGCTGCGGCAAAAGCCCCACTGGCTGCTGAAATCGAAGGTATTGTCAGCAGCGACGAGGCGTGGCTGTCGTTTGCCGTGATTAAAACGCCTGCGGGCCAGAAAAGCTACCGGGAGGGGGAAAACCTCACCGGATTTGACGATGCGTATATCGAAGAAATTAACAGCGATAACGTGGTGGTCAACTACGCAGGCACCGAGCAGGTGCTGGCGCTCAAAAAACCAGACTACTTTAAGGGCGGCGTCGACAGCGGCCCGGTAACCAAATCGACAAAAGATCCGGGCGCGGACAGTGTGCATCTGGATGATTATCTGGTGTTAAAGCCGTTAATCGAAAAGGGCGAACTGGAGGGATATAAGATCAATCCACGCAATGCCTCTGCCTTTTATAGCCACTCCGGCCTGCAAAAAGGCGATGTGGCGGTGAAAGTCAATTCTGTCGATATGACCAAACAAGCTGAAGCAAAAAACATTATTGCCAGCTGGTCAAAAATGAAAGAAGCGGAGGTCGTTGTGAAACGTCACGCTCACCTTGAAAATATTCGGGTTAATGTTCTAAACAATTAACAAGTGTACAGACATGAAGAAATTTCCATGGGCGTGCGTGGCGCTGACCGCATTGTCGTTATATTCCGGTTCGCTGTTTGCAGCTAACTTTAGCGCAAGTTTTAAAAATACCGATATCCGTGAATTTATCGATACGGTTGGTCGTAATCTTAATAAAACGATTCTGGTCGATCCTTCCGTTCAGGGAACGGTCTCGGTCAGAACCTATAACGTGCTGTCGGAAGATGAATATTATCAGTTCTTCCTGAGCGTGCTGGACCTGTACGGCCTGTCGGTGATCCCGATGGACAACGGGATGGTGAAAGTGGTGCGCTCAAGCGTAGCACGTACCGCTGGCGTGCCGCTGGCGGACAGCAAAAACCCCGGCAAGGGCGATGAGATCATCACCCGTGTCGTGCGGATGGAAAACGTGCCAGTGCGTGAACTGGCCCCGCTGCTGCGCCAGCTTAACGACGCCTCGGGCATCGGTAACGTGGTGCATTTCGAGCCGTCTAACGTGCTGCTGTTAACCGGTAAAGCCTCGGTGGTAAACCGCCTGGTGGACCTGGTGCAGCGCGTTGACAGAGACGGCGTGCAGCGCCGTGAGATCGTGCCCCTGCGCTACGCCTCTGCCAAAGAGCTGTCGGAAATGTTGAATAATCTCAACAACGAAGAGCAAAAAGGGCAGAACGCGCCGCAGCTGGCGACCAAAGTGGTGGCCGACGACGAAACCAACAGCCTGGTGATCAGCGGGTCGGAAGATGCGCGTTCGCGCACCCGCACCCTGATCGGCCAGCTGGATCGCGAGCAGAACAACGAGGGTAACACCCGCGTGTTCTACCTGAAATATGCTAACGCCGCCAAGGTGGTTCCGGTGTTGACCGGCATCGGCGAGCAGCTGAAAGACAAACCGGGCGCGCCGAAAAGCAAAACCGCCACGGCCTCAAGCGATCTGAACATTACCGCCGACGAGTCCACCAACTCACTGGTGATCACCGCCCAGCCTAACGTGATGAACTCGCTGGAAAAAGTGATCGACAAGCTCGATATCCGTCGTCCACAGGTGCTGGTGGAAGCCATCATTGCGGAAGTGCAGGACGGTAACGGCATGGATCTGGGCGTGCAGTGGACCGGTAAGCACGGTGGCGTTCAGTTCGGCGCAACGGGCCTGCCTATCAGCCAGGTGAAAAACGGCACCATGAAAGGCACCGCGTTCACCGGCCTGGCGACCGGCTTCTTCAACGGCGACTTCGGTGCGCTGGTGACCGCGCTCTCCACCGGGTCGAAGAACGATATTCTCTCTACGCCGAGCGTCGTGACGCTGGATAACAAAGAAGCGTCGTTCAACGTGGGTCAGGATGTGCCGGTACTGTCCGGTTCCCAGACCACCAGCGGCGACAACGTCTTTAACTCCGTGGAGCGTAAGACGGTGGGTACCAAGCTGAAGATTGTGCCGCAGATCAACGACGGCGACATGATCCACCTGAAGATTGAGCAGGAAGTGTCCAGCGTGGACGCCAGCGCCACCGAAGATGCGAGCCACCCGTACCATCAATAACGAAGTGATGGTACACAGCGGCCAGACCGTGGTGCTGGGTGGCCTGATGGAGAACGTCACCAAAGAGACCGTCTCCAAGGTGCCATTGCTGGGGGATATCCCGCTGGTGGGCCAGCTGTTCCGCTACACCTCCGAGGATACCTCGAAGCGTAACCTGATGGTGTTTATCCATACCACGGTGCTGCGCGACGACGATAACTACAGCGCCGCGTCGAAGGAGAAATATGACCAGATCCGCGCGCGTCAGCAGCAGCGTCTGGAAGAGCAGAAGCTTGGGATCGTGACGAACGCCAACAACCCGGTGATGCCCGCATACCCGAGCGAGCCGTCAGTGAGCGCTGCGCCGGTGAAAGCCAGCGCAACCACGACGCGTAATCCGTTTAAACAATAAGGCGGAGGCGCAACGTGGACGAACTGAGCAAAACCCTGTGCAGCAGTAGCTACGCAAAAGACAACGGCGTGCTGTTTTATAACGATGACGTTTATGTCCGTGACGATGCGCCTGCGTTTGCGCTGCTTGAGATGCGTCGGGTGCTGGGGCGGTCCTTTGTTCCCGTCACCCTGACGCCGGAAGCGTTCGAAGAGCTGCTGGCGAAAATCTGGCAGCAGAGCAGCGGCGTGTCGCAGCAGCTGGTTGACGATATGGATGCCGACATCGACTTAATGGCGTTAACCGAGGAGATCCCCGACAACGAGGATCTGCTGGATAACGACGAAAACTCGCCGGTGATCCGCCTGATCAACGCCATTCTCGGCGAAGCGGTGAAAGAGGGGGCCTCAGATATTCATATCGAAACCTTCGAGCGCACCCTGAGCATCCGTTTTCGCGTCGACGGCGTGCTGCGCCCGGTGCTTCAACCGGCGCGCAAGCTCGCGCCGCTGCTGGTGTCGCGTATTAAAGTCATGTCCAAACTGGATATTGCAGAAAAACGCCTGCCGCAGGATGGCCGTATTTCACTGCGCATTGGCCGCAAGGCCATCGACGTGCGTGTCTCGACCATTCCGTCACAGTACGGCGAGCGCGTGGTCATGCGTTTGCTGGATAAAAGCAACCTGAAGCCGGATATCAACAAGCTCGGGCTGATTGATGAGGAGCTGGAAAAGTTAAAGGGGCTGATCGACCGCCCGCACGGCATTATCCTGGTCACCGGGCCGACAGGCTCCGGTAAAAGTACCACGCTGTACGCCATTCTGTCGGCGCTGAACGGCCATGAACGCAACATCCTGACCGTTGAAGACCCGATTGAATATGAGCTGGAAGGGGTGGGACAGACGCAGGTTAACCCGCGCGTGGACATGACCTTTGCCCGCGGGCTGCGCGCCATTTTGCGCCAGGACCCGGACGTGGTGATGATCGGGGAAATCCGTGACGGTGAAACCGCGCAAATCGCGGTGCAGGCGTCGCTGACCGGTCACCTGGTCATGTCTACGCTGCACACCAACAGCGCCGCGGGCGCGATTACGCGTCTGCGCGACATGGGGCTGGAGTCGTTTTTAATTGGATCATCGTTGCTCGGTGTCATTGCCCAGCGTCTGGTGCGTCGGCTGTGTACCCACTGCCGCACCACCAGTCCGCTGGATGACAATGAAAAGGCGCTGTTCAGCTTTATGCCCACGCCACCGAAGGCGATTTATCGTGCGGTTGGCTGCGAACATTGCCGCCAGAGCGGCTATCAGGGGCGAGCGGGTATCCACGAGTTCCTGGTTGTTGATACGCCGATGCGCCGCGCCATTCACGAAGATAAAGACGAAATGTCCATCGAAACGCAGCTCTTTAAGCAGGCCTACAGCCTGCGTGAAAACGGGCTGCTGAAGGTGATTAGCGGCGTGACCTCCCTTGAAGAGGTGATGCGCGTTACCGCCGAACGCGGGGGAGACGTCTGATGGCCTTCTACGCATGGACGGCTACGGACGCGGCGGGCAAAAGCCAGCGCGGCACGCTGCAGGCGGAAGGGCAAAAGCAGGTTCGCCAGTGGCTACGTGAGCAAAAGCTGATGCCGGTGAGCATCAGCGAAACGCGCGAAGCGGCGGTGGCCGGAAAAGCCAAAACCGGAACGAAGCTCTCCACGCCGGTGCTGTCGATGTTCACCCGTCAGCTTTCGACGCTGGTCAACGCGGCGCTGCCGCTGGAGAGCGCGCTCAAAGCGATTTCCAAACAGACGGAAGACAAAAAGCTGGCGGCGATGGTGGTGGAGATCCGCGAGAAGGTGGTGGAAGGGCATACGCTGTTTGACGCATTCAGCCAGTTCCCGCGCACCTTCGACAAGCTCTACTGCACCCTGGTGATGGCCGGTGAAAAAACCGGTCACCTGGGCGACGTGCTGGAAAAGCTGGCCGAGTACAACGAGCAGCGTCAGAAGATGAAAAGCAAGCTGACGCAGGCGATGGTCTACCCGATCACCCTGACGGTGGTCGCCATCGCGGTGATCAGCATTCTGCTGGTGGCTGTGGTGCCGCAGGTGATCGAACAGTTCACCCACATGAAGCAGCAGCTGCCGATCACCACCCGTACGCTGATTGCAGTGAGCGATTTTTTGCAGGCTTACGGTATTTATATCGCGGGCGGCATCGGCGGGGGAATTGTCGGCTTCAAAGCCTGGGTCAGAAACGTCAAAAACCGTTTTCGCTGGCACAGCTGGCTGGTTAACGGTTCGCCGATTAAAAAGCTGGTCTGCGCCATTAACAGCGCGCGCTATATCCGTACGCTGAGCATCCTGCAGGCCAGTAGCGTCCCGCTGCTGGAAGGGATGTACATCGCGATGGACGGGATTGAAAACCTCTATGCCCGGCAGGTGCTGGAGCAGGCGGCGGATACCGTACGTCAGGGGGCCTCGCTGTATGCCGCGCTGGAACAGGCGAAGCTCTTTCCGCCGACCATGCTGTATATGATCGCCTCCGGTGAGGAGAGCGGCGAATTAGGCAATTTGATGGACCGCGCGGCGGAAAACCAGGAGTCGGCGCTGCAGCATCGAATTACGTTAACACTGTCGGTATTTGAACCGGCGTTGGTGGTCAGTATGGCGACAATTGTTTTATTCATTGTGCTGTCAATATTACAACCGCTTCTGCAACTTAATAACATGGTAGGGTAAATAATGGCTGTAAAACGTAAAAACCTGGCTCGCCAGGCGGGCTTCACATTGCTCGAATTAATGGTGGTAATTGTTATTCTCGGCGTGCTGGCGAGTATGGTGGTGCCGAACTTAATGGGCAATAAAGAGAAAGCTGACTCGCAAAAAGCGACCAGCGATATTGTCGCGCTCGAAGGCTCTCTGGATATGTATAAGCTGGATAACCACCGTTATCCGACCACCGAACAGGGCCTGCAGGCGCTGGTCACCAAGCCTGAAATTGCGCCAATTCCGAACGGCTATCGCGCTGACGGCTATATTCGCCGCCTGCCGCAGGACCCGTGGGGCAGCGACTATCTGATGGTCAGCCCGGGCGAACATGGCGCGGTTGACGTATTTTCCGCAGGCCCTGACGGTGAAGCCAATACCGCAGATGATATTACTAACTGGTCTCTCGATAAAAAAGAGAAATAATGAATAAGCAACGCGGGTTTACGCTGCTGGAAATTATTCTGGCGCTGGTGATATTTGCCAGTTGCGCCATGATGGTGGTGTCGACAATACCTTCACGTAGCGGTGCGGATATATTTGGCCAGCAGTTGAAAGCCCTCGTTGATTATGGTTCTGACCGTGCGGTGATGGATGGAAATATCGTTGGGTTAGTGATTACCGCGGATAAATACCAGCTGGTGACGCTTGACGTTAAAAGCGCAGAACAGCGCTGGGTACCGTTAACCGCAGGGCGTATTACGACCAAAGGTGATTTCCCCGAAGAGATGCACGTTTCTCTGTCGCCGCAGCGGCTGGCCGCCACGATCGATGCCGATCCGCAGATTGTGTTTTTACCTGACGGCGAGATTGGCCGCTTCACGCTGTCGCTGCAAAGTTATGACAAGCAGCACCGCTTCCGCGTGGTGTCGCAGGGTGCCGCTCCGGTATCGGTAGAGAACGATGACTAAAGGCAAGAGAACGCAAAAGGGGATGACCCTGCTGGAGGTGATGGTCGCGCTGGTCATCTTCTCTACCGCCGCGCTGGCGCTGATGAACTCGGTGTCGCTTAACGTGCGTTTCACCCAGGGGCTGGGCGAAACGCTGCAGGCCAGCTGGGTGGCGGAAAACCAGTTAGCGGAAGCGCAGCTCACGCGATCCGATTTCCCCGACGCCGAACAGCAGGGAACCGAGACCATGGGCGGGCGCAGCTGGAACTGGCGCAAGCAGCGTATCAAGAAGGCCGATGGCGTGTGGGCCAATGAGATCCGCGTCTATGCCGAAGGCGACGAAAGCCAGCCGGCCATCACGCTGCAGATTATTCCGCCGGGAGAGATCAAGTGAACAACACGCGACGCCAGCGCGGTTTTACCCTGCTGGAGATCATGATTGCCCTGACCATCTTTGCGGTGATCAGCACGCTGGCCTGGCAAATTCTCGATGGTGCCATGCGGACCAGCTCCGCGACCGACGCCAGCGCGGCAAAGCTTAACCAGCTCCAGCGCGCCTGGAGCCTGATGGAGCGCGACTTCTTTCAGCTTCAGGCGCGCGCGCCGCGCAACGAGCCGGATCTGTTTCGCCAGGATGACAACGGCCTGGAGATGACCACGCTCAACGGCGTGAGCGGCACGGTTCAGCTGGAACGCGTGCGCTGGCGGCTGGAGGAGGGGCGGCTGTATCGCGACGTCTGGCCCGCGATTGACGGCCCGACGGACGTCAAGCCGGAAGCGGTGCCGATCGTCAACGAGGTGAAATCCCTGGAGTGGCGTTTCTACCGCAACGGCTGGCTGAAAAGCTGGACGGATGCAGGCCATCAGCCTGATGGCGTGGAGGCGACGCTGACAATGGAGAATGGCGATACCTGGCGCTGGGTGTTTACTACCCCGGGGGATCTGCCTGCGCCACAAGTCGCGCCAAAAGAGGGCGGCGAAACGCCTGCTCCGACAGGTGACAAAGTTCCTGCAAACGGCGCAACGCCGCCGGTCGCGCCACAGCCTGTGCCCGGGAGCAAACCATGAATCGCATCGCTAAACAGAAAGGGGTCGCGCTGCTGGTGGTGCTGATCCTGCTGGTGATGATGTCGGCGCTCGCCGCCAAAATCAGCCAGCAGTTCTGCCGCAACCTGCAAAAAACCCATTATCAGGTGGGCCAGCAGCAGATCCGCTGGGCCATTCAGGCGCAGGAAAAAGAGATAAAAGACCGTTTGCAGACCGATGCGAGCGGCGAAAGTAAAGCGCTGGCACCCGACGGTGACTGGCATCAGCCGCTGGAAACCCAGGGCGATGACTACACCGTGGTGGGCCAGGTCGAGGACGCGCAGGACTGCTTTAACGTCAATACCCTGCTGGCGGCGGAGAAAACCCCCGCCGCGACGGATGCGGCCGCCGTGCCGGAAAAACCGCGCAGAGAGAAGAGCCTTGAGCAACTCCTCACCGAAAGCGGCTTAAGCCAGGCGAACGCCGAAGAAGTGTATCAGCAGCTGGTGGATTATCTCGACGGTGACGCGACCACGGTTAAAGAGGGCGCGGAGAGCGACGCCTGGGCCGGGGTGATACCCGCCCGGCAACCGGCAAACCAGATGATGCGCACCATTGCGGAAATAAAGCAGCTGCCGGCGTTTCCTGCCGCCGCGTGGCCAAAGGTCAGCAAACTGCTCTGTGCGCTGCCGGATACGGCCACCAAAGTGGACATCAACACCCTTGATCCGGCGCGGGCTGCGGTAGTCGCGGCGCTCTTCCCCGGGAAATTAACCGAAGAAGAGGCCCGGCGTCTGATTGAGGCCCGTCCGGAAGAGGGATGGGAAAGCATGGAAACGTTCAGCAAAGCGCTGGAACAGAATTTTCCGCAGCTAAAAGATGATTTGCCCCAGGTGGCTGAACTGATAGCCATTAATAGCCGATATTTCCGCGTCAACTATACCGGCAACACTGACGAGCTAACGCTTCGCGTGGTGAGCCAGCTTCAGGTCAATAACGAAGCCGGTGAGATCGTGACGTGGCAACGTCGTTACCGAATGATTGAATAACCAAAGTCGAACTCTATGAAACAGGTGCTTTTTATTCGTCCCGACAGCCGCAAGGACGGGAAAATATGGTGGTGCGGATCCGGTAGTCAGGAGGTGGGTACTCTGGACAGCCTGGAGGCGCTTGCCACCCTGGCGGATCATCCTCTGGCGGCGCGCGTCTGCCTGCTGCTGCCCGCCAGCGACATGATCTTCCGCCACTTTACGCTGCCAAAGAAGATGGCCTCGCAGGCGACGGCGTTCTCCTGGATGGCGGAAGAGACGCTGATTGGTGACGTGGATAATCTCCACTGGACGGTGCTGCACAAAAAAGGGCGCGAAGTGGATGCGGTGGCGATAGACGCCACGCGTCTGCGTCACTGGCTGACCCGCTGCCGCGACGCCAGGCTTCAGGTGATCCAGGCGCTGCCGGATGCCTGGCTGCTGCCCGTTTCAGCGGGCGGCAGTACGCTGGTTTCACTGGACGATAACTACTGGCTGCGGCTTAGCGACCACACCGCAACGGAGGTGGATGCCACCCTCGTTTCGCTGCTGATGCAAAAAGCGGGCGAGGGGGAGATCTGCTGTTACGGCGACGCCCCTGCCGGCGTTGACGCAGACACGCTGCCCTGGGTGCACCCGCTGGTGCTGATCCAGCCCCAGTGGGAGAAATGCCGCATCACGCTTCTGCACGGCGAGTTCAGCGACGCAGCCGCCAGTGCGAAAGTGGAAAAAAGCCTCAGAAGAGCGATGGCGGCGATGGGCATTCTGTCGCTCGGCCTGCTATTAGGGCCGCGCGTGGGGATGGCATGGATGCTGGTGCAGCAGGAAAACCGCGTGCAGCAGGAGATTGTGGAGGTTTATCAGCACCACTTCCCGAGCATGCGCCAGCAAACCAACATCAAGTACCACTTTGGTCAGAATCTTAAGAAGCAGCGCAAAGGATTCTTCCTGCAGCTCGACGAGCTGGCGCAGATTAAGCAGACAGTCCCGGCGATGGAAATTGACCTGCTGGAATATGACAGCAATCAGGATGCATTAACGCTGAGCGTCAGCGCGCAAAACCAGCCAGCGTTACAGGAATTTATTAATCAGGCGAATACGAAATTTGATTTTACCTTACAGCCTATTTCGAAGGACGCGCCATACACCGCCATGATAACAGGGAAATTTAAATGAAAGAGCGAATTGCGCAGCTGAAATCACGTTATCAAAACTATTCAGCTCGCGAAAAAACATTATTTAAGGCCGGAGCGATAACCCTGTTCGGCGCCGTGGTTTATTATGCAGGAGTTACCCCGTTGGATAATATTATTCAAAATAGCCGATCAACGCTGGCGCGCCAGCAGGAAACGCTGAACTGGATGCGCACTGAAATTGATAAAAACCATCTTCAGGTGCAGCAGATTAAAACCAATAATCCCCGCAGCGTAATTGAAAGCAGCGCGCATGAAATTGATCTCTCCCTGACGGAACTGCATCAGGATGGGCAGTCGCTGGCGTTTGTGGTGCCCCGGGTGAACGTGTATGAGCTTAAAAACTGGCTGCGGGAAATCAACCAGACCTCCGGCGTCCGGCTGGAAAAGATGACGCTGAAACCTGTCGATCATCTTAGCGACGTGCGGGCAGAGATTCAGCTTACCTGGAAAAAGAACGCATGATGACGCTCCTGCCAATCCGGGAGGTTTACCCGATTGGGTTTGCGGCGATGAGTACCGCGTTAGGCGCGATAGTCGGGAGTTTCCTCGGCGTGGTGGCCGAGCGCGTCCCGGCGATGGTGCAGGAGGAGGACGGGAGCGGCAATTTGCTTTTTCCCGCCTCGCACTGCCCGGACTGTCAGCACGCCCTGGCGGCCTGGGAAAACATTCCGCTGGTAAGCTGGCTTCTGCTGCGCGGACGGTGCAGCCAGTGTCGACGCCCCATCCCGCTGCGCCTCTTTTTCATTGAACTGATTACCGCACTCTTTTTCGGCACCACCGCCTGGGCCGTTCCTGGCCTTCAGGACCTGTTTTCACTCTGGCTGATGGCGGCGTTTTTGCTGCCGTTAGCGATGATCGACTGGCGCTATCAGCTGTTGCCAGACTGCCTGACGCAGCCGCTGCTGTGGGCCGGATTGCTGGTCCATGCCTGCGGAACGGGCCTGCCGCTGCGTGATGCGCTCTTTGGCGCCGTAGCGGGGTATCTGTCGCTGTGGCTGCTGTACTGGGCGTTTCGTCTGACGACCGGCCGGGAAGGGCTGGGATACGGTGACTTTAAGCTGCTGGCGGCGCTGGGTGCCTGGTGCGGCTGGCAGGCACTGCCAACAATTGAATTACTGGCCGCGCTCAGCGGTATTATTGGATATCTCGTATTTGCTGCGCAGAATAAAAATACCCAAACAATTGCTTTCGGACCTTATTTAGCGTTCGCCGGCATTGCCGTTATGGCTGGACAGATTTTCTCTGTCACTTTCTAAAAAAACGGTCAAGTTTTTTTTAAATCTTTTTCGATAAGCAAACAGAAGGAATCTGTTTTGCCTTATGTGTATCGTAAAGAACATAAGCTACACGGAATTGCGGCTTGTGTTTTTTTATGGAGGAATACAGCACATTATTATTGTTTTTGGTAACGGGTCGTTTAGTTGTAAATAAAGTATGCCATGTTTTAAGGAAGACATGGTGAATTACGTTCACGAATGAATTTATCAGGAAATAAAAATGAAATTTTTGAAGCCTAAATATCTGGCGCTCTTTGTTGCTGCCGCAACAAGCTCAGTATTTGCAGCTGCTCCGGGCACACCGTCTCTTACCAGCGGCAACGACAAATTTGCGCTGGTTGAAGTTGACCAGGCCGCACAGGACTACAACAGCCTGCTTAAAGTCCACAAAGACGGCGTAGACGTGAAAGTTGAGTGGAACGTCTGGAGCGGCGATGCGCCTACCTCCGCGAAAGTTCTGCTGGACGGTAAAACCGTCTGGACCGGTGCAGGCAGCACCGCCGGCTCTGCGACCTTTAAAGTGAAAAAAGGCGGCCGTTATCAGGAGCAGGTTGAACTCTGTAACGACAGCGGTTGCACCAAAAGCGCCAGCAAGTTGATCATCGTTGCGGATACCGACGGTGCCCACCTGCTGCCGCTTACCACGACGCTGCAGGAAAATAACAAAGCCTTCGCAACCCACACTAACAAAGTGGTTGCCGCCTACTTCCCTGAGTGGGGCGTGTACGATCGCGGTTTCCCGGTTGATAAAATCCCGGTTGATAACCTGAACCACATCATTTACGGCTTCATCCCAATGTGTGGCGACAACATCAACGCCAGCGCGGCTTCTTCCGGCGCCCTGGAATCCCTGAAGCGCGCGTGTGCTGGCCGCCAGGACTACACCGTGGCGATCCACGATCCGTGGGCTGCGCTGCAGATGCCACAGAAAGGCGTGACCAACTGGGACGACCCGTACAAAGGGACCTACGGTCAGATGATGGCGCTGAAAAAAGCGCATCCGGGCCTGAAAATTCTGCCATCCATCGGTGGCTGGACACTTTCTGACCCGTTCTTCCAGCTGCACGACAAAGTGCTGCGTGACCGTTTCGTTGGCTCCGTTAAAGAATTCCTGCAGACCTGGAAATTCTACGACGGCGTGGATATCGACTGGGAATTCCCTGGCGGCGGCGGTGAGAACGCGACCCTCGGCAATCCACAGGTTGATAAAGAGACCTACACCCTGCTGATGCACGATCTGCGCCAGATGCTGAACGGCCTCTCCGCTGAAACCGGTCGTCAGTACGAGCTGACCTCTGCTATCGGCTCCGGCTGGGACAAAATTGAAGACGTAGACTACAAAGCTGCTCAGCAGTACATGGACTACATCTTCCTGATGAGCTACGACTTCTACGGCGCGTGGAGCAACACCGACCTGGGCCACCAGACGGCGCTGTATGCACCGTCCTACAAGCCTGACACAGCGTACACAACCGACAACGCGGTTAAAGCGATGCTGGCGCAGGGCGTACAGCCAGGCAAGATCGTGGTGGGTGCGGCAATGTATGGCCGCGGCTGGACGGGCGTTCACGGTTACACCGGCGACAATCCGTTCACCGGCACTGCAACCGGCGCAATCAAAGGCACATGGGAAAACGGCATCGTTGACTACCGCAACATCGTAAACGACATGAAGGGCAAACCAGGCTGGGAGTACAAATACGATACTACCGCTGAAGCGCCATACCTGTTCAACAAGTCTACCGGCGAGCTGGTGACGTATGATGACGCGCGTTCCGTTAATGCTAAAGGTAAGTATGTCCTGAACAAAGATCTCGGCGGCCTGTTCGCATGGTCCATCGAATCTGACAACGGCGACATCCTGAACGCCATGAATGAAAGCCTGCTGGGCAGCTCTTCCGGTTCTGATGAACCTGTGGTGACCAACCATGCGCCAGTGGCTTCTGCGTCTGACGTGACCGTGACAGGCCCGGCAACCGTGACGCTGGACGGCTCTGCCTCCACCGATCCGGACGGCGATGCGCTGACCTACAAATGGACCCAGATTTCTGGTTCTACGGTCACGCTGACCAACAGCACCAGCAAGAAAGCGACCTTCAACGTCCCTGCGGTGACCAGCAACCAGTCCATGGCCTTCCGCCTGACGGTGAAAGATCCGAAAGGCCTGACCAGCACTGCTGACGTTCAGGTTGTGAACAAAGCGCCTAAAGCGAACCAGGCACCGGTGATCAACCTGATGGAAAACGTGACCCTGGAAGCGGGCCAGTCTCTGTCCCTGCACGCTCAGGCTGCGGATCCGGACGGCGATGCACTGACCTACTCCTGGAGCATTCCGGCTGATATGAACGCGACCGGTACCGACACCGCGAACGCCACTATCACCGCGCCAGAAGTGAGCTCTGAATCGTCTTACACCCTGAGCGTTGTCGTCTCTGACGGCAAAACCAGCGTGCAGTCAAACGTCCAGGTAACCGTAACGCCTAAAGCCGCTCCGGCTCCGGCGGATGAAGATACCAACCCGTCTGACGAAGGCACCACCCCAGCTGACGAAGGGACGACCCCATCTGATGAAGGTACTACGCCAGCAGATGAAGGGACGACCCCGGCAGACGAAGGTTCCGCAACCGGCAGCTGTGATGCACCTGTTGATGCCAATGCCAGCAAATATGCAGCATGGAGCGCAAGCACCGTGTACAACGGCGGCGATACCGTCAGTTCTGACAACCTGGTCTGGAAAGCGAAGTACTGGACTCAGGGCGACAAACCTGGCTTCGGTTCAGAAGCCTGGGAACTGGTCAGCAACGTGAAGTTCAACTGGCGTGCGGAAGTCGTTTATAACGGCGGCGAAACCACTACCTACCAGGGTTCTGTATACCGTGCGAAATGGTGGACGCAGGGCGACAAACCTGGCAACAGCGATGTATGGGTGAAAGAAGGCGCAGCAACAGACTGCAAATAATCTTCTGAACCTTAAATTGCGGGCGTGACGTTCGCCCGCAATGACTGGCTGTTCCCGCTTTGGGTGCAGCCAGTTCTTTACAGTCAGCAGGTACGCGCAAGGAGAAGAGAGTACATATCAAGCGAGTGAAATAATGAAACGCCTAATATTGTTGTTGATGATTTTTAGCCAAAGTGTATTTGCGAACTGCTGGGATACCGCTGCACATCATTATCACGTCGATCCCTATTTATTATACGCCATCGCAAAAGTTGAATCGGGAATGAATCCCTACGCCGTCGGCAAAAATCATGACGGAACTCGCGATGTGGGGTTGATGCAAATAAACAGCTCGCACTTTAGTGAACTTGAACGCCGCGGTATAGATGAGCGACGCCTGATGGCTGAGCCTTGTACCTCGATTATGGTCGGCGCATCCATTTTATCCGGCATGATCAAAGTTTACGGATATAACTGGGAAGCCGTTGGAGCCTATAACGCCGGGCTTAAAAAAGAGAACTATCCGCAGCGTATGATCTATGCCCATAAAGTGTGGCGTAAATATCAGCAGATTAAAGCGAGCCGATATTATCAGGATTGATTTTTATTTTTTGAAGCGTGCCGTCAGGCGCGTTTCAAAAAGTGAAAAAGACCGCATCTCCAGGTTTATTTATTAAAGGACTAATACATAAGCCGGAAATGTAATTCTCATTGTTGCTGAAAATAAACAGGACTATTTAAGATGACCAAAAGGACATTACTGAGCGTACTGGTTGCTGGGGCATGTATTGCTCCATTCATGGCTCAGGCAACGATGCTGCAGGAAACCAGCAGCGAGCCATACACCATCAAAGCCAGCGACCTGGCAAAAAAAGAGCAGGAACTGACCAACTTTCCCCTGATGCAGTCGGTGAAAGCGACCATCCGCACCCTGGATAACAGCCTGGTGGAGCAGATTGAACCGGGTAAAGCCACTAACCCTGCTAACGTGAAGCGCGTTGAAAGCATTCTCAAAGAGAGCGACTGGGAATACCTGTTCCCACTGCGCGCCAAAGAGTATAGCTACAGCAACTTCCTGAAGGCCGTGGGTAAATTCCCGGCGCTGTGCGATACCTACAATGATGGCCGCGACAGCGACGCCATCTGCCGTAAAGAGCTGGCGACCATGTTTGCTCACTTCGCGCAGGAAACCGGCGGTCACGAAAGCTGGCGTCCGGAAGCCGAATGGCGTCAGGCGCTGGTCTACGTGCGTGAGATGGGCTGGAGCGAAGGGCAGAAGGGCGGCTATAACGGCGAATGTAACCCAGACGTCTGGCAGGGTCAGACCTGGCCGTGCGGTAAAGACAAAGACGGCGACTTCGTGAGCTACTTTGGCCGCGGCGCGAAGCAGCTGTCTTACAACTACAACTATGGTCCGTTCTCCGAATCCATGTTTGGCACCGTGCGTACCCTGCTCGACAAACCTGAGCTGGTGGCGGACACCTGGCTGAACCTGGCGAGTGCGATCTTCTTCTTCGCCTATCCACAGCCGCCAAAACCAAGCATGCTGCAGGTTATCGACGGAACATGGCAGCCGAACGATCACGATAAAGCGAACGGCCTGGTGCCGGGCTTCGGCGTGACCACGCAGATCATCAACGGCGGCGTTGAGTGCGGCGGCCCGACTGAGATTGCCCAGTCGCAGAACCGTATCAAATACTACAAAGAGTTCGCCAACTACCTGAAAGTGCCGGTCCCGGAAAACGAAGTACTGGGCTGCGCTAACATGAAACAGTTCGATGAAGGCGGCTCCGGCGCGCTGAAAATCTACTGGGAGCAGGACTGGGGATGGAGCCCGGATACGCCAAGCGGCTCAACCTACGCGTGCCAGCTGGTGGGCTACCAGACGCCGTTCAGCGCCTTCAAAGCGGGCGACTACACCAAGTGCGTGCAGAAGTTCTATAAAGTTAACATCGTTAACGACGACGGCACCCCGGCTGATGGCAGCGTAACGCCGACACCAGCACCAACGCCGACGCCATCTGAAGATGTGACGCCTGCTCCAGTGCCGTCTGAAGACGTGACGCCAGCGCCATCCGACGATACCACGCCATCTGAAGACACCACCCCGGCGGTTGTCAATCACGCGCCTGTCGCGCAGATTGCTGGCCCAATCGGTGCGGTAGAAGCCGGTGCGCAGGTTTCCCTGAGTGCGGAAGGGTCCACCGATGAAGACGGTAACAAACTGACCTACACCTGGCGCTCCCAGGATGGCCAGACCGTGACCGGTGATGACAAAGCCGTTGTGACCTTTACCGCGCCAGAAGCGGCGACGGCGAAGCAGTATGAAGTTAGCCTGACCGTGAGCGACGGTGAGCTGAGCAGCACCACGTCTTACCTGCTGAACGTGAAAGCGAAAGAAGCAGCGCCATCTGATGAAGGCACGTCCGGTTCTTACCCAGGCTGGAGCGCGAACGATAAGTACAAGGAAGGGGATATCGTGAACAACCACGGTAAACTGTTCCAGTGCAAACCGTTCCCGTACAGCGGCTGGTGTAACAACTCTCCGACGTACTATGAACCAGGTGCAGGCCTGGCATGGTCCGACGCCTGGACGGCTCTGTAATCACAAACGGCAACCTTCGGGTTGCCGTTTTTAATTTTATGCTGTCACTTTTTCGTTCCACGAATCCTTGTACAGTATATTTCCGTCGGTGTATTTCCATTCAATTGATTCATAACGGATCTCAATTTCTTCCATATGTTTACCTGCGATCCCTAATGGAAATAAAACGGGAGAAATCTTTGTGATTTTCACATTCTCCAGGGTTATATTGAAGTATTCCACCTCTATACCTGCGTCATTAATCCTGTACATTTTGATTATCGCCTCTTTAAAGATTCTACCCTGGCATAAACCCCGAAATAAAATTGGGGTGAGGCGATCAATTTCTTTTTCAAATGTGACAGGAACATGAAGTCGTGTTCCAGTAAGTTTCCCTGTATTATGATCGGCAGGAATCCATACGGAGTGATTGAATGATTTAAGCTCAGTGGAACCCAATCGTGTCGGCATTAAACATTCACCAATTAAAGGTGAATTATTTTCATCGGTAAGCCAGATATGTGCTGGTATAGACATTTATTTTTTTCTCTCATAAAAAAATGAAAAATAGAGAACAACAACAATTATAATTCCGACTACGCCAATAGTAATAGCAGGATTATCAATATACTTTACAGGTATATATGATAATAAAATTATAACTAAAATCGTTAAGTACGTTTTCAATTGTAGTATTAAATCATCAAAGATAAGCCTAAATATTTCTTTTAATATCTTATTCATAGGCCAGCCATTCGTTTTAATGCATTAATTATTTCAGCATTAGATGCTGTGCTTATATTTATATAACCAACATCCAAGACTAATGGTTCTATTAAAAAGTACATCATTTCAAGGTTTTCAGTGTAAAGAGCATTATAGTACAGCGGCAGAAAATATTTTAAATTATGCGCACTATCAGCAGCATGTTGAACCGTACCGTATGTGCTTAATGCTATTAACCCCCCTGATGTAAGGCCACCAATTTTTTTCATCAATGCACTTTGTATTACTCCATTTATTTTACTCCCGTAGCAAATATATCTTACAACAGAATAGACTAGTGCAAGTCTTGAAGTTTGCATAACTGAATAGTGTGTTGTAGGCGGCACAACTTTTCTAAGAATAATGTTTCGTTCACTTTCATCTTTATTCTTAAGCAATGTCTGAACATAAATTAATATCATCCTAAAAATTATATTTCTATGCTTATAAAGTTCATACAAACCTAGCATAAAACGCTTATCTTCATTTCCAAGCCGTTTACAAACATCTTTATACTTTTCTGTAAAGCAAGAAGTGTAATAAAGTGCTCTTGTTGCACCATCACCGAGATTACCCAAATAATCAACAAAGCCATCTTTGACACCAGCCATAGCTTTATCTAATCTTAAGGCTAATTCTTTGTCGGTTCCTATTTTTTTAATAATAAAGTCACTGTAATACATAATATTTCCCTGTGATTTGATACGTTGATCATCTTATACGTTTCGCTTTGTTTAAAGTGATCACGCTCTCAATTCTGTTAAATAGTAAAAAAAGCCACCTTCATATCATTTAGATAGATAGGTGGCTTTAAATAATTAAACTGGTGAATGTAATGTATAATTAATTGTTGTCCATTATTTCTTTCAACTTACTTTCCCATTTTCAAAAGGGCTTCCAGTTATTCATCATTATAATCATATCTGTCATAATGCACGCTTGAAGAATCATTCATTGCATGATTCTGTATTCTGTCACGAATTTCTTTTGTTATTTTATTTTGACATCTTTCCCTGTGGGAGAGGGTGAGGGCATCAGGCCGCAAAGCGCCGTATTTTGCCGGGTGGCGGCTTCGCCTTACCCGGCCTACGGGTTCGTGCATGAGGGCAGGGGGGAGAGCATCAGGCCGCAATGCGCCGTATTTTGCCGGGTGGCGGCTTCGCCTTACCCGGCCTACGGGTACGTGCATGAGGGCAGGGGTGAGGGCATCAGGCCGCAATATGTGTATTTTGGCCTACCCGGCTAGCGGTGCAATTTCCCGTGATCCCGCAGCCACGCGGCTGTACGCACAATCCCTTCATCCAGCGACACCACCGGCTTATAGCCCAGTTCACGCTCGGCGCGGGAAATATCCAGCGTAAAATCAAAGTTCAGCTTCGATACGCCATAGTGCGTCAGCGCCGGCTCTCTGGCCGATTTATTGCCAAAGCGTTCCATGCTGCGGGCGATCATATCCAGCATCGGATACGGTACCGAGCGAATGCGGCAGTGGATGTTCAGCTCATCAATCAGGCGCTGCACAATGCTGCGCAGCGTTTGTGATTCACCGTTGGTGATATTGTAGGCCCGGCCTGACACCAGCTTATCGCAGTCAGGCTGGCTGGCCAGCCACATGGCGTGGACGGCGTTTTCATAGTAGGTCATGTCTACCAGCGCATCGCCCCCGCGCGGGAGCAGCACGCTGCCATAGTGGTGCATCATCTGTGCCAGTCGCGGGATAAACACCTTGTCGTGCGGCCCGAAAAGGCTCTGCGGACGCAGGACGGTGAAGCGGGTATGCGGGTTTGACTGCGCCAGCAGGTCGATCACCTCTTCGCTGGCCGCTTTGCTGCGGGCAAATTCACAGGCAAAGCGCGCCGGACGGAAATCTTCCTGAATATCGCGGTGGTGATGATAATCAAAATAGAGTGACGGCGAAGAGATATGAATGAAGTTACGCACGCCCCAGGCGACGGCCCATTCACCCAGACGGCGCGTGGCGCGCACGTTGGCGAGGTCGAACGCTTCCTGCGTTCCCCACGGGGAGGTAAAACTGGAGCAGTGCCACAGCGTATCAATACCGGCCAGCATCACTTTGGCCTGAGAGGAGACCAACTCCGTCAGATCGGCATGGACAAATTCAGCGCCCATTTTTTGCAGCAGCTTGCCCATCGCTTCATTGCGACCGGTCGCCCTGACGCTGATGCCTTTGTTGCGCAGAAATTCGACCGCATTTCGGCCTAAGCCGCTGGTCGCCCCGGTCACCAGTACCTTCATATCAATCCACTGTGTTGAAAAGAATTTCGTGCGCATTCTTTCGTGAATTACGGCCGTATGCAATGGGAAACGTGAAAGAATAAGCGTTTTATTTAGATCTTTTCCCGCTTTGCTTCTGCAATTTGCGCAATGCGCTTCGCCATGCCGCGGAAGATAAACAGGTGCGCCGGGATCATAAACAGCCAGTAGAACAGCCCCGGCATACCGTGCGGATGCCACCAGGCACGGACGTCGAGTTCACGGCGATCGCCCTTGTCTTTCAGCGTAAAGCAGAGCCGCCCGAGCCCCGGCGCTTTCATGCCAAACAGCAGCGCCAGCTGCTTTTCAGGCTCAACGATAATCACCTTCCAGCTGTCGACCGTATCCCCCACCTTAAGCAAGGGATGCGCAGGGCGGCCTTTCGCCAGCCGGTGACCGACCAGCAGATCCAGCGCGCCCCGCGTTTGCCAGAGAATATTGCCGAAGAAATAGCGCTCTTTGCCGCCAATCTGGTTGATGGTTTCCCACAGCGATGCCAGGCTTGCCTGGGTTGTGACGGTAAAGCCGGCCTGCTTTGGGTAGTAACCGTACTCGGGGCGCCAGCGGGCAAAAGCCTGCGCGTCGTAGCCCCAGTCGCTGGAGTTGACCAGCTTCTCTTCCTCTTTCAGGGTGTGGCGCACGGCGTCGTCAAAGCGGATCAGATCCTGCGGGATGAGGGCGCGTAGCGCGCGATCGTCGGCTAACAGATCGTGTTTCAGCCCCTGGATCAGCGCCTTCGCGGTGGTTGGCGGCACGGAGGTGATGACGTTTAAAAACCACACCGAGATCCAGCGGGTCGGGAAGGGGATCGGCACCAGCCAGCGGCGGCGTCCGCTTACGCGCATAAAATGTTCGAACTGCTCCTGATAGCTCAGCACCTCCGGGCCTGCGGCTTCCAGCACGCGATGCTGCTCGCCCGGATGGTCCAGCAGTGCAACCAGATAGTGCAGCAGGTTCTCCAGCGCGATGGGGGTGGTGCGCGAGCGCACCCAGCGTGGCGGCGTCAGGATCGGAAGGTTATAGACCATGTCGCGCATCACTTCGAAGGCGGCAGAACCGGCACCGACGATGATCCCAGCGCGCAGTTCGGTGACCGGGATGGCGGCGCTGCGCAGGGTCTCTGCCGTCAGCTGGCGGGCGCGAAGATGGTCGGACTGCTCGCTTTCCGGGGCCTGCAGCGAGCTTAAAAAAATCACCTGTTTTACCGGCGTTTGCAGCAGGGCGTCGCGAACGTTCATCGCCACCTGACGCTCGTGAGCGATGAAGTCGCCGCCTTCGCCCATGCTGTGAACCAGGTAATAAAGCGTATCAACCCCTTCCAGCAGCGCGGGCAGCTCTTTTGGCCAGGTCAGGTCGACGCTGTGGCAGGTGACGCCGGGCAGGTTTTGCTTTTGCAGGCGCTCAACGCTGCGTGCCACCGCCAGCACCTGATGCCCCTGCTGGCTTAACGCGACGGTCAGATGCTGGCCGATATAACCGCTGGCGCCGAGCACCAGAATACGTTGTGGCACGTTGCTCTCCTTAATTAACGCTGTAAAAACGCCTGCCAGTGTTTGACCACGTCCGTGAGTTGCTCGCGGTTGACGTCGAGATGCATGACCAGGCGTACCACCGGTGAGGCGTTGATCAGCACGCCACGCGCCTTCATAAATTCACCCAGCGCCGCAGCGTGCTCGTCGCCCACGCGGACAAACAGCATGTTGGTGTCGTGGCGCATGACGTCCGCACCAATCTCACGCAGCTGTGCCGCCATCCACGCGGCGTTCTCGTGGTCGTCCTTCAGGCGTGCAACGTTGTTGTTCAACGCATACAGCCCGGCTGCCGCCAGGATCCCGGCCTGACGCATGCCGCCGCCGGTCATTTTGCGCCAGCGATTCGCACGCTTGATGTAGTCCGCGCTGCCGACCAGCAGCGAGCCAACCGGCGTGCCTAATCCCTTGGAGAGGCAAATGGTGAACGAGTCACAATATTGGGTGATGGCTTTCAGCTCGCAGCCGTACTCGACCACCGCGTTGAAAATGCGCGCGCCGTCAACGTGCAGGCCCAGCCCGCGCTCACGGGTGAATTCCCACGCCGCTTTCAGGTATTCGCGCGGCAGGACTTTGCCGTTATGGGTATTTTCGAGGCTCAGCAGCTTAGTACGGGCAAAGTGGATGTCATCGGCTTTGATTTTCGCAGCGACTTTATCCAGGGGAAGGGAGCCGTCCGGCGCGGCGTCAATCGGCTGCGGCTGAATGCTGCCGAGCACCGCTGCGCCGCCGGCTTCGTACAGATAGTTATGTGCACCCTGGCCGACAATGTACTCTTCGCCGCGCTCGCAGTGGCTGAGCAGCGCCACCAGGTTGGCCTGGGTTCCGGTCGGCAGGAACAGCGCCGCCTCTTTACCGCTCAGCTCTGCGGCATAGCGCTGCAGTTCGTTAACCGTCGGGTCATCACCGTAGACGTCATCCCCGACCGGGGCGGCCATCATTGCATCAAGCATGGCGCGGCTCGGCCGGGTGACGGTATCACTGCGTAAATCAATCATCTCACATCCCTATAGTTAAAAAGGTAATGTGAGATGTTTTACCTGAGCCAGTTGGTTTTTGCCAGTTCCATCACCTCGTCACCGCGTCCGCTGATAATGGCGCGCAGCATATAGAGGCTAAAGCCTTTGGCCTGCTCCAGCTTGATCTCCGGTGGGATCGCCAGCTCGTCTTTGGCGACGACGACGTCCACCAGCACAGGACCGTCGATGGAGAATGCGCGCTGCAGGGCTTCATCAACCTCTGAGGCTTTCTCCACGCGGATGCCGGTGATGCCGCAGGCTTCGGCGATGCGGGCAAAGTTGGTGTCGTGCAGGTCGGTGCCGTCCGTCAGGTAGCCGCCAGCCTTCATCTCCATCGCCACGAAGCCCAGCACGCTGTTGTTGAAGACCACGATTTTGAGCGGGAGCTTCATCTGTACCAATGACAGGAAATCCCCCATCAGCATGCTGAAGCCGCCGTCGCCGCACATCGCCACCACCTGACGTTCCGGTGCGGTAGCCTTCGCGCCCAGCGCCTGCGGCATGGCGTTTGCCATCGAGCCGTGGTTGAACGAGCCGAGCAGGCGGCGTCTGCCGTTCATTTTCAGATAGCGTGCTGCCCAGACGGTCGGCGTGCCGACGTCGCAGGTGAAGATGGCGTCATCGTCCGCGAAGCGGCTGATCTGCTGAGCCAGATACTGCGGGTGAATTGCTTTGTCGCTTGGCTTCGCGAGGTCGTCCAGATCCTTGCGCGCATCGCGGTAGTCGCTCAGCGCTTTGTCGAGGAATTTACGGTCGGTTTTCTCTTCCAGAAGCGGCAGCAGGGCGCTAAGCGTGGACTTGATATCACCTATCAGCGCCATATCGACCTTACAGTGCGACCCGATGCTGCCCGGGTTGATGTCAATCTGGATGATTTTGGCATCCGTCGGGTAAAACGCGCGGTACGGGAACTGGGTGCCGAGCAGCACCAGCGTATCGGCGTTCATCATGGTGTGGAAGCCGCTGGAAAAGCCGATCAGCCCGGTCATGCCGACGTCGAACGGGTTGTCGTACTCGACGTGCTCTTTGCCGCGCAGGGCGTGGACAATCGGCGCTTTAAGCTTTTCAGCAAACGCCAGCAGCTCCTGGTGCGCACCCGCACAGCCGCTGCCGCACATCAGGGCGATGTTGCTGGAGTAGCGCAGCAGTTGCGCCAGCTTTTTCAGCTCCTCTTCGGCAGGGGTGACCACCGGCTGCGGTGCGTGATACCAGTGGCTGCTGGCACCCTCCGGCGCGGCCTTGAGCGCCACGTCGCCAGGCAACACCACCACCGACACGCCGCGGTTCAGCACGGCTTTGCGCATTGCAATCGCCAGCACCTGCGGGATCTGCTCCGGGGATGAAACCAGCTCACAGTAGTGGCTGCATTCACGGAACAGCTCCTGCGGATGCGTCTCCTGAAAATAGCCGCTGCCGATTTCGCTCGACGGGATGTGGGCGGCAATCGCCACTACCGGAACATGGTTACGGTGGCAGTCGAACAGGCCGTTAATCAGATGCAGGTTACCCGGCCCGCACGATCCCGCGCAGACCGCCAGTTCACCCGTAAGCTGCGCTTCTGCGCCTGCGGCAAAGGCGGCAACCTCCTCATGGCGGGTCGGCATCCATTCGATGGTTTTCATCTTATTGAGGCTGTCGCTGAGTCCGTTCAGGGAATCGCCGGTGACGCCCCAGATACGTTTTACGCCAGCCTGTTCAAGGGTTTTTGCTATGTAAGCAGCCACGGTTTGTTTCATGGGTGTCCTTCTCCTTTTTGTGATATCGCTTACAAGCTTAGAAGAAAGTCGGCGCATTGCCCGTTAAATCCCCCGCTGCGCACAGCGATTTGCGGGAGCGTGGTGGGTGTTGTTCATGGGGAACTACCACACCAGTGCGGGTGAAAACCCTTTTTTTAGAGCATGTGTAAGTTGTTGATTTTTCATGGGCGGTGGAGGTGTCTGGAAAAAGGGTGTGCAGAAGAAAGTGAGGGGATAAGATTTATTTTACAAAGAGATAGGTGTAGATTGTGTGAGTTCACTGCCGTACAGGCAGCTTAGAAAGCAAGTTCGCCAGCCATTAAGACAAGAACCGGGTTCACTGCCGTACAGGCAGCTTAGAAAGCGAACATTCCCCCTCCCTGCAAAGCCGGTTTGTTCACTGCCGTACAGGCAGCTTAGAAAGACCGGTGTTGAAATTCATAACGGCAAGATCCGTTCACTGCCGTACAGGCAGCTTAGAAAACCACACACACATCAAAGCGCTTTTAATACTCGTTCACTGCCGTACAGGCAGCTTAGAAATTTCTGAGACCATGGCAAACACGATGTAAAATGTTCACTGCCGTACAGGCAGCTTAGAAAAGCTCCACGCAGTTGCCGTTCATCGCGTAGTGGTTCACTGCCGTTCAGGCAGCTTAGAAATGAACATAATTCACCTGCTGGAAATAAGGCATGTTCACTGCCGTACAGGCAGCTTAGAAACGACGCCCAGGGCTGAATTCTGCATCGCTGATGTTCACTGCCGTACAGGCAGCTTAGAAACTGTTCTGGGGTCGCTGTAACAGCAACGCAACGTTCACTGCCGTACAGGCAGCTTAGAAACTACGCCGAACTCAAGGCCTCGGCGCTCGACGGTTCACTGCCGTACAGGCAGCTTAGAAAACCGTTCAGGTTAACGCGCGAGCCCCTGGGTCGGTTCACTGCCGTACAGGCAGCTTATAAATCCCCACCCACACTCCCCGTAGGTCGGGTAAACGCAGTGCCACCCGACAAAAAAGCCCGGTGCGCTAACGCTTACCGGGCCTGTGAACGAACCTTTACGTTTTATGCGAGGACAAGATCGCCCTGCGGATGACAGGAGCAGGCCAGCACGTAACCGTCGGCGATTTCTGCGTCCGTCAGCGTCATGGTGCTGCTCACGGTGTACTCGCCGGAAACCACCTTCGTCTTACAGCAGCCGCACACGCCAGCGCGACAGGCCGCGACTACCGGCACCTTGTTGCTTTCCAGCGCCTCCAGCAGCGTGGTGCCCACGCGGCCAAAGAAGGTTTGTGCAGGTTGCAGCTTAGTGAACTTGATCCCGCTGGTTGCCGCTTCGGCGACAGGCGTGAAGAACTGCTCTTTAAAGAAGCGGGTCACACCCAGCGCTTTAACCTCTTTTTCCACGATATCCATGTACGGCGCAGGGCCGCAGGTCATCACGGTGCGGGAGGCAATATCCGGCACGCTTTGCAGCAATTCCCGGCTTAAACGACCAGAGACAAAACCGTGGGTAGCGTTATTTTCCGCTACCAGCGTGACCGGGTAGTTACGCCACTCCTCGGCAAAAATCACATCGTCTGGCGAGCGGACGCTGAAGATCACCTGCACGTCGGCCTGCGGGCGGTTTTTCGCCAGCCAGCGGCGCATTGACATTACGGGCGTCACGCCGCAGCCGGCGGCCAGCAGCAGGAATTTATCATCGGCTTTATCGTCACAGGTAAACTCGCCCTGCGCGTCTGAAAGCCAGATGTAATCCCCACGTTTCACGTCGCGGGTCAGCCATTCGGAACCTGCACCCTCATCAATGCGACGGATGGTAAGCGTAATGTACTCGCTCACGCCCGGCGTGGAGGAGAGGGTGTAGGCGCGCAGGGTGTCCGCAGAGTTGCGGACACTGACCAGCGCATACTGACCTGCACGGTACGGATAGTAGTCATGGCACAGCAGTGACAGCGTCCACACATCCGGCGTCTCCTGATGGATGTGATGAACCTGCATCCGCCACGGACATTGTGAGGTTGGCATGGTCATGAATCTCTCCTTACGCGCTCAGCAGCTCTTTCATATCTTCTTCAACGGTGGTCACGGAACGCAGACCAAATTTCTCGTTCAGCACGGCCAGCAGGTCCGGCGTCAGGAAGCCAGGCGCGGTCGGGCCGGTCACGATGTTAGTCACGCCCAGTGAGAGCAGGGTCAGCAGGATGACAATCGCTTTTTGCTCGAACCAGGAGAGCACCAGTGACAGCGGCAGGTCGTTCACGCCGCAGCCCAGTTTCTCTGCGAGGGTAACGGCCAGAATGATGGCTGAGTAGGCGTCGTTACACTGACCGGCATCGACCAGACGCGGCAGGCCTTCGATGTTGCCGAAGTCCAGCTTGTTGAAACGGTATTTCCCGCACGCCAGCGTCAGGATCAGGCAATCATCCGGTACGCTGGTGGCGAAATCGGTGAAGTAGTTACGCTCGCCGCGCGCGCCGTCACAGCCGCCAATCAGGAAGATGTGGCGCAGTTTTTCACGGCTCACCAGGTCGATGAGGGAATCCGCTGCTCCCAGCAGGGTTTCGCGGCCAAAGCCCACGGTGATCAGGTGTTCGATTTCGCTGTAAGGGAAGCCAGCCATCTGCTGCGCCTGGGCGATAACCGGGCCGAAATCGTCGCCTTCGAGGTGGCTCACGCCCGGCCAGCCGACGATGCTGCGGGTCCAGATGCGGTCATCATACGCGCCCACGGTAGGGTCGATGATGCAGTTAGAGGTCATCACGATTGGGCCAGGGAAGCGGGCAAATTCAACCTGCTGGTTCTGCCAGCCGCTGCCGTAGTTCCCGACCAGGTGTTTGAATTTACGCAGCTCCGGGTAGCCGTGTGCAGGCAGCATTTCACCGTGGGTATAGACGTTAACGCCGGTGCCTTCGGTTTGCTTCAGCAGGTTATAGAGATCTTTCAGGTCATGCCCGGAGATGAGGATACATTTACCTTCGGTCGCTTTAACGTTGACCTGGGTTGGCGTTGGGTGGCCGTAGGTGCTGGTTTCACCGGCATCCAGAATGCTCATCACCTTGAAGTTCATCTGGCCGATTTCCATTGAGCACTCCAGCAGAGCGTTCATGTCGGAAGGCCAGGTGCCGAGCCATGCCATGATTTTGTGGTACTGGGCATAGATGTCGTTGTCGTACTGGCCGAGAACGTGCGCGTGTTCCATATAGGCCGCGGCACCTTTCAGGCCGTACAGGCACAGCAGACGCAGGCCGAGAATGTTCTCGCCAATCGCCGCTTTGTCTTTGTTCGGGGTAAATTCTGCCGCCTGACGCTGCAGGTCGCCCAGGTCGTCGCTCACCAGTTGCAGCTCGGCCATTGGGTTATCCACGCGCGCGCTGGCGTCGGCGTTCAGGCACTGAGCCTTCAGCGCTTCACGCAGGGCAATGGCTTCGCGGGCATAGCCGACGATGCGAGGAGAATCAAAGTTAACGTTGGTCAGCGTGGAGAAAAATGCGCGTGGCGCGAAGCTGTCGACGTAGTGGTCGATAATACCGTATTCGCGGGCTTTGAATGCCCATGCGGAAAGCCCTTGCAGGGAAGCGATCAGCAGATCCTGCAGGTCTGACGTCTCGGCGGTTTTACCGCACATCCCCTGCGCCCAGGAGCAGCCATTGCCTGCCGGAGTACGGATGGTTTGTTCACATTGCACACAAAACATAATCACACCTGTTAAAGTTATATTTGATATACATGTTTAAGGTTATGCCTGTGCCACAGCGGAGAAAAGGGGTTTCTTCTACAAAATAGAGGGATATTGATTTAGCGCAATTTTGGCGGCCTGAATCGGCCGCCTCGTGGCTATCAGGCGGAGAAAAAGGCCATCAAAACAGGGACCAGCAGGCTTAAAATAAACCCGTGTACGATGGCGGCAGGGACCATCTCAAGGCCACCTGAACGCTGCAGGACCGGCAGGGTGAAGTCCATCGACGTGGCACCGCACAGGCCGAGCGCGGTGGAGCGGCTGCGGCGCACCAGACCGGGGATCAGCATGATGGCAATCAGCTCGCGCGCCAGATCGTTAAAGAACGCCGCGCTGCCAATGACCGGGCCGAACGATTCGGTCAGCAGAATGCCGGACAGCGAATACCAGCCAAACCCCGAGGCCATCGCCAGCCCGGTTTTCAGCGGCAGGCCAAGAATAAAGGCGTTAATGACGCCCGCCACCAGGGAACTGACCACAACGATCACCGCCACCATCATGCCGCGACGGTTAAGGACAATCTGTTTTAAGGTCATGCCGTTATTGCGCAGCTGAATGCCAATCAGGAACAGCAGGAAAATCAGGGTATATTCGCTGGCCTCGGTGGCATGTTGTAAAAAAGACCATCCGGTCAGTCCCAGCAGAAAACCCAATACCACGACACCGCATAATTTTAACGATTCGAGCGCCATGGCAATACGGGACGGCAATTTTTCCTGATGGTGGGTATTTTTCCATGGAATAGATCGTTCCAGCCAGAAGAGGGCGGCAATATTACAGGCTAAAATAACCACTGCCGTCACAGCAGAATAATGCAGGATGGAAAGTAAATTGGTCGCCAGGTTATCCAGGAACGCCAGGCTGATCCCCATAAAGAAAAGAATAACGTAGACAATCCAGCTGAGAAAACGGTTGATGAGCCTTAAGGCTGATTCACGACGCAGCGGAATGAGGTAGCCCACAATGAGGGGCAGAAGAATGATGAGGAGTCCTGAAAACATGAACAGCCGGTCCTTATGGGGTATTTGTTAAGCGCCAAAGACACTACCCAATAACGGCTGCCCAGTAAAGCCACAAAAATAAGCCGGGTGGGACCCGTAGGCCGGGTAAGGCGAAGCCGCCACCCGGCACAATACCGCGCGTTGCAGTCTGATGCCCTCACCCCAGCCCTCTCCCACGAGGAGAGGGAGAAAACACGCATTCTCTGCCACAGGGAGAGGGAAAGAGAAAAACGTTAATCGCGTTTTTCCAGCAGGGTGCGGTAGAGCAGGCCGCCCAGAATACCGCCGACGATCGGCATCACCCAGAACAGCCACAGCTGCTCAAGCGCCCAGCCGCCCTGGAAAATGGCGACCGCGGTGCTGCGCGCCGGGTTAACGGAAGTGTTGGTGACGGGAATGGAGATCAGGTGGATAAGCGTCAGCGCCAGGCCAATGGCAATGGGGGCAAAACCTGCGGGCGCGTGTTTATCCGTTGCGCCGTGGATCACCAGCAGGAAGCCTGCGGTAAGGACAATCTCAATCACAATTGCAGACAGCATAGAGAAACCGCCTGGTGAGTGCGCACCATAGCCGTTAGAGGCGAAACCGCTGGCTGCGGCGTCAAAGCCCGCTTTACCGCTGGCAACAACGTACAGCACTGCGGCGGCAATAATACCGCCCACAACCTGAGCAATAATATAACCAAGGATATCTTTCGCCGGGAAACGACCGCCTGCCCATAAACCTAAGGTTACCGCCGGGTTAAAATGACCGCCGGAAATATGCCCGACGGCATAGGCCATGGTTAATACGGTCAAACCAAAAGCCAGCGCCACACCGACAAAACCAATGCCTAATTCCGGAAATGCGGCTGCAAGAACGGCGCTACCGCAGCCACCAAACACCAGCCAGAATGTACCAAAACATTCTGCCGCCAATTTTCTAAACATAACCACCTCAAATAATAAACTACCGCACACGTATTGCCGCGCGCGGGGGATATCGTCAAAAAAGGATGACGATTTAAAGAGCCGCTATTTTAAAAACCCATTCCATACCTTCGCCACTCAAATAAATTCGTTTAATTTGATTTAAGGCAAGGTGTTGTGAATCCTTGCTTCGGATTGACCTTACACAGGTAATGGGTATTTCTTGACAAGACTATTCATATATTGCGGTGTTCCGAAAGGGTGCATCCCGCTATACTGCTGATAACTTGAAGGAAAAAGTGGCCATCTCGCGGGGGATTTATGCTTCTCGAACGTGTGGAAATTGTCGGGTTTCGCGGTATTAACCGTTTGTCGCTGCAGCTTGAGCAGAACAACGTCCTGATCGGTGAGAACGCCTGGGGGAAATCCAGCCTGCTGGACGCGCTGACGCTGCTGCTTTCGCCTGAAGAAAAGCTCTACCATTTTGTTCATGATGACTTCTGGTTCCCGCCGGGTGATGTGACAGGCCGCGAGAAACACCTGCATATTATTCTGACCTTCCGTGAGTCCGAGCCGGGGCGGCATCGCGTGCGCCGGTTCCGCCCCATGTCGCCCTGCTGGGTACCGTGCGCCGATGACTATCACCGCATTTTCTACCGTCTGGAAGGGGAGCTGGCCGGGACGGACAGCGTGTTAACCCTGCGCGAATTCCTGGATGAGAAAGGCAACCCCATTCCCCTGGAGAATATTGACGAGCTTGCCCGCCATCTGAACCGGCTGATGCCCGTGCTCCGGTTGCGCGACGCGCGTTTTATGCGCCGTATCCGCAACGGCACGGTTCCGGATATGCCCGACGTTGAAGTCACCGCCCGCGAGCTGGATTTTCTGGCGCGCGAGCTGGTCTCCCGGCCACAGAATCTTACCGACGGGCAGATCCGCCAGGGGCTGTCGGCCATGGTACAGCTGCTGGAGCACTATTTCTCCGAGCAGGGGATGTCGCCTTCTCGCCACCGGCTGATGCGCCGCCGCTCCCACGATGAACAACGCAGCTGGCGCTACCTGGATATCATCAACCGGATGATCGACAGGCCCGGCGGGCGCACGCATCGGGTTATTCTGCTGGGGCTGTTCTCAACGCTGCTGCAGGCGAAAGGCACCGTCCGTCTGGACCGCGATGCGCGGCCGCTGCTGCTGGTGGAAGACCCCGAAACCCGTCTGCATCCGATCATGCTCTCCGTGGCGTGGCATCTGCTCAATTTGCTGCCTCTCCAGCGCATCACGACCACCAACTCCGGGGAGCTGCTCTCCCTTACGCCGGTCGAATACGTCTGTCGCCTGGTGCGCGAATCATCCCGCGTCTCCGCTTACCGGCTGGGGCCGGGCGGCTTAAATGCCGAGGACGGGCGGCGCATTGCCTTTCATATCCGCTTTAATCGCGCCTCCTCGCTTTTTGCGCGCTGCTGGCTGCTGGTGGAAGGGGAAACGGAGACCTGGGTGATCAACGAGCTGGCGCGCCAGTGCGGCCATCACTTTGACGCCGAAGGGATCAAGGTGATTGAGTTTGCCCAGTCCGGGTTAAAGCCGCTCATTAAATTTGCCCGCCGGATGGGCATTCAGTGGCATGTGCTGGTAGACGGTGACGAGGCGGGGAAAAAGTACGCCTCCACCGTGCGCAGCTTGCTGAATAATGACCGGGAAGAAGAGCGCGATCATCTGACCACGCTGCCCGCGATGGACATGGAACACTTTATGTATCGTCAGGGTTTCGATGATGTGTTTCACCGCGTGGCCATGGTGCCGGTGGATGTCCCGATGAATATGCGTCGGGTCATCGCCAAAGCCATTCACCGTTCGTCAAAACCGGATCTGGCGATTGAGGTGGCAACGGAAGCGGGAAGACGCGGCGTGGAGTCGGTGCCGACGCTGCTGCGCAAAATGTTCTCCCGCGTGCTGTGGCTGGCACGCGGGAGAGCGGATTAACTGCGGCTGGCCTGGGTCACCTGGGCGATCAGGCTGTCGAGCAGTTCATAGCGGCGACGGTATTCTGAGCGTTTTTTGCTCGCTATCTCTTCCATTGGTTTGCGCGGCATGGTCAGCGGCAGGGCAAAATTGCCGTCGTCCTGCGGTTGGCCGCCAATCGAGCGCCAGAAACTGTCGTAATCGGCCAGCAGTTTTCCCTCTTTTTTCTTGCGGTAGCGCCAGCTGCGATAGATATGGGTGGCGTTACTCACCGCGATAATCTGCTCTACCGGGAAGGTCGCGCCAAGCGTCATGGCCGCTTCCACCAGCAGGCGTTTCGGGAATAACCCGTGGCAGGCTTTGGTCGCACCCTGAATCATCTCGTGCGGGACGTGCGCTTTGGCGCCCTGAAGCCCGCCAATAAAGAGGGTGGATTTTCCGTTAAACTCGCATAACGTGAAGGTCATCTCGGCCAGCACGGTATGTTGATGGTCGCAAAAGGCGAGAGTCGCTTCGCCTTCTTTATCCAGGAACGCGTCTGCGCACAGGCGAACGGTAAACTGCTGTTCATCTTTACCGGTTAAGGTCAGCAGCGTCGCACCCTGATTTGACAGATAACCGTTGAGCAGCGCAGCAGGAAGATGACGACTCATGGCCTGATAGTGCCAGTTAATTGACGCCAGCGCGCGTGCGCGGTCCATATTGACGGTCAGCCAGGGGCGATGCAGGCGGCACGGCAGGCCGGGCTGTACCCGAAGCATTTGTATCAGACGCGGTTGCTTTGCCAGGTCTGCCAGCAGCCGGGCAGTGCTGAAAGGCGTAGCCAGCGAACGTAACAGGAATTTACGCCGATAGGCCGGGTTTTGCCACGCCAGGCCCGGAGTGAGGGTACCGCGCGCCAGGCATTTGAAAAGCTGCCAGCCGGATTTGGGTTGTGGCAGGTGTGAATAAGGTGTATCGACGATGGAAGACATGATAGATCCTGCTTCTTAGGGAATAGCGCTATTTCAGCAGGGGATTTATCAACATCTCGTCAACAAATTCCGACGTTGTCAGGAAAGAGGGGGTTTCGTTGACGAGTGGTTTAGATAGAATCAGCAGTTATGATTGCCAGAACATTTATTTGGAATATTTATGAACCTCAAGGGAAAACGCGGAAAACTGTTTCTGCTGTTGGCGGTAGTGGTGTTAGCGGGTGGATTCTGGCTATGGCAGGTGCTTAACGCGCCTGTACCGCAGTATCAAACGTTGATCGTTCGTCCAGGCGAGCTGCAACAAAACGTGCTGGCGACGGGCAAGCTTGATGCCCTGCGCAAAGTTGACGTCGGCGCGCAGGTCAGCGGTCAGTTGAAAACGCTGTCGGTCGAGATTGGCGATAAGGTCAAGAAAGGCCAGCTTCTGGGGGTAATTGACCCGGAGCAGGCAGAAAACCAGATCCGTGAAGTGGAAGCCACACTGATGGAGCTGCGCGCCCAGCGTAGCCAGGCGCTGGCCGAGCGCAATCTTGCGCAGGTCACGCTGACGCGCCAGCAGGCGCTGGCAAAAACGCAGGCGATCTCAAAGCAGGATCTGGACACGGCGGCCACCGAGCTGGCGGTAAAACAGGCGCAGATCGGCACCATCGACGCGCAGATCAAACGCAACCAGGCCTCGCTGGATACGGCGAAAACCAACCTCGACTACACCAAAATCGTCGCGCCAATGGCCGGCGAAGTGACCCAGATCACCACGCTCCAGGGGCAAACGGTGATTGCGGCGCAACAGGCACCGAACATTCTGACGCTGGCGGATATGAGCACGATGCTGGTCAAAGCACAGGTGTCCGAGGCGGATGTGATCCATCTTAAGCCGGGTCAAAAAGCCTGGTTCACGGTGCTGGGCGACCCGCAGACCCGCTATGAAGGGGTGTTGAAAGATATCCTGCCGACGCCTGAAAAGGTTAACGACGCTATCTTCTACTACGCCCGTTTCGAGGTGCCGAACCCGCAGGGCGTTCTGCGTCTGGACATGACCGCTCAGGTGCATATCCAGCTGACCGCCGTAAAAAACGTGCTAACCGTTCCGCTCTCTGCGTTGGGTGAAGCGGCAGGTGACCGCCGCTATAAGGTTAAAGTGCTGCGCAACGGCGAGACCCGCGAGCGTGAGGTCACAATCGGCGCGCGTAATGATACCGACGTGGTGATCGAGAAAGGGCTGGAAGAGGGCGAAGAGGTGGTCATCAGCGAAAGTTTACCCGGAGCCGCTAAATGACGGCGCTGCTTGAGCTGAATGATATTCGTCGCAGCTATCCTTCCGGAGACGGGCCGGTGGAGGTGCTCAAGGGCATCTCCCTGCGCGTTGAAGCGGGCGAGATGGTGGCGATTGTGGGGGCCTCCGGCTCCGGCAAATCCACGCTGATGAACATCCTCGGGTGTCTGGATAAGCCGACCAGCGGCACCTATCGGGTGGCCGGGACGGACGTCTCGACGCTGGACAGCGACGCGCTGGCGAAGCTGCGTCGGGAACACTTCGGGTTTATCTTCCAGCGCTATCATCTGCTGTCGCACCTGAGTGCGGCGCAAAACGTGGAAGTGCCTGCCGTCTATGCGGGTGTGGAACGTAAAAAACGCCTGGAGCGTGCGAAGGCGCTGCTCACGCGGCTGGGGCTGGCGGAGCGGGTGGACTATCAGCCGTCGCAGCTATCCGGGGGCCAGCAGCAGCGCGTGAGTATCGCGCGCGCCCTGATGAACGGCGGGCAGGTGATCCTCGCGGATGAACCCACCGGGGCGCTCGACAGCCATTCCGGCGAAGAGGTGATGGCGATCCTCCACCAGTTGCGCGATCAGGGGCATACGGTGATTATCGTTACCCACGATCCGCAGGTGGCGGCGCAGGCGGAGCGGATTATTGAGATCCACGACGGCGAACTGGTCAGCAATCCGCCGCCGCGTGCGTCCAGAGCGGCCGCGCCGAAAGAAGCGCTGCCTGTTTCAACGGGCTGGGGACAATTCTCCAGCGGATTTCGCGAGGCGCTGACCATGGCCTGGCTGGCGATGGCGGCCAATAAGATGCGCACATTGCTGACCATGCTCGGCATCATTATCGGCATCGCCTCGGTGGTGTCGATTGTGGTGGTGGGAGATGCCGCCAAACAGCTGGTGCTGGCGGATATCCGCGCGATTGGCACCAACACCATTGATGTCTATCCCGGTAAGGATTTTGGTGACGACGAGCCGCAGAATCAGCAGGCGCTGAAATATGACGACCTGGCGGCGCTCCAGAAGCAGCCGTGGGTTAACTCGGCGACGCCTGCGGTGTCGCAGAACCTGCGTTTGCGCTACGGCAACATCGACGTCGCGGCCAGCGCCAACGGCGTGAGCGGGGACTATTTTAACGTCTACGGCATGACCTTCAGCGAGGGCGCAACCTTTAATGCCGAACAGCTGGCGGGCAGGGCGCAGGTGGTCGTGCTGGATGCCAACTCCCGCAAGCAGCTGTTCCCGGATAAGGCCAGCGTGGTGGGCGAAGTGATCCTCGTCGGAAATATGCCGGCGACGGTCATCGGCGTGGCAGAAGAAAAGCAGTCTATGTTTGGCAGCAGTAAGATCCTGCGCGTCTGGCTGCCCTACAGCACCATTTCCGGGCGCATTATGGGACAGTCGTGGCTTAACTCCATCACCGTTCGCGTGAACGAGGGCTACGACAGCGCGCTTGCTGAGCAGCAGATTGAGCGGCTGTTAACTTTGCGCCACGGGAAGAAAGATTTCTTCACCTGGAACATGGACGGGATCTTGAAAACGGCAGAAAAGACCACACGTACTTTACAGATGTTCCTGACGCTGGTGGCGGTGATCTCTTTAGTCGTCGGCGGTATTGGGGTGATGAATATCATGCTGGTGTCGGTCACGGAGCGTACGCGCGAAATTGGCATCCGTATGGCGGTGGGCGCCCGCGCCAGCGACGTGTTGCAGCAGTTTTTGATTGAGGCGGTGCTGGTGTGTCTGGTGGGCGGCGCGATGGGTATTGCGCTGTCGATGATGATTGCTTTCGCGCTCCAGCTCTTTTTACCCGGCTGGGAGATTGGTTTCTCGCCGCTGGCAATTCTCACCGCGTTTTTGTGCTCAACCTTTACCGGCATCCTGTTCGGCTGGCTACCGGCACGTAATGCGGCGCGGCTCGATCCGGTGGATGCCCTGGCGCGGGAATAACCCGAAAATAAAAATGCCAGCCGATCGGGCTGGCATTTTGCCTGCAGGGTGTACACAATGAAACTAAGCGCTATGCAACCGCTTCAGCTTCTACGGGCACGATAAGACTGGCGTGATTGCCTTTTGGCCCCTGGTGTACATCGAACCGAACGGATTGCCCGGCTTTGAGCGTCCTGTAACCATCCATCTGAATGGTGGAATAGTGAGCGAAGATATCTTCGCCGCCGCCTTCAGGGCAGATGAAGCCAAACCCTTTGGCGTTGTTGAACCACTTAACAGTACCCATTTCCATGCTTCGACATCCTTCGTAAATCTTATAAATTAAGATGGAATGAACCGGTGGTG